>OHMU01000037.1_pt1 | contig 111149 bp, 91 predicted proteins | sample 1569441 | NCBI WGS metagenome assembly OHMU01 (sample SAMEA3879527, study PRJEB24766) | human gut metagenome | biome: human-associated habitat; feature: feces | place: USA | collected 1985/1987 | reverse complement strand
TGCAATCTCCTATCACAGCTTTTTTTATTGTCCGAATTTTGGGGTACAGTTCATTAGTGGCGTCTTTTTTTGTGGAGTTTTATTGTATTAAAGGGTCTTCAATTTTTTCAAAGCGGTTTTATAGACGTCCTTCGCCTTCCAGCTGTCGGAAGTTCCGATGATTTCATCAAAGAGCTTAAACCATTTTTCAGTGCGGAATTTGTGCAAGTCATTGCGGTTTACATTGCCGTACTTCGCCTTAAATTCGTCGGTTGCCATAATCATCCAGCGCAATTCGTCCGCGGGAATGACATGCTCGTTGATGATTCTCGAATACTTTTTGACTTCGGCGGGAGTGGCTTCCCTTCCGAGCATTTCCAAGAATGCGGTTTTTACAACGCCCTGAGCTTCTTCAACCCCGTAGGAATAGGCTCTGTATTCCCTGAACGCTCCGCCTCTTTGAACAGGCCCGTGGTTGCAACGCAAGAGGTGTTGCAAAGAACGCTCCTGCTTTTTGAAGTCCTTCTGGAGCTTTGAAGAGCCGACATATTCTGGGTTATAGATGAAAGCCGAAGGCTCGTCGCACAAAATGTCCCACCTGCCGTCAGCCAGACCTGAATGCTTGCCAAGAGACTTGTTGCCCTTGATTTCAAACTCGTCAACGCCGTCAGCTATAATGCCGTATGCGGAAGCTTCGCCGTCCAAAACGTTGTTTATGATTTTGGCACCGACAAATGTTTTGTTGCGCTTGTCGCTCGGCACCCAAACCGTCGCGCCGCAGGGAACGGCGATGTGGATTCTCGCGCCGCGGCTGTCGATTAAGTTGTCTTTTACGAGGACTCCCGAATAGTCGTATTTGCGCATTGAAGTTTTATCGTCTTTGGGCAATTTGTCGCCGTCGATTTCATAAAAGCCCAAGCCGTCAACCATATTTATGCCACCCAAGCTTTCGCGGGAAACAGAGGCTATTACGTTGTCTTTAACTTGGCTTCCGGGTGCGCAGAATAAAACGATACCAACGTCTGTCGGGTCTATCACGATGTTGTTTAAAACCGTGGAATTTCTCGCCGCGCAGGAAATGCCGTCGCCCCACTTGAAGGGTTTTTCCTGAGGGTTTCTGCCGTTGCCGCGGGCGTCCGCTCCGCAGCCGAACAAAATCGAATTTTCAATCGTGCAACCGTCCCCGCCTTCGTGCAGCTTAAAAGTTGACCATGTGCGCGAATTCATGAAAACGCAATTTTTAATGAGCTGATTTTTTGCTCCGCCGCCTCCGAACCATGCAAGTTCCGGTCCACCGCCGTTTGTATATGGCGGCAATTTGTAGCGGTTGCCGTCAAGAATGACTTTTTCCAAAACGATGTCGCTTTTGCCGTTGCCGCTTAAAATTTGCCCGCCTTCGGGCGAAGTTATTTTAAGGCGCGCATATTCGCTTATTCTCGAAGCGTCTTTCGTGTAAATTTTCTGCCCGTTGTGCATAAAGCGTATGGTCTTGTTTACGGGAATAACCGCCCCCTTTTCCAAAACCACACTGTCGCCCTTGTCCAGAGCCGACTGAATTTCCTCCGCACTGCGCGCAACAACTTCCGCGGCAAAAGCCGAAGCCGAAGCCGCAAAAACGCAGAGCCCCCCCAATATCTTATATATGTGTTTTTTCATAGATATTAAAAATTTAAGCCATACCCCAAAAATTAGTCAAATCTTTTTATCTTTTCAAAAACTTGACGAAACGGTCCGCCGCATATAAAAAAGATTTCAGATTTTTTACCATGAAGAAACTGTTTTCATTATTTCTTTTAATTCCGTCCATTCTGTTTTCGGCAGGCAATTTCTGCGAAGACGAAGCCAAGGCGTACACGGAAGAGACAAAAATCGTAAACGAAGCGGAAGAGCTTTTCGACAGGGCAAAAGCCGACCAAAGCGACATCTTGGCAGACTATTTCGCCGCAATAGAAGTCTATGTAAACGGGCTTCAAGCCCTGAGAAGACCCGACCGCGTTGCGCGAATATTCGAAAGATTTCAGGAAAGGGGAGATTCTTACGCGTTCGCGACAAGAATTTGCCTTGAAGCATCTATTGCGTCAAAAAACGGAAAGCTTCCGAAAGAAAAAGAAGCCCTGCTCATATCCCTCATAAAAGAGGCAAAGAAGAAATCAAAAGGCGGCGCGAAAGATTTTGAAGCTTCCATAAGCGAAGTTCTTAAAAACGGCAACCCCATCGTAAAGCCCTCTGAAACGCTCTCCAATACGATAAAGGAATTGTGCGAAAAAGCCGATAAATAGAATTTATGAAACTTCTTACATTCAAACACAACGACAACGTTTATCTCGGAGCCGTCTGCGAATGCGGGAAAACCGTCGTAAAGCTCTCCGATGTCGGGCTTAACTTCAACTCCATGCAAACGCTTATCCAAAACATAATGGATTCGGAGCTTGAACTAATCAGAACCGCGACCAAGACTTGCGAGATTTTTAAGCGCATTCCTCTTTCAGAAATAGAGCTCTTGGCCCCCATTCGCTATCCCGCGCGCGACATTATCTGCCTCGGGCTGAACTATGCCGACCATATCGAAGAAGCGGCGCGCTTCAATTCCAAAAAATTCGGAATAAATATGCCCAAAGCGATTTACTTCTCAAAGAGAGTAAACGAATCGGTTGCGCCCTTTGGGAAAATCCCGAGCCACCCGAAGCTCTGCGATTCCCTTGACTACGAGGCGGAACTTGCGCTCGTAATATCCAAAAACGCAAGAAACGTCGCGGCAAAAGACGCCTTGGAATATATTTTCGGCTACACCATAATAAACGATGTATCCGCCCGCAACGTCCAAACCGAACACAAGCAGTGGTATTTCGGAAAGAGCCTCGACGGTTTCTGCCCAATGGGTCCTTACTTGGTTACCTCAGACGAAATAGGCGTCTATCCCAAGCTGAAAATCCAAAGCTATGTAAACGGGGAGCTGCGCCAAAACTCCAACACCGACAACATGATTTACAAAATCCCGCAGATAATTGAAGAGCTTTCAAGCGGAATGACTTTGCAAGCGGGCACAATCATAGCCCTCGGAACCCCGTCGGGAGTCGGGCTTGGATTTAATCCCCCAAAATTCTTAAAAAGCGGCGACACCGTTGTTTGCAAAATAGAAAACATCGGCGAAATTTCAAACACGGTCGAATGACGCGCGTCTGTTTTGAAGTTTCCGACCACTCAAAAAAAAGCTTTACAACTTCGCCCTTTTAATACAGCGTTTATTCTCATAAAAAATTTTTAACAAAATTTTAATCTGAAAACCAAGAAAATATTATGGCAGATATCGAACAAAGAGTAAAAGAAATCATCGTAAACCAGCTCAATGTAAAAGAGTCTGAAATCACCCCCGAGGCCAGCTTCATAGATGACCTCGGCGCTGATTCCCTCGACACAGTGCAGCTCATTATGACGTTTGAAGAAGAATTCAAGGACGAAATCAACGGCGAAATCCCCGAATCGGAAGCGGAAAAGCTCACAACAGTGGGGAAAGTAATCGACTACATCAAGGAACGCTCGCAAAAAGCGTAATCCATTGGTGAGAGTTTTTGAATTTTGAATTTACCGGCCCACTTGCGGGAGCAGATTGCACTCACAGTGGGTCGTTTTTTGTTTTTTAAGGCAAATTATTGCATGGCGGCGAAATTCGCCGCAAACGGAAAGATTTTTATATGTCAAGAGAACGAATCGTTATAACAGGCATTGGAACAGTATCCTCTTTCGGCGACGGAGTGGACATTTTCTGGGACTCTTTGGTTGCGGGCAAAAGCGGCATATCAAACATTACCGGCTTTGACGTGTCGGAGCTAAACTGCAAAGTGGCGGCGGAATGCAAAGACTTTGACGCCACCAAATACATGGATCCGAAACAGGCAAGGCGTTCGGACCGCTACACGCATTTTGCGATGGCGGCGGCAAAACTCGCAATGCAGGACGCAAAGCTCGACCATTCATCTGTTTCGCCCGAACGTCTGGGCGTTCTGATAGGCTCGGGAGTCGGCGGCATGGACACAATCGAACAGCAATCGAGGGCGTTCCACCAAAGCGGCGCGCGCAGAGTTTCGCCGTTTATGATTCCCAACTTGATTTCAAACATGGCAGGCGGCGTTGTCGCAATCGAACTTGGCGCAAAGGGCGTTAATTTCGGCATTGTCAGCGCATGCGCAACAGGCACGCACGCAATCGGCGAAGCGTTGCTGCACTTGCAGCTCGGCAGGGAAGACGTCATTTTGGCGGGCGGAAGCGAAGCGGCAGTTACAGGGCTTTCTTTCGCAGGTTTCTGCGCGATGAAGGCTATGGCGACAAACTATAACGACGACCCGACCCATGCTTCGCGCCCCTTCGACTTGAACCGCTGCGGTTTTGTGATGGGCGAAGGCGCGGGTGTTGTAGTGCTTGAACGCCTTGAACACGCTTTGGCTCGCGGCGCAAAAATCTATTGCGAAATTTCAGGCTACGGCGCGACTTGCGACGCATACCACATCACAAGCCCCGATATTGAAGGCAGGGGTCTTTCGCTTGCGCTTGAACGCGTCATGCAGGATGCGGGAGTAAAGCCCGAAGATGTTGACTACATCAACGCCCACGGCACTTCCACCCAATACAACGACAAGTTTGAAACCCTCGCAATCAAAAAAGTTTTCGGCGAACATGCCAAGAAGCTTATGGTAAGCTCCACAAAGAGCATGACAGGGCACTTGCTCGGAGCGGCGGGCGCGATTGAAGCGGCGGTTTGCGCAAAAACCCTTGAAACGGGAATTGTCGCTCCCACAATCAATTACGAAACCCCCGACCCTGACTGTGATTTGGATTATGTTCCGAATGTTGCGAGAAAGGCGGACGTAAAAGTGGCCATCAGCACGAATTTGGGATTTGGCGGCCATAACGGCGCATTGCTCTTCAAGAAGTACGAAGCGTAATTTCCACAGCCAAAATTTTAAAAGACGCCTTTTGCGGGCGTCTTTTTTTTTGCGACTTGCATTGAGCGCGCACATAAATAATATGGCGCAATGAAAAAAATAATTTGCATTGCCGCGCTTTTTTCAGCCTTAGCATCCGCATTCGCGCAGGGAGAAAGCCCGACGCAATTTGTCGATACATGGATTGGCTCGCGCGGAAGCGGCAACACGGTCATAGGTCCAAGCCTGCCGTTCGGAATGATAAAGCCGTCGCCCGACACGGGGAAAAACAGCAGCAATTCGGGCTGGGGCGCATCGGGCAACATAAACGGATTCAGTCAAACCCATGTAAGCGGAACAGGCGGCGGCTCAAAATACGGCAATATCCTCGTCATGCCCGCAAACGGAACTTTGGATGTTTCAAACATATCCTCGGAAAGGGCGAACGAAACTTCCAAACTCGCTTTCTACGGCGTGGATTTAACGCGCTACGGCATAAAAGCGGAAATCACCTGTTCGGAAAAAGCCGCAATTTACCGCTTTTCATTCCCCAAAAAAGAAGGCTCGAAAATAGTTTTCGACACAGGGCATTTCCTTTACAACAACGTAGCGGGAGAAGGTCAACACTTGGTGGATTGTTCCGTCGAAATCCTATCGAAATGCGAAGTCTCGGGACATACAAGCCTTACGGGCGGGTGGAACTTGCAAAAAGAGCCGTTTACTGTATTCTTTTACGCAATAACCGACACCCCCGCATCTAAATTCGGCATTTTTAAAGACGGAAAATTTCAAAAAGACAGCCTCAAAGCTTCGGCTGAAAACGGGGAAAAGACAATGGCATTTCTCGAATTTGGAGGAGAAAGCGAAAGAACAGTGCACCTTAAAATCGGCATATCTTTCGTAAGCGTCGCGCAAGCCAAAAGGAACGCAAAAGAAATAAAAAACTTCGATTTTGACGGTACTTTAAAGCGCGCAATCTCGGCATGGGATAAAGCCCTGCGCCCCATTGAAATCGAAACGGATTTCCCCGACCAAAAGAAAATTTTTTACACCGCCTTGTACCATGCAATGCTTATGCCCGCAAACAGAACGGGAGAAAATCCGCTATGGAAATCAAAAGAGCCGTATTACGACGACTTTTACGCCATTTGGGACACATTCCGCACGTCGGGTCCCCTGCTCACGCTAATCGCCCCGCGCAGGCAGGCTGAAATCATACGCGCGTTAATCGACATACAAAAACACGAAGGCTTTTTGCCCGACGGCAGAAGCGGCAACCACAACGGGCGAACGCAGGGCGGAAGCAATGCCGACGTCTATATTGCAGACGCTTTCGCAAAGGAGCTTAAAGGCGTAAATTGGCGCGACGCCTACGAAGCCGTAAAAGCAGACGCCGAAAACGAGCCTGCCGACGGCTACAAGGAAGGAAGAGGCGGGCTCAAAGACTGGCATGAAATCGGCTACCTTTCAATCGAAGGCTTTAAGATGTCGGGCTGCAAAAACGTTGAATACGCTTACAATGATTTTTGCATAATGCAAATGGCGCAGGCTTTAAACAAAAATGAAGACGCAAAAAAATACTCTGACCGCGCCAAACAATGGCAAAACGTGTGGGACGAAAACTTGGAGCATTCGGGATTTAAGGGATTTATCCGCCCAAGGCATAGAAACGGAAAGTGGCTTGAAAACTTCAAGCCGACCGACGGCTGTTCTTGGGAAGGGGACACTTTTTATGAGGGAAATTCGTGGACGTACTCGTTTTACGTCTTGCAAGACATGAATACTCTCATTGAAAAATGCGGAGGCAAAGATACATTCGCAAACCGCCTCGACGAATTTTTTAACGGCAAGTGCGACTTGGCAAACGAGCCGTTCTTCCTTACGCCATACCTTTACATCTACGCAAACCGCCACGACAAAACTGCGGAACGAATACATAAAATTCTGCCGCGATTTGCCGCGCATGCGGGCGGAATTCCCGGCAATGACGATTCGGGCGCATTGAGCGCGTGGTATGCGTGGAGCGCGATGGGGATTTTCCCTGTGGCGGGGCAGGACTGGTATTTTATAGGTTCCCCGATTTTTGAAAATACGAAAATAAACCTTCAAAACGGCAAAGCTTTCACAATTAAAGCCGAAAATCTTTCAAAGGAAAACATTTATGTTGCCAAGGCATTTTTAAACGGGAAACCTCTGAAACAGGCGTGGATAAGGCATTCTCAAATTGTTTCGGGAGGAGAATTGACGCTTAAAATGTCTAAAAATCCCGACAATTCCTGGGCTGAAACTTCCCCGCCCTCCCCGCTTTCCGACTTAAAAAGCCAAAAGTTTAAACAGCCTTGACTATCGAAGCCTTTTGCGCTTATTTTCTTTCAAATATTTTACAACAACACTAAAAATCTCAAAAAAAATGGCAGACGCAGAATTTAAATACCAGGAAATGTTTCCGCACGGCAAAGATGAAACCAAATACAGGCTCATTACAAAAGAAGGCGTTTCGGTTTCGGAATTTGAAGGCAGGAAAATTTTAAAAGTTTCAAAAGAAGCCCTCACGACTTTGGCGCGCGTAGGCTTCCATGATGTTGCGTTTATGTTGCGCCCCGCGCATCTTAAAATGGTAGCCGACATACTTGAAGACGACAGCGCGTCCGAAAACGACAAGTCTGTTGCGCTTACAATGCTCCGCAACGCGGAAGTCGCCGCGGGCGGAGTTCTGCCATTCTGCCAAGATACGGGAACTGCGACAATAGTCGCGCACAAGGGGCAAAGCGTCTGGACCGATTGCGACGACGCCGAAGCCCTCTCAAAGGGCGTCTTTGAATGCTACACGCAAAACAACCTGCGCTACTCGCAAAACGCCCCGCTCAACATGTGGGACGAAGTAAACACGGGGTGCAACCTTCCCGCGCAAATCGACATCTACGCGGATAATTCCGACAAATACGAATTTTTGTTCGTCGCAAAAGGCGGCGGTTCGGCAAACAAAACCTATCTTTATCAGGAAACAAAAGCCCTGCTTACGCCAAAGCGTTTGGTAAGCTTCATGATTGAAAAAATGAAAACGCTCGGCACTGCGGCATGCCCCCCGTACCATCTGGCGTTTGTAATCGGCGGCACAAGCGCGGAAATGAATTTGAAGACCGTAAAGCTCGCCTCAACGAAATACCTCGACAATCTCCCGACTTCGGGCAACAAATACGGCCACGCTTTCCGCGATGTCGAACTTGAAAAGCTCGTCTTGGAAGAAGCGCACAAGCTCGGCATCGGGGCGCAGTTCGGCGGCAAGTATTTTGCGCTTGATGTACGCATCATAAGAATGCCCCGCCACGGCGCGTCATGCCCCGTGGGTCTCGGGGTGTCCTGCTCCGCCGACCGCAACGCGAAGGCAAAAATCGACGAAAACGGCGTATGGATTGAAGAGCTTGAAGCAAACCCGGGTCGCTTCATTCCGGAAAAGTACCGCAACGTAAACACGGGAGATGGCGCGGTGAAAATCAATTTGAACCGCCCGATGAAAGAAGTTTTGGCGGAGCTTTCAAAATACCCCGTCAAGACCCGTTTAAGCCTTGACGGCACAATTATCGTCGCCCGCGACATCGCCCACGCGAAACTTCTCGAACGCCTCGAAAGCGGAAAAGGGCTTCCCGAATACTTCAAAAAACACCCTGTTTACTATGCGGGCCCCGCAAAAACTCCAGAAGGAATGCCATCTGGCTCATTTGGACCTACAACTGCGGGAAGAATGGACTCTTACGTTGATATTTTCCAAGAAAACGGCGGCAGCATGATTATGATTGCAAAGGGCAACCGCTCGCAAGCGGTGACCGACGCATGCAAAAAGCACGGCGGTTTTTACTTAGGCTCAATCGGAGGCCCCGCCGCTCTTCTTGCAAAAACGAACATCAAGAAAGTCGAGCTTGTCGAATACCCCGAACTCGGAATGGAAGCGATTTGGAAAATTGAAGTCGAAAACTTCCCCGCATTCATCTTGGTTGACGACAAGGGCAACGACTTCTTCAAGATGCTTTAAGAAATAATCTTGTAAAAACTTGACATCCCATAGCCGAAAGGTTATTGGTTTATAAATATTGTTTAATAATGTATTTATAAGCCTATGAAAAATTTATCTCTTTTGGCTATGGGAGCATTGCTTCCATCTCTTGCATTTGCCGCAAACTACACGGCTACCGTTGACGGGAATTTCACGGATCCCGCAACTTGGGGAGAAACTGAATTAATTCCGACTGCGGAAGACACATTTACAATCGGAAGCGGCGTAACTGTTGACATTACTTCCGCCGTGGTTGCGGACAAAATCGAATACGCCCACAATTATCAAGTCCCCGGCATACTGAACATCGCGGGTGAAGACGCATCTCTTACGCTTTCAAATTATTCGAGCCTGTTTTACCAGTACATGATGGTCTTCAATGTTTCAGGAGGCGCGAACTTGGATGCAAAATTCAACTGGGGCGGCGGCGGATACTATAAAATGAATATAGATGCCGCAACCGCAACTTTGGCATTCGACCAATTCCAAGGCTCAAAATTCGACGGTGACGAAACGCTCGATTCCGGCATTTATCTCACAAACGGAGCGGTTGCAACCTCTGCAAGCAACTGGAATTTGGTTCCCTCAAGCGCAGACCACTCCGTAACTGTTTCGGTTGACAATTCGACGCTCCAAATGTCGGACTCAAACTGGCTTACGATAAACGCTTCGGGCAGCTATTCAAAAGCAAACATCTTTGTAAAAAATAACAGCACTGTAAACAATCTCGGCTCGTTCACTGTATCGGGAGAGAATGCCGAAGCAAACATTGAAATTGAAAACAGTTCGGCAACGCAAAGCGGCTCGGCATTCCAGACAACGGGGCTGAATTCGACTCTCAACTTCACCGTCAGAGAAAGTTCATACGCGCTAAACGGAGACTTCAAGATTTTGGCAGACGCTACAGATTCAACCGTAAACATTTCTTTTATAGACAATGCTTCGCCGATTTCAATTTCCCATATGTATATTGGTGCAAGAAACGGCGGCACTGCAAACTACACAATGAAAAATTCGGAAATAAATACGGGATTTTTCTATATCGGCCAGCATGAATACAATCTTGGTTCAAACGTTTACAATAACGGTCTCGTAAATCTTTCATTATACAATTCAAAAATGACCTTCACGCAATTCAAGGTAAATTACTGGGATAATTCAACCACGACCATAGCCCTGAGCGGCAATTCAAAGATGGTGCAATCGGGAAGTAATACAATTAACTTCGGCACGCGTGACGGAGAGAAAAACGGCGGCGACGTAATATTGCAGCTTGGCGACTACGTTGACGGCAATTTCGTGGCGGCGCAATCGGGAGCATTTCAGGGTTCTTACGAATTTTTCGCAACTTCGACAAGCACTTTGAAATTTATACTCGGAGCCGAAAACTTAACGAAAATCGGGGAAGAAACATTGGGTGCTTTAATCTCTGCAACATACTTTAAACCCGTGCAAGGAGATATAATTCTCGATTTTTCAAATATTGCGGGCTTGTCGGCAGGCTACTACCAAGTGGCACTCATCGCATGCCTTTCCAAGCAAAGCCTTGAAGACTTGGGAGGGCTTACCGCCTCTTACAATGATTTGTTTGAATCAAACGCCATTGAAACCGATATCGTAAAGCTTTTCTATAACGAAAACGGCGATTGCTACACAATAAAAGACGGCGTTCTTTACGCAAATATAGAAGTTCTTAGCATAGTGCCCGAACCAAGCACATATGCCGCGATTTTCGGCGCGATTGCGCTTGCGTTTGCCGCGTATCGCAGAAGAAAGTAATTATTTCGCAAACATTTCAAAAAAAGGCGCATTGACAATATGCGCCTTTTTTCGTTATTTGTTTCAATATGAAATCGTTATTTAACCCTTTCGGGGTGGATGTTAAAACATCTCCTTCCAAAAGATTTTTTCCCGCGCTTGCGTTAAGCATATTATTCGGCTACGGATTTACCAATGCAAGCGGCATACTGACAATAAATCTGCTCTTTGCCTTTATGTTTTTGGCGATGTTGCCTTTTGATAAAAACTTTTACAAGCCTTTCGGCTCAAAATTTTTGATTTTTGCGGGAACGGCATTTTGGTGCGGAATATTTTTTGAAAGCTCACCGCTTGCCACCGTCTGCTTTTTTATATCGCTTGCAATTCTCCGCATAAGCCAGGAATTTTTCGATGAAAAAACAAAAACATATTCATGGATTTTGAAACTTGCCGCATTCTGCGCAGTCCAGGGAGTTTTTGAACCTTTCTGCTTTTTGGCAAAATATGCGGGAAGAATTATTCCCAAAGAAATAAAATATTGTCTGCCTAAATTTTTAAAAAAACTCATCGCCTGCCTTGCGATATTTCTAATCGGTTCGGTATTTTTTGGGCTGTTTTGCGTGGCATCTCCCCAGCTGAAATTCTTGGCGGATGTTATTTTTGAATTTGTATTGGAAGATTTTTTCCCAAATCCGCATTCGTTTTTTCCGTGGATGTTTTTATCGTGGCTATGCTTCGGGCTGTTCAGCATTACGGCATATTCAAGCGTCGTAAATACCTTCAAAGAAGCGGAAGATGAAATGCCGAAAACAGAAGTTTTCCCGCAAAAAAATTTTTCAATGCGCTACGCAAAAACTTTTTCGACCGCGCTTGCAATTTTCAACGCGATATTTTTGCTCCAAAATATTTTTGACTTAAAATATATTTTAAGCGGTTGCGTTCTCCCGCAAGGAACGACATACGCAAAATTTGCAATGGACGGAAGCTTTGCTCTCGCAATCGCGACACTTCTTGCCGCCGCGATAATAATTGTATGCTTCAAAGACTGCACTAACACCAAAGACTGGCGTTCTGCACGCATTCTTGCCTATGTATGGATAGCACAAAACATAATGCTTGGCATATCCGCCTGCACAAGGCTCGCCTCATACACAAGCGCCTACGGAATAACAACCACAAGAATTTACGGCTTTGCATTTTTTGCCATAGTCTTTGCGGGATTTGCGCTGACTGCGGTAAAAATCGTAAAGAACAAACCTGTGCGCTGGCTGATAGATGCCAATATTTACTCCGCCGTCGCCCTGCTTGTCGCAATGTCGCTTTGGGACGAAGAGCAATTTGTTGCAAACTACAACGTAAACCGATTTTTAGATGGAAACAAATTAGACTTCGAATATCTTTCAAGTCTAAGCAACACATCTGCAATCCCCGCAATGATTAAAATCGCAAACGCAAATGATAAAAAATACACGCCTCTTGCAAAAACTTATTTAGAGAAACAAGTCGAGTTTTATATGTCCGAAGATTTTTCAGGCAAACATTTCAATTATAAATATCGCAAAACGCAAAAAATTCTCGAAAATTATTTCAAATGACAAATCAAAAAAACATTCCCTTAATTCTTTTGATAATCCTTGCCGCCCTCGGGATTTGGTCGTATATCGACGCCTATGACCGCTCCGTGTGGCATGTCGAAATGGCAAGCGTTTTGACAGTCGGCGGACTGCTTGTAATAACATATCCGTTTTTCAAGTTTTCAAATACCTCTTACATAATAGTGTCGCTTTGGCTTGCAATGCACATAATCGGGGCGCACTACACTTTTGAAAGAGTGCCGTTTGAATGGGTTAGCGACCTCATAGGCTCTTCGCGCAACCACTATGACAGAGTTGCGCATTTTGTGATTGGGCTAAATTCGTTTTGCGTTGCGGAGTGGTTCCAAAAAACGGGAAAAGCGAAGGGCTTGGCTACTTGCGCGTTTATCGGGGTAATTTTCATTATGGCGATGGCAAACGCATGGGAGCTGATTGAATGGGCTTATGCAGAAATTGACGGCGGCTCGACAGGCGCGGCGTTTCTCGGCTCACAGGGAGACATTTGGGACGCGCAAAAGGACATGCTTTCGGACACTCTCGGCGCGATTTGCGCGGCGGTATTTTTCGTTTGGAAAAACGGGCTGAAAAAAGTATAATATCCCTCGGGTTTTTTGGCGAAAATTTCCGCAGGCATACGCGGAAAAACGCCATATCCATTCGGGAATAAAGCGCGCAAAAAATCGGAGAGCACGCGCGGAAAATTTTTATGAATGCCCCTGTTCAATGTAAAAAACTCCGTCTTTTTTGCCCCCTGTTTTATTCGATTTTTTTCTTGCAAAGAAAAGAGGCTTAACCATCATTATTTAACTTAAACCCAAAATATTGCAATTATGGTATCATACAAAGAATTAGGTTTGGTCAACACGCGCGAGCTTTTCAAAAAAGCTTTCGCAGGCAAGTACGCAATTCCCGCGTTCAACTTCAACAACATGGAACAAATGCAGGCTATCATTCAGGCTTGCGTTGAAACAAAATCGCCTGTCATTTTGCAGGTTTCGAGCGGCGCACGCAAATACGCAAACCAGACGCTTTTGCGCTACATGGCGCAGGGCGCATGCGAATACGCAAAAGAACTCGGCTTCAACGTTCCCGTTGTATTGCACCTCGACCACGGCGATTCGTTTGAACTTTGCAAATCCTGCATCGAATACGGATTTTCTTCCGTCATGATTGACGGCTCCGCATTGCCCTACGAAAAGAATGTGGAACTCGCCGCAAAGGTTGTGGATTACGCCCACAAATACGACGTCACAGTCGAAGGCGAACTCGGCGTTTTGGCGGGCATCGAAGACGAAGTTTCCCACGAAACCCATTCATACACACGCCCCGAAGAAGTTGAAGACTTCGTAAAGAAGACAGGCGTTGACTCTTTGGCAATTTCAATCGGCACTTCGCACGGCGCATACAAGTTCAAGCCCGAACAATGCACGCGCAACGCGGAAGGCAAGCTTGTTCCTCCTCCGCTTCGCTTCGACATCTTGAAAGAAGTTGAAAAGCGCATTCCGGGCTTCCCGATTGTTTTGCACGGTTCATCTTCCGTTCCGCAACAATACGTTGACATCATCAACGCAAACGGCGGCAAGCTCGAAGCGGCAGTCGGCATCCCCGAAGAACAGTTGCGTCAAGCAGCAGAATCGGCTGTTTGCAAAATCAACATCGACTCCGACGGCCGTTTGGCAATGACTGCGGCAGTTCGCGAAGTTTTGGCAAAGAAGCCCGCAGAATTCGACCCGCGCAAATACTTGGGTCCCGCACGCGACGAATTGAAAAAGCTTTACATGCACAAAATCATCAATGTTTTGGGTTCTGCAAACAAGGCATAACTTCAATCATTTACAAAAAAGACGCCTCTAATGAAGCGTCTTTTTTTTGCGCACCTACAAAATGAATTAAAAAGGCTTCACTATTCCTCGGCCAACCTGCATTTTTGTGCGAGACTATCGAAAACAAAATTCCTGTATTTTCTCAAAACTCCGTTAAAAGAGCGGAATATCAATCTATACAACGTTTAGTCGGTATTTTTTAAGCTGAAACTTTAATGAATACGGACGCCAACAAAAAAGTACCTTTGCTAAAATCTTTCTTTGGAATAAACATCTTTTTACTGTTTTCTCTTGGAATGAAATTCCAATACAACAAAAAAGCTTCTGTTTTTTAAACAGAAGCCTTTTATCTAAAAACTATCCCTTTGCCACAGCTTACTTGCGGCGGCGATATGCCGCGAACGCAAGAGCAAGCGCGCCAAAGATTGCCGCGTATGTTGACGGTTCGGGAACTGCTATGTTGTTTGTGTAGTAAACAACCAACTGCATAAAGTTTATGTTGTTTCCTTCGGCATCTTGGAATTCTTCGCTTTCATTGTATTCCAAGGCAAAACGGCAAACATCTGACTCATTTGCCAATATGACCGAAACAAAATCTTCATACGCATATACGTCATCCGGATTTGAAACATCAAAAAGTTCGCCAAAAATATTTTTGTTATGGTCTGAAGTTTGGAGCAAAACATACCTTGTTTCTTCCTGCGGAGTCGTGATGTTGGAGAAATCAATCTTCATCATGCCGTTGCTCTGAGTATTGTTAAAAGTAAGGTTGGTAATGGGAGTGATGCCCGTATCATCAACGACAAATTCAATCACGCCGCCGCTATTCAACCTGAAACCATTATGACCATCGTCCGTGGATTTTATGACGATTTTATTTTCACCGCCAACAATACGGAGAGTGCCCTTGCCCAAAGATTCGTCCCAATTATCGGTTTCTTTGCCGACTTCAAGACCAGAAAGCAAAAGTTCGTTGCCCGAGCCTTTAACTTCAAATGTAGTATTAGAAGTATAATGCTTTCCACCCCATTCATGAATTTTGAGCCATACACCCCTGCCGTCGCCGCGGTTCAAAGTAGTGTTGCCCTGCATTGAGAATGTATAGCTTGTAGTGGCGTCCAAAGCCTGAGAACCCTGCAAAATCATTTCTCCGCTGCGAATAATGATTTGGTTTTTGTTTGCCGCGTTATCGCCTCTGAAAATGGCAGTTACGGTACCGCCAATGGATTCGTCTTGGTTGCTTACGTTGAAATTATTAACATTCAAGACGTTGCCTTCGCCCGTCATCGAGAAGTTAATGACCGCACCGTTTTTCAATACCTGTTCCGACAAATTAAAATTACCACGAGTATACAAGGTATTGTTAGAACCGGAAATATCAAACAAGATATTGCTATTGACTTCATCTACATTTTTACCGGGTCGGACATAAATGCTGTTAAATTCAGCCCAATTATTTGAACCGGACATCGTAAACCTTGCAGAACCCTGCTTCGCATCGTCGCCACCAATATTCAAATTGCTCCTTGTGGTAAATTTGGAATAGCCTTTCAAATTAAACTCCATCAAGTAATTGCAATCATCCACAATTTCAGCCTTGCTAAGGCGCATATTAACGTCTCCGGCAAAAACTGCTTCCGCAATCGCATCCGCAGAACCTTGCTGATTCCATGAAATATTGCCGTAGGCGGATTCCCATCCTCCCGCATTGGCAAATTCAAGATTCCAAGCGGCAAATTTCGAACCACTCAAAATATTAACTTCAAGGCTTGTGTTGGCATTAAAATTCCACCAACCCAAATTTACGTTGCCACCGTTTGTGATGTCGTTAAGCGTTCTTGTTTCGGCATCCATATCCCAATAGCTTACGCCATCGGCAGAACCCGCACCGTTTACGACAGTTCCGTTTTCAAAGGTAAGAACCTGCTGTGCGTCCTTGCCGACATGAAGGAATACAACGTCCCCATTCCATCCGCCCGTAGAGCCGTCCGACTTCCAGTTATTATAAAAGCGGTTCAATACAGAATTGGAATAAGTCGCGCTCCAATTTCCGCCATTGCCGCCAACCAACCATCCATCATTTGATGCCTGCTGGGTTGAATTTGTAAAACTTACATTCGTTCCGGATTCGGTTCCTTGAAAAATAAGTCTGCCGTAAAAAGTCGAATCGGTAAGGCTCATATCGCTATAGATATTCAAGTCTCCCGCTTCTTGATAAATTTTTGCGCCGTTTGTGGCATAGAGCTTGCCGCCATTGCCGCCGCCTCCATTACGCAAAATGTATGTAGCGTTATCAACATTCAAAAGCATGTTGCCAAACTGAGAAACCGAAACAGTCGCACCGTCTGAAATATTTATTACAGAGTTGCCGTCCTGCCCAAAATTACCTGTGATGTAAAAATCATGCTTCACATTAATTGTGGAATTCCAAAGATTACCAACCGTCATATTTACAAGATTATCGGCGGAACCAATCGCAGCGGAAGTGGTAAGAGTACTGTAATCCATTTTTAATCTTACCTGAAAACCTGCCCAAGTTTCCAAAGTATTCGGTAATTCCCAAGGCACAACCGACATAGTAATTTCACCATTTTCCCAACCACCGTTGCCATCATGTTGTGTCCAAACATCCGGGCTGTTAAAATCTCCGTTGGAAACGTTGTTTGCCCTTATCCTCACAACTTCGGGATTACCGTCATCTTTTATATAAGGAGATGGAATATCCACCTCCGTAGCGGAATAGACTATTCCGCCTGTCAGCATAAGAGATGCAATAGATAGTTCTAATAGTAATTTTTTCATAGAGGTAATAAGATTGTAATAAAAAATTTGTTTTAAAAGTTAAATATTTTTTTAACAAACAATGTACTCTTGTCAAATAAATTCGACACATCAATAACTTATGATTATCGAAAAAAACTTAAAACCCTTTTCTCAAACTATTGAGATAAAAACAAAAAAAATCCGTATTTTTTTTTAATACGGACAGGTAAAAATGGCATTGAAAGTAAAATTTTACGCCAAAACCGAAAGAGCATCGTCTTTTGAGTCGCGTATGTCAAAAAACGCGGAAAGACCCGAAATTTTAAAAACCTCCGCAACATTCGAGTTCAATGAAGAAAGCGCAATCCTGCCGTCAACTGCTTTCAGCTTCTTTGCCGCCGACAAAAGAGAGCGCAAGCCCGCGCTGCTGATGTAGTCAAGCTCCCTCAAATCAAACAAAACCTTTTTCGCCCCCGAAGAAATCAAGCCGTCAAGCGCGCCGTCCAATTCCGCCGATGTTATGACATCCAAACGCCCTTTCAATGCGGCGACGCAAATATCGTTTACTTTTTCAATGTCTATCGTCATAAAAAACCTTTCAAATTTAAGGCAATATTTTAGAAAAATAATGAAAAATGCAACTTAAATCATCCGTAAAAATTTTCTCGGAACTTTTGCGAATTTCATATGTCGAAAAAAGCAGGTTAGTGTGCCAGATTTTGCAAAATTTGTTAAATCTGTTGAAATAATGCGCGGCAATTCCGATTTTTCATCATGACGGAAACAGGATTGCCGCGTTTCCTTTTAAAATGAGCTTAAAAATCGGCTTTTTTTGCAAAATATTAAATTTTTTTGAGCTTTTTGTTGGTTTTTTCTTTTCAAATTATTGTTTTTCGGCAACTTTTGTATCTTTTTAAAATTTTGCATTCAGTGAATGCAAGCAAACACTAACAACAAAAGTTCATAATATGAAGAAAATAAATATACTAATCGCGTTGGCGATGTTTGTTTCGTGTGTCAAAGCTTGGGCATCAGGCTTTCAAGTTTTGGAGCAAGGCGCATCAAACCTCGGCACCGCATTGGCAGGAGCAGTGGTAAACACCAACAACGACGCAACCGCGGCATATTGGAATCCGTCGGCTGCGTTTTTTGTAGAAAGCGAAAACAAATTAGATGTCGCGATTTCAATCATTTATCCCGAAATGAAGTCGCACGTCAAGGCAACCCATACAAGCCCATACCAACCCGGAACAAACATTCCGACTCCCGGCATTAACGACAATGCGGGCAAGCTGGCGGTAGTTCCAAACGCCTACTATGTAAGAAAATTCGGCGAAAGATTTGCGGGAACTCTCTCAATTACTTCCCCCTTCGGGCTTGCGACACAATATGACGAAGAAAGCAACTTCATCGGCAGATATGACGGCGTAAACAGCGATATCCAAACCATACAGATAAATCCGTCCCTCGCCTACAAAGTAAATGACTGGCTTTCGCTTTCAGTAGGGGCTTCGGCGGACTATATCCACGCTGAGCTTACATCGTACACATTTATCCCGCAGAACGGATTGCCGCTGCCCGCGGGCGGAATAGACGCAAGAACGAGAGTTGACGGTTCGGGATGGAGCGGCAGCTTCAACGTAGGCGCAACCGTAAAGTTTTTGGAAACAGGCCGCTTCGGCATTTCATACCGCTACCAAATCCGGCATGATATCGAAGGCTATGTCACAACATCAAACCCGATGTTCGGCATTTTTAACAGACAATCCGCCTCCGCAAAGCTTAACTTGCCGTCAAACTTGAACCTGGGCGCGTCTTACAAATTCAAAGACGATTTCTGGAACCAGTTTACGGTTATGGCGGCATACACATTCACTTGGTGGAGCAGCTTCAAAGATCTCGACATAACTAACGACGCAGGCGGCTTAATCCACCATACCGCAGAAAACTGGCGCAACACCCACAGGGCAAGCGTCGGCGCCGCATACCAGCCCGACTGGAACAAAGACCTCACTTTGCGCATAGGAGCTGCTTTCGACCAAAGCCCCGTAAGAAACGCAAAATTCAGAACCGTACGCGTCCCCGACACAAACAGAATTTGGGCTACCTGCGGCTTGGGATACAAAATCGGCAATATGAATTTCGACCTTGCCTACATGCACATCTTCTTTGACGACGCAAACATCAACAACACGCAAAACCACGCATACTCGTCTTCGACCATCAAAGGCTATTACGACGGTTGCGCACACGTTGTCTCGATGCAAGTCGGCGTAAAGTGGTAGAATAAAATTAAACGACGCGCCAGACATTGTTTCGGGCGCGTTTTACAAAGCCATGCCTAACTTTTTGCTTGACCAAAAATCAGGCATAGCCAATTATGTACTTTTAAAAATTATGAGCTCAACAGAACAAGCCACAAAAATACTGACCGTTGAAAACAAGATGGGCATACATGCCCGTCCCGCCTCAAAGATTGTGCGCGCTTCAAACAAATATTCGGGCGCGGAACTTGTCGTTGAAAAGGACGGGGAAAAAGTAAACGGCAAGAGCATCATGGGGTTGATGATGCTTGCGGCGGGAAAAGGCTCCTCGATAAAATTTGTGGCATGCGGCGAAGGGGCAAAACCGATGCTTGATGAAATCGAAGATTTGTTTAAGCGCAAGTTTGACGAAGAATAATTTTTAAGTTTAATTTTTATTTAAAATTTTTAATGCGGGCGTAGCTCAATTGGCAGAGCGCGAGCTTCCCAAGCTTGAGGTTATGGGTTCGACCCCCACCGCCCGCTCCATTAAAAAAAGCCTGCAAACAAGAGCGTTTGCGGGCTTTTTTGTTGATAAACAAAGGGTTTGAGAGCAGCTGCAAAAAACAACAATCCGATATATCGATGCACGATTTTAATAAATATTTTTTTGTCAGCTATATTTTGAGAAGAAACAATTTATTGTATATAAAACAAGAAAAAATATAACAATCAAGCATATCGAAAACAAAACAACCCAAATTCCCGATACAACACTATCATGGTTATCGCCCATAAATATCGGGAAAAGCAATAGTAAAATAAAAATTACTGAAAACAAACAGCAACCGGTCTCTGCTTTTTCTACTTTATGTTTGTATTCTTCGATATATTCGCGAACAAAAACAGCAGGGGCGATTTTTTCGGCTTCTGTGCTGCTTGATTTAAAAACTGCGTCTTTGTAATAATTGACAAACGCTTTATGCGCTTCTTCGGCTTTTACATAAATACTTTTTCTATCGGCTGCTGAAAAACGCAAAATTGTGCGTTTTTTTGTTTTCCAATTCCAATATTCAAGCCTCAAAAAAGAAACGCTCCTTTGATGCTGAAGAAAATCGTCTTCGATATAGTTGTGATAATACACACCCAAATCTATAACGTGCGAAAAGGGTATTATCTGCAAGTCTTTTAACTCCAAATCAGATATCGACAACCCATGCGTATGACAAATTAAATTTACCTGTTTTTCTTCTCCTAAAACATCTACTACCAAATATGCGCCATCAACGACGCCCCCGATATTTAAATCAAGTTCAAGTTGCGGCATTGTGTTGTAAAAATGCGCGGCAATATCATAGCCGCAATGAGGGCAACAACTTGCCTTGTCGCTAACATCTTTTCCGCATTCAAAACACTTAATTATTGCCATTATTTTTCTTTTTTACTTTTGCAATGTAAATTAGCCGCTTCTATTTTTTGCGAACCGCTTTAAGCCTGTTTTAACTTTTATCGCACTAATATAAACAACATAGCGTATAATTTACAAAAAAATGCCATTTTTAAAGCAAAAAAAGCCTTTCGATTTGCGAAAGGCTTTTGTCTGACAAGCTAACATTGCGCTAAATTGCGCGTGAAATTTACTTTGAGAAGTAACGGTTCAAGAGACCTTGGAATGCGCAGCCGTGGCGGGCTTCGTCTTTGCACATTTCATGCACTGTGTCGTGGATTGCGTCGTAGCCGAGCTGCTTTGCGCGTTTTGCAATCATGAGTTTGCCTTCCGTCGCGCCATGTTCAGCCGCAACTCTCGCTTCCAAGTTTGCCTTTGTCGAAGGTTCAACCACTTCGCCCAAGAGTTCCGCGAATTTCGCCGCGTGTTCCGCTTCTTCAAACGCGATGCGCTTGTATGCTTCAGCAACTTCGGGGTAGCCTTCCCTGTCCGCCTGGCGGCTCATTGCAAGGTACATTCCGACTTCGGTGCATTCGCCCATGAAGTTTGCCCTCAAGCCTTCGACTACTTCCGCGTCCAAGCCTTTTGCGACTCCGATGCGGTGTTCGTCAGCCCATACCAAGCCTGCGTTTTCTTCCCTTTCGATGAACTTTGAACGGGGAGCCTTGCATTGCGGGCAAACGTCCGCAACTTCGCCTTCAAATACATATCCGCAGATTGAACATACTGTCTTTTTCATTTTTTCCTTATTTGATTAGTGTTGAAAATATTTTTTTGCTTCAAGAGAATTTTCCCTTAAATTAAAAAAGAAAGTTAAAATAAATTTTTTGTAAAATCAATAATAATTTTCATTTTCATTTGATTTTTTGAAAATTATCCCAATAGAGCTTTTCTTCGGGGCGTTTATATGAAGAGAGTTTTTCAAGAAGCCTTTTAGGATTTTCGTCTTTCAACGCCATGTCAAAATGAATTTCCGACAAAAAATTCTCTTTCCTGACGTTTTTAAAGAAGTCGAAAAGCTTGTCGTAAAAGCCGTTCGTATTTAGAAATCCGCAAGGAGAGTTTGATGCGCCGAGCTGCAAAAGCACCAGAGCCTCGCTAATTTCGTCAAGAGTTCCGAAGCCTCCCGCAAGAGCCACGTTTGCGTCGGCAAGTTCAAGCATGATTTTTTTGCGCTCGGCCATTGAATTTGTATAAATTATCCGCGTCAAATTCTGATGGACGACTTCCCGTGAAAACTGCCGCGGAACAACGCCCGTAACAGAGCCTCCGTTTTCCAAAACTCCGTCTGCAAGCGCACCCATAAGCCCGACGCTGCCCGCTCCGTAAATCAGCTCAACATTTTCCCGCGCCAAGATTTTCCCGAAGTCCCGCGCCGCCGACATAAAGACATCGGAGCCGCCTGACGCCCCGCAATAAACCGCGATTTTTTTCAATTTTCCGCCTTGCATAATCAGAACAGCTTTCCATGTTCGCGCTTCAAATGCGCGGTGCTCAAATGGGTGTAAATCTGGGTCGTGGAAAGGCTGGAATGCCCAAGCATTTCTTGAAGCGAACGCAAATCGACACCCTCGTCAACCAAATGCGTCGCAAAAGAATGGCGCAATTTGTGGGGCGTGATATTCGCGGGCAAACCTGCTTCAACCAAATAATTTTTCAAATTGCGCTGGATTAAACGCGGATAAATCTGCATTCCGCTTTCGCAAAACAAAATAAAGTCGCCCTGCGCCCTGCCCGCGCAATACTCTTCTTTCCAAATTTTCAAAAGCTCCAATGCGTTTTTGCCGAACGGGCAAAGGCGGACTTTCTGCCCCTTGCCCAAAACCCTCGCGGTTGCGCGGCTGAAATCTATGTCGGAAAATTTCAACGAACAAAGCTCGCTTATGCGAAGCCCCGCGCCGTACAAAAACTCCAGACAAAGAGCGTCGCGCACTGCTTCAAAATGCTTTATTTTACCTTCCTTGAGGTATTCCCACGGGGCGGACAAAAGTTTTGAGACCTGAATCGGATTCAAAAACACGGGCAAGTCCTTGCGCATTTTGGGAAGCGGTAGAGAAGCAAACGGATTTTCCTTCGCGCCTTTTGCCTCGCGCAAAAACCTGTGGAAAGTGCGGAGAGCCGAAATCTTGTTGTGCAGAGTCGTGCGCGACACTTTTTGAGAGAGATATGCGATGTAATTCTTCGCAAAAATTCTCGGAACGGAAAAAATGTCCCCTGAGAACATCTCATTTGAGCCAAGCCAATCATACCATTCCGAAACCGACTTGGAATAGTTGCGCAAAGTGTATTTTGAATATCTGCGTTGCCTGCCTATCCGATTTAAAAAATCGTCAAACTCTGCTCCCGCCTTCATATGTCAAAAGAATATCGCCTTTATGCCCTCAAAATAGAAATCGACATATTTCTGGACAAACAAATAAACGGCGGCTCCTATGGCAAGCCACGGTCCGTATGGAATTGTTTCCATTATTTTTTTTCTTCGCACAAAAATTCTAAACCAGATTATTATCGGAATCATAATCAAAGAGCCGATTAAAGAACCGCCGAAAATAGCGAAAATCGCTCCCTGCCAGCCGCAAAACGCGCCTATGCAACCTATCAAGACGACATCGCCCTCGCCCATCGCTTCGCGTTTAAAAACGTACTCCGCCAACAGCCTGAACCAATATAAAAAACCGGTTGAAACGGCAATTCCTATCACGGAAATAAGCGCGCTTTTTATCGCGTAAAACAAAAACGGCGCGCCTTCCATGGCGTCTTTAACATGTATTTGCGGGACAAGAAAAGAAACGACAACCCCCGCAACGCACCCGCCAACCGTCAGCAAATCGGGAAGCTCCATGCAGTCTATGTCAATAAAGCTCACCACAACCATCAGCGCGAAAAAGAACATGTACGCAAACGCCTGCGCCATCGGAAAGAAATTCCAAATACATGCAAAAACAACCGCGCACAAAGTTTCAACAAAAGGATACCTGAAAGAAAACGGCTCATGGCAACACCGCGCCCTGCCCTTTAAAATAAACCAGCTTAAAATCGGAATATTGTCATGCCACTTGATTTTCGCGCCGCATTTGCAATGCGATGGAGGGGAAATTATAGACTTCCCTTCGGGTATGCGGTATATGCAGACATTCAAAAAACTGCCGACACACGCCCCAAAAACAAAAAAGAATGCCGAGAAAAGCCACGGCATATTGGAAGCGGCAAGTTCAATATTTTCCAACATAATTTCATATTGCAATTATTTTTTGATAATTGCAAGCATTTTTACGAACACAAAAAAGGCGCGCAAAAAATATCTTTTTAATGCGCGCCTTTAAATTTAAACAAAGAGCCAAACTACATTTTCGCAATTACCGCATCGGCAAATTCCGAACATTTAAGCTCCGTGGAATTTGGAATGAGGCGCGCAAGGTCGTATGTAACGGTGCGCGCGCCAATCGCGCCTTCCAAGCCCTTGACGAGCAGGTCTGCGGCTTCGTTCCAGCCCAAATACCTGAACATCATTTCGCCCGAAAGGATGAGAGAGCCGGGGTTTACCTTGTCGAGATTTGCATACTTCGGCGCAGTTCCGTGCGTGGCTTCAAATATAGCATGCCCCGAAACATAATTTATGTTTGCCCCCGGCGCAATGCCGATGCCGCCGACCTGCGCGGCAAGCGCGTCGGAAATATAGTCGCCGTTCAAATTCAAAGTGGCAACCACGTCGTATTCCGCGGGGCGCGTCAAAATTTGCTGCAAGAAAGCGTCGGCTATGACGTCTTTTACCACAATCCCGTTCGGGAGCCTGCACCACGGGCCGCCGTCGATTTTTTCCGCTCCGAATTCCTTCAATGCAACTTCGTAGCCCCAGTCGCGGAACGCGCCTTCGGTAAACTTCATTATGTTGCCCTTGTGAACGAGAGTAACGCTCTTTCTGCCCTGCGAAACCGCATACTCAATCGCGCTTCTTACCAAACGCTGAGTGCCTTCCTTCGAGACAGGCTTTACACCTATGCCGCAAGATTCGGGAAAGCGTATTTTTTTGAACTTTGCGGGAAATTCGCGCTTCAAAAAGTCCTTTAATTTTGCAACGTCTTCCGAACCGAATTCAAACTCTATCCCCGCGTAAATGTCTTCGGTGTTTTCGCGGAAAATCACCATATCGACCAAGTCGGGACGCTTTACGGGGCTTTCAATCCCGTTGAAATAGCGGACAGGACGCTGGCAGACATAGAGGTCCAATTCTTGGCGCAATGCCACGTTCAAAGAGCGTATGCCGCCGCCAATCGGAGTTGTGAGAGGCCCTTTTATGCCGACCAAATATTCTTTGAACGCGGTCAAAGTTTCGTCGGGCAGCCACGAGCCGACTTTGTTGAAAGCCTTTTCGCCCGCCAAAACTTCGAGCCATTCTATTTTTTTTGAACCGCCGTAAGCTTTTTCGACCGCCGCGTCAAAAACCCTGACCGACGCCCTCCAAATATCAGGGCCCGTGCCATCGCCTTCAATGAAAGGCAAAATCGGATTGTTCGGAACAACTAATTTTCCGCCGCAAATTGTAATTTTTTCAGCCATATTATTCTTCCCATTCGTGCTTGATTTCCATGTCCTGCGCGGCCTCTACGTTCTTGCGCTTGCCCTTGTGCCATGCGTAAAACACGGGGCTTGCAATGAATATAGATGAGAAAGTGCCCGTTATGATGCCCAAGAGGAATATCAAAGAGAAGTCTTTGATGATACCCGTGCCGAACACAAACAAGGCGAGAGCCGCAAAGAATGTCGTAACAGAAGTCAAAATCGTTCTTGCAAAAGTCTTGTTGATTGACTTTCGGATTACGTCGTAAAGCGACATCGCGGGGTTGAGCGGCAACTCTTCCCTGATTCTGTCGAAAACGACGATTTTATCGTTAATCGAATAGCCAACCGTCATCAGGATTGCGGCAATCATCGGAGCGGAGAAAAGCCCCGAACCGATGCCGAACATTCCCAATATTACATACAGACCTATTGCCATCAAAATGTCGTGCACAAGAGCAACAACCGCGCCGACGCCGAAACCGATTTCAAATCGCAAAGCCACATAAAGCAGTATTCCCGCAAACGCCAAAAGAAGAGATATTACGGCATTTTTCGTGATGTCGGAGCTTACGGACGCGCCTATGCTTTCCTTGCCGACAAGCTTCAAATCAGCTTGCGGATACTTCGCCTTCAAGGCTTCAAACACCGCCTCGCCCTTGCCTGTTTCCGTCTGGACTGTCAAGATTTCGTTGCCGGTAGCCAAGTCTTTCTGATAAGACGCCTGAACTTCGCCCAAAGTATCGTTTGAAACGGAAGTTATGTCGCCCACCGAAAGCTTTTCGGCATAGCTTAAAGTCTGCATTTCGCCGCCCGTGAAGTCAATGCTTACGCACTTGTCGCCGCGGTATGCAACCGCCATAACGCCGCACAAAATCACAAGCCAGGAAGCGATGAACATAGACTTAAAGTGCTTCATCACATCAACGTTTGTTTCGCCGATAAGCTTCCATTTAAACGAGTTTTTGAACCATCCGAGCGAAACCACGATTTCGCATAACGCCCTGCCGAAGATTAGGGCGCAGAAGAGAGTCGCCAAAATGCCGACTGCCAATGTAACGCCGAATCCCTTGACGGGGCCTGTGCCAAGCTTCCACAAAATCACCGCCGTAAGAAGAGTGGTCAAATTCGCGTCAACAATGGTTGAAAAAGCTTTTTCATAGCCCGCCTGCAAAGAATTCCACATGCTTTTGCCCGCATTCAGCTCTTCGCGCATTCTTTCAAATATGAGAATGTTTGCGTCAACCGCCATACCTATTGTCAAAACCAAAGCGGCAATGCCGGGCAAAGTCATCGTTGCGCCAAAGCTTGCCAAAGTGCCCAAAATAAACACGATGTTAGCGGCAACCGTAATCATTGCCAAAACGCCCATTCCGCGATAGTAAAGCACCATGAAAAGCAGTACCAACCCCGCGCCGATTGCGCCCGCCATCAAAGACGAGTTGCGAGCGCCTTCCGCCATGGAAGGCCCGACTTCGTTCATGGAAGTGCGGTTAAGCCCGACTTTCAAAGGATTGTTCAAGGCGTTTGCAAGCTCCAAGGCTTCGCGCTGGTTGAAATCTCCCGTGATGGAGCCTCTGTCGCTGATTACGGAAATGATGCGCGGCGCGCTCATGAGCTTGCCGTCAAGAACGATTGCCAAAAGCTGTTTTTGCTCGTATTCGTTTGCAGAACCCGCGTATTTCGCGTCTTCCGCCAAAATCTTCCTCGTGATTTCCTCAAACTTTTTCGAGCCTTCGCTTGTGAAGTCCATACCTACTGAAAACCTGCCTGCATCGTCCATCGAAACTCCCGAATGGTCGATGATGTCGCCAAGAGCTTCAGCGCGCTTCTTGATGTAAAGAGGTTTTTCGATTATTGAACCGTCGCGGGCGGCATTTTCCTCAACCAAAAGCTCGTAGCCAATCGGCCATTCGCGCTTCGGAGCATTCGCGCTGCTCGGAAGAATGCTGCGATGCGCAAGCCTGAATTCGAGTCGCGCAGGGCGCGAAAGCTCTTCGACGGCTTCGGGATTGTCTTTAAGAGAAACACCGGGCATCTGGACTTCGATTGCGTTTGAGCCGACAACGCGAATGCTCGGCTCTGTTACGCCCAAGCCGTTTATGCGGCTGTCGAGAACGCGCACCACGTCTTCAAGCTGACCCTTGCGCGAAAACATGTCGTCAAGCAGTTCGTCCTCGTTGATTTCAAGAGTAAACGACACGCCGCCCGCCAAGTCCAAGCCTTTTTTCAAAGACGACTTGCTTTGGCGGTAAAGCTCCCTTATCAAGACATCGTTGCGCTTTTTTAAAATTTTAATATCGGATACGTTTACGTCAAAATACTTGGAAAGGTCGATTTTGTTTTCGTTGGCGTATTCGGTGATTGCAGTGTAAAGAGTGGAAGACTTTGTCGGGTCTTTCTTGTAGTTTACGGGATCGACGCGCTTCCCTGCCTCTTTCAATATATTTGCAAACTCGTCGGCATTTTTGGTCGCGCGGTTTGCGATGTAAGTTTCAAACGGGGTGTCCGTAAACGGCACCATTGCCGAAACCGCCCAAGCCAAAACAAGGACGGTCAAGACAAGTTTCCAAGCTATTTTACCTTTCATGTTTACTTTTGGATTTCTTCGGTTTTGGGAGCTTCGCCGCTTGCCGAGCCTTCAACTTTTGAAGACACCGCATTTTTCAAAATTTCGATTTTCGTTGAATCGGCAACCTTGATTGTGAAAGTCTTGTCGGTCTTGTTTGTGATTTTGCCGTAGATGCCGCCGATGGTTATGATTTCATCGCCCGTCTGCAAGTTGTTAAGCATCTGCTCATGCTGCTTTTGGCGTTTTCTTTGAGGCGCAATCATAAAGAAATACATGGCGCCCAAGAATAAAAGCATAATGACGATTGGGCTTTGAAGAAAGCTTCCGCCTTGTGCAGCTTGTTCAGTTGTCGCGCTTGAAGCAGCATCGCCTGCCTGCGCAAGAATTGTATATATCGTATTCATAAAATAAAAAAATGCCTTCCGTAAAAAAACTAAAAAACAATTCCCGCCATTTAATCTTAAAAAACAGGGTATTTGCAAGCAAAAATCTCACAAAAAACAAAGGACTTATGCAATTTTTCTACAAACCGCCGCCAAGAAGAAGCATAATTTTGGCATCCCCAAACTCCACCTGATAGGAAGTCAAAATTATTGTTTGAAAAAATAAATTTTTGCAGAACGCCATCGCCGTTTTTATGCTAAAAAGACATTGAAGCTTTCATCGGCGAAAGCAAGGGCAACTTGCCAAACAGTTTCCATTCAAAATTTGGGCTTTCGGAAACTTGAATTTGCGCCGATTTACGGAAGCCTTCCGCTGAAAGCCAATCCACCTTTTGAGAAGAATTGAGATTCTCTCCTTCGCACACAAAGCATAAAAAAAACCGCACATTTCTGCGCGGAGCGTTTTAATACCTGTTTTTGATTTTCTTTAAAAGAACCGAAAAACCCTTTGGAAGCGGAGCCGAAACTTCTATTTTTTCGCCGCCGCACGGAAAGGAAAGCCTTGAAAGATGAATGGCGAGATTATCGTATATCGGCGCAAGCTCTTCGCCCTTGAACTGCCCGCGCTTCAACCTCGACAAATATATTTTGCGCACCCTGACATAAGTGTCGTCTCCAACCATTCTAAGCCCCGCCTCGGCAGCGTGAATTCTTATCTGGTGCCAGCGCAAAAAATTCGTCTTTGCAGACCAAAGTTGCCACTCTCCAAAATCCTCTTTGAGCTCGAAACGAGTTTGGCACTTCTTGCCGAATCGATGCGAAACTATCGCGCGCGGCTTGCTTTCGTGGCGGATTAAAGGCAAATCCACGATTTCCTCGACTTTGCCATAGGGTCTTTCGCTCAAAAGCTCAAACTCGAACTCGAAAAGCCCTGAGCCGAAAGAATTGCGCAACTCGTCGCTCGACTCCTTGTTCGAGGCAATCAATGCCACTCCGGATATTTCGGGGTCGGTTGCAAACACGGCATAGGGGCTTTCCATTCCGAGGCGTTCAAACTCTTTCTTGCCCGCCTGCGCCTTTATGCCCGAAATTATGGTCAAAGGATTTTCGGCAATTCCGTCCGCTTCGAGGTAAATATTTGAAGGCTTGTTTACCGCGACAAACTTCCCCGCCCTGCATTCAAGCACATCAAGGCGGACAGGCTTTTCTCCTAAAAGCCCTTCGGGGAAACCAAGCTTTTCAAAACCCGCCATTTGATAAAAAAACGCCACAGGCTGCTTGCGAGTGGCGCAAATAGAAGCAGTTTTCCGCTATTATTTTGCGGCGTTCAAAGCCTTTGCAACACGGCTCTTGATGCGCGACGCCTTGTTTGCGTGAACAACGCCCTTTTTAACAGCCTTGTCAACGGCAGACGCCAAAACCGCGCCGCTTGCCTTAATGGCTTCCGCGCCTTCCGCTTTCGCCGCAGCCTTAGATAAAGTCTTGATACGGCTGCGCACCGTGCGGTTGCGCAATGTGCGGGCTGCCGTTTTACGAATGTCTTTTTGTGATGATTTCTTGTTTGCCATCTTCTTTTATAAATATATTAAAGGTAGTATATATTTGAGCCAAAACAAAACTTGTCAACGCAAATTTCATCATTTTTTAGACAAAAATTGCTTTACTTCAAATTATTTACGATATTTGCTCTTTTTCATGAGGCAAATCAAGTGCTTAATAACCGCGGGAGCAACGCGCGAATATTTCGACCCCGTACGCTTTATCAGCAATCCCTCAACGGGGAAAATGGGGATTGCCATTGCAAAAGCCTGCAAAAAATCGGGCTGGGAAACGACGCTTGTTTTGGGCGCAGTATCCGCCCCCTTGCCCGATGGGATTGAGATTGTTTCGGCAATTTCAGCCGAAGACATGTTGCGCGAAACGTCTGCGCGTTTTCCCGCTTGCGATATCCTCATAATGACTGCCGCCGTTTCCGACATGCGCCCGAAAGTAAAATCCGCGCAAAAAGTCAAAAAGGAAAACCTCGACATGCTTGTCGAATTCGAGCAGACGCCCGACATTTTAAAAACCCTTTCAAAATCCAAAAACCGCCAAATTCTAATAGGCTTTGCCGCCGAAACAAACGACATCGATTCCTACGCAAAAAAGAAGCTGGAAGAAAAGAATTTGGACGCAATCGCGGCAAACAACGTTTCAAGAAAAGACGCGGGGTTTGCCTCCGACTTCAACGAAATATCGCTAATTTTTAGAAATGGCGAAACCATTAACTTGGAGCGCGGAACAAAGGACGAGCTTGCGCAAAAGCTTGTCAAAATCTTAAGCGAAAAATTTTTCAGCTGATTTATTTTAAAATCCCGAGCGCGATTTCGCGGACTTTTTCAAGCATTTCTTCAAAAGAAGAAAGTTTGGTAAAATCATATTCCGCGTAGGAAGTCTTTTCGTGGAAAATCCTGAAAATTCCGCCGTCGAAATTCGCGCCGAACGCGGCTTGGCAGCCTCCGCCGAGCGATTTTAAAAACTCCCGTTCAAGACGCACCGCAATAGATGTGGGTCGGTGCGAAAATTGCCCGAAAAACGGAGCGTCGGCAACCCTGCATTCTATGGCTATCACGCCCTGCCCGACGGCGGGAACGCACCTTGAAAAATCGAGCCTTTCAAACTTCAAGCCCTCAAAAGAATTTATGCCGAGCCTGTCCAAGCCGGCAGCTGAAAGCATGGTGGCGTCGGCAAGTCCGCCGCAAATTTTCCCAAGCCTCGTGCCGACATTGCCTCTGATTTGCGTCCACTCGGCGTCGGGAAAAATTCTTTTTAACTGCGCCCTCCTGCGCGGGCTTGCGGTCGCAATCACCTTCGGTGATGGACTTTTCGAGATAAAAACATCGCGGGCGTCGTCGCGCGGCAAAAAAGCGGCAACGGCAAGCCCCTCGGGGCAAACAACCGGCATATCCTTTGCGCTGTGAACCGCAAAATCGGCTTCCCCGCTTAAAAGTGCGTCTTCAAGCTCCTTTGTAAACAGCCCCTTGCCGCCCTCTTTTTCAAGAGACCATTCGAGCTTCTTGTCGCCCAGCGTTTTGAAAGGCAAAATTTCGTATGCCGAATTTTCAATCTTCCGCGAAAAGTATTCGACCGCCATTTCCGCCTGCTTCATCGCAAGCGGGCTTGTGCGGGTGGCGACTTTAAAAATTTTCTTCATTTTTTACAGACTACAATAATCGCGGCAAAGTTTTCAAACCAATAAAACAAAAAAATCCAAGCCCGCGCGGAGCTTGGATTTTCGTTAAAATTAAAAAAGGCTTACTTGCTCTTTTTGCATGCGCATTTTTTTGCGCAAGCTTTTTTGGCAGGAGCTTTTTTTGCGACAGACGCCATCGCGTAAGCCGCCTGAGCGCCCTTGATGTTGCGCTTCGGAACCCAAGGCATGAGGCTGCGCAAACGTTCGCCGGTCTTTTCAATCAAATGTTCTTCGCCTTCCTTCAAGAGCTTGTTGTAGTTCTTCAAGCCGCCCTTGTATTCCTTTACCCATTCCTTTGTGAATTTGCCGGTCTGGATTTCTTTCAAGATTTGCTTCATTGCCTTCTTGGTATCCTTCGTCACTACGCGCGGGCCGCGTGTGATGTCGCCGTACTTTGCGGTTTCGGAAATGGAGAAACGCATGCCTGAAATGCCCTTTTCGACGATGAGGTCGCAAATGAGCTTCAATTCGTGGCAGCATTCAAAGTAAGCCATTTCGGGCTTGTATCCCGCTTCGACCAATGTTTCAAAACCTGCCTTGATGAGCGCGCTTACGCCGCCGCAAAGAACAGCCTGTTCGCCGAAGAGGTCGGTTTCGGTTTCTTCCTTGAATGTTGTTTCGATAACACCCGCGCGAGCGCCGCCGATGCCCTTTGCCCAAGCCAAAGCGATTTTCTTGGCAGCCGTACCGCCTTGGTAAACAGCGATGAGAGCGGGAACGCCCTTGCCTTCAACAAACTGCGAACGCACTTCATGACCGGGTCCCTTCGGGGCAACCATGATTACGTTTACGCCTGCGGGAACTTTTATCATGCCGGAATGGATTGCCAAACCGTGCGTGAAAAGAAGAGTCTTGCCCTTTTTGAGGTTCGGGGCGATGTCTTTTTCGTAAATGTCGGCCTGCTTCATGTCGGGAGCGGCAATCATAATTACGTCCGCCTTTTCAACCGCTTCTGCTGTCGGATAAACTTCAAAGCCCTGAGCCTTTGCAACTTCCACAGACTTGCTCTGCGGATAGAGGCCGATGATGACCTTGCAGCCGCTTTCCTTCAAGTTGAGCGCATGCGCGTGGCCCTGAGAGCCGTAGCCGATAACGGCCAATGTTTTACCTTTTAAAACGCCCAAATCGGCGTCTTTTTCCGTATATACTTTTGCAGGCATATTTTATATCCTTTTTTGTATTTAGTATTGGTTTGAAATTAATCGTCTCCGCGCGCGAGCTTGCCGCGCTCCAAAGCGACATTTCCGGTTCTTGCCATCTCCAAGAGCCCGAAAGGTTCTATCATGTTCAAAAAAGCCAGAATTTTATTCGGATTGCCCGTGCATTCGATAATCAGTGAGTCGGGCTCGACATCGATAACCTTGCCCCTGAACAAATCCGCGATTTCGACAATATTCGCGCGGGTTTGCGAATTTGCCTTGACCTTGACCATGACAAGCTCCCTTGCAACAAACGCCGAAGAGCTTGAAAAATCCTTGACCTCTATTACGTTCACAAGCCTTGAAAGCTGTTTTACGCACTGGTCCACGCTATGGTTGCCGTCCCTCACCGTTACAGTGATGCGGGAAAACTTTCCGCCCTCTACGGGCCCGACATTCAAAGTTTCAATATTAAAACCTCTGCCGCTAAACATTCCCGCAACCCTCGCGAGAACGCCAAATTTATTTTCTACCAAAGCGGAAATGGTGTGTTTCATAAAATCTTAAAGTTAGAATAAAAACCATTCGGAAATGCGCGCACAACATTTCCAAATGATGTTTAATAAATATAAAACAAGAAAGTTAATACCCGCATAAATTGCCTGTCAAGATATTTTTCCGCAAGAATGCCCCGCAAAAAAGTTCATTCTTGCAAACGCGCGATTTTTTATCATTTCATACATTGTTTCCCAATTATTTAACTTTTGGGAAAATTTTGCGCGCAAATAACGGCGGAGCGCAAAAAAAGACGGAAGCAGGCTTTCGCCCGCCCCCGCCCGTTTATTGACTATAAGAAGAAATTACAAAAACAAAATCAAACAGTAAGCGCAAAACGCAAAAATGATTCCCATTAAAACAAGCAGCACAGAAAGCATCTTAAAAAGCCGTTGTTCTCTATTTCTGAATTTTCGGCGGGGTCAAAATTCACCTTGTAAAATCTGAAACACAAAAAAAAGAATATGCAGGCAAAGCACAGGCAGACCACCGCAGTTCCAACGAACCAAGCCCCAAACCCTCCGTCTGAATGCAAATTTAACATATTTCTTTTTCGGCAAAAAAATTTTTAACTTCCCAAACCCCAACGCGTTTATCGCGACTGATTTATACGGGAAATATGCGTATTGCTGATACGGATTTTTTTGATTTTCTTAACTTGCTATCGTTTAGCTCTTTATCATTTCTTCAACAAACATATTCGCGCGGACATTCAGCCAAATATCTCTCCAATGCACCAAAATCTCGATATTTCTTGACATCCGTATTAGCAATACGCAATGCAATCAGACATAACAACAGCTTATAAATTGCTCGAAAACAGCGGCATATCGCTAATTGACGCCGCAAGAATGGTATTAAATATTTTGGATTACGCGCCCGATTGCGAAAGCCCCGCAAAAAGAAAACAATTCTGCCGCAAGATAATTGACATTGCGATAGACCAATGCCAAAAACCGCCGCAAAGCAAACTATTTAAATCCGCGCTTTCGGAATACTTAAAATCCAAAAACCATCTGCGAAAAAAATCCGTTTCCGACATAAAATCGCTCGGAATGTTTCTAATAAAAAAAACAGACATATCAAATATGCCCATATCTATTCTCAGCGCGCCGAAGTGCGAAAAATACTTGGAGCGCGCGTTTAAATCTCCAAGCCAATTCAACAAGGCGCGCATAATGCTGCACGGGCTGTTTGAATTTGCCATAAAAAACGACTGGGCGGAAAAAAAATCCCGTTAAAAAAATTCGCAAAAAGAAAGTTTTTGAAAAAGAAATACGCCCGCTGACCCTTGACGAAATTTCAAAACTCATGAAATCGGCAAAAGAATACCCCGACTGCCTCGCGGGTGTCTCGATAATGCTCTACGCAGGCATACGCCCCCACGAAGTGGCAAGGCTTAAATGGAAAGACGTTGATTTTACCGAAAACGTAATAACAATAACACCCAAAAGCAGTAAAACAGGAGGAGCAAGGCATGTTTCGATATACCCTCCCCTGCAAGGAATCCTGAAAAAATGCCGCGCAAGCCCCGAAACTTCAATATGCCCCAGAAATTGGAACAAGAGATGGAGAACCGTGCGCGAAGAAGCGGGCTTTAAAGACAAATGGGTGCAAGACGTCCTGAGGCACACATTCGCATCCTACCATTTCAAGCACTTTCAAAACCTCGACAAGTTACAAAGCGAAATGGGGCATCGCGACAAATCGCTTTTAAGGTTCAGATACATAAATTTAAGGGGCATAACCATCGCCTCCGCAAAAAAATTCTGGAGCGAAAAATGAAAGAATGAATCCCCGTGTTCATAATAGCCGCAAGATACGGATTTTTGCGTTTCCTGTCCGAAGCAAAAATATCTCGCTTCAAACATTTTTGAATTTTCGTATTTTATGAAGTCGTCCATGCCGCAAAAACAGTATGCAATCATTTTGCGCATTGCCCTCAAACTATCCTTGTAAGTTTCCGAAAAATCAGGATATGTAATGCAAAGCTATGAATGCTTTTTTAAAGTTTCATTTTCGTGGGTCGTAAAAAACAAACCGCGCCGAAATCGAATCGTAAAAGACAATCAAAAACTTTTCATAACATTTTACCGTTTTTACAAAATACAAGCCAAGCGTTTTTTTTAATATAAAAAAACCGCCATCTTTCAGGCGGTTTTCAAAGGTTTTAAATTTATACCCGCTACTTGGAATCGGAAAGCAAGTTTTCTATTTCCGAAGTTTTTTCAGAGCACAAATTGCAGTCGGAAACGAAATTGCCAAGCATCGTTTTTATGTTTGCGATGGAAACTTCAAACTGCGCAGTAATCACAGCCAAATCGCTCTTATAAATCGCGATGTCGGAATTTAACAGCTGGGCGTTTGTGGAAAGGCTTATGGATTTTTGCAAAACAGCCTTTGCCGAAGCTTCCAAGTCGCGAATGCTTACTATCGTGCTTTCAGCCTCGTCGGCAACCGCGTTTAAAAGCATTGTAGCTTCCTCGATTTCGCGGGTCAAGTCTGACAAGTTTTTGCCTATTTCCAAAAATTCAACCCTTACATTGTCGAACTTTACGGAAGAGGAGAACGCTTTTGCCTTTTTTAAGGTGTCATGGCTTGCGCTTCTTGCAACTTCGTCCGAATTGGACGCGCTCCCAAAGGGATTAGCACCGACTGGCGCGGCTTCAAAGGCGTTATAGTCGGGCTTTATTGCCATCTTGCCGATATGCTCGACATAAATATTTTTCATGTTGGGATTTTCCTTAAATATCCTGTCTTGCGAACCCATTACTGAAAGAAGCTTCATGTATTCCGACAAGAAATTCATCTTGACGCTGCGCAGTTTTTCAACCGACAAATTCAACTCTTTCAGATTTTCAAACGCGCCCGCCTCCAATGCCTTGTATTCGGAAGAAAGCGACGCGAGATTTTCGCTGTTTATTTTAATTTCGTCCTCCGCCCTGTTCAAGAAGGAACGAGAAAGAGCCATCATGCTTGAAATTCCGCTTATGCGCGGATTTGCGATGTCGGATTCGACAAGAAGACGCGTGATGCGATTTTGCGCCTGCTTGAATTCTTCTTTTGCGCTTAAGTAGTTGTTTGAAAGATAATTGCCGTAATTCCTATCCTGATACCTGTCTCCCGGATTTTTTGCGGCAAGGTCGTTAAGTTTTGCGTTTATTTTGTCCGCAAACTCAAAACGGTTTTGCGCCAACGCGAAAATTTCGGAAGCCGACTTCAAGTCTCCGTTTACGTTTTCAAGAAATTTTTTGTCCTTCTCAAAACTTTCTGATATTGCCTTTACGCTCAATTCAATTTCCGCAAGCTGGGAATTTTGGCGTTTCAACTTTCTGTCCAAATCTTTTGCTTTAAGCCAAGAGGAAGCCTGCTTTTCAAAAAGGTCGCCTATAATCAACCCCGTAGATTCTATTTTGCGGTAAGCCGCATTGTAGGCATCCAAGCCGCTCCATGCCGCTTGGCGCGCGTTTTCGATGTCCGCCGAAGTTTGCGCAAGCAAAAAACCCGGAAAAACAGCTGCAACCATCGTTGCAACAGATAATGTTTTAGACTTTTTCATCGCAATGAATAAAACCATAAAAATGCCCGACTTACAAGATTTATATTAAAAACTTTACTCGTAAATAAATCGGACTAATATTAAAACATTTAAAAAAAAAGGAAGTAATATGGTAACCCACGTTGTAATATTCAGAACAAAAAACGACGCCGATAAAGCGGAAGTATTGGCAGGCGCAAAAAAACTCGAAGAAATAGGGACTGCGGAAAATTTTGTCTGCGGAATTCCAATTCCAAGCCTGCGCCCCGTGGTTGACGACACATTTGCATGCGCAATCGTAGTCACCATGAAAGAGGAAAATGTCGATGCCTACATGAACCACCCAATCCACTTGGATTTCAACGAAAACTGCCTGAAACGGCTCGGAGTAAAAGTTCAGGTTTTCGACATAAGATAGCAAAAAAACTTCCAAGATTTTCTTGGAAGTTTTTTTAATGCAGAACAGAAAAACTCGGCATTATCAAACAATATCTGCGAGCGTAAACGGCACAAGCTTTTGAATTTCCGCAAGACTTGTTTCAATCTGCCAGCCAATGCGCCCTCCGCTAAAAATAATCGCATCGAAATCTTGCGCGGAAGAATGGATAAAAGTTTTGAAAAGCTTTTTCATTCCGATTGGAGAGCAACCGCCGTGAACATAGCCCGTAAGCGGCAAAAGGTCGCGACTTTTAAGCATGGCGACGGATTTTTCCTTCGCCGCCAATGCCGCTTTTTTTAAATCGAGTTCGGTGTTGACAGGAAGCATAAACACATAGTTTTTCCCCGACTTGCCGACCGTAACCAAAGTTTTGAAGACGCGGTTTGGATTTTGCCCCAAAACCGCGGCTACTTCCTCCCCGTTTGTCGTTGGGAATTTTGTGTAGTCGTAAACTTTGTAGTCGGCTTTTTTGGAGTCGAGAAGGCGCATAGCATTTGTTTTTTGCTCCGACATCAAGCCTTTCTTGCTATGCTCCTTATTGCATAATAGAAAATCGGAGTGAACACGCACCCGAAAACCGTAACGCCAATCATTCCGAAAAATACGGAAGTCCCCAAAGCCTGCCTCAGCTCAAAACCCGCGCCATGCCCGAACGCCAAAGGAACAACACCCAAGATGAACGCAAGCGAAGTCATTATAATCGGCCGCAAGCGGTTTTTCGAGGCGTTGCTTACCGCGCTTGCGATTTCCTCGCCCTTCATCTCGCGCTGGTGGGCAAATTCGACAATCAAAATCGCGTTCTTGCAAGCCAGCCCTATAAGAACTATGAAGCCGATTTGCGTCATAAGATTGTTGTTCATTCCGCGCAGATAAACGCCCATTATCGCGAACAAAAGCACAAGGGGCACAATTAAAATTACCGAAAGCGGAAGAGTCCAGCTTTCGTAAAGAGCCGCAAGGAGCAGGAATACGAAAACAACGCAAAGAGCAAAAATGTACATTGAAGTGTTGCCCGCGCGCTTTTCCTGATAGGCTATGTCGGTCCACTCTATGCCCATGCCTTCGGGCAAAACTTCCTTTGCGAGAGCCTCGACATATTCAATCACCTGACCCGTGCTGTACCCCGCATTCAAATTTCCCTGAATTTCTGCGCTCGTGTAAAGGTTGTAGCGCATAACGCGGTCGGGACCGATTATTCTCTTTACTTTGACAAGCGAGCCAAGCGGAACATTTTCGCCCTGCTCGTTCGGGACTTTCAGCCTGTAAATATCCGAAATATCCTTTCGGCTGTATGCGTCCGCCTGCGCCACGACTCTGTAAACTCTGCCAAGCAAATTGAAGTCGTTTACGTAAATCGAACCCAAGTTGTACTGCATTGTGCTGAAAATCGAAGATATGGGAACATTCAGCTTTTGGGCGCGGGTGCGGTCTATATCCACAAAGAGCTGCGGATTTGAAATCGTATAGCTTGTGAAAGCCTGAGAAACCATCGGAGTCTCGTTTATTTTTTCGACAAAAAGCTTCGTGTATTTTTCAAGCTCTGCTATGCCAAATCCGACCCTGTCCTGTACTTGGAACTTGAAGTCGCTGCCCGAACCTATGCCGCGAACGGGAGGGGGCGTCATCATCTTCGTGTCCGCCTCCATAATCTGCTCGTCCAAAAGGACGCGCGCAGTATGCAAAATCTTGTCCGCGCTCAACCCCTTTTTGTCGCGCATTGCGCGGTCGCCGAGATTTATGATGAGCTTTGCGGCATTTGAAACCATGGTATTGTTGGAACCGTGCCTGCCCGCAACTGCGAGGGTGTATTTCACGCCGTCTATGCCCATAACAATCTCGCCCGCTTTTTTTGCGACTTCCTCAGTGCGCTCAAAGCTTGCGCCGTCAGGAAGCTGTATGGCGGCAGAAAGCACGCCCTGGTCCTGCTTGGGAATAAATCCTTTGGGAGTGATGCTGAAAAGCTCGAATGTTCCGTATAAAAGCAATGCGTAAAGCAATATCGCAATAAATCCGAAACGCACAATTCTTGCGACAAACGCGCCGTACTTCAGGGCAAAGAAATCGAAGCCGCGGTTAAAGAGCGCGAAAAACCTGCCAAGCGTCGCATTCCAAATCTTAGTGAAAAAGTCGGGCTTTGCATCACTTTCAGTCAGCATTGCGGCGCAAAGGGCGGGAGTAAGCGTAAGGGACACTATGCCCGAAATTATCGTGGAAGAAGCGATTGTCATTGCAAACTGCCTGTAAAACTGCCCCGAAATGCCCTCCAAAAACGCGGTCGGAAGAAATACGGAAGAAAGAACAAGCACAATGGCAATCAACGCCCCCTGCACCTGAGTCATTGCCTGTTTTGTGGCATCTTTGACCTTCAAGCCAAGTTTCATGTTTCGCTCAACATTTTCCACAACCACAATGGCGTCATCAACGACAATCCCGATTGCCAAAACCAGCCCGAAAAGCGTCAAATTGTTTATGGAAAACCCGAAGGCATACATCATAAAAAACGTGCCGATGAGCGAAACGGGTATGGCAAAAAGCGGAATGACCGCCGCCCTCCAATTCTGCAAAAACGCCATCACGACAAATACTACAAGCAATACCGCCTCAAATATCGTGGAATAGACTTTTGAAATTGATTCTGAAATATACTCTGTCGTGTCCTGCCCTATCAAATAATCAACGTCTGCGGGAAATTCCTTCTTGATTTCCTCCATTTCGCACCTCAACGCCTTGGCTGTTTCAATAGCGTTTGAGCCGGGAAGCTGGTACGCGCCCATAGAGACGGTGCTTTTGCTGTTTATGTAAGTTTCATTGCCGTACAAATAAGAATCAAGCTGAATGCGCGCCACGTCTTTTAAGCGCACAATCCTGCCGTTCGGCATACTCTTTACGATGATGTTTTCAAACTCCGATTCCGTTTGAAGCCTGCCCTGAGCGTTTATCATAAGCTCGAAAGGCGCACCTGTGGCAAGGGGCGGAGCATTGAGCTTGCCTGGAGCTATCTGCTTGTTCTGCTCCTGAATTGCACTTACAACCTGCGCCGCCGACAAATCCAAAGCTTCCAAGCGTTCAGGATTCATCCAAATGCGCATACAATATTCCTTTGCGCCGAAAACGTTAAATTCGCTTACGCCGTACACGCGGGAAAGGCGGTCTTGAATTTGCGTTATGGCGTAGTTGGTAAGATAAAGCTTGTCGCGCGTGCCTTTCGGGGAAATCAAATTAACGAAAACAAGCATGTCGGGAGAACGCTTGCGCACTGTGACGCCCAAGTCTCGAACTTCCTTTGGCAGGCGCGATTCCGCCTTTGAAACGCGGCTTTGAACCTGCACAAGCGCAATGTCGATGCTTGTTCCGACTTCAAAAGTAACGTCTATCGTAACCGTGCCGTCCGCGCCGCACTGGCTCGATATGTAAAGCATGTGCTCGACCCCGTTTACTTCCTGCTCGATTGGAGCGACAACGGTATCCATTATTACTTCGGGAGTAGCCCCCGCATATTTTGTCGATATTGCAATCGACGGCGGAACGATGTTTGGATACTGCGTGATTGGCAGCCTGAAAAAGCTGATTGCGCCGACAATTACAATCAAAATCGATATGACGCTTGCAAATATCGGCCTTTCAATAAAAAAGTGCGAAAATTTCATACGCCTACTTCTTTAAAATCGGTTTTACCTTTGTGTCGATTGCCGCGCGCTGGATGCCGTTTACAACCACCCTGTCGGACTCGCCCAATCCTTCCTCTATAACCCTGTCGGTTCCAACAAGCTCGCCGACAGAGAGCTTTCTGTACCTTACGATGTCGTCCGAATCGACAACATACACAAACCTGCCAACCAAGTCCGTGCCAATCGCGGCTTCGGGAATCAAGAGCTTTTCGCGCGGTTCGCCCGCCCGAAGTTCAAGCTCCGCAAACATTCCGGGGTACAAGTCGGAATTTTTGTTTTCGATTTCCGCGCGAAATTCGAGACTCGAAGATTCGAGCTTGTTGTCGGCATAGGTGAGCCTGCCGAAGGCGCGCGCATTTTTATCGTCCATCAAAGAGAGCTTTACCGGCAAATTTTCAATTCTGCCCGCGTTCAAATCGGCGAGCAAGCCGCTGTCGTTATACCTTATGATGTCGCGTTCGCTGACTTCAAAATAAGCGTAAACGACGTCGCGCGAAACCAAATCGGCAAGCATTGTCTTTGAATCTTCAACCAAATTCCCCTCGTCAACATATCTGCGGCTGACATATCCCGAAATGGGGGCGCGCACTTTTGTAAATTCCAAATCGAGGCGCGCCTTGCGCAAATTCGCCTCCGCCATCAAGAGCTTTGCGTTTTGAGACTTTAACTCCGAAAGGCGGGTTTCGTAAACTTCGCGAGAAATGGCGTTGACCTCTAAAAGCTCCTTTGCCCTCTCCAAATTTGACTTCGCAAGCTCGATGCGGGTTTTTATTTCGTCAATCGCGGCAGACTGAGCCTCTACGACCGCCTCGAACGGGCGCGAATCTATTTCAAAAAGGATGTCGCCTTCCTTGACCTTTGCTCCGTCTTTAAAGAGTATTTTTTCGAGATAGCCGTTTACCCTCGCCTTTATTTGGACGCTCTTCTGCCCCTCTATTCGGGCGGTGTATTTATCCCAAATTTCCAAAGCCCGCTTTTGCGGCGTCATTACGACGACCTCGCGGACGCGCTTTTCGGCGGGGGCGGAATCTCCGCCTTTTTTACATGCGCAAACAAAGCACGCCGCGCACAAAACAATTAAAATTGATTTTGCCGTTTTTCCAAAAAACATATACCTCTCCCTTTTTTAATTAAAATCAAAGTTATACACGCAAAACTTTTTTTCAAGAGATAAAAAAAGACGCCCGAAAAAAAATCGGACGCCTTTTAAGCCTAAAAAACAAAAAACTATTCCGTCGGGCGTTCGATTTTGACAATCTTCCAGGACGTTTTATGTCCTTCAATGTTAGTTTCGACAACATCGCCGACTTTGTGGTCGAGCAATGCCTGCGCAAACGGAGTTTTGTAGGAGTAAATGTTCTTGTCGGGATTGCTGTCCCATGCGCCGCGAATAGAGCAGATTTGCTTTGCCGAACCGTCCTTTTCAACCGTTACCACAGAGCCGATGCCGACAACGTCAACGGGAGCCTGCGTAAAGTCCACAACTTCCGCCTTCGCGATGTCGCGCTGCAGCTGGGCGCGGCGGGCAGACAAAGTTTCGTCGTGTTCGCGCGCCATTTTGTATTCGGAGTTTTCGCGCAAGTCGCCGAGTTCGCGGGCGGCTTCGATTGCAGCCTTGCTTGCCGGAATTTGATTTTTGACGATGTCTTCCAATTCCGCGCGGCGGCTGTCCAAAGAGGATTTTGAAACATACAAACGCTCCACTTTCGTGTCGCCCCTGCCAGCAACCAAAGTCTGGACTTCGGGATAAAGCTTGATAAAGCGCGCCAAAATCGACTTCTGAGTAAGGTCGTCAAAGCCCTGGTTTAAGAGGAGGCTTTGAGCCAAGTCGCGGGCGGTTTCCGCAGACGCCCCCTTCAAAAGGTCTGCCACAAGCTCCTTGTCGTCGCTCAAAGCTTCGACAAGCGGAATGCGACGGTTTGTGTCGCTTTGCAAAGCTTCGTCGTCGATTGCGGAAAGCAGGGCCGTAAACAAACGCTGACCAATCAAGTCTTTCAAAATGCCGGAGAATTTCTGGGAATTGCGGTTTTTGACAATCCACAAAATCACGGGGCCGCGCAAAGTCTGCTCGTCGAGCCAACGGTGCAGGCTTTCTTTTACCAAAACCTTGCAGTCCGCGCTGTTTTCCTCTTCAACCTTGCCTTCTTCGCCCTTTACATACTTTGACATGCCCTTCCAATCGACAAGGAAGTTTACGCATTCGTTAGTGAACCTGCCTTCGGAATTTTTCAAAAGCTCGATTATGATGTCGCGCCAAGTGTCGGCAAAATTGCGCGTGAGCAAGTCCAAAAAGCGGTCGTAATAGGCGGACGGCAAATTCTTTGCCAAGTCGTTCAAGCCGTTCTTCGGGTCTTCTTCGATTGTCGCAAAAATGATGTCGCGGCTGCGCGGGGAAATTTCCTCAACCTTGTCTTCTTCGCCCGGGAAGAGGAAGCGCACCAAGTCGTTTCTGACCCAGATGCCGTGCAGCTTGTCCGCCTGCTTCAAAGAGCGTGCAGTCTTGATTGCGGAAGTAAGCTCTTCCTTGATTTTCGGAAGGTCATTTTTAATTTCTTCGATGCTCTTTGCGATTTCCTCCTTGTCGGAACCGGAAGAAACCATATTAAAGAGTTTTTCGGCAAGCAGGATTTTTTTCTTGGAGTCGCGGTTTAAGAAATATTCTTTCAGAAGCTCTTGTTCGGGCTTGATTTCTTCGCCCTCTTCGCGCAGCACATAATGTTCATTTTTCTTTTTGGGGCATTCTATTTTCGGGTCGCGCACCAAAATTTTCTTTACCTTGTTCCACCACGAACGGAATTCTTTTTCGACTTTGAAAAGGCGCACCAAAATATTTTCGATTTCGACGGGAGTCGCCATTTGGTCAGGCATTCTCGCAAGCAAATCCTCTATGAATTCAGCGGGAGATTCTTTCATCTTCTTTTCAACAGAAGCGGGATCTTTCTGGTATTGGACCAAAATGTCGCCCTCATCCAGAATGTCGAGCTTGTCGATGCAAAAAGCGAGATCCATTGAATGGTTCGGCTTGGCGTCAAAATCAATAATAACCCTGCTGTTTTCCTCGTCAATGCCGCTTACAACGCCCAGACCCCAGCTTTGATGCATGCAGCAAGAGCCGACTGCAAATTTTTCAATCTTCTCGCGCTTGGCTGCGAGTTTCGGATTTTTTCTAATAATCGCTTCTGAATTCATAATTTTATTTGTTTTTAAATGGAAGATGTGCAATATATGCAGCCGCTTAATTTTTAAATCCATGCCGAACACGGACACAGTTAAACTTGCAAACGCCGCAAAATTGCTAATGGAGTATGAAAAACGCCCCTTGAAAGCGGACGAATTTCTCGACTCTCAATATTCCTTTTTCTATAAATACGGAGAAGAAAGGCGCGTTTGTCAATTTATCTTTTTAACAGTTTTAAGAAATAAGCTCTTAATTGACACCATTTTGGCGGTTTTTCTGAAAAAAATGCCGCGCCCCGGGCTTTTCTCCGTTTTGAAGTGCGCATGCGCCGAAATTATTTCCGCCCGCGAAGACAAAATCGCGCAAACGGTGCACTCGTGGGTGGAAGTTTCAAAAAAAATCTGCTCGCAGGGAGAGTCTAAGCTCGCAAATGCGGTTTTGCGCAAATTTTCGCAAAAATATTCCGAAATTTGCTCAAACGCAAAAACGCTTGAAGACTTCGCCCTGCTATATTCCCACCCGCTTTGGATTGCCAAAAGCTGGCAAGCGCAATTCGGTTTTGAAAAAGCCGTCCGAATAATGCGAAAAAACCAGGAGCCGAGCGAAGTTTTTTTGAGAGTGCAAAACACTCCGAAAGCCAAAAAAGAGCTTCAAAAATACTCTGAATTTTTATGCGAAAGCGAATTTGAGAATTTTTACAAACTAAGGCGCGGATGCTTCCAAAACATAAAAAGCTTTCTCGATACGCCTTTCGCCTACATTCAAGACCCCGCCACAAAATTCGCCCCGACGCTTTTAAATCCGCAAAAATCGGAAAAGATTTTAGACCTCTGCGCCGCGCCGGGGGGCAAAAGCCGAATGATTGCAGACCTCGCAAGGCAGAAAAATCCCGACGGATTTTTGGCAGACACCCTGCTTGTGAGCGTCGATTTAAATTCTCCGCGCCTTGAAAAATTAAAGCAAAACATCTCAAAAATCGACTTTCTAAAAACCGCCTGCATTGCATGCGATTTGGCAAACGAAAATTTAAAAGACATACTTGAAAAATCGTCCCTCCCCGCCTCTTTCGACGCCATTCTTCTCGACGCCCCGTGCTCGAACACGGGCGTTTTGCGAAGACGCCCCGATGCCCGATACAGAATTGAGCCGAAAGATATTTCAAACTGCAAATCTCTTCAAATCAAAATCTTAAAAAATGCCCTTCCCCTGCTGAAAAAAGGCGGAAGGCTCGTCTATTCAACCTGTTCGATAGATAAGTCCGAAAACGAGGAAGCCCCCAAAGAAGCACTTGAAGGGCTTAAAGATTTTAAAATCGACCATCTTCAAACAATTCTTCCAGACGCATGCGACGGGGCGGGAATTGCCCTTATAAAACGCCAATAAAAAATGCGCCGAACATGCGGCGCATTTGAAGCTTTATTTTGTTAAATGCTTTATGAAGAACGCCCTGCGTATGTCGGCAAGCTCATGGTTGTCGGGCTTTCGGGCGTTTTCAAAAGAGTGCTGCGCCCCTTCCGAAATTACGCATTCGACTTGGGTTGCCCCGACTTCACGCGCCCTTTGCATCATAAACAATGCCGCATTTTGCGGGACAATGGTGTCTTTTTCGCCCTGAAAAATGAGCATGGGCGGGCAGTCTTTTTTTATGTACTCGGCGGGACTTAAACGCTTTAAAAGTTCCACATCGTCAAAACGCCCCGCAAGAGGCTGGCGCATTTGATTTTTGTTCTTCATGAAAGAGCCTTCCGCGTCCGCCCTGTCGTCAACAAACGAAGTAGGACCCGACTGCGGGACAGCGCAGGCAATTTTGTATTTTACATTCTTCAAGCTCTTGTCGCCCTCAAAAACCGACTGGTCGGCAAGCGCAACCATAAAAGTGATATGCCCGCCCGCAGAATGCCCGTAAACCCCTATTTTTGACGGATTGATTTCAAGGTTTTTTGCATATTTTGTGATATAGCGCAAGGCGTCCATAGCGTCAACAACGCACACGCTCATATCCCTGCGCGGCTTTCCCCAGCGCGAAAACCTGTAAGTTACGGTTGCCACTGCGATGCCGCACTCGTTGTAATGGCGCACTTCGTCGTTAAAAAATCCGTAGCCTGAAAAACGCTCCCCGCCCGACCAGCCGCCGCCGTGAAAATACACGATTAAAGGAAATCCGCCCTTGGGGGCTTCCGTTTTCGGATAGCAGATGTCAAAGCACAAAACCTGCTCGTCGGCAACCTTGTAGGGAATGCCGAACTTAACGTTCAAATTCCTGTATATGTCGTACTCCTCTGATGCCCCGAAGGGCACTTTCTTAGGGGCGGACACCGAAAAATCAAAGGCAAACGCCGTTCCCAAAAATGCGGAAAGCAAAAACGCAAAAAATATTTTCTTCATATTCGTTCAAGATTTAAAATTAGTCTTTTTTACCCAAATGTTTCACGAAAAACGCCCTGCGAATGTCGGCAAGCCTGTCGTTATTCGGCTCTTTCGCGTCTTCAAAACTATGGCGGGCATTTTCTGCAAAAACGGCTTCGACAGGCGCGCCCGCGGCTTCAAGCCTGCTTTTTATAAGCTCCGCGCCTTCGATTGGCACAAGCTCGTCATTTTTCCCGTGCAAAATAAGCATTGGGGGCAAGTCTTTTTTTACATAATTTATCGGCGACAATTTTTTCATTAACGCCCTGTCATAAGGTTTCCCGAAAAGGACAAAATATAACCCATACTCGCTTCCCTTTTCATCACCGAAAAGCACGGGGCCCGACTGCGGAACGGCACAGGCAACCTTATATTTTACGCCCTGCAAGCTCTCGTCTCCCAAAAACAAATTTTGATCCGCCATTGCAAGCATGAATGCAAGATGCCCGCCCGCGGAATGCCCGTAAATCCCTATTTTTTCGGGATTGACATTCAATGGTTTCGCATTTTTTACGATGAAGCGCAATGCGTCCATGCAATCAACCACGCAGCAATCCATCGTGCGCTTGGGATTTTCAAAACGCGCAAATCGGTAGTCAACACTCGCGACCGCAAAGCCCTTTTGGTTGTAGTATCTGATTTCGTCATTGAAATATCCGTAGCCAGAAAACCTCTCCCCGCCTACCCACGCTCCGCCGTGAATGTAAAACAAGAGCGGATAGCCGCTTTCGGGCGCGGCGGATTTCGGGTAGGAAATGTCAAAACAAAGCTTTTCATTGTCAGCCTCTTTGTAAACAACGCCTACTTTGCTGTTTAGATTTTCAAAAATCTGCCCCCTGCCGAAACGCCACGACAGCTCTTGCGGGCATGGCTTGAAATCAAACTTTTCCCCCGCATAACCAAATGCAGAAAGACACAGTAAAAAAATTGCCGCCTTAAAAATATTCATATATTTTATTAAACAAACAAAATTGAGCATTTCAAACCAAAAATCACAACGACACCCCCAAAAAAAATGCCTGCAAACAGCAGGCATAAACAAAAACCTATCGAAAAGATAACTACTTTTCGGCGTCTTTTTCCTCTTTTGATTCGACTTTCGGCGCGGGCTTTTTGACTTCTTCATCATTCATCGCGTCGCGGAAATTGTCCTCAACCTCGCGAGTCGCCTTTTTGAATTCCTGCATGGATTTCCCCAATCCCCTTGCAAGTTCCGGAAGTTTTTTTGCGCCAAAGAGCAGGAGAATAATCACCAAAATGATTATAAGCTCCGTGTTGCCGATGTTTAAAAATGCAAATGTTTCCTTCATATAAATCAGACGCTACCAATTTTTTTTTTCAATGCAACATATTTTTAGCGCGGCAAAAATTTTGAACCGCGCCCGACGCAAACGCGCTTCTTCATCTGCGCAAAGAATTCTTTTTAAGCCGAACAAAATAATCTTCCAAATATTTTTTTGACAAAACCGAAACACCCACAACGGCAAAAGCCGACAAAACGCCATATTCCCAACCGCTTCCAAAAACATAAATCACAAAATTCGCAATCGGCATATGGTACACATACAATGCGTAAGACAAATCGAAACCGCCCAAAAGCTTCCTTCCGAGTTTCGGCATTGAATATCCCGCCGAAAAAACGCAAAAAGCAAGAGACACCATTACGATGTACTTAAAATATCCGCTCTCCTGCCCCAACGGATAATTCGGAAGTCCCAGGCAGTGAAGCGCAAAGAAAATGCAAAGATGAACCGCCAAAACAAGGGGAAATTTTCCGATTAAAAGCCTGTGCATTCTCTCCCTGTTCTTAAAGAAAAACATTCCCAAAATCAGCATCGGGCAATGCACGAATATCGACCATTTGTAAGCCTTTGCAAGCGCACCGCTCTCCGAAATTCCGCAAGAATAAAATACTTCATAAACCAAAGAATTAAAAGCGATTGAAAATATAAAAAGGAGCAAAAGCCAAATCGAAGATCTCCTTTTAAAGTCAAATATCTTATACAAAACGGGGATTGCCGCATAAAAGCACAACTGCACCGGTATAATCCACAAAACCCCGTTTAAAGTTCCAGCCCCGTATCCCCTCAAATATTCGGGAGTGTAAAGGGGATATATCAAATACGACAGAACATAAAGCATAAAAGAAGAAATCGACGCCCTGATTTCATATCCCGACAAAAGCATCAATATGACACTTAAAAATATCGAAGCCCACATTTCGGGAAAAATTTTCAAACATCTGTTGCGTAAAAACTGAAAAACTTTCGGATTATGCTCAAAAGACATCGGAATGAAAAAGCCCGTTATGAACAAGAATATGGGAACTCCCGAAAACGCTTCAAAGCACCATGCAAAATCAAACTTGAAATGAAAATACGAATTGTAATGGTTTAAAACCATTACTTGCACTGCGGCAAAAAGCCTTATCAAGTCAAAATTATTTTCAAACGCGTTAAAAGAATTGACGCCTTCAACGCAAACGTTCGGAGAAATTGGTTATAACTTCATATAAATCAATAATTTAAAATACACAAAAAACGCCGATTCCAAACAGGCATATATAATTTACATTTAAAGACAATCGGACTTTAAACTTATTAAAGAAATCAATATATTCCCGTTTGCAAGCCTAAACCCCCTTTTTTCGCGACAAAAAAACGGCATTCGCAATCGAATGCCGTCAAGCAAAGCTGTTTCAAGAATTACTTGCCCCAAACCTTGAGAAGCGTCTTGCCAATCTGCGCGGGAGTGGGCGCAACTTCGATGCCGCAAGCCTTCAACGTGGCAATCTTTTCGGCAGCCGAACCCGACTTGCCCGTAACGATTGCGCCTGCGTGCCCCATTCTGCGCCCCTTGGGAGCGGTTGTGCCTGCGATGAACGCCGCAACGGGCTTCTTGCAGTTTTCTTTAAGCCACTGCGCCGCAATCTGTTCGTTGTTGCCGCCGATTTCGCCAATCATGATGATTGCTTCCGTCTGCGGGTCGGCATTGAACATCTGCACTGCTTCAAGCATTGACGTTCCGTTAATCGGGTCGCCGCCGATGCCGATTGTTGTTGACTGACCGTAGCCCAAATTTGAAACCTGGAAGGCCGCTTCGTAAGTCAAAGTACCCGACTTTGAAACGATGCCTACCGTGCCGGGACGGTGGATTTTTGCGGGCATAATGCCGATTTTGCATTCGCCGGGAGTGATTACGCCGGGGCAGTTCGGTCCAATCAAGCGCGATTTGCAACCTGTTTCGTTGAGGCGCGCGCGGACAATCGCCATGTCGCGTACGGGAATGCCTTCGGTGATGCAGATGATGGTTTCAACGCCCGCGTCGATGGCTTCCAAAATGGAGTCTGCCGCAAACGGAGGAGGAACGAAAATCACGCATGCGTTTGCGCCTTCCTTTGAAACAGAATCGGCAATCGTGTTGAAAACGGGAACGGGACGTTCAAACTGAATTTTGTCGTTTCCCGAATACATCATTCCGCCTTTGCCCGGAGTGACGCCGCCAACGATTTTTGTGCCGTAGCGCATGCACTGGTCGGCATGGAAAGTGCCTGTCTTGCCCGTCAAGCCGCTTACTACTACTCTTGTGTCTTTGTTAATTAGTACGCTCATCTTTCAAATCCTTATTTTGATACGATTTTTACGATTTTCTGAGCCGCATCGTCCAAGTCGGAAGCGGTTGTGATGTCAATTCCGCTTTCAGCGAGAATTTTGTTGCCCTGTTCAACATTCGTGCCTTCCAAACGAACAACGAGGGGGATTTTGAGGCCGCCAACATTTTTGACCGCGGCAACCACGCCCGCTGCGATGACGTCGCAACGCATGATTCCGCCGAAGATGTTGATTAAAATGCCCTTTGTGTTTTCGTCGCTCAAAAGGATTTTGAAAGCCGCAGTGATGGCTTCTTCCGTCGCGCCGCCGCCGACGTCCAAGAAGTTTGCGGGGTCGCCGCCGTAATACTTGATGATGTCCATCGTTGCCATCGCAAGACCTGCGCCGTTAACCATGCAGGCGATGTTGCCGTCGAGCTTGATGTAGTTTAATTCGAATTTCTTGGCCTCGATTTCAAGCGGATTTTCTTCGGAAAGGTCGCGGTATTCCAAAATGTCAGGATGGCGGAAGAGCGCGTTGTCGTCAAACGAAACCTTTGCGTCGAGAGCGATGATGTCGTTTTGCGGAGTCAAAATCAAGGGATTTACTTCGACCAAAGAGCAGTCTTTTGAAGCGTACAATTTATAGAGCCCCTTGATGAGAGCCGCAAACTTCTTCTGCAATTCCTTTTCGCCAAAACCCAAGAAGAACGCGAGTTCGCGGACTTGGTAAGGCTGGATGCCCGTTTCGGGATTTATGAACACCTTCTTGATTTTTTCGGGAGTTTCTTCGGCAACCTTTTCGATTTCCATGCCGCCTTCGCAAGATGCAATTACAACGTCCTTGCCGGAAGCTCTGTCCATTACGATTGAAAGGTAGTATTCCTTTGCGATGTCGCAGCCTTCGGTAAAGTAGATTGTCTTAACTTCCTTGCCCGCTTCGCCCGTCTGCTTGGTAACCAAAATGTTGCCAAACATTTTCTTTGCGATTTCAACAGCTTCTTCGCGCTTTGCGTAGTGTACGCCGCCCTTGAAACCGTCTTTGAAAACGCCCTTGCCGCGGCCGCCAGCATGGATTTGGCTTTTGACCACAACATGTGAACCATTCAAGCTTGCAACCGCCGCTTCAAATTCAGAAACGTCTTTTGCCGCGGCACCTTTTGCAACCGCCACGCCAAAATTTGCAAACAATTCCTTTGCCTGATACTCGTGAATATTCATTATATTGATGCTTTTAATTTTCTAAAAAAAGAAAGCCGAACATGGGTTGCAACCGCGCTTGAATTTTGCAAAAAAAACATTGCAAAAAACGTTCGGAATTTCCGACTCCAAGAAAAAGCCCCCTATGCTCAAACGAATGAGCAAGCAGAACCCAAAATTGCAACGCCCATTGGACGACTTTATAAATATTGTCTTTAAAAGTACCCCTATTATCCCGAATTTCAAGGGAATTTTTATTTTTTTCGGTTTTTTTTGAATTTCTTACAATTTTGTAGCAATTTTTCAGAAAAAACCAACACCATTTTACCCCGCAACCGAAGTTTTACAAAACAAACAATAAATTTTTTTAAATCTTGTCAGCCACGCGGTAGATTTGGAAAAATCACACGAATAACTCTGTACATTTTCGAACAAATAAAATAAAGAATAAACCATGAAAAAACTGCAAATAATTCTAATCGCCGCCGCGCTCGCATGCTCTGCGCTCTTCGCAAACCAATCAAAAGATGTTCAACCCGCAAAAAAATCGCTAGAAGACATCATAAAAAACATTCACGATGAAAAATTCCCGAAAGAAGTGACGGAAAATCTTTCACCTTTAATGAAAAAAGTAAAAGATATGGTGTGGAGTAAGTTTGCCATAAACGAAATAGACGAAAACTTTTTTAACATAACTGTAGCCGGAACTTACGGGTTCATCGGGGAAAACGAAAACAGTGTTTTGCATATCGGCTTTATGTGCCCAATACTTGAAAACACAAGAAAATACGATCTTTACATTGCAAACCACTTTAATGCGGCGTCTTCGCTAATCGAGCAGAACGGCATGTGTTTCAAACACTTTACCATAACGTCTGACAACGGTCAAACAAGCCTTGTATCCATAATAAAAATCCGCAACAGTGGCGAACCCTATATTGAAAACGAAGTTAAAAAGCATTTGGAGAAACTGGAACCATATGCAAATGAAATAACGACGCTTATGTCGCTTTTTAATGTCGGCTTTGCGGCAGACTCGGATACTCCGTATGAAATTTTTAATACCCTTAAAACAGAAAAACTTCCACTTAAATTTTTAAGAGTTGAAACGACCCCTGACGTACAGCCTCTTTACTGCATAGTTTACGAAAGCAGTGCAAGTACGGAACATGTAAGATTTATGGAATACAGAAACCCGACTCAATCCCCAAGAATTGATTTCGACACAATAAAAAAAGAAACAAAAGAAAAATTCGAGAACGTAAAAATTTCAGAGCAAACTTTCGCGAACATAAAATTCCAAATAATTACCTACGAAAGATCAGATATCGGGGCTAAAATTGCCACAAGCGCGTATTACGCAAAAAGTAAAGACGCAGAAATCTATTTTGACATCTCAACCCCTTATCCGCGCACACTTGAAGCGCAAAAAATAATAGACGAAATGATAGAAAAACGCGCGGCAAATAAAATGCCCCTTCTGCCCGAAAACAACATCGAAGAAAACAAAGATGCCGAAAAATCTACCGAGCAAAAGCAAAAAAGTCCGCAAAAATAAATCCCCGAAACGAATTGTGTTTTAGGATAAAATTCTTGCCAAGAGAAAATTTTTCAAAATACTTTTTGGGCATTATGGAATTAACATTTAATGACAAAGTGGCATTCGTAAGCGGCGCGGGGCGCGGAATTGGAAGAGAAATTGCAGTCGAACTTGCAAAGGCGGGATGCAAGGTAATTTGCGCAAGCAAAAACATCTCATCCTGCGGGGCGGTTGCAGACGAAATAAACGCAATGGGGCTGAATGCCGAAGCATGCGCGATTGACGTTTCAAAGCCCGAAGAAGTTAAAAACGCCGCCGCCGAACTTTTAAAGAAATACGGCAAAATAGACATCATCGTAAACAATGCGGGAATCACGCGCGACAACCTGATGCTTAGAATGTCCGACGACGAATGGCAGGACGTAATCGACACAAACCTCTCTTCCGCATTCCATGTAGTGCGCAGTTTCGTAAAGGCAATGATGGGCGGAAGATGGGGCAGAATTGTCAACATCTCTTCGGTAGTAGGCATTATGGGCAACGCGGGTCAGGCAAATTACGCGGCGGCAAAGGCGGGGCTGATAGGCTACACAAAGACGCTCGCCCGAGAACTTGCCTCCCGAAACATAACAACAAACGCCATCGCCCCGGGATTTATCGAAACCGACATGACAAAGAAGCTTCCCGAATCTGTTGTTGAAAAGGCAAAGGAAATCATACCGTTAAAGCGTTTCGGAAAGCCCGAAGACATTGCAAAGATGTGCGTCTATCTCTGCTCGGAAGAAGGCGGCTACATTACAGGTCAGGTTATTTCCGTAAACGGCGGCATGTGCATTTAAGAAATTAAAATTTAATTTCCGCAAATCCACAAAATTTCTACAAAAATCACAAAAAAGGCTCCTGCGTTTGCAAGAGCCTTTTTTTTGAGATATTTTTTTCGTTATATCTTCGTGTTTGAAGGCACGACGCCGTTTTTCATCACGATAATCACGCCGTCTCTGACATACAAAGAGCCTTCTTCCCACTTGTCGGGCTTGCCTTCGGGGGAAAGCTCCACATTGTCGCCGATTCTTGCGTTTTTGTCTATGATTGCGTTTTTGATTTTGCAATTCTTGCCGATGCCTATTCTCGGCTTTCCGCACTTGTCGTCGGCAAGCTTTTCCTCTTCGCTTTCAAATGCATCCGCGCCCATCATCACGACGTTTTCAAGCGAAGTGTTTTCCCTTATGACGGAGCGCACGCCAATCATGCAGCGTTTCAGCTTTGCCTTTTTAACGACACAGCCCTCGGCAACATTGGTATGGTCCATGGAGCTGTCGTATATCTTCGAGCTTGGCAGATAGCGCGTGTGCGTGTAAATGGGCTTTTCCTGATTGTAAAAATCGAATTCGGGATTGTCGTCAGTGAGAGCCAAGTTGGCTTCAAAGAAAGCGTCGATTGTGCCGATGTCTTCCCAGTAGTCGTCAAAAATATACGCGCAAAGCTTCTTCTGCCCGAGAAGCCCCGGGATTACTTCCTTGCCGAAGTCGATTTCAGTTCCGCGCATTTTTTCTTCCAAAACTTTCGCGGAAAACACATAAATGCCCATCGATGCCAGACAATAGTCCTTGCTCTTGTCCTTTAAATTTTTCTTCAAGTCTTCGGGTATTATGAGGGACTTTATAACGTTTTCGTCTTTCGGTTTTTCGACAAATTCCGTAATGTTAAGGCTTCCGTCAACCCTCATTATGCCAAGCTCGCCCGCAACGGAAGTTGGCATCGGCTTTGCCGCGATTGTCACGTCCGCGCCGCTTGCCTTGTGGGCATCGACAAGCTTTTTGAAGTCCATTTGATAGAGCTGGTCGCCCGAAAGAATTAAATAGTATTCGCTATCGACAGACGAGAAATGGTGCATGTTTTTGCGGACGGCGTCGGCAGTGCCCTGATACCAGTTTCCGCCTGCGTCGGTCTGCTCCGCCGCAAGAATATCTACAAATCCGCCGCCGAACGGGTCGAATTTATAGGTCTGCTGAATGTGCCTGTGCAAAGAAGCCGTGTTAAACTGTGTAAGCAGATAAATGCGCTTGCAACCCGAATTTATGCAGTTGCTTATGGGAATATCCACAAGCCTGTACTTGCCCGCAAGCGAAACAGCGGGCTTGCAGCGCGCCTTTGTAAGCGGATAAAGGCGCGTGCCTCTTCCGCCGCCCATAATGATGCTTATAACGTTTTTCATACGGGATTTCAGAGTAGAACGATTTTTCAAGAAATCAAATAAAAAACTTTTTTAAATAAAAAATAATTGAAACTAAACATATTCCGAACAATTCACCCGCAAAAGTTCTCAAAATCGTCAAAAGATGCTTGCAAACGGCGTTTCAAAAAATGATATTTTTTCACAGCAACATTTTTATATTTATGACAATTTTAGACCAGATAGCCCTAAATTCGGAACATTTTATCGGCAGAGACGAAATCGCCGAAAAAATTCAAAACGGCAAAACCCTGCGCGTCAAACTCGGCGTCGATCCCACCCGCCCCGACCTTACATTCGGGCATATGGTCGTATTCAACAAGCTGAGGCAGTTCCAGGAAATGGGACACCAGGCAGTCTTAATCATCGGCGACTACACCGCCTGCATCGGCGACCCAAGCGGAAGAAGCGCGCTTCGCCCCGTCCTAACCCCTGAAGAAGTCAAAAAAAATGCCGAAACATATTTGGAGCAGGCGTACAAAATTTTGGACCCGCAAAAAACCGAAGTGCATTTCAACAGCGAGTGGTTCGCAAAAATGTCTTTCGGCGACATGCTCGAACTCGCCCGCAAAATGACGGTCGCAAGAATGCTCGAACGCGACGACTTCGCAAAACGCTACGCCTCGAAAACACCGATTTCAATAGTCGAATTTTTGTATCCGCTCATCCAGGGCTACGACTCAATCATGATAAAATCAGACGTCGAGCTTGGCGGGAGCGACCAGCTCTTTAATAATTTGGTCGGACGTTCCTTGCAAGCAGAAGCGGGAATGTCGGGGCAGGCGGTAATAACAATGCCGCTTTTGGTCGGCTTGGACGGCGTAAAAAAGATGTCTAAAAGCTACGACAATTACATCGCATTCAACGACGACGCCCGCCAAATGTTCGGCAAAATCATGTCGGTTTCGGACGAGACGATGTGGAAGTACTACCAATATCTGCTTTTGAAAACGGCTTCCGAAATCGAAAAAATGAAAACGGAGCATCCCATGCTCTGCAAAAAACGCTTGGCGCAAACTTTGGTGTCGAAATTCTACGGCGAAGAAACGGGCAAGGCGGAGCTTGAAAATTTTGAAAAGGTGTTTTCAAAAAACGAACTTCCCGACGACATGCCAGAATTTGAATGGAAAAGCCTGACCGAAAACGCGCAGGAAAACCTTGTCAACCTTATGGCGGCAACAAAGCTCTTCCCGAGCAAAAAAGAGGCGCGCAGGCTCGTCGAACAGGGCGCGGTAAAAATCGACAATCAAAAAGTTTCAGACCCGTCGGCAGTCTTGCAAAAGCCCGAAAGCTGCACGGTGGTGCAGGCGGGCAAGAGAATTTTCCTTAAAATAAAAGCCTGATGCCCGAACAAAGCGGCAGTTTCGCGGAAGTGGAAGGCGTTGTGGAGCGCATTGTGTTTTTCAACGAGGAAAACCATTTTTGCATCGCGCAAATAAAGCCTTCAAAACAAAAGTTCAGCGAGCCGCAAATAACGATTACGGGAATAATGCCGAACTTGGAGTGCGGCGAAACCGTACTCGTAAAGGGGCAGTGGTTAAACCACAAATCGTACGGGCTTCAAATCAAAGTCGGCGAATTTGAAAGCCGCCTGCCATCTACTCTTTACGGGCTGGAAAAATTTTTGGGAAGCGGAATGATTTCGGGTATCGGCAAGGAGTACGCAAAACGGATTGTCGCGCACTTCGGGCAGGACACGCTTAACGTCATCGACCACGACTCAAAACGCCTGACGGAAGTTGAAGGCATAGGCTCAAAGCGGGCAAAGCAAATCAAGGCTTCATGGGAAGAGCGCAGATGCCTAAGAGACGTTATGATTTTTCTTCAACGCTACGGAGTGGGCGTAGGCACCTGCCTTAAAATCGTGCGCAAATTCGGAATGGACAGCCCCGCGGTGATACGCGAAGAACCTTACCGCATAGCAAGGGAAATCGACGGCATAGGCTTTAAGACCGCCGACAAAATCGCGCTAAATTCAGGCATTCCGAACGAAAGCCCGCAGAGGGTCGAAACGGGAATTTTATACGCGCTAAAAGAGTTTGAAGAGGAAGGGGACACCCGCGTTCCCGCAGGAGAGCTTGAAGCAAAAGCGGCGGCAATGCTGGAGCTTACAAAAGAGCGGTGTGCGGAGGCAATAGGCGCGCTTCTAAAAAAGAATGAGATAAAGATAGTCTGCGAACGGAGCATACAGTCTTCCTCTCTCGACTATTGCGAAAACAACCTCGCCCAAAGGCTGGAAAAAATTTCAAAAACGCCCTCCTGCCTGCCTCCAATCAAGCACGAAATCGCGCTCGACTGGGCATGTAAGCGCATGAAAGTCGAGTTTGCGCCGCAGCAGTCCCGGGCAATTTTGGCGGCGTTAAAAAACAAGGTCCACATCATAACAGGCGGCCCCGGGACGGGCAAAACCACGATTTTGCGCGCCCTATGCGATATATTGAAAGCGAAGAAAGTCAAAATCGCCCTCGCCGCCCCCACGGGCAGAGCCGCCCAAAGAATGTCGGAAGCAACATCTCTTGAAGCGAAAACAATACACAGGCTCTTAGGCTACGACGCCTCGAAAGGCGGATTTGCCAGAAACCAAGGCTCTCCGCTCGACGCGGACTTCATAATAATAGACGAAAGCTCGATGCTCGACACCCGCCTTGCATCTTCCATTTTAAACGCAGTCCCAAACCGCGCAAGCCTTGTGCTTGTAGGCGACACAAACCAGCTGCCGAGCGTCGGGGCGGGCAACGTGCTAAAAGACATTATAGACTCAGGCTCTATATCAACAACAAAGCTTGAAAAAATTTTCAGGCAAGGCTCGCGAAGCCAAATCGTGGTTGCGTCGCACGAAATTTTGAAGGGGAACAGCGCAATCGAAGGGCTTGTGCCGACTTCCATAAACGCGGTAAAACCCGAACGCGATATACATTTCATAGAGGCTCTGACCCCCGAAGAATGCGTCGATGCCTGCACCCGACTTGCAAAAACCTTCATTCCGCGATGGTACGGCGCGGACAAAATTTCAGGCTCGCAGATTTTGGCACCCATGCACAAGGGCTCTGCGGGAATTGGCGTGCTAAATTCTGTCTTGCAAAAAGAGCTAAATACGTCGCAGGAATGCGCAAGCCTTGGCGGGACTTTCTTCAAGGAGGGCGACAAAATAATGCAAACGCGCAACAACTACGACCTCGACATTTTTAACGGCGACATGGGGATAGTAAAAAAAATCTGCAAAGAAGAAAATAAAATGAGCGCGAAGTTTGAAAACGGCATTCAAGAATTTTCAAGAACTGACTGCGCCGACCTTGCACTCGCCTATGCAATCTCAATACACAAATCGCAGGGAAGCGAATTTCCGATAGTGATAATCCCCCTTTTAAAGCAGCACTTTGTGATGCTTCAACGCAACTTGATTTACACCGCAATAACGCGCGCGCGCGGAAAAGTGTTTATAGTTGGCGACCCATACGCGTTCGCCCTCGCGGTTAAAAACTCGCGGACGACACAGCGCAGAACCGCGCTAAAAGAAAGGCTCATATGGCAGTAGAAGTTTTTAATCCCGAAACGGGAAAAATTGAAAAAGAAGATGTTTGCCAGGAAAAATTCTTGGAGTTTCTCTATGGAAATCCAATCGGAAGCCTTCTGCTTTGGAGCGTGTTTAAGCGCAAATTTTTCTCGGCTCTCACGGGGCTTTGGGCGAATTTGCCAATAAGCCGAAAATCCGCGGTAAAATTCATAAAAGACCACTCGATAAAAATTTCAGATTTCAGAAAAAAGCCCGAAGAATTTAAAAGCTTCAACGATTTTTTCACAAGAGAAATAAAGCCAGAAGTCCGACCTCTTTCAAACGGCGCAAACGATATTTCATTCCCCGCCGACGCCCGCAATCTGGCGGTTGAAAACATCTCGAAATCCGATACATTTTTTGCGAAAAACCAAAAGTTCAACCTCGAAAGTTTCTTTAAAGACAAGGAGCTTGCCGCGCGCTTTGAAAACGGCTCCATGCTGATTTCGCGCCTATGCCCGCTCGACTACCACAGGTTCCACCACTTGGTTTCGGGCAGACTCGTCGCCCGCAGGGAAATAGGCGGCTTCCTCTACTCAGTAAACCCCATAGCCCTCTCGAAAAATTTAAACTACCTCAATGAAAACAAGCGCGTGCTCAACTTGATTGAGCTTGAAAACGGCAAGATGTGCGCGGTCGTCCAAATAGGCGCGACAAACGTCGGCTCAATCGTGAACTTCGACAAGGTAGGCGACAAGGTTTTGCGCGGAAACACAATGGGCATGTTCAAATTCGGAGGCTCTTGCATTGTCTCGATTTTTGAAGAAGGCGCGGCAAAGTTTGACGAAACACTAATAAAACTAAGCAAAGAGCCGATTGAATACCTGTCAAAGGCAAACTCGAAATTAGGGGAACTTATTTAATGTCAACACTCGCGCAAAAACTTCAAAAATTCAAGGACATTTCCGTAAAGCTCGCGCTCTCGGAGCGTTTTCAAGAAGCGCTTAAAATGTGCGACGCAGGCATTGAAATGATAGAGGCGTCCGCCGAAAGGGAAACGGAAAGCGGCATAAAATGGCTCGCAGCCCTGCACTCGGCAAAAGGCTCGACTTATATGGCGCAAAAAAATTTCAAAAGCGCGAAAGAAGAGTACGAAAAAGCCCTCGAAATGCAGGCAATGCTTCCGCGCGGAATGGAATTTTCATACGCGCTCGACAACCTCGCAAAAGCGTATCAAGCAGTTGGCGACATTCAAAATTCAATCGCCTGCAAAACCGCGTCGCTTGAAAATCTCGAAGAGCTTGCGCCGAACTCAAAAGATTTAATCGCCTCCAAATACAGAATGCTCGCGCGCGAACTGGACAATTCGGGAAGAAGCGCGGAAGCCATAGAAATGAGGCGAAAAGCCCAAAAACTTGAAGAATAAAAAAGCGGACTTTTAAAGCCCGCCTTTGTTAAAAAAAATGGCTATCTTCTCCTGCGGTATGCCGCAAAGACAAGCATCGCCGCGCCGAAAACCGCCGCGCATTCAGAAGGTTCGGGAATGATTGTAATAGTGCCGCTATCTGAAATTCTTATATTGTACGTCATATTTGTAGATTTGTCGAAAACCGTCAAATTTTCAGATGTCAGCAAGTTTTCTATCGAGCTTCCCGCAAGCGTTATAGTCTCGAAATACTCGTTTAATTCCTTGTCTTGAAAAACTGAAATGTCGTCAACTACGAACTCAAAGGACATATCGTCAATATTGCTTAGGTTTGTAAAAGATACTTCCGCTCCTGCTTCAAAACTCAACTTTCCTGAAAATTTGGTTCTTGACGAATTTGTGAAAGACGAAGTCGAATCAACATAAATATCAAATTTATTTCCCCTCTGAAACCATCCGCCGTTGGCAATTTCTAAATTTCCACCGTTTAAAACATTGATTTCAGCATGCTTTTCCGAGCTAAAAATATCTCTCCATGTAAAACCTTGCGCAAAAAAACTTCCGCCATCAATAGTTAGTTTTGTTTCTTCTAAAAATGTCAACTGCCCGTTTATGGGTGTTTGGCAATCTTTAAAAAACAAGCTTGCGTCCTCTTCCTGCAAATAAATGCTGCTTGCCGTTATGTTTGCTTTGTGGGCATTTATGCTTGCTCCTTTGTAAACTGAAATATTCCCGACATTTATTTCATTATTTCCGAGAAACTCCATGGAAGAGTTTTCCCCGTAAATGCTCAAAGAATTTCCCGTTAGCGAAACATTTTCAGCAACCGAAACCTTGACATTCCCTCTTGAAGATGAATCCACGATAATTTGGCTATCGCTTACATCGCTATCCACAAGAGTGTTTTCATTGTATTGCGTTCTCGCAAAGCTTTGAAAAACAAAACCCAAAAGCGCAAACGCAATCGTTATTTTCTTTATGTATGTTTTCATTTTCCTGTTTTCCCAAATTATTAAAAAGACAGGAAATATGCGTATTGCTAATACGCATTGTTTTTGCGAGATTTAATTTATAAAACCAATTCAATCCGCATTATAAAATAAAACTTTTCCGCAAAATAGATTTTGCGCATTGGACGCAAAAAAAAGAGGCAGCACCAATGCCGCCTCCTGCATGAAAAACTTGACAACACTCCTTTGTTAAAAGGAAATGCCGCCGCGCTTTCCGAGTGCAAAATCTTACTGGTAAACGTAGGGATCGACGCCAATCGTTCCGCCCAAAGATTTAAGGGAATTCAGCGTCTTGATGCTTTTTAATTTCGCGTTCGCCTCCGCAATTTTTTGATTAAGCTCCGCAGGCGATTTGCCGTCCGAAAGATTTTGCAGTTTGGAGTTCAAGTATGCGATTGATTTCTGCGCCGCCGCCAAGTCAAGCTGCTGCTTTGCAATCAGGCGTTCAGCATACCAGTCGCTCTTTACGATTTCTTCGCGGTCGAACATTTTTCTGACTTCCGCATCCTGCAATGTCTTGCCCTCGAAACTTCCGTCTTTCATGATGTGAAGAAGCGCGCGCAAAGGCGGACATGCCCCCTCTATCGAGCCGTCCGCAAAATAAGCTTCGGCAGCGCGCTTGTGCGCTCCCGCCATATTGTCCATTCCGTCGGCAAACACTTCCATGTCCTGCAATTCGGGGCGCAACATGTCGTCGGTAAAAATGCTGTCGGGGCTTGAGAAAATCCTGCCGAAGTAGGCGTTCACAAACTCCCTTGTTATTCTCCAGCCCAAACGCGACGCGCAAACGGTTTTGTTTTTGTATTCAAAATCCCTGCACCGTTCAAGCATTCCGTTTTCCATGAGGAAATCAACCTTGCGTTCAGACGAGCGCATTCGAGACCAGATTTCGGGAATCAGCAGGCTTATGTCGTGGTCAACCCTGTACTTCGGCCCGAGATAGCCCGCACTGCTAAGCCATATCGAATAGTTGCAAAGAGCAAACGAAACAAGGGCGTTGTTCAAGTCGGTTATCGGGCAAAGAGCGTTGAACGGACCCTTTGTCATCGCCCCTTCCAAGCCCGCGCCCGTTGTTGACGGAGACTTGCCCGTCATCGAAGCTATGAACTCCATAAACGCTTCGGGAAGCTCCAAATAGTGCAAAGGCCCATGCACCGCAAGCGGGCGTATCCCTTCGGAAGCGGGATTGTTGCGCCTGCCCGCAATGACGCTCGAAACAGGATGCGGAACGCTTTTTGAAATCGGAATTTTGCGGGAGAGCCTTCCGCCTACATCGCAAATGTAGTATTTGCGCGGATTTACCATGTCGTCGCGGTTTTGCAAATAACGCACGTTTTTGGACGGAGATCCGTTCACAAGGCGCGGATTTGAAGAGCTTACAACATATTCAGGCTTGTTTTCGCGCAAGAAATCCTCGAGATTTTTCTGCATCGGCTCGGTAAAGCGGTAAAAGCGCAAAACGTCGTCCGTCAATTCCTTTACCTGTGCACGGTTTAGCGGCTCGTAGTTGGAGAAGAAGACATCGCTTTGCGACATGTCAAATTCAGCCCGCTTGTCATAGCCCCTGACGATTGCCTCATCGGGACGCTGGAAGAGCCTGTACTCGCAGTTTTCCGTAAACTTTACGGACGGATGGCGGGTTTCAAAGCCGTCGGGCAAATACTCGACATCGCGCGACGGAACAACGACGGAGCTTGTGATGTCGTCTTCAAGCTGCACCTTGCAAGACGGGAAGAAGTCTTTGCGCAAGCTGAATGTGCGCCATGAGCCGTCCTCGGTAAAGCCTATGCGCAAATAAGAGGTAAGGACGTTCGAGTTCTTGTATTTAAGCAAATTCCCGCCCTTTCCGTTTATAGTGTCAACCGAAAACTTGCTCTGCCAGTCGCCACCCCATTCGGGACGGTAGTGCCTTTTTACGGTAAGCACAAATTCGCGAATGTAAAACGGTATGGATTTCAGCCACTCGTTATACTCGTCGGTAAACTCTTCGGAAGGAGTAAGAAGCTTTACGACAGAACCCATCGTGCGGCGGGAATCCAAAATCGGACGGCTGTCCTTGCCTTTGTTTTGAGAGGGGTCTTTGTTCCTGTCGCCGTAGTTTTTGTTTATGATTGCCGAAACTGCTTCCATGTCGCTTTTAAAATCGGCAACGATGGACGGCCCGTGGATTATGGCGTCTGAAATGTCTTTTGAAATTTCGCTCTTGCCTCCGCCCGAAACCGTCGCGGGCTTGTGGCAGTAAACGCCCTCTTCAACCGTGCCCACAAGACGCCACCTGCGGGTTTCGTGCGGGCGCATCATTTCAATTTTATAGCCAATCGGGGAAATGTACGTTGTGTGCGGAGAAAGCCGGATTTTCTTTTCTGCCCCGTCTTTCTGCCAGCTCACGGTTTGGGTTTTCAAAGAGAAATAGGCGTTTTCGGGAACGTAAATTATGTCGGGATACTTCTTATCTTTCGCCCATCCGTCCTCAAAAACTTCCACGGTGTCGCCCATAATTTCCATTGCTTCCTTAAACGAGCCTTTTTTGGAATTGGGGTAAGAAGACAAATAGAAATCGTCGCCCAAGTCCCTGCTTGAATACGCCAACGCGCCACCGCTATGCTCTTCCTCGCACTGCCCGAAGAGGTTTGCGGAAAAGCTTATCTGCGTCTTCACTTCTTTTTTCGAGTAGCCGAAATAGTTGTCGGCAATGATTGTGAATATCACTCCGCCCGCATCGCGCGCCGTGATTTTGAACGCGCCACCGTCGTTGTAAAGCTCGGACTCTTCCTTGTAGCACATGCCGTCGCGCCTTTGGCGTTCGGTCGCGTCTTCATAGCGCGGCAAGCCCAGAGATTTTTTTGTAAGAAGCGTCAAATGCGGAGCCAAAATTATGCAGCCCGTATGCCCCGTCCAAGTTTCAAAATCGTTTGCCGGGTCATTCTTTGAAAGGTAAGGATTGCCGGCGTTCCCGAAAATGCTTTCGGTAAAATCCAAATTTGAAACAAGCCCTCCGGGAGCAAAAAAGCGAATTTCCATGCTCTTTTCGGGAGAACTGTTGGGAACGCGCGGGCACACTATCGGGCGCATGAAAAGCGATACCCATATTTTCGCCTTCTCTTTCTGTGTCGAAGTAAAGGGAAGCTCCAAAAGCTCTTCGGGCGCGTCGAGCGCGGCCTTCAAAAGGTTTTTAAAAACAAGCTTTGGAACGCTCTTTTTGTCGTCGGGCACAGGAAGCCCGCCTTCCACGACATGGAAAACGCCCTTGGTGGTGCGCCTGTCATTTTTGGGGTTATGCAAAACACCCTGCTTTATCTTGTAGGATTTCACATATGAATTTTCGTAAGAATCCCTGTCGGCAGGCATCGAAAGCGCGCGGGCAACACCGTTTCTTTCAAGGCAGAAAGCCCACGGGAGAGACGGCAAAACTTCGCGCTCGTCCAAAGTTTCAGCCAAAAAGCCGCGCAAAAAGTTCATTATACGCAAATCAGTCGGGCATAAATTCGTCGAGTTTCTCCTTGCAAATTCGCGGTAGTTTTCAATCAGAGGCCCCGCGAGCTTCAACAGCGGATAAGAGCTTTCCGAGCCGAAAACGGGGGCTCCGAACGCGCTTAGGCGCATGTTGACGTATTCAAAAAACGCGGAATCGAGTTTTATGTTGCGACCTGTTTCAGGGTTGATGCCAAGGTAGGTTTCGTAATCCATAATTCTGATAATTACAGTGAAATAAAAATCTTTAAAGCCCCTTTTTACAAGACTTTTTGCAAGCGGATATGTTAAAGTTTTCGACCCGTTTTGCCGAAAGTTTAGTATCTCAAAATAAAGCTCTTGATTTCATGCGCCCCAAAAGCAAGATTTTCAAGCATTTGCGGATTTTTGACAGGAATTTCCGCCAAATCGCACTCCAAAGCCTCTTTCGGGACAAATTTTAAGCCAATGCGCGCCTTTTCGCATTCTCCGCTCAAATTGACAAGGCGCATAATCCAAGACTTTCCGTCTTGGGCAGGCTTCATCGCCGCAAGTTCGATATTTTTGTTGTCGATTTCAACAAGCGAAAAATCTTGAAAATCGCGCTTCTTAGCGGATTTTTCAGAGCTTGCGTTCGAGATTGGCATATTTAACGCCCTCGCCCTTGCCGCAACTTCTTTCACGTCGAAAGCTCCGCTTTTCGCAAAAATGGAAAATTTGAAATTCTGACGCCCCACATCGGCAAAATCAACGTCGTCGCCCGTCGGATTTTTGCTCTTGTCGGCGGCAAAAATCAAAGGCTCACCGGGGCGCGGCACACAACGCAAAAGGCAGGCTTCAACCGCGTTTTCCTTCAGCCTGTATCCGTATTTTGAATCGTTTAAAAGCGCGAAAAACATCTTTTTATTTTTCATTGCAACCCACTGGTGCGCGGGCGTTTCAATGCGCGCCTTGCGCCACTTGCCGACATCGTTCGGCTCTCTTTCATAATATCCGAACGCGACTTCCGAAACAGACTTTTGAGCCTTGAAGCCAAGCGGCAAAACAAGCCTTAACATCTTGCGCTTCGACTTCCAGTCGAGTGAAATTTCAATTTTAATTTCGTCGCTTTCGCCTTCCAATACAACCCTTTCAACAAGCGTTGACTGCCCGAACCTGAATTTCAGTTCCGCAATCGCCGCCCCGCACTTTTCAAAAAACTTCTTAGAAACGCACTCCATTTTGGACTTGCCGTTTTTGCGGTAGCCGTAGCCGAAATCCCACGCGTCGCCGCAATCGTCGTAAACCATAAAAACGTTTGACGGTTTTTTTGCGTCGAAAAATTCTACGCCAGAATTTTTTTCTTTTAGGGAAAGCATTTCACCGCTATCCGAAAATTCGAGGCGCAGTTTTCCGTTTTCCAAAACAAAAGGCTTTGCCGATGCTTTCAAGACTTTTTTAAAGTCCGCCCCTGCCGAAAATCCCAATGCGGGAACATTTGAAACGCGCCCCGATTTGTAAAATTTCCCGCTCCACGAATTGCAGTTTACGAGAAGATTTTGCCCGAAATAGTTTGAGAGCTTCCTTTCAAAATTTTCGATTGCGGAAATCAGGAGTTTTTCCAATTCCTCGTAGCGCGCGCAACTTTCCGCGTAAACCCTTTCGATGGAAGAGCCGGGGAGAATGTCGTGGAACTGGTAAAGCAAAATTTCTTTTTCTATTGGCTCCAAAAAAGACATGTCTTGGCGTTCGCCCAAAATTCGCTCGCAGGCATAGCCGAGCCATTCAGTCTTGCGCAGTAGATTTTCGCAAAAGCGGTTATGCTTTTTATTTTTGCCCTGCGTAGTGAAAGTTCCTTGATGCTTTTCCAAATACAAATCACCCTTCCATGTCGGGAAATTTTCGGATTCGCGTTCAAGATCCTTCAAAAACGCGGAAACTTTGCGGTTTTTGATTTTGTTAAGCGACAAAACCTTGCGGTTTTTCAAGAGCCTTCGTATATGCTCTTCGCCCGCTCCGCCGCCGCCGTCGCCTATGCCGAATGCAATCAGCGCGTTTCGGCTCACGTCTTTTTGCGCATATTCCCGCTCGACTTTCACAAGGCTTCTTGGCGCAATGGGGCTGTTGTAAGTGTTTTCAGGCAACATGTGAGCAAGAACTTTGCTCCCGTCAATTCCCTGCCACCAAAACGAATGGTGCGGAAATTTGTTTATCATGTTCCAGGAAAGCTTTTGTGTTATAAAATATTTCACCCCGCTTTTTTTCAGAATTTGCGGCAGCTGCGGCGAATAGCCGAAAGAATCGGGAATCCAAAAATAGTCCGGCTTTATTCCGAATTCATCATAAAAAAACTTTCGTCCGTAAAGGATTTGCCTTACAAAACTTTCGCCTGAGGGCATATTGCAGTCGGGTTCGACCCACATTGCGCCAAGCGCGTCGATACTGCCTTTTTTAACCGCCTCTTTTATGCGCGAATAAAGCTTGGGATAGTCTTCCTTCATCCACAAATAACCTTGCGGCTGGCTCGCCCCATAAACGTAGGAGGGGAAACGCTCCTGCAAATTCAATGCCGTTGCGAAAGTCCTCGCAAGCTTGCGCTTGGTTTCGCGAATGGGCCAAAGCCATGCCAAGTCCATGTGGGCATGCCCTATTGCCGACACTTCAAGCCTCGGGCGCGCAGACTTTCTATACAAAACTTTTTCAAGGCATTTTGAGGCGGATTTTAAATTTTTTTCAAAGTTTTCATCGAGCAAATCGCAGGCTTCAACAAGCGCGTCCGACAAAATTTTTTCGTTTTCATCTCCGCTTTCGACCGCCGAAAGCCAGTCGTATGCGTGCTCGAAATTATAATACAATTCGCGGATTTCGGGATTGATTTTCACAATGCGTGCGCAGGCGATTTTGCCCTCGCCTTTCAGCCTGCCGAATAAATCGTTAAGCCCGCAGTCAGCCCAAACCGAAATTTTTTTCCTGCCGTAAAACTGCTTTGGAAGAATGTAAAAACATTTGGCGGGCTTGCCGAGAGACTCCGAAAACGTCGACATTTTACAAGTCAGCCCGCAGACAGGAGAGCCGCCCTTGTCCGCCACGAACATTTCCCCGTTTACATCGAGCTTCAATGCGATGTTTTCTTTTGCGCGGGGCATTTCTCCCTCAAACTTCATCCACGCGCAATCAAAAAGCCTCTCGCCCCAGCGGTCTCCCTCTTTCAATTCAAGTTTTTCGCCGCTTTCCCTGTCTGCAAACTTTACGGGTTCACGCGTCAAGAATGCGGTGATTTTCAAGCGCGAAATATCTGATGAAATATTTTCGTATAAAAAATTCAGGCGATTGAGAAAGCGTGTTTTTTGAGAATTAAGCATGTTTTTTGAGAGTTAAAAGGACATAAAAAAAGGCAACAATCAGCTGCCTTCAAATTTTTTTCTGCCGGATGTTCTTTCCTTTTTTTCGCGGCGTTCAATTACGACGCTCACAATTATGTACATCGCAACCCCGACGAAAATTCCGCAATCGGCGACGTTAAAGGCGGGCCATCTGTAATTTATAAAGGGGATTGTAAAGTCCAGAAAATCCACCACGCACCCGTAATAAATCCTGTCGAACAAATTTCCCAAAATTCCGCCGACAAAAAATCCCATGGCGTACTGCATCAATGGGTGCGAAAGCCCAAGCTCGCGCCTGAAAAACCAAAGAGACGCCATGGTAACAACCGCAATCGACGAAAGCAGGTAGGTCTGCCCCGAAAGGATGCCCCAAGCCGCGCCGTGGTTTGTAACATGCACGATTGAAAACACCCCTTCAACAATCTCGACAACGCGCGAGGAAATCTGCTTGGACTCGTCAATCGGCATTAAAAATACAACCAAAAGCTTTGTAATTCTGTCCAGCGCGAAGGTAAGCAGCATTGTGATAAAAAACCTCCATGAGAACCACGAAAGCGAGGTTCCCTTTGCGGGGTTTTCGGACTTTTGCGATATGTTAAGCACTTGACCTATTCAGAATCGTCTTCCGGAACTTCGGATTCCTGCCCGTCCGCAGACAAGTCAACATCATACTGGCGCGCGCGCTGTCCCGCCCTTAGCCTGCGCTGTTCGATTTCCTTCTGCTTCTGCCCTTCGATTGTGCATCGGGTGAAGGGAACCGCCAAAAGGCGGCTTTCGGGAATTGCCTTGCCCGTTACTTCGCAGATGCCGTAAGTCCCGTTTCTTATGCGTTCTATTGCCGCGTTAACTTCGGAAATTATGTTCTGTTCGTTTGAAAGTAGGTTGAAAGCCATGTCGCGCTCAAAATTTTTCGCGCCGATGTCGGCAACATCCATGCCCTGAGTAGAATTTTCGTGCGAAAGCTGGATGTTTGAAGAGCTGACGCTTTCAACTTTGTCGCTCGAACCGTTTTGGATTCGATTTTTCATTTCGACCAAGAGCTTGTAGTATTTCTTCCACTTTGCGGGAACGTCTTTTTCCTCAAAAGCGGAGCGCGACTGCTCTATCGGATTAAATCCCAAAATATCGGCAATGCTCGCCGCAGACAACGCGCGCTTTGGAACTTGGACGGGCTGCGCCGCCGAAACTTTTCCCGACTTTTTGGTTGAAGCGGATGCCGAAACGGAACTTGCGTCCTCTTCGGGCTTTGCAGTGCCGCGCGTTGCCAAATAGCTGTCGAGATCCTCAATCGAAAAATAAATTCCCGCGCAAGCCCTCTGCTTTGAACCGGCAACAGGAAGCTTTTCAACGGGCGCGGAAGATTTTGGCTTCTTGTTCTTCAAGATTTCCGCAATCGCTTCCGCAACGGAAATAGTGTGCTTTTTTATATCGCCGATTTTCTTTGAGGAATTGCCTTTCTTTTCGGAAACCTGTTTTGGAGAAGCCTTGCTTTCCGAAAATTTTGCTTCTTTAGGGGCTGATTTCTTATGCTCTGTTTTTGCGCTTGCGGTCTTGACAGAAGACGCTTTCGCTTTCTCCGACTTTGAAGCAGACGCGCTTTTCGGCGCGGTTTTTTTAGCTATTGTTTTTTTTGTAGCCACTTTTTTTGAAATTGGTTGTTTTGTTTGTTTTGGCTGCGGCTTCACTTTTTTTGCTTCCGCCTTTTTCGCGGAAACGAATTTCTTGCTTGGAGCTTTTTTTGACACAACATTTTTTGCCGCGACCCCGGTCGCCGCTTTCTTTTTTGAAGAAACGGCTTTTGACGCGGCAATTTTCTTTGTTTTTTTCGCAGTCGCCATAATCTTGTTTTGTTATAAAAAAATACCTAAAAGACATTGCGCGGATATTCCGCGCAAATGCCTACTTTCCCGCAAGCTCGTCAAGCGCGGCGCGGCAGCGCGGGCAAATGCCGTCTTCGTCCAAATCGCGCAACACTCTCCAGCAGCGGACGCACCTTTCGCCTTCCGCCTTGCCTGCTTGAATTGCAATCGTGCTGAAACTTCCCTTGACGATTTTGACTTCCGAAACAATGAAAAGCTCGGGGAGCTTGTCCTTGTACGCTTCAAGAATATCGGCATCGGCACTGTCGGATGAAACCATAATTTCAATTTCCGCTTCAAGGCTCTTGCCGATTACCTTGTCCTTGCGCAATTTTTCAAGCTCTTCGTTTACCATGTCGCGAATTTGCAAAAGACGCTCGATGTTTTCGTAAACGCCTTCGTTCAGCCAGCCTTCGGCGACTTCGCACCAATCCTGCAAGTGGATTGAATTTTCCGAATATTCACTGCCCGAAGTTTTGAAAGAATAAGCTTCATCGGCGGTAAACGTCAAAATAGGCGCAATCACTTTCAGCAAAATGTCGTTTATGAGCCAGATTGCAGTCTGGGAAGAACGGCGGAGCTTTGAATGTGCGGCAAACGTGTACATTCTGTCCTTCAAGATGTCGTGGTAAATTCTTGAAAGAGTTACGCCGCAGAAGACGTCAATCAGGCGGTAAACCTTGTGGAACTCGTAATTTTCATACGCCTGCTTTGCGTCTTGGGCAAACAACGCCGCCTTGTGCAACGCCCATTTGTCAATCGCGTCCAACTCGGAAAGCTCCACGGCGTCTTTGCCGAAATCGAAATCCGACAAGTTGCCAAGCTGGTACATGATGGTGTTGCGAACACTGCGGTAAGTGTTTGCGACATGCGTAAAGATGCCGTCCGAAACGGGAATGTCTGCCTGATAATCTTCAGACGAAATCCAAAGGCGCACGATGTCGGCACCCCACTTGTTCACATACATGTCGGCAGTGTGCGGCTTGCCGTCGCTTTTTGAAATTTTCTTGCGGTTTTGGTCAACGATAAAGCCGTGCGTGATAACCTTCTTGTACGGAGCCTTGCCGATTGTGGCAATGCCCGTCCAAAGAGAGCTTTGGAACCACCCCCTGTGTTGGTCGCTGCCTTCAAAATACAAATCGGCGGGTACTGCCAAGTCGGGATTTTTTGCAAGAACCGCCCTGTGGCTTGAGCCGGAGTCAATCCAAACGTCCAAAGTATCGACACCCTTTTTGAGCGCGCCAACGCCATTCCATGAATCCGGAAGGTTGATGCCGTCCAAAATTTCATCTTCGCTTGCCGTGTACCAGTAGGCTGTTCCCAGTTTTTCAACCTTGTCTGCAATGGCTTTAACGACGCCGGCATCAAGATACGCCTTGCCGTTTTCGTCGTAGAAAGCGGGAATGGGAACGCCCCAAACCCTTTGGCGCGATATGCACCAGTCGGGACGCGATTCCACCGCCCCGCGGATTCGGTTTTCGCCGCTTGCGGGCAGCCAGCTTACGTCCGAAATCGCGTTCAGGGCGTCCTGCCTGAAATTATTTTTGTCAAGAGACACGAACCACTGGTCCATCGCGCGGAAAATCACAGGAGTCTTTGAACGCCAGCAATGCGGATATTGGTGGGAAATTTTGGCAAGCTTCAAAAGAGATCCGTTTGCCTCGATTATCTGCAAGACCTTTATGTTTGCCAAATTTTTGCCGTTTTCTTCCAAAACGCTCGTGCCGACAAGTTCGCTTGGAATTCTTCCGTCATCGACATATTTGCCGTCGTCGTCAATCGGGCAATAAATTTCCCAACCGTTTTCAAGCCCCGTCAGATAGTCTTCAAGACCGTGCCCAGGAGCGGTATGCACACAGCCCGTACCCGAATCCATCGTGACATAGCGCGCGGCGGCAATGGGAGCGTCGCGCTCGATAAACGGATGGCGGGCTTTCAAGCCGACCAGCTTTTCGCCCTTGCAGACATTTGAAATTTCCGCGCCTTCAAGCTTCAAATCCGCAACGAATTTTTCGGCAAGGGGCATTGCAACAATAAATGTCCTGCCGTTTGCCTTTACAGCCGCATAATCGACGTCGGGATGGACAGCTATGCCCAAGTTTGCGGGCAAAGTCCACGGAGTCGTTGTCCAAATGACAATTTCGGCCTTGTCCAAACCAAGAGAATTGTTTGCGTTTTCGTCTAATTTGAACGCGACCCAAATGGAAGGCGAAACATGGTCTTTATATTCGATTTCCGCTTCCGCAAGCGCGGTTTTGCACGGAATTGACCAATATACGGGCTTCTTGCTGCGGTAAACCAAGCCCTTTTCGACAAACGCCGCAAACGTCCTCAAAATTTCGGCTTCATAGGCGTGGGACATGGTTTTATACTGATGCTCCCAGTCAGCCAAAACGCCGAGACGCAAAAACTGCTTCGTCTGCTTTTCGATGAAAGACGAAGAAAACTTTGCGCATTCCGCGCGCAATTCCGCAATCGGCAAAACGCGGTTTTCCTCGCGCAGCATCTTCACAACTTTATGCTCGATTGGAAGCCCGTGGCAGTCCCAACCCGGACAGTACGGAGTCTCAAATCCGCGCATGGACTTGTAGCGCAAGATGATGTCTTTTAAAATCTTGTTGAGAGCGGTGCCGATGTGAACATCGCCGTTTGTAAACGGAGGCCCGTCGTGCAAAACGAATTTCGGCTTGCCCGCATTTTTCTTTTGAATGCGCCCGTAAAGGTCTGTTTCTTTCCAAAACTCTATGCGTCGGGGTTCGCGCTTTACGAGGTCGCCCCTCATGGGGAAGCCTGTTTTAGGGAGATTTAATGAATTTTTAAAATCGTTATCCGACATTTCTTTATTTCTTTAAAAATTTTTCAAGTTATCAAAAGGGGAAAGCATGGTCCCAAAACGAAGAGTTTTCATCTTCGCGCTTCGGCTCTTCCGCCGCAGATTTTTCTTCAGGTTTTTGAGACGCCTTCTTTTCGGCTTCTTCGCGCTCGCGGGCAATGCGCAGAGCCTGCGCCTGCCTATACTCCGCGTCCTTGTCAAAAGTTTCGCGCTTTGCGGAATCGGGAGAGTTTGCAATGCCCGATTTCGGAAGCGCGCCCCCAGCATCGGCGGGCGCAAAAGAATTTCCGATATTTCCCGCGGCGGATTTTTCAAGCTCTTCTTTCAATCTGCGAATTTCCGCGCGCAGTTTGTTTTGACGCTTCATGTTTTCAAGCAAAACGTCGTAATAGTCTTTTTCCATCTGCTTTATGGTCGATTTCAAAGACTCGATTTCCTTTTGCAGGGAAGCGATTTGCAAATCCCCTTCCTGCGCTTTAAGAGGCGCAAAAAATGCAAGAGACGCAAAAACGAATCCAAAGACTATTATAGGTGAAATTTTCATTTTGCAAAATCAAATAGATTTTTAAAATTCATTCAACATAAAAACTTAAAAACGCGCATCTTTTACAAAAATTTTTATATCCCGACGCGGATTTTGCGCGGACAAAAAAACGGCATTTTCAGCCAGTTTTATAAACAAAAATTGCGCAAAAAGAAAATTTTGCGCAATTTTTACGGCAAAGCCCGCCTTAGAGGCTTGAAAGCTACTTCGCGGCGTTTGATTTTTCCATCGTCTTCTTGACGTAATCAATAAACTTTTGCGGAGTGTTTGCTTCCGAATAGCCGAAATTAAACGCCTTCTTGTTCTTTATGTCGAGCAAAACAAGGGTAGGGAAACCCTCAATTTTAAACGCGCTTGCAAGCTCGGAGTTTTTCGCAATCTGCTCCTTGTCCGCCCCTTCGTTCGGAAAATCGCACAAAAGCATCACGAAGTTTTTATTGGCATAATCCACAAATTCGGGCTTCGAAATCGTTTCATGGACAAGTTTTTTGCACCAGATGCACCAGTCCGACCCCGTAAAAAATATGATTAGAGGCTTGCCCTCTTTTGCCGCCTGCTTTTCCGCCTTTTTTATATCCAAAAACCAGTTTACCGATTTTTCGGAAACTTCGCGGCTTGCCGCTTTTTCATCAGACGGCTTTGCTTCCGCAAACAAAGATAGGGAAGAGGCGGCTGCCGCCCCGAACAAACATAGAATTTTTATAATTTTCATAGTTTAACAAATCGATTTTTTGCTTGAACCGTTAAGCGCAAAATTTAACAGCCGCAAACGCGGAAAAATTTATTTGCATTCTCCTTGTCAACGGCAATTTGAGCTTTCAATTCATCTATTGAAGCAAATTTTTTCTCTCCGCGCAAGAATTTTAAAAGCTCGACTTTTATGTTCGCGCCCTCCCCGAAATCAGGGAAATCAAAAGTATTTGTCTCCAATACGGGGGCGCATTCTCCAACTGTGGGATTTACCCCTACATTAGAAACTCCGCAAAAAATTTCTTTCGTGTCCAAATTCTGCAATCGGGACGCGTAAACCCCGAACTTCGGCTTGCACTCGCCAAAGGCTTTCAAATTTAGCGTGGGAAAACCTATGGTTCTGCCAAGTTTTCTGCCGCCCTCGACCCTGCCCCTGCAAAAATAGTTGCGCCCGGACATTTCATAAAAAGACTGCATGTCGCCATCTTGCAAAGCTTTCCTAAGGCGCGTCGAGCTTACGAATTTGCCCCCGTCCAAAACTCCGCAAACCGATATGGTTTCAACGCCACTCCCGATAGCAAGCTCCTTCAAAACTTTGACATCTGCTGAAGCCCGAACGCCGAAGCGGAAATTTTCGCCCGTCGCGACGCATTTCAAATTTGGGAATTTCTCCATCAAAAATCCGAAAAACTCTTCCGGTGTTTTCGAGGCGAATTCAGGGGTAAAATCCTTAAAGAAAACGCCGTCCATTCCAAAATCCAACAAAAGTTCCGCGCGAACGTCTGCGGGATAAATGAGCGGGCATCCCCCTGCCTTTTCTCCTCCCAAGACCTTTGACGGATGCGGATAAAACGTCAAGACAAACGCTTTTGCCCCGTTTTTTGCGGCAAAATCTTTCGCGGCATTCAAAACATGTTGATGCCCCTTGTGCACCGCGTCAAAAATGCCTATGGCAAGCGCGCAAGGCTCGCAAAAAACCCCGTCGCCGTCCAAAGACTGAACCGCATTTTCCATTAAAAAGCAATACTTGGAACCGCCGTGCTTACGGGAATTAAAGCCTTGCGGACGGCGGACGGCGGCATTTCTTTCAATTCCTCTATGGAAACCGCGTCTGAAATATCAAGCTGACCGCTTTTCACGCGCCTTAAAGAAGTCATATGCGCTCCGCAGCCGATGCGCTTTCCCAAATCGTGGCAAACAGTGCGGACATAAGTTCCCTTGCTGCAATCAATTCTGAACTTTGCCTCCTTCGATTCCGAATTCCAATCCAAAAGCTCGAATTTTGAAATGCGGATAAAGCGCGGCTCGCGCTCGATTTCCTGCCCCTTGCGCGCAAGCTTGTAAAGAGGCACGCCGTTAATTTTTTTTGCGGAAAACATGGGCGGAGTCTGATACTGATCCCCCAAAAAAGACGCCATCTGCTTTTTCAAATCCTCCCCCGAAAGCGCGGGAACAGGCAGGCTTGCGACAAGTTCGCCTTCGCTGTCCTGAGTGTTTGTCTCCTCTCCGAGTTTAAACGAGCCTTCGTAAACCTTGTCAACGCTCATCAAATACTGGGAAGCCTTGGTTGCCTTGCCTACAAGAATTATTAAAAGCCCGGTCGCCAGAGGATCGAGAGTTCCGGCATGTCCCACCGCCCTCATCTTCAAAATATGCCTCACATCGTTTACAACGTCATGCGAAGTGCACCCCTGCGCCTTGTCTATAAGCAAAATACCTTCATAGTCGGCAATTTTTTTCTCCATAAACTACCTTTTTAAATGTTCCCCGATTATGTTTAAAAGTTCAGGATAAAATTCGTCCATCGACATTTTGACATTGAAGCCCGCCGCCGCGAAGTGCCCGCCGCCGCCAAAGTGCGCGGCAATTTCATTCACCTGCATTTCAGGGCGTTTCGAGCGAAGAGAGCCTTTAACTCCGCCATCTGCCAAATCCTCCAACAAAACGGCGATTTCCACGCCGTCTATGTTTCTTGCGTAGTCAACCAAGCCGTCGCTGTCTTCTTTTGAAGAGCCTGTTTTTTCATAAACCCCGCTCTTTAAAAGACCTATGCAAACCCTTCCATCGTAGTGCATGGTAAGCGACTGCAAAAACTGCGCCAAAAGCTTCATTCTGCCAAACTTCTCGCGCTGGTAGAGCTTTACGGAAATATCGGCGGGATCAGCCCCCTTTGACACCAAAAAAGTGGCAACTTCAAAAGCCCTCAAATTCGTGTTTGAAGTCGTAAGCTGCCTCGTATCCATCATGAGCGCGACATAAAGCGCGCTTGCAACGTCATCTCCAAATTCAATACCCGCGTCCGCCATAAGCCCCGCCAAAAGCTCGCCTGTCGCGCTTGCGGAAGGCTCTATTATGTTCAGCCTTGCGTATGGCTTGTTTGAAGCATGATGGTCGAAACTGGCAAACGGAACGGGAAATTTGCGCCCAAGCTCGTCGCTTGTCCTTTTCAGGTCAGCGCAATCTACCGTCACAATTTCAAAAGACTCGTCGCAAAAATCTTCGGTATTTAAAAATTTTTCGCCGCAAGTAAATTCCCTGTAAAGAAACGGAACATCGTTTTTGTTGAGGCACACAACTTCCGCGGCGCCAAGTTTGCGCAACAAATACGCCATCGCGACCTGAGAGCCTATGCAGTCGCCGTCTGGACGCATATGCCCTACGACGGCGAATTTTCCGCCTTTTACGCTTTCCGCAAATTCTGAAAAAGCACCTTCAAATTTCGGGAAAAATTTTTTGTTCTCTTGAAATCCGTCCATAATTTACTATCGGAAAAAATCCAAATCAGCTTTCGCCTGAATTTTCCCCTTCGGATTGTTCAAGCTCTTCTATCAAATCCATGACGCGCGCCCCGCGCTCAAAAGAATAGTCGTAAACGAACTCCAAGTCGGGAGTGTATTTTAGCGTGATATTCTTGGTCATCAAAGATTTAAGCTCCTTTTTTATGCGAGACAAAAACCTGCCCGCGCCCGCGGCGGCTTCGCGCCCGCCGATTGCCGAATAATAAATGCGAGCCTTGCGCAAGTCGGGCGAAACTTCGGCATGGGTAAGCGTGATGGCAACAGCCTCGGAACGCCACCTCGAATGCAAAATTCCGCTCAACTCCCTTAAAACGAGCTCTCCAACCCTTACTATTCTGCTGTCCATAAAAAAGGAATTTCAATTATAAGTCGGGGCGGACTTCCAAAATTTCAAAACATTCAAAAATGTCGCCGATTTCATAGTCGTTAAAGCCGGAAACGCCTATGCCGCATTCGTATCCCGCGCGGACTTCCGTAACGTCGTCTTTAAACCTCTTGATGTCTGCGATTTTGCCCTTTGCAATTTCCTTGGACTTGCGGTATATGCGCAAGAACTTGTCGCGCTTTACAATGCCTTCGGTTACCATGCAGCCCGCGACCTTCCCGCCCTTGGAAACATTGAATATTTGGCGCACTTCCGCCGCGCCAAGCTTGTTTTCGCGAAGTTCGGGATCGAGCAGAGCCTTCATTGCTTCGCGAACCTTGTTTATCAATTCGTAAATGATGTTGTGGGTGATAATTTCAACGTTTTCGTGCTTGGCAAGGCTTGCAACGCCGTTGTCCTGCTTAACGTTAAATGCAACGATTGACGCGGACGCTGTGGAGGCAAAATCAACGTCGTTTTTGGTGATTTGCCCTACGGAAGAACCGATGATTTCAAGGGCAACTTTATCGCTTTTGATGTCCTTTAAGCATGCAACCAAGGCTTCTACAGTGCCGAAAACATCGCTTTTTACGATGCACTTGAAAGTCTTTTGATCCTTGCTTTCGATTGCCGCCATCAAGTCTTCGATGCTTGCGGGCTTAGTGACATTGGAAGCCGCAAGAGCCTTTTTGCGCTGTTCTTCAAATTCTTCGACCATTTTGCGGGCAACACGGTCGTTTGATACCTTTTCAAACTCGTCGCCCGCCTCAGGCGCACCTGTCCAGCCCATGACCAAAACAGGAGTTCCGGGAAGAGCCTTTTGAAGCTTTGCGCCCTTGTCGTCAAGCATTGCCCTGACCTTGCACATATTGCCTTTTGAAACGATGACATCTCCCGTTTTCAGAGTTCCCGCCCTTATGATTACAGTTGCGGTCGCGCCTCTGCCCTGCTCGATTTGGGATTCGATGACAACGCCCTTTGCGTCGCGCTTCGGGTTTGCTTTAAGCTCCATCATTTCAGCCTGCAACAAAACAAGCTCCAATAGTTCGTCGATATGCTCGCCCTTCAATGCCGAAACGCCACAGCAGAGGGTTTCTCCGCCCCAGTCTTCGGGGGCAATGCCGCGCTTTTGCATTTGCTGCTTCACCTTGTCGATGTTCGCGCCCTTTGCGTCCATTTTGTTTATGGCGACAACAACGGGAACGCCCGCCTTTTGCGCGAAACTTAACGCCTCGTCCGTCTGCGGCATAAAGCCGTCGTCGGCGGCGACAACCAAGATTGCGATGTCTGTTACGTTTGCGCCGCGCTCGCGCATTTTCGAGAACGCCGCGTGCCCCGGAGTATCCAGGAAAGTTATTTTTTTGCCGTTCAGTTCGACCTGATAGGCGGCGGTATGCTGAGTGATGCCGCCCGCTTCGCCCGCAACAACGTTGGTTTTTCTGATGGTGTCAAGCAAAGTCGTTTTGCCGTGGTCAACGTGCCCCAAAATGCAGACAATCGGAGGGCGCGGCTCAAGATTTTTCGGGTCTTCTTTTTCTGCCTTTTCCTCCGCGATTTTCTTCGCCTGCGCGGCAAGCTCGCGGGCATGCTGTTCGCCCCTGTGCTTGATGTCCAATTCAAAACCGTGCTTTGATGCAATTTTTACGGCAATATCCTCTTCGATAGTCTGGTTCATCGAAGCGAAAATGCCCATATCCATAAGCTCGGAAATAAGCCTGAAACTCTTTAAATCCAAAGCCTTTGCAAAATCCCTTACGATTATCGGAGGCTTGATTTGAATTATCTTCGCCTTGCCCTGTTCTTGGGCAGGCTGACTCGATACGCCCGGACGCGGCGGTATGGGCGCGGGAGAATTTGGCGTTTTAACCTGCTGTAAATTTATGCGCGGAGGAACCGAAGGCGACTTGGGCGCCATCGGAATTTTCGGAGGAACAGAAGGAGTTTTCGGAGCGTTTATGCGCGGGGGAACCATGGGAGCGGGAGCCGACTTAGAGGCTTCGCGCACCACGACTTCGGGCTGAATTATGCGCGCCGACGGCAAATCGGGAGCCTTTGCGGCTTCGACAGGCTTTTGAACGGCGGGCTTTACAATCGGACGCGGAGGCAAAGGCGCGGGACGCTTTTGCATGGGCGGAATTTTCGGGGCGGGAGCGGGACGCTTCGGCTCTGCAACATTCTGCGAAACAGACGGCGGAACTTCCACGGGCTTTTTCTCCGCCACGGGCTCAGCCTTTTCTTCTGCTTTAACCTCCGGTTGGGGAGCAGGCTTTGATTCGGGTTTCGGCTCCGGAGCGGATTCCGCTTTTTCAGAAGGAGCTTCAGACACCTCTTCCGTTTTTTCGGCCGATTTCTTTAAGATGTCGCCTTTAATAGTATCGGCGTAAAGGTTTGCAATGGAGTTAGACGCGCTCTTGACTTCAAGCCCGTATTGCTCCTTGCGAGAATTTATGAAGTCTATGACCTCTTTGCTTGTCAGCCCGACTTCTTTTGCAAGTTCATGTATTCTTACGCCCATTTTTTATTTCCGTTTAAGGTTAAAATCTCCCCGATTTTACACGCCGTATTTCTTTACGGTATTCAATATTTCCTCCGCTTCGACGGGGGAAAATCCCATTTCAGCCAAATCTTCGACAGTTACGTCGTGGAAAGTTTCAATGCTGTTTAAGCCGTTGTTTGCGAGAATCATTGCCTGGTGTTCTGTAATGTTCGGCAAAATTTGCGCAAGAGATCCCGCGGCAGCTTGGAGTTTGTCGTTGATACCGACATTCTGCTTAGCCTCCTGCTCAATGTCGAGCCTCCAACCCAAAAGGCGGGAAGTAAGCTTGGCGTTTGAGCCTTTCTTGCCGATTACAACGCTCAAATCTTCGTCGGAAACTTCAAATTTAATCAGCTTTTGCTCGGGAATTATGCGAACGTTCTTCGCCTTGGCAGGCTTGATGCACTCTTCAAGCAAGAGCTTCGGGTCATCGTAATACTTAATTACGTCGATTTTTTCTCCGCCCAATTCCCTGACAATGCTCTTTACGCGCGAACCGCCCGAACCGACGCACGCGCCGACAGGGTCGATGCGGGGATCGGAGCTCGAAACCGCAATCTTCGTGCGATACCCGGGCTCGCGCGCCATTGCCTCGATTTTTACACTGCCATCGGTAATTTCCGCGACTTCCAATTCAAAGAGGCGGTTTACAAACTTGTAGCTTGCGCGGCTTAAAATGATTTCGGGACCGCGCGGAGTGGTTTCGATTTCCAAGAGCAGGCAGCGAACCCTGTCGCCAATCGCCAAATCTTCGCCCGGGATTGCCTCGCGGCGCGGAATGATGCCTTCGCTCTTGCCCAAATCGACTAAAAGCGTTCCTTTTTCGCGGCGGCGCACAGTGCCTGTCACAATATCGCCAACCAAGTCCCTGTACTCAACATAGACGCGCTCTTTTTCAAACTGGCGCACGCTCTGGATTATGCTCTGGTAAACATTCTTCGCGGCAATTCTGCCAAGGGAGCTCAAATCCATTTCGCGCAAAACTTCGTCGCCGATTTTGGGGTCAGGCAAATAGAGGCGCGCTTTGTCGATGTGTATTTCGCAAGCGGGATCTGCAACGGAATCAGTAACTTTCAGCGCAGTCCAAGCCTTGATTGCCCCCGTGCGCGGATTGATTTCTATGCGCAAATCCTTGCCCGAATGCAAAGAGCTTTTAGAAGCGGCCTGCTTGATGGCTGCGGATATTTTTTCAATCATATCCTCACGGCTAATCTGCTTTTCCTTTTCCATGTACTCGATGATTGCCAATATTTCGCTGCTGTTGCTCATGATGTTCTTCTTTGTTATGTAGTTAAAATTTAAATGACAAAAAAAAGCGGGCTTTCGCACCCACTCCTTGCCGAGAGTTTAATTTTGACTTCTTATAATCTACGCCAAACCGCCCGTGTCAACATCTTTTTTTTAACAATAAAAAAGACTTGCGAAATACAAAACCAATGTTGTGAAGACGCCTGCCAAAACATCGTCTATAACACAGCCCAGTCCGCCGCTTAAAATTTGCACGCGCTTTATGCCGAAAGGCTTTGCTATGTCAAAAAATCTGAAAACGATAAACCCCGCCAATATCCACACCCAAAAATGATGCCATAACGCCCCCGAAAGATAAACGGACAAATAACATACAGGCATCGCCACAAATTCGTCGAAATTTATCTTGCCGGGGTCCTTCAACTTGAAGACCCGCTCCCCGATTTCGCAAATACCTATAGAAAAGTAAATTAAGAATGCCGCAAATAGAACGTAAAATACGGGGTTAAAACGCGAAAGCAAAAACGCGACAAACAAAGATCCCGCCGCACTGCCCCAAGTACCCGGAGCTTTCAACGCCCCCAGAAAAAACAAGGTTGAAAGGCTTGCGCAAAATTTTTGGGGAGCAACCCCAAGCCACGGATAAAATACGCGCCAGTCCACTGCTACCCTTTCAGCAAATAAGAATAGCGTACGCCATATCCAACGCCCGAAATCAGCGACAAGATTGTGGAAACAACCAGCGCACCCATACCCGAATAAAACGCAAGGGGCGTCAAAAAGCAATCGGCAATTCCCAAATCAACCGCCATCATTTTTGCGCAAATGATTGCCCCTATTGCGTACATCTGAAAAGCTGCCTTGTACTTGCCAAGATTTTCAGCCGCCAAAACGATGGATTTTGTAGCGGCAATCATTCTTATTCCGCTTACGAAAAACTCGCGCGCGCTTGAAAAGAATGCGCAAAATATCGCCGTAATCTTCCAAAAATCCCCATAGCCGCCAAACATGTCAAGCCCAAGCAAGACTAAAAATAGACCTATGACCATAATCTTGTCGCAAAGCGCGTCCATAAACTTGCCGATATTGGTCACAATGTTGCATTTTCTTGCGATATACCCGTCAAACCAGTCCGTAACCGCTCCCACGACATACAAAACAAATGCGGCAGAAACGAGATATTTGCACGGAATGCAAAGCAAAATCGCGACCGCGAAACTTGAAATCACGCGCATCGCCGTTAAAAAATTCGGTACATTCATATTAAAAAAGCGTTGCCTTCGTTTATGATTTCAATAACAGTCGTATGCAAGATAATTTAACAAGCAACTTGCAAAAAAAATGAAAATTGCAATTTATCCGGGCACATTCGACCCAATTACTCTCGGACATCTGGACATCTTAAAAAGAGCGGGAAAGCTCTTTGACAAAATCATTATGGCTGTCGCGCCGAACAATTCCAAAAACCCGATGTTCTCGCTTGAAGAAAGAATGCGGCTCGTGCGCGAAAACATTTCGGGACTTCCTTTCGCAAGCGTGGAAGTTCTCGAAGGGCTTACGGTTGACTTCGCAAAAAAACACAATGCGACAATCATAATAAGAGGGCTCAGAGTGGTTTCCGACTTCGAATTCGAATACCAGCTCGCCCAAATGAACAGACACTTGGAAGGCGACATCGAAACAGTGCTGTTAATGCCTTCAAAACAATATTTCTTCACAAGCTCCACAATTATAAAGCAAGTGGCATACTACGACGAATCAAGAATTGCCGCATTCGTCCCCAAAAATGTCATTGAAGCCCTGAAAAACCGACAAGCATAAAATCAGCCGAAGAACTCTTTGGCGTCGGTTTTGGAGATGTTTTGCACCTTACAAATAAAACAAGTGCTTCGACAAAGTTTAATAAATATTCGTAAAATAAAAAAAACAAATTGACCAAAACAATGCAAATACAATATATATTTATTAAAATATTATTATAACATCAAAAAAAGAATAACTAATGAAAAAATATCTGATTTTTTTCCAAATTTTTATAACAATTTTTACCTTTGCCAATCAAGACTTTTCTTATCAGGACCTAACTGCAAAAGAATTTTATGACCAAGATTTAACAGGTGCAAATTTTGAAGGAGCTACTTTAAATTTATCCTCAATCTATAGAGTAAATTTGACAAATGCAAATTTTACGAAAGCGGATTTAACAGGTGTACATTTTGAAAATGTAAATTTTACAAATGTGGATTTTACAGATGCAATAATAAATGATACATTATTTGCAGAAGTTACAAATTTTACAAAGGAACAATTATACACGACCGCAAGCTATAAGAATAAAGATTTAAGTGGGTTTGCTTTCTTAGGAAATATGACAGGTTGGGATTTATCAAACCAAGATTTAACAAATTCTTTTTTACCTTCTTCCAATTTAACAAACGTAAATTTCACAAACGCATTAATAAAGGGTGCTTCATTATTTAATCTTTTGGGGACTTTTACAAAAGAACAATTATATAGTACGGCAAGCTATAAAAATAAAGACCTAAACGACATTAATATAGGTGTTAATTATCTAACAGGATGGAATTTTGCGAATCAAAATTTAAAAGGTTCAATATTTGCTTATTCAATTTTAACAAATGCTAATTTCAGTGGAGCAAATTTAACAGGAGCAAGCTTTGAATATTACGACCCATTTAATGTTGACATTGATGATGCTTTTATCATAGAGAAGGAAAACAAATCAAAATTACGCAATGTGAACTTTACCAATGCCATAATAAACAATGCGGTTTTTAATTATGCAACTACCACGGGTTTTACAAAAGAGCAGTTTTATAGTACTGCAAGCTATAAGAATAAAGATTTAAGTGGTATAAACTTGAAATATAATAATTTAACTGGATGGAATTTTGTAGATCAAAATTTAACAGACGCAAATTTTCAAGGTTCAAATTTATCCGATGCAACTTTTGAAGGGGCTAATTTAACCAATGCAAATTTTCAAAGAGCAACTAATTTCACGATTCCACAAAATGCGATTTTTAACCATACAGTAATGCCGGACGGCACTATTCGTAATGATCCAGTGTCGATAGAAATAGAATCTTCCCCTGATTTAGAGCTTACAGTTTTTGAGAACACTAAGTACAACTTGAAAGTTGTTGCGAGGGAAGCCAACAACAAGAAGCTGATATACGTATGGTATGTTGACAAGAATATCGGCAAGTTTGTAAAGGCGGGAAGCAAACCAATACTTACGATAACACCCAAATCCAATATGAAAGGTTGGAGATACTACTGTGAAGTTTCAAATCAGAGTAAAACTTACAAAACTGCAATTTCCACGATAACTGCAGTAAGAACTCCTGTTAAAATCACGTCAAAGCCAAAAACTCTCAGCACTTTTGAGGGCGTGGGAAATACGGGATTCAGCGTTTCGGCAACGGGCTATGATATCAAATATCAATGGCAGGTTTATAAAATTGTAGGCTACAATGCGAAGGGCAAGCCGATTTACGACTGGGTTGACATTTCAGGGACGACCTTTGCAAATTACAAACCCGAAAGCGACTTTGAAAACAACGGTTTGAAATATCGCTGCAAGGTTTACAATGACGGAAGCGTGGTATACACAAGCGGAGTAAAATACACGGTGTATGAAGCACCGAAAGTCGATGGGATTGAAGTCTTACAGTGCAAGGAAAAGCTGAGTTTTGACGGCTCTACGGTAGTGGCGTATGAAGACTATCCGATAGACTTGCAGGCAACTGCCAAGGGCTACAAGATAAAGTATCAGTGGTACAAAAACGGCGCGGCAATCAATGGCGCGACAAAATCAAAGTACACAATCAAAAAGCCTCTTGAAAGCCAAGACAGCTACTATTGCGAAGTCTATAACGGAGATGTAAAAGACCAATCTTCAACGTTTGTTTTGGAAGTCAGGGAATGCCCGATGCCCGCTTCGTTTGAAGGGCACTCGCTCTATGTTTCCGATATTACTGATATGGGAGATCCGTGTAGAGACATGAGAATGATATTCCTAAATAAAAATACTTTAAGAGTTACAATGGAAGACTATGAAGTAAGTAATCCGTCATTCTCATATAAGCGCGTTAGCCCGACAAAAGCTACGATAAGTTTAAACTTCAAGCTTTATGACAATTACGTTATTTCAAAAGCTAATATAACAAGCTTTTCTTACAAAGGTGAAATACACTACGAAGATGGATATATGAGATTATATCTGCAAGACAAGAAAAACGGTTCTTACATAGGACTAATAGAAGAATCGGAATTTTCCGATAAAAGTGCAATATCAACGCTCCCAATAAATAAAGCAATAGTGGCTGGAAGTTATACAATGCACTTTATTGACAATAAGAATTTCATAATGGAAGGAAGCGGAAGAGCAGGGGGAACCTATACTTACAAATCAAACAAGAATGGGACAGGAATTCTGAAACTTACTTATAAAAACGATCCAACCAAAACTACGGTAGAAATTGCTTTAATTGCGTTTTCAGAAAATTACGGCTATGCAATTATCACAAGCAATTGGAATAAACCACAAGAAGGCGGAAAGCGCATAACCACTGTTTTAGAAGAGTTTGAAATAATCGAATAACAAAACCAGAAATTTCAAATAAAAGTTTTTTTTAACAAATTATAAAAACGGCGCAAGGGGATTTCTCTTGCGCCGTTTTTGTGTAAGGGTGTTTGTGTGAATGTTTTGTGTGTGGTACGAAAAAAGAATATTACTTATTCTTGATTTCAGACATCCATTCGTCCCAGCGGTCTTCAACGATTGCCATTGAGGGTTTCGGAGACCAGTCGTTATTGTAAACCGAAAAGTTGAGCGGCTTAAACGACCCCGCTATCACTACGCCTTCCTGCGACGGATCGACATTGTCAACGGCAACATCGACAAATTCCCAGCCGAAATTCGTGGAATTTTCTATCGTGTTTCGCAAAAGAGCTTCCATTTCGTGGGGGAAATAGTCGGTGCCGTTAATTGTCATATGCTCGGTTATAACCCAGTCGCGCTTGGTAGCGTTCATAACTTCGCGGACTCTTGCGTATGCCTTTGCATTCGGGTGGCGATCGTCGAAATGCCACGTCCAGTTGACCTGCAAAATGTCGGGTTCGACAAGGTTCAAGAGGAAATTCATCGGGCTTCCCATGCGCGCGCACATTGTTTTTTCGTTTGCGTCGAGATAGTCGGAAGCAATCCAGACGGGCTTTTCGCCGAAACCTTCGCGGTAGGCGCGGGCGTCGTTATTCACCCAGTCAGCGAGCCAATGCGCGCGAAACACGTTCCAGGAAACGTCGTTTACAAACTCTTCGGGAGCGGGGAAAGTTTCAGGGAACTTTGGCGCGTACTTGCAATTTTTGGCGCACCAAGCTTCGTATGCTTTCTTTGCGGCTTCGGAGTAGTCGAGATAGCGCGAGCCCATATACTGGGGTTCGACAGTAGTTTCGCAGTACAAGAAATCCTTGTCGGACAAGGCTTTTGAAAGGTTGCGTATGAAATTGCGCGAGCATCTCAAATAGTCTTCATCGTACAAAGACGGGACAACGGAAGCGTAGGCATATTCGGTGTCGCTTGCCTTTTCGCCGTTGCTGTCAACCGCAACTGCGTTCGGATAGGCTTTCCAAAAGCCCGCAGGCAAAGTTCCGCCGCCAACGCCGTAGGTTTCAACCGACAAAGATGCAAACATTCCGTTTGCGTTTATTGCATCAATCAGCCTGCGCAAAGGCTCTATATCGGCAGATATTGTGCCGTCGCCCACGAAGTCGAAGTGGTGCCAGTAGCAGTTCAACGCCAAATTCGTATAGCCTTTTTTCGCCAAAATCGGCAGGTGCGAAATCAATTCTTCGATTTGCTCTTTGTTGCCGTAGTCGCGCAGAGGCTTGCCCGTTTTCATAAACTTCCAGACGCCGTCAACATATAGTCTGCCGCCTTTAAGTTCGCATTTTTTGCCGTTTATGATTCTTGCTTTCATTACTTTAAATCAACCAATATTGTTTGTATTTTCTTCGGGGCAAGTTCAACGACCACGCCGCCGTTTGCGAGTTTTGCGCGCTTTGACGCTTCTTCGTTTAGGTTGCAAAGTTTTGCCTCTTTCACGGGCTTTGCGAACTTCAAAACGCACTTCTTGGCTTCGCTTGACGGATTGAAGAGACGAACCGAAATCGAATTCGACCTTGCCGCCTTCTTTGCCGCAGAAAGCTGTATTGCGCCGCCTTCAAGCGACATAAACGAAGCCGAAAGCGGAAGCTTGCCGCCCTTTCTCGACTTTGTTTCCGCCGCCAATAGCGGGGCGGAAAATTCGTCCGCCTGCTTAAAGAGCAATTCGTAATCTTCGCCGAAGTCGCCAAAGCAAAGGGCGTATTTGTAGGAGTGAGAGCCGATGCCCTGCGAGAGGTCGCCGGGCTTGTATTCCAAGTCGAAATCGCCCGAAGTGCAGATTTTGTTTTCGTACGCGCGGGTGATTGTAAGCGCATACTTGCCGTCCGCAAAAGTTTCGTATTCGTGCAAGCCCCCGCCCAAGACAGCAAAGCCTCTTTTGGCGTCTCTAAGCCCCGAAAAACGAGCCATCGGGAAGGTGAGTTCGGGGAATTCCACATACGGATTTTTCTTGTCGCGAATATGGCGGCGCACCGCAACGTCGAAAACAGATTCGGCAAAGTTGTTTTCAGCCTTTACGCCCGAATTGAAAACCGCGCGCAAGCGGTGGTTGCGGCACTTGTTTTCAAACTCGACCTTGACTTCGATATTCTTCGCCCCCGCTTTCAAGGTGTATTCCACGACAAATGTTGTCGGGATTAAATCCTTTGCGAGCCTTGTTGACTGACGCCAATCCATATAATCGGAAGAGCGCGGAGTGTCGGAAGGAATTTTCAGGGTAAACTCAGCTCTTATCGTGTTTGCAACCGAACCCGAAGAGACGCGGCTTAGCTTTGCTTTCACGCCCTTTGACGAAACAATCAAGTCGTTTATCGGCGAAACGTGGCTCCAAGAATGCCCCATTTCTCCGCCGTCTTCAAAGCTGTTTAAGTTTTCGTAAGCCTGGTTTGAAACCTTGTCAAGAACAGTGATTGTGCCGTCGGAGTTCACTTTGGCTTTCAAATATTCGTTTTCAAGCTCGAAACCCTTTGCGGACTTTGCCTTTTGAGCGTCTTTTACGCGCTTTAAAAGATAAGTTTTATAGCCGCATGCGGGAACTTTATCCGCAAAGAAATTCAATTCGTATTCATCGGCATAACTCATCAAAGCCAAGTCGGCATGGTCGCGGAAAACCTTTCCGTAATAGTTTGTGGAAGAGATGTCAAATTCGACGGGATTGCCCTCGAAATCTTCCATTGCAAAACCCTTGCCTTCGATTTCGCGGGCGACGTCCACAAAAGCGGAAACAACTGCCGACCTTTCAAAGGGAAGCGGATTAAACACCGTCAAGACAAGCGCATTCTTGTCGAGGGAGGAAGTGTCGATTTTAGCCTGCAAGGCGTAGAGCGATTCGCTTGCAATCATATCGGAAATCGAAATGGAATCGCGCAAGCGGTAAGTCGCGTCCTGCTCAATTCTGTCGATGCCACAACCGCCGATTGTGTCGTGCGCGTGGCATTTCAAATACTGTCGCCATGAAAGGTTGTAGAAAGGCTCAAGCCACGGCGCACCGTTTAGCCAAGCCATAAGACCGAAAGGCTCCGCCTTCTTTATCAGCGCGTTTTCCGTCTGGGCAAGCAGAACTTTCTGCCTCGTGCGAGCTGAAATAATGTCGTTTGCGATGTAGTTAAAGCCGTACTTGTTCATCTGCAAATGGCGGACTTCGCCCTCAATCACGGGGAGTTTTTCGCCCTTTACCGCCTTTTTCAAATCTTTCGCATAACGCGCCAAAGAAGAGTAGAACACGTTGCCGTCCTTCTTTGCTATATCTTTGCACTGCTCCAGAATTTCCGCTTCTCGCAAGTCGGGGGTTGAAGTGTCCATGCCGTGCATGAGCGCAATGTGCGGAGTGCCGAAGTGCGTTTTTTCCTCTTCAACAAGCTTCTTGAAAGCGTCTTCTGCGGCGTCCTTATCCATCTTCCAATCATTCGGGAAGACATAGCCGTGGTTGTAGCGGTTGGATTCGTCGCAGAGCTTGAACGGAGATGAGTCTTCATGCCAGAAGAAGCGACGGTGCAAGCGATGGTTTTGCGTCTTGTATAACGCCTTGCGCCATACGCCGAAATAAAAGTTGTAGCGCGCGCCCATGCCGAAACGCGAAACCAAAAGCTCGGAGCCGTCCGCGCCGCGCCATGTAAATTCGGAACGCGGAGCCTGGTCGCGGGTAATGCCGCGGTAGAACATCGCCACATCTATGCCGAAACCTTTGTAAATCTGCGGAAGCTGGCTTACCTGCCCCCAGCCGAACGGAGTGTAGCCGACTTTCATCGGCTCGCCGAATTCCTCGACTGTCAAGTGCCCGTAAAGCATGTTTCTTACGACAGATTCGCCCGTGATTGTGTTCATATCAAGCGCGCTGTACCAAGGGCCTGCATTTATGCGCCCCGCCGAAATGTGCTTTTTAAGCTCCGCGCGCTTTTCGGGGCGGATTTCCAAGTAGTCTTCAAGCGGAACCGCCTGAGAGTCGAGCAGAAATGTGTATTCGGGGATTTTCTTCATTATGACCAAGAGGTCGTCAATGAAGTCCACAGTCATTTTGCGTGTATGTTCAAAGTCGAGAGTCCACTCTCTGTCGAGGTGGGTGTTAGGGATAAAATGGTATTGGTAGTTTTTTGCCATAATTAGAGAAATGCTGTATATCGCTTGGATTTTTACAAGCATTTTTCGCAAAAAAATCCTGTTTTTTCCCGACCGAAACGGCTTTTTAACAGCTTGAAAAATACGGATTTACCCGAAAAACCAAAAATCGCCCGAAGCTCACATATTTTTCAAATCGCCAACCGAAACTATTTTATATTTGCCGCTTTGCGGATTGTAAATGCACGCATTCTCTAAAGAGTGAGCAACAGTCATAAATACGTCTATGGAGTCGAGCTCCTTTTTGCCGTCATATTTTGCATCGTCGCTATTTGCAAACAATATATATTTATCTTGTAAGCCCTTGGGCAAAAACGGGAGAACTTTTGCGTTTAGCACAACAATTTTCTTGCCCTTTGCCGCCGCCATTTCTTTCACAGACTCCCAATCGTTGCCATAGCATATCGCGCCGTCATGCAAATAGTATTCGATTCTGCCGTTTTGAAACGCCCTTATTATGTTTTTTAACCTTTCAAATTTTACGCCCGCGCCCCGTACTTCCATTTCCATGCCCGATGCGGGATTTATCAGTATTATGCCGGACGCCAGCCTGTTTTGAACCCAGTCGGGATAATATTTCTTCAAAAGCTCCATGTGGCGTTCCTTAAATTTGCCGTCATACAAAAATGCGCCTTCATTCGACCTGTCGAAAAATACGCCTACGCACTCCGCACGTGTTGAGGCATAATTTGCGATTGTGTTATCGTTGCCTCTATAATACGGCGCAAAATTTATAAGCACGACCTTGTTGTTTTTTAGCGCAGATTTCATCGCGCCGTCAAAATCTTCGCGCCAAAGCGGAGAGATTTTGGAATTTGGCTTGGTCAATTTTTCTCCGGATTTTATGAGCAGGGAATTATAACTTATATAAAAACTTTCTCCGGCAAATGACATAAACTTTAGAGGTTCAACGCAATTTGTTTTGGGGTGGATTAAATAAATGCCCGTTTTCTCGATTTTAAGGTCATTCAAAACTGCGTTGTTCAAAGCATATAGCTTATCCACCTTTTTCAAAGCATTTTCTCTGTACTTTTCCGCTTTTTTATAGTTTGAAAGCTTAACAGGTTTTCCCGCAAGCTTCTGCATCGCCAAGCCTTTGTCACCGACAGACGCCATCAGCAGTTTGCTTTCGACAAACCTTCCAAGATTTTTATCGAAACGAACGCGGGAGTTGAAAGAAACATATTCGTGGTTATTTACGCCATAAAAAAGCAAAACACATTTATTTGATTTATCCGCAGCCTTCAACGCCTCGGGAAGCGACACCATCATATCCGACATAGCCCAAACAGGTGTTAGAAAAAGAAGCAAAGCAGTAAAATATTTCATTTCAAAACATTACGAAACAATTTAATAACATTCAAGTCCAAAAACAATACCAACAAAAAAGCGAACGCGCATTTGCCCGTTCGCCGAAAAGACAATATTTTGTTTTTGCTATTCGGATTTTCCGCCGTTTTTATTTTTCAGAATATCTCTGATTTCCCTCAGCTTTTCGTGGATTGCCACAATCAAATAGACAAGCTCGACCCAAATTCTCAAAAACAGAACGCCGAGCGGAATGCCGATTACAATGGCAAACAAGCCGCTTAAGAACTCTCCGTTAAAAATCAGCCCCAAACCGCTTACTGCGCCGCCGATGACCACAACGCAAAGAAAAATCCTGTAAATCCAAAGCAAGACGGTTGCGAGAACCAATTTGTCGAGACTAAATATATCTTTTACATTCATTCCATTTCCTTTGTTTTAAACATTTTTCAAAAAAATATATTCAAGAAATCTTATATTGTTTCTATTTTTATCGTAAAAATCCAAATATATTTAATTTTGACACCAATATTTATCAACAAAACTACAAAAAAGAAATTCCAAGATCTTCTTTCACGTACTTTTCAAAGTAAGAAAACCTTATGGGTTCAAAAGAATTTTTTTTCGGGTCATAAACATAAAAAAATCCGTATTGGACGTTTTTCAATTCTGAATATTTTTCAATTTCCGCCTTGCCATCATAAAAGATATTTTCTCCCCACAAATAAAAGTAATAATTTTTTCTTAAACTGCCCGATATTTTCGGAAGTTCTCTAAAAGATGCTTTTATTCCCCAAGAATAGTCATTGTAGTTAAAAACAATGATTTTCTTTGATTCTTTCTTTGCCTTGTTTTTTAAATTCTCCCAATTACTGCCGTAAAATAAACAGTCTTTTATTACATCATAATGATACGCAATATAGCCTTTTTTTAAAGCTTCCGCCGTTTTCTTGAAAGCCGCAACGGTATTTTCATTACTATCGCAGGGAATTTCGATTTCCAAATTCTCCTGCGGATTTATCAAGATTGCCTTTAAGAATGACTTACTTCCTGATAGCTTTCTAAAATGCACATACTTATCAAATAACTTTTTGTGCATTTCATAAAACTCCCCTTTTGGCAATTCAACATTTGAATTGTTGTCTTCTAATTTTACCCCCGACAAAAAAACCGCCTTCTTTATTTCCGAAATATTTTTTTCTGAAAGAAAACCTGCTTCCATTGCGCTTTCATTGTAAAAGAGCAAAAGAACAAGTTTTTTATTCTTTTGGGCAATTTTGCATACTTTATCAAAGTTCGGATTGATGTCGGATTTTTTTTCTTTTTTCTTTTTTTGAAAATCCGAAACATTGAAAGATTTGCCGCCGCCATTTAAAGTATTGTAAGCGACAAGAACATCATCAAATTCCAATAGGTTGAATTGCCCATTCTTGTATTTGCTAATTTGAATATATTTTTTATTGTCGGGAGAAACCAAAAAAAGTCCCAAAGACGATATGCCAATTTCTTCAATCGCAGTTTGGTTTTGAGGAGAGAATGTGGGAGTTAATACTATCTGCCTTGCATTCTTTTTATAATCAGTCTTCTTCCATTTTACATCGACAAAGGAAAACAAAAGATTTTCGCTTGCAAATTGTTTAAAAGCTTCGTCCCTAAACATTTTGGCGTTCTTAAAAGACGCATCGTCAGTTATTGCAAGAAAAACGTATTTATTCTCAGCCGCCGCATTCTTTAATGTTCCAGAAAGAGACGGAGACCAAGATTGCGCGCATGCGAAAATCGGGAAACAGAAAAATACAACAAAATATTTTAACATAGCTAAAAAATTATTATTAAATCATGTAGTAAGAGTCAATGTTTTTCACATAAGCACGCGCTTGACAAAGCAGGGCAAATCAAAGAAAGTTTTTACCTTATGGATTTGCCCGACATCAGACTTGTAGCAAGCGACATGGACGGAACTCTGCTAAATTCAAAGGCGGAGCTCCCCCCCGACTTCTTTGAAATTTTCGATAGAATGAAAAGGCACGGCGTGGCTTTTGTGGCGGCAAGCGGCAGGCAAATCCACAACATGAAAATCAAGTTTAAGGGAATTGACGACGAAATTTTCTTCGCCGCAGAAAACGGAGCTTATGTGACAAAGGCGGACAAAGAGCTTCTGTCATTGGAACTTTCAAAAGACGATGTGCGGCAATTTTTGGAAATCGCGCGGAAAATCGACGGCACATACATAGTGCTTTCGGGCAAAAAATTCGCATACATCGAAAATCCCGACCCCGTTTTTCTGGCGCGGCTTTCGAGCTATTCGGGCTACTTGAAGCCCGTAAAGGACATATCGCAAGTCGATGACGACATTTTCTACAAATTCACGATTTGCGACTTGATAAACCCTGCAACAAATGCCTTCCCTCATTTTGAAAAACTGTGCGGAGACTTTCAGGTTAAAATCTCAGGGCTGAAATGGATGGACATCACCCACAAACTCGCCGACAAAGGCTATGCCCTTAAACTGATACAGGACTCGCTCGGCGTAAGCATCGATCAAACCGCCGCGTTCGGCGACTATCTAAACGACATTGAGCTTCTAAAACGCGCCAAATACAGCTACGCCATGGCAAACGCCTTGGACGAAATAAAAAAACTCGCGCGTTTTCAGACCTACTCCTACAACGAAAGCGGCGTCACAAAGGCTCTCTCGCAAATTCTGCCTAAATAACGGCAATAAAAAAAGCTTCGTTTTTCACGAAGCTTTTTTGCTTTATGAAAAAATTACTTGCGCCTTTTGTAAGCTACGAAAGCCAATGCCAAAGCACCGAAAATTGCCGCGTATGTTGAAGGCTCCGGAACAGTAGGATTAATATTCAACACAGCATACAAAGTGTTATTTTTCTTTGAATCGTTTGCCCATTCAAAACCTTCAAAAGAAACAAAATCTCCGAATACGCTATTGTCCGACAAAATCGGTGCAAATTCAGAACTATCAAGGGTTTTGTAGGTGACGCCAAACGAAACCAAAGCAACATAATACGTTCCTTCTACGATACCAGCATCAAAAAGGTCTTGGAGTAGTATATTTGAAAAATCCAAAACAAATTCGCCCTGCATCTGTTGAACTTCCCCCGTAGTGTAAAAAATTGCATTATCATCCAAGCCCGAGCTTTTTTGGGTAATCAAATTTGAAACTGCAACATTGTAAGTTGCGGTTGTTCCCGACTTCATCTGCAAGCGGTTAGTTGAGTTTATGCTCTTTGCAACAGCGGCTTTAAATTCGCCGAATTCATCCATTCCTCCAAAAATATAATCCCCGGCATTGCCTTGTTGGTTTATTTGGGAAGATGTCGCATAACTACCGCCCAAAAAAGTCAAATTGCTACCCGTTCCATCCAAGGAAATTCCGGAAGAAGTCATCGACGCGCCTTCCTTAAAAACAATTGAAGCATTGGGCTTTACAAAAATAGACCCGACAGGATCAACCGCGCTGTCAATCGTTACAACGGTGCCGGCACCAATATTTACACCCGAATCGGAAGTGCTTGGAACAGTTCCCTGATTCCAAATGCCGGAATCAGACCAATTACCGCTCATTGTGGAAGTATTCCAAGCAGCAAAAAGCGGTATTGTTAAAAGAATAGATATAGAAATAGCATATATTTTTTTCATAATAATTGTAATTTATCAATCGCCGACACAAAAGTCAAGAGCGTTTTAAGTTTTTATAGACAACATATTATGACTTTTATAGCCATGCCGTTCTCCAGATTTTAATAAAACAGGCAAAAACATGAATCAAAAGAAATATACTTTTATAAAAAAAGAATGGCAAACGCCAAAATTCGTGCTATGTTAAATTTGTTTTTATGGAAAAATTCGGCGAAAAATTTTTATCGAACGGCAATGCACTTTTTATCGACACTGCTTCCGACAACATATCGGCATGCCTTGCCCGAAACGGCAAAATAATATGTTCGATGTCAAAACAAGGCGGCGCGCTCGAAAACATGTTCGGAATTTTAAACGAAATTTTCGCCGCCGCATCTTTGAATGCAAGAGATGTTTCGGCGTTCGGGTTTTGCAGGGGAGTAGGCTCCATTTTGGGCATACGAACTGCGTCCGCCGCGCTTTCCACATTCCGCGCGGCAAACAAAAATTCACTCTGCTTCGCATGGGATTTGCTTAAAACATACGCGCAAATTCTCAAAGCTTCGCGGAGCGAATTTGCAATCTTATGCCCATCGCGCAAAAACTTCGCAAACCTCTTAGCCTTTGAAAACGGCAAAACAATCGAAAAAGAAATAGCATCATCTGAAATACAAGGCATAAAACTGCCGAAATATTTTGTCGAACAACGCAAGTCGGCGGACAAGAATTTTGAAAATCTTGAGCGCGTGTTTTTTAACGCAACTGAAATCGCAGAATTTTTGCTGAAAAACGAAGATTTCGCATATGTTTGCGAGCCTTCGGAAATTTTGGACGCCGCAGTTCTTGCCAAACGCGAATACGTAAAATGGAATTCCCCCGCACACAGTTGAGAGCGTCGATTGAAATCGACTTGTACGCGCTTGAACGCAATTTGGGCAGAATAAAAAATTTCCTGCCGTCCTCGCGCAGCTACATCGCGCTCGTTGCCGCCGACGCTTTCGGAATAGGCTTGGAAGCCGCGGTTGCAAGACTCATGATTAGCGGAGCGGACGCATTCGCCGTCACAAACCTTTCGGAAGCCGTAAGGGTCAGAAAAGTGGGCGCAGGCTGGCCCGTAATAGTTTTAAGCGCGTCAATTCCGCAGGAAGAAGAGCAGTTCGTATTAAACGACATAACTCCAACAATATCGAGCCTTGAAGAAGCAAAAAGATTTGAAGCCGCCGCGGAAAAATTCGGAAAAACCGCAAGCGTGCATTTAAAACTGCCCTCGCAAAAGAGCGAAATTTCAATCCCCGACAAAGACGAGGCGAAAAAAATTTTAGACTTTCTTTTAAACAGCCGAAATTTGAACTTGGAAGCATTCTGCGTTGCGGGAACAGGCACGGGCGCACCCGAAGAAATGGAAATTCCCGACGCCGAATTTCTGAAATATTGCGCCGAAAAAACAGCGGTTTGCGGAAAGAAAATCTACGTCCACCATAGCGATGTCTTCGATCCGAAAATCCTGCCAAGCTGTTTCCAGACAAGCTTGCGCGCGGGACTTGTTTTGTTCGGCATACGCCCCGAAAAAAATTCGATTTTAAGAGACTTCAATCCCGAACAAGTGCTATCTTTCAAGTCCGCGATAGCCCACATAAAAGAGCTGCCCAAAGATGCCTATGTCGGCTATTCCCACACTTACAAACTGAAAAAAGACTCAAAAATCGCGCTGGTCGCCGCAGGCTACGGGGACGGGCTTGCAAGAAGCCTTGGAAGCCGCGCAAACGTCATAGTCCGCGACACCCTGCTCCCGATTATAGGCATTGTTTCAATGGACCAGGCGGCAATAGACGCCTCGGCCCTTCCAAACATACACCTTTCTGACGAAGTAGTCATAATAGGCTCGACGCGCTCCCAAACAATTACAATAGAAGACTACTGCAAGACAATAAACATAACTCCCGCGGAGGCGTTGACCGCAATCACACAGCGAGTTGTGCGCTTTTATACGGCGGGAACAATAAAATAAAACTGCGAGACAAAATATTTTTTGATTTTTTAAAAATTTTTCTTGCAAAACAAAATCAATATAGTAATTTCATAAGCTTTATTTAACGGACCAGTAGCTCAATGGTAGAGCAGCAGCCTTTTAAGCCGTTGGTTCCGGGTTCAAGTCCCGGCTGGTCCAAAAAATAAAAACGCCGCCGACAAGGCGGTTTTTTTTGCGCCATTAAAAGAATGGTAAAACCGTAAGCTGATTAGAGATATCGTCAAATACAAGTTTTTAAGGCAAAGGCTGATTTGCCCCCGTTTTTTTACAAGCGGGATTTTCCCGCAATTAAGCAGGCGTTGTAAGCTGCGCCGAATCCGTTATCGATGTTTACGACGCTCACCCCGTTTGCGCATGAATTCATCATTGAAAGCAGGGCGGCAAGCCCGCCGAAGCTTGCACCGTAGCCCACGCTTGTGGGGACGGCAATTACCGGCTCTTTAACAAGACCCGCAAGCACGCTTGCAAGCGCGCCTTCCATTCCCGCAACCGCGATGACAACCTGCGCCTGCCTTATCCTTTCGATTTTTTCAAGCAGCCTGTGAAGCCCCGCGACACCGCAATCGTAAAAACGCTCCGCCTTGACGCCCAAAAATTCGAGCGTCGCAACCGCTTCTTCCGCAACGGGCATATCGGAAGTGCCCGCCGAAACTATCGCCACAAATCCTTCCGAAGATTCCCTGTTTTCAGCCCCGACAGAAAAAGTGCGCGCAATGAGGTTTGCCCTGCCCTGCGGAAACTTGGATTCAAGAAGCTCCATCGCGTCCGAACTTAAGCGCGTAGCAAGCACGGGAGAGCCTTCCGAAACGATTGCCTCCATTATTTCCAAAATTTGGGCGGGCGTTTTTCCCGCGCCGTAAACGACTTCGCCGACGCCCGTTCTGCCCCTGCGCGAGCGGTCGATTTTGGTATGCCCCAAATCCATCGTCTGCGCGTCCGAAATCAGTTTCAGCGCCTCTTTTTCCGAGAGCTTGCCCGCCTTGAAATCCGACAAAACATCTTCAATCTTTTTCATTCATTGCTCCTTGCCTGTATCCGTTTAAATCTAGCGAAACATATTTAAACCCCAAGCCCGACATCTTCCTGCAAATTTCCTCGCGCTTTTGCATGAATTCTCCGAACTTATCTAGCGCGATTTCAATGCGCGCCAAGTTTGAATGCACCCTTACCCTGACCTGCAAAAAGCCCAAGTCCTGCAAAAACTCCTCCGCGCAATCGACGCGCCTTAACATCTCTTCCGAAACTTCCCTTCCGTGTTCAAAGCGCGTCAAAAGGCAGGCGTAGGCGGGCTTTTCGAAAACTTCCAAATTGTATGATTTTGCAAGGTCGCGTATTTCATCTTTTGTGATTGCGCATTCCAAAAAAGGGCTTGCCACTCCAAGCTCGCGCAAAGCCCTCATTCCGGGGCGGTAGTCTTTGGTGTCGTCAAGATTGGTGCCGTCCGCAAGGATTTCAAAGCCGTTTTCAGCCGCAATTTTCTTAAGTTTTTCAAAGAGAAATTTTTTGCAGACATAACACCTGTCTTTCGGATTTTTCAGGATTTCGCAGTTCGTCCCGATTTCGATTTTAAGAAATTTCACGCCAAAGCGCGCGGCAAGCTTTTCGGCATAAGAGGTTTCTCTTGCCATCATGTAGGGGGTATGGGCGGTGATTGCCAAACAGTTTTCGCTCCCTAAAAAATCCGCGCAAAACGCAAGCAATGCAGAGCTGTCAACCCCGCCCGAAAGCGCGACTGCAACGCGCTTGCTTTTTAAATGCGAGCGCAATTTATCTCGAAAGTTCATCTCTTATTTTTTGCAAAACCTCACTGATTGAAATTGATTTTTCGTTTGCCAGCCTTTTCAAATCCTCAAATTCAAATTTCTTCTTTTGGGAATTTTTAAAAGCGGAAATCTTGCAGCGGACTTCGCCAAGCGAAGTTTCAACTTTCGCCGTTTCGCGCTTCAAAGACTCGCGCAAGACTTCGCTTTGGCGCAGCCCTATCGTAGATGAGTATTTAAAAAAGCAGTCTTTTATTTCGCGCAAACTGTCTGGCTTTGCGAGTGCGCAAACTTTCGCTGCCAAGCGGTTCTTCTTCATGACAATGCTTTCCTGCCAGACGTCGCAAGCGTTCGCCTCGAAAAGCTTTTCGGTTAAATATGAAATTTCTTCGGGCGACATGTCGTCTATGTTCGCGGAAATTTCATACATCTTTTCGGATTTGTTTTCGTCTGAATTTTCTTTGCTTTCAATCAGCATTACACGCAGAACGTTTGCAAGCCCTTCAACATTTCTATGCCCGACGCCTACGCCGCACTTTAAAATTTTGCCTTCGATTTTCGGCTCAAATTCGGAACATAGCGCGGCAAGAATGGCAACGCCCGTCGGGGTTGCGCACTCGCACTCTGCCGCGCCAATAGAAGATGGCAGGTCCTTTGCAAGAAGAGCGGTGGCGGGAGCCGGAACAGGCATAATGCCGTGCGCGCACTTGACCGTTCCGCCGCCAAGCTCCACCTTCGACGAAGTGAATTTTTCAATGCCCAAAAGTTCGGCGCAAACCGCCGCCCCCACAATGTCGATTATGGAATCAACCGCACCGACTTCATGAAAGCAAACATCGCCGACTTCCCTGCCATGTATTTCAGCTTCCGCGCGCGCGATTTTTTCAAATATCTTAATCGACATTTCCTTCACGTTTGAAGACAAATCGGAATTTTCAATCATCGCCTTTATGTCGGAGTAATGGCGGTGGTGATGATGGTGTTCGCGGCAATGCCCCTCGTGATATTCTTCGTGATGATGATGCTCCCCATTGTGGTGCGTATGCTCTTCCAAATCTTCGCACACCACTTCGACGCGCGTTCCGAATATTCCCCCGCGAGAGTCCTTGAAAGTTTGGATTTCCCAACCGTCCAAATGGAGCTTGTTTAACTCTTTTACAAGCTCATTTTTATCGACGCCCAAATCGAGCATCGCCGCCAAATTCATGTCTCCGCTGATTCCCGCGGCGCAGTTGTAATGCAATGTTTTCATAAATTTACCTATAATAAAGAACAGTTAAAAAGCAGCTTTTCATCCGACAAAATTTCAGAGGTATTCCCGAATTTCACAAGGCGCGAACTATCTAAAACCGCCGCTTTTTCGCAGACGCTTCCCGCCACTTTCAAGTCGTGGGTCGCAATGATTTTCGTCCCTTTCAAAGACTTCAAAAGTTCGCATAAAAGCCTCGTTGAACGCGCGTCAAGCTGGGAAGTCGGCTCGTCGAAAAGCAAAATTTTCGGCCTCATCGCAAGAATGCAAGCAATCGCCGCCCTCTTTTTTTCGCCTTCCGAAAGCCGCGACGGGGAGCGATTGGCAAGATGCGATATGTTTAAGCTTGCCATTGTTTCGCCTGCAATTTCCATTGATTTTTGGAAATCAAAGCCCATGTTTCTAAGCCCGAAAACAACGTCCTCTTCAACGGTCAAAGAGAAAAGCTGGTCGTCTGAATTTTGAAAAACAAAGCCGATGTCGGAGCGGATTTTTCGCAAATTTTTGCGCTCTAAAAGCGTGCCGTTTATTTCGACAGACCCGCTTGAAATTTTGCAAAGCCCCGCAAGCGTTTTTAAAAGCGTCGATTTGCCCGCCCCGTTTGCACCGAGGAGCGCGACGCTTTCGCCTTCTTTTATTTCAAGCGAAACGTCCTTTAAGGCGCAATTTCCTCCGCCATACTCAACGCTCAAATTTTCTATTTTTACCATTGCTCCCCTTAAAAAATCCAATCCGAAAACCTCAAAAAAAAGCAGAAAAAAGCAAAGCAAACAAGAGCCGCTATTTCCGCAAAACTCTCTTTCGACTTGTAAAACTCCATTGTCTTTCGGGCGCAAAATCCCCTGCAAAGCATTGCTGAATAAATATTTTCAGCCCTGTCCAAACTCCGCAAAAAAAGACGCGCCGCAATCTTGTGCCAGTCGGAAAATTTAATCCCTTTCAAATTCGGAGCGCGCAAAGAATAAGCGCAGTGCATGCGCCCTGCTTCGTCGAGCATAACTTCCAAATAGCGCAAAGTGAGCACCGTCTGCAAAACCAAAACGCATGGCAGCTTAAACCTGCGAAGCCCGCCCGCAATGGCGTTTATGGGCGTTGTAAGAACCAAAAAAAGTGCGGCTCCCACGCACAACACCGCCTTGCATAAAAGCGTGAAAAACGAAACCGCCCCTCCGCGGGCTTCAAAACCAAACGGAAGCGCAACCGCGGAGTTGTCGAAAATCAAATTTGAAATTCCCGTAAAAAGCACAAACGGCAAAACAATCAAAAGCCTGTTAAAAAATATTTTTGCGGGCGGGCGAACCGCAATCCACAACATGGCGGGAAATGCGAAAAAAAGCAGAACCCTCAAATCGTAAACGCCGAAAGAGACGACGCACAAAATAAAAACAAAACTTGCGAGAATTTTTACAGACGCGCCAATCGAGGCAAAACGGGAGTCGGAAGCGGAAAAAGTTTCCAGCTCCCGCATTGAGGCAATCGAAAAAGCGATGCTGTCCGCGCTATCTTTCACAATGCCTTTTTCTTAAAAAATTCGCGTACAAAACAATGAAAAGCGCGACAATCAAAACGCCCGCAATCCCCGCAATTATACTGCTTGCCGTGCCGCCCAAGCCCTGCACGGCATAATCTGCGAACACCGAAAGCTTTGTCTGGATTAAAGAAAGCACTTCGTAAATTTTTCCGCCCGCACTCAACTCTTCGTCTTTCATGATTTTTCCAATCGACCATTCCAAACCGTCCGGATATTCGGAAGCCAATAGGGATATTGCGCCCGCAATCACAAATGACGCCAATGCCAAATATCCGCAGACTGCTTTAAAGGAAAGAGACCTGCCCGAATTTTCGGCGTTGAAAAGCTCGGGGCGAGCCTCTTTCAAGAACAAAATAAGCATAGCCGTAAGGACGCCCTCAACCGCGCCTATCGCAAAATGGATTGGAAGCATAAGACCGGCGAAAACGCCAAACGGAAGCTCAGTTACGCCCGAACACAGCGTCTCCAAAACAACGCAAAAAGAGCCGAACTGCAAGCCGACTATCGAAGATGCAACCGAAGCCAAAACAATTCTTTTTCTGCTCGAAAAATCTTTTGCTATCGGCAAGAAAACCAAGGGGTATGCGATAAAGCACGTCCAAAAACCCATGTTGAAAATGTTTGCGCCAAGCGCGAGCAACCCGCCGTCGGCAAAAAACAGAGCCTGAATAATCAAGACCGCGCTAATCACCAAAAAGGCGGGATAAGAGCCGAGAAGAGCTGCAAGCATCATGCCGCCTCCTATATGCCCGCTCGACCCCGTTGCAGGAATTGTGAAATTTATCATCTGCATTGCGAAAACAAACGCGCCCATCACGCCCATGAGGGGAATTTTGGAATTGTCGAAATTTTCCCTGACCTTGCGCGCGCTGATTCCAATTAAAACCGCGCTCGTTGCCAACATCGCCCCTCCGACTGCGGGAGATACCAAAGCGTCCGCCATGTGCATAATAAAAAATCCTTTCTTTTTTCTTCCACTTTTAAATTACCGCAAGAATTGGGCAAGCATTTTTTTACAATATGCCGACAGCGCAAAACATCGCCTTGTAAAACTGCGCCTTGCGCTCAAGAGCCATCGGATATGCCCGCGAAGAAGACGGCATTCTGAAAATCTTAAAGCTCCTTCCGAAAGCGGAAAACTCCGCGCTTTCGCCGATTTTCAAATCCGACGGCGGAATTGTCTTAAAAACTGTTTCGAGAGACTTTTGCCCCGTCGCCGCAAGCGCCAAACATTCGGGCATGGATTTAAGCGCAGACAAAAAGTCAAAATTTTCCAGAACTTCCAAATGGGCGTCGCTTGCGTTGCCTTTTTTGCGGAAGACCGCCTTTGCGCTGTCGGCGACAGCTATTCCCTTTCCCTCCAAAAAACGCTTTATTTCCGTTTCCTTGTATTTTTTAAGGCTTTCATCCGCGAAGAAATTTTTGTCGCCAAAAAACACAAGCCCGAAAATCCGCCACATGTCGTTTTGCCAGTTCGGATAATAAAAATTCATCGACCATTTTTCCATCTTGGGCGGAAACGAACCGAGCATAAGAAGCTTTGCGCCGCGCGGCAAAAACGGTTTTAGCGGATGCCCCTCTTTCATATTTCCAAAAACTCGCAATTCGGAAAATTCTTCGCGACGTATTTTTTCAGGTACGAACAAGTTTCCGCCGAGAGCCTCGCGTCCTCTTCGGGATAGTTGTTAAATACGACTTTTGCGACGTTTATGCCCCTTTTTTGGCAGACTTCGAGGCTTAAAAGCGAATGGTTTATCGACCCAAGCTTCGCACTGCAAACCAATATGAGCGGCAGGTTTTCCCTTGCGATATAGTCAATCGTCAAAAAATTTTCGCTTACAGGAACCATCAGCCCGCCCGCGCCCTCGATAAAGACAGTGTCAAACTTATCCGCGAGGATTTTTGTGGCTGATGATATTTTTTCGACGTCTATTTCCGTGTTTTCCATTCTCGACGCCAAATGCGCAGATGCCGGAAACTTGAAGACATAGGGGCAAGTCGTGCCGTTTTTGTCTTCGGGAAGAAGGGAAATTCCCATGGCTTTTCGATGGGCTTCGATGTCCTCCGAAATTCCCTCGCAGCCTGTTTGCACAAATTTCTGCGTTATGACACTTTTCCCTTTTTCAAGCTCGCGGCGAGCCAAAACGCCCGTTATAAAAGTCTTTCCGCAAGAAGTGTCTATTCCGCTCACAAAGTAAACCGCCATGTTCAGCCTTCCTTTTTTCCAATGAATTTTGATATGAAATACGCGGGGCGGTAAGTCAAAACCACGCCTTTTTCGGACGGGAAGAAATCCAAGTACTGCCTCGAAAAAATCTTCATTTTTGACGGCGTCCAAAACTCCGAAAAAGTGCCGGTAACTCCCGTGTCGCGCAAATGCTTCAAAACATCAATGGGCTTTTCAAATTCAAGTTTCACGGTCTCCGCCTCCGCGCACAAAAGCTCAAAGCCGGCGCGCTTTAACATAGCCTCAATGCCGACAATGCCTACATAGTTCAGCCCCTTGCCCGTCAATGCGCGGATTTCCCTGAAATTGTCGGGAAGAAAAGTCGAAAACGCCATAATGGAATCTTTTGAGGAACTCCGCGCAAGCTTTTCGATAAAATCGCCGAGAGACTCGAACCACTGAAAGCATGAAGAAGACACAATCAAGTCTATGTCTTGCGGCAGTTCCTGAATTTGGGCATCTCCCGCGATAAACGTCGGCGGCGTTTCAAAAATTCCGCGCACATAGTCGAAGCTGCGTTCGCTCAAATCGTTCAAAAACCAGCGCGCATTTTTGATTTCTGAAGCCAAAATTTCAGTAAGAAACCCCGTGCCTGCCCCTATTTCCAAAACCCTTTTCACTTCGCTTGGATTTATGCGCTTTAAAGTGAGCTGGGCAAGGCGGGAAGCTATGCGCTTTTGCACGAGAGCCGTCTTCTCGTATCTGGCAAACGACTTTTCAAAGCTCCTGCCAACTTCCTGCGCGTCGGCGAAGAGCTTTTCAATCCCGCTATTAAAAAGCGACAGCGGGAAGTGCTCGCCCGAAACGATTTCAAGCTTTTCGCCCCAAGCGTTTTTCATGTTTGAAAGCGGAAAAATTTTGTCGTTTTTGGCGGCGATTGCGCGCGTCCAATTTTCAGGATTTGCCTTGAACGTCTTAAACGCACAAGCCAGATTTTGAAGCTCTTTTTTCAAATCCGCACAAGAGCGTTTTGAAAACATTTCCTTGCAGGTTTTAAAGTTCGCCGCCCCAAAAACCCTAAGCAAAAATTTTTCGTAAACAGGCTCTGAAAAGTTTTGAAGAGTGCCCGAAAAAATTTGCGAAGGTATCCCGAAATTGTCGTCAACGGGGCTTGTGGAACCGCACAGAGCAATGCGCACATCGGCTTTCGGCAAACGGCTTTCCAAGAAATCCGCAACCCAGACCCCGAACGACCACGCAACTACGCTCACTTTTGAATATTCAAATATTTCATTCGGAATATCCGCGCAAAAATCCGAATAATCGCTAAACATCAGCACGTCGTTTTCGCCAAAATCGAAATTTTCAAGCAGGTTTTCGCCGCTTGCAAAACCGCCGAAAAACAAAATCAAACTATCCGAGCTTTCCTTTTTTATCCAAGAAATTTTCATAAAAGAGAAATTTTATCGTTAAACAGATCCGCGCAAAAATCCACGTCTTTTTCGGAGAGGCTTGCCGAAAGCGAAAATCTTATCCTCGCCGAATTTTTCGCAACAGTCGGATAGCGCACGGCGGACGCCCAGACGCCGCCCTCCGCCAAAAGCTTGGAAAGAGCGACGCACTTGCCCGCGTCTTTCACGACCGCGGCGACAATTTGGCTTTCTCCCAATATTTCCGCGTTTTTAAGCGAATTTCTGAATTTTTGAGAGATGGATTTCAAGTGCTTTCTTTCAAAATTCATCGAGCGCATTTTTTTAAAAGAAAGAAGCGTCCACATAACGTTTATGGGAGGCATTGCGGTTGTGAAGATGAGAGAACGAGCCTTGTTTACAAGCATTTCCCTCGCCTCTTCGGAGCATATTAAAAACGCGCCCTCGCTTGCCAACGCCTTACCGAGAGTGCACATTATAAAATCTACGTCTTGAAGAACTCCGCGCTCCTCGCACAGCCCCAGCCCGCCATCTCCGAAGACGCCGAAACCGTGCGCCTCGTCAACATATAAAAACGCGCCGTATTTGTTTTTGATTTCAACAAGCTCGCGAAGCGGAGCGAAGTCGCCGTCCATGCTGAAAACGCTTTCAGTGACAATGAAGACGCGCCTGAAATTCGAGCGGTGCGCTTCAAGCAAAGACTTCAAATGCCCGGTGTCGTTGTGGGAAAAACGCATCCACTTTGCGTCTGAAAGCTTCAAGCAGTCAATAATGCTCGCGTGGACAAGCTTGTCTGCAAGAATTAAATCCCTGCCCGAAACAAGGGCGGGGATAATTCCCGTATTTGCGTGGTAACCGCTGTTAAAGAAAAGGCAGGGTCTGCCAAACGCTTTTGAAATTTCGCCCTCCGCCTCTTCAAAAGCCTTAAAAGAGCCTACCAAAAGTCGCGAAGAAGTTGACCCCATCAAAAAATCTTTCTCTTCCGAAGCCTTGCGCAAAAATTCATGCTGCATTTCGATGGAAGAGGCAATTCCCAAATAGTCGTTCGAAGAGAAATTCAAATATTCCCTGCCGCCGCCAAACACCTTTTCGCCGCGAACGGCAAAAGTATTGAATTTGCGGTAAAGCCCCTGTGCCTTTATTTCTTCAAGCTCCTCAAACATTTTTTGAAATCTCCTTTAAAACAGAAACCCAAACTGAGGAAAGTTTCCGCAAATCTTCGTCGGATATAACAATCGGGGGCATCAGGTAAACGAGCCTGCCGAAGGGTCTTATCCAAACCCCGCGCCCTACAAACATTTCCTGAATTTTTTCAACATCGACGCTTTCGCGCATTTCAACCACGCCTATCGCGCCAAGAACCCTGACGTCTTCAACGCCGCCGATTTCCTTTGCGCTTTCAAGTTCTGCTTTAAGTATTTTTTCAATCTGCAAAACCCTTTTAAGATAGCCGTCTCTAACGCAAATATCAAGGCTCGCATTCGCGGCGGCGCAGGCGAGGGGATTTGCCATGAAAGTCGGGCCGTGCATGAAAACTCCCGCTTCGCCTTCCGATATGGAAATGGCTACATCCCTGCTTGCCAAAACTGCAGCAAAGCTCAAATATCCGCCCGTAATGGCTTTCCCGACACACATAATGTCGGGAGCTATGCCCGCGTGCTCGCAGGCGAACATCTTGCCCGTTCTGCCAAAACCTGTGGCGATTTCGTCGCATATGAGCAAAATCCCGCATTCGTCGCAAATTTTCCTTGCGCCCTTTAAAAATTCGGGATGGTAAAAGCGCATTGCCCCCGCGCCCTGCACTATCGGCTCCAAAATCAAAGCCGCGATTTCATCTCTTCTTTTGCGCAAAGTGTCGCGAAGCTCTGCAAGGTCGGAGTCGTCCCAAACTCCGCCGAAGGGAATTTTCGGAGAGTGGGTGAAAATTTGGGCAGTTAGCGCGCCCGAAAATATTTTGTGCATTCCCGTTATCGGGTCGCAAACCGACATAGCGTTCCAAGTGTCGCCATGATAGCCAAGGCGGATTGTGGCAAACTTTGTCTTCGACGCCCTCCCTTTCGAGCTCCAATATTGAAGAGCCATCTTCATTGCGACTTCCACGGCAACGGAGCCGCTGTCGCAGAAAAATACATGCTCCAAGTTTTGCGGGGCAATTTTCAAAAGCTTTTCGGCAAGAATGACGGCGGGTTCGTGTGTAAGCCCCCCAAACATCACATGGCTCATTTTTTTAAGCTGGGCGGAAATTGCGGCGTTTATTTCGGAATTGTTGTAGCCATGCACGACCGCCCACCAAGATGACATGCCGTCAATCAATTCCCTGCCGTCCAAAAGCTTTATGCGCGCGCCGTTTGCCGACTCAACGGCATACGCCTTCAAGGGCTTTAATGCGGAAGTGTACGGGTGCCAGATATGCTCCCTGTCAAATTCAAGAAGTTCGTTTAAAGTCATAGCCAAGATTTTCAAACATCGCAAAGTCGTCGGAAAGTTTTGCGCCGACGGTTGTGAGCATGTCGCCGACTATCGCCGCGCTGACCCCGCTTTTTAAAAGCATTTTTTGAAGAGCGCCTATAAGAATTCTGCCCCCCGCAAACCTGATGTGGGCGGTCGGATTTACGAGCCTGAACATCGCAAACGCCCTCAAAATTTCGTCGTCCGAAAGCCTATTTGAATTTTCAAGGGGAGTTCCCTTTATGGGGTTTAATATGTTTACGGGAATAGACATAGAGCCGATTTCCCTAAGCTTCACGGCAAGCTCGATGCGCTGGCGGCTACTTTCGCCCATGCCGATTATTCCGCCTGAACAAATTTCAAGCCCCACTTCTTTTGCCCAATTTATGGTCTTTATTTTGTCGTCAATAGTATGCGTTGAGCAAAGGCTTGGGAAATAAGACGGCGCGGTTTCCAAATTGCAATGGTAGCGGGTCATTCCCGCGTCAAAGAGAGTTTTAAGCTGGGGTTTTGAAAGAAGCCCCAAAGAGCCGCACAGCTTTAAGCCCGTCTCCGAGCGCATTTTTATCATTGCCTCTGCAATTTCTTGCACTTCCGCATCAGTGAGAGCTCTTCCCGAAGTTACAATGCTAAAACGCGCAATTCCCGCCGCATCCGAAGATTTTGCGACGTCCAAAAGTTTTTGGCGGCCGAGCAAAGGATAGACTTCCGCGCCCGTTTTGTTGTGGGCGGACTGGGCGCACCATTTGCAATTTTCGGGGCATCTGCCCGACCTCGCGTTCACGATGGAGCAGGTTTCTATTTTGTTTTGAAAAAAATGCCTGCGGACGGCGTCCGCCATTTCGCACATTTCCAAAACGCCGCAAGAATTTGAAAAATCCTCAGCCTCTTCAATGCCCAAACGATAGCCGTTTATAATTTTTAAAGCCAAATCCATAAAAAAGCTCCGATATATAACATAGCAATATAATACCATTGTTTTTACAAGCATTTTCGCTCAAAAATTTCTTTTGGAAATTTTTAAATTTGCTTGATAAATCCGTCAAAAATACCAATCTCATAACTCTATTTTTCAAGTGCGGAATAAAATCGGCGGTTTTACATTGTTTTCGAGGTTCGCAAGCTTCGCACTTTCACGCAAAAAAGCCCATCAAAAAAACCTTAACGATGAAAATATCAAAAGAATCTTGGCCGATTTTGATAGTGTCGAACCAATTTGACACAAGAAACGACGAAAGCTTCCGTCTGCGCGAACTGGCACACGAACTCGAAACGGAGCACGGCTGTAAAATAGTGCCGTGTCTCTCTTACGAAGACGCCATCGAACTTCTTTTAAGCAGGACGGATTTCGGCGCGCTTGTCATTGACTGGGACATAAACCGCACAAACCCCGCTGCAAAACACAGCCCCGCTTCCGTACTAAGCGCAATAAGAAAGCGCAACCCGAAAATCCCCGTATTTCTTTTGACCGACTGGCTTGAAGCAAGCGACATTCCCCTCGAAGTCATAAACCAGCTCACGGGCTGTCTTTGGAAGACTTCCGACACAATAGAATTTCTGGCGGGCAGAATAGAACGACATCTCGTAAAGTACGTAAAGGGCTTGTATCCGCCGTTTTTCGGAAAGCTCATAGACTATTCGGAAGAGTACAAATACGCATGGCACACCCCGGGGCACATGGGCGGGACGGGATTTTTGCGGAACCCTTCGGGCGTCGCGCTCTTTAAGTTCTTCGGCGAAAACATTTTTAGAAGCGACCTTTCGATTTCCGCACCCGAACTCGGATCTCTCCTCGACCACAGCGGGGTTACGGGAGACGCCGAAAGAAATTCCGCAAGAGTGTTCGGGGCAGACTTGACATACTACGTTCTAAACGGAACTTCAAACGTAAACCAGATAATATGGCGGAGCATCGCTCTGCCCGACGACGTCGTGTTTGTTGACCGCAACTGCCACAAGTCGCTAAACTATGCGATGGTAAACGCCGACGCCTACCCGATTTACATGAAGCCGCGCAGAAACCGCTGGGGAATAATGGGTCCCGTAAAGCTTTCGGAGCTTTCGGAAAAATCCGTCGCGCAAAAAATAAAAAAGAGCAAAATCATTCCTGCCGACCTGCGCCCCAAGACGCTTAAAATCGCCGCAATAACAAATTCGACCTACGACGGCGTCTGCTACAACGTAAAAAAATTGAAGCGCGCCCTCGAACCCATTGCCGACAACCTTCATTTTGACGAAGCCTGGTACGCCTACGCAAAATTTTATCCGATTTACGACGGATTTTTTGGCATGACCCAAGACGAAACCACGCCAACTACTCCGCCGATATATGTAGCCCAATCGACCCACAAGCTTTTGACAGCGTTTTCGCAGGCGTCGATGCTGCACGTAAAAAACGGCGGAAGCCGAAAAATCAACCCCGACGAGCTGAACGAGGCATACATGATGCACGCCTCGACATCCCCGCAATACAATATGATTGCCTCTTTGGACGTGGCGACCCAAATGATGGAAGACAGCGGGGAAAGCATGTGGAAGGACGTCATAATGATGGCGATAGGGCTTCGCAAAACAGTGGCAAAAATAGCGGCGGAACTGAAATCCCGCAACCCGAACGACTGGTTCTTTGAAATATGGCAGCCGAGAAAGGTAAAGGTTGACAAGGAAATACTTAACTTCGAGAACGTCCCGACGCAATACCTCGCCACCTCGCAAAGCGCGTGGATTTTAAATTCCTGCGACGATTGGCACGGCTTTGAGGAAATCGAAGACGGCTATGCAATGCTTGACCCGATAAAGCTGACTTTCATAACGCCAGGCATAAATCCCGACGGCTCCCTTTCCGAAACGGGCATTCCCGCGGCAGTAGTCACAAACTACCTGCTTGAAGAGGGCATAGTATGCGAAAAGACCGACTATTATTCGTTCCTTCTCTTAAATTCGCTCGGCACAAACCGCGCGAAACAGGAAACCCTGCTTTCCGCCCTGCTTCACTTCAAAAATTTGTACGACGCTAACGCGCCAATGGAAGAGGCAATGTCGGCATTCACACAGAAAAATCCGAAATACAAGGGTATCGGGCTGAAAGACCACTGCCGCACAATGCACGAATTCATAAAAGAGCGAAAAATGTTAGAGCTTATGCACAAGTCTTTCGACCTTCTGCCCGACCAGGCGATGAAGCCGACCCAAGCCTACCGCAATGTGGTTAAAAAGAATGTCGAACTTGTTGAATTAAAAGACATGTTCGGCAGAATTCCAGCCGTAATGATAGTCCCCTATCCCCCCGGCATTCCGATGCTTATGGGTGGAGAAGTCCTGAACAAAAAGTCAAAAGCGGTTTTCGACTACCTCAAAGCGCGCGAAAGTTTTGAAAACAAATTCTGCGGCTACGAAAGCGAAATCCACGGCATCGAAAAAATCGAGCGCGACGGGAAAATCCGCTTCTGCACCATGTGCATAAAGCAGTAATCAGGCAGGAAATATTTTATATACCAAACAGGCTTTTTTAAGAAAAAGCTTGCAAATAAATCGCAATTACTCTTAATACAATAAAATTATGAGAGCATTAAGAAACATTTTCATAATTATTGCATCGATTGCGATAAGTTTTTCCGCCGCGCACGCCCAGCGCAGTAAAACCACAAATGCCGAAATCAAAACAAAGCTTCTGCAAAATATCGTAAAAGAAAGCAATGGCGATGTAATTTTAAAAGTCAAAGTAAATCCCACAAAAGAAGTTATCGAAAAAACGAGGGATATTCCGACTTCTCTGCTTGTAATGCTCCTTTATGTCGATCCTAAAATGGATTTGGCAAGGTACAATAAAGTAATGCAAAAAGACGCGGGTACAAACAAGGTGCGCAGTGTTTCCGACATTTTGGAAGCAACCGACAAATACCTGTCGGCAAACAACATGCAGTTAAAGCAAATCAAATTTTCCGCAAACAATGCAAGGCTTAAACTCGACCAGGGCTTGCCGCTTTTCATTTCGCTTTACAGTTCCGGAGACTATGGCAAAATCGCAGACCGCGAAAAATCCCGCTTAGCCGCAACCGACATTGCCGCGTGGAAAAAATCTCTCGGCAAACTCCAACTAAAATCGTTCAACCTAAATAAAAACCTAATCACATTCGCCCTGATGCAAGGCTACAACAAGCAAACAGGAGAATTTTTAATTTTATTTAACGGGAAAAAGCACTGGTTTACCGAAAGCGAGCTGAAAAAAGTAATCTCAAACTGCCACGAACTTAGAATTTAAAGCTCACAATTTGCAAAACATTGCCGAAAAAAACCGCGCCTAAAAGTGAACTGTACCCCAAAATTCGGACAATAAAAAAATCGGGGTTAGGAGATTTTTAT
>OHMU01000035.1_pt1 | contig 114916 bp, 105 predicted proteins | sample 1569441 | NCBI WGS metagenome assembly OHMU01 (sample SAMEA3879527, study PRJEB24766) | human gut metagenome | biome: human-associated habitat; feature: feces | place: USA | collected 1985/1987 | reverse complement strand
TTTGCAATCTCCTATCACAGCTTTTTTTATTGTCCGAATTTTGGGGTACAGTTCATTTTTCGGGCTTTTTTGTTTTTCTACTGCTCAAAGAAAAACGCATGATTTAAAAGATTCAAATCATTAAATCATCGGGTGTTTTTAGATATTGAATGCATTGCGCATGTAAAAATTTTTTGGGAGATTAAAACTTCCGCTCTTTCCTATTTCGAGCTTCTATATGCAACCAATAAAATGCAGGCTTTTCGCTAAATCTCATAAAACAAAAAAATTGCAAGGCTCAAACAGCCCTGCAATCCCTATTAAAATTTTTTTAGCAAAATTCGCGTTGAAAAAAAATACCGCTACCCCTTTTCAATATTGAAACAAGGCATTTTTTGCAATATGGCAACGCTTGAAATTTACATTTCCGCTATTATCGCGTCCGCAAGACCGTAAGCAATGGTTTCTTCGGCAGTCATGTAAAAATCTCTGTCCGTGTCTTTGGCGATTTTTTCAAGCGGCTGACCCGATGCGTCCGCCAAAATTTTATTTAGTATCTCGCGCATGCGCTCCATTTCCTTTGCCTGAATGTGCATTTCAACTGCAGTTCCGTTCATTTCGCCCATTATAAGCGGTTGGTGTATCATGACGCTCGAATGCGGGAACAAGAAACGCTTGCCCTTTGGAGCAGCAGAAAGAAGTATGGACCCCATGCTCATCGCAATCCCCGTCACAACAACCTTTACGGGGGCTTTTATGAGCTTTATGGTGTCGTAAATTGCCATTCCGTCGGAAATCGAACCGCCGGGAGTATTTATGTAAAATGTGATTTCCTTTTCATGGTCGAGCATATCCAAATAAATGAGCTGCTCAACGATTTCCGCAGAAGACTTGCCGTCAACCGCACCCCACAGAAAGACTTTGCGCTCTTCCAAAAAGCGTTTTTTTATTTCCCCGAAAGGGTTTTGTTTATTCGATGTTTTTTCAGATTCTTCGCAATTCATAATTTTATTTTTTTGAAATTTCAAACAAGGCGTATCCCGCCATCAAATTCGGCAGAAATTTGCATTGAGTGCGCCAGTTGCCGCGCAAGAAATGGCTCCTGTTTATGGCTATATCGTTATTTGCGCAAAATTCTTTAAATGAAACTATGGATATTTGGTTCATCGGGCGCGCGCAATACCAGTCGTTTTCAAATACTTTGTTCACGGTTCTGCGCCCTTTCAATGCCAAATGCAGGCGGTTGTACCAATAGCCGTAATTCACAAACCCGATGACAACCCTTTTGCCGACTCTCAGAGATTCGTCAATGACAAGCTTTGTGTTTTCAAGCTCCGACAGGGTTCGGGAGCATATAATCCAGTCGAAAGAATTGTCGTCGAAAGTTTTGAGGGCGGTCAGAATGTCGCAGTGCATCACATTTACTCCGCGCTTTACCGCCCGCAGGATTTTTTCAAAATCCAAATCGACGCCGAGCGCGTAAACATCCTTTGCGTTCATCAGCTCTTCAAGCAGTATTCCGCGCCCGCAACCCAAATCCAAAACGCGGTCGCCTTTCGACACCCAATCGCTTATGGCGCGAAGCTCGACTTTTCTTTTTTTGCTTGTAGGTGTTTTTTGAGCCATGTTCTTACGCGTCCAAAAAATATGTTATAAGCTCGTAGAGCTTGGGCGATTCTATCAAGAAAGAGTCATGCCCAAGGTCGCTTTCAATTTCCGCATACGTCGCGTTTTTTCCACAGCGAAGCAAGGCGCGGACGATTTCCAAATTCTGTTCCGGCGGGAAAAGCCAGTCGGAAGTAAAGCCTACGGTCATTACGTTTGCCTTCACTTTTTCCAACGTGGATTCAAGCGAGCCGTCCTCCCCGCGCAAGTCGTACAAATCCAAAGCCCTCGTTATGTAAAGATAAGAATTGGCGTCAAAGCGGTTAACGAACGCCTGCCCCTGGTAGCGCAAGTAGTTTTCGACTTCAAAACTCGAGCTGAAATAGTCGCCGCCGTTTTTGTGCGTCTGCCTTCCGAATTTTTCTTCGAGACCCTTGTCGGAAAGATAGGTTATGTGCGCCATCATTCGGGCGATGCTAAGCCCCACCCTCGGCGGATTGCCAAATTCGTACTCCCCGTTTTTCCAAAGAGGGTCCTGCATGATTGCCGCCCTTCCGACGCAGTTAAAGGCTATCGCCTGCGCGTTTTGGCGCGAAGTCGTTGCAAGTGCTACGGCCTTGCGCACCCTTTCGGGAAAGTCAACCGCCCACTGCAAAACCTGCATCCCCCCCATTGAGCCGCCTATCGCGAGCGCGAGAGTGTCTATTCCCAAATAGTCGAGCAGGCGCGACTGCGCCAAAACCATGTCTTTTACGGTAACGATTGGGAACGACAAATTGTATCTTTGCCCCGTTTCGGGATTTATGCTCGAAGGTCCGGTTGAACCTTGACAGCCGCCGATGCAATTTGAGCAGATTATGAAATATTTGTTTGTGTCAAGCGGCTTGTTGGGGCCTATTATGTTGTTCCACCACCCCGCTTTTTTATCCGTCAAAGAGTAAATCCCCGCGCAATGATGGTCGCCCGTAAGCGCGTGGCAAACCAATATGGCGTTTGATTTTTCAGCATTAAGCTTCCCGTAAGTTTCGTACCTTATGTCAAAAGACTTCAACCCGCCGCCAAGCGCAAACGAAAGGGGAACTGCGCAATGAAAATCGCTGCAGCTTACAAATCCTATTTCGCCAAACGCGCTTTCGCGGAGTGATGATGAAAAATCGTTCATATAAAAAATATCGGCGGATTATGCGCCAAAAATAATAGACTTTAAATAAAACCAAAGGCTCCGATTTTTTTCAAGTTTAATCAAACGCAAAAAAATTTTAATTTTGACCTTTAAAAAAAACGTAAAAACCGCTTTATTTGGAGAATAAAAATGAAGGTTTATATCAAGACATACGGCTGCCAAATGAACGAACGCGACTCGGAAAATCTTGCCGCACAGCTTAAATTGCGCGGACATGAAATAGCGCGCACGGAAGCCGAAGCAGACGTGTTTGTGGCAAACACATGCTCCGTCAGGGAAGCCGCCGAGCAGAAGGCAATCGGCAAGCTTTTGCGGATTTCCCACAAAAAGAAAAACGGATTTCCAATCATCGGTGTAATGGGCTGTATGTCCCAAAACAGGGGCGCGGAAATTGTGAAGTCCGTCCCCAAAATAGATTTTATAGCAGGATCGCGCAAAACGCCGTACGTCGCGGACTATATAGAAGAAATCGCAAAAAGGCGCAAAGCCGGCATCATTCCCCAAGACCCGCAAAAAGGCGAGCGCAAAAAATGGAAGCATAACGACGCAATCATAAACATAGAAGACGACGAAACTACGCATAACTTAATAAAACTCCACGATTTCGCAAAAAGGCAGATTTGCGCAAATATTTCAATAATGCAGGGGTGCGCAATGAAATGCTCATACTGCATCGTACCCAAAACGCGCGGCATAGAACGCTCGCGCCCGATGGAAGACATCGTAAACGAGGCTGAAATTCTCGCAAACTCCGGAGCAAAGGAAATACAGCTTTTAGGTCAGGTCGTAAACGCCTACGGCAGGGGCGAAATGCCAAATGCGCAAGGCAAAAGCCCGTTCGTGCAACTTTTGGAAAAAATAAGCAAAATAAACGGAATTGAGCGCATAAGGTTTGTATCGCCCCACCCTTCATTTTTTAAAGAAGACCTGATTGCGGCATATTCAAGCCTCGAGAAAATTTGCGAATACGCGCATCTTCCCCTGCAATCGGGAAGCGACCGCGTTTTAAGGGAAATGCGCCGCCCATACTCGGCCGAAAAATTCATAAAAATCGCAAAGGCTCTTAAAGCATCAAAAGAAATTTTTTCGCTTTCAACCGACATAATCGTCGGCTATCCCAATGAAACGGAAGAGGATTTTTTTAAAACGTGCGAAGTCTTCAAAGAATGCGGTTTCGACATGGCGTACATATTCAAGTACAGCCCCAGAATGGGTACGGTTTCGGCAGAACTTGAAGACAATGTTTCCGAAGACGAAAAGGAGCGCAGAAACCAAATTCTTTTGGAAATGCTAAAAAAACAATCTTTGGATTTTAACGAAAGATTAGTAAACACCTCGCAGGAAGTCCTGGTTGAAAGCAAAGCGAAGCGCGGGCTTGGCAACCTCATGGGGCGCACAAGAACCCATAGAAAAGTCATATTCAAAGCCCCCGAAGAACTAATCGGAAAGCTTGTAAGCGTAAAAATCATAAGCGCGGGAGTTTCCGCAATGGACGGCGTCTTGGAATAGTTTTTTCGGTTTTAAATTTCAAAATCAACATCCATCGTATATATGCCATTCAAATTTTTTGTAAAAATTTGAAACTTTTGTCGCATGTTTACATTTAATAATAAGAGTATATATCTCTTTTATTAATTCCCAATATCTCCCATACTATGTTCGGAAACCTTAAATTTGCAGCAAAACTTAACGGTATTGTATTTTCCGGTCTATTTGCCCTTTCATCTTTTTCTCACGCTTCGGAAAAGCGTCCAAATTTATTGTTTATCATGACAGACCAGCAACGTTATGATGCAATTGCGATAGCCGGCAAATATCCTTTTTTAAAAACGCCAAACCTTGACAAACTCGCAAAAAGCGGAGCTTATTTCACAAAAGCATATACACCATGCGCAGTATCAGGACCGGCCCGTTCGTGTATTTTAACAGGACTTATGGTTGAGCATACAAACGTAAGATCCAACGGGACTACGGAAGAAGATCCTGTTAAAAGTAAAATTACAAACAAAAGAACGTTCGATCAAATTTTATCAGAAAACGGATATTATTCGGAATATCATGGAAAATGGCATGCTCCTATCGGCTGGACAAATTGCTATTCTGAATTTGCATACAAATCTCCAAAAAATAATCCTTTTAAATATACAACAGAACACCTGATAAGATATAAATCAAAAGTAAAGGAAGAAGTCAAAAAACAAGAAACATCTGAAAAAAACCTCTTTTTCGACAATACAATGTTTCAAGCGTATTATTTGCCTGATCCCATAGACAGGCGCGTTGTTTACGGTTGTGATGAAAATGGAAAATTGCCGGCAAAAGAACTAAAAAAGCGCATACATACACAACCGGACAACCATGGCGAATTGATTTTACCCAAAGAGTTGTCATTAACCGCCTTTCAGGCAAATGAAACCATTGCGGCATTGGAAAGAGCCAAAGAATCGGGAAAACCTTTCAATATAACATGCTCCTTCTTTTTCCCACATGCGCCAATGCTGCCTACAAAGCCATACCATGGCATGTATAAACCTTCAGACATGCCAGTCCCAAAATCTATTGCAGATAAGATGACAGACTCCCCGTATAAAAATGAAAATGGAAGAATGAGCATGCCTGAATATTCTGACCCTGAAAAAGTCCAACACATGATGGCAAACTATTTTGCATTGGTAAGTGAAATTGATTGGTGGATAGGACAAATATTGGATAAGCTCAAAGAAATTGGAGAGTTTGACAATACCTTAATTGTTTTTACTTCCGATCATGGCGAAATGTTGGGATGCCATGGGATGAGGGAGAAAAATGTCTTTTTGGAAGAATCTGCGAGAGTTCCTCTAATTTTAAATTTCCCCAAAAAAATTGCCCCTGTCAAAATTAAAGAAAAAACTACACTGCTGGACCTATTCCCAACGATATTGGATTATATGGGAGTGCCATACGACAAACGTGACGGAGAAAGCTTGGTTGATGTAATATCTCAAAAGAAAACAAAAAAAGACATGGTCGTAACAGAATGGCTTTACAGAAATTCCGCAGCGCAAGTCAGCCATATGATAGCAAGCGGAGATTGGAAATTAATGCTTTCTTGCGATTCCAAATCAAAAGTTCCATCTGCACTGTATAATTTAAAGGAAGATCCTTACGAGATGGCAAACTTAATCGGTAAAAACAATCCGCACAGAAACGAATACTTAGAAAAAGCTGAAAGCTTAAAACAGCAGTTAATAGAATATCTAAAAGACAAAAAATCCATTTATGCAGATTCTATATCAGATGTAATATTTTAACCGTATATAAAGCTTATCATCCAAACAATCTGCCACATAATTTACCAATGTCCGCATACAATAAAAACAAACCTTTTCAACTTATGTTGAAAACCTCTGGCGCAACATGTAATTTGGCATGCCGATACTGTTATTATTTGGGGAAAAAGCACGAAGAAGATCATTCTTGTAATTCAAAAATAATCAACTATTCCTTATTGGAAAAAGCTATCAGAGAATATATTTTAGAAAATCCTTCAAATCCTTCTTTTGTTTGGCATGGAGGCGAACCATTGCTTGCGCCTCTTGAATTTTACCAAAATGTATTGGAAATTCAAAAAAAATACGCAAGAAATATCTATGTGGAAAATTCAATTCAAACAAACGGAACTTTGCTAAATGACAATTATTGCGAATTCTTTGCAAAAAATAATTGGCTTGTTGGAATCTCGATAGACGGACCGAAAGACATTCATGACAAATATAGAAAAACCGCCGACGGCAAGCCGACTTTTGAAAAAGTAATGAATGGCATAGAGCTTTTAAAAAAACACGGAGTGCAATGGAATGCCATGGCAGTCATCAGTGATTATTGCGCAAAATATCCCAATCGTTTTTATGAATTTTTTAAGGGTATATCGTGCCAATTCATCCAATTTACGCCTCTTGTAGAACGCAATTTAAAAGAATCCTCCAAGCTTGCTTCTTTGCAAGACGAAGGAGTTATATCAAACTATTCCGTAAGACCTGAATCATGGGGCAATTTTTTGTGCGATATTTTTGACAAATGGATTGCCAAAGATGTAGGCGAGATTTTTATACAAATTTTTGAGTCCACATTGGCAAATTGGTTAAATATTACCCCTGGCGTTTGTACCATGTCGGACTCATGCAGTTCAAGCTTGGTTTTAAGTCGTAATGGAGATATTTATCCGTGCGACCACTTTGTCTTCCCTCATTATAAATTGGGAAATTTATATGAACAAAATTTCACTCAGCTAAGAGATAATAGAAAAATTAAAAACTTCGCCCTAATGAAAACGGAACTTTTGCCCGATGAGTGCAAACAGTGCGAATTTTATTTTGCATGCAAAGGAGAATGCCCACGCAACCGCTTTTGCAAAAGCCTTTCGGGACAGCCATACGCGAATTATCTTTGCGGCGGATATAAGAAATTCTTTAAACATGCCTCTCCGTATATGGATTATTTAAAACAAGAATTTTTGGCAAGAAGACCGCTCAAAAGTGTTATGAATTTCAGAGCGGGAAAATATAGAACCTGAAGAATAAAAAAAACTTATTTTTGCACAAACAAGGCAAAGGATTTCGGCGGGAGCAAAAGGAAGTTTTTATCGAAATAATTTCCGTCGGAAATACCGTTTTCATCGAAGCGCGAAATGTCCGCAATCTGCGAAAAATCGGCGGGATTTAATCCGCCAAGAGGCATTTTTACAAGAACATCGGAGGGGTTGAACGCCGCAAAAACCATCTTTGCGCGAACCGACAAATCCGCGTTGAAAAGGACTCCCGAAGACTCCGATTTTTCAGCCTTAAAAAATTTCAAATAGCCTTCCGAATACCTGTCGGCAAGACGCAAAGCCTTTGATTTCTCAGACCTTCTAAACGCCAAAAAGCTCCTAACCCATGAGCGAAGCCCTGTGTATTCGAAGCCCCTTTCATAGTTTAGCGCATTTAAATCCCCCTTTAAATAGGTGTTTTTAACGCCCTGCTTCGTGCGGAGCAAATCCGCGCCCTCTGCAACCATGGGAATTCCTATGCTTGTCAAAATCAGCGCGATGCACATTTTGTATGTTTTGATTTCCGAAACACTCGGATTTTCGGGCGTTTGGGAGATTCTGTCGAGCATACAAAAATCGTCGTGGCTTTCGATGTAATTTACTGTTTGGGCGGGCCATGAGGCGTAGTATTTTTGCGAGCCTGAAACATAGTATTTGAAGCCTTCGGCATTGCCGCCGCCTTTTGCATAAGAAAGCATAAATTCCCTGAATCCGTCGTTCCAATAGGCAAAACCACTGTCAAAAAGCGCGCCGGATATGTTGCCCCTAAAACTCCACGGCTCCGCGATGAGTATGATGCCGGGCTTCACCTTTTTAAGCTCAACTTCTATTTCGGAAAGAGTGTCGCATCCTATCAGCTCCGCCAAATCAAACCTGAAACCGTCAACGTTGTAGCGCGAAACAAAATGCTTCAAGCTTTCAATTATGAGCTTTTTCGACATCGGGGCGTCCGCCCTGAAATCGTTTCCGCATCCGCTGAAATTTGTCAGCGCAAAATCCTTTGTCGTGTTAAAATAATACTCTTTGTCTATCGCTATAAGATGGTTCGGCTCTCCTACATGGTTGTAAACGACATCCAAAATGACCGCCAGATTTCTTTTGTGGAAAGCGTCAACCATTTCGGCAAAATCTTCCGCCTGCGTCATAAAGCCCGACGCATACGCCGACGACGGGGCGAACCAGTTTACGGGCATATACCCCCAGTGGTATTCGGCAACCGACTTGTTGTCGAACTCCTGCACGGGCTGTATTTCAACCGCGTTTACGTTTGTTTTAAGCAGATAGCAGTCGTCCGAATCAAGCCACTTTGAAATGCCCTTAAAGCCAAGCTTTTCACGCTCCGCAATGCTTTCGGGGGCGTTTTTTAGCACGTCGCGTATATGGATTTCCATTATCGACAAATCCTGCCACTTTGGCGGAACAAACGGAACTTCCGCCCTCGGCGCAAAACGCGCATCGACTATTTTTGCAACGCCGCCCGCGCAAGTGAGAAGCTCTGCGTAAGGGTCTATGATTTCGCGCGAGAAATCGAATGAAGTCGAAGCGTTTAAATTCCTTCCGAAAACTTTGTAGGTGTAATATTTGCCCGCCAGATTTTCGTTGAAAGAAAGCGTCCACAACGCGCCGTCTTCCGTTTGCATAGCGAAAGTTTCAGGATTGTCCGAGGGCAATTTTCGCAATAAAAGCTCGACATAATCCGCGCGGGGCGCAAAGAAATTGAATGTTGTTTTCCCGCCCGAAATTTCAACGCCCATTTTGCATCCGTAATTGGATTCGAGCAGAAGCTCCGCCTCGTCTATGCGAAGCTTTGTCAAAGAGTCCTCGTTTACAATATACGAATCCTCGCGCAAATCGCATGCTTTCGACGACTGCGCCAAAATGAAATTTTTATGCGTGCGCGAAAACAAAAAACGCAAATTTACATTGCCATCCGCATCGTATTCCAAATTCGGGGCGTCGGCTCTCGGCTGAAACCACCTGCCCTCTTTGTTTGCGAATTTAAACAAAAACTTTTTGCGCAAATCCCCGAAATAAGAAATCGGAACAGCCAGCTCATACTCAAACTCGCACGAGCCTTTTTTAAGCTTCCACGCGTCTTTTCCAATGGCGTCCTGCCACCCGTTGAAATTTCCGCAGAGATAAAATTCGCCTCTGCCGTGCTTTGCCACATTGTGGAAGTTCGAGCGGCTTAAAAAGAAATGAACCGCGCCGTCTTTTATGAAATATGAAGTGTAGGCGGCAAATTCCACGGGAGAGGCAAAGCGCGACTGCACGCTTATCGATTCCCCCGCCGACTCAATGCGAAGGCGCGGCAGTGAATTTAAATCTTTGTCAAAAAGAACGCCCACGCAGCTTTGCGTATGCCACCACGCCTTAAAAATACCCATAGCTTACTTAGATTTATTTGAAATTCTTTCGACGGACACGCCTTTTTTGGAGCGCGCCGAAAATTCGTCTTTGTCAAATTTGAATATTATCTCGTTTTCGCCTACATAGCCGAGCGTTTCGCGGACGACCCTCGCCGCAAACTCGCCGTCGTTTGCAAGGCGACCGAAATATTCTTTTTTGTAGTCGTTATCGGCTTTTATTTTTGAGGCTTTAAGCCTGAGAGCCTCGGTTTTTTCAATGTACTCTCTACGCTCCAAATAGGCGTCGTAATTTACTATGCCGAAATATGCCGCCATTAAAACACACGCCGCCGTAAAAATAAAGATAACGACGCTTCCAATCCTTGATGTGCCCTTTGACGACATTTATTCTGAATATGCTTCCACTTGCCCGACATGTAAAGCGATTTTTTATGTTTTTTAAGCCATGGGCAAAAAAATCCGTTTGACGGATTTCTCAAAAACATGCAAACTTAACTTTAATGAAAATCATCGACGGGAAAATTTTAGACATAGGGCTTGAAAATTTCAACGCCCATCCTCGGTTGAACGAAAATTTGGCGGCCGCGACCATCAGAGGGCTTTCCAAAAACACATCGGAACATCACATTTACGACGCTTCTTTGGACAAGTCCATGAACAGAGGCACATTTCTTGCGCTATGCCTTGCCCTGAAAGACTACATATCATCAAACTTTAAAGATGAAAAGCGCATAGGCATCGCCCTGCCATCGGGCATTGCGGGAGCGGCGGTAAACGTCGCACTTCAAATGGCGCGGAAAGTCAGTGTAAACATCAACTTCACAATGGGGGCGGAAGCCGCGAAAGCCTGCTACAGAAAATCGGGCGTCAAAGTCGTGATAAGCTCCGAAAAGCTCCGCCAAAAAGTAAGCCAGAAATTCCCCGATTTCCCGTGGGGTGAAAATTTTTGCGACATTTCAGACATCTTGAAGAAAATAGGCAAAAAGGGCGTATTGAAAAAGCTGATAGCAGTAAAAATACTGCCCGCCTGCGCCATAATAAAAATTTTCGACATACCGACGCGGGGCGGCGACAGTGAAGCTTCGATAATTTTTACGAGCGGAAGCGAGGGCGAGCCGAAAGCGGCGGTTTTGACGCACCGCAACCTAATGGCAAACTGCCTGCAAATGAACTACACGGGGATTATTCCGCCTGAATATTCCTTGCATGCAAACCTTCCCCTCTTCCATTCTTTCGGGCAGAGCATTCAAGTTTGGTTTACTTCCATATTCCCGCATAAAGTCGTTGCAGTGGCAAGCCCGCTTGAAATCAGGCAAAATTTCGAGGCAATGAACAAGTGGAAGTCAAACATCATGATTTCAACGCCGACATTCTTGCGCTCATATTACATAAAGGGTGACCCAAAGCTTGCCCAAAGCCTTAAAATCGTCATAGCGGGAGCTGAAAAAACGCCTGACGGATTTAAGGAAATGTGGGAGAAAAAATTTCCAAACTCCGCCTATAAAATCGGATACGGGCTTACGGAAGCTTCGCCGGTTGTTTCCGTAAATCTCCCCGAAAACCTGCCTTTAAATCCGTACAGAACCTACAATTCGCTAACTCGAAAAGACACCGTAGGCCAGCTCTTCGCGGGAATGCAGGCAAAAATAATCCACCCCGAAACAGAGGAAGATTTGCCTTTCGGAAGCGATGGAATGCTCTGCTTGAAAGGCGCAAACATTTTTGGCGGATATTTGAATGCCTCGCAGCTCAACTTTGAAAAATTCAAGGACGGATGGCTCCTTACGGGCGACATTGCAAGCCTCGACAAAGACGGATTTATCCACATAAAAGGCAGAGTTTCGCGCTTTTCCAAAATCGGCGGAGAAATGGTCCCTCACGCGCTCGTTGAAGAATCCATTATCGCCGCGCTCGGGCAAAGCGAATCGGAGGAAATCACAATCGCGATTTCTTCCCGGGAAAACGAGGCAAAAGGCGAAGAATTAGTGTTAATAACGACTTTGGACATTGATATGCAGCACTTGCGCAAACTTCTTTCTGAAGCGGGAATATCGAATTTGTGGATTCCGAAAATATGCGTAAAAGTCGATAAAATTCCAACTTTGGCTTCGGGCAAAATAAGCCTTGGAGACTTAAGGCGCATAGCAAAAAATTCAAAGTAAAACAAAAAACCTTGCCGATTTTGGCAAGGTTTTTTTCTACGCCTTTTTTATTTGTTCGTATATATTTTTTAAGGAAATAAAGTCTTCGTCTTTTGTTTTTGAAACGAAAGCAAAATCAAAATTCTTTTCCTCCAAGAGCTCGCGTTCGGCGGTTTTGATGCGCCTTTCAATGTCTTCTTTATCGTCGCCCCGCAAAACCATTCTTTCCCTCACTACATCAAGGGACTGCGGGCGTATGAAAACACTGCGAAGCGACTTTGCGACCGCCGCGTCTTTTTTTGCGATTTCCCTCCAAGCTTTTGCGCCCTGAACGTCTATTATTAAAATAACGTCCTTTCCGCTTTCAAGCTTTGATAGAATTTCCGACTTCGACGTGCCGTAGTACCTGCCGTGCACCATTGCCCATTCGTAAAAATCCCCGCGCTTTGCCGCGCTTTCAAATTCCTCAACTGAAACAAAATGATAGTCTTTTCCGTCCGCTTCGCCCTGGCGCGGAGCGCGTGTTGTTGTTGTGATTGCCCGCGTAATGTTCTTGCATGAAGACATCAGACGCTCGCAGACAGTGTTTTTGCCGCTTCCCGCAGGACCCGAAACAACAAGTAAAATTCCGTCCATAAATCAATAAGTTAAAGAGACGGCAAAAAGCGAAACCGCTTCCAAAAGAAAAACGGCCGCAACCATTTTGCGCCTCGCGCTTTTTTCAAAAATCCATTCAAACAAGTCGCGCATTCTGTAAGGGAGGCATCCGAAATACACAAACGCGACAACCAAAATATAGCAGTCCAAGACGAAAAGGAATTTGTACGCCTCGTCAACCATGTACGCGGAATTCAGAAATTCGCGCAATGATAAAATCATCAAAACCGAAAGTCCCCTGACGCTCAAAAAATCGGGCAGATACTTGAAAGACAAAAGCCCGGCTCCCCCAAATATCGCCATCAATATGTATTTGTACTGCCCAAAGTCCGCTTCGGTCAAATTGTACAAAATCCACAAAAACCACGCGCCCGCAATAGGCACCAAAACCAATGCCGCGGCTTGGCTTCTCAAAAATCTGAACGCGGGGATTTTGAACCCCTCGAAACAAAACGCAAGCCCCGAAACCAAAAACAGGGATGCCAAAATAACAGTCGATAAAAATATTGTCATAAAACTAAGCCTCAATCCATTCTATTTGCGCCCTTGCGCGCTCCCTGCCCTCCGAGACAATCAAATGGCGCGACAAATTTCCGTCAAGTTCGCAAATGCTGTCGAGCCTCTGCCCCCTGAAAACCTCGCTCAAATAATAAATTTCTACTTTCCGCGCCTTGTGGCTTGAATAAAAGTCGTCCGGGACAGGCTCCAGAGCCCAAGTCAAATAAATTGAATTATTGACATGCCCGTTCATGTCGATGTCGTCTTTGCGGACGCCGAAATTAGACACAAACGGGGAATCCGCAGACGGAGCTTTTGAAATTTCAGAAAATGTAAAATCGTTGGCAAACTCTTCGTCGCGCATCCAATTCGGAAGCTTATCCAAGCGTTCTATTCTGCGCTTTTTCAAGTCGAACAAAATCCACATCGAGCGCGCGGACGCTATTTTGTCGCCCAAATCGTCGAAAATTAAAAACTCGCGCTCCGTGTGAATTTTGCTGCGCGTGCTTGCCCAGGTTTTTATGAAAACCCTCTCGCCGCAATTCGGCAAACGCGATATTTCAAGCTGCAGCTTCGACAAAGCCCAGCCCAAACCCTGCGGCGCAAGCACCGACGCGCCAATTTCCAACGCTTCCGCATGATCTTTTGCGATTTCCTGCATCATGCCAAGAAGCGACGGAAGCTTTAAAAATCCGCAAGAATCGGCATCGCCGACCCTGACGCGGTAATCATCGGAATATTTTGCCATTTGATTTCTTCAATTTGCGAAATAATGCGAAAACACGCGCGGCAATCAACCCGGAGGCCAAGCCATCTGCCTGCCGCCCAAGATGTGTATGTGCAAATGCGGCACGGTTTCGCCCGCAATTATGCCGTTATTTACCACAATTCTGAAACCGTCTTGAAGCCCCTGCTCTTTCGCTATTTTGGGAGCCGTGAGCATAAGGTGCGCCAAAAGTTCGGCGTCTTCTTGCGTTGCAAGAGACAGGCGCGGAATCGGCTTTATCGGTATCAAAAGAATATGGACGGGGGCTTGCGGAGAAATGTCCTTTATCGCGATACACTTGTCGTCGCGATAAACGGGCATACTCGGAATTTCGCCGTCTATGATTTTTTGGAATACTGTTTTCATCTCAAATAAATATTATTTCTATATTTGATACTGACGATTTGTAGCGCAAAACAAAATTTTCTACAACACTTAAATTTTCAAAATATTCTTCGCGCTTTTTCTGCGACCAATTTTTGCCGCCGCGCATTGCGGATTTATCCATTCCCGCAACAACCAAAACGGGCTTTTCATGCCCCGCCAAACGCTTTGCGGCATCTGTTATTTGATTTATGGCGAAAATCGGGTCAAAGTAGTCGCTATCTATGTCAACAAATTCAAGGCAGGCGGATTCATCGTACATCTTCATGACGGATTTTGCGAAATCGCCAATCGGCTTCAACGCGTCTCCGTTTTGTACGGCAAAGTCTATCGCTCTTGAAACTTCTTCAAATTTGCGGGCGGAATTGCCGTTTCTCGAAGACAATATGCCGTTCAAAGCCCTTATTTTGTCGCAATGGGAACTCATAAGTCTATTAAAATCGGGCAATGGTCCGAACCTTCCACATTATCCAAAATTTCGGCATTTTTCACTTTGCCCGCAATGGAAGCGGCAACCAAAAAGTAGTCTATGCGCCAACCTATGTTTTTTTGCCTTGCGCCGAAACGGTAGCTCCACCATGTGTATTTACCTGCAACGTCGATGTTTTTGCCGCGCCAAACGTCTATAAGCGAAGCATCTTTCAAAAGCGCGGAAAAATCAGCCCTTTCCTCGTCGGTAAAACCTGCGGAAAAATGGTTCGTCTTGGGGCGGGCTATGTCGATTTCCTCATGCGCCACGTTCAAATCTCCGCAAACTATCGCATTGGGAATATTCTTCACAAGCGAAGCAAAGTCGGCATTCCATTTGCGCCTGTATGCAAGGCGTTTTAACTCGTCCTGCGAATTTGGGACATACGCGCTTATCAGATTAAATTCGCCAAAATCCGCGCACAAAATCCTGCCCTCTTGCGGATGCCCCTCCATCTCAACAGACCTGACATCAAACGGCTTTTCATTTGATAAAATCGCGACGCCTGAATACCCTTTTTTTTCGGCGCAGCTGAAATTGTTATATTCAAAAGGCAGGCTTATTTCCCCGCAAATGTCATATGAAATTTTTGTTTCCTGCAAGCACAATATATCGGGCGAATACTCTTTTACAAAATCGCCGAAGTTCTTTTTTAGAACGGCTCTAAGCCCGTTTACGTTCCAAGATATTATTCTCATTTTTTAATCCTTAAAATCGTCCAAAATTTCAGAGACGGCATCCTCAAAACTCTTTTTGTTTTTTGAAAGAGAGCCGATAACTTCCTCAAAAACCGCTTTCTTTTTAAGTTGTAGTCTGCGCACGTTCTCCTCTACCGTCCCCTCCGAAACAAGCCTGTAAACCATCACGTCCCCTCTCTTTCCAATGCGGTGCACGCGGTCTATCGCCTGCTCTTCCACTGCGGGATTCCACCATGGGTCGGCAATGAAAACATAGTCTGCCCCCGTCAAAGTGATGCCCGTTCCGCCCGCCCTCAGGCTGACAAATATGACGGCGGGTTTTTTAGCATTCTGAAAAGCGTCAACAGGGGCTTTCCTGTCCAAAGACGAGCCCGTAAGCTCGAATATTTCGGCTTCGGGAAAGTCGATTGAAACCTTTGCCTTGATTCTATCCAAAAATTTCACAAACTGGCTGAAAACCACCGCCTTTTTCCCGCTTGAAAACACCGTTGAAAGAGCCGAACAAAGGGCGGAAATCTTGCCGCTGTTGGAGAAGTCGCTCCCCGACAAATTCGGCAAAAGCGCGGGATCGCAAGACGCCTGGCGAAGCCGCGTAAGAAGCGACAATACGGAAATTCTTTCGCGCCTTTCTGAACTTTTGAGCGCGCTTCGGGCATCGCTTAAAAGGCGCGAATATTCGGTTTTCTGGACTTCGCTCATGGGGCAAGGCAAATCCACAAAGAATTTTGGCGGAAGCTCTTTGGCAACATCGCTTTTCATCCTGCGCAAAACAAAAGGCGCAATTTGGCGTCTCAGCCTTTCGGCAAAATTTACATCTTCTGAAATTCTGCGCTCAAACTGCGCGCGGGTTCCCATAAGCCCTGGCATAAGCCATCTGAAAATCGTCCACAAATCAGTCAGCCTGTTTTCGATTGGAGTACCCGTTAGCGCAAGACGCTTGCGGGATTTTATAGACATGCAGGTTGCACTTATTTTGGAGTCGGGATTTTTGATGTACTGAGCCTCGTCTAATACCGCCATTTCAAACTCGGTATTTTCAAGCTTTTGCCTGTTGCGCCTAAGCTGAGTATAGCTCGCAAGCCAAATAATTCCGCTTTCCGTTGAAAAATCCGCGTCCGAATCCAAAGTTTTGCTTTTTAAATGCGGAAAGAATTTTTCAATTTCGCTTCTCCATACGGGGATTACGCTCGCGGGGCAGACTATCAAAAAATTTTTCGACAAATCGTGCATTGTAGAAATTGCGGCAAGAGACTGTACGGTTTTGCCAAGCCCCATTTCGTCGGCAAGGAGCATCGAGCATCCGCTTGAAAACACCGATAATATTTTTGAGACACCCTCGCGCTGGTAGTTGCGCAAAAATTTTAAATTTTCGGGAAGCTCTGTGGAAGCAGAAACAGACTTCTTCCAGTCTTCAAGCTCGCACGAAAGCTTTACGGCAGAGTCGTCAAAAAGCGTAAAAAGCATATACCTCGGCGGTTTTCCTTTAAACAAGTCGAAAGCCTGTCTCGCGGAAGAAATCAAACTTTCGTCTTTCTGCGAGAGGCGCACCAAGCCCCTCTTAGGCAAAACCGCGCACCGTCCGTCCAAGCCGTCCAAAATTTTAAGCTCGTCAAAACCGATTTTTTCGCCGTCCAAGGAAGCGGAAAAATCGGCGGAAAAATTGCCCAAGCCGGAAGAGGAAAGCGATATGTTAAGGCTTAGATTTCTTACGCCTTTCAAGACAAGCTCCAAATCGGCATTTTTTGGCACGTCGAAATACTTTCGCCAATGCGTGATTGCGTTCGACGCCGCGCGCGGGAAAGAGGACGCGTCCGAAAGAACATGGTTTTTACCGTCATATGAAAAACCCGCCTTTCTTGCAAAAGACGCAAGCCTTACAAGAGTTTCCCTCTCTTTCTTGTTTAAAGCGTCGGCGCGGATTGCCGAATCACCGAATGCGGGCTTTAAACCTGAATCGGTTTTCCAGTAGGAGGCAAAAATCAAACTGTCCCGCTTAAGCCTGAATACAAGCGAAAGCTTCATTGCGCCCTCTTCCGCCTCTTCGGAACGCCCCGATTGCAAAGCGGATTTTTCTTCGGAATCGCCAACTTCGATGTTTTTTTGCGGAGGTGCGACAAATTTTAACGGCGGCAATTCGTCCGCCATAAGCTCTTCGACTTCGTAAAGCCCCGCAACCGCGCAGACGGAATCAGTGAAATCGTCGCCACTCGACCCTCTGAGAGTAAAAGAGCCCCTGTCAAAATCAATAACGCAATAGCGCATCGTGCCGTCTGCAAATTTCAAGTTTGCGCTCGCGTAATTTTTGCGAAGCTCCAAAGTGTGGACCGCACCCCCCGTGTATAGCTTTCGCCCCTCTTTCAATTCGCGCGAAGAAAATTTAGACTCCCATGAGAAGTCAAAATTTTCAAACCATTCTTCCAATGCTGCGCGATCGTAAGAACGCTGTGCGGAACGAACAAACGCCATATCACATTAAGCCGCTACGCTGGTTTTTTGCCCAAATATAAAGCTTTGCATAATCGCCTGCGGAATTTTTCCAGGAAAAATCCTTTTTCATTCCGTTTATGCGCAAATTTTCCAAATCCTTTTTGCGGTCGTAAAAAGTGGAGCAGGCCCAGCCAATCGTGTTGTACAAGGCGGAAGTCGTAGCGTCGTAGAAAACAAAACCGTCTCCCTTTGCCCCGTCTTCGACATACTGCTCGACCGTATCCGCCAATCCGCCTGTATGGCGGACTATCGGGGGAGTGCCGTAAGCCATCGAGTAAAGCTGATTCAAGCCGCAAGGCTCAAATCTGCTTGGCATTAGAAAGAAATCTGCCCCCGCTTCAAGAAGGTGCGAAAGCGCGTTGTCATACCCTATGTGCACTCCGACTCTCCCGGAATAGACATTCGCGAAACGCTTGAACGAATTTTCAAGCCACTGCTCGCCGCTTCCGACAATCGCAAGCTGGATTTTCATGTTCGACATCAAGGGATCTATTATGTGAGCTAACAAATCCAGACCCTTTTGGTCGTAAAGGCGCGAAACAACCCCGAAGACGGGAACGTTTTCATCCAAATTAAGACCCAAGCGAGACTGCAAGGCTTTTTTGCATACTTCCTTGCCCTTCATGTCCTTAACCGAATAGTTTGCCGGCAGGAACTTGTCGGTTGAAGGATTCCATTCGTCGTAGTCTATGCCGTTTATGATTCCAACCATGTCGGCGGCTTTAAAGCGGAGCAAGCCGTCCAAGCCGCAGCCGTATTCCTTTGTCTGGATTTCCTTTGCATAGGTTGGGGAAACCGTGGAAATTTTCGTGGAATTATAAATCGCGCCCTTCATCAAATTGACGCTGCCAAGAGCTTCGCAGTTGCGCGAATTAAAGACTTCGCCTGACGGAAGCCCCGCATAGTCCAATATTTCCCGCGGGAAAATCCCCTGATGCTGCATGTTGTGTATCGTAAACACCGTCGCGGCTCCGCCTATGGGGGCGTATCTGTAAATCGTGTTAAGATAAACGGGAACAAAACCCGTAGTCCAGTCGTGGCAGTGGATTACGTCGGGAATCCAGTTTACAGCACCGCAAAATTCCAAAGCCGCCTTGCTCAAAAATGCGAACCTCGCGCCGTTATCGGCATACGAAACCGAGCCTTCGTTGTAAATGCCCGCGCGCGCGTAAAACTTGTTAAATTCCGCAAAGTAAACCTGCGCCTTGCCCAAATTCTTGCTCCAAACCGCACAAAACTCCTCAATGCCCAAGCCCAGATGCACGCTAAGCGAATAGACTGCCTTTTTAAAAGAATCGTCTTTTTTTACGCACGAATAAAGGGGCGTAAAAATCTTGACGTCGTGTCCCTGCCCCGCCAGCTGCTTGGAAAGGGCGGAAACCATGTCCGCCAGCCCCCCGACTTTTGAAAAGGGGGCGCATTCGGGAGAAATCATTAGAATTTTCATAAACGGCAAATATTTAATATTTTTGAAGATTTTGCAAATCTTTTATAAATGTTTTGCGGACGCAAATTTTCTATCTTTCCACATTAAAAACCTTTGCGCCCTCTGCCGAAACAGCCTTGTCAAGCCTGCGCGCGCCGTCCACGAGACGGTTTAGATAAATCCAAAACAAAACGGAGTGATCCATGAATTTTTCGTGCGCAAATTCGTGCAAAACAACATACTCCTGAAATTCGCATTTAAGCAAAGTCAGTCGCCAGTTGAAAGACATGCGCCCGCTTGAAGAGCGCGATGCCCAGCGGCTGCGCTGGTCGCGCACGGAAATTTTCGGCACCTTGAAATTATGCCGTTGCGCCACAAAAGACACGGTTTTTGCGATGCTTTCAGCCGCGTATTTTAAGAATAAATTTTTAAACGCAACTTCGTCTCCGTCGGGAAACGCGAAAACAATTTCTCCCTTCAAAAAATCCCCAATCCAAAAACCTTTGGGGGAATGCGAATTAAAAAATGAGACTTTGAGAGCCTTGCCCGCCTCGAAAACATACGGATTTTCTCTTAAATACCCAAGCAATCCGACAGGCTCTTTTAAGCTTTTCAGAGCCGAAAACACCCAGTCCGAATTGCCCGCAACAAAATTTAAAATTTCCGCCTTTGAAACGCGCATGGGAGCCGAAACTAAAATCACGTTCGGATATTTGAGCCGCATAACCATGGTTCTGCGCCCCGGCTTGCGCAGGATTTCAAGGGGGAATTCCGCGGAAATTCCGCCGCTTGAAGATAGCTTCACAAAATCCGGCATCGCCTTTTATTTCGAGTTTTCCGCAAAAGTTTTGTCGGTGTTTTTGCGCAAAAATTTCAGATAGTCGCGCAATGCGCCTTCTGGTTCTACGCCCATTTCGCGGTACTTTTTAACGATTTCAAAAAGCTCTTTCCCGCACTTTAAACCAGAGTCTTCGCCGATATCGGGAAGTTCTTTCAGGGAATCTTCGCCGATGTGCTTTGCAACGTCCCTCGCCTTGCGCAAGGCGGAAAGCTCGCGCGGCAAATTTTCCCAAAAATCAGGGGATTTCGGGCGCGATTTCTTTTCGGAAGCCTTAACGTCGCTCCAAATTTTTACGACATCTTCCGAAGAGCCAACCTTGACTTCCCCAAAAACGTGCGGATGGCGGCGCACAAGCTTATCGGAAAGCTCTTTCACAACATCTTCGAAGCAGAACCTGCCCTCTTCTTTCGCCATTTGAGAATGCAGCATTATGTGCATCAGCAAGTCTCCAAGCTCCTCGCACATGTTCGGATAATTTTTCGCGTCAACGGCGTCCAAAAATTCCGCCGCCTCTTCGAGCAAATGCCCCCTTATGCTGTCGTGCGTCTGTTCCCTGTCCCACGGGCATCCGTCGGGGGCGCGGAGTTTTTCTATGATTTTTACAAGATTTTCAATGCTTTCCATATGCTATTTGTCAAAAGGTTCGGAGGCGTTTTGCTGGCGCGCAATGTCGTGCAAAGTCAAAATTCCCAAGAGTTTTTCAGGTGAAAGCTCGTCAACCACCGCAAGCTCCAAGACGTCGCGCTCTATCATGTAATTTGCGGCTTTTGTGATTGAAGTATCGGCAGTGATGTAAGTTTTGGGAGGGCTTGAAATGATTTCGGCGCAAATCAAATCGGAATTTTCGGGTTTAAATATGTCTTCGCTCTTCGCAAAGCCCGCAAATCCCCCTGTATCGTCAAATACGGGATAAGACCTGTATCTATGCGCGGAATTTTTAATTTCCGACACCGCTTCCGCCGCTTTTTGCGAAGCCTTTACTCCCTTGACCGAAAAAGTCATAATCGCGCTGACGGGCAAATTCGCCCAATCGCGGTTCCCCCTGAAAGACGCCATTTTTTTGAGCGCAATTCCGTCTTGAAGCAAAACAGAGTCGTAAAGCCCTATCGGTGAAAGCCTCGTTGAAATGAAATACGCAATCAAGTTGCCCAAAATTATGGGTATTATGAGAGAGTAATTCAATGTAAGCTCGAAAATCATCAGTATCGAAGTTATGGGGCATCTCACTATCGAAGCAAGGCAGGCTCCTATTCCCATCATCAGAGCCGCTCCAACGACCGAAGAATCGAGCCCGAAAAGCATGCAAAAAAGCGCGCCGAGCGAACCGCCCAGCATTCCGCCTATGACGATTGTCCCGGAAAACACCCCGCCGCTTCCGCCCGTCGCGTAATTTATCAAAGTGCAGACGAACTTGAACGCAAAAATCACGAGCATCGACCTTAGCGTGACGCCCGAATCAAAGGCGGGCAAAAGCACATTGTAGCCTATGCTGAAAACAGAATCGTACCCGCCCGACCAAACATAAGACAATGTAGCCAAAATTCCCACACAAAGCCCGCCGAGAGCGGTCCAAATCCATTTCGGAACTTTTGAAAAGCCAAGGCAAAACTTGCGAAGCCCCAAAATACCGCCAAGAAAAAGATGCCCCAAAACGCCTGAAATAACAGCGATTGGCAGGCATACGAGCATCCACCAGCCCGTGTGGAATTCAACGTTTGCGATTGCAAGCACGGGGTTTTCCCCAATCAAAATGCGAGACACCGCCGCGGCGACAGCAACCGCAATAAAAATTCCCCCCGCCCCTCTTGCGTTTGAAAATCCGCCGAAAAATTCCTCAAACACAAAGCTTACCGCAGATAGCGGAGCGTTAAACGAAGCCGAAATGCCCGCACCAATGCCTGCGGGAACTGCGTCGCGGACTTTCTGCTTTGAAAGCCCGAATTTTTGCGCGATTACAGACGAGAGCGCGGCGCACAAATGCACAGTCGGGCCTTCCCTGCCCGCGGAATTGCCAAAACCGATGAAAACGGAACTAAAGAAAAACCTGTAAAAAATGTCTTTCAGCTTGAAAATTCCGAAATCGTTGAAAAAAACGCGCTTGGTCTGCGGAATGCCGCCGCCGCTTGCGGATTTTGCAAATCCGTTAACGCAAAGTCCAACAAACGCGCCCGCAAGAAACGGAAAAAGCGGCATCATAAAAACCCTGTATTCCTCGCCGAAAATTCCCCCTGAAAGCCAAATCCATTTGAACAAATATGTGATTGCCAAATGGAACGCCACCGCCAAAGTTCCGCCCAAAAGCCCGATTAAGGCGCACAAGATTATGAAAATCCTGTCCCTGTTCAAATCGGATAATACTTTTGAAAATTTTGCCGACATAATAAAAATATCAAAAGAATTTTAGAAAGATGCGCGGAAGCGTCAAGTTAAAGCGGGCATTGCAAGATTAAATTTGACATGGCATAACGTCGCTTTATCTTTTTTTGGAAAATGAAAAATCTGACGGTTATATTTTTTTCAATCGCCGTATTCCTAAACCTATTCACGGGTTTCGGAACAGGCGCGCGCGCAAATTCGCGCAACATTGCCGTCGAAAACCAAAGCTTTTCACAAAGCGCGTTAAAGGGCGAAATACCCATAGACCCGATAAAAGCTTTCTTATCTTCCCAAAAAAGCCCAAGGCGCGACTTTTCTTCGGGACTTGGTAAAAAGCCGAAGTACGACGTTGCCCTGCAAAACGCGTCGCCATTTGCGGTTTTTTTGAAATCTGATATTGAAGCTTTCGTTCCGATTTATCCGCGAAAAGCCGCCGCGCTTTCCGCAAAAACCGAATTTTCAAGCACCTCTTTTCTCTTTTGACATTTTTATTCCGAAAAAATCAGGCACACGCCTGAAAAAAACATTGCGCGAAAAATCCGCGCAACAACTTTAATTTGGAATAATTATGCCGCAAAACTTGATATTAAAACTATTTGGCGACTTCAAATACGGGAAATTTCAAAGAAAAGCCCGCAAAATCGCCGCAAAAATCAACGCGATAGAAAGAGAATACCAACTTCTGTCAGATGAAGACCTCCCGAAGAAAACCTTGGAATTCAAAAAGAGAATTCAAGGAGGTGAAAGCCTTTCAGGCATTATGCCCGAAGCCTACGCGCTCGTCAAAAACGCCGCACGCAGAATGTGCGGAAAGTCTTTTGAAGTCTTCGGAAAGCCGCTCGTATGGAATATGGTCCATTACGACGTCCAGCTAATCGGGGGCATCGCGCTAAACGAAAGCATGGTTGCAGAAATCGCGACGGGCGAAGGCAAGACCCTTGTCGCCACCCTCCCCGCCTACCTAAACGCTCTGTCGGGGCTGGGGTGCCATATTGCGACAGTGAACGAATATCTCGCAATGAGAGACTCGCAATGGATGGGCAACTTATACTCCATGCTCGGGCTTTCCACGGGCTGTGTTTACGCAAACCAGAGCGCGGAGGAAAAAAAGAAGGCATATCTTGCGGACATAACATACGGCACTTCAAGCGAGTTCGGCTTCGACTATCTGCGCGACAACTCGATGGCTCAAACCCCGGAAGAGCGAGTCCGGCGCGGCTTTAACTTCTGCCTTGTTGACGAAGCGGACTCGGTATTGATAGACGAAGCGAGAACGCCCCTTATAATATCGGGCTTTGACGAAGACGAAATCGGCGGAATTTACGAAGAGCTTTTGCCCTCAATCGAAAAACTAAGCCGCAAGCAGCGCGAACTTTGCAACAATCTTGCAAGCGAAGCCGCAAACAGGCTGAAAACAGAGAAAGAAGCGTCAAAAGAAACTTTGAGCAAGTTGTGGCTTGTAAAAAAGGGAATGCCACGGAACAGAACTTTCAGAAAGCTTGCAGAAAGCGGAAAAATCGGAAAGGATTTTTCAAACTTTGAATTGGAAATGTCGGGCGATTTAAACAAAATCGCCGCTTACGAATTAAAGGAGAAGCTCTACTTCACAGTTGACGAAAAGGAGCAGTCTGCGGACTTGACGGAGCGCGGAAGGCGGGAACTTAACCAAAAAAATTCATACGACTTTGTTTTGCCGAACCTGCAAAAAATCATCGGGGAAATTACAAAAAGCGCAAAAACACCGTCGGAAAGGTCGGCTGCAATATCGAGCGCAAAAACAAACTACTGCAAAAGCGCGGAACGCATACACGCACTGTCCCAACTTTTAAAGGCTTATGCCCTCTACGAGCGCGATGTTGACTACATCGTAAAAGACGGCAAAATCGAGATTATTGATAAAAACACGGGGCGCGTCATGGAGGGGCGCAGATGGAGCGAAGGCTTGCATCAGGCTGTTGAGGCGAAAGAGCGGGTGAGAATTGAAAGCGAAAACAAGACATACGCCACAATCAGCATTCAAAACTATTTCAGGATGTACAAGAAGCTTGCGGGAATGACGGGCACGGCGGAAAGCGAAGCCCAGGAATTTGCCGACATCTACAAACTCTCCGTAATGCAAATTCCTACAAACAAGCCATGCCGCCGCGTTGACCATCCCGACTTGATATTTAAGACAGTGCGCGAAAAATACCAAGCTGTCGCCGAAAAAATACGCAGGGCGAATTTGCGCGGACAGCCTGTTTTGGTTGGCACCGCGTCGGTGGAAGACTCCGAGCTTTTAAGCAGGCTGTTAAAGATAAACAAAATTCCGCACAATATCCTGAACGCAAAAAACGACGCAAAAGAAGCCGAAATTGTCGCGCAGGCGGGGCAAGCGGGAGCTGTAACAATCTCGACAAACATGGCGGGAAGAGGAACCGACATCAAGCTTGGCGACGGCGTCGAGGAGCTTGGCGGACTGCTTGTAATCGGAACGCAGCGGTATGAATCAAGCCGCGTTGACAGGCAACTTCAAGGCAGATGCGCGCGTCAGGGCGACAAGGGGGAAAGCATTTTCATAATATCCCTTGAAGACGAGCTTTTGCGCCTTTACGCGGACATGTCGTTTTTGGCAAAGCAAATCCGCCTGAAATACCGCGAGGGCTGCCCTTTTTCCCACCCCCTTTTCGAGAGAATAATAAAAAGGGCGCAAAAAAAGGTCGAAGGCGAAAACTTTTCAATCCGAAAGCGGATGCTTCAATTCGACGACGTTTCAAACAAACAGCGCGAGGCGATATACTCCATACGCTCCGAGATAATCGACGAAAGCGACCACTTCGGGCGGGTTTTGGACATTTTAAAAGACGAGGTTTCACAAACCGTTTTTAAAGTTTTGCCGCCAGACGACAATGCCATATCCCAAAGCGATTTGGAAAATCTTACAAGCGAACTCTCATTCAAGTATCCCGCATTCTTCGATGAAAAAGATTTTGAGGGCTTGAAAAAGAAAGAAATCGCAAACAGTGTATTTGAAGAGATAAAAAAACTCGCCGAAGAAAAGCGCAAAGACGAAGGAGCGGAAAATTCTGAAAAGCTTGAACGCTATCTGCTTTTAAGTTCGCTCGACTCAAACTGGCGAAACCACATAGCCTATCTTGAAGATTTGAGAAACGCCATCTACCTGCGTTCATACGCCCAAAAAGACCCGCTAAACGAGTACAAAATTGAGGCGTTCGATTCTTTCATGGAGCTTTTGGGAGACATAAAGCAGGATTTCGCAAAAAAATATTTCAGGCTTTCCTTAAACGAAAATTCCGCAAATTCCTTTGCCGCAAGAATTCAAAGAGAATACGCCAAACGCCGCGCAAAAATTGCGTAAAAATTTTATTGCGTAAAATTTTTTTCAAACTAACGTGGCTTTAAGCCGAAATAAACTGGCGGGATTTAAATTTTTATTCCGCCGTTTTTTTCGCCAAACATGCCTAAACAACTTGAAAAAACAATTTTAATGAGAAGTTTAAAAAAAGCCGCTTTCATACTGGGCTTTACCCTCATATGCGCCGCCTGCTTTGCGGGCGATGCCGATTCTCTCGGAAACATGCGCTACCCCACAGCTCTTGCCGAATACCCCGATTCGGACGGAATTCCCCTTTGGGAGACATTGAAAGAAAGAGTGAAATACGACCCTTTCAATTTGTATGCCACAATCATTTTCTTTTTGGCGATTATCCACACTTTTTTAAGCAGATACTTCAACGTTTGGGGCGACAAGGTTCAGCGCACGCACTATGCGAGGCTCGAAAAGCTTGAAATGGAGGGCAAGCTGTACGGGAAAGTGATTCCCGTGTCGTTCCGCGCCACACTCCTGCACTTTCTCGGCGAAGTCGAGGCTATTTTCGGCATTTGGCTGATTCCGCTTTTTCTCGGAATGATTTTTACAAGCGGCTGGAATTCGATGACCGACTATGTTGACTACCTCGCCTTCGTGGATAAAAAATATACGGAGCCTATGTTTGTGGTCGTGATTATGTGCATAGCCTCCACCAAGCCGATTATCATTTTCACCGGCAGAATAATAAACAAAATCGCAAAAATCGGCGGTTCAACTCCCGCATCGTGGTGGATTTCGATTTTGTGCATAGGGCCTCTATTCGGCTCTTTCATAACGGAGCCTGCCGCAATAACAATTTGCGCAATGCTTCTTTCAAAGAAATTCTTTATTTACGAGCCGAGCCTCAAACTAAAATACGCGACAATAGGTCTTTTGCTCGTTTCGATTTCGGCAGGAGGAACGCTGACGCATTTTGCCGCGCCGCCCGTCTTAATGGTGGCGTCAAAATGGGGATGGGACACCCCGTTTATGATGGAGCATTTCGGCTGGAAGGCAATGGTCGGCATTTTCATTGGAGTTGCGCTGTACTATTTCATCTTCAAAAAGGAATTTGAACGCCTGAAGCTCGTTGCAAAAAAGAGGCTCGCGCTTGCAGAAACAGAAGAATATGTCCCCAAATACATAATAGCGGTGCACCTCTTCATACTGGCATTTACGGTGTTTACCCTGCACCACCCCGCAATCGTGCTTTTCAGCTTTTTGTTTTTCATAGCCTATATTATGGCAACCCGCCACTACCAGTACGAATTAAACGTGAAAACTCCGATATTGGTCGGATTTTTCCTCGCCTCACTTGTAACCCACGGAACATTGCAGGCATGGTGGATTGAGCCGATACTTACATCTCTTGGGGACTTCACAATGTTTTTGGGAAGCATTGTTTTGACTTCCGTAAACGACAACGCCGCGATAACATACTTGGGCACGCTCGTTCCCGATTTCAGCCCGATAAAGCAATATCTCTTGGTTTCCGGGGCTGTGATTGGCGGCGGACTCACCGTAATTGCAAACGCCCCAAACCCCGCAGGGCTTTCGATACTTTCAAAGCACTTTTCCTTCGGCGTCTCCCCGCTTTATCTATTCTTGGGGGCAATTTCCCCGACCGTGATTTTGGCTCTGATTTTTTACATATTTTAGTTTGACCTGCGGCATTTCGTAAGATACAAATTATAATTTTAACAATAAAACGCATTTTCAAAATAAAAATTTGCGTTTTTTTATAATCGGAATCCACCGTAAAAATGAGCAAAAAAGACAACTGGAGTTCAAGCATGGGCGTCATTCTCGCCGTTGCGGGAAGCGCGGTCGGACTTGGCAACTTCTTGAAATTTCCGGGCCAGGTGGCTCTTTACGGCGGCGCGGCATTCATGATAGCCTACGTTATGTCGTTTCTGCTCGTAGGGCTTCCGTTTGCCATGATGGAATGGACAGTCGGCAGAAAGATTGGCGACAAATACCATAGCGTGCCGTGGACTTACTATTCGTTTTTCAGAAAGCCGTCTGCAAAAATCGTCGCCGCCGTGGCGGTAGTAATACCATTTGTCATCTGCTCCTACTACACATACATAGAGGCATGGTGCTTGGGATACGCCGTGAATTTTGCAACGGGCGCGCTTGATTTTTCATCTACAAAAGAAGCGGCGGATTTCTTCGGTAATTTTGTCGGGGTGAACGAAAACGGCTCCGCATTGGAGTTTTCGTTAAGCAAAGTCTGGATTTACTTTCTCACGGTTTTTGGAATAAATTTTTTGCTGATTTACCTCGGAATTTCCAAGGGCATTGAAAAATTCTGCAAAATAGCGATGCCCCTTTTAATTTTGCTTGCCCTTATTCTCGTAGTGAGAGTTGCCACCATCACCCACGAGCACACGGGACGCGCCGATTCTTCAATAAACCAAGGCATGGGCTTTATGTGGAATCCCGCAAAAGTCGTTTTGGAGGAAAACCAAAACGGCAAATGGGTTGAAGTAAAACGCCTTGTGGGAGACGCCGACATACAACATGCCCAAACCGAAGTTGCAAAATCTTCGCCTCAAAAAGAAATGCGCGTAAGGGAAATTTCGCTTTTCAAACAGCTTTTGAATCCGTCAATATGGATTGCCGCAGTAGGTCAGCTGTTTTTCAGCATGTCTGTCGGCATGGGCATAATAATTTCATACACAAGCTACTTAAAAAGAACCGACGACGTTGTGCTAAGCTCCATTACAAGCGCGAGCGCAAACGAATTTTGCGAAGTCTGCTTAGGCGGAATGATTACCGTTCCCGCCGCAGTCGCCTTTCTCGGCATAAGCGGCGTTGCGGGAGCTTGCGCAAGCTTGTTCGACTTGGGCTTCAATGTCTTGCCGCTCGTGTTTTTAAAGATGCCGATAGGAGAATTTTTCGGCTTTATATTTTTCATGCTCCTCTTTTTGGCGGCAACAACAAGTTCGATTTCAATTCTCCAGCCAAGCCTTGCGTTTTTGCAGGAAGTATTGGGCGTCGCAAGAAATTTCGCCCTGTTCATACTGGCGGTTTTGATGTTTTTGATGTCTTTTTACTCATTCTATTTTTCGAAAGGATTGGTCGCTTTAGACAGCCTCGACTTCTGGGTCGGGCAAACCTTGATTTTCATAATAGCAACTTGGGAAATAATAATGTTCTCATGGACTTACGGCGCTGAAAAGCTCGTAAAAGACGCCAACGCCTATTCCCTGATAAAACTGCCAAAAAATTATTCGATAATCTGGCGGTATTTTACCCCCGCAATTTTGATATTGGTATTCTTGGGCTGGATTTTAAAAGACGTTTTGGGAGTGTTCGGCGGCAAGTTAAGCTATCAAATAGAAAATCTTGTAAGCGGCAAAGAGCCTGTGGCGCAAGCGTCTTTTGCCATAATAGCCGCCCTCATAATTCTCTTCGGAGCGATGATTTTTAAAAGCAAAGAGTTTAAGGAGGACGGCAAATGACACTTGGCGGATGGATAACTTTTTTATTGTCGGTATCGGTTTTTACTTCGTTTTTCGTATTTTGCATTGTAAAAGTCCTCACATCAAAACCGCAAAAAATGATGGGGAAAAATATGTTTAAGGAAGACTTTTTCAAGTCCGATGGCGGCAAAAAATAATATCCTTAGGCATAAAATCATTGGGCATAAAAAAATCTCCCAAACTTGTTGGGAGATTTTTTTCGCTTTGATATTACTTATTCTTTTTGGGCTTCGAAAGGACGCGGGTTTTGATTGTCTCCAATTCCTTTTCAGTGAAATTGGCTTTTGAAAGAGTTTCTTCAAAAACTTTATTTCTGAAATCAATATCCCTATCCCTGCTAAGCGCCTTGATAAATATTCGCAAGCAGTCTTTTCTCACACCGTCAGACGCCTTGTTAAAGCCCTCTGCCATTTCTGAAAGCCCTATATAGCCGACTTGGCGTTCCAAAACTTTTATAATGTCGCTTCGGTCGGAATCGTTTTCGTCAAAGAAGCGGCTTATAAGTTCTTTTCGGTATTTGTCATTGCCGCGGTTAATCAAAACTTCGAGTATTCTGAAATCCTTTTTGTCGGCATATTTCGCCTCGAGAATTTTATCTATCGGCTCATTCATGTAAACCAAAGAATATCTTGCGGGGCGGTACACGCTTCCGTCTTTGCTCACTGCAAGCTCCGCAAGTTTGTCCGCCACGGAAGAATCACCGATGTATGCGCAGGCGTAAACAGCCTCGATTGAAACGATGTCGTTTTTATCCTTCAAAAGAGGAGCTACCATCTTCAAGAACTTTTTGTCGCCCGAAAGCCCGAAAGAGCGTATGGCTGCGGCTTTTGCGCCGTCCGAAAGCTTGTCGAATTTGGAAATCAGTTCCGACGAGTTTTCATAGGTTCTGCCGGTGTTTGCAATGCGTGCGGCATTTCTCGACACTTCGTTTTCGCCCGCGAAAAGCTTGTCCATTTCCTTAATTCCGCGCAGTTTTGCAAGCGAAAGCAACCCGGGGCGAAATTCCTCGGAGAGTGAAATTTCCAATGCCGCCTTCATGTTTTTTTGCGCGATAAACTTTTCCCTTACTTCCGCAAGGGCATTGTTTACGAGAAATTTATCAGTGTTTCGGGCTTTCGCCAAGGCTTTCAACGCCTTTGCGGCATCGGAGCCGCCTATATGCCCAAGCGCGATTACCGCGGAATCAGAAATGTTCTTATCCTTTGATTTTGCCAAGTTAAAAAGCGGCTGGGAAGCTTCGGTTTTACCCCTGATTCCGAGAGCGTAAGCAGAATGTATGGCGACATTCTTGTCTTTTGAATTTAAAAGCTTCAAGAGAATTTCGTCAACTTTCGGATTTTCAAAAGAAATCAAGACGTCGAAAACCGGCATAACATGCGCGTCTTTTGTAAGAAGCGTAGGAAGAACTTTGAGCGATTTTAAAGACGCGGAAGGCTTTAAAATTTTCGCGCAAAGCCTGAAAGCCTCGTCCGATATTTCAGGGTTAGACATTGCGCGCAAAACAAGCTCCTCTGCCGCCGCCATCTTTTCGGGGTTATAGGCGTCCAAAATCAACTCGTGATACCACGCGGAAGAATCGCCGCTGTTTTTGAAAGCCAAAATGTTTTCAATTTCCGCCGCCCCCAAGAAAGAGCAGACGCAAAACAAAAAAGCAAATGATATTTTTTTCATGCAAATTTCTCCTTTTTTATACGAGCTGCCAGTTTCCGCGATAGGCGCGCGAGCAAAGTCTTGAAGCCTGCTCGTCGCCGATTATTTTTTCGGTTTTCCAATCCCAGACGATTTTTCTGCCCGTCCGATAGGCGATTTCGCCAAGCAAACACCCGGTGTTCGTGCGGTGCGCCGTTTCAATGTCGGTTATGGTTGCGCGACGGTTTAAGACACTGTCAATAAACGCGCTCTGGTGGCTTCCGGGAACTTCAAGCCCGTAAATTCTTTCGGAACTCGGCTTTATTTTTTTGTCGATTATTGTTATGGGATTTGACGCAAGCCTGCCCCTGTCCGCCCAAATGGTGCCGTTTTCGCCGATGATTTCAAGACCCATGGGATACTTGTCGGACATTTCCACAACTTCCCCGCGCTCGTAAGTGTAGCGAACCGCAAAGCTTGTCGGCAAATCGTAAAAACCGTCCTTTTGCCATTCGACATGAATTGGCTCTATGGTCTTTGCGCCCTGCATGTGGTAGCCCATCGCCCATTGGGCAATGTCCAAATGGTGCGCACCCCAGTCAGCTATTTTACCCGCGCTGTATTCCGAGAAAAATCTCCAAGTCGTAAATGCCCTGTACGGATGGAACTCAACGTCTGCGGCGGGACCTAACCACATGTTCCAGTCCAAAGTGTCGGGAACTTTTTCGGGCGCAAGCGGCGGAACTTTATTGTTGCTCGGAAGTCCGATTTTTATGAGCTTAACTTTTCCTATCGCACCGTTTCGCACAAGCTCCGCGGCGTACCAAAAATCATGCCTTGAACGCTGCCAGGAACCCGTCTGCCAAATTATCCCGTTGCGCAATACTGCGTTTGACAAATACCTGCCCTCTTCTATCGTGCGCGTCAAGGGCTTTTCGCCGTAAACATCTTTGCCCGCATTTGCGCAGGCAATGCCTATTATGGCGTGCCAATGGTCCGGGGTGGCGGTGGTAATCGCATCGATGTCCTCGCGCGCCAAAAGTTCGCGGAAATCGGTGTAGATTTTTGCGTCTTTTAAATTTTTGCGCTGTTTGAAAACTTCAGCCCCGCAAGTGTTGTTGTGCCCGTAGCCGTAGCGGTTGTCGGACATGCAGGGGTCGCAAAGCGCAACCACCTGCACCCTCTTGTCGCCCAAAAAAGAGCTTGTGTTGTTCGAGCCCATTCCGCCCAAGCCGATTGACCCCATCACAACCCTGTTGCTCGGAGCTACAAATCCGTCCTTTCCGAGAGCGGACGCGGGAATTATGGCGGGCATAAATATCGCCGCCCCCATTCCCTTTATGAAACTTCTTCTATCCATGTTTTCCTCCTATATTTCGCTTTCTAATAGTTTATCCAAAAGGCGCAGCGCAGCCATCACCGCGAATTTGCGATTTTCGTTGCGCGATTTTTTTGCGGTTATTTTTTCGCAAACCGTAAATTTTTTGCATGAGGCGGCAATGTATATGGTGCCGTCGGGTATATTCGCATCGTCCGATTTTTCGGCATAGCCCGTTATTGATAGTGCCGTGTCGGAATTAAATAGTTCGAGGGATTTTTCCGCCATTGAAACAGCGCATTCTTCGCTTACGACTCCCCTTCTTACGACGGATTTTTCAACTTTCAAAACATCCTGCTTTACGGCGGGGGCATAGCACACAAGTGAACCCAAAAAGACTTCGCTCGCCCCCGAAACACTGACGAAGGCGTCAGCCAAAAGCCCTCCGCTGCACGATTCGGCGCAGGATAGAGTCAGTTTTTTTTGTTTTAATTTTTGCAGCAGCTTATCGGCAAGTTTCATTTTCAGTTTTCCATTCTCCAATTTGTGATGTCGTCCGAACTCGGAATTCCATCTTTGCCGAGAGACCAAACATCGAAATCTCCGTCCCCCTGCGTGCTGGGATAAGTGTAAAGATAATCGTTGCCCCACGGATCTTGCAAATTGTCTTTTGAAATGTACGGACCTTTCCACTTGTGCTCGGTTCCGACGGGCGGATATGTCAATGCTTCAAGCCCCTGGTCGTCCGCGGGATAATCGCCTATGTCTATTTTATAAGATTCAAGGGCAGAAGGCAGAGTTTCCAAAACATAAGTGCGGGCAACGATAAGTCTGCTTTTATCCATCAACTTAAAATAATTTGTGTAAAAAAACGCGCAAAGAACAAAAATAATGCCTAAAAGAATCATCATCTCAACGACGCTTACCGCCATAAATTTATCGGGCTTGTTCCTCTCCATATATAAACGCTGTTAAAAATCTCTCAATCGATTGAAATTAGAAATCCCGCCAAACAAGTCAAGACGAAAAACGTTTTTTCCACAACTTGCAAGGCAAAACACTATTTTCAATTTTCCAATTTGTAAAATACGGCGCATAATTTGTAAATCCAAAAATTCAGCCGCCTCAAAGCAAAACTTTCGATTTTTGACGGTTTAAAGAATTTTTGATTGACATTCTAAACGACGTTTAAAATATTAAATAAAAATTGATTTATATTTTATTTGCAAACAAGGAGAAAATCCGCTTAAAGTTTTATTTTTAAACCTTTATTTGCAATTTAAAAAACAAGAGGAAAACCCATGGTAATGAAAAAATTCATAAACGCACCCGAAAACCTTACCCAAGAACTTTTGGAAGGTATGTGCAAAGCTTATAACGACAAAATCAAGCTCGAAGACGGAAAAATAGTCGCAAGGGCAAAGCCGAAAAGCGAAGACAAGGTTGCAATCATCACCTTGGGTGGAGCGGGCCATGAACCGGCGCTTAGCGGATTTGTCGGTGAAGGGATGCTCGACGCGAGCGTGGTAGGCGATATTTTTGCCGCACCGAACGCGGTTGCGGTTTTGGCGGCAATGCGCAAATTCAAGCGCGAAGCGGGCATTTTGCTCGTTGTTTTAAACCATGCGGGAGACGTAATGAGCTCCAATATGGCAATGAAGATGGCTGAGCGCGAAGGCATCAAGTTCAAGTCGATTTTGGTTGCCGAAGACATCAGCGCGGGTCTCGACACCCCCAAGGCTGACAGGCGCGGGCTTGCGGGCTGCATACCCCTCATAAAAGTTGCGGGAGCCGCGGCGGAAGAAGGCAAGAGTCTCGACGAAGTGTTTGCCATCGCCGAAAAATTCAACAAGCGCATTGCAACCCTCGCAGTGGCGATGACAGGCTGCACGCATCCGCAAAACGGCTCTCCCATCAGCGAACTTGCCGACGATGAAATGGAAATCGGCATGGGTCAGCACGGCGAAGGAGGCGGCGGAAGGAGCAAAATTTTATCCGCCGACGAAACTGCAAAAATCATGTTTGAAAATCTCGCCAAGGCAATCGACCTAAAGCGCGGAGAAAGAATTTTCACAATCATAAACGGAACCGGGGCAAGCACTCCGATGGAGCTTTTGATAGTGTATAGGGCTGTCGCAAAGCTTGCAGAAGAAATGGGAGTTATCCTCGTAAACGGCATCGTGGACGAAATTTTGACGGTGCAGGAAATGGCGGGCTTCCAAATGATTGTCTGCGCCCTCGACTACGAAAGCGAAAAGTACATAAAGGCAAAATCAAACGCGCCCTACTGGGTAAGCCTCGGAGAATAATTATGCTGACTCTCGAAAAATTAAAGGCGATGTTCGCCCTCGCCGCAAAAGTAATCACGGAGAATGAAGAATATCTCTCCAAGCTCGACGCCGCCTGCGGAGACGGAGACCACGGCGTTGCGATAAAAGGCGCAATCAACGCCGCAAACGACGCAATCCAAGCAGGAACGGATTTGAAAAGCACACTCTTTGACGCGGGGTTTGCCGCAATGTCGCATTCAAACGGCTCAACAAGCAGCATTTACGGCTCACTTCTAATGGGAGTTTCAGACGGAATTAAAGACGGCGCGGCATCTTTAAGTGCGCAGGAGCTTGCCTCTGCTTTCAAAACGGGGCTTGACTCTATGCGTTCGACCGTGAAGGGAGATGTAGGCGACAAAACAGTGTTTGACGCCCTCATTCCCGCAATCGAAGCCATGCAGGGCGCAAATTCGGTTCTGGAAGCTCTTGAAAAAGCGTCAAACGCTGCAAAGGAAGGCGCGCAAAACACCGCGAAATTGCAGGCGAAATTCGGCAGAGCGCGCAATCTCGGAGAAAAATCAATAGGCACTCTCGACCCGGGAGCTGTTTCAAACTCAATGATTTTCGAGGCATTTTTTAACGCATACAAATAAAAACATATGGCAGACAACGAAGGCAACATCGAGGCGAAAAACTTTTGCGCCGACATCGAAACAAAATCAGAAGGCTTTTTTTTGAAGGGGCTTTCGCATAACGACTGGGGCGTGAAAAACAGAATGAGCCGCATTTTCAACAAAAAAAGCGGCAACACCGTCATGCTCGCGTTCGACCACGGCTACATAATGGGCCCGACGAGCGGATTGGAACGAATGGACTTGACCATCGTTCCGCTAATCGAAGACGCGGACTGCATAATGTGCACGCGCGGCACATTGCGCTCAATCGTCCCGCCGGACTGCACAAAACCCGTCGCTTTGCGCTGGAGTTCAGGCAGCACCATTCTTACAGAGCTTAACAACGAATGCCTGATAAACATAGAAGACGCAATCAGGCTTAACGCTTCAGCCCTCGCCCCGATGGTCGCAATCGGCGGGACGTTTGAGGCAAAGACAATCGAAAACCTCGCAAAAACCGCAGACATGACGGCGCGCTACGGCATTCCGACACTCGGAGTGACGGCAGTTGGCAAAGAGCTTACAAGAGACGCCCGCTACCTCGCCCTCGCCTGCCGCGTAATAGCGGAAAACGGCGCGACATTCGTTAAAACCTACTATTGCGACGAAGGCTTTGAAAAAGTCGTAGCGTCCTGCCCTGTTCCGATAGTAATCGCAGGAGGCAAGAAATTGCCCGAAAAAGACGCCCTCGAATTGGCGTACAAGGCGATAAGCTCGGGCGCAAAAGGCGTTGACATGGGCAGAAACATCTTCCAAAGCGAATGTCCCAAGGCGATGATAAAGGCGGTGCGCGCGGTCGTTCATGAAAAAATGAACCCCGAACAGGCGTTTGAGCTTTTCAGCGACTTGAAGTCGGACATTGCAAAAATCTAAACATTTTGCTTGTTTTAAATAAAAAACGGCTTATAAGATTTAGAATAGAAAGTTAAATAACAATGAAAAAATACATATCTGTTTTGGCGATGGTTTTCGCGTCTTTGGCATTTGTCGGATGCGCGACAACTTCACAAGAAACCTGCCCCGCGCAGTCAAAAAAATGTTTTTCAAAATTGGATAAAAAAATGTTCTACAAAGACGGAAAATTCAATCAAGAAGCGGCAAAGCAAGCCTATTTTGACATGATGGAAAAAATGGGCTATACTATCAGCGAAAACATGCGCAAGAATATGTGGGCGACCGATTTCGGCTTGGGAGACTTCCCCGCAGTCGGAATGGGCGGCATATTCTGGGTGCAGGAAAACAAGAAAAACGGTCTTTTCGGGCATGAAATTTTGCTTCTGCCCAACCAAATGCTTGTTGAACACTACCATGTTCCCGCAGACGGACTCCCCGCAAAGTGGGAATGCTGGCAGGCGAGAGCGGGAACATCATACTGCTTTGGAGAAGTCGGCGAAGAAATGTCAAAATATGACGTGAAAGTTCCCGAAAGCCAAAAGAAGTACTTTACACAAAATAAAGTCATAAAGATTTCCGCTGAAAAAGGCAATATCGCACAGCTCAACCGCCAGGAAGCAAGGCACAGCCAAATAGCGGGTCCCGAAGGCGCGATTGTCACGGAATACGGCGTTTTCCACGGCGACAATGCCCAGAGATTTACAAATCCGGGCGTGAAATTCTAAAATAATTTTTAAACTTAAAAATGCAAAAAAGAGGCTCGCTCGAGTCTCTTTTTTTTGCGCTTCATACCATCGCCTTTTACAATCTTCAAGATTTTAACATTTTATAAATCATTCCAAATCTTTATCCCGCAAAGGCGCAATGTGCAAAAAAAGCTTGCCCTGTACTTTTTTAATATTATGATGTAAAAATATTTTTATAATATAATGAAATTGCTACTACCTATTTATAACCTGACAGTTATTTGTTTTGCGCTTTGCGCAAATTACGTATTTGCATCTACGGTGGAAACTCCCGTATTAGGGGTTTTTTCGGGCGAAATCCCCGCAAATTCCGAAGCCTATATCGGCATAACCACAACGCGTGCTCCTGTTTTTGAGGGCGTTGTTGAAAGCGTAAATGCAGGCTCCTCAAAAATTGTTGCAGACGGAGAACCCGCTTGGAGCGCAAATCAATTTGTATTTGCAGACGGCGTTCAGCCCGAACACTACTATCTTAAAATCACCTCGGGAGAGCTTGAAGGCGCCTGGTTTGACATTTCTTCAAACGACGCATTTTCCGTTGCAATCGAAATTGGCGCGGGCGAAATTCAAAAAATCGCAAAGGGCGACTCTTTTCAAATAATCCCCCACTGGACCATGGCAACCCTGTTTCCCAACGGCGGCGGATTTTCAAAAGCCACAAAAATCTCGGCAACCGCGGGTGCCACAATGCTCTATAAATACACTTCCTATGGAACAGACGGCTTGGAGTATCCGATTGGGGTGAACAGCGCGTCAATGCAGCGTTTTTATTATCGCGAACGCGGCGATATAAACAACTGGTGCGATGCCGATAAAAAAGACGCTTCAAACGTCTTGGTTGAGCCCAATGCGGTGTTTGTCGCAGTCCAGCCTGATAATTCATGCAAATATTCATATTCGGGCAATATACCAATGTGCGCGACATCATTTGTGTTGTTTACACTTGACAATGGCGAAGGCGTGCAAGACCAGGAAATGTACATTCCCCTTCCATCTGCGGTCGATTTTGAATTGAATGAGCTTACTTCCACGCTAATCGATAGCGGCGCGTTTACCCCGTCCACATCTGTGGCGTCAAGCCCCGTCGATATTATCTACGCATATGAAAATAAAAGCTCAGGCTTAAACCTAACGCCCGACAACTCGTTCTTCTACCGCAAACGCGGCGCAACAAACAAGTGGTTAGACAAAGACAAGCAAGACGCGCAAACATATAAACTTTCAGCGGGAACAGTCCTCGTATTCCGCAAAAAAGCAACCGACGAAGAATTTTCAATCCGTTGCAAATTCACTCCAAATTACATTTCAAAATAAAACTTAATATGAAAAAAGCCATAATCTCATTATCGTTAATCCTACTTTCAACGCTTTCATATGCCGCTTGGGATTTGGAATTTGCCGTCGGCACATTCTTTGACAACACAAACGCAATGATTCAAAGCGAATATAAATTTGCCCTCGTTGTTGACATGAATAACAAAGGCTTTGGAGATGATTTCAAACTAGTCGAAGGCGATAGTTTTACGCGCGGCAATTTTATAAACAGCTCTTCCGGCTATAAAACTCTCATAACAGGCAGCCTTATGGATGCAGATGGCGAAGGCTATTTTTTCGCATATTCAAACAACTCTTTCAAATTCGACAATGATGATTACGGCTTTGCAGGAGGAGAAACTGTTGGATTGGTTGTGTGGAATACGCAAAACGATATTTTAAATCATGGCGATATGTACACCGTTATAAATCCCGCCTATACGGACACTGCAAGCACGGGCAGTTCGGTAAATTGGACAATATCAACAAGCAATACCGGAAGATTTCAGTGGGAACTTTATAACAAGTCAGTCGAAGGCGATACTTCCGACAGCTTCTTTACGCTCTCAAAAACAGTGCAGGCAGGTGCAGTGCCGGAACCCTCGACATACGCCGCAATTTTCGGTGTGATTGCCCTTTGCCTTGCCGCATGCCGCAAAAGGAAGTAAAACTTATTGCCACAATGCCGCACATTCGGAAAATTTGCGTGTTTTTCTGTGCGGCATTTATATCTTATGCAAATCAAGCCCACGCGCAAACTCCGCAGAAAACAGATAAAATCAAAATCACCTCTGTCTATAACATAGACGGGGATTGGATATTTAACCTCTTTGACCGCGCAAACCAAAAGACAATAAAACTTTTTAACTATCAAGCCAATTCGGGGTTTAGAATTTTAAATTTTAACGAGGAAACACAAACTGCCACGCTCTCAACGCCGCAGGGCATTTTTATTGTTTCATTGCAAAAAATTTCGCCAACTGAAACACAAGGCAATAATAAACAAGCTTCGCAAGAAGAATTAGACTTTTCAAAAATAACGTCCGACACAGCTCCGCACAAAAGAATTTTAGACAATATAAAATAGCGAAAAACAATATCGTTTGTAAGCGCAAATAAAATGCGGATTGAAAGCCAATCCGCATTTTCTCGTTTAAAAATTTCCCTTAATTTTGCTCAAGTTTTAACTTGAAAAATATCGGGGGCACAGGTTCGGTTTTAAAGCTTGCTTCGTATAAAGTCGAGCCGTCTTCGCCCTTGGAAGTCGATATTGTAATACCGTCTTCCCGCCAATTCTTTAAATCCGTACTCCATTGAGGAGTAATAGATACGCCTTCAACATAGCTTTGAGTGTTATACGCCAGCGAAATTTTGCCCGATGTATTGGCTTTCGCAGAACTCATAAAGTCTTTCCCAAAGGCATAGCGTTCCAAATTTGAAACATCAGCCCCATCTTTTTTTGCATTCGGCAAGGCATTCGCGCCCCAAAGATTTGAATCGACTGCCCATTGTCTGTAAGGCTTCGTCGTTTTTGATACGGGGTTTGCCTTGAAATTTTCAATGATAAACGCGCGCGAATCGTTATCGAAAGCGCTTGTAATGCCGTGGGCAGTGCGTTGCATGTAAATAATGCTTTTGTTTGCACTCGGCATTCCGTTAAATGCTGACACAACCGCATTCGGCGTGCAAGTATTGTCAATTATGCCTGTACCAATATAGGCAGACGCCTGCGTTGATTCGCTCATTAACGCCGTGTCAAAATAAATTGTCGCGGATGTGCGGGTGCTTGACGCGCTGTTAATCCAATCGGGCCAGCCTGAACGCCGCCCAATCTTCATTCCGCCCAAGTCCGCCATTGCGGGACACCAAGGCGTAATTACACTGACATTCGGGCAAAGATACGCCGCCGCCAATGTCTGCGCGCCGCCTTGCGAAAATCCGCGAGCCGCCAAATTCTTGCCGTCCCATACAGGCAAGGCGATTGATTCGTCGGTACTTTTCATCAGCATAACCGCGCGGAGAGATTGGTAAACGCGCTTAAACATTCCGTTAAAGTAGATTTTTTTCGGATCGCCATCATCAATGCACCTGTCGCGATAATGCGGCGATTGCACCTGGCTTATTAAAGTTTTTTCCGTCTGGTTCCCCGAATTTATGCCGTACTGTTTTACCGGATGCGGGCTTACCGACATTCCAATTATGCCGCGTTCGGCAAAGTATGTCGCGTCTCTTAGGTCTGCGCCATATGAACCCGCCCCATAATAAGTGACGCATGCAGGCAAGGCAACGCCCGCCTTGTTTTTAGGAACAGCCAAGTAGCCCGTGGCAACTATGCCGCGCAAGTTAATGTCGTTTGAAGTAAAATCAGTGCCGTATAAATCCGCGCCGTCGCAATTAACGTCGAAGTAATACAAGTCATAAAGAGACTGGGAAGAATGCAAGACAAGAGTCATGACAGGTTCGACAGCCTCAACTTCCGCCTTGCGCTCAGCCCAATATTTGTCGAAGTCCGCAGGGCGAACATCAACGGTTGAAACCTGCTCGGGAGACGCCATAAAGCCGTACCTGTGAAGCATCTGCGCATTGCCTTCCGAACCCGACTCAAAAACTCCCTCGCAAACGAGTTCAGTCTGACCCGCTTCCGAGAGCGTAAGTTCCAATTCCGAAGTAAGCGCGCCGCTTGCAACGGTTTTTCTGCCCAAATTCTGCGTTAATTTGTAAGTCGCACCATCGGGAGGATTGTTTATTTGGAATTTAAACGGCTCTCCGACTTTAACAATGCCGTTTGAAAACAGCGGTACGATTTTAAACGAAGTATCGACAGGTTCGGCAGGGCGTTCAACCTTTGGAGCATCTATAAACTTCACGCCCAAGCCACCGTTTTTATAAATGAATGTCGCGGTTTGGCTAAGCCCGTCAGAGTCTGTATAAACGCGGGTAGTTCCGTCAAGAGAGGAAAATCTTTCAACATTGCCAGAATCCGTAATGAGCATAAATTCATACTGCCCGTTGATTTTGGAAAAGCTCAAATAATCCAAAATGTTTGCCCCGTCCGGCAAAACAAGCCCGCCTGAAAGCGTTATGGAAGAATCGTATTCGAGCAAATTAAAGTCGAGCTTGCCACCCTCTTTGAGAGTCAGCGTTTTCGCCTTGACGCCTTTTTCGACCGCGCCAAATGTTCCGCCCTCAACTGTGATGTTCCCAAGAGAGCCGCAAACCGCCAACGCGCCCTTTTTTACGATTGTATCTCCCGTAAATGAATTATTTATATTGCGGAAAGTCTGTTTGCCCGCGCCGTTCATAATTATTGAAACAACACCGCTTGCGTCGCTGCCTTCCGTATGGTTGTCGCGCACAATTCCGTAGAAATCGCCGCCGTTTCCAATGATTTCCAAAACGCCCGTCCTAATGGTTTTATCAAGCGACGCAACGCCCGTGCGGGTGGCAATAACACCTGCCGAATCTTCACAGCTCGAAACTCCACCCGCTTTTATAGTCTGCGTTAAAAGCCCATTGTTGTCGGAGCGATAGTTTGAATTTAATATAAGCGACCCACCCCTTCCGTTTATGTTTTCGGGAAATGAAATATTTTGGGCAATTTCAACATCTGCACCGCTTACCGTGTGAATTGCAAGAATTACGTTTTTTATCTCCAAATCTTTGGCAACTTTTAAAGATGTTATGAAATTGTTTGGCTGATGCTCTCCGCTTTGCCTTCCGCCCAAATTTACCAAAGTTTCCCCCGTATCGGTTGCATAACTTGTGATTTTTAAATTCCCGCCGACATTGAACGAACCTTGATTTGAGAACCAGTTTCTCGCAAAAGCCGAATGCGAACGCCCCGAAACAGCGGCGACAAGCCTGCCATTGTTTTCTTTTGTAAGACGCGTAATTTCAAGGTCCTCAGTCGTGTTGAAATTGCCGTCGTAAGTGATAAAAGACGTAATTGTCATTTTTAACGTTTTAAACGTCGGCGCGCCGTTAATGGAACAAATATCGTTGTACCCCGTGGCAGTCGTAAGAATTTGAACATCGTCGCCGCTCGCGGGCTTGGTTTCGACAGTTTCCCCGCTTGAATTTTTCCAAACGGCATTTGACCAAGTTGTGCGATTTGCGAAATCGGATTGATAAAATTCAGCAAATGCCGAAAGCGCGACAAAAGCGGAAAAGACGGAAATATATTTTTTCATGTTTATAGCAGATAAGTATTTAATATTTATGAATGTAAAGTATATGAACCAATGCGCCGTTTCAAGCCAAAATAATAAAATCTCAAAAAGATTGGACGCTTACGCTCAGCCGAAAAACTCTTTGGCGTCGGCTTTGGAGATATTTTGCATGTTGACGTATCGAGAGCGGAGAAGGGAGAGGTCGCGGTGTCCCATATTGAGCTGGAGTCGCGGGAGGTCGGAGTATCTTTTCGTAAAGTAGCTTGCGTAGGTATGTCGAAGAACGTCTTGCACCCAATGCCCCTTGAATCCCGAATTGTCCCGAATCTGTTTCCACTTCTTCGACCAATTTCTTGGCGACAAGCATCCAAATCTCGTTTCCCTATCCAAAAGAATATTCTTTAACTTCGGGCAAATTTCGACATGCCGAATGCCGCCCGTCTTCGAGCATATCGAACGGATTTTGATTGAGTTGTCGTCCAAATCTATGTCGCGCCATTCGAGCCGCTTGGCTTCTTTCGGTCGGATACCCGCAAGCATCATAAGCCCGACAACTTCCGTACAGTTTCTCTTCTTCGCGTTTTTTAAGAGGATTTTTGTCTCTTCTAAACTCAGCGGCTTTATCTCTTTTTCGACGATTTTCTTCCTTTCGATTAGCTTGATTGGATTTTTATCGACCCACTCCCTGCGAATGGCAAATTCGAATATCGCATGCAAAAACGACCTGCCCTTATTGTATTGAGATGGCGTTGAGAATGTATCGTTTAGCCAGTCTTCGCAGTTTGAGCGGGATATTTCCGAAAAGTTGCGATTGGCAAGTTCGGGATTGGTACGCATCAGGCGATTTGCCAAGTACCTGATGTCCCTTAATGAATCGGGGCGAAGAATGTCTTTCTTGGTTTCGTAGTAAAGATTAAAACCGTCTTTAAACGACATTTCATTAATCCTGAAATGCACTTTGCCCGTTTCGATGATTTTCGTGCAAAATTGAACCTCGGTTAAATTTGACCCCTTTGGCATGAAATCAAGTATGTTCTTTATAAGCCTTGCCGCATCAATCAGGGTTATATTATTGCCAGTTAATAGCTTCTGCGCTGTTTGCGCCTCTTCCGATATATCTTTTATTTTTTCCATGGTATTTAGAATACTTATGTCAAATAAAATGTTCAAATTTATCTTGGAAGTATTTGATGCTTTTGAAGATTTTATCTTTTAAGGATAAATGCAAAAATGCATAAATTTTAAAATCCTAAAAACATTACGATTTACAACATACTTATAATCAACTCATTAACCCCATAAAAACGAATACAGTATTCTAAATACTGTATGTGTTTTTTATATTACATCAAATATTAACATTTTAAAGGATATGAAAAAATTATTATTAACACTTTTTTTAACTTCGTCAATTTTTGCATATGCAAATAATGAAAATTTCGACAATTATTTCATTGATGGGAATGGCGATGATATTAAAAATTGGGGATTAGATCCAAATTCTTACATAGTCCCTGATCCATATTTTCCATATGAACATTTTGAAAATAAAGAATTAGAAAATTCATCTTGGAAAAACAGCCATTTAACACACATTTCTTTTGAAAATAGTAATTTAACAAATGCAGATTTTGAAAATGCACACATTGGTTATGGTACTAATTTTTCAAATGCAGATTTAACAAATGTAAATTTTAAAAATGTTATATTTTGGTCGGTAGGTCTTTCTAAAAATATGGATGGAGCTAATTTTGAAGATGCATATTTTTTAGGTGGAGGATTTGGGAAATATTTTACATTTGAGCATTTTAAACAAACTAAAAATTATAAAGAAAAGGACATTTATAATATAAACTTTGTTTATATGAATTTGAAAAATTGGGACTTTACAGGTTTTACTGCGGCAGGTGTTTTTTACTATTGTGATTTGAGAGGTGCTATAAATTCGAATGCATTACTTGCGAATACAGGTGCAACAAATACAATAGATCAAGATGGATTTATAAAAGGTTTTCAGATGGATCATGATTATCGTGAATTTTCTATTGCAAAATACGATGGAATAAATGCAAAATTAGATAAAGCATCATCTATCTCGGATGGAGCTGTTTTAACTCTCGAAAGTGGTGCAATACTTGATATTGTAAATAATTCAGTTCTAACTCTCGCCAATGAAGGCACAATTATTTTTGATATTTCCGATAATTTGTCAACCTCTATTAATATTGAAAAAGAATCGGGATTTGTTCTTCAAGACGGCGGTACCCTTATAGTAAATTTAACAGATGAATTTGTATTAAATGATAAGGAAATAAATGTAATGTCTTGGGATGATGGAACTACAATAACAGGTTTCTATAAATTAGTAAAAGGCGAAGATTTAATTTTAAAACAAAATGGTCTTGAATTTAATAATGATTTTTGGAGTTTTGAAGTTAGATCAGACGGATTATATATTTCAGTTCCCGAGCCGTCTACGTATGCGGCGGTAATCGGGGCGATTGCGCTTGCGGTTACAGTTTATCGTAGAAGAAAATAAATTTTTTATTGGGATAAATAACGCAAAAGCAGCGCAAGGGGGAATTTTCCTCTTGCGCCGCTTTTTGGTGGAGAAAAAATATGAATTAAAACTAAGAAGTTGGCGGGGGTGGAATGGTTGGGGGGATTTGTTTTAGGAAGACGATGTCGCCGATTTGGGCGGTTCCTGATTTAATGATAAAAAGGGAGCAGGATTTATTTTTTACGGCGGTTGAATTAAGTATTGCCACTGCGTTCATTGAGGTATCGCAGGCGTAAAAAATTTGTTCCCACTTAGGGAAAATTTGGTAGCTGCGGATTTTTACAACCGCCCTATCCCCTTCAACTGCAACAACTGTTCCTATTTTTACGTCAAATTCGGAAAGCTCGACTTCCTCGACATTTGCAGAATCTTTTAAACGCTTTAAAGCGTTTTTACTTCTGCGAGACTGCGCAAAAGAATCTTGCGCCCCGACAAAAATCGAAGCGCAAAGCGCGAAAATAACGAAGATTTTACTCTTCGTTATTCTTTTTAAACTGGTCGAAGCCCGGCCCCGCATTGTTTCCTTCGCCTTCAAAGAATCCGTGAAGTTGGCGTTTGCGCGTCGGATGGCGCATTTTACGCAGGGCTTTCGCCTCGATTTGGCGTATGCGTTCGCGCGTCACGTCAAATTGCTTTCCGACTTCTTCAAGCGTGCGCGAATAGCCGTCCTGCAAGCCGAAGCGCAAGCTTAGCACGTTGCGCTCGCGCGGAGTCAGGGAATTTAGAACGTCCATAAGCTTTTCGCGAAGCAAAGAATATGCCGTCATGTCGTACGGATTTTCGGCGTTTTTGTCTTCGATGAAATCTCCGAAGTTTGTATCGTCGGAATCGCCTACGGGGCTTTGCAGGGAAATCGGCTGCTGCGCCATTTTCATGATGGACTGCACTCTTTCAACGGGCATATTCATTTCGTTTGCGACTTCTTCCGGAGTCGGCTCGTGCCCCAATTCCTGCAAGAGCTGTTTTTGGATTTGCATTACCTTGTTCAAGGTTTCAATCATATGCACGGGAATGCGGATTGTGCGCGCCTGGTCTGCGATTGAGCGCGTAATTGCCTGCCTGATCCACCAAGTTGCATATGTCGAAAATTTATAGCCGCGGCGGTATTCAAATTTTTCAACCGCTTTCATAAGCCCCATATTTCCTTCCTGAATCAAGTCCAAGAAGTTAAGACCGCGGTTTGTGTATTTTTTTGCGATTGAAATCACGAGCCTCAAATTTGCGCGCACCATTTCGGTTTTTGCCTTGTGGGCTTCGCGCATATCGTGGCGGACTTCCTTTACCAAAGTGAGAAGTTCGGCGGGGTCAAGGCGGTACATGTTGCGAATGTTTATCAGACGCTCCTTGATTTTGCCAACGTCGCCGATTTTAATTTTTTTGCCGCTCTTTTCAAAAGCTTCAAGCTTGAAAAGACTGTCTTCGACTTCCCTCAAAACGGGGGAAAGCCCGTCCAAAAATTCCTCAAAGACTTTGAGCTTGAATTTATAGCCCTTGTAGATGTCTTTCAGCTTTGTTTCGAGATTTTTAAAAGAGGTTAAATAGCGTTTTTGAAGGGAGGGATTTGACGCTTTTTCGTAAGATTCCCAAGCCTTTTCAAGCTTGTCTTCCAAGGCTTCAGCCTCTTTTAAGTATTTGGGAAGCTCGTCCTTGAAATACTTTTCGCGGCTGTCGATTTTTTTGTCGAGAACGATTTTATCGAAACGTTCTTCGCGGTTAATCAGCTTTTTTGCAAGGTCGATTTGGAATCGGTTTGTGAGAGCTACCGAAAAGAGAGCTTTCGTTGCCTTGTTTTCCGCCTGCTCTATCCTGCGGGAAATTGAAACTTCCTGCTCGCGCGAAAGCAGGGGAACTTGCCCCATCTGCTTTAAATACATTCTTACGGGGTCGTCGAGGTTGTCCGCCTGCGAGGCGCGCACCTGCTTGTCTTCCGCCTCGACTTCGCGCTGTTTAAAGCCTTCGACTTCGTCGGTGTCCAAAATATCCACGTCCAAATTTTCGAGAATATTTATGATATTTTCGATTTCGTCGGGATTATTTAAGTTTTCCGTCAAATTTTCATTGATGTCTTGAACGGTAAGATAGCCCTGCTCTTTCGAGATGTTTACAAGGTGCAAAATCTTGTCATTCAGCACTTTTTTGTGCTTTGAATTTGAAACGTTTTCGCCCTTGTCAAAGACCACTTGTTCCGCCGCCGCTTTCAGCATTTCCATCTTTTGCGGAATGGCGGTCTTTGCCGTCTGTGGGGCGTTTACTACGATTTTCTTTGCTTTTGCGTCGATTTTTTTCGGCTCTTCTTTCTTTTTCGGAGCGGTTTTTTTATCAGACGCCTTTTTGACTGCTTTTGAGGGGATTTTTGCGGGCGCTTTCGGGGTTGGCGCCTTTGAGATTTTTTTGGCGGCGGGCTTTTCCGTTTTTTTGGCGGGAGCCTTTGCCTTTGCGACGGAGACTTTCTTTGCCGCCGCCGGTTTTGATGTTTTTTTCACCGTTTTTTTGACTGTCGTTGCTTTGGTTGACATAAATATTTATATCGTTATATTTATTATATAATAAATTTCGTTTCCCGCAAAAGGCTCCTAATCGAACTTATTTGTTTCAATGCATCTCTTTTTTCGTCTTTTGACGATACGGGACTGTCCATTATTTTTTGGAATTTCAAAATTTCTTTCTCGCAATAATTTTTATGTATTTTTTCAAAACATTTAGAGGCGACCGAAACGGGATTTTCTATCTCGTCTTTCGGAGTCGTCATGATTTTATAGGCAATGTTCCTTTCGGCTTCATCTTCTATTTCTGATACGTCAAACTGCTCCCCGCTGCGATAATACGCAATCAGACGCCTTAGCAAATTGCACTGCGCATCCCCGCCGTCAATCCAAACGGGATCAATGCAATTAGATAAAGCTTCCGCGATGTCGGGATAATTTAAAGCTATAAGTAATACATCATAAACGGCATTTGTCAATACTTGGTGCGAATTCTTGTCGGTTTTGGAGTCCGTTTGTGAAAATTCATCGGAATAACGCGCAAGGTAATCTTTCACGACCGCGTCGAAGTTCGCGCCAAGCATTGAAGAAGCCTCCCTTAAAAATTCGTATTTGGCGACATGAGAAGACGCGCACGAAACAAAGGAATAAATGTCCTCCAATATCTGCCGCTTGTCGCCGACTGACGGATTTGGGAAAGCCCGCTTAAAGCCGTCAACCATAAAAGAAACTGCCGTAGATTTGTTTTCAAGGAGATTTTTTACGCCATCTGCGCCGTTTTTCAATATGAGAGTGTCAGGGTCTTCGCCTTCGGGAATGACACACACATAAGGTTCGACGTTGCAGGAAAGCATAATAGGCAAGACCCTGCGTGCCGCTTTCTGCCCCGCATTGTCGCCATCGAGCATTAAAACGGACTTTTTGACGTGGCGTTTTATCAGGTTAAACTGGTTTTCGCCAAGAGCAGTACCCTGCCCCGCCACCGTGTTTTGAAAGCCCGAAACATACATTCTGAGCGCGTCAATCTGCCCCTCCACTATTATGAAGTAGCCAAGCTCTATTGCAGACTTTCTCGCGCGATGGAAGTTAAAAAGCATATTCTGCTTCTTGAAAATCGGAGTTTCGGGGGAATTTACATATTTACCCTCTTCGTAGTCTATGTCAGTGGGCGTAAGAGGCGTCTTGCGGGCGGTAAAGGCGACAACCCTGCCCTGCACGTCGCAAAGAGATATCATGAGCCTGCCCCTAAAACGCGGCATAAGCCCCATGACGCTCGTTTTGTTTCGCGGCGCGAAGAAAAGCCCCGATTCCACAATCGCTTCGTAAGAATATTTTTTTTCTATTTCAGCCTTAAATTCCGACCAGTCAACGGGCGACATTCCTATGCGAAGCTCGTCTTCCGAGCCTTCTTTAAACATGCGCTCTTCGTGCCAATATTTGCGGGCGGCTTTGCCGAAATCGGAATTGCCTTTAAAAACTTTTAAAAACCAGTTTGCCGCATCTTCGTGGATATCGAAAATCTGCTTTCGCAAAGACTGCCCCGCCTTGCTCGCCGCGCCGCGCGAAGCGTCGTATTCGAGAGGAATGCCGAAGCGGTTTGCGATAAACTCCACAGATTCGGGAAAATTCAACCCCTCTTTGGTTTGCACGAACTTAAATATGTCCCCACCCTGGCTTGTGCTGAAACAATAGTAAAAGCCCTTGTCTGGGTAAACGAAAAAAGACGGCGTTTTTTCAGAAGTGAAAGGGCTAAGCCCCTTGAAGCTCGCGCCAGCCCTCTTCAAGCTCACATAAGACGAAACAAGGTCAACTATGTTAACCCTGTTTCTTACTTCCTCTATAGAACTGTCCTTTATGCGAGGCATTCAAACAGTATATCCGCTCTTTTTGGGAAAATATTACAAATTTTATTCGGCGGCGGGGATTTTTTTTATTTCCTCTTCGACTTCCGCGCGCAAAGGATGGTTTTTATCCGCGTACTGCAAGAAGAGAATATAATTATACCTCGCCTCTTCGTAATTTTTCAAAATAACGTAAGTGCGGGCAAGACCAAGCATAATTTCGGGATTGTTCGGGAATTTTTCGCGCGCGGCGTAAATGGTATCCAAAAACTTTTCAACCGAAAATACCTTGTTTGCGGCGTTCAAATATAAGATGGTGTACTCTACGCTTTCAGGAGAGGCATTCAAGGCTTCCTTTGCGGAATAGAAAGCGGACTTGTTGTCGCCCTTTGCAGTGTAAACCTTTGAAAGAGACGCCCAAGCAACCGCCGATTTCGGGTGTTTTGAAACGACAGTCTGAGAAATTTTTTCAGCCTCCTTTATTTCACCCTTTTCGATAAGCTTCTCGCTCGCTTCCGAAGCATATTCAGGCATAAGCAGGCGTTCTTTTGCAAGGCGTTCCTCTTCGATTTTTCTTTCCGCTTCAAGCTTCTTTTGCTCTTCCAATCTCTTGGCTTCGGCAATTTTGCGCTCTTCTTCGGCTTTTTCCTCGTCGATGCGCTTTTGCTCTTCAAGCTTCTTTTGCTCTTCTATTTTTTTTGCCTCTTCCGCCTTTCGCGCTTCCTCTTCTTTTTTGGCTTGCTCTTCCTTCTGCTTTTGCAGGGCTTCTTCAGCCTCTCTCATTTTCCTGTTAAACTCGTCTATATGGGCGCGCAAATTGGGGAACTTTTCCTTGACAAGCTCCGCATCAAGTTTTTCAAGCTCATCGAAATATTTTATCAAATTCGGCATATCTCCCTGCGCCAAAGAGATTTGCACCAATCCTTCCAATATTTCCGACCTGAGCTTGGCGTCGTCTGCGGGCGCGGATTTGTACGCACCCAAAAGCCAGTTTTTAGACTGCTCCAAGTTTTTTATCTTTAAAAACAACGCCCCTATGCGTGCTGATTCCTCGGCATTCGCGCTTCTTCCCGCATTCTTGATTGCGGAAAAATAGGCGTTTAAGGCGTCCTCAAACATTCCCGCAAGCTCCAAATTGCGCGCAAGAGACTTCCATGCAAGAAGGCTCTTTGGGTTTTTCTGCAAATATTTCTTGTAGGCGTTTATTGCGAGGTTTGGATTGCCCGCCTTTTCATAGGCGGAAGCCGCGTAAACGTACATGTCTGAATCCGACAAATTCATGTCGCCCGCTTTTTCAAAATACTTTCCGGAAGTAAGATGGTTTCCTTTGTCGGCATAGGCGTATGCAAGGGCTTCAAATATTTTTACGTCGTCTCCATAGCTTACAAATGCGGCTTCGAGGCTGTCGATAGCCTTGTCAACTTTTCCTGCTTGTATTAACTGCTGGGAATTTGCAATTACTTCCTCCACCTCTTTTGAAATTCTGAGCTGTTTTTCTTCGGGAGTTTCGGGCTTGCAAGCGGCAAGGGACGCCGCCGACACTGCGGCAATGGTGAAAAGCTTAAAATTTTTTAAAAAATTCATATTTCGCGATTTTAAATTCAGTTTTTTAAAATATTGTAAAATAAAAAAATCTTTGCAAATTTTATTTTCAAATTATTTCATATTTTTAAATCGATAGAATAAAAGATGGGAGTTTTTTCAAAATATACCACTCTGCTTGCGCATTTATTTTGCGCGGCAATCCCATCTTTTGCCTATGTAGAGGAATTTAAGGACGCAAACGACATATTGTTTGAATATAAGCTTGCCGATTTTTCGAAACGCGACTATGCCGAAGCGGTAAACGCCGTTTTTTCGGAATTCGAAAAATCCGCGCTATGCCAAATAAAGCCTAAAACAAAAGGCAAAGTCGGGCTTAAAATCTATACAAATTCGGGCGCGGGGATTGCGACTCCCCAAAATTTGGTAATTGCAGTAATCGAAGAACTGAAAAAGCGCGGCTTTAAAAGCGAAGACATTTGCATAGTTGACATGTCAAAGCGAAAAATGCGCGAATCGGGCTTTCTTCCAAAATATTCGGAAATCAAGCTCGGTTCGAAAGACAACTTCATGGGTTCTCCCGTCCGCGACATCGAAAGCGGAGAGTTTTTGAACAAAAACTGGTTTTACGACAACCCGCTGATGCCGCGCGATTTGCAAGCGGGAGTTTTTCGCGACGAAAAATTCAACAAAGAGGCGAGAAAAAGTTACCTGCCAATCCCCCTGTTTCTGACGGTCGATTTTTGGATAAACCTGCCCGTAATCACAGACATGCAGGGAATCGGGGTGTGCGCCGCCCTCGGGAACATCACAATTTGGAACATGTCAAACAACGAAAGGTTTTTTTCAAGCCCCGCAAACGCCCCTATCGCTCTTGCGGAAGTCGCGGCAATTCCCGAATTAAAAGACACAATGCTTTTTACCATACTATCATACGAAAAAGTCCAGTTTGTCGGCGGAAGCGTGTTTAACGCGGCTTTCACTTCGTCGGAAAAGCTCCTGTACGCGTCGGCAAACCCTGTTATTTTGGACTTTTTTGCGCTCGACTACATAAACTGCAAGCGCGTTGAAAAAGGTTTCAAGCTCATTCCCGTTCCGCCGATTTTTGAGTACGCAAGGCAAATGCAGCTTGGCTCTCCAAAACCCTCTGACATAAAATTTAAATCCGTAAAAAATGCAAACTAACCCTAACGAACTCTTTGACGAGGTTGACAGTTGCGACCGTGTAATAGCTCCCCGAACCCGCGCAGAAATTCACAAAAACAAACTGCGCCACAGGGCGGTTCACGCTATTTTCTTCGATTTCAAAAACCGAATTCTGCTTCAAAAACGCTCCGCCTCAAAAGACAGCTATCCGCTTGCCTACACCACCTCCTGCTCAGGGCATGTTGACAGCAACGAAACATACGAAGACGCCCTCATAAGGGAAACAGAGGAGGAATTGGGCGTAAAACTCTCCCTTAAAGACTTCAAATACATAGGGAAATTGGAAGCATGCGAAGAAACGGGGTGGGAATTTACGAAAGTTTACGCCTGCCGCGCCGAAATGCGCTTCAATCCTCCGGCAGACGAAGTCGCAAGCCTTGACTGGGCCGAGATAAAAGATTTTGAAGCCGACGCCAAGGCAAACCCGCACAAATACACCCCGTCTTTTTTAAAAGTGTACGAATTTTTCAAGTCAAAATGCCGAGTTTTAGATTGAAAATTTTGTTGTAAAACAAGTTTAAATCGTTTTTTTTAAAAAGATATTTATGACAATTAAAGAATTTTCAGGCGTCTGGACGGCTATTGTAACGCCGATGAACGAAAACGGCACAGTCGATTACGGCTCGCTGGAATCCCTTGTTGAAAAGCAGGTTGAAGGCGGCGTAAGCGGCATCGTGGCAGTGGGAACAACGGGGGAATCCCCTACGCTCACTCCCAAAGAGCATATCGAAGTGATTGCAAAAATACACGAATTTGCGGCGGGCAGAATTCCCGTCGTTGCGGGCACGGGCTCTAATTCCACCGCAGAATCGATTGATATGACAAAAGAGGCTGACGAAATCGGAGTCGAGGGCTTTTTAATTGTAGCCCCCTACTACAACAAGCCGACCCAGGAAGGGGTTTTTCTGCACTTTTCGGAAATCGCAAAAATTACCGAAAAGCCGATAATTTTATACACTATTCCGGGACGCTGCGGCATCGGCATTGAAAATGAAACGGCTCTGCGCCTTCGCAACGCCTACCCTAATTTCATAGCGATAAAGGAAGCCGGCGGCAAGGTTGAAAAAGTTCGGGACATGTACGCAAAAGCGCAAGGAAAAATGAACGTTTTAAGCGGCGACGACGGACTTACCGTAGAATTTATGAAAAGCGGCGCAAAAGGTGTTGTAAGCGTCGCTTCAAATTTGATACCCGCCCCGATGGTCGAGCTTGTAAACTTCTGCCTGAATTCCCAATGGGAAAAAGCCGAAGCTCTCCATGAAAAGCTATTCCCGCTCTTCAAGGATTTGTTCATCGAACCCAATCCCGTTCCCGCGAAATATGCCTTGGCAAAAACGGGAATGATTGCGACTTCCGCCGTAAGGCTTCCCCTTTGCAGAATGTCCGACGAACACTGCCTAAAGCTCATGCAAACATTAAACTCTTTAAATCTTATATAAAAAATGAAAATACTTTTAAACGGATGCAAAGGCAGAATGGGACAGGCAATCATCGCCGCCGCAAGCGGTTCTGATTTAGACATCGCCTTTAAGACAGACATGGGCGACAATCCCTCGCAGTACATAAAAGACTGCGACGCCGTAATCGACTTTTCGTTCAGAGACGCGACTCCCGAACTCGCAAAGCTCTGTGCCCAAAACAAAAAGCCTCTCGTAATAGGAACGACAGGGCATACCGAAGACCAGCGAAAGGAAATTTTAAAATACACAGGCGATATCGCCATAGTATGGGCGGGGAACTACTCAATCGGCGTAAACCTTTTAAACTATCTCACGAAAATCGCGGCTGAAATCCTGCCTGATAGCTACGACATCGAAATCGTTGAAATGCACCACAGGTTCAAAAAAGACGCTCCGAGCGGAACTGCCGAAAAGCTTTTGAAAATCGCCCAATCCGTGCGCGGAACAAGCGACGACGAAGTGGTCTTCGGGCGCAAAGGGCTTGTCGGCGAACGCCCTCAAAACGAAATCGGCGTGCACTCCTTGCGCGGCGGCTCTGTTGTCGGCGACCATACGGTGATTTTTGCCGCGGACGGAGAAAGAGTCGAACTTACCCATAAAGCGGCAGACCGCAAGATTTTCGCAGAAGGCGTGCTAAAAGCCGTAAAATGGGTAAAAGACAAACCTGCGGGGCTTTACGGAATGGAAGACGTTCTGGGTCTCAAATAAAAAAAGATAAATTTCTAATTCTAAAAGGTTTCAACTTTCTGAAACCTTTTTTTTATTTCTAAAAAAAACCGAAACTTTCTCCGCAAAAATTTGTTTAATTAAAAAAGTACAAAATTATGCCTAGTTCAACTTAATATAAATATGAAAAGTATTGCTTTTATTTTCATAAATTTTTTATCGATTTTTATGAGTTTTGCAAGTGCCGGCGAAAACTTGGTTTTGTATCCAGAAGCAAATTTAGAAGTGCCGCAATCAGACTTATATCGAGTCTATTTAAATGACGATAAAAATAATAGCCTTACTATTTATAAAAATGTCTGCAATAAGTATTCAAGAGGGATGATTGGCGAAGAAAAGTATGACGATTTGCCCTTAACAAAATTTAAAGATAGAAGCATACATTGGGGTCGTTTTTCCTTTCAAGGAGAAGTTGAAGTTATCGTAGAAGTAAATAAAAACATAACAAATAAAGAAATAAAAATTTTTCCATCGCGCCACGCAATAAAAGTTAAAAAATTAGGTGCAAATAAATTTTCTTTTAAGCTCAATCGCACAGGGCAGTTTTCGGTAGAAATTGGCGAAGATGGCTACAAAGAAGTTTTGTTAATTTTTGCAGACCCTATTGAAAATAATCAGCCAAAAAATTTACAAGAATGGAAAGTTATTGAAAACGCAAATAAATCTTTATCTTCTTCAATTTTAGGAAGTGACACTTCGCTATATTTCAAAAAAGGCTTGCACAATATCGGCGTTTTTAAAGTGCCACAAAACATCAAAAATATTTACATTGAAGGCGGAGCTTGGGTTTATGGTGCTTTTATTATGGACGGTGAAGCTTGTTCAAACGTAAAAATTTTTGGCAGAGGCGTTTTGTCAGGCGGGAAGTTGCATTTAAGAGAGTCGCATATGATTGAAGCGAAAAATGGCGCGAATGGAATTGTTATTGATGGCATTGTTATTGCCGATTACTCTTTTTATGCAGTGCGACTATTGGGCAAAGATAACACTGTATCTTGGACAAAAATTTTAAGTGGCTGGATTTATAATTGTGATGGCATTGCAGCCTATGCAAATTCCACAATTAAAAATTGCTTCATCTGGGCGAATGACGACAACATAAAAATTTATCGCGATAATATTGTGGTTGAGGATATTGTGTGCTGGCAACTAGATAATGGCGCAATTTTTCAGCTTAATTGGAGTAATTCGGTTGCTAAAAATTGCAAAATTTGTCGAGTAGATATAATTAGAGCAGAATGGGAATCTGATAGATTTAACAACGGTATTTTAAGCTGCCGAAATTCAGGTGGCATTGATGAAAATTTCGTTTTTGAAGATGTGCGTACAGATACACCAGTAACGCATATTTTCCGCTTGTCGCCACAGGGTGAAAAAAGTCAAATAATTAAAAATTTTCTATTCAAAGATTGGAATATTTTAATTGATTATTCCAAAAACAAAAAGAACTACTTTGAGGGCACAAAAAAAACTCCGCTAACCAAAATTGTATTCGAAAATTTCAAAGTGAATGGAAAAATTTTGAATAAAGAAAATATGAGTGAAATTTTAAAAACTTCCATTTTAAATTGCAAAAAATTTGAATTTAAATAGAAAAAACCTCACTCGAAGCTTGCCAAAAAATTTAAAAATACCTACCGTATTTTATTGATAAAAAAAGCAATTTTTGGAAGTTCACGTTATGATAGTGGGTATTAGAGGTAAGTTAGTTAAGGCAACGCCGCTCTCGGCGATTATTGACGTAAACGGCATTTTTTACGAGGTAAACATACCCGTTACAACCGCCGAACGCTTGGGCGGAATAAATTCGGAAGTGTTTTTGCACACCCATGCAATCTACCGAGAAGACTCGCAGACATTGTACGGATTTGCAACAATCTCCGAGCGCGATTTTTTCAAGATGCTGGTTGAAAAAGTTTCGGGCATAGGTCCAAAAATTGCGCTCAACATAATGAGCAGAATGAGCGTCGAAACTTTAAGATGCGCGATAGAAAGCGGAGACGTGGCCCTGCTTTCAAAATGTCAGGGAATTGGCAAAAAAACGGCCGAAAGGCTGATTGTGGAATTGCGCGGGGCTTTCGGGGCGATAGCGTCGCAACCGTCAGGAGCGCAGCCATCGCCCGATTCCCCTCTGCCGCCGTCAAAATTTGCCGACGCAGTGGCGGCTCTTGCGGCTCTTGGCTTCAAGCTTTCCGATGCAGACAAAGCCGTCCGAAACGCGGCGTCCAAACTTCCCGAAAACGCTTCGACGGAAGAAATCGTAAAAACCGCCCTGCGCTCCTAAGAAAATATGGACACCCTTACCCGAAATTGGAGGCAAAACTACAACTCGCTTGAAATGGCGGTCTTGCACCGCATAAGCATGGTTGTGGTACACCGCACAAGCGTAAAGAAACTCCTTGCCGACGTTCTTGAAATCCTAAACGGGGAAATGGGGCTTTTGAGGGGAACGGTGACTTTAAGGCAGGGAGATTTGCTCGTCATAGAAGCCTCGCACGGAATGACCGAAGAGGAGATAAAGCGCGGGGTTTACCGCATGGGAGAAGGCGTCACGGGGCAGGTTGCGGCGCATGCGAAATCCCGAATAATTCCCGATATCCGCTCTTCAACCGAATTTTTAAACCGCACAAAAACGAGGGTTGCGGGGCAGAAAATCGCCTTTATATGCGTCCCCATAATTTACCAGGAAGGCGTTATAGGGACGCTTTCGATTGACCGCCTCGTTTCCGAAACAACAAACCTTCGCCGAGACAACAGCCTTCTTGAAACAATCGCAAACATCATTGCAGACGCCGTTTCGGTTCTATTTTTGCAAAACCGCGAACGCGAACAGCTCCTCGAAGAAAACCGCCGCCTGCGCCTTGAACTTTCCGACAAAAATTCGCGCGAAGGCGTAATCGGAAAGTGCAACAGTATGCGCAGGGTCATAAACATGATTGCGCAAGTGGCGTCGTCGGATATGCCCGTTTTGATACGGGGCGAAACGGGAACGGGCAAAAAATTTGTCGCAAACGCCATTGTGTCGGCGGGAGACAGAAAGCCAAAGGCGTTTGCAACCCTAAACTGCGTGGCGATGTCCGAAGCCTTGCAGGAGGCGGAGCTTTTCGGCGTCGAGCAAAATTCTCCGTCCGCCAGAATGTCGAATAAAATCGGTCTTTTGGAATCGGCAAACGAAGGCACTATTTTTATAGACAAAATCGGCGACCTTTCCCCCGACGCCCAGCAAAAGCTCCTGCGCTATCTGCAAGACGGCTCTTTTTACCGCATAAACGGCAAAACAAGGCTGAAAAGCAGCGCCCGAATCATAGCTTCCACGGGCAAAAATTTGGAAGAGATGGTAAAAAACGGAAAGTTCAACGAAGACCTCTATCTCAGGCTTAACGCCTTCTCTATCCATCTGCCAAACTTGCGCGACCGCCGAAGCGACATCACTCTTCTTGCGGAATTTTTCATCAACAAATTCAATAAAAAGCACAAAAAAAAGGTAAAACGCATTTCAACTCCCGCGATAAACCTTCTAATGCTATACCACTGGCCCGCCAATGTCCGCGAGCTTGAAAACGCGATAGAAAGCGCGGTTTTATCCGCTTCGGACTCGGTTATATACGGCTACAATCTGCCCGCCTCCCTGCAAACGGGACAATCCACCAACACCTCGAAACTTTCAGAGGAAGCAGAAGTTGACTTCACCGCAATGGTGCGCTCGTTTGAGCGCGAGCTGATAAGCGAAGCTTTGAAAATCCACAGGGGCAACGCAACCGCCTCGGCAAGGCATTTGGGGATTTCCCAAAGAATAATGAATTACAAAATCAAAAATTTGGGCATAGATTCTTCCATCTACAAGAAAAACGCAAAACCCTCAAGGCGTAAAATCTAACCTCGGCGTGGCTTTTAAAGAAAATTTCTGATTTTTGCTCCGATAAAAAATATTGCAAAAATTTCATTTCCGTATAATAAAAAGAGCATAATGAGCGAAAAGGCGTTGGAAAACGAACAGTTGTTTGCAGGGATTGGCGTATCGAACGGAACGGCATACGGCAAGGTCTTTGTCGTCGCGCACACCAGCGCGCAAATCCCCGAATACAATGTTTCCGACTCGCAAATAGACGGCGAAATCAAGCGTTTCGAGCAGGCATTGATGAAAACCAGAACCGACATTGTTTCGCTTAAAGAAGAGCTTGCGCAAAAAGTCGGGGAGAAAGAAAGCTCGATTTTCGACGCCCACCTGCTGGTCTTGGAGGATGTCGCCATAATAAGCGAAACCTATTCAAACCTGCAAGACACAAAGCGCAACATAGAAATCTGCTACATAGAAGTCGTAAACCGCTTCCTGCAAGCCTTTGAAGAAATCGACGACCCGTTCATGCGCGAGCGCATTGCCGACATCCGCGATGTTTCAAGGCGAATGATAAACAACCTCATGGGTCATGAGGAAAAATCCTCGCTAAACCTCGGCGAACCCGCAATTTTGGCAAGCAAGGATTTCACGCCTTCAGATTTTGCGTTTGTCGATAAAACCAAAGTTCTCGGCATAATCACGGAAAAAGGCTCGCTAACAAGCCACACCGCGATATTGGCGCGCTCTCTGCGCGTGCCGTGCATAGTCGGCATAAACATCGAGGAAACAAATTTAAAAAGCGGCGACGTTATTTTGATTGACGGCTACAAGGGCAATTTGTTCGTAAATCCATCGGGCGACACGCTGAAAAAATACACGGAAATTGCGAATATCCGCCGCGAGATAGAAAGAATTTTCGATTCCTCCCTGCCCTATCCCTCCGAAACCACGGATTTCCACAAAGTTTCGCTCGAATTTAACATAGGCTCCGCCTCCGACATAAAAGAAGGCTCTATGGCTTATTCTGACGGCATAGGCTTATTCCGCACGGAAGCCCTCTTTATCGACAAGGGCAACTTTATGGATGAGGACAGCCAGTTCGAGGCATACAAGGCGGCGGTCATCAAAGCGGAAGGCAAGCCCGTAACAATCAGAACTCTCGACTTGGGCGGGGACAAAACGCTTGCCTTTAAAAATGAATTCGGGCATGAAGAAAACCCGTTTATGGGATACAGGGCAATAAGGTTTTGTCTCGACAGAGTCGATATTTTCACGGCACAGTTAAAAGCGATTTTAAGGGCGGGCATTTACGGGAAAGTCAGAATTTTGTACCCGATGATTTCCGGAATAAACGAGCTTGTGAGGGCAAACAGCGTCTTGGAACAGGCAAAACTCGCGCTTAAAAATGAAGGCATTGAATATTCAAGCGACATAGAAATAGGCACAATGATAGAAGTGCCGAGTGCGGCGATGATTATAGACTTAATCGCAAAACATTGCGACTTCATAAGCATCGGGACAAACGACTTGATTCAATACCTTTTGGCGGTTGACAGGGTAAACGACCACGTTGCGCACCTCTATAATCCAGCAAACCCCGCAGTAATCAGAATGCTCGACAAAATCGTATCCGAAGGCAAAAAAGCGAATTTGAAAGTCAGCGTTTGCGGAGAAATCGCGGCAGACCCGATTTTCGCAATGCTTTTGATAGGTATGGGCGTGGACTCTTTAAGCATGGCATCGGGTGCGTTAAGCGAAATCAAGTTCATGCTCCGCAAAGCCTCGTTTGAAGAGTTGCGCAAGCTCCGCAATGACGCTCTTTCGCAAAACTGCTCGCGCGACATTCTCACAATTCTCCGCCGTTTCAGAAACGCGAAGATGAAAGAGTTCATACAAATATGACGCAAGACGCCATTTTACGCATAAAAAACGCCATCGGAGGCGGCAAGGTATTGACAGACCGCAAAAGCCTGCTTGAAGCCTCAATAGACAATTCCCGCTACTCTTTTCTCCCCGATGCTGTCGTAAAAGCGGAAAGCGGAGACGATATTTCAAAAACCCTCAAAATCGCAAACGAAGAGAAAATTTTTGTATGCCCCCGCGGCGCGGGAAGCGGATGCTGCGGAGCGGCTTTGCCTGTCTTCAAGGGGATTGTTCTCGATTTAAGCGCGATAAACTTTATCGAAATAGACCCGACTTCATGGACTGCCCATGTCGGCGCGGGCGCGATAAATTCAGACATAGACAAGACGGCGGCAAAATACGGGCTGATGTACCCTCCCGACCCCTCGTCCAAAAACTATTCGACAATCGGTGGGAACATCGCCTGCAATGCGGGAGGGCTTCGCGCGGCGAAATACGGCGTCACGCGCGACTATGTCGCGGCGATTACCGCATACCTTGCCGACGGCTCTAAAATGGAGCTTTCGCGCCCTCTCCGCAAATTTGCGGTCGGAATGAATTTGAAGGATTTGTTCATCGGAAGCGAAGGCTCTCTAGGAGTGATTGCAGAAGCCCATTTAAAGCTCATAAAACGCCCGCCTTTCAAGCAGACCACACTCGCCGCATTTCTTCATGACAACGCGGCGTTTGAATGCGTGCAAAAAATATTGCAGGCAAACATAATGCCATCCGTGCTTGAATTTATGGACGCGCAGAGTGTCGCGGCGGCGGCAAAATTCAAGGGCAAAAACATGGAAAAATCCGCAATGCTCTTAATTGAGCTTGACGGGGAAAAAGAGGAAGTAAAGTCCTCGCAAAAGAGCCTTGAAAAAATCTTAAGCGCGCACTCAAGCGGCTTCGAAACGGCAGACAGTGCCGAACCGCTGTGGGAACTGCGCAGATGCTGTTCTTCGGCGATGTTCCTTTTAAACAACTCTAAACTAAACCAGGACATCGTTTTGCCAATTCCCAAAACCGTTGAATTTTTCGACTACTTTAAAGATTTGGGGAGTGAAAGCGGGCTTCAAACTCCCACTTTCGGGCATGCCGCCGACGGCAACTACCACATACATTTTATGTACGACGGCTCTGACGCAAAGCAAAAGCAAAAGGCGTTTCTTGCAATGCAAAAGGCGGTAGAAAAGACCGTAGAACTCGGGGGTGCAATATCGGGAGAGCACGGGGTAGGCATCACAAAGTCAAAGTACATGAATTTGCAGATAAGCGACGCCGAATTTTGCGTGATGAAAAAAATAAAAAACGCTCTCGACCCGAACGGCATTTTAAATCCCCAGCTCCGCTACACAAGCCAAGTTGACATCTCAAAATACGCGCAAAACAAGGACATAAAACTGCCCTGGGACAAGCGTTAAAAAAGCGCGGCACAAACCGCGCTTTCAAAAATGCCTGCATCTAAAACTTGGGCGGACGCGGAATTTTTCTGATTTGGTTTCTAACAGCTGCGATTGTGTTTTCTTCCAGCAATCCCGAAAAAGCCATGCAGGGCATGACGACTGATTTTTTCATCAAAATAGTGCCCGGTTGAAGAACGCTGTTGCAGCCAGATTCCGCGTACTCTCCGAAGAACGCCCCTACTTTTCTTAGCCCCGTGTTAACTTTGCCATCGGGCGTCGAAACCGAAACAGAGGCGTTATCCAAGCGCAAATTTGCGCAAATTACACCCGCGCCCGTGTGCGCCCCAGTTCCCATAATCGTGTCACCAATATAATTATAGTGCGGAGTTTGAACCTTGTCCATCAAGAGCGAATTTTTGTACTCGCAGGAATTGCCTATAACGCATCCCTCGCCGATGATGACACTGCCCCTTATAAAGGCTCCCGGGCGGACTTCGGTGTTCGCCCCTATCCATGCGGGCCCCGTGATTGAAGCAAACGCGGGCAGCTTCACGCTCGGATGGATATATACTTTGCCTTCCACATGAACTCCTGCGGGAATGTCTTTTTTCGATTCAAGCTTTGAAAAATCGACGCTGTTTAAAGCGGTTTTAATGTTTTTAAGCCATTCCCACGGCTCAGCTTCCGCGTCGAAAAACTCTTTAAAAACTTCAAGCGACTTCGGAAGATCGAATAAATCTTTTGCCTTCATAAAAATACCAATCTCATATATTCGATTTTTTGTAAAATAAAAAAATATCATAAAAAAGTTTTTTATTTGACAAGCATATGTTCAAAGAAAATTATAGGTGTTATGAAAAATATAAAATTATTTATTCCCATATTATCCATTTTTGCAGTTTCCGCTTTTGCGCAAGAAGAAACTGTTTTTGACGAAATTTGGGAATTTGATTCGGAAAACGAGACGGCGAACACAATCGACGGAGATTACACTGCGCCATACGATATCAATACGTTGATAGAAGTTTCAAACGGCTCTTTGACAGTCACAGGGCATTTTGAAAACAAGGGCATCACAACAATCAAGGGCGCGAATACAATAAATGCCGAAGGCGCAACAACAAAAAGTGAATACAGCTTTAACGCAACCGGTACTAATCAGCATAACAGAAACCAGCTCATATTGGAAAACGTAAATATCAATATGGGTAATTTCTACAACGAAAGAGGCGGCGGATTAAACACTGTTTCGCCTTTGTTGACAGTAAAAGGATATGTTACTTTCTCAAACAATCTCACAACGAAGCAATACGGAACAATCCTAATATCGGAGGGCGCAAAACTTGAAATTCTAAACGGCAAAACTTTTGCGATTGAAAATTCTGTCGGCACGTTGAAATTTGAAAATGCCACAAAAAGCCAGTTTATTGCCCCTTGGGAATTTAAAAATCAATCTGAATCCGTTTATGATTTTACAATTACAAACGATTCCTTGGAATGCGTTGACGCTTCGACTGCGGTTATACAGGCAAGATTTGTAAAAAGCCTGAATGGTAAAATTTTATTGGACTTTACAAATCTGATGTTAAATAACGACTTTGTAGCAGGAGAGACTTACAAAATTGCACTTATAAATTCATATTCCGGAGAAGTAAATTCGGGGCAATTTGACGATTCTTGGCAAATTCTTGCCGAAAACGTATTGGAAGGCGAATTTGCAAAATTTGCAGGCTTTACAAAAGACAACAATGTGCTTTATGTAAATATTCAAGCGGTTCCGGAACCCGCAACATATGCGGCAATATTCGGAGCGATTGCGCTTTTAATTGCGGCGTACAGGCGCAAAAAATAAATTTAAACCACGCAAAAAAAGAGGGATTTTCAAAACAAAATCCCTCTTTTTTTATAGTAAAAATCTATACCGTATTTTTTTGCACTTTAACAAAAACCAAAGTTTACAAATCTAAGCAAAAAACGCGCACCATTTTTTTGATGCGCGTTTTGTATTTAAAAATCTTTCGATTAGCCAATCTACGCGTTTTTTAATCAGATTTGCTAATCTTTCGATTAGCCAATCTGGTAGCGTGTAAAACGCTTGATTTCCAACTTTTCGCCGATTGTGGCGATTTTGTTTGTGAGGACTTCCTTAACAGTGTGGCTGTCGTCCTTTACAAAGGGCTGTTCGAGCAAGCATACGCTCTTGTAGTACTTGTCGAGCTTGCCTTCAACAATCTTTTCCTTGATATTGTCGGGCTTCTTGTCTTCCGCAAGCTGTGCCATTGCGATTTCGCGTTCCTTTGCAACGAGTTCAGCAGGAACTTCTTCGCGGGAAATGCAAATAGGAGCAACTGCCGCGATGTGCATGCAAAGATCTTTTACGAACGACTGGAAATCTGCATTCTTTGCAACGAAGTCGGATTCGCATGCAACTTCGATAAGAACGCCCACCTTGTTATTTGAGTGGATGTAAGCCGAAACCAAACCTTGCGAAGCTGTTCTGCCCGCTTTCTTGTCGGCAATAGCCGCGCCTTTTTTGCGCAAAACTTCGACTGCCGCGTCAGCATCGCCGTTAGTTTCAACAAGGGCTTTTTTGCAATCCATCATGCCTGCGCCTGTGCGAGCGCGCAAGTCGTTTACCATTTTAGCGTTAATTTCTGCCATTTTTAAGCCTTGTCAATTATTCGTTTTCGATTTTCTGCACGTCGATGTCGGCGGCGATTGTAACTTCGGGCTGTGCCGAAACAACTGCTTTTCTGCCTGCAACCGCACGGGGAGCTTTTACCTGGACAGTGCGGCGGTTCAAGCCTGCCTGTACTGCTTCAACCAAAACTTCCGTGATGAGGCGGATGCTCTTTACGGCGTCGTCATTGCCCGGAATCGGGTAGTCAACGGAAGTCGGGTCGGAATTTGTGTCAACCAAAGCGACAACGGGGATGCCGAGCTTGCGGCATTCCGCAACTGCGATTTCTTCAGTCTTTACGTCAACAACAAATGCTACTCCCGGGAGTTTGGAAATGTCCTTGATGCCTTCAAAATTGCGGTTCATGCGGCTCATTTCACGGCGGATTGCCGCGGCTTCCTTCGCATAAAGCTTATCCATTTCGCCATTTGCTTCCATGTCGAGGAAACGGCGGTATTTTTTGAGGCTTGTCAAAATTGTTTCAAAGTTTGTGAGCGTGCCGCCAAGCCAGCGGTTTACGCAAAACGGCATATTGCACATTGAAGCGGCTTCGCGCAAGATTTCCTGCGCCTGACGCTTTGTGCCGATAAACATAATGTCTTTGCCGTCGGCAACGATGTCTTCTATGACTTTCACAGCCTTTTCGAGCTGTTCGTATGTCTTTTCGAGATTGATGATTGAAACGCCCGAGCGGTGGTCGTACACATAGGGCTTGGAACGCGGGTTCCAGCGGCGTGTCTGGTGGCCGAAATGGACGCCTGCGTCCATCAAATCTTTTACGGTGATATTCATATTTTATGCTCCGTATTTTCCTTGCGGAAAACCTTGGATACTTTCTATGTTTTTATTGTTTTAGGTTGTTTTGCACCAAATGCCACTGTGGCATTCAGTAAAAGTTATATAGAAAAGACTAATTCCCCGCCCTATGCAAGCTTTTTATTAAAAAATTTCTAATTTTTCCCCAAGAAAACGTTTAAAAAAAAATCCGCAAAAACACCGCCTATCGTTTCCATAAAAAAACGCCGGCATTTTGAATGCCGACGCTTTTAAAATTTTACCGACCTATAATAATTATGAGGGTATACAGGTTTATAAAACTATCAAATATTTTTTAAAGAAATACGATTTTCTTTATTTATTATAAATTGCCAAGCAGAAAATTTGTTTTGAAAATCAAATTGGAAAGCGAATAATTGCCTCCGCCTAAAACCGCCAGCGCAATAAAACCGAATAAAAACACCACAGCAAGCTCCCTGTCAGACCACGCGGCATTTTTCAAGAACACAAACGCCGCCACAAACATGGTAATCGAAATAAAAACCGAAGCCGTCCTCGTAAACAGCCCTAAAATTACCAAGGCGGAACATGCCAATTCCGCGAAAGTCGCAAGATAAAGGGAATTTGCGGCTCCAATTCCAATCGGGTCGAGCCACTTTTCGGCTCCGCCGTTTAAAATCAATTTAAACTTTTGCAATCCGTGCACAAGCATCGCCCCTCCCAATCCGAGGCGAAGCAGAAGTGCACCCGCGCTGAAAATACATTCGTTCATATTTGTTTTTTCGGAAAAAACAAAACTTATTTTAACGCTTAAAAATTTCCTCGCAAAAATTTTTTTTAAATCCAATATTCGCTTTATGCAAATTTTTAATTTTGAATTGGGTCCGCTTGGCGTAAACTGCTTTTTGATTATCCCCGAAAATTCCGACGCAGTTTTAATCGACGCCCCCGAAGGCTCTTTTGACGCAGTTTCAAAACACCTTGCGCCTTTAGGCAAAAAAGTCGGCGCACTTCTCTTGACGCACGGGCATTGGGACCATATTTGGGACGCAAAAAAATTCCAAGACGCGGGAGCGAAAATATACGCACACCCCGAAGGCAAAATTTTTGTCGAAGAATCGGGCGCGCAAAACGCCTATATGTTTGGCGAAAGCGGGCTTGAAAACCCGAAAATCGACAAACACCTTTACGGTGGCGAAATCTTGGAGTTCGGCGACTGCAAAATAGAAGCAAGGCACACCCCTGGACACTGCGCAGGAAGCGTAATTTTTTACATAAAAGACAAAGACATCGCGTTTGTCGGAGACTTGATTTTCGCACAAAGCGTCGGCCGCACCGACATGCCGACGGGAGACTTCGCGCTTCTTCAAAAGTCGATAAAAAACAAAATATACACCCTGCCCGACTCCTGCAAGCTCCTGCCGGGGCATGGAGAATTTACGAGCGTCGAAATCGAAAAACACTCAAACCCCTACGTTTCGGAATAGATGGATTGCGACGAAAAATTTATGAGCCGCGCCCTTGAGCTTGCACATCTTGCCTGGGGAAAGACCCACCCCAACCCCATGGTCGGAGCGGTAATCGTAAAAGGCGGCAAAATAATAGCAGAAGGATACCACAAAAAAGACGGGGATTTGCATGCCGAAAGAAACGCAATAAACTCCCTGACCCAAAGTCCCGAAGGGGCGACAATTTACGTTAGTCTTGAACCGTGCTCAACGAAAGGCAGAACGGGAGCGTGTACTGATGCGATAATTGCAAGCGGAATAAAAAAAGTCGTCATCGGAACTCTCGACCCAAATCCCGCGCACGCAGGAAAAGCCATCGGCATTTTAGAAAACGCGGGCATTGAATGCAAAGTCGGAATATTGGAAAAAGAGTGCAGGGATTTAAACATAATATTTAACCATTTCATAACAGAAAAAAACGCTCTTCTTGCGATAAAATACGCCCAGACAAAAAACGGGAAAATCGCCGAAAAACGTGGCGTTCCGTCGCAAATAACATCGGAAGCCGCGCGGAAGCACCTGATGCACTACCGCGCCCTCTTCCCCGCAATAGCCGTCGGTTTCGGAACGCTTTTGGCGGACAATCCATCGCTTACAGTAAGGGACGAAAGCGGCGAAAACTCAAACCTAAGATTTATCCTCGATAGATCCTTAAACTGTGCAAGATTAAACCTCTCAAACTACAAAGTTTTTTCCGACAAATTCAAGGACTTGACAACCGTTGTATGCGACCTTGGAGCGCCGAGAGAAAATCTGGAATTTTTGAAATCAAAAGGAGTGAAAATCCTGCAAATAAAAACAAGGCGTGAAGAGGAAAAATTTTTCTGGCAAAACTTAAAAATAGACATAAAACAGCCGGCAATAATGGTTGAAGGCGGCGCAAAAATATTGACTTCAATAGCAAGATGCAACGCCGCCGATTATGCTTTTAAGTATATTGCGGAAAAAGTATTTGAAAATACGGACGCGCTTGACGCTTTTGACTGCCCCGCTCCCGAAATAAAAAATCCCGTTTTGGAAAAACTGCCGCCCGACATTTGCATTCGAGGTTTTTTGCAATAACTTGTTGTGGGAACAATATTTTAAGTCCTTAGTAAAATCTTGACATTTATCAAAATTTTCATATTTACATTTGTATTTAAACTTTAACTTTTATTTTAACGGATACAAAATATGAAAACTCCAAAATATACTGCTGAAAAAATATTCGCGCTTGCTTTGTCAGGGCTTGCTCCTATGCTTGCAACCGCCCAAACGGGAACATACCCTGATGCTGACGAAGGCAAGGAAATAGAGTCAACCCTTGTCTACGCGAGAATTCAGGAAAGCGCAACTTACGACCCCTCAACCTGGGCTGACAACCCGTGGACGTATTTTGTTAAATATAATTATACCGACAAAACATCAAGCGCATTGTTGGAAGCTCCCGATTTGGCGGGCGCGCCTCTTGAAAGCACATCAGTTGAATTTGGAGACAATGGCAAAGTATTTAATTTTACGGATGTTAATTTGACTTACAAATGGGCGGTTTTCAACCAATACACAACCGCAAATTTAGATAACGCTTCGCTAAACCTCTCATCGCGACAAATATCAGACGGAAGATACGGCGAACAAGAAAATGATTTATATTTTGCAACTGTAAATCTTAAAAACGGCTCCGCTTTAAATTATGGAGTCGGCAATTCAGTAAGGTTTTGGTTCTCAAACCTCGACATGCAGGACTCCTCTATGACAGGCGGGCTAAATTTGTGGCACACCGCAAATGTAAGCTTGAAAAACTCCGACATAACCGCAACGGGAACGCTATTGCAAATACACGGCAACGGCAACTCTTTCGTTGAATTAGACAACTCCGCCATGTCAACATCTACAACTGCAAGCGGGCTTCAATTATACGGGCATACGGCAACTGAAAATACACCAATAGAAATTACACTAAAAAATAATTCCAAATTCACTGCGGGAGCCGTCAGCGAAATAAACGGTTTTACAGCAACAAGTGGCGGAGACAGCTGGATTGGATGGGCAAATAAGGAAAACGGCAGAATTACCGTAAACATAGAATCGGGTTCTGAAATGATTTTGGGCTCAACTGCAATCGGTCGTCAAGACGCATACAAGCAGGCGGCGGCGAATTACGGCATAAATATTTCGGGTTCGGAAGGCAATATTTCAAAGCTGATTACAAGAAACTTGATATTGAATACTTCAACCAACGAAGCTGCCACAGAAACTTCATACAACACTTTCGTAAACGTCGGCGAATATTCGCTTTTGAGTGCAAATAACATTTATCTTGCGGACGTCTCCAATGCCGTAAGTGGTACGGCTAAAATATCGGTTGCAAGCAATTCGCAAGTTATGGTTTACCAGTCTTCGGCATTAAAAGAAGGCGATGAAACCATTTATAATGACGGGGGCTCAATAAACGTTGGAACAAAAGTACGCGCAGGCGGAAATGCCATTTTTGAAGCGGACGGCTCTTCGATAAGAGTTGAAACAAGCATAATATCAATCGGCAGCGACACGTCAACGGGCGGCTCAAATACATTCTCGATAAAAAACACCTCGACCGATGTTTCAAAACAAAACTATGTTTCGGCTTTCAACTACGAAATGAAAAATTCCAAAGTTGAAGGTTCTACACAGACAAACCGCTTGGTTATCGACGGCAACACCTATGTTTCAGGCAGAACTTCCCCCGGCAACGGCGACAAGTCCCTCAGATTTAACGTCGCAACCAACGAAAGCGCATCTGGCGTTTCAGAATTGGTCTTGAAAGGCGAAAATCTCGAATTCGGATATTTCTTCCAGCTAAACGCGGGCAACGAAGCCTCAACGGGCGGACAAGGCATTATAACCATTGCGACATCGAGCGCAAAATCTAACGGACAAAACGGATTTTACATCTCAAACAATATGTCGATTTTGGGCGGCGACGGCACAAGCGCGGAAAATCCCATAGGCGGCGTGCTCAGAATGCAGGCGGACGAATCGGGCTTCGGATACGTCAATGCAAATGCCATAAACTTCACGGGCATATTGGAATTGGACTTTACCAAGCTCTTGGGAAAATACGAAGAAGGCGTAACCTTTAAGCTTATAAATGCAAGAAACACAAACGACAGCTCCACATGGCTTTCTTTCTGCGACAACCTCGTGCTTGAAGACTACTCGAATATAAATATCAAATTGCGCGACGAAACCGACGAAGTGATATTTGAGCTAAACGGCGGCGAACTCTCGGTAATATATACCTCATACGTACCCGAACCAAGCACATTTGCGGCACTCTTCGGAGCAATCGCCCTTGCTTTTGCAATGTATAGAAGAAGAAAATAAAGGCATAAACGAATTTGGGGAGGCTTCGGTCTCCCTTTTTTTAGCAAAAACTTCGCGCAAAAGACAAATAACAAAAATGTAGTTTTTCGCAATAAATTCGATTTTATTTAAATTAAAACTTGTATGAGTATTTTTTTGTGCCATTCTTGACAAAATGAAGACTTTATTTGTACCTTCTGAAAAATACTCAAAAGAATTGCGCGTGGCAATAACTCCTTCCGATGCGGCAAAGCTTTCCAAGCTCGGTTGGAGCGTCAATGTCGAAACAAACGCGGGCACCGGTGCAGGATTTGCAGACGCCGACTATGTCAATGCAGGGGCAAACATCGTTTCAGCCGACTTTGAAAAGCAAGCCGACTTCGTTGCGTGCGTGCGCAAACCTTCAATCGAATCAATTAAAAACCGCAAACAAGGCTCTTTCCATTTAAGCCTTCTCGACCCCTTTAACGAAAAAGAGCTGATTAAGGCTTTTGCCGACAATAATGTCACGGCGGCAAGCTTTGAAATGATACCAAGAAGCACAATCGCCCAAAAAATGGACGTATTAAGTTCTCAGGCAAACCTCGCGGGATATTACAGCGTGTTAAAGGCGGCAACCACAATAAACAAAATCATGCCGATGATGATGACGCCCGCAGGCACGATTTCGCCGCTTAAAGTATTTGTAATCGGCGTCGGAGTCGCGGGCTTGCAGGCGATTGCAACCGCAAAGCGTCTCGGCGCGCGTGTTGAAGCTTTCGACACCCGTCCTGTAGTGGAAGAGCAAGTTAAAAGCTTGGGCGCAAAATTCGTTAAAATCGACATCGGCGAAACGGGACAGACCGCACAAGGCTATGCGAAAGCCCTTACTCCCGAACAAATCGAGCTTCAACAAAAGGGAATGGCGAAAGTCTGCGCGCAATCAGACATCGTAATCACAACCGCAAAACTCTTCGGCAGAAAGCCCCCGCGCCTCATTACTGAAGAAATGATTGCCGCAATGAAACGCGGCAGCGTCATAGTTGACTTGGCGGCTGAAAGCGGCGGCAATGTCGCAGGCTCCAAGTTCGGTGAAATCGTCGAAACCGAAAACGGCGTGAAAATCATCGGCGACACCACATTTGAAAGCGATGTCTCAGCTTCCGCAAGCCAGATGTACAGCGCAAACGTCTATAATTTCATAGAGCACTTCACAAACAAGGAAACGGGCTTTGCCGTAAACTTGGAAGACCCGATTATGAACGGTTGCATCGTAACTTCAAACGGGGAAATCCGCGACGAACGCTTCAAATAAAACTTTAAATTTCATTAAAATAATATGGAAATTATATTGCTATTATTCATATTCACGCTCGCGGCGTTCTTGGGGTTTGAGCTTATCGCAAAAGTCCCAAGCCAGTTGCATACGCCGCTTATGAGCGGCTCAAACGCAATCAGCGGCATCACAATAGTCGGCGCAATCATCGCAACAGGCGGCACCACAAACGACACCCTCGCGACAGTGCTCGGTTTTGCGGCATTGGTGCTTGCGTCAATCAACGTTGTCGGCGGCTATCTGGTGACAAACAGAATGCTTGGCATGTTCAAGACTAAGAAGGAAGGCAAATAAGATGAGAGAAATTCTTATAAACATAACTTACATTCTTTCTGCTTGCCTCTTTATATTCGGCATCAAAATGCTCGGCAAGGCGGAAACTGCCAAAAAAGGCAATCTCATATCGTCGGCAAGCATGCTGATTGCGGTTGTCGCCACGCTGTTTGACAGGCAACTTTTGGAATGCAATTTTGCAATGTGGGCTCTCATATTCGGCGGAATTTCGCTTGGCGCAGTAATTGGCTGGGCAATGGCAAAATATGTCAAAATGACATCAATGCCCGAAATGGTCGCGCTCTTAAACGGATTCGGTGGCTTGGCATCGCTTCTCGTCGGCTGGGCAGACTTCCAGTTTAACGGCGCAAACCCCGCCGTAAACCCATATTTTTACAAGACTGCGACAATACTTGCGATATTGATTGGCGGATTGACCTTCACAGGTTCAATCTACGCATGGGGCAAGCTCTCGGGCAAGATTTCGGGCAAAGCCAAAACATTCGCGGGACAAAAGGCGGTAAACGCAACAATCGCCGCGCTTTGCCTTATTTCATCAGTAGCATTTATAGTCTTGGGCAACTATGACGCCGCATACGCATGCATGATTGCGGGAGTTGTTTTATCTCTCGCGCTCGGATTTGCCGCGGTAATGCCAATAGGCGGCGGCGATATGCCCGTTGTCATTTCCCTTTTAAACAGCTTTTCGGGCTTGGCGGCTTCGGCGGCGGGCTTCGTAATCCAAAACAACGTACTGATTGTTGCGGGCTGTTTGGTTGGCGCAAGCGGAGTAATACTTTCTGTCATCATGTGCAAGGCGATGAACAGAACTCTTTACAACGTGCTCTTCTCGGGCTTCGGCGCAACATCGGCAAAAAGCGGCGAAGTCAAAGGTGAAATGAAAGCGATTTCAACCGACGACGCATACTATGTTCTTGAAGCCGCGCAAAACGTTGTCTTTATTCCAGGCTACGGCATGGCAGTTGCGCAAGCGCAGCACGCAGTCAAGGAACTCGCAACAATATTGGAAGATAAGGGCGCGGAAGTGCGCTTTGCAATCCACCCCGTAGCGGGCAGAATGCCCGGGCATATGAACGTCCTCTTGGCGGAAGCCGATGTTCCTTACGAGCAGCTTTGCGAAATGCAGGACGTAAACCCGATTATGGAAAATGTTGACGTCGCCATCGTTATAGGCGCAAACGATGTCGTAAATCCCGCCGCGGCGCAAGACAAGTCAAGCCCGATTTACGGAATGCCGATTATCGAGGCATACAAGGCAAAGAGCGTGTTCTGCTTAAAGCGCGGACAAGGCGCGGGCTTCTCGGGCTTGGTAAATTCGCTCTTCTTTGCGGAAAACACCCGAATGATTTACGGGGACGCAAAAGGAACGATAACCGACCTTGTTTCAAAATTCAAACAAGCTTAATAAATAAAGCATAAAAAAACAAAAAGCGGCGCAAATTAAACGCCGCTTTTTTTGCGCCCTAATAAGGCACACCAAGAACACTTATTTTACATTAACCACTTCGCGGGCGACGCGGCGGGGGATTGCAACCATCGTTTCCCAGGGTATGCGGCGAGTCCAATGGCTGTACAGGGGCAAATCTATGCACTCTCCGCCCTGTTTTCCGATAAACACGACTTCGTCTCCCTGTTCTGCCTCGGAAGCGTTTGCGATGTCAACCAAAGTTTCGTCGAGGCTCACTCCGCCCAATATCGGGCATTTTTTACCTCTGACAAGCACGCAGGCGTTTTTTGAAAAATTCGACGGGACTCCGTCGGCAAATCCTGCGCTTACGGTTGCGATAATCCTTTTTTCGTTACGGCTGATTGACGCTATGCGCGCCTTAAACGACATAACAGGCTCGACGTCGGCAATGGTTTTGCATCTGCCTCCGAAAGGGCTTATTCCGTACTGCAACAGCCCTACCCTGACAGCGTTGAAAGGCGCGCCGTCTTTTATGTAGTTCAGCCCCGCAGACGCGTGAAGGTGGATTAGAATATTTTTCGCCCCGAATTCATCCACGACCCGCGTAAAATTCCGCATCTGCATATGCGTATAACTTTCATCGCAGTCTGCCGACGACAAATGCGTAAAGACTCCTGAAATCCGCAAATTTGAAAACTTGCTAACTTCCCTTAAAAATTCGACTGCCTTTTCGTGCCAAACACCGAAACGCCCCATTCCCGTATCGATTTTCACATGCAAATCCAAAATCCTGCCACGTTCTCGGGCAAGAGAGTTGAAATCCAAAGCCTCTTCGAGGGTTGAAATTGCGGGTGTTGCGCCGTACTCGAATACGAGCCTGCGCTCGTCGGGCAAAAGCGGGCTTAGAACAAGAACCGGCTTTGACGAAACCAATTCGCGTATGCGCGAAACTTCCTGCATGTTGGCGACCGCAAACATATCAGCCCCGCCCTTCAAAAATCTTACCACTGAGCGCGGCAATGAATGCCCGTAAGCGTCCGCCTTGACAACGGCAATGTAAACAGTGCCTTTCGGCAGCGCGGCTTTTATCTTGCGCACGTTATTTTCGAGCGCGCCCAAATTTATTTCTATCCAAGACCTGTTCAAAGCGGTATTCATCTAATGCAAAAACTTAAAAAAGATAGACCCGCGCCCGCCTTCCGCGCAATAAAAAAATTGAAACTTGAAGATTTTAGGCCAATATTTTTTTTATGAAATTTTTTGAATTCGTTTTGAAATTTTTAAGGCGCAGGAACAGCTTGGGATACAGGGCTGAAACCGCCGCCGTAAAATTTCTGAAAAAAGAAAAGAAATTCAAAATACTTCAGCGAAACTACCGCCACAAACATCTTGAAACGGACATAATCTGTTTCGACAAATTTTCAAATTCCATAGTTTTTATCGAAGTTAAATGCCGCCCTTACTACGCGAAAGTGCGCGGCTATTACAGCGCGACTTCAAAAAAGAAAACCGAAAATCTCCGCAAATGCGCAAAAGAGTTTTTACGCGAAAACAGGGCGTTTAACCAAAATTTCAGATTTTCGGTAGTCGAAGTAATCCACAACGAAAAAGGCGAATTTACCGACATTTCTCTTTACGAAACCCGCTAAAAAGCATTTGGAGTTTTATCACTTTTTTATTAGATTGTAAAAATTCCAAATGTCCTCAACAATGCGCTTTTTTACATAATCGCCGTTGGGAGTTTTTGTGATGTAAGTTGTGCGCCCCAATATGGAAAGAAGCGTGGCTCCCACAAATTTTTCGGATAAATCTTTAATCTCGCCCCTTAATTTTGCATTGCGTATCACCATCATAGCTTTTGTAAATTCTTCGATGGAGTACTTTTTGAAACGCTCATCGCGCAAAATTGCCCGAGAATACACTATGTTATAGCGCAAAATATCAATAGTATGCTCGCCGCACCTCAAAAGCTCGTCTTCAACTTTTACGACGTGTATAAGAAAATCTTTGAGCGTTATATTTTCCAAATCAATATCAGTCAAATAGCCGTCAAAGAAAAAATGCCTGCAAGCATGAAATACCAGATCTTCCTTGTTTTTAAAATAGAAGTACAAAAGTCCGCGCGATATTCCCAAAAACTTTTGAATATCGCCTATGCTTATATCGTCATACCCCTTCTCCACCATCAGGAAGAATGCGGCTTCCAATATCTTTTCACGCGTAATTTTCACAATATTAAATACTGTATTTTACAACAATTTGGGCAAGTAAAATAATTCGGCTTTTCAAACTTTTGAACAAATGTTCAATTTTTTATTGACATTGAACGATTGTTCAATTTTATTCATTTGAATATTTTTTTGTTATGAAACTCTCAAAGAAAATCTCTTTAACAGCCCTATTATTGGCACCTGCCCTTTATTCGCCCGGCGCGGGCTTTCAAATACAAGAACAAGGAGCGTCCAATATGGGTACGGCAATGGCCGGCGCGGTTACAAACGCAAACAATGACGCCACTGCGGCGTTTGCCAATCCTTCCGCTTTGTCTTTCTTAAACAAAGGCGATAAAAACACGGTTATTTCCATAAGCGGAGCCGCCGTTTTGCCTACGCTCGCTTACAAGGGAAACGATGGAACAGTTGCCGACTGCGCCGTAAATTCATACGTTCCCAACTTTTTTGCAGCCCATAAATTCAATGACAGAATTACGGCTTCCATGTCAATTACCGCGCCATACGGCTTGGAGTCCAAATATGACAAAAATTGGCAAGGCAACGCGCAAGGCATACACTCTTATCTCATGACAGCCGACTTCAACCCGTCTGTCAGTTTAAAAATTACAGACTGGCTTTCTGTCAGCGGAGGATTAAGCGCGCAATTTGCCTATGTAAAACTTACCCAAAACGCGCCTTATGAAAAAATGTCAGGCGACAGCTGGGGGATTGGCGGAAACATCGGCATTACAATTCAATATGCCGATGAAGGCAGAATAGGCTTTTCGTGGCGCAGCTCTGTCCACCACGAATTTTCAGGCGACGCCCACAGCAAAAGCGCATACGCGCCGATATTGGGCAATCCGGACATTGAAGCGGAAGTTGACATACCGCATACTTTCACGGTGGGAGTTTACCAGCGGCTGCCGGATTTATTTGACAGATTTGCAATCATGGCAGACTACACTTACACAATGTGGTCGTCGTTTGACGAGCTTAAAGTTTCAGGGCTTGCCGCACCGTTCTGTGAAAAAGAAGACTGGAAAGACACTTCAAGAATTTCGCTTGGCTTGCATTACTATCCGAAATTTGACGAAAACCTGACATTGCGCATAGGTTCGGCATTCGATGAAAGCCCCGTAAAAACCGTAAACCGCACAGTGCGCATACCTTGCGGCGACCGTGTATGGTTTTCAACGGGAGCAGGCTATAAATACGGCGCGTTTACTTTTGACGCAGGCTACTCTTATATTATGGTTGTCGGCAATACGGACATAAACAAAGGCGGTGTAAACGGGCATTATTACGGACATATACACGTTATATCAGCGCAAATAACATACGAATTTTAACTATCCGCAAAAAAACCGAGAAAAATTTTTCTCGGTTTTTTATTGTATTTTTAAGCTTTATTGTAGCGGTTATAAGCGGAAACCAATGCTTTAAGCCCCGCATATTCAATGTTTGAATCTACGCCCGCGCCCCATGTCGTTATGGATGTTTCGGGGTTTATCAAACTTATGTAAGCGGCGGAATCGCTTGCGGAACCGCTGCCTATTGCGTGCGAGCGGTAGTCGGCAATCTTGAAGTTTTTAAGCCCCGCAATTTCCAAAGCGTTTACGAAAGCGTTTATAGGTCCGTTGCCCTTTGCCGAGATTTCCATATCCGCGCCCTTGTAAGAAACTTTTGCGGAAATTGAAACGTCTTCGGAATTTTCGCCGTAGCTAATCTTATAGGAATTTATTTTAAGCAAATCCACGCGGTTTACAAACTCATCCTTAAAGAGATTTAAAATTTCTTCGGGTGAAAGCTCCTTGCCAAGCCTGTCGGCAGTATCGTTTATGAAGTTGCCGACTTCGGGGTGCATGGCTTTTGGAATGTCATACCCGTATTCTGTTTCCAAGACATAGGCAACGCCGCCCTTGCCGCTTTGGGAGTTTATGCGGATAATCGCCTCGTAGTCCCTGCCAATATCCTCGGGGTCGATTAAAAGATACGGAACTTCCCAAACATCGCCGCATTCGGACTTTCTGCGAATATCCATACCCTTTTTAATCGCGTCCTGGTGAGAGCCGCTGAACGCAGTGAACACTAAATCTCCCGCGTATGGCTGGCGCGGAGGGACTTCCATGTGCGTGCATCTTTCGTATATCGAACGGATTTCGGGAAGGTGCGAAAAATCCAAATTAGGCTCGACACCCTGCGCAAGCATATTCAGCGCAACCGTTACTACGTCCAAATTGCCCGTACGCTCGCCGTTGCCAAACAGAGTGCCTTCAACCCTGTCGGCCCCCGCCATCAGACCAAGCTCGGTTGCGGCAACTCCCGTGCCGCGGTCGTTGTGCGTATGCAGGCTTATAAGCACCTTTTCGCGCTCAGAAATATTGCGCGACATCCATTCGATTTGGTCGGCATGAATGTTTGGAGTTGTGTATTGGACGGTTTCGGGCAAATTTATTATAATTTTGTTTTCCACCGTTGGCTTCCAAATTTCCTTCACCGCCTCGCAAATTTCAAGCGCGTAATCAAGCTCGGTGTCGCTGAAGCTTTCGGGAGAATACTCCATGCGTATGCGCGAACCGTCAGCCTCCGCCTCGTCTGCAAACTTGCGCACAAGCTTCGCCCCGTCAATGGCAATCTGCTTGATTTCTTCGCGGGACTTGTTGAATGTGATTTTGCGCTGACGCGGAGAAGTTGAATTGTAAAGATGCACAATCGCGCTTTTAACGCCCTTTAACGCCTCAAACGTCTTTCGTATGAGAGGCTCTCTGCTCTGGGTGAGAACCTGCACGCAAACATCCTGCGGAATTAAATTTTCCTCAATCAACTTGCGCAAAAAATTAAATTCCGTATCGCTCGCAGCGGGAAAACCGACTTCGATTTCCTTAAAGCCTATTTTTACAAGCGTGTTGAAAAGCTCAAGCTTTTCGGGAATGGACATGGGGACCGCCAACGCCTGATTGCCGTCGCGCAAATCGACGCTGCACCATATGGGAGCTTTTTCTATCACCTTATTGGGCCACTGTCTGTCGGGCAGGCTGACCCATGTTGCAAGTTTGTACTTTTTATTATTCATTTTTAAATTTCCATTCTTTAATTTTGCCAAAAAAACGCAAGTCTTTCTTTTGGGCTGTAATTGCAAAAAAAACGCGCTTCAAGCGGAAGCGCGTTTTGCAAATGTTTTAATTAAATTATTCCTTAATCAAATTGCATTTGTTTGCAAAAGCATCTTCCGAGACGCCCTGTTTTAGGGCGCGTTCGCGAAGTCGCAAGGAGCTAAGTCGGATAAAGCCCGTTGCGTCGTCGGGATTGTAGTCGCTCTTTACGCCTTCCATGCTTGCGATGTTTTCATCGTAGAGGCTGTACGGGCTCTTTCTGCCAACACAGATTGTGTTGCCCTTGTAGAGCTTTACCCTGACAGTGCCTGTTACTTTTTCCTGGCTCTTGTCGATAAACGCCTGCAATGCCTCGCGTTCGGGTGCAAACCAGAATCCGTTATAAATAAGCTCTGCATACTTGGGCATGAGGGAATCGCGCAAGTGCATCAAATCCCTGTCCATAGTGAGAGTTTCAACCTGCCTGTGCGCGAACATCAAAATCGTGCCGCCCGGAGTTTCATACACGCCGCGGCTCTTCATTCCGACAAAACGGTTTTCGACAAGGTCAACCCTGCCGATGCCGTGCTTGCCCGCGAGAGCGTTAAGCTTCTTCATTATCTGGGCGGGAGTCATCTTTTCGCCGTTTATTGCAACGCAGTCGCCGTTTTCAAAGTCAAGTTCGATGTATTCGGGTTCGTTCGGGGCGTCAACAGGATCGGACGTGAGCCTGAACATATCCTTGTTTTCGGGAACGGTCGGGTCGAACCACGGATCTTCCAAAATTCCGGCTTCATACGAGATGTGGAGCATATTCCTGTCCATCGAATACGGCTTCTTTGCGGACGCCAAAACGTTGATTCCGTTTTTGCGGCAGTACTCAATCATTTCGCTTCTGCCGGGGAACGCCTTGCGGAATTCTTCCATGCGCCACGGGGCGATTACCTGCAAGTCGGGAGCCAAAGCGGCATAGGAAATTTCAAAACGGCACTGGTCGTTGCCCTTGCCCGTCGCGCCGTGCGCCAAGTGTGTTGCGTTTTCAGCGCGGGCGACTTCTACGTGCGCCTTCGCAATCAAAGGTCTTGCAATGGAAGTGCCCAAATAGTACTGACCTTCATACAAAGCGTTTGCCCTAATCATCGGGAAAATGAAGTCGCGCGCAAACTCTTCCTGCAAATCGACAGTGTAGTGTGCGGACGCGCCCGTTGCCTTTGCCTTTTCAGCCAAGCCGTTCAATTCTTCTTCCTGCCCGACATCGGCGGCGAAAGTGATTACTTCCGCATTAAAGCGGTCTTTAATCCATCTTACAAGAACGGAGGTATCCAAGCCCCCTGAATATGCTAATACAACTTTCATAATAAAATTTAAACTTTACTCTTTTATTTTTCATTTAAAAGCTTTTTTTGCAAAAATTTTTTGCTTGCCCAAAGGGAGAAATAGTCGAATTTTAGTCCGCCAAAATGACGACAAACATAAAAACATCAAAAACCGCGTTCGGCGTGCTGGCGGCGTTAAGCCTCGCCCATATGTTAAACGACACAATGCAGTCGATAATAAACGCCGTCTATCCCCTCTTGAAGGAAAACTTAGCCCTTACATTCTCGCAAGTCGGGCTGATCATATTCGTTTACCAGATTTCGGCTTCGATTATGCAGCCGATTTTCGGATATTTTTTGGACAAGAAACCGACTGCGTACATTTTGCCATTCGGAATGCTCTCGACAATGGCGGGGCTGCTCGGAATAGCGTATTCGACGCGCTTTGAAACGCTTCTTGTTTCCGTTCTCTTTTCGGGCGCGGGCTCTTCGATACTCCACCCGGAGGCTTCAAGGCTCACGTCGCTTGCCTCAGGGGGGCGTCGCGGGCTTGCGCAGTCGGTTTTCCAAGTAGGCGGTTCAATGGGCTATTCATTAGGTCCGATGCTTGCCGCCCTCTTCATAACCCCTTACGGGCAGGGCAGAATAGCCTCTTTCGCAATACTTGCGTTTGCCGCTATAATCGGGCTTATGCCCGTTTGCAAATGGTATTCAAAAAGAATAAGCCATGCAAAAAACAGCGATATTTCAACTTCCGCCCAACCTCGGCGCAACATACCGAAAAAAACAGTGGCATTCATTGTTTCCATACTGATGTTCTTGGTGTTTTCAAAAAATTTCTACACCGCAAGCCTTTCAAATTACTACACTTTTTACTTGATGGAAAAATTCGGAATGAGCATAGAAAATTCCCAGCTCATGCTCTTTGCCTTCCTGTTTGCAAGCGCGCTCGGAACCCTGCTCGGCGGGCCTTTCGGCGACAAATACGGGCGAAGGCTCGTCATCTGGATTTCCATTCTGGGAGCCGCTCCTTTTGCGCTTCTAATGCCCTACGCCTCTTTGAAATGGACTTTTGCACTCAGCCTCATAATCGGGTTTATAATGTCTTCGGCATTCTCCGCCATTTTGGTTTACGCGCAGGAAATGATGCCATTAAAGCTTGGATTGGTTTCTGGAATGTTCTTCGGGCTTGCGTTCGGATTCGGCGGAATTTCATCGGCAATACTCGGCAAGCTGACAGACCTGTACGGAATAAACTTTGTTTACGCCCTATGCTCTTTCATTCCGCTTACCGGAATGGTTGCGTATTTTCTGCCGCGAGTCCGCGACTTGCAAAAGCTTGAAAAATAAAAACGCAATAGAAAATATTCCGCATTCCAAACTGTTTTCTCGTGGATAAAAAAACTCTCCGTTTTGGCGGCTTCTTTAAAATAAAACAGACTGAGAGATGACATTTAAACACTAAAAAAAAGCTCCCCGTTTTGGCGGGGAGCAATAAGCAATTCAATTTTATTTTGCGGGACAATTTGCTTCTTTCAAATGCTTTTCAACCGACTTCCTGAGGAAATCAATCAGGCGAAGGGGAACAAATTTTTCGCCGCCCAGCGTTGTGCCTTCGGAATCGAAAGTTATGAAGTTGTCTTTGACTTCGATTTTAAGCTTGGCGTCGTAATCGCGATGCTTTAACGACGCTTTAATTTCGGGCTCGACCGAATCCACTTTCCATTCCCTGTCTTTCAAGGCAGCCAAAACGGCCTTGGAAAGTTTGTCCTTGTTTTGGTCAAACTTAAATGTTTTCGTGAACTTGTTTTGCTGCGCCAATTCGTATCCCAAATCCGTAGTACCCGTGGTGCACCCGAAAAAAGATACGCAAAGCATAGCCGTAAAAAGCATAATTATCTTTTTCATATCTATATATTTTCCCATATTTAAAATAATAATTCAAGCTTTTTAACGCCAAAATAATTGCCACATAAAACTTGACTTGCCTGTTCGCAGATATACTATTTTTAAAAATTTTTTAACATTATGAAAGTATTCATCAACGGCAAATTCTACGAAAAAGAAGACGCAAAAGTTTCCGTTTTCGACCACGGTTTTCTATACGGCGACGGTATCTTTGAAGGTATCCGCCTCTATTCGGGCAATGTTTTCAAGCTCGACAAGCACATCGACCGCCTCTTCCGCTCCGCAAAGGCGATTATGCTTGAAATTCCCTACACAAAGGAACAGATGATTGAAAACGTGTGCGCGACATGCCGCGAAAACAAGCTTTCAGACGCTTATATAAGGCTCGTTGTTTCGCGCGGAATGGGCGCGCTGGGGCTTTCCCCCCGCTCCTGCTCAAATCCGCAGGTAATCATAATTGCCGACCAAATCCAGCTTTATTCAAACGAACTCTACGAAAAGGGTTTGAAGGCAATCACGGTTCCGACACGCCGCAACTCCTCCGCCGCCCTCCCGCCGATGGTAAAGAGCTTGAACTACTTAAACAACATCTTGGCAAAAATCGAAGCGCAGAATTTGGGCTATCAGGAATGCCTGCTTTTGAACAACGAAGGCTATGTCGCTGAATGCAGCGGAGACAACGTATTCATAGTCTTTGAAGGCAAGGTTTACACGCCGCCGACATCCTGCGGCTCGCTAAGCGGCATGACGCGCCAGACGGTTATGGAAGTCGCAAGAGAAATGGGATATGAAATGATTGAACAGCCCCTCACCCGCTACGACATCTGGACGGCAGACGAATGCTTCCTTACGGGCACTGCCGCAAAGCTAATCCCGCTTGTGGAGCTTGATTCGCGCAAAATTGGCGACGGCACGGTTGGCAAAACCACAAAAGCGCTTCTTGAAGGATTCAACAAGGTTGTAACCGAAAAGGGCGTAAGAATATAAAGAATAGCTTTCAAAAAAACAAAATCCAAAACCCGTTTTTATTAAAAAGCGGGTTTTTTTGCGCAAACGCGGAATTAGGCGAACTCAAACTTTTAAAGCCCCTTACAATGTATTTTTTTATTTTTTAATTGCGAAAAACGCCAATATTTAAGATAAAAGAAAATAAAAATTTACGAAAGAGAACGAATATGCCCCAGAAAAACACAAAAAAAGCCGCAATAATTTTATCGGGATGCGGAGTCTTTGACGGTTCTGAAATAACAGAAGCGGTTGCGACAATTTTCGGCGTCTGCCAAGCGGGGGCAAAGCCCGTGTTTTTCGCCCCGAACATCGAACAGGCGCACACAATAAACCATTTAAGCGGAGAAATCGAAAGCGAAAGCCGAAACGTCCTTAAAGAATCCGCAAGAATTGCGAGGGGTGAAATTTCAGACTTGAAAGATTTTGACGCAAACGACGTTGACGCCGCAATTTTTGTCGGCGGCTTCGGAGCGGCAAAAAACCTTTCCGACTTTGCCTTTAAAGGCGCAAACGCTTCGTTGAACGCCGATGTAAAGCGCGCGGTCTTAAAAATGTTCGAGCTGAAAAAACCGCTCGGCTTTGTTTGCATATCGCCTGCGAGCGTCGGAGCGGTCGCGCTCGGCAAATTCGGGGCAACACTTACAATCGGTTCCGACTTGCAGACTGCCGAACTTCTTGAAAAAACAGGCGCAAAACATAAAATATGCGACGCCAAAAACTTTGTCAAAGACCCCGATTTCGAAGTCTATTCGACGCCCGCCTACATGCTTGCCCAAAGTCCGCTCGATGTCCTCGAAGGCATAGGCAAAATGGCGCGTGAAATGCTGAAATAATACTAAAATGAAATTTTACGCCTTAATTTTTACCGCGCTTTTGGCGCAAATCTCCTTTGCGGAAAAACCCGCGGAATCGTCAAAAATGATTCCTGGAGACGTCGCAAACTTCGAGCTTCCGAGCTTCGACAAAAAATCGGGCTACAAGGAATGGGAGCTTTTCGGAAAGAAGGCAAAGTATTTTAATGAAAACAAAATCGACGTCTTCGACATGAAGCTCGACATGTTTGACGGTAAAAAAACTGCACTCAAAATGGCGACATTCATAACCGACTACGCCGAAGTCTCCGCGACTGAAAAGACCGCAAAAAGCGCGTCGGAGCTGACGGTCACAGGAGAAGGCTTCGTGCTTGTCGGCGACGACTGGCTCTGGAACGGCGACAAGCGTTTCGTTGAGCTTTTTAAAAGCGTTAAAGTCAACTTTGAATCGCAAAAAGACGAAATCATAGACAAGCTCGAAATAAAAAGCGAAGAGGCAAAAATGACCTATACAGGCTCCGACAATATCTTCACTTTTTATAAAAACGTGCGCGTTTCAAACGACGAATTTCAGATTTCATGCGAAGAGCTTGAAACGGAATCCCCAAAAAAATCTTCGGGCGGAAGAATAGAATCTCTTAAAGAAGTCCGCGCAAAGAAAGACGTAGTTATATCGCACGACCGCATTTTGGCAAACGCAGGCGAGGCAACTTTAATACCAAATGAAGGCAGGCTCTTTCTAAGCGGCTCGCCAAAAATAAGAGACATAACAAGCGGAGCTTCCGTCGAGGGATACAAAATAGAATTTACGAAAGACGATTCAACCGCCGTCGCCCTATCCTCTCCCGATAAAAAAACAAGGGCAAAAGCGCGCATAATAAGCAATGAAAACGGCAAAAAGCAAACCACAACCATATACGCAAACTCAATAAAGATGGTAAGCTTGGAAGACAAAAACCTCTTCTTCTTCTCAGGCAAAGTCCATGTCGAAAATCCCGAATTTGAAGCTTTCGCAGATGAAATCGAAGCTTATTCCGACAAAGGCTCAAAAAGCGGGAAATACGCAATTTCGAAAATCGTCGGCAAAGGAAGCGTCGAATTTGTAAAAGACGCACGCAGGGCAAATTCCAACATCATAGAAATTTACCCGCAAAAAGAGGAAATCTGGCTCGAACAAAACGCGCGGCTTTCCGACCGCAACAAGGGCATAACATTGAAAGCCCACGAAATCGTCCTCACGAAAGAAGACAACCGCGCTACAGCTTTCGGCGACCGCTCAAAAGAAAATTCCTTCGTCTTGGTTGACATTGCACAGGCGGGAGACTTGGGGCTTCCTAAAAAGTCCGTAAAAAAAACGCGCATCAAATCGCGCTCTCTCATGGCGGAATGGAAAGAAAAAAATGTTTTGCTAAGATTTGCAAGAGACGTTGAAGTGTCTTCGGAAGACATTTTGGCAAAATGCAATTTCGTCGATGTATTCGCGCAGGAAGACAGCGTAAAAGGCAAAAGCCAAGTAAAGAAAATCGAAGCGTTCGGCGATGTCGTCGTTTCTCAAAACGGCTCGAATGCCACAGCGCAAATCGCAAAAATTTATCCGAAGGTGGAAATAGAAAGCCAAGGCAAAAAGACGGAACACCGTTTCATGGAATTCTTGACAGACAGCGAAAAACCGCAATTCCGCCCGAAAATGATTTTGCCCGAAATCGGAAACATAGGCTTTGCGCAAATGTCAAAAGACGCAAAAATCCAAAAAACCCAAATCACAAGCGACAAGCAGTCATACGTTTCGGGAAAATCAAACGATACTTATATATTTGAGGGGAACGTCATAATAAGCGGCACCGACTTCGGGGCGAATTGCGACAGGATAGAAGTCGCGATAACTCCGGACAAGTTCGGCAAGCTTCAAATAGCGCAAATATCGCTTATCGGGAACCTGAAAATCTCGCAGGGCAAAAAGCTTGCAAACGCAGGGCGCGCCGACATAAACCCCGCGCGTGAAACCGTTGTCCTCACCGAAAACCCCATCGTTCAAAACGAGGACGGAAGCCGCGCCTCGGGAACAAAAATGACCTACACGAGGGGCAAGCAGAATATTTCAATAGAAAACCCGCGCATAAAATTGCCTCCGATAGGTGTAAGCAAATGAACTTCAAAGAGGACAAAATAGCAAAAATAATACGCGCAAACAAAAGGCTTTCGCGCGAAGCCTCGCGCATTGAAGGCATATTCCGCTCAATCAAGGAAGGCATAATTTTAACGGACGCGGGCGGAGACATATTCTATGCAAACGCCGCCGCAAAAAACATTTTGGGCTTTGCCGAAGACGGGCAAATTTTGACGCTTTCAAAAATTCTTCCGCAAATAGACTCTGTCGAACTCCGCTTGGTGTGCGGCGGAACAGCCTCCCAAAGGGAATTTGAAATAGCCTATCCGGAGCACCGCTTCATCAAAGTTTTCATGACGCCCGTTGACGGCGAAAAAGAAGAGGCGGCAATAATAATTTCCGACCTCACAAACGAAAGGATTTCCGCAAGAGACAAAATCGAAAGCGAAAAAATCGCCTCCGTTTTAAAGCTTGCCTCGGGCGTAGCCCACGAGCTGGGAAACCCCATAAACTCGATTTCAATACATCTGCAGCTCGCGCTAAAAACAATTGCGAAAATGGAACAGAGCCCAAGCCTTTCAAGGCTGAAAGAATCGGTTGAAATATGCTCGAAAGAGGTTTCGAGGCTCGACGGAATAATAAAGCACTTCTTAAAAGCCCTGCGCCCCGCGCGACCCGATTTTGCTGAAATAAATCCCCTCGCCCCCCTTGCCGAAACTCTGAAATTTCTGCAAAACGAGCTTCAAGACCTAAACATAAAGATTGAAATAAATACGGAAAATTCCCTTCCCTCAATCCTCGGCGACACAAACCTCTTAAAGCAGCTCTATTTCAACCTCATAAAAAATGCGATGGAAGCGATGGACTTGGGGGGCATAATAAAAATCGGAACAAGTTTTGACGACAATTTCGTAAAAATCTCAATTTCCGACAACGGATGCGGCATAGACCAGGACGAAATCACGCGCATATTCGAGCCTTATTTCACAACAAAAACCGACGGGCACGGGCTTGGAATGATGATTGCCTCTGAAATAGTGAAATCGCACGGAGGGTCAATCGGCATAGACAGCCGCAAGGACGAAGGCACAACAATTATGCTTTCATTCCCGAGAAAGGACAAGCGCATAAGAGAAATAATGGCGGAATAATCTCTTAAAAAGCCCTATCCCATTACGATAAATATTTAAAAACAAACACTAATCTGACAAAACAAGAAATGAACAAAATTGAAAAAGCCGAAGTCGTACTCGCATATCCTTCGCCTTTCGGATACGCCACTTTCATAAAGTGCGCCTCGAAGACATTTGTGATTTACATGGACAAATCGGGCGGCGGCGCGGTTATGCGCGCCTTGAACAATATCGCAGGCGAACGCCCGCTGACGCACGAACTGATTTCCTACATTTTGGACGGCGCGGAATGTAAAATTAAAGACGTTGTGATTTACAAGGAATGCGAAGGCACATTCTTCGCAAAAATGACCCTCGTAATGAAAAACGAGCTGGGCGAAAAAATTTTGGAAATAGACTGCCGCCCGAGCGATTCCCTCACCCTTGCAATACGCCAAAAAGCCCCCGTTTACGTTCTGGACTGCGTGCTAAACAACGTGGAGGATTCGAGCGAAGTCCTTGAAGAGCTGCAAGGCAAAAACTTAATCTGAATGCCTCTTTTCGACAATCAGCCAATAAGCGTCTTGGCTCCCATGCAGGACGTCACGGACGCGGATTTTATGTCGGTAATAGCCGAATGCGGCGCGCCCGATTTCTTCATCGCCGAATACTTCCGCGTGCATGAATTTTCGACGCTCGAAAAAAACGTGCTTAGAACCGTGCTTTCAAGACCGAACGAAATTGCAGTTTCGGCGCAGTTCATCGGCGAAGACGAATTTCATATAGCGCGCTCCATAAATCTCCTCAAAAAATATCCGCAAATAGAATACCTCGATTTAAACATCGGCTGCCCCGCCCCGAAAGTTTACAGAAAAAACGTCGGCGGTGGACTTTTGAAAGAGCCGAAAAAAATCCGCTCCATATTAAATGTAATGCGCGAAAACTGGGATAAAAGTTTGAGCGTAAAAATGCGCCTCGGCTTTGAAAGCCAAGACCATCTCGAAGAGATAATAGGCATACTAAACGAAAGCGGCATAAATTTCGCCACAATCCACGGCAGAACCGTAAAACAGCTTTACCGCGGAAAAGTCGATTACGGGGCGATAAAAAAAGCCGCGTCTCTTTGCAATGTCCCGATAATCGCAAACGGTGATTTGACGACGGCAAAAAAAGCCCTGCAAGTTGCCGAATTTACGGGTGCAAAAGGAGTGATGATAGGCAGGCACGCGATACGCAACCCGTGGATTTTCCGCCAGATAAAAGAGCTTAAACGCGGCGAAAAAATGTTCGAGCCGACGCTTCTTGACGTTTACGAATACGTTGAAAAAATCCGCAACAAAATCATAATGAAAAATCCGCAAATACGGTATGCGGACGGCAGAATGAAAAAATTTTTAAATTTCATCGCGCTCGGCGTTGACGAAGGCGGGAATTTTTTGAGGGAAATGCGCCATGCGCGCGGCATCGAGGCCCTCATGGAGTGCTGTAAAAAGCATCTTCTTGAAAATCCCTCAAAGCCTTTCGCGTCCGAACCATACCCAAACCTCTGCCCGCGCCCGAATCACGAACTATGACTCCGTCTGAAAAAATCGAAAAACTCTCCCGACAAATCACTCCCGAAAGATACGCAAAAATGCTGAGAGCCCTTGAATACCGCACTCTCAAGCTAACCGTGGTTTTGGAGGACATTTACCAGCCTCACAACGCAGCTGCGGTTTTGCGCAGCTGCGACGCATTCGGGCTTCAAAGCGCGTACGTTATAGAAAACCGCTATCCGATGAAAATAAGCCACAACGTCGATATGGGCGTCTCGAAGTGGATGGACATTTTTAAATACAAGTCCCCCACATGCACAACGGCATTTGCCGCCCGCAACAGGGAGCCCAACGAATTCGACAAGGCAAACACAATCAAGGCGATTTCGGACTTGAAAGCGAAAGGATATGTCGTCGCGGCTTCAAGCTTGGACGCAAATCCCGTTGACGTCTGCGAACTTCCCGTTGAAAAGCCCCTTGCAATCATGATAGGAACGGAGCTTACCGGGCTTAGCAAAACCGCGCTTGAAAACGCCGACATAACTTTTAAAACCGACATGCTCGGCTTTGCGCAGAGCTTCAATTTGTCGGTCTTTGCCGCGCTTTGCATATCGCAGCTTTCAAAGAAAATGCGCGCGCTAAACGACGGCTGGAAGATGGGCGAAAAGGAAAAGCAGGAATTGCTTCTGCGCTGGCTAAGCCTGTAAAACTTCAACAGTATCAAAAAAATCCAAAGTAAATTTGCGCCATAAAAATTTTTCGGTAAAATTTGCCTTTCCCACTGCGGGAATTCAACAAATTAAAGAAAGGTTTTTATGACTGAAACATCAGTAATATTCGACGCCACTTCAGCCGCGGGTTCCGCCGCCGCGGGATATGTCGCAACCCTGCTTGCGCAGCTGTTTGCGGGCTATCAATCAGTTCAAAAGCAAAATTTTGAACTCTTAAAGCAAAAAATCGAGCTTGCCGACTCCTCCGCCGACAAAGCGGCAACAAGAGACGGAAGCGGCGGAAAAATCATAAGAAGGCTCATATACTTCGGCTGCGCCTTCACGATAATGGTTGCCCCGTTCATCTTCGCGTTTTTCAATTCAATTCCGGTTGAAGTCGAAGAAAAAGTCCTGTGCGGGGGATGGTTTTGGGGGCTTGTGCCTGAATGGTCGAACACTGTGTTCCACAAGATAAACGGCTTTTATCTGCCCTCGTCTATTCAGCACGCCTTCATATCGTTTTTAATTCCGTTTTACCTTGGAAGAGGCGCGGCAAAATAAAAAAAACGGGCGCAGGTTTTTATCTGCGCCCCGATTTTTATCTTTCCACAAGCGAAACGGCTGAAATGTTGGAAATTTCGGCATCGTCTTTCAAAGCCCAGACGACCTTGTTGTTCTTGTCGATTTCCATAAGCTTAGGCTGGGATTTGTCCTTGCTGTGCCCGTTCCAATTTGAAGCCAAAATATTGCCGTTTTTAAGCATGCGGGCTTCCGTCATGAAAAGCATTTTTGCACCGTCAATATTAGAATTGTCGATAACCCTCAATTTTTCTTCTGTATTGGGATTGACGATGAAAATCCTGCCCCCGTCGCACGAGAGCAGCCAGTTGCCGTTTTTAAGCTCCTTTACACTGAAAATCGGGGCTTTCAAATTGATGTTTCTTACTATTCCGCCCTTGGGATTTATCTCCGCAATCGTTCCTTTTCCTATTAGCGGCACGACATAATTGCCTTTTTTGTTTTTTATTATCTGCCTGAACTGCCCGTGCGGATTTTCAATGTCCGTCTCAAAATTTGTTTCCTTTAATATTTTGCCGTTTTTATCAAGTTCCAAAATTCTCGCTTGGGGAATGGCGCATACGCCGACTAAAATGTTTCCGTTCGGCAAAAAATGCGCAGTATGGGCTTCCTGCCCTTTTTCGGGCTTGAACTTCCAAACAATTTCTTTTGTTTTGAAATCCACCAAACACACTTCGTGCTTGTTTGAATAAACCAAAGTTTTTTTGTTTTTTGAAAGAGATGCAGAGTTGCACTCCCTATAATCGGGAATATCGAAAACCCATTCTTTCGTACCCGAAGCCTTGTCGATTAACATTATCTTATTGAAATTGCACCCTGCAATCAAAAGCTTTTGCGCGGAAAGCGACAATGGAAGAAATAAAAACATCGCCAGAAAAAATCTAATTGCGTTTCTCATAATAAAAAGCAATTTATATATCAAATGACGTAGAGCAAGAATATTTTGGGTGCGAAAACAAAAAAAGGCGGTTTTGACCGCCGCGATAGAGCTAAAAACGCCCGAAAATTATTTTGCAACCTTTCTGGCTGCGCGCCACTTATCGCGATGGTTCACAACCCAATCAAGCAAGGCACGTTCAAAACCGATGTCATGACCCGCCTTTTCTGACTCTATCCATTTATGTTTCAGTATTTCTTCGCGCTCCGCGAGAAATTCGTTGTAAAACTTGGATTTTGCAAGCGAAAATCCCGCTTCGGAACTTTTTTTTGCATTAGTCTTCATAAATGCCTCCCATTTTGAATACATAAAAGTATTCGGAATAAATTTTGCATTTTCAAGCAGAAAAATTGCGCTATCTCGACCAAATTCGCAAGGAATTAAGGAAAAAATACTCCAAGGCGGCGGCATCCTGCATATTTAGCTCCATAAGCCCTGCGGAATGCTCCAAAATTTCCGTTGAATGGGCAAGCTTCAAGGAGGGAACCTTTCCGTTTGAAGCTTCCATCGCCGAATTTAACATCTCCTCTTCAATGGCTGAAAGCATGCGCTTGCGAAGCCTCCTGCGCTCGCCCGCCTGCAATGCGGCTATTTGCTCCTCGTCCAAATTTTCGCGCTCTTCATCCGTAAGTTTTTCCTCCATATCCGAAAGCCTCGACAAAATGCCGTCAAACCTCGAAAGCATTGAATAGCACTGCATAAGCGCATCTGACGGCGTGAATTTGCCGTCAAAGCCGACAACCATTGCCTTCTGCCATTTTGAAAAATCGCAAATCCAATCTTCCCATTCGTCGTCTTCCAAAACGGCCGACTTGCACGGAACGCGCAAATGTATGCACCTGCTTTTTATCGTGTCCAAAAGATCGTTCGGACGCTCCGTAAGCATAAACAAAAAAGTGTCGTGCGCAGGCTCTTCAAGAGTTTTCAGGAACGAATTTGCGCTTTCTGCATTCATTCTGTCCGCCTCGTAAACCACCGCGACTTTTTTGCCGCCCGCATTTGAAGACTGGTAAAGCTTTTCCAAAAGCCAGCGCATTGTGTTTACGGGCCACTCTCCGCCAACCCTGTCGGAGTCGCTTCCGATTTTTATGTTTCGCGCCTTGCCGGACGGGCGAAGCTCAAAAAAATCGGGATGCTTTGCGGGGTCTGAAACGTTCAAAAGCCTGCCCGCGCAGTGTTTTGCAAGGCGTTCAAGCTCGACTATGGAGCCGCCGTAAAGCAAAACGGCGTGGTGAAGGCGGTTTGAATTTATCGCCCTGTCAAGCACTTCGCCTGCCGCGCCGAATTCAGACATTGAACCTCTCCTTTACGCATTTTGAAATTTCGCCCGCAATTTCCTCGATTGACTTCGAAGCGTCTATAACCAAAAAACGTTCGCTGTTTTCTTTTGCCAAGCGCAAATACTCCAAGCGCACTTTTTCGTAAAATTCGATTTTCTGTGAGCCCATTCTGTCGGAATTTCCGCTGTCGCGCTTACACGCCCGATTTAAGCCCGCAACAACGTCCAAGTCCAAAAGCACTGTCAAGTCAGGCATGCATTCGGCAATGGCAATATCGTTTACGGTTTTTGCCAAGCCAAAACCAAGCGAACGCGCCACACCTTGATAGGCGTATGTAGAATCTATAAACCTGTCCGAAATGACGAATTTGCCCGACTTTAACGCGGGGCGTATAAGCTCATCAACATGTTGGGCGCGAGCGGCGGCAAAAAGAAGCATCTCGGTTTTAGGCGACATGTTTTCGCCCTCTTTGGCGTTAAGGAGCAAATCCCTTATTTTTTCGGAAATAGCGGTGCCTCCGGGCTCGCGGGTAATAGTGTAATCGCACCCCCTGCCCGACAAAAACTTCGCAAGCATGTTTATCTGGGAAGTTTTGCCGCAACCTTCTCCGCCCTCAAAAGTAATGAATACGCCGCTTTTAGACATGCAATTTACTTTCCCAAAAAAAGAATTCAAAAGCAAGAGCGAAAATGGAATAAATGCGGTCTAAAAAACTGCAAAAAAGCATTTATTTTTTGACGTTTTTAGGCGCGAAATCCCTGTATCCTTCGTATTCGCCGCTTGACACCGCCCAAATGTAGAGGCTCGCCGCGCTGCAATACGGAGAAAATCGGCGGCGGTATTTTTCAAAGAGGGCGCGTGTTATTTTACGGTGGTGGTAAATCATTCTAAGCCCCCGTTGTATTGCGAAGTCCCCGAAACTTAGAACATTCGGGCGGCGCATTGAAAAAATCATCAGCATTTCCGCGCTCCACACGCCTATTCCGTCGAGCGAAGTCAAAGTTTCGACGACTTTTTCATCGTCCATGTTCTTTAAGGCTGATATGTCAAATTCCCCCGACATGATTTTTGCCGCCGCGTTTTTTATGTAGCCCGCTTTTTTAAAAGACATGCCAAAAGACTGCAACTTTTCGATTTCAATAGAATTGATTTTTTCGGCAGACATGCCGCCAATGCCGTTTAGCATCCTGTTCCAGAGCGTTTCATGAGCTTTTGAAGAAATTTGCTGGGCTGTGATTGAAGAGACAAGCGCAGTGAATAAATCAGGAATCACTTTCCTTTTTATGGCGCCTATGCGCAAAATCGCCTCTTTCATGCGGGCGTCCTTTTCTTTTAGGAAGCTTAACTCCTTTTCGCCGCAAATGAAATAATCGCCTTCCATAAAAAAACTACGCCAAAAACTCGACGGGGGAAGACTCCGTGCGCTGTATTGCCGCCCTCATGTTTTCTTTTTCGCATATCTCCTTTATTTCATCGTCGGAAAGAAGCATAAATGCGGTTGACATGGCGTCCGCAATCAGCGCATTGTCGCAGACGGCCCAAGCGCGGTACGGCATTTTTTCGGGAACTTTTCCCGTCCTGCAATCTATTATGTGGCTGCCCTGCACGGCTGTCCCCGAACCGCCTATCGCGCAGTTTTTAAGCTTTATATCAACTTTGCTCCCCGCAAACGTGACATCCCAGCTGTCTTTGCCTTCGGGCGGATTTAAAGCCAAAATGCTGCTTGCGCCAAAAGAAAAATGGGCGGTTTTTATCCCCCACATGTTAACGAGCCTGTCAGCGAGCAGGTCGAGAGCAAAGCCTTTGCCTATCGCGCCCAAGTCGATTTTCCCGTCAGAGACTTTCTGAACCATAAAGTTTTCGGGATTCATCTTAAACTGCGCGCGCCGCGGATTTTCGATTGCCGCCTTGCCCTTGGCTTTCAAAAAGAACTCTCCCATACATACGTCTATCGCGCCCTTTGAAAGAGAGGAAGCGTACATCGCCCCCGCAAGAGCCTCGGCTGTTATGTCCAAAATTTGCGTCGCCTCCCCGACTTTTAGCGCGTTTATTGCGGAAATTTCGCTATAATCCAAAAACATGCTTATCATGTCCTCGATTTGCTTTACCCTGTCAAACAAGTCGTAAGCGGCGCTACGCGCGTAAACTTCCGTCTTTGCCCCGATGGAAATATCCAAAGAGGTGTTCATTGCGTTTGTCTGGTACTTATAAATTTCCATTTTTTAATAATCCGACAAAAACGCCCGCTCTGCAAGAATAATGATTTTTCTTGTAAAAATAAAACGATTTCAAAATAATGTGTTTCAGATATGCTTAAATTGAATTTTTTGACTTTGACGCTTCTTTCAATCTCCGCCCTCTCGCATGCCGAAACGCGCGGGAATGCCGATATTTATCCCGAATCTTCGCAGGCGGAGCAAACGGAAATACTGCCGATGCGAACTTATTGCGACATGCGCGAAGCTTCGATTTGGATTATGGCAAAACCAAATTCAAAACTGGAAATTTCGTCAAACGGCAAAACTTCGCAAATAACGACAAACGGCGACGGAATTGCAACAGCGCGCCTAAACTCGCTTAAACCAAACACTGAATACGAATGCAAAATCGCCTACTCCGATAAAAAAGACCCGCCTGTTTTGCTAAGCGTAAAAACAATTCCCGACTATGAAAAACGCTCGCCCGCGCCCGATTTCAAATTCGCCATAATCGGCAGAGTGCATACTAACGACCCCGTCTTCGACGAACCGTTCAAAACTCCGGGCGGAGAATACGAAATTTTCGACGCCGTAAAAAAACAAAACCCTGACGCCGTAATTTGGGCAAACAACGGCGCAATGTTTAGAACTGCGGACTACGGAAGCCTTGGCGGAATGAAGGCAAGATACCGCGCTGAACGCTTAAATCCCTCGCTTAAAGGGCTTCTTGCGTCAGCCCCCAACTACGCAGTCATAGGCGAAGACTCATACGGCGCGCCGGATTCCGACAAGAACCTCTGGAACAAAAAAGACTCCGTAAATGCGTTTAAATCATTTTGGCTCAACCCGTCCTTTGGCGTAGGCTCGCAGGAAAACCTCGCCTCGTTTTTCAGATACGGAGATGCGGAAATCTTCCTTTTGGACGACTCCACAATGCGAAACAACCTCGACTACAAAAACTCCCGCCCTGAAATGCTCGGCGAAGAGCAGTTAAACGGACTCTTGTCGTCCTTAAAAAAATCAAAGGCAAAATTTAAAATTGTTGTTTGCAATTCTCCAATCACAAACCCCGTCGAAGACAAAGGCAACTTCGCTTTCTACAAGAAAGAGCGCAAAGACCTTTTGGACTTCATAAACGAAAACAAAATCGGCGGGGTTCTCTTTGTTTCCGCAAAGAAAGACTACGCAGAAATTACGAGAATGGTCAGGGCGGGAGCGCACGACTTGGTCGAAATAACAGTCGGACCCGCAACGGCGCGCCCCGCAAAAAAACGCAACTGAAGTAAACTTTTTCCGCTCGATAGGCTCGCTGGTTTTGCAAAGAAGCTTCGCCACCATAAGCTTTGAGGGAGACGAAAACGATAGACAAATAAAAATAGACTTTTTCAACAGCAAGGGAGAAAACCTGCTGACGCAAACAATCAAGGCTTCCGAGCTTTACAAGTTTGAATGACGCCTATTTGTCCGTCATTAAACCTTAGAGTGAAAGCCGCGTCTTTGGGCGCGGCTTTTGCTTGTTTTATGATGCGCCCGTCGCCGTCCAAAGCAATCGCAAAGCCCCTTGAAAGAACGCTGTCAACGCTCAAAAGTTCGAGCTGCTTTTCGCAAGCTTCAACCTTTTCCCCCAAAACAGCAATCGTACCAAGCGGAGAAAGCCCCTTAAACTGCGCATAGATTTGCGAAAGAGAATGCTTTTTTTCGGCAATGTTTTCAAGGCATAGCGAACGCAGGCGCGACTCTGTTTCGTCAAGCGAGATGGAAAGATTGTTCAGTTTATTTTGCGGGGAGCTTGCCCTAAAAAGAATTTGCGAAGACTCTAATTTTTCCCGCGCTTTAACAAGAATGTTTTTTACGGCTTCGGAAACGGCGTTTTTTAAATTTGCAAAATTTTCCAAAGCCAAGTTAAATTCGCTTGAAATGTATTCGGCAGCTCCGCTCGGCGTTTCCGCGCGAAGGTCGGACGCAAAATCGCACAAAGAAAAATCGACCTCGTGCCCGACTGCGGAAATAGTCGGGATTTTGCATGCCGCAACGGCCCTTGCAACAATTTCCTCGTTAAAGCACCACAAGTCTTCGAGAGAGCCTCCTCCCCTTGCAAGGACAAGCAAATCCAAATCCAAACTCTCCGCCTTTTTTATTTGCGACACAATTTCCATTGCCGCCTCCGCGCCCTGCACGCGCGAGGGCAGAACAATAATTTCTCCTTTCCAGCCCCTGCGCCTCAAAATGCTTATGAAATCGCGCACCGCAGCCCCCGCAGGAGAAGTTATAATGCCGATTTTACGAGGAAGAAACGGCATCTTCTTTTTGTTTTCGGCGTCGAAAAGCCCCTCTTTTGCAAGCTTTTTTTTAAGCTCCTCAAAGCGCATTGCAAGGTCGCCGAAACCGTCGGGCATAACGGCTTTCACAATCATCTGGTAAGAGCCTCTGGCTTCGTAAAGCGATATTGCCCCATACGCCAAAATCTTCATTCCCTCTTTCAGCTCCACCGAAACTCCGCGCCTTGCATTTTTGAAAAGCACTGCGGAAAGCACGGCATTTTCGTCTTTTAAGCTGAAATACGTATGCCCGCTCGGATAAAGCTTCACGCCTGATACTTCGCCCCTTATCCAAAGTTCGGGAATGGAAGTTGCCAAAAGCATCTTAAAGCGGCTTGAAAACTCGCCCACGCTTAAAATTTCATCGCTCGATTTCAGAAATCCCATACTGTTTTCTTCTTTTTAAAATTCTCGCCGCCGCAATAAAAACGCAAATCAAGCTCGCGCCAAAGATGAGAGATGCAAAGTCTCCGCGCACAATTCCCTCCGAAAAATATATGTAGCCAGAAACGTGAAACGCCTGAATAATCATTGAAATTGCCATATACTTTTTAAAATCGACCCCCGAAAGCCCGAGCAGGTAATTTTGGACGCAAAGAGGATTGCCCGGAATCATGCGGACAAGAAAAACTAAATCCGCACCCGATTTTTTGGATATGTTGGGAATTTCAACACCGCGGCGGCTTAAAACTTTCCGCGCAAAATCGACAAATTTTCGGCTTATGAAATACGAAAAAGCCATATTGAAGACGACGCCGACATAGCATAAAAATATTACAATCAAAATGTTTTCACCGCTTGCGCCCGCCGCAAAGTAAACGGGGGTTATCGGCAAAACAAAAATCGGAAGCAAAAAGCACGCGAGCGGATAAGCCCAAAGCGGAAGAGCCTCAATCTGCTCAAATATTGCCGAAAGCAGAGCCTTGACTAATTCAGAAAGGCGCAATATTTCCGGCTCAAAAAAAAGAAGCAAAACCGCCGCCGCAAAAACTGCGGCAAGAAAAGCCAATGAAAAACATACCGCCTTTTTCATAAAACTATTTTAAGAAATTTGAAACGGCGCATTCAAGATTTTTTATGACAAGCGGAATATTCTTTTTAATGTCGCACCCCTCGGAAAAATCGCTTGCAACCTTTACTGAAGAAAAGTTTTCAAGCGGAAAATTCAAAATAGAAAGAGACTTCAAAATTCCGTAGCATTCCATATCGACAAAATCGGCAATGCCCGCATAGCGAATGCGCTCTTCGTCTTTTTTTACCGACCTGCTTGAAGAAACCAAAGTGTTTGGATTTTCACTTAGAAAAAACTCGTCTTTGCAAAAATCATCGGCGCAAACGACCTTCCCGATTTCAAACACGTCCCCTACTTTTCCCTTTTTTCCAAGTATCCCGCAGGCTCCCGCATTCAGCATTTCTGAAATGTCAAATTTGCGCACAATGTATTGGACGCAAAGCGCAGCGGAGAGCATTCCGACACCCGAAACCGCAAGCAAAGAATTGTCAGCCGCGAAAACCTCAAAGTTTTCGCTTTCGATTTTCTTGAAACCGAAAGCCGATATTGCGAAATCGGCTTCAAGGCGCGTTGCGAAAATTGCGGCTTTCATTTTAAAAGCAAATTTGAAATTAAAGAGTCTTTAATTTTAGAAATGTCGTAAGTAAACTCGTTTACAAACGCCACTATGTGGCTGTGCAAAACGTCCTCTTGAAGATGCTGTGCATAATGCCTTACAAGAGGCAAAGTTTCGTCAAAATGCCCAAACGAATACTTTACAGACTTTCTGATTTCGTCTTCTATCGCGCCCTTTAAACTCGCAAAATCCTTGCGCACGCAAATGCACCCGAGCGGCACTGGAAGCCCCGTTTTTTTCGTCCAATAATCCCCCAAGTCTTCGACAAGTTCCAAGCCGTAATCCTTATAAACAAACCTGCCCTCGTGTATCAACACCCCCGCGTCAATTTCATTTCTTGAAAAGGCGGGAAGAATGTCGCTAAAAAGCATGGGGAATATTTCGGCGTCTTTGCCCGCATAAAACCTGTAAAGCAATGCCGCCGTGGTGTTAAGCCCGGGAACTGCAACCCTGCCCCCGCTCCAACCGCGCCTTGCCACAAAAACAGGGCCGGTTTCAATTCCAAGAGCCGCCCCCGCGTCCAGAAGCTCGTACTTGTCGCGGTTTGCCAAATACGCGGGAAACGAAAGCTTCGTTATCGGATATTTCGCCTCAAAGGCAAATTCGTTCAAGGTTTCTATGTCGTGCCGCTCAAATTCAAAATCGAGATTTTTTCCGATTTTCGATATCATCGCAAAAAATGCGAATGTGTCGTTGGGACAAGGTGTTATTGCGAATTTCATTGCCGTAATTTTTTGTAAAATCCGTCGCGGGCAAATGGAATTTTGCCGGCGTTTTCTATTGTTTTGCGCATTCCCAAAGCAGTTGTGCTGTTTTGAATGCCCGCGCTTTTTACAACCATTTCATCCATCAGAACTCCTCCCATGTCGTTTGAGCCCATCATTATGGCAAGCTCCGCTACTTTCATGCCCTCGGTGAGCCACCCCGACTGCACGACATTTATATTGTCCAAAAATATCCTCGCAAGTGCTATGGTTTTTAAAAATTCGGGGGCGGAAACTCTTTTAATATGGCTCATGCGCGTATTTTCAGGGGCGAGAGGCCATGCTATAAACGCCTTGAATACGCCAAGTTCGTCCTGCATATCGCGCACCAAATTAAGATGCTCCAAACGGTCCTCAAAAGTTTCGCCCATGCCGAAAGTCATCGTTGCCGAAGAATATATGCCGTTTTCTTTAAGGGCGCAGATTACGCTCTTCCACTCTTCGACGCTCGTTTTTAAAGGGGACACGTCTTTTCTGATTTTTTCTACAAGCATGTCCGCAGCCCCCGGTATGGAATCGGCTCCCGCCTCTTTCAGCCTTCTTACGCACTCTGAAATGCCAATGTTCGCGTTGCGCGCAAATACAAAAATTTCAGACGGAGAGAAGACATGCAAAAACATCTTGGGGCATTGAGCCTTTATTTTTCTTAAAATCGAACACGCCCAATCCAAGCTAACGTCTTTGCTTAACCCGCCTTGAAGCATAATCTGCACCGCGCCGTTTTTCTCGGAACGCTTTGCGATTTCCAAAATTTCATCGTCGGTTAAAAAGAATTTTTCGATGACGCCCGCGCGCGCGTGGTAGGCGCAAAACTTGCACTTTGCAAAGCAATCGTTTGAATAGTTTATCATTCGGTTTACGATGTAGCTTACTTCGTTTCCCAAATTCATCGCCCTGTGCCTCGCCTGCGCAAGGCGCGCAAAATCAAATATCGAAGCGTCCCTCAAAGACAGTGCCTCTTCAACCGTTATCCTCGCGTTTTCCGAAACTTTTTTAAGCAAATTTTCCATCGAAAATATCCCTCGTTTTTTTAAAGGCAAATTCGTCCATGCGGTACTTCAGCCCCGAATAGTAGAGCCTTGCGTCATCTGCCGAAAAATTCGGCTTGCCAAGCGCAACCGCCGCAAGTTCGCAATACCGCCCAATGTTTTTTTCAAATTCTAAAAGCGAATTTTCATAGTACGCAAAAATTTCGCCCTTTATTTCGTCATAAATTTCGCGCTTCACGGCTATGCAAGAACATATCAAAGGCGCATTGAAAGTCTCGCGCCAAAGTTCCCCTACGTCGAATTTAAAAGCGAATTTTGAAGAGTACGTCATCGCCAAATCGCCAATCATCAAAGCGGCGTCGGCTTCTTCAACTGAGTTTGACCTGTTTTCAAACACGTCAAAGCCAAATTTAAATTTTGAAACTGCGGAAAGCGCCGCTATCGAATTTTCCGAAAAAGAAGTGGCGAAAACTTTTTTCCCTTTTAAATCTCCAAATTCAAAGTTTGAAAAAAGCTCGATTGATTTCACTTCCCCGTCGGTTGCTATGCAAAAATTCGGCAAACGCGCATAAGATTTTTCAATATCTTTGTAGGCAAAAAATGAAACTGCTGAAATATCCAACGCGCCATCGCGGCACATATTGTTTAGCTTTGACGGCGCAAGGGAAAAAGTTTTGCGCGCAAACGGAAACCGCTCAGCGCAAAGTTTCAGCGGAATGAAATTTATAAATGAAATTTCCCCGACGTTAAGAAACATAATTTGAATTTGTCAAAACAGGCTCAAAACCCGCCGATTTTATTATAAATTCAAGCTTCTTGCCGTCCCTGTCGGAAACCTTCGCGCCCGCAGAAACCGCGACTTCCTCATGCCAGTGCGTTCCGCCGATGTCGTCTGCACCAAAGCACAAAAGAACTTGAACCAAACGCTCGTCAAAATGGGTTATGGGAACTCTTATGTGCGGAAAGTTGTCCAATGCAACCCTTGCAAGGGCGCATATTTTCGCATCGTACGTCGCTGACGAAGACGAGGCAATTTCGCTCTTTCCCTTTCTGAACGGAAGCGGAACAAAAGCCTTGAAGCCCCCTGTTTCGTCCTGCAAATCCCTAAGCTTTAAAAGATGGTCCGCGACGTCTTCGGGGGTTTCTATATGCCCGTAGAGCATTGTTGCGTTTGTTTTCAGGCCCGATTTGTGCGCAACGCGCATGGCATCAAGCCACTCTTCGCCTGTCAGCTTGTTGGGGGTTATGCGCTTTCGAACTTCGGGATTGAAAATTTCAGCTCCGCCGCCGGGAAGCGCGTTTACACCCGCGCCCTGCAAAATTTCATAAATTTTTGAAAGGGGCTTGCCCGATATTTTCGACATCAAAACGCATTCTGAAACAGTGAAAGCCACAATGTTGAAATCCGGATTTGCGCTTTTTGCCGCTTTTACGACATCCACATAATATTCGAGCGGAAGCTTTGAGTATATGCCGCCTATAATATGGATTTCAAGCGCACCCGCCGCCGCAAAATTCAACGCTCTTTTGTGTACTTCGTCCGCGCTCAGAACATACGCGCCGTCCTGCCCTTCCCTGCGCGCAAAAGAGCAAATCGGGCATAGAGCCTCGCAAGTGTTTGAATAAGTTATTGCGGCGTTTATCGTGTAATGGGCGCGGTTGCCGTAGAGCCTGCGCCTAAACGCATCGGCGAGCTCTCCGAGTTCGACGGGGTTGCCGTTTAAAAGGCTTACGGCAGTTTTTGCATCTATTCTATCATTCATTTGCACAAAAGTTTATAATCGCCTTTTCCGCCGTGATTGTCAATTTGTAATAATGCAAAAAAATCTTTTTTAAATATTGATTTTTCCGAGATTGTAATTATGGATTTTATGTATGAAAATAAAAATCGCTATCGTAATTTTGGCAGTGCTGGCATCGGCGTTTTTTCTTGTCAGGAATTCGGGGAAAGTCCCAAGCGGCACTCCGCATGAAAAAGCCTTATATGTAATTGAAAACAACTCATGCCTAAGCTGCCACGATTTCAACGCAAAAAAACCGTTTTACGCAAAGCTTCCTATTGCGGGCGCACTTGTAGAGCAGGATATTTTGTATGCTACGCGCTCGATTGATTTGAGCCAAGTCGTAAAAAACTTAAAGGAAGGCAAAAGTGTCGGCGAAGTCGATTTGTCGAAAATCGCCTACTCCGCGGAATTTGGCACGATGCCTCCTTTGCAATATTCCCTCTTCCACTGGAAAAGCCATTTAAACAAGGAAGAAAGAAACGCCATTTTGGACTGGGTAAAAATAGAGCGCCAAAAGCTCTCCCAAAATAGCGGCGTTGCAAAAGAATTTGAAAACGAGCCCGTGCGCCCGCTAAATCCCGCGCCCAAAACAAATCCTGCAAAAGTCGCGCTCGGAAAAGAGCTTTATAACGATACTCGCCTTTCAAAAGACAACACCGTATCATGCGCCACGTGCCACAATCTTTCATTGGGCGGAGTTGACAGACTGAGATATTCAAAAGGCGTTGACGGCAAGCTTGGCGGAGTAAACGCCCCGACGGTGTTTAATTCCACATTCCACCACCGCCAATTCTGGGACGGCAGAGCCGCAAATTTGGAAGAGCAGGCGGGCGGCCCACCGACAAACCCCGTCGAAATGGCTTCGGACTCTTGGGACGAAATTTGCAAAAAGTTAGATGCAGACCAACAGTTTAAGGAACGATTCCTGAAAGTATATCCCGAAGGAATAACCCAAAAAACAGTGTGCGATGCCATTGCCGAATTTGAGCGCACCCTCGTAACTCCGAATGCGCCGTTTGACAAATATTTGAAAGGCGACAAAACCGCGATGACAAAAGAGCAAATCGAAGGCTACGAGCTTTTCAAAAAGGCGAAATGTGCGACCTGCCACGCAGGGCACAATTTGGGAGGTCTTACCTTCGAGCACATGGGGCTTTTGAAGGATTACTTTGCCGACAGGGGCGAAGTAAATGACAACGACAACGGGCTTTACAATTTCCAAAAGGACGATAAAAATATGGGCAGGTTTAAAACTCCGACTTTGAGAAATGTCGCCCTTACCTATCCGTATTTCCATGACGGCACGGTAAAAACTTTGGAAGAAGCGGCATCGCACATGCTGAAATACCAATCGGGCGTAAGCCTTTCAAAAGACGACATCAAAAAAATTGTTTCATTCCTCGAAGCCCTCACGGGAGAGTTTGAAGGTAAACCCTTGAAATAAAAACGAATTGAAGTAATTTTAACGCGCAAAAAAAAACCGCATATTTTTTTATGCGGTTTTTTCTTTTCAGCGGTTTTCGATTAAAAATTTTTCAACCGCCTCAATATCCTCGCGGTATGTAACGCCCTGCCATTTCTCTGAATTGGGAATAACCCTGACTTTGACCTTGCCGCATTTAACCGCATTGTCCACCGCAAACGGAAGGTAAAATTCCGATTTTAAGTTTGCGGAATTTTCGCGCAAGAACTCTTCAAAGCCGCTTTCCAAAATATCAAAAATAGAAGTGCCGAAAGCCCAAAAATTCATTGAAACCAAAGTATCAAACGAAAATCTTTCGCCAAATTCGTCTTTTACAAATCCTCCGCCACAATCCGAAAGCCCCGAATGCTCCTCGACGTCAACCAAAAATCCGCTTTCGTCAACCCTGCAAATTCCGCGCGAAACTCCGCCGTTTTCAGACAAAGTATTGCCGAGCCTATAACCTGCAAGTGCAAAAGTGTTCGGTTTTTTTTCATCTAAAAACCTGCCCATGATTTCATAGACGCCTCTTCCGTAATAGTCGTCTGAATTGATTGCAAGAAACGGCGTTTTAACGATGCCTTTGCATGACAAAACTGCCTGCCCCGTTCCCCACGGTTTTGTCCTGCCTTCGGGAACATCATAGCCCGACGGCAAATTTTCCAAAGACTGAAACGCGTGTAAAACTTCTATTTTGCCTTCGTATTTCTTAGACACCTCCGACTTGAAAGCATCTTCAATGTCTTTGCGAATTACAAAACACACTTCTGAAAATCCCGCCGAAATTGCGTCCTCAACCGCAAAATCGAGCAGAGTTTTTTGGTCTTTGCCGAATTTCTTCAGCTGCTTCAAACCTCCAAAACGACTGCCCATTCCCGCAGCCATTACAACGAGAGCCTTTTTCATAAATAATCCTTGTATGTAAATATGTGCGCAAGAGCGGCAGCGGCGGCGTCTGATTCGTCAAAGCCGAGCGGCTCTATTTTTAAAATTCCTGCGACGGTTTTTGAAACCTGCTCCTTGCTCGCCCTGCCAAAGCCGACAACCGCCTGCTTTATGCGCAGCGGCGGATACTCGAAAACAGGCATTTCAAAATTCGCGGCCGCCGCGATTGCAGCACCTCTTGCAGAACCCAAAATCAAAGCCGTTTGGTTGTTCTGCACATAAATGCTCTGCTCGACCGCCGCGCAATCGACCTCAAACTTGCAGGCAAGCCTGTCAACGGCTCTAAAAATCGCGCCAAGACATTCAGCCTGGTTCATTTTCGGATTGTTCGTCACCCTTTGAGAAGCCAAAAATTCGGGCTTTCCGCCCTGCCTTACCCTGACGACAGCAAGCCCCGTGCCGCGCAAGCTCGGGTCTATGCCCATTACCGTTCCCGTAAAAGCAACCTTTGTTATTGCCCTTGAAACGGACAAAACTTTCGGAGCGTCTTTTTTTAGCGAAACGACCCCCGTCTGCGGATTTATGCACTCCGCCTTTGCCAATTTTTCAGCCCACAGAAATCTGGAACTCTTCGCCATAATTTATTCTTCAAAAATCTTGCCCGACCTCAAAACCAAGTTGCGAGAAGTCCTGCGCGCGAAATCGGGATTGTGGGTAATCAAAAGAAGTGCGGCACCTTCAACTTCGCATAAGTCAAGGAGCATGTCCATGACTTCAAGCCCCGTATTTTCATCGAGATTTCCGGTCGGCTCGTCGGCAAAAATCACTTTCGGGCGGTTTAAAATCGCCCGCGCGATTGCCACTCTTTGCCTCTCCCCGCCCGACATTTGGTGCGGCAGATGCCCCATTCTGTCGGAAAGCCCGACTTTTCCCAAGATTTCCTTTGCGCGCAAAATTGTTTTCTTGTTGAAACTATCCGCAATGCGCGCGGCAAACAACACATTTTCAAGCGCGTTAAGTTCGGGAATCAGGCAGTAAGACTGGAAGACAAACCCCATATAGCCCGAACGCAACTTAGCCTGTTTAGAGTTTGAAAGCCCGTCAACCTTCAATCCGTCCCAATAAACACCGCCGCTCGACGGGGTTTCAAGACAGGCGGCGATGTTTAAAAACGTCGTCTTGCCCGCGCCGCTTTCGCCCCGCAAACTCGCGCTTTCACCCTTAAAAAGCGACAAATCCGCCCCCTTTAAGACCTCGATTACAGAGCCGTTCGGAGACTTGAAACTCTTTTTTAAGTTTTCTATTTTCAAGATTTCGCTACTCATTGCGCATAGCCTCCGAAGCCTTTAATCTCGACGCTCTGAGCGCAGGCAAAAAACCTGCAAGCGTGCATAAAACTACAGCAAACAAGCATGCCCTTAGCGCGTCATTTAAGTCGTACAACACAGGCAGGCTTGAAAAATGGTAAAACTGCTCGAGCGTTTCCCTGCCCACGATAAATTCAACAATCGCGGTTCTGTTTTCGAGCAAAAGAAATGTCAGCAAAAGCCCCGCAACCGCGCCTAAAAACCCGATTATAAAACCTTGAAAGCAATAGCAAAGCGCGATTTGGCTTGGACGAGCCCCCATGGCGACCGAAAGCCCTATTTCCTTGGTTTTTCTTAAAACCGTGGTGTAAAGAGAAGAGCAAATCGAAAAAGACGCGACTATTATTATAAGCATTATGATTACAGACATCATGACTTTTTCAGTCGCAATCACCCTCAAAAAGGCTTCGTTGCCAGTAAGCCAAGTGTACGCGCGCACATCCCCGTTCAAGACATCGGCATTCATCTGTTTTGCAAAAGCAGTTTCATCGACTCCGTCTTTAAGCTTTAAAACATAGCTATGGAAGCCGCTTCCAAGACTGTACAAATCCTGCATTCTCCGCAAAGAAACCAACGCCACATTTTTATCTACATCGGAAAAGCCCGTGGACAAAAAACCTACAACTTCAAGCTTTACGGGCATGGGAACTTCATTTTGGGAAAGCCTTTCAAGCATCGTCGGCGCGTAAACTTCAACCACATCGCCCTTTGACGCCCCTATCCGATTTGCCACACCGACGCCCAAAATGACGCTGTCGTCGTCAAGCTCGTCAATATCGCCCCAGCTTACGAAGTTTTTTTCCTTTATGGGCAATGCGCAGTTGTTGTCGATGGAATCGTAGCTTCGCAAAACCGGATAAGCGGGAGTGTTGCCGTTTATCATCATGACAGAACCCCTCGCGACTTTTTCAACCTTCTCGACTTCGGGATTGTTTTTGAGATCTTCAAAAAGCTTTTCCGCATTCTTGCCGGCAATAACTCTTCCGCCCGCCTCCAATGTTATCTGACCTCCCGTATCGACAAGCTTTACGCCTATTTCATTGTGAAAGCCATTCATAACGCTCTGAGTACCAAAAAGAGCAAGCACGCCCAAAGCAACCCCCAATATGGAAACGAGGGTGAAAAACGATATTTTCCTGCCCGTCGGGAAAAGCTGTTTTACCGCTATGTAAAGCCACCACTTCATTTTTTTAATTTCAGATTGCAGTTTTAATAAAAACAAAACTCCGCAAATGCGGAGCTTTGCGCGTTTTAAAAATTACTGAACTTCGGGGCGCAGGGATGGAAATAGAATTACGTCCCTGATATTCGCGGCTCCCGTAAGCAAAATAATCAAGCGGTCAATGCCAATTCCCATGCCGCCCGCGGGAGGCATTCCGTATTCGAGAGCTTCAAGGAAATTGTTGTCGAGCTTCTGGATTTCTTCGCCAACCTGCGCTTCAAACATGTCGCGCTGGATGAACGGGTCGTTTTGTTCGGAGTAAGCAGGCGCAATTTCCTGCCCGTTTATGCAAAGCTCGAAAACGTCGATTACATCAGGGTCTTCCTTGTTGATTTTTGCAAGCGGGCAAAGCTCTTTTGCAATGTGTGTCACAAAGGTCGGCTGGATTAAGAACGGCTCAATCAGCTTGCTGTAAACTTCCTGAGTTACTTCGTAGTCTTCCCAAGTTTCTTCGACATTCAAGCCGAGTTTGCGGCAGGCGTCCATTTTTTCGGACTTAGAGCGTTTAAACCAATCCTTGTCGCCCGTTTTTTCGATAATCAAATCCTTGTAGTCAACAGTTCTCCATTCGCCGCCAAGCTCGATTTTTACACCGTCAAAGCGCGTGATTGTTGTTGAGCCGACAACCGTTTTGCAAAGGTGCTGCACAAGCTCGTAAACGAGCTTCATCATGCCCTTGTAGTCGCTGTAAGCTTCGTAAACTTCAAGCATTGTAAATTCGGGATTATGCTTGCGGTCAATGCCTTCGTTGCGGAAATTCTTGCCGATTTCAAATACCCTGTCGAAACCTCCCACAAGCATTCTCTTTAAGAAAAGCTCAGGCGAAATGCGCATGAAAAAGTCGCAGTCGAGCGCGTTGAAATGAGTGATGAAAGGCTTTGCCGCCGCGCCGCCTGCAACGCCTTGAAGAGTCGGCGTTTCAACTTCCAAGAAGTCGCGGCTTGTCAAAAATTTTCTGATTTCGGAAATTATGCGGCTGCGCATTTTAAACCTCTTGCGCGAATCGGGATTTACAATCAAATCCAAATAACGCTGGCGGTAAATCTGCTCGCTATCAGTAAGCCCGTGCCACTTTTCGGGAAGAGCCCTCATGCCCTTGCTTACGAGGGCGTATTCGCTTACCCTTACAGTGATTTCCCCCGCCTTGGTCAGGAACAATTTGCCCTTTGCGCCGATGATGTCGCCGACATCGAGCATCTTTTTAAAGTGGGAGTTGTACAAACCTTCGGGAAGGTCATCGCGCGAGAAGTAAAGCTGGATAATGCCATCGCGGTCCTGAATTTTGACAAAGCTTGCCTTGCCCATCACACGGAAAACCAAAATTCTGCCCGCAACGCTCACCTCTTTGCCCTCGCCTTCGGTTTCAAAAAGCTTTTTTGCGGCTTCGCTCGTGCAGTCGGGCTTCCAATTCTGGCTGAAAGGGTCGCTGCCCGCCGCGCGGAGAGCGTCTAATTTCGCCTTTCTCACGGCAAACAAGTCGTGGGTGTTGGCGTGGTTTATTTCAGGTAAATTTGCGTTAGAGTCTTCCATAATAAAAAAATTAAAAAAAATGCTAATGTTTTAAAGAGGTTGCGCAACCATTTTTTGATTTATTTTGCGAGCAGATTTTCGGGATTCAGCTGTTTTAATTCGTCCAAAACAAACTCGCCGTCTTTGCGGATTAAAACATCGTCAAAATAAATCTCGCCGCCGCCATATTCCTTTGTTTGAATGCAGACCATATCCCAGTGGATTTTGGAGCGGTTTCCGTTATCGGCATCCTCATAAGCCTGACCGGGAGTGAAATGGAAAGAGCCCGCGATTTTTTCGTCGAACAAGATGTCGCGCATCGGGCGGGTAATGAGGGGATTTACTCCGAGGGCAAATTCGCCTACATAGCTTGCGCCCTCGTCGCTTGCAAGAATTTCGCGCAACGCGGAGGCATTCATGGAAGCGTCCGCCTTAACGATTTTTCCCTTTGAAAATTCCAAAGTAATGCCGTCGAACGAAAGCCCGTTGTAAACCGTGGGCGCGGTGTAATGCAAAACGCCTTCTACGCTGTCTTTCACGGGAGCAGTGAAAACTTCGCCGTCGGGAATATTCATTTCTCCCGCGCACGGGATTGCGGGCATTGACTTTATCGAAAATGTTAAATCGCTTCCGTTTCCCAAAATGCGGACTTTGTCGGTGCGCATCATAAGGTTTTTCAAGGCTTCCATGCCGCCGGAAAATTTGGAATAGTCGAATGTGCAGACATCGAAATAGAAGTCTTCAAAAGCTTCGGTGCTCATTCCCGCAAGCTGCGCCATTGAAGGAGTCGGCCAACGCAAAACGCACCATTTTGTTTTATCGACGCGCCAGTTGAGCGCAGAACGCATTGCGGTGGATATTTTTGAAATTTGCTCCTGCGGGACGTCTCCGTTTTCAAATATGTTGTTTGCGCCGCGAATGGCAATGTACGCCTGCATTTTTTGGATTTCAGAAAGCGCAAGTTCAGAAGCCGTCTTTAAGCTCGAATCGTTATGAAACAAATTCAGCTTGCGAGAAATTCGAGCCGAATGCAGCTTTACGAATGGGTTTCCGCCGCGCTCTGCAACGCTCTCAACCAAGGCTTCAACCATTTCTTCGGGAACGTCGAACATGTCGAGCATCACGTTTTCGCCCTGCGCGACTTTTACCGAATAAGAGCAAAGAAGCTTTGCCAGTTTATTGTATCTTAAATCTTTTGCCATAAACTATATTTCTTCCAAAATCGGATTTTCTATTTCTTTTCCAAAGTTTTCAACGCCGAAAATTTCAGGGGAAAGGCTGTCAAAAAACTTTATCGCAACAATTTTCATTTTGTCCTTGTCGCGATTTTTTTTATCCTGCATTTCGATTTCCTTCATAAACCAAACATCGCCGATTTTCTTGATGGAATCAAGCATAAGCGCGCGTTCGGGCGTCTCCCCTTCCCCGTAATATTCCGTGTAAAAAGGAGCGTTAAATTCCCTGCTTAGGGCAATCCTGACTTTTTTTAAGTTCGGATTTTTTTCTGCAAATTCGGCGTCGGGGCGCATGTCAAAAAAATGCACCGCCCTGCCCACTCTCCCCGGACCTGCGTAGTTGCTTTTCCAATTTTTATAGGGAGCGGCGAAATCAAACGGCGTATAAACCAAACCGTCTAAAATCGGCTTAAACCAGTCCGACTGCGGAATTTCCTCAACCTTGCCGCCCGTTTTTTTAAACATTCTGCAAACGCCGTTTTTCGAAACAAACAGAAATTCCGCCGCTTTGTCCGCATCGGACTTTTGGGAAATTTTAAGACGCATAGAATAAGTGCCGCCTGATATGTGCCTGCCCCAGACATAACCGAAATACTCCACTGCTTCGCTTTTTCTCGGCAAATGCGCCATGTCGAATTTAAAGCAGTAATCCTTTACGGGACGGCTTGCCAAAAACTCCTCCCACCTTTCTTTGGCGTCATCGGCGGAAAGCGGGCGCACGGAAGTGTCAACGCGCCTCGCCCTCTGCGCAAAAAGGGGAAAAGCGAAAGACAAAACCAAAACAGCCGACAAAAATATTTTTAAAAATTTCTTCATAAAGCAATCTTTATAAAATCAAGATTAAAAAAAATTGCCAAGATAAAACATTGCAAAAAAGGCGCGATTTTTACCGCGCCCCAAATTAAAAATGAATGAAAAATTACTTTGCTTGCGGCGCGGGAACTTTCGCGTCCGATTTAGCTTCGGGCTTGTCCGAAGCGTCAGCAGCCTTCTGCGCCGCGTCAGCCGCTTCTTTCTTAACGGCTTCCTCTGTTTTTTCAGAAGAATTTGCAAGCTGTTCAAGCTCTTTTGCCATCGTCGGGGCGGAAACTTCTTCCGACGCCTTTTCAGTGGATTTCAAATAGATGTTCGCCAAGAACAAAGAGAATGTAAGCACAAAAAACACTACGATGCATTTTACGCACACCCTTGTCAAGACATTGCCCGTTTCTCCGCCAAACGCGCTTTCAGCCGCGCCGCCCGCAAGGCTTGCACCCATGCCCGCGTCCGCGCTCGGGCGCTGCATCAAGATAACCAAAACCAACAGTACGCAGATTAAGATTAAAATCAAAGTAAAAATGCCTATTAACAAAGATAACATTTCAATATTCCTTTATCTAAAATTTTAAAAAAAACCATATTGGAATATTTTTTTTCAAATTCAATACTTTTTTGCATTTGCGCAAAAAAAAGCCGCCCTGCAAGAGAGCGGCTTGAAAGCTTAAAACTTCTACTTTTTGATGTCAACCTTGACCCACGCGCCGTCTTTTTCTGAAGAAGCGACGCTTGCGTCGATGAACGCCATGCCCATTCTGCCGTCATAGACGTTGGCATACTTGGAACCGTCGCAGTTAAACGGCTTGCCTTCCCAGTAAGCGCGCACGTCGGCTTCAAAGAAGCGGTGCAAGCGCGCATAGGCGTCGTGGAAGCCTTCGCAGTGTCCCGACGGAATTTGCGGTTCCGCGAGCAAGTCTGCGGGAACATCGCCCAAGAAGCCGTCGTTCGGCTGGACTTCCCTGCGCCAGTAAACTCTGTCGGGCTGTCCGGGAACATGGATTGTGACGCATTCGGAATTTTCCTGCTTCCATTCCAAAGAAGCCTTTGTGCCGACGATTTCAATGCCCAAGTCGTTCTTGTGACCGTGCGAGATTTGGGAAGCTCTAACCATCGCCTTGCCGCCATTTGAAAGCTTGCAGTAAGCAGTGAAATGGTCGTCGAGAGCGTTGCCAGGAATGAACTTTTCAAGATGCGCGCTGACGTCCGTTACGTCCAAGCCCGTTGTAAATCTCAAATGCATCAAGGCGTGCGTTGCGATGTCGCCGCCGCAGCCGCTCTTGCCCGCCATTTGCGGGTTTGTGCGCCACATCGGCATTGAGCTTGCCCCGCCGAGCATCAAAGGTCCGAGCCAGCCCTGAATATAGGAGGCGTCAACCCACTGGACTTCGCCAAGCAGACCGCTTTGGACAATGAAACGCGTAAAGCGGGTTGTCCAATGCCCCAAATAAGTGTGGGCGACTGCAAACGGTACTTTCTTTCTTTCGACGGCTTCGACAATCTTGTCCGCCTGTTCCATTGAAATGCACAAAGGCTTTTCGCACATTACGGGAATGCCAGCTTCAATAGCCTTGATTGCGGGGTCGAAGTGAACCCAGTTCGGGGTCACGATTAAAACGTAGTCAAGCCTTTCATCTTCGGGAAGATTTTTCTGGTCTGCAATCATGGCATCGTAAGACTCATAGCCCTTGATTGGATAAGGCCAGTTTGCCGCTTCCTCCATTGCGATTTTGGGATCGGGGAACAATGCGCCCGCAACCACGCGCCTTGTGCCATCAGAAAATATCGCCTTTTGATGCGGTTGTGCAATAAATGCGCCCTTGCCGCCGCCTACCATACCTACTTTTAATACTTTTTTTGACATTTTTACCTTTCTCGAATTTTGATAAACTTTGTAAAGTTGTTAAAAATGAAAACAGAAAATCCATGCCCCATCAAGAAAAAAATCATACAGTATGGTACATTTATCCGCGCTGACTGGTTGACAAAACAAATTTAATATGTAGATTTCAAACAATGCAAAAAAGAAAAATTGAAATTACGGCGGAATTTTTTCCGCCAAAGACGGAAGAAGGCGCAAGGCAGATTTTAAGAACGGCAAACGCGATAAAAAATTTCCCGCTCGATTTTGTTTCAATTACCTACGGCGCGGGAGGCTCGTCGCGCGAGCGCACGATAGAATACGGAGAACTGCTCCGCGAGATTTTTAATTTTGACGTAATGCCGCATCTTACCTGCGTCGGGCACAGCGTTGACGAACTGCGCGGCATAATTTCAGGATACCGCCAAAAAGGATTTAACCGCGTGATGGCTCTTCGCGGAGATCCTCCGCGCAACGAGCCGAATTTCAAGCCCCATCCAAACGGGCTGGCATACGCAAGCGAACTTATCCATCTGATAAAGTCTGAATTTCCCGAAATGAAAATCGCATGCGCGGGCTATCCCGAAAAGCATCCCGAAGCGGCGTCTGCGGAATCCGATTTGCAAAACTTAAAGCACAAAGTGGATTTGGGTGCCGACATGGTGATAACCCAGCTTTTCTTCGACAATTCCTCATTTTTTGACTTCGTAAACAAATGCAGAAAAACGGGGATAGAAAAACCCATACACGCGGGAATTATGCCTGCACTATCGCTCAAACAAGCCTCCAATTTCTGCTCTATGTGCGGCTCAAAACTACCCGCTAAACTTGAAGAAATGCTTAAAAGCGCAAATTCCAACGAAGAGGAAGAAGCAAAAATCGGTCTGGAATGGGCAAAAAAACAGATTGCCGAACTTCTGGAACGGGAAGTTGAGGGCATTCATCTTTACATTCTAAACCGCCCAAAATCCGCGATAGAGCTTATGGATTTTCTTTTCGCCAAAAAGTAAGTTTTCCGAAAGAGTGCAAAAATCCGCACTATCAATAAACAGCACATAAAAGCGGTGTAAAAAAATTTTCCAAAAGACCAAGATGGCGCAATATGATTTTGACGCCATCTTTTTTATGCTCTTTAAGCATCATTTTTATTGCACAAAAAAAGGAGATTTGCCAAATATCGGCGCAATCTCCTTTTTTTTACCCGAATTTCGGGGTTTCAGCCAAATTATAGCTATTGCTTTATTTCTTTTCAGTCTTGCTTTCCTTTTTCTTGTCGGGATCATTGTATTCAGAAAGCGGCTTTGCACCTCTTAAAATTCGGACAACACCCTTGTTGTTTTGGCGCGCCCATGCGCTCGCATTTTTAAAATACTTCTTCTGCCATTCAGGGTCGCCCTTTTTGGGCAACATGATAATCATGTTAAAGACCGGACGCTTCAAACCGCGCTCATCGTAAACCTTTTTGAATATCGGCTCGTAATGAGCCATAATGCTTGAATTTGTATGGTGCTTGAATTTGAACTTAGGCGCAAAGTCGTCCCAAGTTTTTTTGGTCACTGCCGTTTTTGCTTCGGGAATGCCTTTTTGAATTGCATAACCCCACGAATCGCGCATAACCATTGGCGGCATATTCTTTTTGGCGCGCACAGCATTTTCCTCTTCAATCATCTTACGAGCGACTTCTCTTGCGATTGCATAGAATTTGCCTTTTTCTTCGGGAGTTACGAGCTTGCCGCCACTCTTTTCAAAATTTTCGGCATTCTTTTTTGTCTGCTCAACATGCTTTTTGCGTTCGGCAGGAGTCATTTTTACCCAAAATTCGTCCGCGCGCGGCCAGTGAGTCGTCAAAAAGTAAATTACGCCCGCGCCCTGTTCGATTGCCGCCTGGTATGCCATGTACCAATAAACAACGCCATGCCTTTGCCAAACGTGGTTTTCGTAAGTGAAACCTTCGTTGAACGGAACATAGGGGAAACGCAAGTCATAATTTGCGTCGCGCACACCTTGATCCTCAGGTCTTTCAGTCGTATTGAATTTCTTAATCCAAGATTCAAAGGCGCTTTTGTTTGAAGAGTTTGCGGGAACGAGATTTTGCCTGTAAACTTCTATGCAATTTACGTTTCCGCCTTCAATGCCGTTTCCAAGATTTCCATGCTTTTGACCTCTGTTCATATCAAAAGCCATTACGTTGAAAAGGCAGGTTGCGGGCAAGCCCCTTACGAGAGTCGCAATTTCATTTTTTACGACGTTGAAAGCGGGAAGCGCACCCATTTCGTCTTTCATTGTTTTTTCGCAGACGTCAAAGCATATAAGCACGCGGTCGGAAGAGCCTTTTACGCCGAAGATGTCAAATTCAGGCAAATCGATTTTAACTTTGCCCAAGTTTGCCATTCCCGACATGTCTATGGAAGAAAACCCGTCCGTGCCGTCGCCGCCCATGCCGCTCGGAAGGCTTATCTCAACCTGCGGGGTATTTATCTGCTGCGGCTGAACAATATTTATGCGCTTTACGAGTGAAGAATTGCGCTTTTGGACATTCTTTGTGATTACCTTGCGCTTCTGCTTCTCGGGCTCTACCGTGTTTTGTTGCGGCGGAACAGATTCAAATTCCGTTTCGCTCGGCAATATCGCCTGCGTAACCATTATGCCGCCTGCAAGTATCAAAGCAGCCGTCATTAGCGCGCCAACCGCTATCAAAACTTTTAAAAACAGCGAGTTCTTTTGATGCTTCGGATTAAAATGCCTTATTTTCATATTGAGAAATGGAGACAGTTAAATAGATAGATGATAAAATAAATACGTTAATCATAATTTGTCTTGCGTCAATACTTTTCATTCCGCTTATGACGCTTATAAAATCGAACAATGCGCAAAAAAAGCGGAATTTTTTTCAAAACTCCGCTTCTTAAATTTAAATTCAACGCTACTTCTTTTCAGGTTGTTCGTATTCCGAAACAGGCTTTCCGCCACGCAAAATACGCACAGTCCCCTTTCCGTTTCTAAACGCCCACGATTTCGGAACTGCATTTTGCTTTGTGCTCCACTTATCGCCACGCCTTAATAAGATGATAATATTCACTGTTGGGCGCTTTAAGCCGCGCTCGTCATATACCTTCTTAAAGATTGGCTCGTACGCTGCCAAAAGAGACATATTGTTGTATCTTTTAATTTTGGGACGTATATCAGGCGCAAATTGGTCAGCGGGAGTACCATTAAGTTTTGGCACTTTTAGCTTCAATTCGTGTTCTGCAAATGCCCTGAAATCAAGCACTACTTTCAGAGGAATGCCCTTGCTTTTGCGACGTGCGTTTTCGGCATCGACCCATGCCTTTGCTTTATTTATAAATTCTTGATTGGCCTTATGCCAGTTATCCCAGTCTTCTTGGGTTGTGACATGCTTGCCTTCTTGCTGTGCTTTCTTGATGTTTTTTTCCTGCTCTTTGAATTGATAGCGCATCAGGTCCTGCGAAACTGGCATCATATATTCATTGGGAGCAGGCCACCTTGCGGTCAAAATCCAAATTGCGCCTGCGCCCTGCTCGATTGCCGTCTGATAAATTCTATACCTGTCGTAAACTTCCGACTTGTATATGCTGTCCCATCTAAACCAAAACTTTTCACCTGTTTCGGTTTTTTGACCAAGCGAACTCGGCGGAGAAGGATATTTCATCTCATACTGCCTGTCGCGATAATCATGCAAGCCTACTCTTTTCA
>OHMU01000014.1_pt1 | contig 170480 bp, 142 predicted proteins | sample 1569441 | NCBI WGS metagenome assembly OHMU01 (sample SAMEA3879527, study PRJEB24766) | human gut metagenome | biome: human-associated habitat; feature: feces | place: USA | collected 1985/1987 | reverse complement strand
TGATGGCTTGCGTAGATACCGACAAACGTGCTGCCTGTGCAGCCAATCACTCGGCTACCCACTTGCTGGACTCTGCACTCCGCGAAGTACTGGGCGAGCATGTAGAGCAAAAGGGTTCTTTAGTAACCCCCGACTCACTACGTTTCGACTTCTCTCACTTCCAGAAAGTGACGGACGAAGAAATCCGCCAGGTAGAACATCTGGTGAATGCTAAAATCCGTGCTAACATACCTTTGAAGGAATACCGCAATATTCCTATTGAAGATGCCAAAGAACTGGGTGCTATCGCCTTGTTCGGTGAAAAGTACGGCGACCATGTGCGTGTTATTCAGTTCGGTTCATCCGTTGAGTTCTGTGGAGGTACACACGTTGCCGCTACCGGAAACATCGGTATGATAAAGATTGTATCTGAAAGTTCCGTTGCTGCCGGCGTACGCCGTATCGAAGCTTACACCGGTGCACGCGTAGAGGAATTGATGGACACCATCGAAGATACTCTGAAAGATCTGAAAGCGCTCTTCAACAATGCACCCGACTTGGCCGGAACCATCCGCAAGTACATTGAAGAGAATGCCGGATTGAAGAAGCAGATGGAAGACTTCATGAGGGAGAAAGAGGCACAGATAAAGGAAAGATTGCTGAAAAACATGCAGGAAATCCACGGCATAAAGGTAATTAAGATTTGTGCTCCGATACCTGCAGAAAGCATTAAGAATATTGCATTCCAACTACGTGGCGAGATTACAGAAAACCTGTGTTTCGTTGCCGGAACGATCAATGAAGGAAAACCGATGCTGACAGTAATGTTGAGTGATAACCTTGTAGCCGGTGGATTGAAAGCCGGAAATCTGGTGAAAGAAGCTGCCAAACTGATTCAAGGCGGCGGCGGCGGCCAGCCTCATTTTGCAACAGCAGGTGGAAAGAACATTGACGGACTGAATGCAGCAATAGAAAAGGTACTGGAACTTGCCGGAATTTAATAATTGACTTATGAAGGCAGACGGATTATTATTCGCCTGTGCAAGTAAATAACTGGCAAAAGACTTGACTTTGACATTCTGATGTCGTATCTTTGTCAATGTAATCCTGATTTAGTTTCGGGAAGATATATAGTAAAGAGGAGAAGCGAATGTTTCTCCTCTTTTTTGTATCTATAGAAGTGAAATGAGTTAAGATAGTATGTTTTATATGACAACATACTATGTAATGGACTAAAACAAACGATGTAATCACCCCAAACAAACCATCTGTTTGAGTAAAATACATCATCCGTTTCAGGTTAACACATCATCTGTTTGCAGAAAATAGAAACGGGAAAGCCGAAGCCCTCCCGTTCCGTTAAACATACATAAATTCTCTCTTGACAAAAAAGGTTAGATTAGTATATCTTTTTCAATTATTCTCCACTCTGATTACGTGGTTTTAAGCGTTCCACATGATAAACTTTACATCCTGTCGGGACTTCCACCGGACAGACTTCGGTTACATCTTCCCAAAAGTCGATATATTCCATTACAGACAGCCTGGTAAGATTGGGAGCATTGAAAGTATAAAGATGCTCTTCATTATTATACTTAAATAGCAGACCTGAACGTTCCACTTCACCTTCCAGAACCGGTACCCTTTCATATTGTCCTACGAAAGGAGCAATAGTAGAATCATCCGGACGAACACGCAGGATTCCTTTTTCCCACAAATCAGATTCATTATCCGGTATCATCTCATAACGTCCTCCCTCCTTTACGGTAAAGAAGTTAGTGAATGCATCCACTATATTCTTCTTTTGTTCTTCTGTAGCTTCTCCAATAACCACAATGCCATCTTTCTCTTTAGACCAAACAAATTTCACACATTCGTCTACCTTCACTCTCAACATTGCCGAAGAACCACTGCCGTCTCTTACCGTTATCGAAGTCTCACCTATTCCTTTAGGAATAACCAATATACGCTGATAGCCATTTTCATTTTTCACAAAAGCAGCGGTTACCACGGCATCGTTTCCGTTTATTATGACATAATTGCCATCACCTCCATCCACACCGACAATAATACCTTCCGGTTTATCCTGATAGAGATTCACGGAACCAATCAGATTATCACAAGTCCCAATCTGGTAAATAGGCGCCTCTCCCGTAAAAAATACCATATCACGATAATCATCCTCGCATGCAGTACCCACAAACAAGAGTGAAATCAACATTAGAATAGAATAGATGTGTTTCATTGTTTTAGTCTTTTTATATCGGATTCGTATAATGAAAATGCAGTAAATAGTTAATTACTGCATGCGAACAGATATTTTTTTTAATCCCAGCTATTTATACGATTTGTTCTTTCGGGTAATTCACCAGATACAAAGTACCTGTGGCACGGGTAAAAGCCGTATATAACCAGCGGAAATAATCCGGTGTCAAATATTCATCCGTCATATACCCCTGGTCAAGAAATACATTCTTCCATTGCCCGCCCTGCGCTTTATGGCAAGTAACGGCATAAGCATACTTCACTTGCAAAGCATTATAATGCGGATCAGCCTTCATCTTTTTCATCCGTTCGCGTTTTACAGGAATGTCGGCATAATCTTCGAGCACAGCATAAAACAGCCTGTCATTGTCCGCTTTAGGCAAAGCCGGTGCATCACTATGCAAAGTATCTAACAATAGATTAACTTCCAGTTCAAAATCCCCGTAATCAGGAAAAGTGAGCAGAACTTCCGCAAAACGGAAACCATACAACTCACGTGTACGACGCATCCGGTGAAGAACAGCTATCTCACCATTGGCAATGAAATCCATTTCTTTACTTTTTTCTGTCCAGTAGTAATTATTCTTTGCTACCATCAACAAATCGCCCGTGTTCAATTCATCTTCCCGCCAAAGAATTTGCGCGCGTATACCATTATTATAGATATTCGCACGCTTATTGGAACGACATACGACGATGGTTTCATCCATCCCGTCACGGTCGTAACAAGTACTCAACGTATCTATCAGTTCATCGCCCGGAACTACCTTTATATCAGCGAACCCCGATACCTTTATCTTTGGCAGACTCTGGCAGGCATCTTCAGCTATAAGTTGGCGCAACCGGGTAGCATTCCATAATATACCGGAGTCCTGCACCTGACGTACTACCTGCGTCAAATCTACCTCTATCACCTCCAACCCATAACCTTTCAGTGCCTCGGCAAACAAAGCAGGACTCTGTTCTTCACCCACCGGAGGAAGCTGCGCCGTATCCCCCATCAGTATCAACCGACATCCTGTACCGGAATAAACAAACTGTATCAAATCGTCCAGCAAACGCCCTGTACCAAACACAGCACCGGATAACCCCTCGTTCGAAATCATCGAAGCTTCATCCACTATATATAAGGTATGAGTAGTCAAATTATCGTTTACAGAGAAGTTACTCACCTCATTGGAGAAAGACTGCTGACGGTAAATCTTTTTGTGAATAGTAAACGCCGGATGCCCCGCATAAGCCGAAAAGACTTTCGCCGCCCGCCCCGTAGGAGCCAACAGAATTGACTTCTGTTGCAACTTATCCAATGTCCGTACCAGCGCTCCGACCAGCGAAGTTTTTCCTGTACCAGCATATCCGCGCAGCACAAAAACCGCATCATTACGGGGAGATAACAAGAAGGCAGCTAATGATTTTAGTACTATTTCTTGCTCAAAAGTTGGTTCATAAGGAAAATTTTCCTTAATTTGCGTTTCTAAATAGTTATTTATCATTTTTGTAATAGAAAAAAGTTACAGGAACTATCGCCATTAGAATTATTTATTTTATTTTTGCGGTACGAATATAACAACTAAAAAACATATTTATCATGAAAACAGTATTTAATATCGTTTTAGGCTTGTGTGCAGTGGTACTGATCTACATCTGCTATGCTAGCATTATGGGTCCTATTAATTTCGAAAAGGCTAGAAAGCACAGAGAGAAGGCAGTTATTGCCCGCTTAATGGACATCCGTAAAGCACAGCAGGAGTATCGTAACTTGAACCACCAACAGTACACGGCAAGTTTCGACACTTTGATCTACTTTGTTAAAAACCAGAAGTTGCCTTTCATCTACAAAGAAGGTGAATTGAATGACAAGCAGTTGGAAGACGGTATGACAGAAAAGAAAGCTATTGCTATCATCAACAAAGCTAAGAAAACAGGTAAATACGACGAGGTAAAGAAAGCAGGCTTGGAAAACTTCAAGCGTGACACAATGTGGGTTGCAGTACTGGATACTATTTTCCCAAAAGGTTTCAATCCCGATTCTATGAGATATGTTCCTTACGGTGGCGGCGCACAATTCGAAATGGCTATCAAGAACGATACAGCTAAATCCGGTGCTCCTTTCTGTCTGCTCGAAGTTAAGACTCCGTATGAAACTTACCTGGGTGGTCTGGACAAGCAAGAAATTGCTAACATGAAAGACGTACAGACTAAGTTGGGTAAATACTGCGGTCTGATGATCGGTAGCTTGGAAACTGCTAACAATAATGCAGGTAACTGGGAATAATTCCCTATCCGCAACACTGTATGATAGAAACGATTGACTTTAGTAAATCGGAACAATATACGTTATCCATCCGCCTCAGTGCGGATGGATTTTCTTTTTCTGTATTCAACCCTCTGGGTGAAGGCGAGCTCTCTTTCTTTGACCGGAAAGTAGAAGAATCACTCTCCCTCACAGCCAATCTTAAACAGACTTTCCGTGAAATAGAATGGCTTAAACACCCTTATCGCCGGGTAAATATACTCATGGCGGACAAACGCTTTACCCTCGTGCCACTGGAGTTCTTTGAAGACGAACAGACGGAAACACTTTTTTATCATAACCACCCGAAGCGGGAAAACGAAATTGTGCAATACAACATTCTGCGAAAGAATAATGCCGTAGTATTGTTCAGTATGGACAAGAGTGCCCGTTCTTTCCTGTGCGAACAATATCCCGATGTAAGATTTTATTCGCAGGCAAGCTCGTTCATCGAACATTTCTCCAGCAAAAGCCGCCTGGGCAACAGTCGGAAAATGTACGTGCATCTGCGGAAAGATGCCGCCGACCTGTATTGCTACAACCGCAATCACCTGTTGCTTGCCAACTCCTTTGAATGTAAACAGACAGCGGACCGCATCTATTACCTATTATATATATGGAAGCAACTCGGCTTTGAACAGGAACGTGACGAAATGCACCTCACCGGTGAATTGTCCGACAAAGAAGCTTTGCTCAGCGAACTACGAAAATTTATCCGGCAGGTATTCATCATGAACCCTGCCACTAACCTCGACCTACAAGCAATAACCACATGCGAGTAATCAGCGGAATATATAAAAGAAGAAGATTTGACGTGCCCCGTACTTTCAAGGCACGTCCCACAACGGATTTTGCCAAAGAGAATCTGTTCAATGTACTTGCCAATTATCTGGATTTTGAGGACGGAGTATCCGCACTCGATCTCTTTGCAGGAACCGGCAGCATCAGCATCGAACTGGTATCACGGGGTTGCGACCGCGTAATCAGCGTTGAAAAAGACCGGGACCACCATGCTTTCATCTGCAAGATAATGCAAGAGGTAAAGACTGACAAATGTATCCCTATCCGTGGCGATGTATTCAAATTCATCAAAGGAGGACGTGAACAGTTCGATTTTATCTTTGCCGATCCTCCGTACGAATTGCAGGGATTGGAAACCATTCCTAATCTTATCTTCGAAAACAATCTCTTGAAAGAGGAAGGCTTGCTTGTATTGGAACATGGAAAGAAAGATAACTTCGAAGATCATCCGAACTTTGTAGAGAGACGGGTATATGGCAGTGTGAACTTCTCCTTCTTTGAGAAGTTGAAAGTTGAGAGTTTATAAGAGCGGTGCCATCAGTCGCACCACACTCTCGGCAGCTTTCCGCCACCAGGGACGCTTCACCCAGTTTTTAAGAAAGACTTGCACACACTCGCGTTGATCCTGAAGAAAGATTTCACGCATTTGCAGTGCAGTTTCAGTATCATAAATAAAAGCGTTCACCTCAAAATTATGCTCGAAGCTGCGGAAGTCCACATTGGTAGAGCCAACAGTAGTAAGTTCATCATCCGACACCATCAGTTTGGAGTGCAGAAAACCTATCTTATAAAAATAAACTTTCACACCAGCCTGCAATACATCCGCCAAATAGGAACAAGAACCTAAATTCGTAAGGCGATTATCCGCACGCAAGGGCAGCATCAGTCGAACATCAACTCCTGCCAATGCGGCCGTTTGCATAGCAGCCAGTATCTGTTCTGTAGGCAAGAAGTAAGGGGTCTGTATATAGAAATATTTCTTCGCACCGGAAATTGCCATACTCAATCCTTGCATAATTTCTTTCCAGGGACCGATAGGATCACTCGTCACAATCTGTACTAACGAATTACCCGACGCCTCCATCTTCGGAAAATAACGGGAGGCACTGATCAAAGTACGGTCTACAAAATACCAGTCGAGCAAAAAAGCGGTCTGCAAGCCATGCACGGCTTTGCCTTCCAATAAAAGATGCGTATCGCGCCAAATCCCCCATGAGAACCCACGCATATAGCGTTCTGCCAGATTCATCCCACCCACAAAACCGATTCGTCCGTCAATCACAACAATCTTACGGTGGTTGCGATAGTTCACTTTGCTGGTGAACAGGGGGAAACGTACTTTCAGAAAGCTGCGCACCTCGATACCTGCCGAACGCATTTCATCATAGAAACGGTTGGGCACATGCCAGCATCCTACATCATCATAGATAACACGCACTTCAACGCCCGCCCGTACTTTCTCTATCAGTACATCCCGCACCATTCGCCCGATGGCATCATCCTCAAAAATATAAAATTCAATATGGATATGTTGTCGGGCTTTAGCCAGTTCCCGCAACAGGGATTGCAACATGGAAGCACCGCTGGTAGAAGTCTCTACACGGTTACCATCAAAAGGAAACGCCTGGGTTGTATTGCGAAATAAAGAAATGAGCCGGCTATAAGCTATAGGCAAGGTAGTGGCATCCTGCGCCAGGTATTCCACCATCGGTTTATTCAACAGACGGTTATAAATCTTCTGCTCTATTATTCGCTCGCGCCTCCGGCTACGCCCGAAAAAGAAGTAAAAGACCAGTCCCACAACAGGCAGAAACATCAATACCAATATCCATGCCAATGTCTTCACCGGATTACGATTGTCGAGAATGATGACAACAATTGTTCCGATGATAGCGCCAAAGTAAATAATATCAAAGGCGACGGTAGCTACTTGGTTTAGTATATAGTTCCAGTCAATCACAAAAGCAAATATAGAGAAAATAAAAGAATTCCTGTTTTTTTATAAGAAAAAAGAGATTGTCTTTAAAGTATTTACATATATTTGCGTAATTACACACTAATACTATGAAATATGAAAAAACATCTTTTAATCGCCCTCGTGCTGGGCTTGTCAACTACTATCTGTCATTCGCAAGTAAAAATCAGTGTACAAGGTGGAACCGGATTGACCGGCATTACCCAAAATGAAAATTACAATGCTAACTTTGGGTACCGTTTCGGAGTCGGCGTAGAATTCCCTATTGACAAAACTTGGTCCATGCAGACCGGACTACAGCTACTAAACAGAAGCTACTCTATTGATGAAGCAGTAACCGCTTTGGGTATTACGGAAACAGGCAAGCAAATCTATATGGGATTAGGAATCGATTCAAAAATCAATGGAATCTATTTACAAGTTCCCATCAAAGTAGCCGCATATCTGCCTTTGAATAATAACTGTGGGTTGCAATTCAGTGGTGGTCCGTATATCGCTTTGGGAATTGGTGGAAAAAGTAAATTGAACTGGGTGCTTGCCACTAATGAAAGATATGATGATGATGACTTTATCACGCCCAGTGAAGGTAATGGCGCTACATTGGTAAATGGTGAAGCAACGCATAAGACATTCGATAAAAACGAAGGTTTGAAATGCCTTGACATCGGTTTAAGTCTTGGAGTAGACTTCAAGTACAAATGTCTTTTTGCCGGTATCGGTGCCGAGTACAGCCTTCTTCCCATTGATAAGGAGTTTCCCAAAGATCTCTTCAAATATTCCTTCCAAGAAGACCAAACACTTGTTTCCCCCCACAACATAGGAATAGAATTTCATGTAGGCTTTTGCTTCAACGCAGGGAAACGCTAAATAACAGAATCCCCTTCCATCTCTTTCAGCGAAAGCAAATGGAAGGGGAAACTTATAATAATAACTGGTCAGTTTACTTTAAAAACGGCGTCCGCCAAATCCACCGGGACGTCCACCAGGTCCGCCATGACCGCCAGGACCACCAGGGCCACCAAATCCACCTCTACCCATCTTCTCACGGGCAGCCTTGTTACCAAAGATATTCAGGCGATAGATAAAGTGCACCATACAGTAGCTGTTAACACCATTGTACTCCGAAACCGAACGACCATCTGCCGTCAATGAACGGCTAATGTTACTTTGTTGTTTCAGAATATCGTACATTTCAAAACTTATCGTTGCCGCACCTTTCAAGAAAGTCTGCGAGAGTTGTGCATTCCAGATCAGCTCATTACGGTTCATACTTGAATCCGTATAACCACGACGGCTCTGATTGGCGATATTGGTAGTGAAAGTCATGTTCCAGGGAGCCATCAACTGGGTATTGGCACCATAAGAGAAAGTATAAGGTTCCTGGTTATTGTCCGGACGCAGTTTGTTACGCTCGGCAGTGTAAGAGATAGAGCCATTCAACCCGAATTCGAACCAATCATTGCGGTAGGCACCGTTCAAACGTTCACTCAGCGTCAAGCCCGTTGTCGTATTCTTATCATCAACTTTAGTTTCCTGATTGTACAGATACGCCACATTATTCTGATAATTAATATTAGAGAATGAATTGATGGTATACTTCTTATTCTTCAGTGCCGTATTGAATCCAAACATACCGAAAGCACTCCAATTACCATTAATATTTTTCGGCGTCGTGGTTCGTCCACCGGTCTGTTCATTGTATTCGGTACTGTTACTGATGCTGTTCTGCGTAGCCGAGAAGCTGGCATGCGTCATGATACCCCGTTGAAGTTCCGCATTATACGTATTGTAGAACAAACGCATAGAGTGCGTGAAAGAAGGCTTCAAGCCCGGGTTACCGACACGGATATTCAACGGATTGGAGTTATCCACAATCGGCAACAGGTTTTCCATACTCGGCTGACCGGTACGTCCGCGATAGTTAAAGCGCAACTGGCTTACCTTGGAGAAGCGATAACGGAAATCGACATTCGGAGCAAAATTGAACACGGAACGCGTCGTATCGATCATATAATTTCCTTTCTTATAAGAAAGCTTGGAACTCTGTGGTTGGAAAGACATACCTGCACTCAACTGATACTTTTCACGAATGAAACGCAACGATACGGATGCATCATGATTATAGTATCTATATTCGGCATATTTACCTAAGCTATCCACTGCATGGTTCTCGTAACCGGTAGGCAACGGTTCGCCAATTCCCCACTCCGGATTAATCTGATACAAATCATAAGTCGTCTTGTCACTCTCACTGTATTTATACTGGAACTGATAGCTGAATTGCAGGAAAGTGGCCCGCGCAATAGGTTCGCTATACGTAATTTGTGCACTATAATTATAGTTATTGGTCGGAGTAGTGATATACTGATTACGAACCAAAGTAGAGTCCGGGTTCGTAGGAATCTGATAATAACGTGTCGTAGATTCCGTATACTGATTATTGTCATTATCACCGTAACCGAAGCGTCCGCGGAATGTAATGTTACGTCCTTTATCATTCAGCTTACGGTTAATTTGTAAAGTCGCATCTGTCGAAATGCTCTTGCTGTCGGAAAGTGTCCCGCTGTTCGTAGCATTTACACGAATATCCTTCAACGGGTCCCCGGCAATTATTTTATCAAAATCAAGATAATCGTTCGGATTGGCAACCAGACTGAATGGGTCTGCATCAAAGGTTCCCGACAATGAGCTCGAAGCATTATCCGTCTTACCATAAGAGAAGTTCGGGCGGAAAATGATATTCGTCATTGAATCCGGCTTCCACTCCATACGGAAATCGGCTCTGAATGTAGAATTCTTGTTCCGGTTGACTGAGTTGGAATTGGAATATGAATTACCATTCTGCAAGAAGCGCTCGGACGAGTTGATATTAGAGATATCAGCGTCATTATAATTATATTGGGCACTTCCTCCCAGTTCTATCTTCTTATTCTCTGTGGCAAAACTGATACCCAATTCTTTAGGCGCGTTCAAACCATTGTTACGACGCCAGCGGGGTCCACCTCCACCACCTGAAAAGCCCTGGTTGTTCACGTTATTGGTAGAACCAATAACGGTTACCTGTGTCTTATCCACAAAATGATTTACATTTAAACGGGCTGCGTAGCGGTCTTCAGTACCCACGGCTGCATCCGCATTACCAAACCATCCACGGTTCATACCTTTCTTTACCGTCAAGTCAAGTACGGTTTCTTCCTCACCGTCATCAATACCCGTGATACGTGCCAAGTCCGACTGCTTGTCATATGTCTTCAGCTTATCGATCATCTCCACCGGTAAGTTCTTCAAGCCCGTTTTCACGTCTCCACCAAAGAATTCCTTTCCATCTACCATGATCTTTTTCAACTCCTTACCATTGATTTTCACGTTACCGTCATCATCAATTTCGGCACCGGGGAGTTTCTTCACCAGCTCTTCCAGCATGGCCCCTTCCGGTGTGCGGTAAGCACTGGAATTGTACATTAACGTATCTTCCACTACCTGTACCTGCGGAGCTTCTGCGGTAATCACCGCTTCTGCCAACATCACGGCATCCGTCTTCAGAGCCAGCGTACCTACATTCTTATTGGGATTTTGAGCCGACAGTTGCAAAGGAAGCACTGTAGGTTGGAAGCCGATATAGGAAACTTTCAATACATATTTCCCGGCCTGCACTTTGGGCAGGGTGAAATATCCCTGCGCTGTAGTGGCTATACCCGCCGCAAATGCACTGTCCGGTAACGAAAGTAACTGTACTGTGGCTTGTACTGCGGGCTCTTTCGTGTCATCCTCGATGACACGCCCCGCTACGGTAATGTTCTTAGTCTGTGAGAAAGCGGAAAGTGTGGTTGTCAGCAATAACACTGTTCCGATGATTACTTTTTTCATGCGCCTGTTTTTTATGAAACAAAATGTCTGTTTTTATACTGTTTCATTTGACAAGCTTTCAATGGAAAAGTTTAATGAGGTTTAAATAAAATGTTCTAATTATCGACGATCTCGCTTAAACAACCTATCAACTGCCGCTTTCTTTATACCAAATTCCAGGCAAAGAACATTCAGTATCAGAAAGATCAAAAAAGAGGAAGTATCCACGCTCATGATGTCTCCCTTCGCCAGGCGATAGAGCATACCGCCAAAGATGAATAATACGGTCAGAAACATAGCATTACGTGTAGCCGTATTACGGACCTGCTCGGTTTCCTTATTCTCGTTCTTGGTGTAGGCAAACAGAATCATCAATGCGCCAAGCATCATCAGCAGCTTAGAGCATTCTTTATAAAACAAGAGGTTGGAATCCGTCATTTTCCCTAGCATCAGCATCAGGAACGGAAGAAACAGTGCCAAAGCTATCACAAAATATCCTAATAGACGACAATAAACCGGTAGTAATGCTCTCATTTCAAAATTACGAATTACGAATTACTAATTATTAAATTATAGATTGTGGGGGGCAGATGGCAGAAGCATCATGCCAGCCCATCAAAAATCGATGGGCAAAGATAACGTTTTATTGCCAAAAGAGCTATCTTTGTACCACAATTAACAAAGAAGGTATCCATCTCTTTCATAATTTAGAATCCACAATCAGTAATTTATAATTTGTAATTAATCAGATGAGTAAACAAGAAGTAATCCTTTGCGAGAAACTGGAAAGCAGCCTGGCAAGCGCCATCGGGAATTGTCCCCATGACAAGCTCTTCATATTGACCGACGAGCATACCCACCGTCTCTGCCTGCCGCAACTCAATGACATTCCGGCACTGAAAGAGGCTACCGAAATCGTTATCGGTGCCGAAGATGTACACAAGAATCTGGAAACCCTGGCTTCCGTTTGGCAGGCTCTGAGCGAACAGGGAGCTACACGCCATTCATTACTGATTAACCTGGGTGGCGGCATGGTGACCGACCTGGGTGGTTTCGCCGCTTCTACCTTCAAGCGGGGCATTGCCTATATCAATATCCCCACCACCCTGCTGGCCATGGTGGATGCTTCCGTAGGAGGCAAAACGGGTATCAACTTCAACGGGTTGAAGAACGAAATCGGTGTTTTCGCACCTGCCGCCAGTGTACTTCTTGAAACGGAGTTCCTGCGCAGCCTCGATGCCCACAACTTCTTCTCCGGTTATGCCGAGATGTTGAAGCACGGTCTTATCAGTACCCCGGAGCACCTTGCCGAGTTATTGGCTTTCGATACGGACAAGATAGATTACGTTGCACTGAAATCAATGGTGGGCCGTTCCGTACAAGTAAAAGAGGATATCGTGGAACAAGATCCGCTGGAACACGGCATCCGCAAGGCGCTGAACCTGGGACATACCGTAGGTCATGCCTTCGAAAGTCTGGCTCTTGCCGAAGGTCGCCCCGTATTACACGGTTATGCTGTTGCTTGGGGAATTGTTTGCGAGCTATACCTTTCTTATATAAAGGTAGGTTTTCCGAAAGAGAAAATGCGCCAGACCATTCAGTTCATCAAAGAGAACTACGGTGGCTTTGCCTTCAATTGCAAACAGTACGACCAACTTTATGAGTTGATGAAGCATGACAAGAAGAACACTGCCGGCGCCATCAACTTCACTCTATTGAAAGAAGTCGGAGACATCTGCCTTAACCAGACTGCCGACAAAGATACCATTTACGAAATGTTCGATTTTTATCGGGAATGTATGGGGGTATAACCTCACTGTGTACCTGTACTATTTCCCCTTCCACACTTCTGCAACCCTTTATTCATAGGGGATAGAGTGTGGAAGGGGTATTCTTTAGGGGTTCTCAGTTATCTCTTCTTCCGGAAATTCTCCTTGCAGTTCCGCCTTCTTTTCCGCTTCCACAGCTTTCTTGCTCAACATACTTGCCGGGAAGTACTTGCTCAGCGGATAGCGGAAAAATCTCATTTCCCTGCTTAATTCCCTGGTCAAGCCGCGGTCAGCGGTGAAGTAAACGCGCGAAATGCGCACGGTTCCCGGCATCACGTCTTCGGGGTGTTCAAAGCCCTCGCTGGTTATCGCAATATGGAAAGAGCCCAGTCCTTTGATGGATACCGACTCCCCATTCTTCAAGGCCTCTTCTATGAAGTGAGGCAGGTCGGCCAATATTCCTTTTATATCACCTTCGCTCCTGCCCGTCCGGTGAGCGATTCGTTTTGCCAGTATGTCTTCGGTCACCCCACCTCTGGGTTGCAGTGTACGTTGCACGGCATAATACAGTTGTTTTGCACCTTCCTTAGTCTGGAAGAGTTTCTTTCTTACCAAGTAAATCATTCCCATAGTCTTTACGTGTTTTTAATTACTACCTTTGATATCTTTCCCTTATTCCTTCCATGCAAAAGATGGCATCTTTTGTAGCAAAAGGTGGCATCTTATAACACAAAAGATGGCATCTTTTACAGCAAAAGATGCCACCTTTTGTAAGAGAGACAGCAAAGATACGGAAAGTATCTTTAAATGAAGTATCCGAAAGGACTTAATGCGCTAGCTATTTAGCAAAAAGTCTTTTATTCCCATTCGATAGTAGCGTTAGGCTTCGGAGACATATCGTAGCAAACACGATTCACATGTTTTACTTCTTTCAGGATACGATCCGTAATTTTCATCAGGACAGGCCATTCTACCTGTTCGATGGTAGCGGTCATCGCGTCAATCGTATTGACAGCACGGATGATAACCGGCCATTCGAAAGAACGGGCATTGTCGCGCACACCCACTGACTTGAAGTCGGGTACCACGGTGAAATATTGCCACACTTTCTTATCCAGTCCGGCAAGTTGAAATTCTTCACGCAGGATAGCATCGGACTCGCGCACAGCTTCCAAACGATCGCGTGTGATAGCACCCAGACAACGCACGCCCAGACCGGGACCAGGGAAGGGTTGACGATAAACCATTTCATAAGGCAAGCCCAGTTCAAGACCACATGCACGTACTTCGTCTTTGAAAAGCTGACGCAACGGTTCCACAAGTTCGAACTGAAGATCTTCCGGCAGACCGCCTACGTTGTGGTGAGACTTCACCATCTTGGCCGTTTTCGTTCCGCTTTCCACAATATCAGGGTAGATAGTTCCCTGGCCTAAGAAGTCGATACCGTCCAGTTTACGCGCTTCTTCTTCGAATACGCGGATAAACTCTCCGCCGATAATCTTGCGTTTCTGTTCGGGATCTTCCACACCTTCCAGTTTAGTAAGGAAGCGGTCGGTAACATCTACATAGATCAAATTCGCCTTCAACTGATTACCGAACATTTCTACTACATCTTCGGATTCGCCTTTACGCATCAGACCGTGATTTACATGCACGCATACCAGATTGTTGCCAATTGCTTTCAGCAACAGAGCTGCCACTACGGAACTGTCAACACCACCGGAAAGGGCCAGCAATACTTTTCTGTCACCCACCTGGCGACGTACCAATTCAATCTGGTCATTCACGAAGTTGGTCATGTTCCAATTAGCTTCGGCCTTGCAAGTTTCGAAAACGAAAGGCTTAACAGCTGCTTTGATAGCTTCAATATCATCAGTAAACTGTGGCAGTTTCACCGCACAAGTCGCTTTGTCATGACCGGCAGCCATCACTGGGATTCCCGCCTCGTAGATAGAAGGATTCACATCGATGGCAACGCCATCTACTATGTTACACGGTCCACCATTGATAATAATGCCCTTTACATTGGACAACTTTTTCAGTTCTTCAACGGTTATATCATGAGGATAGATCTCACTATATACACCTAACGCACGGATGGCGCGAGCCAATACCGTATTCTCATGACTACCCAAGTCAAGGATAACAATCATATCCTGCTTCATTTGATTCTGGTTGTTTTAAGTTATTGTATCAATTATTATTCACTTCTATTTTCAAACTGTCCGCAAAGATAAAGATTTTCAGAGAGACTATAATACATTGATTCTCTAAAGTTTCAGAACAGAGCAGCGTTTTTTTCGCAGTCATACCTTTCCGAAGATCAGTTTTATTCATCGATCCTTTATTTCGGTATTATTCATGTGAATTTCAACTTCTGATTCGCATCATTAATAAAGTTAATCGGAGAACAGATGTATTTTCCTCTCCTATTTACATTGCTACTTTATTTTTTATTGTACCTTTGTGATGTCGAACCATTTTTTATCGTGCAGCAGGGAAACCTGCCAAGTAATCGTGGCGGGCATTTTTATGCCCGTTCACGCCACTCCTATATGGCGGTCCCTGCACCCCCATCGGGAGTGTTAATGCACTTCCAACAGCTGCGCGGTAGGTGTTCGACAATGGGACAGGCAGGGATTGCTTTTTCAACTCCTTCTCCTCTCCCATGAATCGAATTATTCACCTTTTAAAACTTAACGATTTATGGAAAACAACACTCAGCCGGTAACCGCTCAGGAATTATCCAACGTAGCAATGCACCCACGCACGGGCTTCCCTTCAGAAGAAGCCATGAAAGCGTACTATTTACAACTGATTGACATCATGAACATCGCGTATGTCAAAGAATCTTCGGAATATATAAGCCTGCAATGTCTGAAACGCAAATTAAGACAATTCATCCATGTTCTACAATTGTTAGGTACACACGAATGGGGAAACGGCATTGCAGAAATACAAGATGCCAGCGGATTCTATATGCTGCAAAGTACACTCCCGCACAAGACGTTGCTGCAAGCCAACCGGGAAATCGGTCTGCATCTGCAATTCATTACGCAACTGGCAAGCAATGTAGGTTTTCTGAAACAACTGGAAGGTATCTTATATTACCACTCTCAAAATGTAGAAAACTTGCTGAAGAGGGTGAAAGAAGAATCGACAGATACTTTCTAAAATAATAAAACTGGAGTTTCGCATGTAGGCTGAAAGGCTACATGCGAAACTTAAATAGAATAAACTTTCCATCATAACAAATTAAGAATAAGAGAGATGTGTTATCTAACAAGATAATAGCAAAACAAAAATCAACAGAAATATTTGCTATTTAAAAATAAAGCACTACTTTTGCATCCGCAATTCGGGATGTAGCTCAGCCCGGTAGAGTACGCGTCTGGGGGGCGTGTGGTCGCAAGTTCGAATCTTGTCATCCCGACTACCGATAAAGCATTGATAATCGCAAGGTTATCGATGCTTTTTGCTTTTTTACGAGTTTCCACCTAATGGTGCGGTTGACGCTGTGGTTGACGCGAAAATTACCCATTGGTGTAAACCATAGTGTAAACCGCTACCCCTATTTACGCAAACCCTACTTTTAATTATGAAACAAATGATTATCAACGAAAAGTGTTATCTTTGCAAGTAGAAAGGAGAAATAGAGTATATGGCAAAAACAAAGATTACAAAAAAAGAAGCTCTTGACAAGTTTCAAGCTGCGAGAGAGAAAAAACGAAAATGTCTTGCTCAATTGGAAAAATCAATGAAAGAGACATATAAAGAACGAACGGGTAAAGAGGCTGAAAAATTCTTTGCTCTATGATACTTCATCTTTCATTGGAACGTATTAATAGTGGGGAAACTCCCTATCAAGTAGAACCGACCGAACAGAACGGATTCTATCAATTCTTTACAGATGGTGGTGTGCATTATTCTGTCGGTTTTATGGAAGATGATGTCTTGTTATCCAAAAATTCATACCAATTAATCATTGCCAATATCAACAATCACAAATCTCCCCGTGATCGTAAAGTCCGCGATACTATAGTTTCTATTGTTGATGAATTCTTTAGATGTAATAATTCTACATTACTATATATTTGTGAGACCGGTGATAATAAACAACGTATGCGTAGCCGCTTGTTTGAATATTGGTTTTCCACTTATAATCGAAAAGCACTTTTTACAATGATTTCATCCTCAATTGTCGATGCGGAAGGTGTTGTGAACTTTGCAACAATAATTCTTCGTAATGACAATCCTGAATTATCTGAGATTATAGTTGAGTTTACTGAATCAATTCAATTGCTTAGCCAAAAACCTGAATAACAGTAGGTGACAATCCTATTTTCATATACTTTAAGACCACTTATATTGTAAAAAGTTGATTTCAGCATTTGTAGAAGCAGCAAAAATCGTATCGGTGGATACCCAAAGATTGAACAGAGTAAGGGAAAGTAATGACTTTTTTTCATATTTACGGACTAATTACCTATATTTGCATAAAAACACATTAAATATACTTATGAAGAAAATTCTTGCTTACATTGCCTTTAGTTTCACGGCAATAACCAGCTATGCGACGACTCCACTCTGGATGCGTGATGTACAAATCTCACCCGACGGAACAGAAATTGTATTTTGCTATAAAGGGGACATCTATAAAGTACCAACCGAGGGCGGAGCAGCTACACAGCTCACTACACAAGATTCTTACGAATGTACCCCGGTATGGTCACCGGATGGCAAACAGATAGCCTTTGCCAGTGACAGGAATGGAAATTTCGACATTTTTGTAATGCCGGCAAATGGCGGAACAGCCCGGCGACTGACTACTCATTCAACCAATGAAGTCCCTGCTACTTTTACCCCGGACGGCAAATATATTTTATTCTCAGCATCTATTCAGGATCCGGCAGGCAGCGCTCTCTTTCCTTCAGCCGCCATGACTGAACTCTACAAAGTTCCTTCAGTCGGCGGACGCACCGAACAAGTACTGGGCACCCCTGCCGAAGCGGTATGTTTTGATAAGTCCGGCAACCGCTTTTTCTATCAGGACCGCAAGGGAGGTGAAAATGAATGGAGAAAGCACCATACTTCTTCCATCACCCGCGATGTGTGGATGTACGATACCAAAACAGGTTCACACACCAACCTTACCCAGCATGCAGGCGAAGATCGCAACCCGATAGTATCACCGGATGGACAAACCGTCTACTTCCTGAGCGAACGTAATGGTGGCTCATTCAACGTATATTCTTTCCCGATTTCGCAACCCCAATCGATAAAAACAATAACCAGCTTTAAAACCCATCCCGTGCGTTTCCTTTCAATGAGTAACGACGGCACCTTGTGCTATGGATACGATGGTGAGATTTATACCCAACAAGAAGGCTCGAATCCACGGAAGATAAATGTGGAAATCATTCGTGACGACCAGCCGCAAATAGCCTATCTGAAATATCCGGATAAAGCAACTTCCGCTACAGTTTCACCGGACGGCAAGCAGATTGCTTTCACTGTACGTGGTGAAGTATTCGTCACATCTGCGGACTATGCCACGACCAAACAGATCACACATACGGCAGCAGAAGAAGATGGTCTCTCGTTTGCTCCGGACAACCGGACGCTGGCCTACGCCAGTGAACGCAATGGCAACTGGCAGATTTATCTGGCTAAGATAGTTCGGGAAGAAGATCCGAATTTCCCGAACGCAACTTTAATAAAGGAAGAGGTGCTATTACCCTCTACCACCGTAGAACGTTCACATCCGCAATTCTCACCCGACGGTAAGGAGTTAGCTTTCATTGAAGACCGTAACCGCCTGATGGTGCTCAACCTGGAGACCAAGAAAGTACGCCGGATCACCGATGGCTCTACCTGGTACAGCACAGGCGGAGGATTTGACTATGCATGGTCTCCGGACGGCAAATGGTTTACATTGGAATTTATCGGAAACAAGCACGATCCATACTCGGATATAGGTCTGGTCAGTGCACAAGGCAATGGCGAGATTGTCAATCTGACTAATAGCGGATACACAAGCGGTTCACCCAGCTTCGTGCTCGACGGCAATGCCATTCTTTTCATTACCGAACGCTACGGTATGCGTGCACACGCTTCATGGGGTTCTCTGGACGATGCCATGCTGGTATTCCTGAATCAGGATGCATACGATAAATTCAGTCTGAGCAAAGAGGATTACGAACTGTATAAAGAAGCAAACTCCGACCGGAAGAAGATAGCTGATAAAGACAGCAGTAAGGTAAAAGATGTCGTGGTAGAGTTGAAAAACATAGAAGACCGCATCGTACGTCTGACACCAAACTCATCGAATATGGGAAGTACCCTTATCTCCAAAGATGGCAAAACCCTCTATTACCTGGCAAGCGCCGAAGGCGGACGTAACTTATGGAAGATGGATCTGCGCAAGAAGGAAACCAAGCTACTCCACAAAGTAGATGCCGGATGGACTTCTCTGGAAATGGATAAAGAAGGAAAAACTCTCTTCATTCTGAACGGTAAGAATATGCAGAAGATGAACATGGCTTCCGATGACTTGAAACCTATTAAATATCTTGCTCAGGTAAAACTGGATCTGGCAGCCGAACGCGAGTATATGTTCGATCATGTATACAAGCAACAGCAAAAGCGTTTCTACAACACCAATATGCACGGAGTCAACTGGGACGCCATGACGGCAGCCTATCGTAAGTTTCTGCCACACATCAATAATAATTACGATTTTTCCGAACTTTTAAGTGAATGGCTGGGCGAATTGAATGTCTCTCATACCGGAGGCCGTTTCTATCCGGATGGACAAAGTGAGCCTACAGCCAGTCTGGGGCTACTTTTCGACTGGAACTACCAGGATAAAGGAATGCTCATTGCCGAAGTGATAGAAAAAGGTCCGTTCGACAAGGCTACCACAAAGGTGAAAGCCGGCATTGTTATTGAAAAGATTGACGGCAAAGAGATTACTCCTGAAACTGATTATTACGTGCTCCTCAATGACAAGGTAAAAAAGAAAACCCTTGTTTCACTCTATAATCCTAAAACGAAAGAGCGTTGGGAAGAAGTAGTAATCCCCATCAAGGACAGTGAACTCAGCGCATTGCTCTACGAACGCTGGGTAAAACAACGTGCGGCAGATGTTGAAAAATGGTCGAACGGCAAACTGGGCTACGTGCACATCAAGTCTATGGGTGATGACAGTTTCCGTTCCATCTACTCAGATATCTTGGGAAAATACAATAATTGTGAAGGGATTGTCATCGACACACGTTTCAACGGAGGCGGTCGCCTGCACGAAGATATAGAGATACTGTTCAGTGGTAAGAAATACTTCACACAGGTGGTTCGCGGTCGTGAAGCCTGCGATATGCCCAGCCGCCGCTGGAACAAACCATCCATCATGTTGACGTGCGAAGCCAACTATTCCAATGCACACGGCACACCGTGGGTATACAGTCATCAGAAACTGGGCAAGCTGGTAGGCATGCCTGTCCCGGGCACTATGACCAGTGTATCATGGGAACGCCTGCAAGATCCTACCTTGGTATTCGGTATTCCTGTGATTGGTTACCGCCTACCTGATGGCAGTTATCTGGAGAATACTCAGTTGGAACCGGATATTAAAGTAGCCAACTCACCCGAAACAATTGTGAAAGGCGAAGACGCACAACTGAAAGTGGCGGTAGAGGAATTATTGAAACAACTACATTAGATAGTGATTATTAAGGAGCCAGACTATGAATTTGGCTCCTTTTTCCGTACCTTTGCGGCAAAATCAACAAATAATCTAAACTCATGTTTGCTGACCTACTTAATTCCTCCTATTTCGCCCTTTTCCTCATTGTCGCATTAGGTTTCATGCTGGGAAAAATCAAAATTAAAGGTTTATCACTGGATGTTTCCGCAGTGATTTTCATTGCCCTTCTCTTTGGACACTTCGGTGTAGTCATTCCTAAAGAATTAGGAAACTTCGGATTGGTACTTTTTATCTTTACTATCGGTATTCAGGCCGGCCCCGGTTTCTTCGACTCGTTCCGAAGCAAAGGAAAGACTCTGATCATAATTACCATGCTGATTATCTGCTCGGCTTCTCTTACAGCTGTCGGGCTCAAATACCTATTCGACATCGATACGCCCAGTGTGGTAGGTTTGATAGCCGGTGCGCTGACCAGTACACCGGGACTTGCCGTAGCCATCGACAGTACAAATTCTCCGTTGGCATCCATTTCCTATGGTATCGCTTATCCGTTTGGGGTTATAGGTGTTATCTTGTTTGTAAAACTGCTCCCCCGTATCATGCGTATTGACCTGGACAAGGAGGCCCGTCGACTGGAAAAAGAACGTCGCGGCCAATTTCCCGAACTGACGACCTGTATCTATCGTGTTACCAATCCCGCCGTATTCAACCGCAGTCTGATGCAAATCAACGCACGGGCCATGACAGGTGCTGTTATTTCACGCCATAAACATGATGAAAGAATTTCCATTCCCACAGCACAAACGATGCTACATGAAAATGATTATATACAGGCAGTGGGCAGTGAAGAAGCTCTGAACCAGCTTTCTGTTTTAGTAGGAAAACGCGAAGAGGGCGAATTACCTCTGGTAGACACGCAAGAGATCGAATCCTTATTGCTGACCAAAAAGGATATGATCAATAAACAATTGGGAGATCTGAACCTGATGAAGAACTTCGGATGTACTGTCACACGTGTTCGCCGAAGCGGTATCGACCTGTCTCCATCGCCGGATCTGACTTTAAAATTCGGTGATAAACTAATGGTGGTAGGTGAAAAAGAAGGACTCAAAGGATTGGCTCGCTTGCTGGGAAACAACGCTAAAAAGTTATCAGACACAGACTTCTTCCCTATCGCAATGGGTATTGTTTTAGGCGTATTGTTCGGTAAACTGAATATAACTTTCCCCGGTGGTTTATCTTTCTCCCCGGGATTGACGGGCGGTATTCTGATTGTGGCTTTATTTTTAAGTGCAATTGGTAAGACAGGTCCTATTCTATGGTCTATGTCCGGACCTGCTAATCAGTTATTACGCCAGTTGGGCTTGTTGCTATTCCTAGCCGAAGTCGGCACCTCGGCAGGCACCAATCTTGTAGCGACTTTCCAGGAAAGCGGCTGGTTGCTATTTGGAGTAGGTGCTGCAATTACGCTGGTACCTATGTTAGTAGCGGTGTTCGTCGGACTGTTTGTATTCAAAATCAACATACTCGACTTACTGGGAACCATCACCGGTGGTATGACCAGTACTCCGGGACTTGCAGCAGCTGATTCTATGACTGACAGCAACATTCCGAGTGTGGCTTACGCTACGGTTTATCCTATTGCAATGGTATTCCTCATACTGTTTATTCAGATTATTGCAACTATGGTTTAAGTTCATACAGTTACGAGCTACCGGCTACAAGCTACAAGTAGTTGCGCTATATTCCGAAAGGCACTTGTAGCTTGTAACTCGTAGCCTGTAGCTGATTCATAACCCGACAAGAAAAAAGTATAAACGAACAAAGACATTCCCATAGGCCATTCTACCTGAAACCATATCTTAATAAAGCAAAATATTCATTGCCTCTGTAACTATCCTCACCTCTTTTTCGACTAACATAACAACAAGTCGTCAAATTGACACTATAAAATTATAGGTAATGAATTTGCTTTTTATAAATTGGAATCCTGACCCGATACTATTTAGTATAGGAGGATTCAGCCTCAGGTGGTACAGCGTATTTTGGTTTATTGCTATTTGGGCAGCCAGTCAGGTTGTTTATAAGTTATATCAATACAAGAAGTTACCTCTTGACTCCTATCTAAACTTATTCATATACAGTTGCATCGGCATATTTGCAGGTGCAAGATTGGGGCATTGTTTGTTCTATGATCCTGAATTTTACTTCAGCCATCCCTGGGAAATCATATTGCCTATTCATTTCTTACCCAACGGAGACTGGACGTTTACAGGATATGCAGGATTAGCAAGCCATGGAGGCACATTAGGTTTAATTATAGCCCTACTGTTCTTCTGTCGAAAAACTAAAATACATTATCTTGATATACTTGATATCATGGGGATTGCCGCCCCCTTAGCCGCCGGTTTCATTCGTATAGCCAATTTAATGAATTCTGAAATTATCGGTATACCGACCCAAGTACCCTGGGCATTCATTTTCGAAAGAGTAAGTCCGGTTCCCAGACATCCGACCCAATTATATGAAGCTCTTGCTTATTTCATTATTTTCATACTGATACTTACCATAGCGAAACGAAAAAAAGGAAACTACAAGAAAGGCTTTTATTTCGGATTATGCATAACTTTGATATTCACATTCCGATTCTTCATAGAATTCTTAAAAGAACGGCAAGTTGATTTTGAGAATACATTACCTATAGATATGGGGCAAATATTGAGTATTCCTTTTATGTTATTAGGTATATCCATATTATTAACAAGATACTCCAATAAAACACCTTTACATGAATATTGAACAAGAATTCATAGATCAATTATTGCAATATAAACATATCATCTATAAGGTATGCCTGATGTATGCTCAGAATCAGCATGATGTAGTCGATCTTTATCAGGAAACCATCTACAACCTATGGAAAAGTTATAAGAGCTTCGAAGGTAGAAGTTCTTTCGGCACATGGGTATATCGGATCTCACTCAACACTTGCATAACAGATCTGAGGAAAAAGAGAAACTACCATTTCGTTCCTCTCGATCTTAGCATAGATGTACTTGAAGACTGTGAGAAGGATGAGCTCCTGAAAGATATGTACGCACTCATCCGAAAGTTAAATAAAGAAGAAAAAATGTATATCATGCTGTGGCTGGAGGAAAAGTCTTATGATGATATAGCCGAGATTATCGGCACAAACCGCAATCAGGTGGCTGTTAAGTTACATCGTATCAAGGAAAAACTAAAGAATATGTCTGATATCTAATATTCAAGCTATGAAACTGGAAGAATTACAAAAAGCATGGAAGAGCCTGAATGACAAAGTCATTCAGAATGAAATTATACATCCGGAAGAAATCATGGAAGTATTGGCAAACCGGAAGGAAAGTAACCTGAAAAAGATACAAAGATTGGAGAAAACAATCTGGGTTCTTATCGCATTAGTAAATATCGTAGTAATTTATTTATTTACTTTTTCTCAATCCCCCATTCCGTTATCTATACGTATAGGTGCTTTCATAATAACATTAAGCGCACTCTTCATGCAAAGTTGCGTATTGAAAAGTATCAAAAGGATTGCAACAGAAACAAATCTGGAGAAACAGATACAGCATATACTCAGGTATCGATTACTTTATAATAGAATCAATATAATATCTTACGCAAGTATTATTCTCTTTTTCGCTATCTCCCTCCATTACTACGGCACACTATTAAATTATATACTGATAGGAGCAATGCTATTGGTGTCCTGTATTTTAGATTACTTCATCTTTCATTTTACCCAAGATAAGATAAGAGATATGCTCTGCATTAACAAAGAATTAGCCGAACTGAATGCAACAAAAGACGAATAAATATAGCTTTTCAAATCCACTCTCCTAATAGCCTACAAAGGATATACACATTATTCCTCTGGTAGCAAACTTTTAGCCAGTACTTGCTATTTTCAGCAAAAATCCCCTAAATTTGCATACACTATAAATAGCAGCTAAATATGAAAACATTAAAAGCCCAAGTCATCATTAGCCTGATAACCTGTTTCTTCCTGGTTCTGGCAGTCACCATCTGCAAGGGAAACAAGTTTGGGAACATTCTTTCTGAAAGCGAAAATACAACAGAAAGCCAAACAGGAACTTCCGGGATACTACGACATACAGATGACGGAGTACAGATAATATCTACCCGGCAACTAACAAAAGATATTAACGGGTACGGCGGAAATGTTCCTCTGGAAATCTATATAAAAGATAACCGTATTCTAAAAGTAGTAGCTCTGGAAAACTCCGAAACACCCAGCTACTTTGCCAAAGTACGAAACAGCGGTCTGTTACAACAATGGAGCAATCTTTCACCAGAGGAAGCAATCCATAAAGAAGTGGATGGAATATCCGGAGCCACAGAATCTTCCGTAGCCATTATCCAGTCTGTACATAAGGCCATGGAGTATGCAAAGGAGCATTCGGCAGACAAACCGGCAAGTGCTTTCAGTTTCGACTGGATACTCTTCCTGGGATTACTGGCAGGCATCGCATTATGTACCCTAATCATCTCATATCTTTCTAAAAGGCCCAAAGAGCAAACAATGCACTATGCGCTGAACACTTTCAATCTAGCTTTGGTTATAGTAGTAACTGCATTATCTATCCAACCGAAACCCAATCAACTTAATAAGATGGAGGAACCTACCATGAAACAGGATAATAAACTTTCAGTTCTTGACAACATACATGCAAGAACCAGTATTCGCTCTTATCAGCCGAAAGAAATAGAAGATGAAAAAATAGAGCAATTGTTAAGGGCTGCCATGGCAGCTCCTACAGCAACCAACAGGCAACCTTGGGCTTTCATTGTCATCAGAGACAAAGAAACGATGAATGAACTGGGTTCTACTCTTCCTTACGCCAAGATGGTCAAAGACGCTCCGTTGGCTATTGCCGTATGCGGAGATTTAACTAAAGCTATCAGTGGTGCGGGTATAGAGTACTGGGTACAGGACGCCTCCGCCGCCAGTGAGAATTTGTTGCTGGCTGCACAAGCTTTAGGATTAGGAGCTGTCTGGACAGGCGTTTATCCTATAGACGAACGGGTAAAAGAAGTACAGAAAATACTCCAATTACCCGAACAGATTGTTCCTCTGAATGTAATCCCTATCGGTTATCCGGCAGAGAACCCACTTCCGAAAGATAAATGGAAACCGGAGAATGTACATTATGGCCGTTGGACGGAGCCTGATAAGAAGTAATTTTTAAGTTCGGTACGTAAATACATCAAAATGACTCAGTCCCATAGATTTTAGTAAATCTATGCTATGCGTAGTATCCTCCTCCATATTATACTGCGGAATAAGGGGGATACGGACTGTGATCTGTTCGGCTTTTCCGTGCTCTATAAGCCAACGCAGGTTTCCGAGCACCAGATGATTGCTTCTGCCTGTGTAGTTTTGATAGATCTCATCATTCGTATCCTTGATATCTACGATATAGTCATCTACCACAGGCAATAGAATCTCCAGATGCTTCCGGGGTACATTTAAAGACGTTTCTACTGTAATCCTCCACTCCTTCCCACAAAGTTCCCGGAAACGGCTGATAAATTCACTTCGCAGACAAGGCTCACCACCACCAAAGGTAATACCACCACGAGTTGCAAGAAAGTAAAGTTCATCTACTTTCACCCTCTCATACAGTTGTTCGCAGGAATAAAGCGGGAAATCAAAATCATCGGATAGAGACTGAGGGTTCAGACAATACTTGCAATGCAAAGGGCAACCATGAAAAGCCACCAATGTGGTCACCCCCTCACCGTCAATCAACAGACGGTGCCTGTTCACTCCTAATATGGGGACAAGATTACTCATTCTATCCGATTATTCATCCATATCATTCAGATGTATCTCTAAAGCCTTCACCGAAATATAAATCTCGTACACAGAGATAGCCAGAGAGATAATCAGCAATACCATTGCCAGTCCAAAGATATAGATGGATACAAGATAAAGTTGTATATAAATAAAGAACATACTTACGACACACAGCAATAAGCTGCCTGTCCCTGTCACCTGCATAGCACGCGTCAGATACAGACGTTTACGAAGATTGGCAATCTGTGCCGCAGTTACCGACGAATGATTTTCACGGTATTGTTCCTTCAAAGTACGTACCAACTGGGCATACGACATAAAACGGTTGGTATAAGCCAACATAATCAATGAGATTGCCGAAAACAATAGAGCCGGAGTCGTTAAATCTATTTCCATATTTCCTATATCTTTAATATTATAACCTTAATTGCATAAGTGCTCATGCAAAATTAGCTTGTTCTATAAATAATAATTTGTAAACCTGTTATAAAGATTAGGCGCGGATTACACGGATTACGCGGATTAAAGGCTGCGCTATTACATCAATCCATAAAAAAATCCGTGCAATCCGTGTAATCCGCGCCTAAAATTATCATTTATCATAATATGAACTAATTATGTTCACTTACTTAGCGATATCTTTAATAGGTATGAAACCTAAATTCTGATAAAATCAAATCTGAGTTTAACAAGAAGGTCGATATCATCCAAGGGCATTTCTCTAATTTTCATATACCCCAATATTAGAGTTATGCATTATGCAAAGTTACAATAAAAATCAGAAGAGTCCCATAGTATACAAGTTTCTTTAGCTTCCGGAGGTGAAGACAGGAAAAACCTTACTTCTTATCATAAACCCCATTAGAGAACTTCCCGTAAGCCATTACCTGGTTTGTATCGGGAAGATGTACAATCTCCGGAAGATTATTCGTATCGAAGTCAATATAAACCAACTTTTCCGTATCCGAACCGTTACGAATGACATGTGCACCTTCAGGACCCGTAGGGAAAGTTATTGCATCACCGGCCTTTACCGTCACATCCCCATTTGCTGTGCGAACAATTCCTGTACCACTGATGATATAGAACACCTCTTCGTCCGTTTCGTGATAATGATATCCATAGGCAAAATTACCCGGTTCCACTTCTACAAAGTTCACACGGCATTGGTCCACATCCGTCTGCTCAACAATCGGTTTCACTGTAAATTCATTACCACCCTGACTGATTTTCTGACCTTCTGCGGTCTTGTAATTCTTTACTGCAAGTTCTTTCATTGTTTTTTTGCTTTTAATTTGTTTATAAAATAGTTGCATTCATCAGTTTTTTCACTAACTTCGCAAATGCAGTCAGTGACTTTCCGATGATGCAAAGCTATATACTATTTTACTTATAAACAAGAAGTTACAAACTGGTAAGATAGTTACCTAAAGGTTACTTTTGCTGAAAAGCAAGAGTTTAAAAATGAAGAAAAGAAGAAAAAACTAATTATGACCTAATCACAAAAGTATGAAAACAAGAATTACCTCTAATCGTATCACAGAACTACATCCGGACGAGATATTCGTTTTTGGCAGCAACCTGGAAGGCGCGCATGGTGGCGGAGCCGCTTATCTGGCATGGAAAAAATGGGGAGCCATCTGGGGACAAGGAACCGGATTACAGGGACAGACCTATGGCATTCCGACCATGCATGGTGGGCCGGAAGCCATCAGACCTTATGTAGATGAGTTTATCCGCTTTGCCAAAGAGCATTCACAATATACTTTCCTCGTTACAGAGATAGGATGCGGTATTGCCGGATTCGCCCCGAAAGAGATTGCTCCTTTATTTAAAGAGGCTGCGGATGTGCCTAACATTCACCTGCCTCAACGCTTCTGGGATGTACTGAATGCGAAGTAAAGCTTCGTACGCCTTCTACCTAAAGCCAACAAAATACAGGAAAGGGAACAGAAAGAGCAGATAACAAATATAACCCCTGTAGGAACCAGGATATTTCCAATGCCTACCAGGGGAGAGACAATGCCGCCGAACGAAAAGCAAACAGCACCCAACAGTGCCGAAGCTGTTCCGGCATTTGTGCGCTCACACTCCATGGCTAATGCGGTAGAGGTGGTAAACGTCATTCCCATCATAAAAAGAACCGCTATCAGCAGCAGTTCATAAATCCAGAAGCTGCAACCCAAAGCCAAAGCGGAACATTCAAGTAAAGAAAAAATAAGCATACCCATACAACCGACCAGCGTTCCGTTCGCAGGCCGGCGAAACTTCACGGAAAATGCCGCCGCACCACCGATGGCAATGGCGTTAATACTGAAACAAATGCTGAAAGCAAAGGGCGAATAACCATAATGTTGCTGTATTATGAAAGGTGAGGAAGCAATATAAGCAAACAGTACTCCTTGTGCAAAAGCGAGTTGTAGCACATAGCAGACATACTGTTTATTGCGAAGCACCACCTTGAAGCTATTAAAAGTATCCGCCCATTTCGTAGCCAGGCGATTTTCCGCCGGGAGTGATTCCCGGAAACGCATACATCCTATCAAAAGGAGCACACCCAATACAAGTAAAATTATGAAAATTCCCTGCCAACCGATGGCTTCCGTAAACACTCCGCCAATAATAGGTGCTACCACAGGAGCAATACCATTGATGGCTCCAATGATCGCCAGCATCTTTGCCAGATCTTTGCCCGAAAATTTATCCGTAGCAATGGAACGGGCTATAACAATCCCCCCTGCCCCGGCAATACCTTGTATCAACCGGAAAGCGACGAATTGCTGAATATTCTGCGCAAACAAACAGAAAATCGTTGACACAATAAACAACCACATAGCAACCTGCAACGGTATGCGTCTACCATAACGGTCACTCAAAGGACCGAAGAATATCTGCCCGACGGCCAGTCCGATCATACTGGTAGTCAGTCCTAACTGAACCATTGAAGAACTTGTACTGAAATATTCTCCCATAGACGGAAGACTCGGTAGGTACATGTCCGTAACAAAAGGCCCGAAGGCCGTCAGCATACCCAATAAGACTAAAATAAACAGTTTTGAATTATCTTTTACCATATAAACTTAACTTATACATTTCGTGGAATATACGTCCACTTTCAGGCTGCAAAAATAATGATAATTCACCTTATTCTCCCTACCAATTTTAGCCAAAGCTATCCAATACAAGAACAAAAGAATCTCAACTTATGCTGTAGCTTCCAGTTTTTTGTCTATACGCAACTCATGCTTCACAAAACGACGAATGGAACGATAGGTAGGATGCAGTACTTTATATGGACGAATATCGCTCTCGTAAACCAAGAAGGCCAACAGACAGAACAAAGCCATCAGAGTGAGCCAGCCGTACAGTTCTTTCATAGAAACTATCAGAGCCTGTTGCTGCACAGCACCGTATACTTCTCCAACGGGTATCCGGCTGATGAAAGGATTTACATGATCCACTACCGAACCCAGTAACATCGAGTTCTTTTTCATTGCCCCATTGAGAGCATGCCCCAGTATAGCCGTTCCCAAAGCCCCACCAAATCCGGCACTGACAAACGACTGTACGGACACCGCCTGAAAGAAATGCTGAAAAGGGACACGAGATTGCACTGTAAGGAAACAAATAGCTATTATCACATACCCGAAACTGCGCAGGAACAGCGGCACAAACAATGTCTCCTTGGGCAAAGCATAGTCAATGCCGAAATAAAAATACATCAGATAGCCCGTAATGGAAGAGAATGCAATCACAGTCATTGTCTTATATCGCCACTTACGACGGGAAAAAGTGAAAAAGGTAAAGCCTGCTCCCACTACAATTCCCAGCAATACCGCCCAGTTGAGCGAAATTACATTCAGGGCATCATACCCTAATATACTCTCCATATAGATGTGCTCAAAGAGATGCGAAGGTGCCAGCAGAATATCTATTACTATGTATAGTATAAAGGGAAACCATACGGCACGATACGTCCAGGTCTTCAAAGCAATGAACGGGTGACGAATGAAAGATGCACGCCATAAATTCAATGCAAGAATAAGTATACCGATGACGGTTGCCGCCCGGATCTGGAAAGACTGATACCAATCGTAATGTTCCCCATACACACAGACAAAGAGGATGCACAACAACACAAGTCCCCACATCAAAGCCCCCAACCAATCGATACCGAACAACGGCAATTTCGGCAGAGAGCGATAACTACGGAACAGGCACAATGTAGCCAGCATCACCAATAACAATAAACCAATAATCAGCCAATGCATATACTCCCACTTTGCCCAAAATGCTGTATAGACTGTTATCAGTCCCGACAGTTGAATACAACTCTGCACCAACAGATAGATAAAACAGAAAAATACCGACAAATCCCGTTTAGGGGTAAGCCATAGCTGAATGGTGGAATTACATTCGAATGTAGCCCACATGCGGAAGATTCCTGCAAAGAAACAGGTGATCACCAGCACAGGAATGCTATGCGTCTGCATACATATCAGATTAGAAACAATCAGAGCAATGCTACACGTCATCAATGAAGTTTTCGAAGCAAAGCGGAACTTCAGTCGAAACATGATGGCGAATGTCAGCCCCATGCCTATCATAGACGCGTAGCCTGCCATCATAATATCTTCCTGCATCAATGCCGTAGAACCGACCATCTCACTGACTGCCGCCAAATAGAGACCACCGGAAAACTGGAAAACGATGACAAAGGCAATGATAATCCAGGGACGCAACTTAGGAGGAACAAAATCACGGATGGCCGGAATGGAAAAAGGTCCTGTTTCGTGCATAATATCAATAATTTACTACGCACTCCACATTCATACCGGCACGCAGGCGTTCCATATCTTCCGGACGATTGTCGGCAGAGAATTCTATACGGACAGGAATACGTTGTTCTACTTTCACGAAGTTTCCGGCAGAGTTATCCTGCGGCAGAAGAGAGAAGCTGGCACCCGTAGCGCGGGAAATAGATTTCACAGCACCTTTAAACGTTATTCCGGGCACAGCATCCACTTCTATTTCTACCGGCTGACCTTCCCGGATATGGGTAGTCTGAGTCTCTTTATAATTAGCTACTATCCATCTCTCATTTTCATCGACAATGTCAACCAAAGTCTGCCCGGGCTGTATCAGTTGTCCTTCCTGAATTTCTTTCCGACCGGTAGTTCCGTCACAAGGAGCGAGGATAACGGTATAAGAAAGGTTCAGACGCGCCAGCTCCAGGGCAGCTTGTGCAAGTTTGATACCTGCATCCGTCTGTTCCAGACGATGAGTTTGCTCCTGCTTTACCAAAGTTGTAGATTGACGTTGGCGAAGCAGAAGTTCATAGCGTGCTTTGGATGCCTCGTAATTTGTCTGCACGGCATCGTACTGCTGTTTGGTGACGGCATCCTGTACCAAAAGGTTTTTATACCGGTGGTATTCACGTTCGGCATTATCCAACCGGACTTTTGCCTCCTGCAAACCGGCATCGGATACAGCTATATTATTCTGAGTAGTATGTACTGTGGTGGCCACCGCATTCTTTCCCGAAATGGCGTTCTGAAAATCAGCCTCAGCCTGTGCCAAGCGGAAACGAAACTCGGAATCTTCAATCAAGACCAGAGTATCGCCTTTATGTACTTCCCGGTATTCATCGAAATAGATTTTCTTGATGAAACCCTGTACACGGCTGTTGACGGGGACAATCAGTTGTTTCACCTGTGCGTTGTCTGTATAGGCTACATTGCCGAGATGAACGAAATGGGAACATACCCACACCAGTCCGGTGATAAGTAAGAGGCTAACCACTACGTTATAAATCAGTTTTTTCTTTTTACGTTCCATGTCTTATTTAATTCATTAGTTTACATTCATATATCAAAAAACATTTTTCATCTGCAGATAACGCGGATTGCACAGTCCCTACGGCTGCGCTATGCCTTTCAGAAAAATAAAACCCGCATAATCCGTGTCATCTGCGGATGAAAAATTACTTGACGACGATTTATAAGCACCCCGCCGTCTTCTTCAACTTATAGAGATTGAAAAGTATATTGATCTGTGCATTCACCAACTGCAACTCCGCATTCAGTTTAGAATTGCTGGCATCCAGCATATCAGTAATCAGCGCCAGATCATTCAAATAGCGGTTATTCACCACACTGTAGTTTTGCGCTGCCAATTCCAGACTTTTCTCTTGTGTATCGCAAATGGTAAAAGCCTCATGAAAACGGATATATGCCGCTTTTACTTCCGTCCGCACATTCTCCTGCAACAATAAGTCGTTTTCTTGCGCACGCTGGGTGGACAGTCGTGCCAGACGAATTTTCTTACCCGACTTGAAAGTAGAAGCAATATCGAATTTCACTCCTACACCGATATACCAATAGTTCAGATTTTTGTTAATGGGAGGCACTTCAATCGTAATAGGACCATCTAGTTTATCACCTGCAAAAAGAGCTATGGACGGCAAACGTTCAGCCTTTGCAATCCGTTCATTATACTCCGACTGCTTGATATTCAGTTTCATCTGTTGCAGCACGGGAGAACTCAATACCGCCGTTTCCTGCCAATGAGCTTCTTCCGAGGGCTTGGGAAGTCGTCCCAGCAAGGTAGTATCCACATTTATCACCGTTTCCTGGGGCAAACCCAATACCGTAACCAATTGATTGTTTAGGATAAGGATACCATTTTCAATCTGTGTCAATGCCAGTTCCAAAGATTTCAGTTGCAACTCATAACGAGTGATGTCATTCTTTAAAGCCAGTCCTTGCGATTGTTTGGCATTGATATCTTCTACCAATTTCCGGGTTTGCTCTATATTCTTCCGGTACACTTCAGCCTGATTCTGCAATTTATACATCTCCAAGTAATTGCCTACTAACAAAAAGCGGATATCCTGCCTGTTCTTTTCTTTATCCAACTCTGCCAGTTGCTGTTGTAATTTGGCAATGGCAATCCGGCTGGTGATAGCTCCACCCGCATAAATTACCTGCGATGCTTCTATTGCAAAGTTATTGCCGAAGTGCGGCATAGCGGCATTCTCTCCATTTGTAAAATCACGGTCTGCCAGCCAAGCATCCCCCAAATAACTTGCCGAAACGGATACGTCAATCGAAGGAAGTTGAGCATTCCTGGCCACCTTTACTGCCTGTCCGGCTTCCTCTTCTGCCAGACGAAACGTACGAATACTGCGACTATTAGCATCTGCCAACTCGAACATTTCTTCAATTGTCATCTTCTGAAAGGTTTGTGCAGGTGCCAACGAAATGCTCAATGCACCGATAAAGACAAATAATACTTTCAATTTACTCATAATACCTATTAAATTAATAAAGGGGGCATCAAAATGATAATTTAGCGGCGAGAATTGGTACGCGGAAGTATCTTAAATTCTCCTCCTCTTGGGAATTGCTCTCCCCCGATAACGGGGGAGTCGGAGGGGGTGGAGTACCCGTAGGGGGAGGTGGTAGGTAAAACAATAAAATACCTATTAATAATAAGATAAAGGAATTTTTCTCTCACCTACCACCCCGCCCGTTGGGCACCCCTCCTCCAACTGGAGGAGGGGAATTGAGATAGTCAGAATATCAACAACTACACTGGTAAATTATCATTTACCTCAAAACGGCTGCAAAGGTCGGATAAATTCTTTGCCGGAGAGAAATCCCAAATTGGGCAAAATTAGTTTAATTTGGAGATTTCAAAGGTTTACATTATCTTTGTACAACATAAAATCACACCTAATGGCCCCTTCCATACGCATCAAAAACATCAGTGAACTCCCCATCATTAGTGGCAGCAAAAATGATACACGAAAGAAAATCAGCTGCATCACTATCGGGCATCGGGAAGCAGAAGAACAGTTTTCGTCAGATATCCATCTGGACGCTTTTATCATCTTATTGGTTTTATCCGGAAAAGGACATACCGTAATCAATTACAAGGCGTATGATATTCAAGCGGATACGCTTTTACTTCTATCTTCTGCTCATCTGTTTCATTTTTATGAATGTAGTGATGACTTTCAATGCCAATGTCTCTTTGTCAGCAGGGCTTTTACGGATGAAATGGACTCCACCGACATGATCTACCGACGGACCAAATACGGTGTGCGGCTATATAACCAACCGGTAGTTCCTTTAGCGCATCCTTACGCTGTTTTATTAGCCGAACGATTAGCCAGCATCAATAAGAATATTGACCGTACAGAGCATTTCTATCACAAAGAAGTCATTCTGAACCGTTTGTTCGCCTTTTATCTTGATTTAAGTGACATCCTTGAACGAACCAACCTCCCCCATACGGACGGCTGCCTGACTCGATACGAAAGTATTATCAAATCATTCATCGAACTACTGGCAACGCATTATCGTGAAGAACATAAGGTAGATTTCTATGCTGCCCACCTGAACTTATCTGCCCATCATCTGACACAGATCGTGAAACTCGTGACAGGACAAAGCGTGAGCGATTTCATCTTCGAAATGCTATTCAGCGAAGCCCGTAACTTACTGACACATTCCAAACTCTCCATACAGGAGATTGCCACCACCCTCAACTTCTCCGACCAGTCTTCATTCGGAAAGTTCTTCAAACGGAAGGCCGGTGTATCACCAATTGATTTCAGAAAAGATACAGTGTTCGTTGAAGAAAGATGAATCAACCGAAGGTTTATCTGCTTTTGAATTCAAGTGGGGAGACAAAAAAACGAATGTCCCTACCAGTTTCGCAACAGCTTATCCGGAAGCGTCTTTCAAAGTAATAAACAAAGAGAACTATCAGGAATTTGTGTTATAACCGCCGTTCAATCGGATTTGTAATCCTGAGACTGTAAGGAAACCGAAAAAATACTATTTTTCCATTTACAGGAAGTTAAGAGTTTGTCAACAAGAAGTTGGGAGTTTGTCGACAAACTCTTAACTTCTTGTCGACTGGGAATTAATATTTTGTAAGCTTTTGATAATCTGAGAGTAAGCTTCCTTACGCAAAAAAGATATTCGTATACATATATTACTTGCGTTCTACACACCTCTTAAATAACCCGTTGACGGAATTCGTTTCAGAACGGCTCCATGCCATCTTCGTATACTCTCCGTGTCATCTCCATACTATCTCCGTATCATCTCCGTAACTACTCCGTAGCCTATTCGGTCAGTGATACCTCTATTATATACGGAGTAAGTACGGAGCAGACACAGAGCAGATACGAAACAAATCTGTGCACAGTTCGGATAGAAGTCATGTAACTCAAGTTTCTTTATTCAGATATTTATCGTACTTTTGTAGCCTGTAAACCAGCTATTACGTTTAAGAAGGAATACAACTATGCGCTATAAACTTTCGGCACCAGCCACTTTGCATACCACTATCCAGCTCCCGGCTTCCAAAAGTATCAGCAACCGGGCTTTGATATTACACGCTTTAGCCCAAGGGCATATCGCGCCAAGCAATTTGAGCGATTGCGATGATACCCGTGTCATGATAAAAGCACTGGACGGGAATCCCGGACATATCGACATTCTTGCCGCCGGAACCGCCATGCGTTTTCTCACGGCTTACCTCAGTGTAACACCGGGTACACGCATCATTACCGGTACCGAACGGATGCAACAACGCCCCATACGTATTCTAGTGGATGCCTTACGTGAACTAGGTGCACAGATAGAGTATGCCGGAAAAGAAGGCTTTCCACCTTTGCGCATCACAGGTACAGAATTAACAGGCGAAGAAATCAGCCTTGCCGGAAATGTCAGTTCACAATATATATCTGCTTTACTGATGATCGGCCCCATCCTGAAAAACGGATTGAGGTTGAATCTTACAGGAGAAATCATTTCCCGCCCTTACATTAATCTAACACTGCAACTAATGAAAGAATTCGGTGCAGACGCTGCCTGGAGTTCTGAAAGTAGTATCACCGTCCGTCCGGGAAAGTACAGAGACATACCTTTCACAGTAGAAAGTGACTGGAGCGGTGCTTCTTACTGGTATCAGATGGTTGCCTTAATTCAGGATAATGAAAAAAAGGAATCTACAAAAACGGAAATAAAATTACCCGGACTTCTCCCACGCAGCTATCAGGGCGACAGTCGGGGAGCTGAAATATTTGCCAAACTCGGTGTACACACCACATATACCGACCAAGGAGTGGTACTGACTAAGATGGGAACTCCCGTTACCTGTTTAAAGGAAGATTTAGTGGATATACCCGACTTGGCACAAACTTTCGTTGTGACTTGTTGTTTAATAAACATACCTTTCCGATTTACCGGATTGCAGAGCTTGAAGATAAAGGAAACCGACCGCATTCAGGCGCTTATCACAGAATTGAATAAACTGGGATATGTGGTAAAATCGGAACAGGACAGTATATTAATCTGGAACGGTGAACGCTGCGAACCGGCCTCCCATCCCGTTATTGCGACTTATGAAGACCACCGGATGGCAATGGCATTTGCACCCGCCATCCTTCGGACGCCATCCATACGGATTGCTGATCCGCAAGTGGTGTCCAAGTCTTATCCGGGATACTGGGAAGATTTGAAACAAGTAGGATTTGGGATTGAAATAGAGGAATAAGCTATGTGGATATTAATTATAAGTCTTATTGTACTTGTCTGTATCGCCCTTTTGGCAGGATACATCCGTAACCAACGCTTGCAAAAGAAAATAGAGCGCGGAGAACTGGATGCCATGCCTGAAGTGAAAGAGGCCGACGCAGAATGCTGCGGACAGCACGAAATATGCGAACGGGACAGTCTGTTAGCTGCCGTCAGCAAAAAGATAGAGTACTACGATGATGAAGAACTGGACAAGTACATCGGCATTGCCCCCGAAGATTACACTCCTGAACAGGAAGATGAATTCAGGGATGTATTCTATACGATGCAGGACATCGACGTTGCCGGATGGGTACGCAGTTTGCAACTGCGTGGAATAGCTCTGCCAAACAATATCAAAGATGAAATATTCCTGATTATAGGAGAGAGGAGATTTTAAAGTGGATCTACTACAATACACCTTCTTTCAACATGCCCTCATCGGCAGTTTGCTGGCAAGCATTGTTTGCGGACTTATCGGTACGTATATCGTAACGAGGCGACTGGTGTTCATTAGTGGCGGACTGACACATGCTTCTTTCGGAGGAATTGGTCTGGGATTATATACAGGAATCTCTCCTATTCTGGCAGCCGGAGTGTTTGCGGTACTGTCGGCTTTTGGCGTGGAATGGCTTAGCAAACGCAATGATATGCGTGAGGACTCAGCTATCGCGGTATTCTGGACGCTGGGGATGGCATTGGGTATCATGTTCACTTTCCTTTCACCCGGGTTCGCACCTGATTTGTCGGCTTATCTTTTCGGTAATATACTGACGATTACATTCGGAGACATCGCCTTGCTGGCAGGACTTGCAGTGATATTGGCTATTTTCTTTATCCTATATCTGCGTCCGATTATTTACGTTGCTTTCGACCGGGAATTTGCACGTTCACAAGGTATTCCCGTACAAATATTCGAATATGTACTGATGATGTTCATTGCACTGACCATTGTGGCATGTCTGCGCATGGTAGGCATTGTGCTGGTTATTTCCCTGCTCACCATCCCACAAATGACTGCGAATTTGTTTACGCATCGTTTCCACCGCATTATCTGGCTATCCATCGGCATCGGTTATCTCAGTTGCCTGGGCGGATTAATGATATCCTATTATCTCAACGTTCCTTCCGGCGCAGCTATCATCTTCTTTTCCATCATTATATACGTAGTATGTAAGCTGGGAAAGAGTTTTTATTTATCTTTACGGCAGAAAACGCAGAACCCGTAAAACTTACTGGCATAGTTGAAACGCAAAGCAATCCTCCTCACAGGCATCTTAGTCACTTTGATGCTCGTTGCCGGATGTTCTACCCGAAAGAATACAGCCGGCACACGCTTCTATCATGCCCTAACCACCCGTTACAACGTCTACTTCAACGGAAACGAAGCTTATAAAGCCGGATTGCAGGCACAGCAACAAGGGAATAAGGATAACTACATGGAAATGCTCCCCCTCTATCCCATCGGCAATAAAGAAACCACAGGAATCGGTACTTCCGACTATGAGCGAGCCATTGAAAAAGCGCAAAAAGCTATTCGTCAACATTCTATCAAGCGACGCCCCATACGTAAACCAGGACGGGCATACACGGACGAATACAAAAAATGGCTGGCACGTCGGGAGTTCAATCCTTTCATACACCGTGCATGGCTGCTATTGGGAAAAGCACAATATCAGAAAGGAGATTTCCCGGAAGCTGCCTCAACCTTTTCTTATATCGTGCGCCTCTATGACGGACAGACGAATATCACTTCCGAAGCTCTGATCTGGCTATCCCGCTGCTACTCAGCACTGGGTTGGCAATACGATGCTGAAGATGCTCTGAACCGGGTAAATAACGATAGTCTGCCGCTATCACTGGCAGTCCCTTATGCTTCGGCAACAGGAAACTACCTGTTGGGCAGTCAGCGATACAAAGAAGCCATCCCTCATCTTGAAAAGACAGCCAAAAACGAGAAGAACAAACAGCAAAAAGCGCGATGCTATTATCTCCTGGGACAGACTTACCAGCTGTTGCAACAACCGGAACAAGCTTATCAATCATACAGCAAAGTAATTCGTCTCAACCCTCCGTACGAACTGGCATTGAGTGCCCGTATCCGCCAGACGGAAGTGATGCCCACCGCCAATAGCCGTAAGATAACAGGGAAGCTACTGCGGCTGAGCAAAGACGAGAAAAACGAAGAGTATCTGGATCAGATTTACTATGCATTGGGTAATGTTTACCTGGCCGGGAAAGACACGGTGCAGGCTCTTTCCGCATATCACAAAGGAATAGAAAAGAGCACCCGTAATGGTGTGGAGAAAGGAATTCTTCAACTGACATTAGGAAACTTGTACTGGCAGCAGGCACGCTATGCTGAAGCGCAGAAAGCATATACAGAGGCAATAGGATTGATAGATAAGACACACCGGGAATATGCCGATATTACCACCCGTTCGGAAATATTGGACGAACTGGTACCTCATACCAATACCATACAGTTGCAGGATAGTTTGCAGCACCTTGCCGGGATGCCGGAGGCGGAACGAATGGCCGTCATAGAAAACATCATTGCACAGGTCATCGCCCGGGAGGAAGCAGAACGCAAGGCGGCCGAAGAAGCAGAGCGGGAAACAAACCGCCTGCAGATGCGGGAAGAAGCGGAAAGTCAGTTACCTGCAACTTCGATTATCAGCAAACCAGGGCAAGGGAATACCACTACTCCACAAACTACCCAGCCGGCAATAGGTGGAAAGCAGGATTGGTATTTCTATAATCCGCAATTAGTGGAGCAGGGAAAAGCAGAGTTCCAACGTTTGTGGGGACGTAGAAAACTGGAAGACAACTGGCGAAGGAAAAATAAGACTGTGGTTGCACTGGACGATTTTGAAGAAATAGATTACAGTGAATCGGAAGATATTGCCCCCAAAGACAGTATCCCGAACAGTCAGGAAAATGAAGCAACAGAAAGCTCTGTCTCCCCAGAAAAAGATCCTAAAAAGGGAACTACCGACAGTATCGCCAATGATACGCATCGTCCGGAATACTATCTGGCACAGATCCCATTGACAGAAGAGGCCATGCAGGCATCCAACGCATTGCTATCGGAAGCTTTATACGGTGCCGGAATGGTTTTCAAGGATCGTATGCACGATTTCCAACGGGCAGAAGCCATGTTCGAAAGGCTCATACGGCAGTTCCCGGACTTCTCGCAAGCTGATGAAGCCTATTATCAGTTATTCCTGACGGAATTGGCTATAGAATATTATGAGAAAAAAGGCAGTTCCGCTGAAAAATATAAAGCCGAACTTATCGCCCGATTCCCCGAAAGCCGTTATGCCAAGACACTGGCTGACCCGGATTTCGCAGAGAATGCCGTACATGGTAAACAACGTGAAGATTCACTCTATGTCCGTGCTTATGAGCATTTCCAGATGGGAGACACAGCCACCGTGCGGGCTGCCGAACATCTTTCTTCCGAAATATATCCATTAGGGCAACACCGCCCGAAGTTTATGTTCCTCGAAGCCGTCACCCGACTGCAGGGAGGAGAAACAGAGAGGTTCCTCGCCACTCTGAAAGAACTTGTACAGCAATATCCGCAGAACGAAATCACCGATCTGGCCGCCCATATATTGAAAGGCGTACAGGAAGGACGTCTGCTGGCCCGTGACAGCCATACATTCGGTTCTATCTGGCAACGACGGAGTGCCGAACTGGCCGAGGCAGGCAATTTGTTGGGCGACAGTTCGAACAGTACCGCTATTCTCCCACCGGACAGTGCTTTCAGCACAGAGCGCAATGTACCGTTCCTCTTTATCCTTGCTTATGAAGAAGGAAAAGTAAACGAGAATATGCTTCTGTTTGAAGTGGCACGCTATAATTTCTCCACTTTCCTGGTTAAGAACTTCGACCTTGCATTTGCTCACGAACGGGGTATCGGTATGTTGCAAATTCGTCCGTTCAACAATTACGATGAAACACAGCAGTATTTCCGTCGACTTTATGCAAATCCCGAAATGGCGGCACGGCTCAGTGGTATGCGTGCCATACTCATCTCGGAGGCCAACTATGCGCAATTAATCAAACAATATAGTTTCGATGATTATGATGCCTTCTACCGTACACACTTCTCTTCCATACCGGAACCGGAACTAAAAGGCTATACACTGGATGAACCTCTGCTGAACCTGCCGACAGAGGAAGAAGAACGACAGAGAGAAGAAAATCTGCCTACGGAAGAGGACGACCCGGAAAATGGTGTTATCTTTGGGGACTGAAATAGCTAACAGATATGAAGAGAGATAGATTACTTTGGGTGGACGATGAAATCAGTTTGTTGCGACCGCACATCCTGTTTCTGGAAGGCAAAGGCTACGAAGTAGATACCGTAACCAACGGACAGGATGCACTCGACCGCTGCCGCGCTACAACCTACGACCTAATCTTTCTGGACGAAAACATGCCCGGACTGAGTGGTCTGCAAACTCTGGCATTAATAAAAGAAATCTGCCCCACCGTCCCTGTTATCATGATCACCAAGAGTGAAGAAGAGAATATCATGGACATGGCTATCGGACAAAAGATTGCGGATTACCTGATCAAACCCGTCAATCCTAACCAAATATTGTTGTCGCTAAAGAAGAATCTGCATCGTCGGGATATAGTCAGCGAAGCTGCACAAACCGCTTATCAACAAAATTTCGGTAAGATAGGCATGCAAATCAATGACTCACTGACGGCAACCGACTGGATGGAATTATATCGCCGCCTGGTATACTGGGAACTGGAATTGGAAGCTACAGACAGCCCTATGAGCGAGATGCTTGCCATGCAGAAAGCAGAAGCTAATTCTGCCTTTGCCAAATTCATAAAGAAGAACTATGCCAACTGGGTATCGGACGAAAAAGGGGCAACTAACACACGCAAACCCTCTTCGGAAAACACCGACCGCCCTCTGATGAGCCCGGATCTTTTCAAACGCATCCTTTTCCCTCTGCTGGACAAAGGTGAAAAGATTTTCTTTATTGTACTTGATAATTTCCGGTACGACCAATGGCGCGTTCTTGCCAATGAATTATCCGGTTTATTCAACATTGAAGAACAACTCTATTTCAGCATTCTGCCCACTGCCACACAATACGCCCGCAATGCCATCTTTTCCGGGCTGATGCCTGACCAGATAGCCAAGCTTTTTCCCGAATTATGGATAGATGAGGACGAAGAGGAAAACAAAAATTTGAATGAAGCTCCACTGATACGTACCATTATAGAACGCTATCGCCGCAGTGATACTTTCTCTTACCATAAAATAAACGATGCTTCCAGTGCAGAACGTCTGCTGGCACAACTTCCCGCCTTAGCGCAGAATGACCTCAATGTTGCCGTATTCAATTTCATCGACATGTTGAGTCACAGCCGAACGGAAAGCAAAATGATACGTGAACTCGCCTCTACCGAGGCAGCCTACCGCAGTATCACCCTTTCCTGGTTTCGCCATTCACCGCTGAGCGACTTGCTGAAAGCACTTGCCAGCCGCCAGTATCGGGTTATCATCACCACCGATCACGGCAGCATTCGCGTAGACAACCCGGTAAAGGTGCAAAGCAACAGTAAAGAAATTAATGCCAACCTGCGCTATAAACTGTCACGCAATATGGCATACAATCCCAAACAGGTGTTTGAAATCACCCGCCCTTCTGAGATACACCTCCCCTCACCCAACGTGAGTACACGCTATATCTTCGCCACAGGTCGGGATTTCTTTGCCTATCCCAATAATTACAACCATTACGTCAGCTACTACACCGATACCTTCCAACATGGAGGCATTTCGATGGAAGAGATGATTATCCCACTTATCACACTAAGTGGACGAAACTGAAAGTAAAATCATAATTAAATATAGTATGGAAATTAAAATTCAATCTCTGGAGCACATCCATGAAGCCGCCCGCGAGTTTATCGCTGCTATGGGGGACAATACTGTTTTCGCTCTCTATGGAAAAATGGGAGCCGGTAAAACTACTTTCATCAAGGCACTTTGCCAGGAGTTGGGCGTTGAAGACGTCGTTACATCACCCACCTTTGCCGTTATCAATGAATATCGTTCGGACATAGCGGGAGAATTGATCTACCATTTCGACTTCTATCGGATCAAGAAGCTGGAAGAAGTATATGATATGGGATACGAAGATTACTTCTACAGTGGTGCACTCTGTTTCATCGAATGGCCGGAACTGGTGGAAGAACTGTTGCCTGGCAACACAATTAAAGTGACTATTGAGGAACTAGAAGACGGTTCGCGCAAGTTGACAATGGAAAATCTGGATTAATATCTTATGAGCCAATACATCGTACAAGGTATATTCGTAGTGGCCGGCATCATCTCATTACTGGCGGCTGTGTTTGACTGGGAGTGGTTTTTCACTGCCCGCAACACACAGTTCGCCGTAAAGAGTGTAGGAAGAAAACGTGCCCGGTTATTCTATGGCGTACTGGGAATCATTCTTATCGGAATGTCTGTATTCTTCTTCCTGAATACACCGGAGGTTTAACCCTCCTACTGCCATCCCCCACCAAGTGCCTTATATAACCGCACCAGTGTTATCTGCTTATCCCGTATCGCATTGCTCAATCCGATCTGTGCATCGAAATATCCACGTTGTGCATCCAGCACGTCCAGATATCCGATTACACCATTAATATACTGTAACTGAGCCAACTCCACATTTGTTTGTGCAGCTTGTTCCAGTTGCAGGCGTGACTCATAGATATCTTTTATCTTATTGAAATCTACAATCGCATTCCGCGCATCCTTGAAAGCCGTCAGCACTGATTTCTCGTAAGAGTAAACCTCCTGTTCGTACGCCGCTTTCTTGGCTTTCAGCATCGCCCGGTTCTTACCCATCGCAAATAACGGCGTCAACAGGGAACCACTCAGGAAATGATAAGGTGATTTCAGGAAATCCGAGAATTCAGCACTCTCCAAACCATAATGTGCTGTCAGAGCCAAACGGGGAAACATATTGGTATACGCAAGGCCTACTGTCGCATTTGCCGCAATCAATTTCTGTTCCGCCTGACGTACATCCGGACGGCGTTCCAACAATGTGGAAGGAAGTCCTACAGGAAGATTTTCCGGCAATTTAACCTCTTCGGGTAACACCGAGCGTTCTATCTTCCGTGGATATTCACCTGCCAGGAAAGCAATGTCATTTTCTTTAATGGAAATCTTTCGCTCCAGATCCGGTACCAATGTTGCAGTACGTGCAAATTCCACCTGCGCCTGCTGATAAGAGGTTTCGGAAGTGAGTCCGCCTTCAAAACGAAGCTTTGCCAACCGTACACCTTCTTTACGGGCATTCAGTGTCTGACGGACAATGGCCAGTTCATTATCCAAAGCTACCAGTTCAAAGTATGCCTGGGCCACTTCTGCCACCAAGCTCATTTTCAGTGCCCGCTGCGCCTCTATCGAACCTAAGAAATCCGCCATACTCTTATCTTTCGCCCAACGTAAGTTTCCCCAAAGATCCACTTCCCATGAAACGATTGCCTTAGCTTCATAGCTCCGGTCTGAATCATAATTGTCTCCGCCATAATTTTCCGCTTCCTTGTCCGCATACAGCTTTCCACTGACTTGCGGAAAAAGATTAGCAAAATCGATGCGCTTCATTGCTGCCAGTTCCTTCACCCGTGCGGCAGCTATCTTCATATCCTTATTATATTCGAGCGTCCGCTCTATGAGCGCTTGCAGCGTAGTATCGGTGTAGAGTTCCCACCATTGCCGGTCAGCAAGAGAGAGCGTGTCCTGTTCCGTTGAGTCAAGCTGTTGCGGCAGATTCAGTTCCGGACGTACATAATGTTTACCCAACTGGCAGGAACTGAACAATAACACCAACGCCATCATGTAATATATTGTATATTTTCTTTTCATAACTTATCGTTTAAATCGCTTCGTAACTTTCTTAATATTCGTACTCTTCGCTTTTGCCTTCGCCTTATAAATCAGTACAAAGAAGAATGGTACCAAAAGAATACCTATCGTCACAGCTAAAATCATTCCAAAGAATACACCGGTACCAATAGCCTGACGGCTTGCCGAGCCCGGTCCGCTGGCAATAACCATTGGCAACATACCGAGAATAAATGCCAATGACGTCATCAGGATAGGACGGAAGCGCAGCTGCGATGCATGTAAAGCCGCCTTAACCACATTCGCTCCACGATCTACTTGTTCTTTAGCAAATTCTACAATCAAAATTGCATTCTTTGCTGCCAGACCGACCAGCATTACCAATCCGATCTGGAAATAGACGTCGTTCTCCAATCCACACAGCCACACTCCGAGGTAGGCTCCCAGCGCAGCGATGGGCAATGAAAGTAACACCGCAATGGGCACTGTCCAACTTTCGTAAAGCGCTGCCAGGAAGAGGAATACGAATAGGAATACCAATGCCAATACCATTGCTGTCTGTCCTCCGGCCTGTTTCTCCTGATAAGAAAGTCCACTCCATTCTACACCTATATTTTCCGGCAAGTGTTCGCGAGCTATCTGCTCAATGATTTCCATGGCCTGACCGGAACTGTAACCATCCGCCGCTCCACCACGAATTACGGCACTGTTGAACATATTGAAACGTTTGATGCTACCCGGTCCCGTGGTATAGGAAGTTGTTCCGAGAGAAGTCAACGGTATCATTACATTATCCGCCCCACGTACAAAGAACAGATTGATATTTTCTTTGTGTTCCCGATAAGGTGCTTCAGCCTGAATATATACACGATAAATACGATTGAACATATTGAAGTCGTTCACATATACCGAACCTGTATAAGCCTTCATGGTTGAAAAGACATCAGCCAACGGCACTCCCGCCAGTTTTACCTTATCACGATCCACGTCGAAATAGAGTTGCGGAATATCCGCCTGTAAAGATGATGACAGTCCGGATAACTCCTTACGTTGTGATGCATAATACATCAATGTATCCGTAGCTTGCACCAGATTATCGAATGTGGCATCTCCACGTGCCTCAAGCTGCATTTCAAAACCACCCGAGCTTCCCAATCCCGGGATGGCCGGTGGCGTGGAAAGATATACTTTACATTCAGGATATTCCTGCAAATCCTTTTTCACTTGTGCCATCACCTCATCAATGGTTTGTCCGTCACGTGCACCCCACGGCTTCATAATAACCGTCAGTTCACTACGTGCCTGGCTGCTGCCTACACGAGGGCTACTACCCACCACGCTCTGCACATACTCTACAGCCGGATTCAACATCAGGTACTCTACTGCACGCTCCGACACAGTACGTGTACGCTCCAGTGTAGCGCCTTCGGGCAGTTCCAGTTCCACTTTGAAGTAACCCTGATCTTCCACAGGTAAGAAACTGGTCGGTATCAAACGATTTATCAGTAAGATGGCTATCAATACCACACCAAATGCAGCCAGTACTCTGCGAGAATTTCCTATCACACGTGAAATCTGGCGAACATATTTACGGTTGCCCATATTCAGTGCATAGTTGATATAACGGAATACGATATTCTTTCGCTTATGCGATTCCGGTTTCAATATCAACGAACACATTACCGGACTCAAAGTCAATGCAACCACCGTAGAAAGTAATACGGAAACCACAATTGTCACCGTGAATTGACGATAAAGCTGCCCTGTGATACCACCAAGGAAACTAACCGGTACAAACACAGCCGCCAATACCAGAGACGTAGCAATAATCGCTCCCGTCAATCCTTCCATCGCTTTTTTCGTAGCCTCGTAAGGTGGCAGTTTCTCTTCGTGCATAATGCGTTCTACGTTCTCCACTACCACAATAGCATCGTCCACCACAATACCAATGGCAAGTACCAATCCAAGCAAGGTAAGTATATTGAGCGAAAAACCGAATATAAGCATGAAGCCGAACGTACCAATCAGGGAAATAGGTACTGCTACAATCGGAATAAGTGTAGCACGCCAGCTTTGCAGTGACAGGAATACCACGATAATTACCAATATCAATGCTTCAAACAAAGTCTTATATACTTCGTGAATAGACTCTGAAATATATGTCGTCATATCAAATGGAATCTCGTAACTCAATCCGTCGGGAAAATTATTACTGATTTCATTCATTGCCTTCTTCACATTCTCTGCCACTTCCATAGCATTGGCACCCGGAAGCATATAAATGCCTAACACCGCTGCATTTTCACCGTTGATACTACTCTCCGTATTGTATGAAGATGCCTCCAGCGAGATGCGTGCCACGTCGCGCAAACGAACAATGGAGCCATCCGCATTCGCACGAACTACAATTTCTTCAAACTGCCCTACAGTAGAAAGACGTCCCTGAGTCGTAATAGGAATAGTAATATCCAATCCTTGTACAGGTTGTTGCCCCAGCACACCGGCTGCGGACTCACGGTTCTGATCTTTCAGAGCATTCTGCAAATCGGCTACGGTCAGTCCGAAGTTTGCCAATTTGTCCGGTTGCACCCAAATCTGCATGGCATAGTAGCGGCTACCAATATTGGAGACACGCCCTACACCCGGAATACGACGAAGCAAATCGAGTACGTTCAGTGTAGCGAAGTTACTCAAATAGATTTCATCGAACTTCGGGTCGGAAGACATCAGACAGATAGTCATTAACTGGCTGGCTGCCTGTTTTTCTACGGATATACCGTTCTGTACCACTTCTGCCGGAAGACGGGACTCCGCCAGTTTCAAACGGTTCTGTATTTCTACTGCCGCCAAATCGGGATCAGCAGAAATATCAAATGTCACTGTAGCGGAAAAGCCACCGGAATTGGAACTGTTGGACTCCATGTAGAGCATTCCCGGTGTTCCATTCAATTCTTGTTCGATAGGTGTAGCTACCGCCTGTGATACTGTCAGTGCACTGGCACCGGGATACGAAGCACTAATCTTCACCACCGGTGGCGTAATCTGTGGATATTGGTCAATGGGGAGCATCGTCAATCCGATGATACCCACAATGACAATCAGTATGGAGATGACAGCCGAGAATACCGGTCTGTCTATAAAGAAACTTACTTTCATATGCGTCTGTTTTATGTTCGTCAATTACTTTTCAGTCTTAGCCGAATCCGGTGTCTGACTTTGATCTTCGTCTTCTTTCTTCAACAGGGCATTGTTAACCTTAACTTTTATACCCGGGCTTAGTTTGTGGTATCCTTCCACCACTATTGTCTCACCCGGCACCAGACCTCTCTCCACTACTACCTGGTTCTGGAATTCAGGGCCTAGCTCTATAAAACGACGTTCTACAGTGGAATCACGACGCATTACAAACACGTAAGCACCACCTTTCTCGATGATAACGGATTTCAGGGGAACTACTGTTGCATTCTCCCGTACATCCAGCAAGAGCTTCACTTTAGTGAACTGTCCCGGAAGTAATACATGTTTTGGATTGGGCATTTCGGCACGAACAGAGAATGTACCGGTACGTGGGTCAACCTGCGGTTCGGCAAAGTCAACCAAACCTTTGAAGGGATAAACAGTGTTATCTGCCAGTGTTATAGAAATATTGGGCTGCCAGGAACGGGTAGAATCCTTTTGTCCCAGATTCACATTACGCTCTTTGGTTTTCAGGTAATCCAATGCTGTCATACTGAAATCTACCAGTACTGTATCACTCTTTACAATAGTAGCAAGCAAGGACTTACCACCCGTCCCCACCAGCGTACCAAGGTCTACATATCGTTCACTGATATGCCCTGCAAGCGGTGAGCGAACAATGGTATATCCTAATTCCAGCTCTGCCTGATCCAGATCAGCCTGACTCATAGCAACACTTGCTTCAGCCGTTTCATAGGCAGCCACTGCATTATCCAAATCCAACCTACTGGCAGCATTCTGTTCATATAAAGGACGGATACGCTCCAGGTCGTTCTGTGCTTTACGTACCTGCGCCTCATCCTTTTTTAGTTGTGCACGCGCTTTGTCCGCCTTCGCGGCATACTGGTCGCGATTGATTACAAACAATACCTGATTCTTCGTCACATAGGTACCCTCTTCAAAAAGCATATTTTCCAGATACCCTTCTACACGGGCACGGACTTCTACAAATTGCTGGGCACGGACACGTCCTACATATTCACCATAGATTTCCACGTCATCCTGTATCACCGATTCCACGGCTACCACCGGAAGATCCGGTGCAGGTGCCGGTCGATGGGTAACGAACCAATAAATTGCTACCAACACCACTACAGCTATTGCGGCAATCACTGCCTGCCTTTTCGTTATTCTGATTTCTCTCTTCTTAAAAAACGATTTCATAAGCTCTCTGTTTATGTTAATGTTAAAAACCCTATAAATAAAAAACACAACTGGCGTGCCAAAGTTCGATGGTAGTACCTTTATTATTCATAGCCAACGCATTAAATGAGTTAACAAGAATAATGAAGAGTGTAGAATCTGCTCTACAAGTGTGGAATAATTCCACAAAAAAAGTCCGAACAAACTGTCCGGACTCCTTTTTTACTTAACTGAACCTTTCTATTCTTCATCATCATCCAATGACTCCGTATATTCCAGTTCACCTTGAACCACGAACAGGATTTCTTCCGGATCATAGTCACCCATCTCGTCTTTGTGGGCTTCCTTGATGATGTAATCCACGATTTGCCCCAGATCCACTTCGACACATCCTTCTTCATCCGGCTCTACATCCAGAATGCCGCTTTCAGAATAATACTCGTCAATCAAATCGAGGAAATAATAGAATTCGTCGTCAGAGAACTTCTCTTTTAACTCCTGCGGCAAATAATTCTTGATGTATTCGATGGTTTTTTCGTCATCGAGATCATCCTTTAAGAAATCGTCTTCCAGTCCCATAATAGTTAGTTTTTTAAAGGTTAATACCTTATTTATATTATGCTCTTTAGAGGAGCATTTTTTTTATCTTATCATCAAAAGCTGATTTGGAAGCAGAACCTACCTGTTTGTCAACCAACTCACCGTTTTTGAAGAATAGTACAGTAGGGATGTTACGAATACCGTATTCAGCAGCTACATCGCCATTTTCGTCTACATCGCACTTACCGATAAGAACCTGTCCTTCGTACATTTCTGCCAATTCTTCAATGATAGGACCTACCATTTTACAAGGACCACACCACGGGGCCCAAAAGTCAATTACTACAGGTTTACCCTCTGCAAGGATCTCCTTATAGTTGCTGTCTGTAATTTCTAAAGCCATTGCGTTATTGATTAATTATTTAATGTTTAATGATTACTGTCAAAATCTTTATGGAAGCAAAGATACTAATTTATCCGGAATTCCAGTTCCGGACGATCATTTAAATAAGAGATTAACTCACGTCCTACGGAAAGTTTCACCGGACGGGAAATCATATCTACCACTGTCTTACTATCAGGATCACTCACTTTGAAATAAAGTTCCGTCGTTCCGGGATTCCCTTTCATTAGCGCCGCAAGCTCTGTAACCAAAGCCTGGTTCAACACAGAAAGCGGTATCAGAATGGTGATTTTGGAAATCAACTTCTCCTTTACATCCGGCAACAATTCCATAGAGGTAATTTTTACTTCCAATTCATCCTGCCGCCACTGTTTTGGCTGGCAACGCGCTTTTATAAAGAGGAAAGTACGTTCACCCAGATACCCCTGGTAGGTCACCCAATCATTACCAAAGAAAGGAAGTTCCGCCGAACCGGAATAGTCTTCAATCTTGGCTATGCCGTAAGGATTACCATTCTTACTGATGCCCCTGCGTACAGAAGTTACAATTCCTCCCATCGTTATTTCACGTCCGGCAAGTGCCGCTTTGTCTTCCAGTTCAGCCATACGCGTATTGCAAACATGTTGCAACACAACCGAATATTCATCCAGCGGATGAGCGGAAAGATAGATACCCACTAGATCACGTTCCCTGTTCAGACGATCCAGATCACTCCAGCGTTCAGCTTCAGGAATTTCGGGAGTAGCTATGTCAACTACATTCTCACCACCGAACAAGGAATTGGCGGCAGCTGCCTGATCTGCCTGATAACGGTTACCATATCGTACCAAAGTTTCCATGAAAACTTCATTCTTAGAGTTCACGGCAAAATATTGCTCGCGTTTCAATTCCGGGAACTCATCGAAACCTCCTGCCAAAGCCAGACATTCCAGATTCTTCTTATTACAAGCTGTCAGATTGACGCGTTGCACAAAGTCGAATATACCTTTGAAAGGACCATTCTTCTCACGTTCTTCCATGATATTCAGCACGGCACCTTCGCCCACACCTTTCACTGCACCAAGACCAAAACGAATATTTCCTTCCGGGTTAACAGTGAACTTCAGATTACTCTCATTCACATCCGGACCAAGAACTTTGATACCCATAGCCTTACATTCGTCCATCAGCTTAGTGATATCGGTAATGTTCGACAAACTTCGACTCATTACGGCTGCCATATACTCGGCAGGGTAATTAGCTTTCAGATAGGCCGTCTGATAAGCTACCCATGAATAGCAAGTAGCATGAGACTTGTTAAAAGCATAGGATGCAAACTTTTCCCAGTCTCCCCAAATCTTTTCAAGTACTTTCGGATCATGTCCATTCTTACGTCCGCCTTCAACGAACTTAGGTTTCATGTGATCCAGTTTGTCACGTAGCTTTTTACCCATCGCTTTACGCAAGGCATCGGACTCACCACGAGTGAAGTCAGCCAACAGACGGGACAAAAGCATCACCTGTTCCTGATATACCGTAATACCATACGTATCCTTCAGGTATTTCTCCATGACAGGAATATCGTACTCAATCGGTTTCCGCCCATGCTTACGGTCGATAAAATCCGGGATGTAATCCATAGGTCCCGGACGATAGAGAGCATTCATTGCAATCAAGTCTTCAAAAGTAGAAGGTTGCAACTCACGCAGATATTTCTGCATACCGGCAGACTCAAACTGGAATGTACCAATCGTACGCCCATCACTATATAGTTTATAAGTAGCAGGATCGTCAATAGGCACTTTATCTATATTCAACTCCAGCTTGCGGTGCAGGCGAATATTCTCTACGGCTTCCTTGATGATTGACAATGTTTTCAATCCCAGAAAGTCCATCTTAATCAAGCCTGTATCTTCAATTACCGAACCTTCATATTGAGTAACGAGCATCTTTTCACCCGTTTCTTTATCATCAGCCGTACTAACAGGCACCCAGTCGGTAATGTCGTCACGACAAATAATCGTACCACAGGCATGCACACCCGTACCGCGTACGTTACCTTCCAACATTTTAGCATATTTCAGCGTATCACGCACCAAAGGATCGGGAGAAGCCTCAGCCGCCTGCAATTCAGGAACATAATCAATAGCATTCCGCAGGTTCAGCTTTTTATCAGGTATCTTATCGGGAACCAATTTGGCCAAACGGTCAGATTCCGACAGAGGAAGTTTCTGCACACGGGCCACGTCCTTGATAGCAAGTTTGGTAGCCATCGTACCATATGTGATAATATGCGCCACTTTTTCCTGACCGTACTTTTGTGTCACCCAGCGAAGCACTTCACCACGTCCGTCATCATCAAAGTCGATATCGATATCAGGCAAGGAGATACGGTCGGGATTCAAGAAACGCTCAAACAGCAAGTCATATTTAATGGGGTCGATTTTTGTAATCTGCAAGCAATACGCTACTGCCGAACCGGCTGCCGACCCACGTCCGGGACCTACCGAGACACCCATATTACGCCCGGCAGCAATGAAGTCCTGTACAATAAGGAAGTACCCTGGGAAACCCATCGTCTTCATAATGTAAAGTTCAAACTTCAATCGTTCCATTACTTCTTCGGACAGAGGATCACCATAGAATATTTTAGCACCGTCAAAAGTAAGTTTGGCAAGGTAGTCCGCTTCTAATTTTATACGATATAACTTTTCATATCCACCCAAACGTTTGATTTTAGCCTTGGCAGCCTCTTCACTTAATACTACATTACCATTTTCGTCCTGAGTGAACTCATCAAACAAATCCTTCTCAGTATATTTTTGCCGATACCCTTCTTCTGTTCCGAAATCTTCAGGAATAGCAAAAGTCGGCATGATAGGCGCATGATCGATTGAATAATATTCTACTTTATTTAGGATTTCCAGCGTATTGGACAAAGCCTCGGGAATGTCTGCAAATAATTCATTCATTTCAGCTTTTGTCTTCATCCACTCTTGTTTGGTATAAAGCATGCGTTTAGGGTCATCCAGATCTTTACCCGTACTCAGACAAATCAAACGATCGTGTGCCTCAGCATGTTCCTCGTTTACAAAGTGAACGTCGTTGGAGCAAATAAGTTTGATATTGTATTTCTTGGCAAACTCTATCAGCTTGGCATTCGCCCTCTGCTGTAGCGGATAAGCTTCGTGATTGGCACGGGGCACGGTTGCCTTATGGCGTTGCAACTCCAGATAATAATCTTCACCAAAAAGATTTTTGTACCAACGCACGGCTTCTTCTGCATCTTCCAACTGGTCGTTAAGTATCTTTTTAGGCACCTCACCACCAATACAAGCTGAACAGACGATCAATCCTTCATGATACTTTTCCAGTTCGTTACGGTCTGTACGCGGACGCATATAATATCCTTCTGTCCAGGCTCTGGATACCAGTTTTATCAGATTATGATATCCTTTCTCATTCTTAGCCAACACAATCAAGTGCCAACCGCTCTGGTCGGGTTTACCTTCTTTCTTATCCATGGTGCGGCGTGCTACATACATCTCACAACCGATTATCGGCTTGAACAACTTATTTTCCGCTTCCGCAAGCTTTGCACGACAATCAGCAAGTTCCGCGTCTTTGTCTTCGCAAGCTATCTCACCACTTTCAATACCGGCTATCCGCTTTTTAAGATCTTTAATCTCTCCCTTCGGCCCACCATTCTTCTTGTTAACGTAATTTGTGAACTCTTTAATGCCGAACATATTACCGTGGTCAGTCACGGCTATCCCTTTCATTCCATCCTTCATAGCCTTGTCCACCAACGCGCTTACGCTGGCCTGACCATCGAGGAGGGAGTACTGGGTATGAACGTGCAAATGAACAAAATCCTGCATAAATATCTCCTTTCAATTGAGAGCATAAAAGTACAACGTATATAAGACCTAACAAAAATATTTCCCTAAAAGTTATCAACATCTGCATTTCTCGCCCCAAATGCTTGTTAGATTTTCAAAATAAGCCTATTTTTGCCGATAATTTCTATTCGAAGAATAAAACAACTTACATGAGTCGACTAAAAAAACTAAAAAAGATACGAATTCACCGTGAGGGGACACATACACTGGCCGGCAGTTTATTGTTGCTACTGGTTGTTAATTCCGCTCTCTACTTTGGATTAGAATGCAAAGTGCCATTCTATATCGTAGCTGTGGTAAGTATTGTCCTGTATGGAATGCTGGTGAATTTTTTCCGATGCCCTATCCGCCTGTTTGGCCAGGAAGACACCGAGAAAATAGTGGTGGCACCTGCCGATGGTAGAATAGTAGTTATAGAAGAAGTGGATGAGAATGAATACTTCCACGATCGTCGGCTCATGATTTCTATCTTTATGAGTGTTATCAATGTACACGCTAATTGGTATCCGGTAGACGGAACCGTGAAGAAGGTAGCCCATCATAACGGAAAGTTCATGAAAGCCTGGTTACCGAAAGCCAGTACGGACAACGAACGTTCTACAGTGGTAATTGAAACTCCCGAAGGTGTAGAAGTAATGGCACGTCAGATTGCCGGAGCGATGGCACGACGCATCGTCACCTATGCCGAACCCGGTGAAGACTGTTATATCGATGAACACATGGGCTTTATCAAATTCGGTTCCCGTGTAGATGTATATCTCCCGTTGGGTACAGAAGTGTTCGTAAAGATGGGGCAAACCACTACAGGAAACCAGACTGTGATAGCCAAACTAAAATAACTAAACAATGCCTAACTGTATTACCCGCCATATCCCCAATACATTGACATGTCTGAATCTGTTCTCAGGCTGTATTGCATGTGTTATGGCTTTCGAGTTCAAGTATGAATGGGCTCTTACCTTCATTATTATCAGCGCTGTTTTTGACTTCCTCGACGGAATGTCAGCGCGGTTGCTGAATGCTCCTTCTCCTATTGGAAAAGAATTGGACTCTTTGGCAGATGACGTCAGCTTCGGAGTAGTACCCTCAGTAATTGTATTCTCTCTATTACGCGAAACTACTTATCCCGACTGGATGAGCAGTTTTCAAGAATATGTTCCCTATTTTGCTTTCCTCATTGCTGTATTTTCAGCATTGCGTTTGGCTAAATTTAATATTGACGAACGCCAGACTAGCTCATTCATCGGCCTAAATACTCCTGCCAATACCTTATTTTGGGCAGCAGCAGCGGCACAATACCATGATTGGCTGATACAAGGTGGAGTAGTCCTGTATGGTTTATTGATTTGCATCGTATTATTCTCTCTGTTACTGGTATCTGAATTCCCAATGTTCGCTTTCAAACTGAAGAATTTCTCTTGGGAAGAAAATAAAATCCGTTATTTGTTTTTGATAGTCAGCATTCCTTTGCTTATCTTTGTAGGACTTGCAGCTGTCATTGGCTGGTACATCATTCTGTGCTGGTTTGTGAGAAAGAAGCTCTAAACAAATCTTTTGGCACGGTTGTTGTACTATCGTTCGTAAGACGAACAATATATAAAAACGATTAGCCCATGTTTCACATCTTAGGATTTTTATTTGTCATTATAGTCGTTATTCTGGTCATCGGACTCAGCATCATCGGCACCGTTCTTCGAACTGTTTTCGGACTGGGGAAACGTCGTAGTTCTTCAGGTACTTACCAAAATGGCGGAGGAAGTTATCAATCCGGTAGAGGTTATTCTTTCTCGGGTGATCAACAACAGGATGCTTCTTCGCAATCCAACGGAGAAACAACTTCCCCTGGAAATGATATCCATAGAAAACACAAGAAACTTTTCTCTAAAGATGAAGGAGAATACGTGGATTTTGAAGAAATTAAAGAATAATCAGATTTTTGCCATGCCGGTAAGAATGTATTTACCTCTCAGATTATGCTCCTTCATATAAATTTGAACTTCCAGCCGACAAGCAGACATTAAGGCATATCCCACTAATCTGTCATTCATAGCTTTGATAAATGAATACTCTGTATCGTTGTGAATAAAAGATATACGATGATATTCCATTACATAATGCATTTTAAGAATCTGTTAAGTAGTCAAATATACGGATAAAATACGAAATACAGATCAAAAAGAGGAACTATATTAGAATTCAGCGACGTTTTGCCGCAAAAAAATCCTTCATAAGCACTGCACACTCTTCACCAAGAACACCCTGTGAAACTGCCGTTTTCGGGTGCAAGGCCTGAGATGCATAACGCTGATATCCACGTTTCTCATCTCCGGCACCAAACACAAGTCTTCCCATCTGGGCCCAGGCAATCGCCCCCGCACACATAACACAAGGCTCTACTGTAACATAGAGAGTACATTCATTCAGATATTTTCCGCCAAGAGTAGAGGCTGCGGCAGTAATAGCCTGCATTTCAGCGTGAGCAGTCACATCAGTCAAAGTTTCTGTTAAGTTATGGGCGCGAGCTATAATACGGTCTTTGCATACAACGACTGCGCCAACGGGCACTTCTCCTCTTTCGGAAGCCTTACGTGCTTCAATCAACGCCTGTTTCATATAATAGTTATCGTCCATCCGCTTCAATTTAATTAGGATTAAAGAATTCTCTTTATCGTCTCATATCATGCTCACCGAAAAGGGTCGGATAATCTTCTTCCATATTCTTATGGATAAACATGAGAATAGTCTCCCGCAGCCACCGCGATTTATTCGTTATCTTGTATTTCTCCAGATAACGGTCTACAATCCGCAGCTCTTCCTCGCTCATCAGGCAAACAATACGCTGTTCGCGTTTGGGTTCTTCGGGTGTTGCTTTCGCACACGTTTTATCTCTCTTTCTCATATTTCCTGCAAAATTAGTTTTACTTCTGTAAATACAAAGCAGAAAAAACGTATTTTTGCATAGAAACAGCTAAAAATAAGGATGAATATAGATATGGCAGCACACAATACCCTCGGAAAGGCCGGAGAAGACGCCGCAGTGGCGTATCTGGAACGTAACGGATACACCATCAACCACCGTAATTGGCGAAAAAACCGTTTCGAACTGGACATTGTGGCAGTCAAGGACGGACTATTAATTGTGGTGGAAGTAAAAACCCGCAGTAATACAGAGTACATCGAACCGCAAGATGCCGTTAACTGGCAGAAAGTACGCCATATTGTAGTAGCCGCTGATGCTTACATCAAACATTTCAGTATTGATGCCCCTGTCCGCTTTGATATCATTACCGTTGTCGGTGAAGCTGATGCATTTGAAATAAAGCATATCAAAGATGCATTTTATCCGCCAATGTTCTGAATCAAACATGAAAAGTGCTTTTACACAGCATTTTCGTAATTCTTCTTGCCCGTTTCGGGAAAACTCTCTATCTTCGTTCGGAAATATTCTAAAAAAACTCTATTTATGAATCAGGCAAATTCCACTAAGCTAATCCCTTACGGGATGACAGACTTTCCTGCAATTATCCGTAATAACTATTATTATGTCGATAAGACGGAATATATCAGACAGATAGAACAGACTGCCCGTTTCTTCTTTTTCGTCCGCCCCCGTCGTTTCGGGAAGAGTCTTTTCCTCAATATGCTGGAATGCTATTATGATTGTAAGACAGAAAAACAATTTGATGAACTGTTTGGCAACTTATACGTGGGAAAACATCCTACCCCAGACCGCAACAAGTATCTTGTGCTGAAGATGAGCTTCTCCAGTATCGTCTCCGACCCGGAAAAAATGGAAGCCTCATTCAACAGTAACTGCGACATGATATTTACGGACTTTTGTCTGAAATATGCAGATTTACTGCCACCAGACACCCTTGAAATGGTACAACAAAAAGAAGTGGCTTCCGAGAAGCTGACCGCGGTATGCCTGTCATTGCGGAGACAAGGCCTGAAGATGTACCTCATCCTCGACGAATACGATAACTTTGCCAACAACGTACTGGTCAACTACGGCAATACCCGTTATCGCTCCCTCACCCATGGCGACGGTTTTCTGCGGAACTTTCTCAAAACCGTCAAAGAGTATACTGACAGGGTTGTGGAACGTATGTACATCACCGGTGTCAGCCCTGTAACGATGGACGATCTCACAAGTGGCTTCAATATCGCCAGCAATCAAAGCACCAACCCGGTATTCAACAACATGATCGGATTCACCGAAGCCGAAGTACGGGAATTGCTGGAATACTACCGGCAGCAAGGAAAAATCATTCATCCCGTCGATGAGTTGATCAGCATGATGAAACCGTGGTATGATAATTACTGTTTCTCAGGTCGTTCACTAAAGGAACTGCCAATATATAATTCAGATATGGTTCTCTACTTCGTGAACAGTTATTTAAGCACGCAACTGCCACCCGAAAACATGCTCGACACCAACTGCCGCACTGACTATAACAAATTGCGCCACCTCATCCTTATAGACAAAAACTTCGGCAAAAATGCCAGTATCATTCAAGAAATCATCACACAGGGTGAAACGGTTGGCAGGATAAAAGAGTCCTTCCCCGCCGTGGAGATAGCGCAAACGGATAATTTCAAGAGTCTGCTCTTCTATTACGGAATGCTGACAATAGCGGGTACACGCGGACCGATGCTGCAACTGACAATCCCCAACCAAGTGGTGCGCGAACAACTATACGGCTATCTGGCAGACGCATACCGCACCGCCGGACACATGAACCTGGATGTTGACGAACTGAATCAACTGATGTACGGCATGGCTTATTCCCGTGAATGGGAAAGCTACTTCCAATATATCGCCACCCGGCTAAAGGAACAAAGCTCCATCCGCGAATTCATGGAAGGTGAAGCGCACGTCAAGGGCTTTCTCCTCAGCTATATGGGCATGAACAGTTACTACATAACAATGCCCGAATACGAAATGAACAAAGGCTTCTCCGACTTCTACCTGATACCCAACCTTCCGCAACTGCCCGATATGCCGTACAGCTATGCCATTGAAGTGAAGTATTGCCCCCGCGACGCCAAAGATGCAGAAGTGGAGAAGTTGCTGGAAGATGCAGGAATACAGTTGGCGCAATATGTAGCCTGTCCGAAAGTACAGGAAAAGAAAGGTACTACGGAAATTATCGCAATCGCCCTAGTGTTCCGCGGATGGGATTTGGTGAAATTCAAGCAAATTTCGTAACCGGACACCCGCAAATTAATAGAAATTAAAAACAGAAAGTATGGATATAGAAACCGCCCGCGAATACTGTCTCGCCAAAAAAGCCGTAACGGAATGTCTTCCGTTCGACGAGTATTCACTTGTGATGAAAGTGATGGATAAGATGTTTGTACTGATTGACTTGGAAGGCTCTAACAAAATCTGTATGAAGTGTGATCCGGAGTATGCAATAGAATTGCGTGAGCATTACTCAGCTATTGAGGGCGCCTACCACTTTAACAAGAAATACTGGAACCAAATCTTCCTTGACGGAGATGTGGACGATAAACTGATAAAGAGCCTCATCGACCATGCTTATGAGGAAGTACTAAAGAAGTTCACCAAGAAAATGCGTACCGAATATGATGCCCTGATATGAAGAAAGAACTGAATTTGATGATTACTCCCGCAGAGTTTCCTGTCCCACTGATCATATTGCCGGAAACAGACTCTACGAATAACTATTTAACTCAACTTTGCAACGAACAGCAATCCGCTGTCCGAGAGTTCACGACGGTCATAGCCGAGCGCCAGACTGCCGGTAAAGGGCAGCGTGGCAACAGTTGGGAGTCAGAAGATTGCCGGAACATCACATTCAGTTTCGTGCTCTATCCTACTTTTATTGAAGCCCGTCGCCAGTTCATCCTTTCTCAAATCGTCTCCCTTTCCATTAAAGAGGAGTTGGACAAATGGACAAAAGGCATTTCCATCAAATGGCCGAATGACATCTACTGGAACGAAAAGAAGATTTGCGGCATACTGATAGAAAACGACCTCTCCGGACATCACATTGGACGCAGCATTTCCGGTATTGGTGTCAACATAAACCAGGAAACCTTTCGGAGCGACGCTCCCAACCCGGTATCTCTAAAGCAGATCACAGGACAAGAACATGAACGCTATCTGATACTCGCCAATATCATGAGGCGACTCAAAGAATACTATATCCTTCTGCAAACAGGCTCTTCGGGCAATGCCGCCAACTGTATTGCCGAACGATATGCCCGCTCTCTTTTCCGTCGGGAAGGTTTCCACCGCTATGCCGACGCAGACGGTGAATTCCTTGCACGCCTGTTATGCGTAGAACCGGACGGGCGATTTATTCTTGAAGATCAGGCAGGAAAGGTACGCGGATATCTGTTTAAGGAAGTACAATACATTCTTTGACAAACTCAAAAAACAGGTGTCGCATTTAGAACTTGAACTTGATATGAATCCTTTTCCTTCCTCCGCATCATCTCCATTTCGGCATACACCATGAGAGCAGAAATAAGCTTTATCATAATTCCGCTTACATTTATAATACGTAGCCAACTCGTTTGCCAGGCGGATAACGCTATAATTGCATTGCACCACATACTTTTACATATTCAAATGCTTTGATAAGATTTTATTTTTCTGTTACTTTGCAAACCAGAAGCATTAAATAAATGAAAAAGTATATATATGACTATCTCATTGTGGGTTCCGGTTTATTCGGTTCTGTTTTTGCTCAGATTATGAATGAAAACGGAAAGAAATGCCTGGTCATTGACAAGCGTAACCACACTGGAGGAAATATTTACATCAAAGAAGAAAATGATATAAAAATACATTGGTATGGAGCACATATATTCCATACGGACAATGAAGAAGTCTGGCATTACATAAACAGATTCGCAAAATTCAATAATTACGTTAACTCCCCTTTGGCATACAGCGAAGGAAGGCTTTACAATCTTCCTTTTAATATGAATACATTCAATAAGTTATGGAACGTAAATACTCCAGAAGAAGCAAAACATAAAATTCAGGAACAATGCTCTAAATATAAAGACATATCCCAGCCTGCTAATCTAGAAGAACAAGCACTGAAACTTTGCGGAGACGACATATATTACACTTTTATTAAGGAATATACGGAAAAGCAATGGGGACGCCCCGCCAACCAACTGCCGGCTTCCATCATCAAAAGAATACCTTTCCGCCTTACATATAACAATAACTACTTCAACGATCCCTATCAAGGTATCCCTAAAGATGGATACACTGCACTCACCAACAATCTGTTAAAGGATATCGATGTTCAAATCGATACGAACTATTTTAACAATATACCTTATTTTCAGAGTATAGCAGAAAAGATACTTTTCACAGGTTGCATCGACGAGTATTTTGAATATAAGTTTGGCAGACTGGATTACAGGAGCCTGAAGTTTGAACATATCCATCTGGATATTGACAATTATCAAGGTAATGCCGTAATCAACTACAATGAAGCTAAATACCCATTTACACGAATCATCGAACATAAACATTTTGAATTCGGGAAACAGCCTTCAACCATCATAACCAAAGAGTATCCTCAGGAATACACACCTTCCGACGAACCTTACTATCCCATCAATGATGAAAAGAATTTAAAATGCTTCAATAAGTATAAGTTATTGGCTGAAAAAGATTCCCGTGTCATTTTCGGAGGACGTTTGGGACAATATGCATATTTCGATATGGATGATACTATTGCATCCGCCATATTGCTCACTAAAAAGGAGTTATCAATCTAAAAGAACAAAATAATGACCCGATATTATCTATCCAAAAACTATAATGGCCTGAACAATGCAGGTAATAAGGCAAAAACAGATATAGAAGAGACTCTCTCTAAACTGGGATATAAAAATGCCGGACTACCGCAAACCACTTATTCCAACAAGATAGCAGGCTTTTTAATAACCCTTGCCGGAGTATTAAAAGTTTTGTTTACAGTTTCTGCCAATGACGTGGTAGTCGTCCAGTATCCTTTCAAGAAGTATTACTCTTTCGTATGTAATATCATACACTTGAAACGGGGAAAGGTTATCACGATTATCCATGACTTGGGAACTTTCAGAAGAAAGAAGTTGACGGCAGAGCAGGAAATCAAACGCCTCAACCATTCGGATGTACTGATCGTACACAACGATAAGATGGAGATATGGCTGAAAGAACAAGGATACACCAAACCTATGGTATGCCTGGAGATTTTCGATTATCTATCTCCTTCCGTAAACAACAATACACAGGAACCTAATCAGAACCCAATTAAGGTGATCTATGCAGGAGCACTGACTTACAAGAAAAACAGATACCTGTACTCTTTGAATGATGTGATGTCAAAATGGCAATTTGAACTTTACGGCGGAGGGTTCGAGGAAGCCAAAATAGAAGACAAGACGTTGTTCAAATTTAAAGGTTTTGTGCCTTCTGATCAGTTAATAGAACAAGTCAGCGCCCACTTTGGCTTAATATGGGAAGGAGACTCTATCCATACTTGCTCGGGAGATTTCGGGATATACCTGAGGATAAACAACCCACACAAGGTATCCTTATACATACGCTGCAATCTTCCCATAATTATATGGAAAGAAGCAGCATTGGCCTCATTTGTTGCAGAGAACAAAATAGGCGTGTGTATTGATTCACTGGAAGAGTTAGACTCCATATTATCATCCATTTCCACAGAATCCTATGACGAAATGGTCAGGAATATAAAGGAGATCAACAAAAAGATTGCATCGGGCTATTATTGCAAAAGAGCAGTAGAAAACGCGGAAAGCTTATTACAGCTTACTTAATTTCCGCTTCCAGTTTCCTGATCTTTTCCAAGGTATTTCCCGCCTCTGTGGAAGGAAACAGTTGCAACACACGCTGCAAATAGTCCTTTGCTTTGGAGTAACCATTGGAGTAGACATCAGAAAGTCCGTTACGATAGCGGGCGTATTGCATCCGTGTAGGAGAAGTTATTTTCTTATAATCATCCTCCAGCTTCTTCTTTTCGCGTTCTGCTTGCAGGTAGTAATAACTCCCCAGGAAAATATTGGCTTGCAGATTATTGGCATCCAGCATCAAAACCTTTTCATAAGTTTTGACGGCATCTTTTTCCTTACCTCTCATCATCTCCATTTCGGCACACGACACAAGTGCAGGAACATCTTCGGAATGATACTGCAAGAATTCTCTATAAAAAAGATAAGCTTTGTCATAATTTCGCTTACGCTTGTAATAGGTTGCCAACTCATTGACCAGGCGGGGAGCCACGGCACTGTTTTTTTCTATTTGAGTCCAGTAATACATTTCAGTCTGATCGGCTCCGGCAGCTATCGCCTGACGAAACAGACTCACAACATAATCATCCTGCCCCTCAGACAAGGCAGCAGACACCTTCTGTAGGAGTTCTCCCGCCGTTTGCGCAGAGAGCACAAAGGGGAAAGTAACTATTAATGAAAATAGCAAAGTTAAGGTTCTCATCTCTTATTAAATATTACCCAGTTTTTGTTACCGCAAATATACTCATTTTTAAAATATTATGTATTATAAAAATTGTTATTATCAGGTACTTTTTTACCGTTTGCGACAAAAAGAGTACCTTTGTCGGTAAATAGAACAAACCAGAGTTTTAAAATGATTGCTCAAACTCCGAACATTATCAATAAAAGAATACTTCAGATAGCTGTACCCTCGATTATATCAAACATAACAGTTCCCCTGCTGGGACTGATTGATGTAACAATCGTAGGGCATCTGGGAGCCGCTGCATATATCGGAGCCATTGCCGTGGGCGGAATGTTATTCAACATTATCTACTGGATCTTCGGATTTTTGAGAATGGGGACCAGTGGAATGACCTCACAGGCATACGGCAAACATGATCTGGATGAAGTTGCACGACTTTTATTACGGTCTGTCGGAGTAGGATTGCTTATCGCCATTATCTTAGTAACATTGCAATATCCCATCCGGAAGCTGGCATTCACTTTTATACAAACTACAGAGGAAGTAGAGCGATTGGCTACACTCTATTTCCGGATCTGTATATGGGGAGCTCCTGCTATGCTCGGACTCTATGGATTCGCAGGTTGGTTCATCGGTATGCAGAATTCACGTTTCCCGATGTACATCGCCATCACACAAAATATTGTGAATATTGCCGCAAGCCTTTGTTTCGTTTATCTGTTCCACATGAAAGTTGCCGGGGTAGCTTGGGGAACACTTACAGCTCAATATGCCGGTTTCCTGATGGCATTATTGTTATGGAGGCGATATTATGGAGGACTTAAAAAGCACGTTGCTTGGCATGAAGTGCTGAAAAAAGAAGCCATGCTGCGTTTTTTCCAGGTAAACCGGGATATCTTTCTACGAACCCTCTGTCTGGTCATTGTCACTCTATTTTTCACTTCTGCCGGAGCGGCACAAGGAGAAATAGTATTGGCCGTCAATACTTTGCTAATGCAATTATTCACTCTATTTTCTTATATCATGGATGGTTTTGCTTATTCAGGAGAAGCGTTAGTGGGTAAATATGTTGGTGCCAATAATCGATCGGCATTATATCGCACGGTTCGCCTGCTCTTCATTTGGGGTGTCGGTCTTTCCACAGGTTTCACCTTACTCTATTTCTTTGGAGGCAAGTCATTCCTGGGACTGCTGACTAATGAAACCTCCGTCATTCGGGAAGCCGAAAATTACTTTTATTGGGTATTGGCAATCCCACTTACAGGTTTTGCCGCTTTCCTGTGGGATGGCATTTTTATAGGAGCCACTGCCACCCGGCAAATGTTTTACTCCATGCTGGTAGCTTCCGGCAGTTTCTTCCTTGTTTATTACTCTTTACACGAGTGGATGGGAAATCATGCCCTCTGGCTCGCTTTCGTCGTCTATTTATCTCTCCGTGGCATCATGCAGGCAGTTTTAAGTAGAAAAATTCTGTACCAAAGTTAATCTTTACAGACAGAAAGCGTATATTTGCAGAAACTAAATGTAATATCATATGGCAAAGTATAAAAGAATCCTGTTAAAGCTCAGCGGCGAAAGCCTAATGGGCGAAAAACAATATGGCATTGACGAGAAGCGCCTTGCCGAATATGCAGCACAGATCAAGGAAATCCATAAACTGGGCGTTCAGATAGGTATCGTCATCGGTGGTGGAAATATTTTCCGTGGATTGAGTGGTGCAAACAAAGGTTTCGACCGCGTAAAAGGCGACCAAATGGGTATGCTCGCAACTGTAATCAACAGTTTGGCACTAAGCTCCGCCCTGGTAGCTACCGGCGTAAAGGCACGTGTACTTACAGCCGTACGCATGGAACCTATCGGAGAATTTTATAATAAATGGAAAGCCATCGAAAGCATGGAAGCAGGCGAAGTCGTTATTATGTCTGCCGGAACGGGAAATCCGTTCTTCACTACAGACACGGGCTCTTCTCTACGCGGTATCGAGATTGAAGCCGATGTCATGCTAAAAGGTACACGTGTGGATGGTATCTATACCGCAGACCCGGAAAAAGATCCGACTGCCACAAAATTCGACGATATCACTTATGACGAAGTTCTGAAACGTGGACTGAAAGTAATGGATCTTACTGCAACATGCATGTGTAAGGAAAATAATCTCCCCATTGTTGTCTTTGACATGGATACAATAGGAAACTTGAAAAAGGTAATGCTGGGAGAAGAAATAGGTACATTGGTACATAACTGATAAAAAACAATCAACTAGTAAGAGACTCCGGTAGGCAGATGTTTACCGGAGTTTTTTGTTTTAAAATCTCTGTCCTGTTTTCAATTCCATATTTATCAGATTAAATAGCCACACCGCCATTTCTATCCCTCTTTCTCGCAACTGCTAAGTAAAATCATCGCAGACAGTTATTCTTTCCACCACGGTGAAAGTTTCTTTCCACCGTGGAGAAACTTTCTTTCCACCGCGGTGGAAAGAAAAAAGCTCCGCGGTGGAAAGAATAAATATTCGCATGACAAGAAGTTAGCTTTCGAAAGAAAAAAAGATAGGAATACCTGAAAAAAGAACTAAGCACTTATTTCTTATCACCACCAGTATATGCCGTATTAGAGTATAGATGCAGTAAACGCTAATCACTAATCAAATATACGCAATTTGCTTTATTCCTGTTAGCTAATATTTTGCAAATAGACAAAATTATACTACTTTTGTTCAATCAAAAATTCTAAAAGCACAATTCAAAACTAAGAAATATGAGAGAAGTAAAAGAGATCTTAGATGAAGCGCAAGAAAAAATGGATATGGCCGTCATGTATCTGGAAGAAGCATTGGCTCACATCCGCGCCGGAAAAGCAGACGTTCGTTTGCTGGACGGTATCCGTGTGGACTCTTACGGAAGCATGGTTCCCATCAATAACGTAGCTGCCGTAAATACTCCGGATGCCCGTAGTATCGTCATCAAGCCATGGGACAAAAGCATGTTCCGGGTGATTGAGAAAGCTATCATTGACTCCAGCCTTGGCATCATGCCGGAAAATAACGGTGAAATCATCCGTATCGGTATCCCACCGCTGACTGAGGAACGCCGTAAACAACTTGCCAAACAGTGTAAAGGTGAAGGCGAAACTGCCAAAGTGAGCGTACGCAATGCCCGCCGTGATGCAATCGATGGCCTAAAGAAGTCTGTTAAAGACGGCCTGGCAGAAGATGCACAAAAAGGAGGTGAGGAGAAATTGCAGAAGATTCACGATAAATACATCAAGCAAATTGATGATATGCTGGCTGCAAAGGACAAAGAAATCATGACCGTATAATTATTCAGTTGAGAGTTGAAAGTTGAGAGTGGAGAGTTATTCGCGCATACTCAACTCTCAACTCTCAACTCTCAACTCTCAACTAAATTGAAGGGACTGGTAATAAAAAATACAGGTAGTTGGTATTTGGTAAAAACCGACGAAGGTAAATGTGTAGAGTGCAAAATCAAGGGTAACTTCCGGTTAAAAGGCATTCGCAGTACCAACCCGGTAGCTGTGGGAGACTATGTGCAAATCATTCTGAATCCGGAAGGAACAGCTCTCATCAGTGAAATAGAAGACCGGAAAAATTACATTATCCGTCGTGCTTCCAATCTCTCCAAGCAATCGCATATTCTCGCTGCAAACCTTGACCAAAGCATGCTTATCGTAACGGTCAACTATCCGGAAACATCCACCACCTTTATCGACCGTTTTCTGGCTTCTGCCGAAGCATACCGTGTTCCGGTAAAGATCATCTTCAATAAAATAGACGCATATAATGAAGAGGAACTTCATTATATGAACAGCCTCATCAATCTCTATACCACTATCGGTTATCCCTGCTTTAAAGTCTCCGCCAAAACCGGTGAAGGCATTGAACTCATTCAGGAAGAACTCAAAGGGCGGGTAACACTTTTCTCCGGTCACTCCGGTGTAGGAAAATCAACGCTCATCAACGCAATATTGCCTGAACAGGACATAAAAACGGGTGAGATCTCCGCCTACCACAACAAAGGAATGCACACCACTACGTTCTCTGAGATGTTTCCCGTTCCGGGAGACGGATATATCATTGACACACCGGGCATCAAAGGTTTCGGAACATTCGATATGGAAGAGGAGGAAATAGGACACTATTTCCCGGAGATATTTAAGCTCTCTGCCGATTGCCGTTACGGTAACTGTACGCATCGCCACGAACCGGGGTGTGCCGTACGAAAAGCCGTGGAGGAGCACTACATCAGCGAATCACGTTATGCCTCATACCTTAACATGTTGGAAGACAAAGAGGAAGGTAAATACCGGGCTGCATATTAAAAGGAGCGATAGATTGATAAAGCAACAATGTGATAACGTTTTATCAGTCTATTACTTTATCATCCTATCATAATAACACGCTATTGTGCTATTACATTATCACTTTATTACCTTTTTTAACGCTTCTCGCATTAAACCTTTCTGTTCCTAATATGTCCAAATTAGTGCTACATAATCTAACTTAATATCTGATATAATACTAATACTGATACATGAATAAAAAAGTTAAATGGGGCATTATCATTTTCATTGGTGCCGGACTGATAGGTTGGGGTATTTATTCCCAGCTTCCTAAAGAGAATAAAGAATTGGCAGCTGCCGATAAAGTTATGAGCAGTAACCGCAATGGCAAAAAAGCATTAAATGTAAACGCAAAGATCATAAAGCCACAGCTGCTCAAAGATGAAATCAAAATCAGCGGTAGCCTGTTACCTGATGAAGAAGTGGATCTTTCTTTCGAAACCTCAGGTAAAATCATAGAAATCAATTTTGAGGAAGGCAGCCAGGTTAAAAAAGGACAACTGCTGGCTAAAGTGAACGACCGGCCTTTACAGGCACAGTTGCAGCGTCTTGTTGCCCAACTGAAATTGGCAGAAGACCGCGTATTTCGCCAGAATGCATTGTTGGAGCGGGATGCAGTCAGTAAAGAAGCCTACGAGCAGGTAAAAACTGAACTGGCAACCCTGAATGCAGACATAGACTTGATAGAAGCTAACATTGCACAAACCGAGCTTCGTGCCCCGTTCGACGGTGTAATCGGTCTGCGTCAGGTCAGTGTTGGAACCTATGCTTCCCCGACTACTATCGTTGCCAAACTTACAAAAGTATCTCCGCTGAAAGTCGAATTTTCCGTTCCCGAACGTTATGCCAATGACGTAAAAATCGGTGCAGGAGTAAACTTCGGACTTGAGGGTAAACTTGAAACGTTCCATGCCAAAGTGTACGCACGCGAGTCGAGAATGGATCAAAACACCCATACATTGACATTGCGTGCCCTCTACCCCAATGTCAACGGTAATGTAATGCCGGGACGCTATGCGGATATCCGTTTAAGTAAGAATGAAATCCATGATGCCCTTGCCGTCCCATCCGAAGCTATCGTTCCGGAAATGGGTAAGGACAAGATTTTCCTTTATAAATCGGGAAAAGCCCAACCTGTAGAAATACAAACTGGCATACGTACAGAAGCTGAAACCCAAGTATTGCAGGGTTTGCAGACCGGAGATACAATTATAATTTCCGGAACATTGCAGCTCCGCACAGGATTACCCGTAACATTGGATAATATCTATTAAACCAGACGCCTTATGAACATATCCGAACTCAGCATACGGCGCCCGGTGCTCTCCACAGTGCTTACCCTTATCATCCTGCTTTTTGGACTTATCGGGTACAGCTATCTCGGCGTCCGCGAATATCCGTCAGTGGACAATCCCATCATTTCGGTATCCTGCTCCTACCCGGGTGCAAATGCCGATGTTATCGAAAACCAGATTACCGAACCATTGGAGCAAAACATCAATGGTATTCCGGGAATCCGTTCCTTGTCCAGCGTCAGCCAGCAAGGTTCATCCCGTATTACGGTAGAATTTGAACTCTCCGTAGACCTGGAAACGGCCGCAAACGACGTGCGTGATAAAGTTTCACGCGCCCAGCGTTATCTGCCTCGCGACTGTGACCCTCCTACCGTATCAAAAGCAGATGCGGACGCCATGCCTATACTGATGGTAGCATTGCAAAGCGACAAACGTTCCTTGCTGGAATTGAGCGAAATTGCAGACCTCACGGTCAAAGAGCAATTGCAGACCATTGCAGACGTAAGTGGTGTCAGTATCTGGGGAGAAAAGCGTTATTCCATGCGCCTTTGGCTCGATCCCATCAAGATGTCGGGTTACGGCATTACCCCCATAGACGTAAAGAATGCGGTAGATAAAGAAAATGTGGAACTCCCGTCTGGAAGTATCGAAGGTAATACGGTGGAACTTACCATCCGTACTCTGGGATTGATGCACACGGCAGAAGAATTCAATAATCTTATCCTGCGGGAAGACAACAACCGCATTGTCCGTTTCAGTGATATCGGACGGGCGGAACTGGGTCCTGCGGACATCAAGAGCTACATGAAAATGAATGGCGTACCAATGGTAGGTATTGTTGTGGTACCTCAGCCGGGCGCCAACCACATCAAGATTGCCGATGCCGTTTACGAACGCATGGAACAGATGAAGAAAGACCTTCCGGATGATGTGCGATACTCTTATGGTTTCGACAATACCAAGTTTATCCGCGCCTCTATCAATGAGGTAAAGGAAACGGTATACGTGGCATTTATTCTCGTCATCATCATCATCTTCCTCTTCCTGCGCGACTGGCGTGTAACGCTGGTACCCTGTATCGTGATCCCCGTTTCGCTTATCGGAGCATTCTTTGTGATGTATCTGGCAGGATTCTCTATCAATGTGCTTTCCATGCTGGCGGTAGTGCTGGCAGTAGGCTTGGTGGTGGATGACGCCATTGTAATGACGGAAAACATCTATGTCCGCATTGAACGTGGAATGCCGCCGAAAGAGGCCGGCATCGAGGGCGCCAAGGAAATTTTCTTTGCTGTAATCTCTACCACCATCACGCTGGTAGCCGTATTCTTCCCTATCGTGTTTATGGACGGAATGACGGGACGGCTTTTCCGCGAATTCAGCATCGTGGTATCCGGTTCGGTGATCATTTCCTCCTTTGCCGCATTGACCTTCACTCCGATGCTTGCCACCAAGTTGTTAGTGAAACAAGAAAAGAAAAACTGGTTCTATATAAAAACCGAACCATTCTTTGAAGGAATGAACCGCATCTACAGCCGATCATTGGAAATTTTTCTCCGTAGACGCTGGCTGGCCATGCCACTTGTATTAGGAACATTAATCATTATCGTATATCTATGGAATGCCATCCCTGCCGAAATGGCACCATTGGAAGATCGCTCGCAAATCAGTATCAACGTGCGTGGTGCGGAGGGTGTGACTTACGAATACATACGGGATTATACGGAAGACATCAACCAGTTGGTAGATTCCATTCTGCCGGATGCAGAATCGGTAACGGCACGCGTGTCAAGTGGTAGCGGTAACGTGCGTATCACATTGAAAGACATGAAAGAGCGTGACTACACACAGATGGAAGTAGCCGAAAAGATTTCGCAGGCTGTACAGAAAAAGACCAAGGCGCGTTCGTTCGTACAGCAATCGTCCTCTTTCGGTGGACGACGCGGTGGTATGCCGGTTCAATATGTATTGCAGGCTACCAACATTGAGAAATTACAAGAGGTGTTGCCGATATTTATGGCGAAGGTTTATGAAAATCCGGTTTTCCAGATGGCCGACGTGAACCTGAAATTCAGCAAGCCGGAAGCCCGCATCAATATCAATCGCGACAAGGCAAGTATCATGGGAGTAAGCACACGCAATATCGCGCAAACGCTTCAATACGGATTGAGCGGTCAGCGTATGGGTTATTTCTATATGAACGGAAAGCAATACGAGATATTGGGTGAAATCAACCGCCAGCAACGCAACAAGCCTTCCGACCTGAAAGGCATCTATATTCGTAGTGATAAAGGTGAAATGGTGCAGTTGGACAACCTGATTGAACTGACCGGCGGTATCGCTCCTCCGCAATTGTACCGTTACAACCGTTTCGTTTCCGCCACTATTTCTGCCGGACTTGCTGATGGGAAAACCATCGGACAAGGATTGGACGAGATGGATAAGATTGCCAAAGAAACATTGGATGAAACATTCCGTACCGCACTGACGGGAGACTCCAAAGAGTACAGGGAAAGTTCTTCCAGTCTGATGTTTGCCTTTGTATTGGCAATTCTGCTGATCTACCTGATTCTGGCAGCGCAGTTCGAGAGTTTCAAAGATCCGTTGATTATCATGCTTACCGTGCCTTTGGCTATTGCCGGAGCCTTGGTATTCATGTACTTCAACGATATTACAATGAATATCTTCAGCCAAATTGGCATCATCATGCTGATTGGTCTGGTGGCAAAGAACGGTATCCTTATTGTAGAGTTTGCCAACCAGAAACAGGAAGCCGGAGAAGATAAAATGGAAGCCATCAAGGATGCATCCCTGCAACGTTTGCGCCCCATCCTAATGACGAGTGCTTCTACCATTCTCGGACTAATACCGTTGGCATTCGCTTCGGGTGAAGGTTGTAACCAGCGCATTGCCATGGGTACAGCCGTAGTGGGCGGTATGTTGGTATCCACATTCCTCACTATGTATATCGTACCTGCCATATATAGTTATGTATCCACTAACAGAAGTAAGTTAAAGAAATCATGAAACGTACGATTTTATCCCTCATAGCCATTTGTAGCACCTCGCTTGCATTACAAGCGCAGATGCCGCAATCTTATACATTAAAGTCCTGCCTGGAATACGGGCTTCAAAATAACTACTCGCTGCGCATTACCCGCAACGAGGAACAAGTCAGCAAAAACAACGCCACGCTGGGAAACGCCGGTTATCTGCCGACACTTGACCTCTCTGCAAGTTATAAAGGAACCGTAGACAATACAGACAGTAAAGTGCGGGCTACCGGAGAACATCTCAAAGAGAATGGTGTATTCGATCAGACCATGAACGTGGGTCTTAATCTGAACTGGACTATCTTCGACGGCTTCAACATCACCGCCAACTACCAACGTCTGAAAGAGTTGGAAAGACAAGGTGAAACCAATACCCGTATCGCCGTAGAAGACCTGATAGCCAACATCGCTGCCGAATATTACAACTATCTGCAACATAAGATCCGTCTGAATAATTTCCGCTATGCCGTATCTTTGTCCAAAGAGCGTTTGCGTATCGTGGAAGAGCGTTATCACATCGGCAACTTCTCCCGTCTGGATTACCAACAGGCAAAGGTAGACTTCAATGCAGACAGTGCCCAGTATATGAAACAGCAAGAGTTGCTGCATACCTCCCGTATCCAACTGAACGAACTGATGGCGAACGAAGATGTAGACCAGCCCATCATCATTCAAGACAGTCTGATCAACGTAGACGGTGGACTAAACTTTGAAGAACTTTGGAACATGACTCTGCAAACCAACGCTTCTCTGTTGAAAGCCTATCAAAACAACACGCTTGCCCAGCTGGATTACAAAAAGGTTTGTTCCCGCGATTATCCTTATCTGAAGATGAACGGCGGTTATGGCTATACCTTCAACAAATACGATATCGCCACTAACATCCAACGCGGTAATCTTGGTGCCAACTTCGGCCTGACTATCGGTTTCAACCTGTTCGACGGAAACCGTCGCCGGGAACGCAACAATGCACGTATTGCCATTCAGAATGCCCGCCTGGAACGCGAACAACTGGAACAAGCCTTACGTGCAGACCTGAGCAACTTATGGCAAGCTTACCAGAACAACCTGCAAATGCTGAACCTGGAACGCCAGAACCTTGTAGCCGCCAAAGAAAACCATGAGATTGCCATGGAGCGTTATATGCTAGGAAACCTTTCAGGTATCGAAATGCGTGAAGCACAGAAAAGCCTTTTAGATGCAGAAGAAAGAATTCTTTCAGCGGAGTACAACACTAAATTATGCGAGATTTCTTTGTTGCAAATCAGTGGGAAAGTAACAAAATACCTGGAATAAAACAAATATTCCCCATCAGGCGAGTTTTTTTCCTCTACTTTTGCCATCAGTAGAACTATAAAAAACAACGACCATGAAAAAGATTTGCCTGTGTTGTCTGGCCTTGTTGTGCCTGACAAACTTATTCGCACAAGAAACCGTAAACTACAAAGAAAAAAAGCCGTATAAAACTTGGGTAAAGATGGCACCCAAGTTAAACGACGAATTCTTTAAAACTCCTGAGGCCATCCGCATTGGCGACAATGTCCTGCTCTATCAACAAACTACCGGCGGCTGGCCTAAAAATATCTATATGCCTGCCGAACTGACAGAACAAGAGCTGGAAGATGTACTTGCCTCCAAAGATGAAGTGAACGAAAGCACCATAGACAACGACGCCACCAGTACGGAAATCCAATACCTCTCCCGCCTGTATCTGGCTACTCATATTGAGAAATACAGAGACAGTGCGCTGGACGGCATCCGTTATATCCTCAAAGCACAATATCCCAATGGAGGCTGGCCTCAGTTCTGGCCCCGTCCCAAAGGTTACTACACACATATCACCTACAATGACAATGCGATGGTAAATGTAATGGAGCTTCTGCGCGAGGTATACGAAAAGAAAGCCCCTTATGAATATGTCCCCGACAGCATCTGCAACCGTGCTTGCGCCGCATTCAACAAAGGTGTGGAGTGCATCCTCAAAACGCAAGTTGTCCTAAATGGTAAACCAACCGTCTGGTGTGCACAACATGACGAACACACCCTTGCTCCCGCTAAAGCACGCGCCTATGAGTTACCCTCACTGAGCGGACAAGAGTCTGACGAAATAGTCATTCTATTAATGTCTCTGCCCAATCCCTCACAAGAGGTTATCAACTGTATAGAAAATGCAGTTGAATGGTTCAAGTCATCCAAGATTGAAGGCATAAAGAAAGAGTTCTTCACCAATGACGAAGGAAAGAAAGACTACCGCATGGTACCATGTACGGATTGTCCTCCTTTGTGGGCACGCTTCTATACACTGGAAGATAACCGTCCTTTCTTCAGTGACCGCGATGGAGTGAAGAAGTTCGATATCTCAGAAATAGGACACGAACGCCGTAACGGATATAGTTGGTATAATAGCGACGGACTGAAAGTGCTGAAGAAGTACGAGCAATGGAAGAAAAAGAATAAGATACAATGATTCACCACAGAGTAACACTGAGTTTCACAGAATCTTATTTCTTTAATTGCATATATTGAATATTGAACTCTGTGAAACTCAGTGTTACTCTGTGGTAAAATCCCCTAACCTTCCTGCTGAAGTCTTTCCATATACTCGCTCGGAGACATTTTCTCAATACTGGCGAAATAGCGATAGAAGCTGGAACGCGAAGTAAATCCACTCATAAACATAAGTTCTTTCACTGTCAGTTCTTTCCGTAAAGCCGCCTGCTCCTTAAAGTATTGCAGGCGATTGAAATTAATATAATCCCGGAACCCCGAGAAACCATTGTAACGCAATACCTTATTGAACCGGTGCTCATTGGTTCCTATATCCGCCAACACATTCTGCAATGAATATTGGGGATTGGTAAAAGGTGTATGCCCTTTCATAAAGGCCATCAGTTGCTCACTAAGTTCAAGCACTACGGGAGACACTTCAATTTCCTTGATTGCCTCTATTTCCTGCCGACTTAAATCAATTGCCGGCAATGGCGGTAAAGAGAGCGGGTTATCATTGCGCAGATAGAGTATATTCAGCAAGATAGTAGGCACAACCACAAAATACCCGAAAAGGTTGAAACATAAACCACTGGTTCCTAACATCAGCCAGATATACCCCGACATAATCAATCCAAAACATCCCATATAAATATACATCCCCCTACTCTGTACCCGTCGGATAGGTATCCAACGCTTCAGATAAGGAAGAAGAAAGTTCAAGGAAGGCATCAATACACTGATGACAAACAACATCAGTCTGACCACTACATCCTGCTTTCCCAGATTCTCTCCAATAGCAGCGAAGGACTTCAGCATCGTATAATGCCCGTTAAAGAACTGATAACAGCAAGCAATGCAAACAATCAGCAGTATAGGAATGCAATAATTGGTGATCCTTGTCAGCGTCATCCATCCAGGCTTCAGTGAAGCAATGGGAAATAGCGAAAAGAGCTGGAAAAAGAAAATCACGCGTACAATATGCCAAATAGACAAATGATCCATAGGCACCTCAACGAAGCGGGGTATCTCCTCCACTCCACGGCTAAAAAGCCACATCCACTCTATATTATCGCACAGCAGAAGTAGCGACAGAGTAGTAGCCAACATCCCCCAAGCCTTACGAATTTTGCTTTCAGAAGAATGTGCCCAGATAATCCCTCCTGTAACAAGACCGACGATATCGAGCAGCAGCTCTATAAACAACATGATTACACTGGTCATTTTTCCTTTCGCTTTTTATTTTACAGGTGTTCGTTTATCCGATATTTTTTTCTGGCGCAAAGTTATAAAACTTATCAACTATGGGGCAATATATACAATCTTTTTAGTACCATTTTCAAGTAGTATTAAGTACCATTTCAGCCATTCCACCCAAAGTGGGACGCTTTTAAGCGAGGAAGGCCGTTCGATATAAAGGGAAATAGGGATATTTGCACATATTAAGCCAGCTACTATACACGTTACTATAAAGCATTAACGAAAGAACATGGAAAAAGAAATTATTATCAACAACAAGTTGAATGAGACCGGGCGTATTTCCCAATTTATGGAAGAATTGGGAGTATCACTCAACATCCCCTCGGAAATAGCGATGAGCATGAATCTCGCGATAGAAGAGATAATAGCCAACATCATTCAATACGCCTATCCGAAAGGAGAATCAAGTGAAATTCAGCTTCAGGCACATATCACTCCCGGAAGGCTGACTTTCCAGATTACGGACGAAGGAATCGCAGTTGATCCGTTCCAGAAAAAAAGTCCGGATGAAAGGCCATCCCTCGAAGAGCAGCTCACCAAAGGATTAGGGCATTTCCTTATTCACCGCACAATGGACGAAGTAAACTACCGAACTACGGACACCCAAAATCTGCTGACTCTAGTGAAACGGTTGGATATAGACTTTAAACCGGACGCTCTGCTGGACACAAATATTTGCAGAGTAGACGGTATCATTGTACTGGATATAAAAGGCCGGTTGGATACAGCCAACGCCCGCGACTTCAGCATAGCCATACAGCCTTTGCTTCAAGAAGACAAGCCCAATATCATCGTCAATTGCGAACAAATGTCCTACATCAGCAGTTCCGGCCTGCGATGCTTTCTTATCCTGCAAAAGAGCGTACAGAAAAATCAGGGAAGTTTGATTATCGAGGCTATGAGGCCGGAAATAAAAAACATCTTTGAAATGACGGGGTGCACTTCTCTCTTTAATATCCGGTAAATATTATGATGAAAAGATTTATTTTCAGCATCTTCCTATTGTCTTTACTACTTTCTTCACCCCAGACTAAAGCACAAGGCATCATGCTCACCCCGAAGTGGACCGCCCAAGCCCAATTTACCGGTTATTACGTGGCGGATAAGCTGGGATTCTATAAAGAGGAGGGAATTGACGTATGCGTACAACATCCTGCCATCTCAGAAAGTTCTTTTTCGTTTATGGAGAAAGGTCGTGCCCCGGTAGTGATCATGAATCTTTCATACGCATTCATGGAGCGGCTTGCAGGCGCACGTGTAGTAAACGTCATGCAGACCTCACAGGAAAACAGTCTGATGCTTATCAGCCACTCTCCTCTTAAAGGCGAGGAATCTCTTCGAAACCAGAAGATAGCCGTATGGAATCATCTGAGCCAGAAACTACTTGACCGGCTTGCAGAGCATTACGCCCTGAAACAGGTAGAATGGATACGGTTCAACAGCGGAGTCAATGTATTTCTTTCCGGGGCTGCCGATCCTTGCCTGGTAGGAAGTTATAATGAGTATCTCCAATTATCGGAATACGGGATGAACGTTGATTCGATATACTCCATACGTCTTGCCGACTATGGCTACAACCTGCCTGAAGATGGGTTGTACGTCACGGAAGAGTTCTATAACCAATATCCGGAAGTTGTGCGCAAACTGGTAAAAGCCAGTATGCGTGGTTGGGCATGGACCAACGAGCACCGTGAAGAAGCCCTCGATATGGTTATGGAAGAAGTGAAAAAGGGCAATATAGGCACCAACCGCTACCACCAACGCAAAATGCTGGAGGAAGTTCTCCGCCTGCAAGTGGACCGGCAAAGCGGACAACGTACCTACCGCCTCAGCCGGGAAGGATTTGCACGCGCTGCAATGATATTGACGCCTGCCGGAAGTGCCAGTATCCGTTACGAGGATTTTGTAAAATAAACAACACTACACATTACCATATCCCCCTAATTATATAATCATTCCTCCATGAAAGCATTTTTTTCCCCATCGTTTGCCACCAAACTGAGCATTTATGTGCTGTCTTTCACGCTGATAGTTTTTGTCTGCATCATGATGCTGTTCTATAATTACAGCCGGAAGCAGATAACGGAAGATGCCATAGACCATGCACACGGACTGCTGCGCAACACAGCTACACAAATCAGCGGAGAGTTGCAGATTGTAGAATCTACCCTCGAACAGTCCGTCTGGATTGTGGAGAAAAACCTAAGCACCCCCGATTCTCTAAAAGATGTCCTCACCGCCATCGTGAAAAACAATAGCCTGATTGTAGGAAGCGGTATCGCTTTCATTCCCGGATATTATAAGGAGAAAGGGAAATACTTCATGCCATACGCCTTCAGCATCAACGAGGGGGCAGAAGAGATCGTGAACTATCTGAAACTGGGTGGAGCAGACTACGATTATCCCTGCATGGACTGGTATCTGATACCTAAACTTCTGAAAACGAGTTATTGGAGCGAACCCTACTACGACACGGGAGGCGGAAATACAATTATGAGTACATACGTGCTACCTCTTCGCAACCCACAAGGAGAGGTATATGCCATATTTACGGCCAACATTTCCCTGTCCCGTTTCACCGATATGGTAAATAAGTTGAAACCTTACCAATCCAGCTATACCTTCCTGCTCAGCCGGAATGGTAGTTTCCTCACCCACCCCGACCGGGAAAAGATAATGAACGAAACCATTTTCTCCGTTGCCCTGGGCAAGAATGATGTTCAGGAAGAGGAAATAGGCCGCAATATACTTAACGGTGTGACCGGCACAGCACAATTCAACAATGCGGAACAGGACTCATACGCTCTATATACCGCCATCCCTAACTGTGGATGGTCTGTATGCACCATCTGCCCCAGCCAGGTGATACTCCACAATCTGGATGCCACCTCCCACCGCATCATCTATATTTTCCTGGCAGGTATGCTGGTACTGCTTCCGTTGATCTATCAAATCATTCACAGACTGGTACGTCCGCTCAGAAAATTTTCCGAATCCGCCCGTTCCATTGCCACGGGACGTTTTGATGTGGCATTACCCGAAGTACACTCCAAAGATGAAATAAAAGATTTGCACGACTCACTGGTCTATATGCAGCAGTCATTGTCGGGCTACGTTTCGGAACTGCGCACAACGACCGCTTCCAAAGAGCGCATTGAAAGCGAATTGTCCATTGCCCGCGAGATACAGATGGGAATGATTCCCAAAATCTTCCCACCCTACCCCGAACGGGAAGACGTGGACCTGCATGCCATATTGCATCCTGCCAAAGAAGTAGGCGGCGACCTCTACGATTTCTTTATCGACAATGACCGGCTTTACTTCGTCATCGGTGACGTATCGGGCAAAGGTGTTCCGGCCTCACTCTTCATGGCCATTGCACGCAGCCTGTTCCGCACCCTCGCCCAACAGGCCACCTCGCCTGCCGAGATTATGAGCAAGATGAACCGTTCTATCTCCGAAAACAACGAGGCCAACATGTTCGTTACCCTCATCATCGGCATACTCGACCTGAAAACCGGAAGCCTGCGTTTCTGTAATGCCGGACACAATCCACCTATTATAATAGGTGCAGACGGAAATACAACGTTGCTGAAAGCAAAAATACAGTTATTCGTAGGAGTACTGGAAGATATGGAATACACCGATGAAGAAATCACTCTTGAAAAGAATACCCGTCTTTTCCTTTATACCGACGGAATAACCGAGGCTGAAAATGCCTCCAAAGAGCTGTATGGTGAAGATCGCCTATTATCAACTCTGGCTCCGTTGGGCACTTTCGACGTACGCATAATAGTAGATACAGTGGTTCGTTCCGTAGCCTCCCATGTACAACAAGCAGAGGCCAGTGACGACATGACCATTCTGCTAATTCATTATGAACCTAAAACAATAAAACCATAACATCATGGAAAAAGAGATCCGAATAACCAACGAGCTGGATGAGATCACAGCCTTGGCAATCTTTGTAGAAGAATTCTGTTCTGACTTGTCCCTGCCGGCAGAAACAACCATGCATATCAATCTGGCACTGGAAGAAGCTGTCAGCAATGTTATCATGTATGCCTACCCGCTGGAAGAGCATCATGAAATCCGACTAAAAGCCAGCCTGACAGACAATCAATTAATCTTCTTACTGACCGACAAGGGACTTTCCTTCGACCCGACCAATGCCCCGGATGCCGATATCACCATTCCCATCGAAGAACGTGCCATTGGCGGACTGGGTATATTCCTGATACGAAGCATTATGAATGAAGTTTCATACCAACGCCTGGACGGTGAAAACCGTCTGACCATGAAGAAGTATATTGAATTAGGATAATCCTACAGAGACTATCCCATCACCCATTTCGTTTTCTTTCCAAAACAACGGTATGCCATTGCCACCAGGAACCAGGAAACGCCAAATGCAACCACTGCGGCGACAGGTATCTGCAAACACAACGGAACACCTGCCGCCCGCATCAGTACCACTGACGGACCGGTGAAGAAGTAGTGTATCATATAAACTCCGAAACCGCAAAGTGTCAGATTGGATAATGCCTTTATCATCCGCTCCGAACGAATGTTCACTCTCTTTGCCCACATAAATACAGGAATGGTCATCATCACCACATTCAGTGAGCAATAGGTAAAGAACAATTCCAGCATTTCATCCGTAAAGTCCGGCAATGCCGTCATGTGGCGGAAACCGAAGAAAGTAACCGCATAGCCCACCACAAACATAGGAACACCTATCAGTGCAGCTTGCCGTCCAGTCCAGTCATGGTTGCGCAGATAATGCCCCAGAAGCAGGTATCCATTAAAACCGGCAAAATAATAAAGCATGCCGAATGAGTTCCACGAACAAGTTCCCCACAAGTATTGCGCTACAAACTCATTATAATAAGGTATAAGCAATGTCACTCCCCATACTGCCAAGAACCAGAGTTTGGCTTTCTCCGAAGCTTTCTCCACCCAGGCGGAGAATATCGGCAAGTACAAGTAGAGTCCTATCAGCAAATAAATGTACCACATGTGTACATCGAGGATAGAAAAATTAAAAGGAAGTTCGGCAATATATCCCATGCTGACAGCTAAAGACTGGCGCATCACTTCTTCGCCCGAGTACGGGAAGAAGTCAAGAATCACCCGTGGTTCCACTCCCAGCAATCCTGTAATCCAAGGGAAAAGATTATAAATCACCGACCAGATAAGAAACGGAAAAAACACACGTGGAATACGTTTCTTATAGAATACGGATGCATCCCCACGCACAGGGAGCAACAAAGCTCCCGTTATCATCACAAAAAGAGGTACGCACGGACGCAGCACCGCCCCATAGACAGCCCCCAAAAACTTGATATCTTCAATATTCGGAGCCGTTCCCGGATAAAAGTTGAAAGGGTCTGTGCAATGACAACAAACCACGGTAAACATAGCTATCAGTCGCACGACATCCAGCCAAACAACACGGGAGTCCGCCTTCGGAGAAATGTGGGGAGTAGTTTCCATAACTGTCAATAAGATTAATCTGATTTTGAAGGTGTAAAGATAGAAATTAGTATCGGCATACAAGAATATCTTATTATTTTTCTGATATCCACCTGAGGTTAGTGACACTAAAAAAAATACTTCTTTATTTCCTACATCCTACACCGGCAACCGTTCTCTCTTGATTATCAAGCAAATAAATAACGTAAAATGGTGTAGGATAGTGTAGGATGATGTAGGATGGTGTAGGCAAACCTGTTGCAGAACTTATAGACTCCACAATGGAATACTTAGGAACAATAAGAAAAACGGGAAGAAGGTCGTATGAAAACCAAGCTTTGCTTTATTGTTTTTGTTCTTTTGCCTGTAGCAAAACTTCATCCCACAGTTGCGGGCTCTACGTTTTCCATATGGGGGCTGTTCGTCCCGCAATTGTGGGCTGCACAGCCCCCATATGGAAAACAAGGTTTTACTTATAGCATAATGACATAAACATGAAAGCTTTAGGGGAAAAAGGAAGGAGCATATTAAGTTCTACATCTATTAAACCAAGAAAGCTGCCCCAAGGAGTTAATCAACTTCCTCGGGACAGCTTTCACTTAATCTATAGAAAGATTCCTCTTATTTACTACAATTCCAAGGTTTCAATTGTTTAAAGAAATCGTTGCCTTTGTCATCTACCAGGATGAATGCAGGGAAGTCTTCCACTTCAATCTTCCAGATAGCTTCCATACCGAGTTCGGGATATTCTACACATTCGATACTCTTGATGTTGTTCTGTGCCAGGATAGCGGCAGGACCACCGATAGAACCGAGATAGAAACCACCGTACTTCTTGCAAGCATCCGTCACCTGCTGGCTACGGTTACCCTTTGCAAGCATAACCATGCTGCCACCATGACTTTGGAACAACTCTACATACGAGTCCATACGTCCCGCAGTAGTGGGGCCCATAGAGCCACAAGCCATACCAGCCGGAGTCTTGGCAGGACCGGCATAGTAAATCGGATGATCCTTGATATACTGTGGCAAATCTTCACCACGGTCCAGACGTTCTTTCAGCTTAGCATGTGCAATGTCACGGCCTACGATAATCGTACCATTCAATGACAGACGTGTAGCCACCGGATATTTAGTCAGTTCCTTCAAGATATCTGCCATTGGCTGGTTCAGGTTTATCTTAACCACGGCACCTTCGCCTGCATGACGCATTTCTTCCGGGATGAGTTCGCCCGGATTACTGTCCAGTTTTTCAATCCAGATACCTTCTTTGTTGATCTTACACTTGATGTTACGGTCGGCAGAGCAAGAAACGCCCAGACCTACCGGACAAGATGCACCGTGACGAGGCAGACGAATGATACGGATATCATGAGCCAGATATTTACCACCGAACTGTGCACCGAGGCCAATCCTATGAGCTTCTTCCAACACTTCTTTCTCAAGTTCTACATCACGGAAGGCACGTCCGTATTCGTTACCCGTAGTGGGCAACTCATCATAATAATGAGTAGAAGCCAGCTTTACCGTCAGCAGGTTCTTCTCAGCAGAAGTACCGCCAATGACGAAAGCGATGTGGTAAGGAGGACAAGCAGCTGTACCCAACGTCTTCATTTTCTCAACGAGGAAAGGAACCAGGGTGCCGGGATTCAGGATTGCTTTTGTTTCCTGATACAGGTAAGTCTTATTGGCCGAACCGCCACCTTTGGTCACGCAAAGGAACTTATATTCCATACCTTCGGTAGCTTCGATATCTATTTGCGCAGGCAGGTTACACTTCGTGTTCACCTCGTCGTACATATTCAACGGAGCATTCTGAGAGTAACGCAGGTTTTCTTCAGTATATGTTTTGTAGACACCCAACGAAAGAGCTTCTTCATCACAATAGCCAGTCCATACCTGCTGTCCCTTTTCACCATGAACGATAGCCGTACCGGTATCCTGACAGAAAGGAAGCACGCCTTTTGAAGCTACTTCTGCATTGCGCAGGAAGGTCAGTGCTACATATTTATCATTATCACTTGCTTCGGGGTCGCGCAAAATCTTAGCAACTTGCTCATTGTGCGAACGGCGCAACATAAATGACACATCGCGGAAAGCCGTGTTAGCCATTGCTGTAAGACCTTCTTTTTCAATCTTCAGAATGGGCTTTCCTTCAAACTCGCTTACGGATACATAGTCTTTTGTAAGCAGATAATACTCAGTCTTATCTTCCCCATGCTCAAACATAGGTTGATACTTGAACGGAGGTGTTGTTGCCATAATTACTCGTAAATTAAATTAATGAATCGTAGCACAAAGGTAAGAACTATTATTGAAATATTTCTTTAATTAGAGTGAAAATGATGACACCCTCTGCATACGACCTATCAATTCGTCACCCAACGCTGTCTTATCTTCAATATGTTTCAGCACGGCAGTGACAAACGGATTACTTTCAAAGTCACCGCGTACCTGCTCAAAGTCCATTTCTTTCTCTGCGCGCGAGCCGTCGGCACCGAAGCCCGTCATAGAAGCCAGCGAGAATTCTTTCTTGGCATCATCATACACCATACGGTCCAACCCAACTACCGCTTCCTTCCACTTCTCTACAATGCGGATGATGTCTGTAGCCGTAATATTGTCCGGTTTGATTCCGTAGTATTCCTCCAACTTTTCATAAGCCCAAGTCCACTCATAAGTGTAGTAGTTCTGATGCATCTTCTCAAATTCAGCATTGATGTACTTCAGACGGTCTACTTTTCCACACTCGATATCATTGATCAGGGCATCTATCTCGCTCTTCGGAGCTATCAGGCCGGAAATGTCCACCCACTCACCGCTACCCACTGTGGTGTCGGGCTTCAGGCGGGCACGTATTTCTTCATTACTTTTGAATTCAATACCTTCCAGACGTTTGATGACAGAGTTTCCAAGGAATTTATGGATGGCGATCTCATAGAACTTGATACCCTTCACCAATGCCGAGTTACGGATCTTCGCACTATGGAAAGAATAGATATCGGAAAGTTCGCCCGAAGCATGGCGCAGGTTCTGCAAAGTTTCCCGTCCCTTGAACATCTTCTGCACAGTATAGGGACTGAGTAAGTTGTAATTGATGAAATCCAGTTTGTTGGAATCCGTACGTCCATCACGCTTCGGCCACTTCTGCGCATCACGGATGGTTCCTACACTTCGCAGGTTGACACCCGGTACAAGATAAGTAGTATTGTTCTGCTCTATCAGATAGGAGAAAGGCAAGTTAGAAGTATCGGAATGATTCACATGGCGGCCCATTACCAATGAAAAAGCGCCTACACGGGCGGGCCAAAGAATATAGGAATCGGAAGTAGTTTTAGCACCACGTTCCAATGTTCCCTGATGGATAGGGCCTAACTTATACATGTGATTACTCTGGTTGGAACCCGAACCGGCATTCATGAATGAAAACATACCGGCAATCAGTAAAGTGGACTTATGATGCGTCACCGTGAACGGTCCGGCAAAGATAGCGCATGCCTCGCCATTCTCTCCCTGGCAATTGCTGAAGAAAAGCGATTCGGACGCAGAATAATTATGTCCCAAACGACAGGCCTGGCCTATAAAGCAACGGCTCAGCATAGCTCCATCGTCTATATGTGAACCGGAAGAGATAATAAAATCATCACAAATAACTCCATGACCAAGGTGTACCGGTGCTTCCGCATTACTATTAATGCTACCATTATAAAGACGACAAGTTCCGCAGATGTGACAATAGTCTCCGATACGTACATTCTTGATAGAACCTGTATTGAGTATCATCACATGATTGCCGATAGTACCTACCGAAGAGGCATGCTTATTGGAGTAGAAGTCTGTTATAGACTTCATCCGGCAAATCAATTCCGGACGGTGGCGGTAAAGCGCCAGGATATAAGCCTGATGCGCAGAAAGTTTATCATTGATAAGTACTTCACGCCCACCGGTTTCATTCAGTACGGATACTTCTACCCCATTACCGAATTTACTCAATCCGTCCACCAGGATGATGTCTACATTCTCAATGAATGTGTCATGCCCAATCTCATAATTAGCAATGTAGTTCTGGATGTTCTCAATGCAACAGTTATCCCCCACCGTGACATTGTGGAGTGTTACATGACGCAAACCGGAATGTTTTTTAATTCCACCCGGCAATGTGAACTCTGATTGAAATACGCCTAAACGTACATCTCCCGAGAAACGGGTGTGATGTACAAACTCGGTAACAAAGTCTTCTGCTACCATTACTTTCCCCCAATCATCCGCCAGACACGACTGGCTTTTCAACCGGAGTACTTCGTCTTCGGTTAAATGTCTGTAATTCATGACCAACAAATTTTAGTTTATTCTTCCTCTTCTTCGTAGGTCTGATAAAGAAAATCGTTATAAGGGTATTTCTGTACATGCAGTTCTTTCACGCGTGCATAAACCACACTCTTCAGTTCCTCCAAATTGATCTTCTCACGGGCAGAGATAAAGAGGCAATTATCCTCCATCTTTGCCATCCAAGTCTTCATCAGTTCCTCGAGTGTCAAGTTTTCCTTTGTTCTGGGGGTAAGGTCGTCAGCCGCTTTCTCCACATAGGTGTAAGCGTCTATTTTATTGAATACAAGTATGATTGGCTTACCGGATGCACCGATATCCGCCAATGTTTTATTGACTACTTCTATCTGTTCTTCAAAATCCGGATGTGAAATATCCACAATGTGCAACAGCAGATCTGCCTCGCGCACTTCGTCCAGTGTCGACTTGAAAGAGTCCACCAGGTCAGTAGGCAACTTACGGATGAAACCAACCGTATCTGAAAGCAGGAACGGTAGATTATCAATAATCACCTTGCGCACTGTAGTATCCAATGTTGCAAACAGTTTATTTTCTGCAAATACTTCGCTCTTGGCAAGCAGGTTCATCAATGTGGATTTGCCCACATTGGTATATCCCACTAATGCCGCACGTATCATACGTCCACGGTTCTTTCGCTGAGTTGACTTCTGCTTATCAATCTCTGCCAGACGTTCTTTCAGTAATGACATACGGTTCAGGATAATACGACGGTCCATTTCCAACTGCGTTTCACCCGGACCGCGAAGTCCCACCGAACCTTTACCGCCACCGGCACCAGAACCACCACCCTGGCGTTCCAAGTGGGTCCACAAACGTTGCAGACGGGGAAGCATGTATTTATACTGTGCCAGTTCCACCTGCGTCTTTGCATTGGCTGTCTGTGCACGCATGGCAAAAATATCGAGAATAAGCGAGGTGCGATCCAATATCTTGATCTTCAACTCAGCTTCAATGTTACGTATCTGTTTCGCGGAGAGTTCATCGTCGAAAATCACCATACCGATTTCCCGTTCGGCTTCCTCTTCATTCCGGATATATTCTTTAATTTCTTCCAGTTTACCTTTGCCGACGTAGGTCACAGAATGTGCCTGGTCCAGCTTCTGGGTAAATCGTTTCACTACTTCCGCCCCGGCTGTCTCAGCCAAGAATTCCAGTTCATCGAGATATTCGTTTGTCTTACGCTCATCCTGTGTTTTCGTGATGAGACCAACCAATACCGCCGTTTCTGCCTGTACTTCGGAGATTACAAATTCTTTCATTTACTATACCTATTTATTATATATTGGGCGACAAATATAATTATTTTTGCAGAAATCCTTCTGCTATTTTCTCATTTAATTCTATAACAATATCTTTATAATCAGCACGGCGACCGCATGCACGAATTTCCAGTAAAGGATTCTTATCAAGAATATGTGACATCAGATCGGTCATGGAAGGTGCTGTGGGCAACTGGCTATACTCTTCATACGTATAGGTAAGAAAAGCCACATTAGGACCTATTCCCTTATTATCCAGCAAGTATCCCTTATTCAAAAGAGTAGGCAGACGTAACCCATCCCCCATTTTCAAATCCCCGGGCGCAGGATAGGACAAAATGCGGGTACGAGCCTCATCCATTATCACCGGTACCTGGTGTGAATAATCAGCCTTGGTTTTATAGATATAAACCACCGGAGAAGTGGAGGCCGGATTACCACCTGTCAACTGTGGAGTAATTGCTCCAGAATTCATTTCTATCTTTTGCATATCAGATATGACCATTGTTTCTTTTTTCGCAGAACGACAACCCGCCAATAGCACAAGTAAGGTTGCTATTACAATATTAATTCTCTTTTTCATTTTAAAAACTTACATTGATGGATTCCCTTGTCCGTTACAGCCTGCAAAAGATACACTCCCGTAGGATATTCCCGGCAAGAGAAAGTTATAGTTTCTTTTCCTTCAGACAATATTTGTTTCAACAGACGCCCGTTTACATCATATAGATTCAACCTGTGGGAATTCTCCGGCAAATGAGCAACCACGGTTTCCTGTTGCTTATCACAGAAAGCAGTAAATTGTATTTCTTGCTTCGTCTCTATAATTGAAGTAGGATCAGCCTTAACAATAATCTCATTCGTGGTATCAGGACCACCACGAACCACTTTCCATTCGGCATCATTTGTTCCTTTGTAGACTGCAACAATACGATCACCGGGTTGTGGAGTCAATGAGATTCTACAGGAAGGAGCAAAGGACACTGTATAATATGTCTGCATACTTGGAATATCCGAAATTCTTGATATAAATTCTCTTATATTCAGATTCTTATCAACCATAGCCAAAGCTACTTTTCCCGAGAACGAGTCCAATCCCAAATTCCAGAGGAAGCCGCACTTCACAATAAAGGAAGAATTTACATTAAATTGAGTTTCAGAGGTTTCCAAGCCGGAATAATAAGTCCCATCTTGAGATTTCCCAGCAAGCATGGCCAATAATGTTTGATAGCTTGAATTTCCCTCCGCCGGCTTTAGCCCGAACAAAGCGTCTTGATTCGCGACAAAGCCACCGCCAGTACTACCACCTGCTCCCTGATTATTCGGATTCAAAGCTGAAATCAGGAAATAACCATTGCTATAGCCACTCCACCCCCAATTTACTCTAAAATAATCCTCCGTTGTATATCCATCCAATATGAATTGATGTCCTTCATTACTAAGAGTAGCTCCACCGTAAAGCACAGGGCCTACTGTCATTATTTCATTTTCCAGCATTTGTATCCACTCTGCATCCGAATACCATTCACGACGAAGACACAACATGCTTTTATTGTAATTCATATACTCTGCCAATCCATGAACAGCTGTCAATGTAGAGGCACCGGTTCCACCGGCAGAAGCGATATTAAACTGTGATTGAGCCATAACACCACAGTCGTACATCAAAGTTGCAACTTCATTTTTAGAAATCTCGGATGAATTCCGATCATATTGAAGTGGCATATCGTTCCAAGCATAAGTATGTCCCAAAGTTCTCCCCGATACATTTTGGTGAATTTTAGCTCCACTAACTAGCGCCTCATAACTATAAGCTGGAAGAGTACCCGTTCCTGCATTCGGGCATTGATGATATCGCATCAATATAGATATAGCCGTTGCCACACACCCTGTAACAGTCTGGGTGCCTTCTATTTTAGGACAAAGCGTATTATAAGGACTCTCTTGATCCCACTCCGCCGTTTGATACTGCTTTACCACATCTCCGGTTGTCATATCCGACACCCCTCTCCACGCTTCATATACAACATCAGAAGTATTCAGTCCCGTCTCTCTTGCCTCGTTAATCTGTTCTTTCAGCCCATTCATCCAACTTTTCAGATTAGAAGGCATCCCATCTACCACAAAGCTATTTGTGAAAGAATAACCTAGTACAGGCATAACCACATCATCTCCGGCAATAATAACAAAACCTTTCTGGTCGGTACTATTAAAAACATAGAAAGCCGGAAGATTCCCTGCACTACGGGTATTCGCATCTTCCCCATCCCAAACTAATTGTAACTGTGGAGACGCAGCAGTACTACGGGTTTGAACATTCGTTTTAAAGAAATCGGTAGCTAAAGCATGAGCTTGCTCTGCTGTTACATTATCAGCAAGAAGCCGATTTGCAAGAAGAATAAATAGAAAGAGTAGTGTACACCTCATTATAGTTAGGGGTTAATTGTTTTAGTAGCACCTCAACGAATGATACAAATCACTATCTTGTTGTTCATTAGAAAGACAAAATTACTGAAATATATGGTTCGTCAGATGATTTTGAATACTTTTTTTTGATGATCCTATCGCAAATGAACGTTTTAAAGTGAAAATCGTTCATTAGAATAGAAAAAACAAGGCCATCCTAAGTTAATAGAATAGCCTCGTTCCACTACTATAAATATATATATAGTCTAACGTTTCATAAATTTGCTCCGGTATATCTTACCATCAGTTGATTGCAATACTACAATATAATAGCCTGCATCCAACCCTCCTACCGGAATAGAATACTCTTTCTTATCCCCGGACTCTTTTTGCTGTATCATTTGCTGTCCGGACAGGTTATAGACAGAAATCACTCGGGCGGCATGAGAAGTACGGATATTAAGAATATCTTCTACTGGCTGCTGATAGATAACTAATCCATCCTTATCGGCTACCTCATCCTCAATACCGGTAGCCGGTCCTACAGAAAAAAAGAGAGTGCTAATTGTCACAAGGTCCCCATTGGTACCCGATTTATACAAACGAACAGCATGCCTTCCTTCACCTAGACTCAGAGGAATTTCCATCACAAGATTTTCCGTCAGGTCTGCCTCCACAAATACATTCTGATAATGTACACTGTATGGGTAACCCATGGAATTTTCATAAACTGCCGCTACCAATGTTCCAGTATATACGTTTCCATCGCCAGACAATGACAGATCAGCCAGAAATTTCAAGGGCTCACCTACTTGAAGTTGTTCCTTCTCCAAACGTGATTGGCTCACTTTCAAATCTGCGGTTCCACGCACCTCCTTTATGGTGACCGGAGTAAACTCACCGACAGCATACGTACCTCCTCCCCAATCTATGCAGGGGCAAATATAATAATCTCCAACAGGAATATTAGTAGTCACAAGGTTCTTAGTAATAGCCAAGTCTCCGGATACAACCAGTTCTCTATTAACTGTGCCTGGTTTTATTTCGACCTGTGCATCTCCGACTATTGCAACAAAGCTCGGGGTTTTATCTGCAGTAAAAAGCGCAACCCCTACTGAACCATAATACTCATCCGATGTACTTTTATTAGAAACCAATATTTTGAAATCCCCTTTGAGACCACTATATAAGCTATGGGCTAATTTCACACTAACCTCCATGTCTTCTTCAAGACTTAGATTACCACTGAACGGAGTCAAAGTACATTTATTACCGCTTACAACAAGAATGAGTTGTGCTTCAGAACCCACGTAACTACGCACACGGCTCCATGTTGCTTCGCGCTCATCTTTGGTAGCTACATATACGGAATAAGTTCCATCAGCAAAATCATTAGGTATTTTCAGATTAGAAAAAGAATAAGTATTATATCCTTCATACGTATTTATCAGCGTAGCCAAAGCCGTCTGCCCTAAAATTGACTGTTGACCATCTTTTTCTGCTATTACTGCCAACTTACTATTCTTGCATGCCACACTCATATTAAATATCTCAGTAATCGTCAGTTTAAACACGTCTCCCTTAGTGACTTCCTCTTTATTTGCTGCTAACTCCGTCATAAAAAAATGAGAAGTAAAGTTTGAAGTAGTAGTAGGCGGTTGTATCCCTAAATACATTCCCTGACCTCTCGTAAAGCCACCTCCAAGATTGCTTCCACCACCAATACCGGGAGAATCCGGATTTAAGGAAGCAACTTCAAAGTAACCATTATTCATTCCACTCCATCCCCAATTGACATGAACCATATCCTCTTCATTATACCCATCAAAAACAAACGCATGACCTCCATCATCCGAAGATCCGAAATAGTAAACAGGACGCTTCTCGTTAATTTCTGATTTAATCAGGTTCATCCATTCGGAAGAAGTAAAATATTGACGATATACCAAGCCCAAATTACCATCATATCCAAAGTAGTCAATTAAAGCCTGACCTACCTGATATGAATAGGCTCCCGAAGCAGATGGTGAATATTCCATATCAACGGCAATACCACAGGCAGACATTAGCTGTGCAACGGCATTAGCCTGTGTCGTAGTATAATTACCTTCATATTGCGGCAACATGTTATCCCAGTCAAAAGTAGTATTTCCATAATCAAAAGAACATTCAATTCCACTGGAAGTTTTATAAGAATGGGTACCTTTTCCTTTTACAGGATATTCATGATATTTCAAAATCATAGCCATTGCCGTAGCCACACATCCCGTCACACAACGCTCTTGTTGATAAAGAGGACAGGCATTATTGTACGGTGCATCCTGATCCCAGCATACACTCTCCAGCAAAGGAGATACAGATGCCGGAAAACTTGTTTTAGTAAGCAGTTTAGGTTCAGTAACCGCTTTTTCGGCGTTACCCAGTTGAGCATAAGCGGCATTATACAGTTCCAACCACCCAAGTATATTTATCGGCAAGCTTTCAGTTATGAAACTTCCATTGTCCGAATAGCCCAGTACCGGCTTCATACGGTCATCACCGGATACTATAACATAAGCAGACTGCGCATAGTTATAAATATAAAAGGCTGTTCCTTCCACACTACGGGTAGATGCAGATTTTAGCAAATCATTAGAGACTGCCACCAATTGCACTTCACCGCCATTACGGGTTACAGCCCCGGATGACCGCATAAAGAAAGTTCGTGCAATAGAAAGAGCTTCTTCCGGAGAGCGTTGGGCCGTCCATGCCGATAAGTTACACAAAAGAACCAAAGACAGGAGTAGTAATTTCTTCATAGGCATCATTTATTAGAATAATTAAATAATTATTAAGTAACGAAACCGCAAAGTTACAGAAATCTGACACTCCACAAATATTTCCCGCTACTATTTTGCAAATTGATAAAAAATAGGGGTGTATCCGTAAATCCGAATACACCCCATTCTCTTTTCCTATTTGATAATGTGCTTATTAGTTCACCGGAGTCGGAGCCATTGCAGCCGGATTATTGTCAGCCTCTGTAATAGCACTGTTCACAGATGTTTCAGCCTCAGGAATACGGTAAATCATGATAGGAGCCTCAGCAGCAATCTCAGCAAATGTACTGTTGATAGGATAGTTAGCTCCCTGGCGGATAATAGGTTTCTTTAAACGCAAGATGTCGAATAATGCAAAACCTTCACCCCAAAGCTCAATACGGCGCTGGAACCAAACTTCATCGATAAATGCGTCCAAAGAACCGGCAGTACAGGTATAAGACGGATCACGATATTGTCTTACGAACTCTTCCAATTTCTGCTTACCTGTAGCCAGATTATCCCGTCCAAGAGCTTCTGCTTCAATCAGCTTCATCTCTTCAACACGCATCAACGGCCAGTCTTGTGCATTGTCTGTATCTGCGAAAGTTCCATTGTCAGGACCAAACTTCACATTTGTATAAGGAGAAAATTTGCTAGGGAATGTTCCACCATTAAACATACCGTTTGCCCAATAGTAAGCATAGTCTTCACCAAGTCCGTTATCCAGAACAGGCGAGTGCAAATCTTCATCTACCCACCAACCTTTACGTACATCCGTTTCTGGTATCTTAGCCCATAAATTCTTGTTGATGAGACGGTAAGCTACGTCAGTAGCACTAGCTGCTGTCGTATATCCCATACCCGTCAGTGAACAAAGATTAGAAGGCCAGTTCACGATACCGGTTTTTGCCAGATAATCTTCCGTAGTCACTACGATACCCCATATCCATGCATTATCTGTAGCATTATAGAAAGTCGGTTGGCTTACATCTGCAACAGAATAAGGAGCAGAAGTTCCATAAGCTTTAGCAGCATCAGAAGCCGCTGCCGCCCACTTACCCATCAGCAAGTTAGCACGAGCACGCAGACCATAGGCCACTTCTACTGATATTTCAGCTTTATCGGCACGTGCAGAAGCACCAGTCAACAAAGTAATAGCTTCATCCAAATCTTCCATAATACGGCCATATACTTGTTGTACACTTGCACGCGGATTATTCATCAACTCAGTATCAGAAGTTGTTTCCAGTACCAGAGGTACACCATTAGCTGTTTCGTGACCTATGTAAGTCAACTGATAAGTCTGAATAAGTTGCAAATAATCAAAAGCACGTGAAGCCAATGCCTGACCACGATATTTCTTTAAAGAAGCGTCTGCCGCATCTGCCGGAATAGCTTTAAGAATATCATTAGCGGTTTTCATATGTTTATAATATAGCTTCCACAGAAAAGCATTAAATGTAGACGTAATGTTTCTGTCTAATAAGCGTTGAGAACTGATAAACTTATTATAACCGGTCTGGTCATTCAAAGTCAGCAAATCCTGTCCGGCTGTTTCATAAATCATACAAGCTGCCGGAAAGCCATAGTCCATGTGGTTATTATAATCAATCAACAGGTTTGTATGAGAATAAAGACCTGTTTTCAAACCATTCAATTCAGAAGAAATACGGTCTGGCAGCAACTCAACCACCTCATTTTTCTGGTCTTGTGTCACGGTGCTTCCTTCAGGAAACTTATCGAGATCACAAGAAACCACCACCATGGTTGCAGAAAGCAGTAATATATATTTGTTAATCTTCATAATTCTATATTTGTTTTAGATTAAAATGAAAGTGATAAACCTCCCGAAATAGCACGGATAGGAGAATATACGTCTGCACTGGCAGTTGTATAGCTCTGACGAGGGTCGAAACCTTTGCGCTTGCTGAACAAAGCTACATTGTCAGCTGACATATAAACACGTAGTGAACTAATATTCAATGAACGTACCCAGCTCTTTGGCAATGTATATCCCAGTGTTATACTGTTGATGCTCAAATAGTCAGACTTAGTCAGGAAACGATCAGACAAATAGTTAGCATACTGGTCTGTTGCACTCAGACGAGGTATATTAGAGCCTTTATTATCAGCAGTCCAAGCCTTCAGAATGTCCTTATGCCAGTTCTGACCGGGATCGGTACCTGAATTCATCAAAGATGCATAACCATTGTCGTACATACGTCCACCCAACTGGTAAGCAAAAGAGATAGAGAAATCAAATCCATACGCATTCAGGCTCGTACCGAAGCCACCATATACCTTCGGCAGAATATCACCGGTTGCATAACGGGTAGCATTCGGAGCATCCGTAGTTTTTTCTTGTCCGGTCACATTGCCTTCCGCATCTGTAATATCCTTATAGTATTGTGCTACTCCGTTCTCATCTACACCAGCATATTTACGCAGATAGAATTGATATCTGGATTCGCCTTCACGATAAATGTAGCTGCCACTAATCATCTCACCATTCAATGAAGGATCCAGTTCATTGATCGTATTCTTGAAATGAGTCAAGTTAAAATTCATGCGCCAGGTCAAATCATTCGTATCAATCAAAATTCCGTTCAAATCCAATTCAACACCTTTATTAGTCATAGAACCAACATTCATCGGAATACTGGCATAACCGGCAGAAGCATTCATCGGTTTGTTATAAAGCATATCAGTAGTCTTACGGCTAAAGTATTCAACAGTACCGCTCAATCGGCCTTTAAAGAATTCAAAATCAAAACCTGTGTTGAAGCTATGAGAAGTTTCCCAAGTGATATCTTTATTACCTTTATAAGAAAGAGCCAATGCAAAATCATTATTACTGTTAGAAACAGTATATTGATCCAGGTAGGCATAGTAATTACCGATATTATCATTACCCTGTGCACCATAACTGATTTTGAACTTCAACATATCAATCCAAGATGTATTCTGCAAGAATGACTCTTTGTTCATCAACCAACCGAGACCAACAGACCAGAAGTTACCCCAACGGTTATCCGGATGAAAACGTGAAGAAGCGTCACGACGGAAAGAAGCACTGGCAAAGTATTTTTCCAGATAATCATACTGAGCACGGAACAAGAAACCTGCTGTAGCATAATTAGCTGTGCTGGAGTTTGCACTCGGAGTATTAATTGCATTATTCAATTCTACAATATTAGGATTGTAGACTTTCTGCTTGCTACCGGACAAAGACTGATTTTTATAATCATAAGATTCAAAACCTGCCAGTAAATCAATGTTATGATCACCGAAGTTCTTCTTATAAGTCAATAAATACTGTTGATTGATACTGAATACACGACTGTGAGAAACACCTACCACACCACCGGTATTACCTGCATACTGTCCATAGTAAGGGTTGATCAATTCTGTATAACGTGTATTATCCAGGTCCATACCCCAGTTAGCAGTCGCTTTCAATCCTTCGATAATGGATACTTCTACGAAAGCACGTCCACTCAAGATGTCCATATTGTACTCATTCTTATCCAACTGCAAAGCAGATGCCGGGTTAGATTGAGAAAGAAACGGGCGGTTTAAAGCTGTAGTACCATCTGTATACATACCATTGCCATAGTCATACATAGTGAAACCACGAGCGTCTTTCTTAATGCTTCCATCTGCATTGCGGATATACAAGGGATAGATAGGCGCAATGTTATTAGTTATATAGAATAAGTTGGTAGAACTTCCTGAAGTAGTTTGTTCATCAGGATAACGGCTTACGATATTAGAATAGGCAACATTCGCACCTACTTTCAACCACTCCTTCACCTGATAATCAGCTTTCAGGCGGAATGAAAGGCGTGAAAATGATGAACCTGGGATAAGACCGCTATCATCCAGATAACCGGCTGACATATAATAGTTCATTTTTTCAGTAGAACCGCTAATATTTACGTTATATTCCTGGCGTAAGTTACCATTGTCAAGCAACTCTTTCTCCCAGTCATCAGGAGTAATATAGTAATCTCCATACACCCGGCCAAGTTTAGCATTCGGATTAAGTTTACCGTCTACACCTATATATCCCTCACCATTAGGCACTGTGTAAACAGGATATCCCAAACCGTCTTTAGAAAACAGCAATGAGTTAATATACTGATTACCAGTCATTCCATTAGACAATACTCTATTAGGATCTCCACCAGCATAACCATTCAACATTGCTGTGTAGTAGTTCTCCACATATTCCTGAGAAGAAGTCATAACATCATAGTTAGACACACCGCGACGGTTAGTACCCCACTTAGCGTCCAGATTTACAGTTGCTTTTCCTGTAGCTCCTTTTTTGGTAGTCACCAAAATTACACCATTGGCACCACGTGCACCATATAATGCATTAGAAGCTGCATCCTTCAATACCGTCAAACTCTCAATATCCTGTGAGTTGATAGCTGAAATATCACCATCATAAGGAACACCATCCACTACATACAATGGATTGTTACTTGCAGACAAAGAACCAACACCGCGAATACGTACAGTAGAACCTGTACCCGGCTGTCCATTACCACTTGTAGTTTGTACACCGGCTACCTGTCCTGAAAGGGCATTCGATATATTAGAAACCTGGCGCTCTGCAATTTTATCAGCTTTAATAGTAGAAGCAGAACCCGTAAACTGGGACTTCTTTGCCGTACCATAAGCAACCACCATTACTTCATCAAGCATCTCAGCATCAGACTTCATTGTGACCTTCATAGTAGGTTTAATAGCCACTTCTTGTGTCTGCATACCAATGTACGAAACCTGCAAAGTCTTCGCAGAACTTAGTATGTGATATTTTATTGATAATCAATGAGAAATAAATGCTAGAAGAACTTTTCATGAGATAATTGCAATTTGTTAAATAGCTAATTACTAGATATATAATAAATAGTTTTGTAAGCATGTATCTACTCAAATGATCCTTTATTTATATATCAAGATTCTGTTTATCAATACATTAACAGGTAATAAGGCTGAGCGATGAATTATAATTCCAATACTATAGGTTCAAAAAAACATTTATATGTATGAAATGCTTGAAGAGTATATTGGGAACATATCGGTAAATTACATACATAAAGGAAGTATATTATATGGTCTTATTTTTTTGATATATATTAATTCTAAATATGGATATATTCATTTACACAGACAATAAAATAGGATAATCTTCCAAGTAATTCAGAAAGAATTTTTATATGGAACACCTTGTTGAATAAAAGTCATAAATGTCGTTTACTGCTAACAAGAAGTTAGGAGTTTGGGAACAAGAAGTTAACTCCTTGTCGACAAACTCTTAACTTCTTGTCGACAAGAAATAGATACATTGTAATGCTTTGATTATTAGCATTATTACTAAAGATTATTATCTACTTATTTGTAATTATAACTCTCATTTTAGATTATTCTTTAAATAGTATTTGGGGTATGGAATAGGCATATTATGGCAACATTGCATGTGATGCTTCTTAAGTTCCTTTATATTACTGTTTAAATATGAAAGACAGATAATACAAGAAACTGAAAAAGAAGAGAAATAGAACAGAATCTCAAATAGATCAGATACATGAAGTCACAAAAAAGGTGTAACTCAATTATCCAATATTCCTAAAGCTTCATGGCAAACGATTACACCTTAATTCAACGAGACTTATTTCCCTTTTTTACGATGAGCTAACGAGTGGTTTTTCTCCAAATCACTTATTATTGTCATATCCATAACATTAGTGTATATTTGCGTGGTTTTCACACTCTTATGCCCTAAAAGTTTTTGCACGGTTGTAATATTAACACCATTGTAAATCAATAACGTTGCATTAGTATGTCGTGCTGTATGAAATGACACTTTTTTAGATAACCCGGCTAATCGGGTAATGATAATCAACTCTTTATTCACGTTCGAATTATCTCTCAAATGAAAAAAATCTTGTAGATTTGCCTGATACTTATTCAAAATCTGAATCCCCTTTCCATTGAATAATAAATATAATGGAAGTCGGACTTCTGTACCGGTTTTGATAGACTTATAGATTAACCAGGTCTCCTGATGCATTTCCACAATGTTTTCCGGCTTCATATTTACAAAGTCGGAATATCTCATACCTGCGTAACAACAGAACAGAAATGCATCCAATGTCTTCTGGTATTTTATATATCTTCCAGTCAATTGCAAAGTTTCCATTTTTTCTAACTCCTCCGGCGCCAAGTGTGTATGTCCATTTTCTACGGTTTTGATCTTATATTTCCTGAAGGCATATTTTTGTATATCCATATACTCCTTATTGATAGCTACATTGATATGTCGCTTTAAATGCTTCATATGTTTAGCTATGGTGTTAGTATGATACCCTTTCGATTGCAGAAAATATTCAAATGAAGATACAAACTCAAAAGTTAAATCAGAGAATGTCACATTCTTTTTAAAATCTTGCAATAGCGCAAGCGTAGAGAGATGATTGCGTTTGGTACTTTCTTTTAGGTTCGAAGTCATGACCTCGTGTTTAAAGAAAGGTATAAACGAAGACTTATCTTCCTGTTCTTGTTGTTCAGAAAGCATCTCTTTCAATATCTCCAAAGTGATAGGTTTACCCTGTTGCCAGAGCTCAAGTTCGCGCTTTTCTATCATGGCCATAAACTCATAAATCAATCGATTTAAGGCATCTGCATTAGGATGGTTTTTTACTAGTAGTTTTTTCGCATCCCATTGATCCGGTCTCAGATAGACTTTAGTAGAGAAATACTTCTTCTTCCTATTCAAGTAAGCCTCTACCTGTACTAAAGCTACGCCTCGTTTATTAAGGCTCTTTTTCCGGTTGTACACTAAACTGTAAATAATCTTGTTCATCTTTAGTTGTTTTAGTTAATACTATGAACAAATAAGACGAAATAATGTGCTATACAAGAAATAAAGAAGACTTAATATCTGTAAAAGTACGCTTTACAAAGTGTTTTTTGTTTTGTATTTCCTTTATAAAAAAGGTAAATCTACGTAAAATGACTTTCAAATTAATTCTTCCAATGCACATTTTTAACACTTTTAATTTAAAAGGTGAGGTACCTATTAAGGAATGATAGCCTAAGAGGTGCTTCAGAGTGATAGTAATCAGAATGTCATTTAGGTTTTTTAAGTGCAAAAAAGCTGCTGTTAAGCATAAAAACAAGCATTTGGTTAACAAATTGATAGATTTACAAGGTTTTTTCAACAAAATAATTGTTCGTTTCAGTTTTATTAATATATTTGCATTTTGTTAGAGTAAAGAAACAATTAATGTAAAGTTAAACTTTAAGAGAGAATTTATGAAAAGAAAATTAATGCTGTTATTGGCCTGTCTTTTTGTTGGAATAGGCCTAGTAACTGCCCAAACTCAGACAATCACGGGTGTTGTGATTTCTGAAGAAGATGGGCAGCCAGTTATTGGAGCCTCTGTATTGGTAAAAGGTACTCAACTTGGTACTATTACTGGTGTAGATGGTGATTTTACTTTATCGAACGTACCAAGTTCTGCGAAAACGCTTCAGATTACGTATATTGGTATGCAAGCACAGGACGTTACAATAAAACCGAATGTAAAGGTTATTATGAAGTCGGATACTGAAATGCTGGATGAAGTAATGGTCATAGCCTATGGTACCACAAAGAAAGAGTCTTTTACTGGTTCTGCGGAAGTTATCAAGTCTGAGAAGTTGAAAGAAAGACCAGTTGCAAACGTTACGAAAGCATTGGACGGTATGGTTGCCGGTGTGCAAACTACTTCAGGTTCAGGACAGCCGGGATCAGGCTCTTCTGTAGTAGTCCGTGGCTATGGCTCTATCAATTCATCACAATCACCGTTGTATGTAGTGGATGGTGTTCCCTATGATGGTAACATTTCAGCAATCAATCCTAATGACATTGAAACGATGACAGTTCTTAAAGACGCTTCTGCTGGTGCTCTTTATGGTTCTCGTGGTGCAAATGGTGTGATTATGATTACTACCAAAAAAGGTAATTCCGGTAAGGTAAAAGTGAACTTGAAAGCAAATTGGGGTGTTTCCTCACGTGCTATTCCACGTTATGAAACGATGGACGAAGCCGGTTATTTAGAAACAATCTTCCAGTCATATAAGAATAATCAGATTATCAACGGTGGAGTTTCTCCGGAGTTGGCAGGTGTTGCCGCATTAGAGGCTATGAAAAGTGGATCCACTGCTATGCTAGGCCAGAACGAACAGTATAACCCTTTTAATTATAGTATTACAGAACTGATCGATCCTGTGACAGGAAAAGTACGTAGTGATGCCAAATTAAGATATAGTGAAGACTGGATGGATGAAGCTTTAAAAAGCAATCCTTTACGTCAAGAATATGTTGCTTCGTTCAGTGGTGGAAGCGACAAAACCAAATATATGTTTTCTTTAGGCTATCTTGATGAAGAAGGTCTGTTAAAGACAACAAAATTCAATCGGTATAATGGACGTTTGAATATAGATTCTGAAGTTACAAACTGGTTAAAAGCCGGAATGAGCGCCAACTACTCTCGCAATGAGAGTAATACAGCTGTTGAAAATTCATCCGGCTCATCCAATGTTTGGTACAGTGCACAATTAATGGCTCCTATTTTCCCTGTCTTTGAGAAAGATGCCAATGGTGCTACGATTTATGACAATTTGGGAAATGCCGTTTTTGACTATGGTAAAAACAGACCGGCCGGTGCCAGTTCAGAGTGGAACACAATTGCTACCTTATATGATGATATGTATTCTACTCAAAGCGATAACCTGAGCGGACGTGTATATGCGGAATTAGGTGATTTGAAAAATACATTCCTGCAAGGATTGAAATTTTCTGTTAATTATGGCTTTGACTTAATCAATTCAGCCGGAGCAACTTATTATAATCCATACAACGGTAACTCTGTAGCCGTAAAAGGTACTATACAAAAAGCTACTGCACGTACATTCAGTTATACTTTCAATCAATTGTTGACATACGATAGAAAATTCGGTGATCATCATTTTGAAGCTTTGGTTGGACATGAGTTTTATAAATACAGATATGATTATTTGTCAGCAACCAAGACAGGATTCCCATTTGGTGGACTTTATGAACTGGATGCAGCTACAACGATTACAGGAGCATCTTCTTATCAGAACAATTATGCAGTTCAGTCTGTGTTATCACGTTTGAATTATGACTTTGCCGATAAGTATTACCTTTCTGCCAGTTTCCGTACCGATGGTTCTTCTCGTTTCTATAAGGATAACCGTTGGGGTAAATTCTGGTCAGTCGGTGGTAACTGGCGTATCTCTCACGAATCTTTCATGAGTGACATTACTTGGATTAATAATCTGTCATTAAAAGCCAGCTATGGTGTACAGGGTAATGATGCCATATTGAATGGTACCAAACAGAATTTTTATGCTTGGCAGTCATTTTATGATTTGGGTTATGCAAACTCGTCGATGAGCGGTGCGGCCGTAACTTCCTTGGAAAATAAAGAATTGAAATGGGAGAAAAATGCGAACCTGAATATTGGTATTGAAGCAAAATTGTTTGATCGTGTTTCTGCTACTATCGAATGGTATCAACGTAAGACGACAGATATGTTAATGTCATTTCCAATGGCAACTTCACTCGGTTTTGATGGCTACAACAAGAACGTTGGTAGTATGCGCAATACAGGTATTGACCTCACATTGGGAGTTGATATCTTTAAAGATACTCCGTTTACCTGGAACTTAACGCTCCTTGGCTCTACGATTAAGAATAAGGTTTTGCAGCTGGCAGATAAACCGGAAATCATTTCCGGATCCTATATCATTCGCGAAGGTGAGACTTTATATTCATTCTATACTGCAACTGCCGCTGGCGTTGACCCCGCAACTGGAGAACAACTGTATTGGGCATGGGATACCGATGAAAACGGAGTTAAGGGCAAAAAGTATATAACTAATGATATGGCCAAGGCTACTGCATGCAAAGAAATTCAGGGTAGCCGTATTCCCGATTTATATGGTTCCATTAATAATACATTCAAATATAAAGGATTTGATTTGAGCATCCTTTGTACATATTCTATTGGTGGTAAAGTATTGGATGGTATTTATAATACTTTATTATATGGCAATTATGTAGGACAGGCAAAGAGTAAAATGCTGGAACGTGCATGGAGAAATCCGGGCGATATCACAGACATCCCACGTATTGAAATCGGAAAGAGTTACATTGTTACTGATAACAGTTTGATTGACGCTTCCTATTTTGCTATTAAAAATATTGCTTTAGGATATTCTCTGCCTTCAAAGTGGATGAAATCTATCGGATTTGATTCTGCACGCCTGACTGCAACGGCAGACAATGTTGTGTTGTTCAATCACCTGAAAGGTATGAACCCTCAATATAACTTCACTGGGGGAACGGATTTTGGTTACGTACCTGTCAGAACAATTTCATTCGGAATTGATATCACTTTCTAAACCTGATTAAATAATATAAAAGATGAAAAAAGTATTATATATATTTTCTTTAATCGGCCTTCTTGCATTCAGCTCATGTGCCGATGAATTGAATACGGAACCGACTGACAAGGTATCAGGTTCTACGATATTTGCAGATGCAAGTAGCGCAGAAACTGCTATAAATGGTGTATACCGTATGTTATATGTAGCAGGGTGGAGTTCAAACTGGGGCTCAGAAAACTGCGGACAGACAGCTATCCAATTGCTTGGAGATCTGATGGCTGAAGATCATTTAATGAAAGAGCAGGGACAAGGCTGGTTTTATGAAGATTATCGTTTGAATGTTCATGGAGACTATTCAAATAAAGCTGGACGTCCTTATTCTATTTGGAACTTCTATTATACTATCGTTAGTAATGTAAATTATATCATTGCTTCAGAAAACACAATGGGAGGCGATCCGGAACTTAAAAACAGCGTTGTAGGGCAGGCCTATGCCATGCGTGCTTTTGCCTATTACTATCTGATACAATTGTACCAACAAACGTATAAAGGACATGAGGATGCACCCGGTGTACCTTTGTATACAGGGGCAACGGTTGCCGGTTCGGAGGGAAGCCCTCGTGGAACCGTTCAGGGAGTTTATACTCAAATCAATTCTGATATAGAAAAAGCTATTGATCTGTTAGGAAGTATCAGTAATAAAGTGCAAACGCATGTATCTCATATAGATTACTATGTAGCTAATGGCATTAAAGCCCGTATCTGCCTTACTCAACATGATTATGCAGGTGCTGCGACGGCTGCTGCTGAAGCCTTAAAGAAGCCTTCGTTGAAAGTTGCTACTATAGCCGAATTGGGCGGGAATAATAGTGTAAAAACAGCAGATGTTTTGTGGGGAATGGAAATTATAGCCGATCAGTCCAGTGGTTTTGCAAGCTTCTTCTCGCATATGGATGCTGATGCACCGGGTATGTATGCTTCTAAAGCACGCCAATGCATAAGCACAGGGTTGTATAAACTGATTTCTGGTACAGATGAGCGTAAAACAGCGTGGTTCCGTGGGGCCATTCCTTCTGACGAAGAAAAGACAGCGTCATCTTATACGAGTTACTGCCAAATTAAGTTTAAAATGGCAGATTACACAACCCGTACAGGTGATTACTTACTTATGAGAGCAGAAGAGATGATATTAATTAAGGCTGAAGCCGAATGTCATCAGAAAGAATATGATGCTGCCCGTACCACAATAAAAACTTTAGGAAATGCGAGAGATAGTAAGTTTGAGGAACGTTTAGCTGCCCGTACAGATGCAAATACTTATAATTCTGACACTAATGCTCCTTTGGAAACATTAATGGATGAGATTTTATTCCAACGTCGTGTTGAACTTTGGGGTGAAGTAGGACGTATCTTCGATATGCAGCGTTTAGGTTTGGGGTATAATCGCAATTATGAAGGCTCTAATCATACAGAGAAGGTAACGACAAAGAACACTAATGCCGCTTCTCCATTATTTATCCTTCCTCTGCCGCAATCTGAAATAGATGGTAATGAGAATATTACCTCTGCGGATCAGAATCCTATAGTTCAATAATTTATAAACCTATATAATGAAGGAAAATATGAAACTATATACAATAAAGAAATATGCTGCTATATTGCTCTGTTTGGCAGCTTTTACCTCCTGCGATACAGATGCAGAAGGTACGAAATATGGTGTAAACGGAGTTGAAGCAGCTTTTGCATCTACTCAAATGAATGTGGAAGTAGGTGCTGAAGACAATGGTATCATCCGGGTTCCCGTGTATCGTGGAAATACAGATGCAGAGGCTTCAGTCGGCATTAGCATGGATGAAGCTACAGTAGAAGAAGGTGTATTCACCTTGAAAAGTTCCAATATAGCCTTTGCAAAAGGCGAAGCAGTGGGATACGCAGAATTAGCTTTCGGTTCTATAGATGACTTGAGCGCTACTGGCAAATATGAGATTGTACTGACCATAGATGACAAGGATGCATTGTCACCTTCCAAATCCGGTGAAATAACTGTAACCGCTCAGAGAAAGTTGACATGGGAGGATTACGGAACCGGGATATATACTTCAGAACTTTTCGGCCAGGCATGGGAACAGCCTATATTGAAAGCTAAAGAAGGTAATATATACAAGTTGCCGGATTGTATAACAGAAGGATATCCCATGGTCTTTACATTGAGTGAAGATGGCCAAACTCTGGTTAATTGGGACTTACAAGCTACTGGATATAAACATGCTACTTACGGAATGGTGTATTTCACTCCTACCGACATGCAACGTCAAGGCAATAAGTTGCTATTCGCAATGCGTGGAGCTGTTGCTGTAGAAGGTGGGTATGGAATTTTATACAGTGGCTTTACAGAAACATTAGAATTACCGGAATAATTGTTTCCTACTACTCCTGTTATTGGGGAAATAAGTTTGTAACAGAGTATATCTGATACAAAAGATATGAATAAGGCTACCTCATTTTTATTTTGAGGTAGCTTTTTTTTATAAATTATGCTATTTATTTTTCGCTTTTCTATTTTTCTTGTCTCTTGTTCTTTTAAATATATTTCATCAAAAAGTAAATGATGTCTTTTTGCTGAAAAATATATACTTTTAATTATATTTGCCTCTATGCGTGAATCGCTAATCAGAATTAACTTTCAATTATTTATTATTTTGTACATTCGTGCAGTGAATTAAACGCACAGTAATTGTTTGATAGCTCATTTATACCTTGATGAAAGCGGTATATTGCTGAGTTTCAATATAATATTTTCTAAATACGGGATAATACTGGTAGAATTTAATGAATTCATGTATGAATAAAATGCTTATATACAAATAATTATAAAATTGGAAATACATAATATTTAGTCCTTTAAGATATACTAATCGATTGATTATTAATAAAATAAACGCCACATTAGTTCTGCGAAAACGCTTCAGATTTCGTTTATTGGTATGCAGACACAGGAGGTTGCAGTCAAACCTAATTTGAAGGTTGTAATGAGAGGCAATGCCGAAGCTTTGGACGAAGTTGTGGTAATTGCCTACGGTACCGCTAAAAAAGAATCATTGACAGGTTCTATTTCGGTAGTTGACAATAAAAAGATCGAGAAACGTATTACAACCAGTGTGACCGGTGCACTTGAAGGTGCCGCACCGGGCGTACAGGTAAATAATACCTATGGCGAACCGGGACAAGCTCCCGAGATTCGCATCCGCGGTTTCGGTACATTGGTGTCAGGCGCTTCAAGTCCTCTGTATGTGGTAGATGGAGTTCCTTTTGATGGAAACATGGCCGAACTAAACTCTAACGATATTGAGAGCATGTCCATCTTGAAAGATGCCGCCTCAGCTGCATTATATGGTAACCGTGCCGCTAATGGTGTAGTCCTCATTACGACCAAAAGTGGACGTAATACCAACAAACCAAGCATTACACTACAGGTAAATCAGGGTATATACAACAGAGGTATTTCCGAGTATGAACGTCTGGATGCAGACCGTTGGATGGAAGCAAGTTGGATGGCCAAGAAAAACTCTATGATGAGCAATACCGGGATGTCAGAAAACGAGGCGGCCGCATATGCTACGAGCCACCTAATCAGTGAGTCCATCGGTAGAAACATTTATAATGCTGCTGACGACAAACTGTTCGACAATAACGGAAAGCTGATAGCTACTCGTCTGACTGGTTATGACGACCTTGACTGGCAGGATGCCATTGAACGTAACGGACATCGCCAAGAATATAACTTGTCGGCTGCTGCATCCGGACAAAAATATAATGTATATTCGTCCGTAGGCTATTTGAATGAAAAAGGATATGTGAAGGCTACCGGTTATGAACGTTTCTCAGGCCGTATCAATACTACTTATACTCCCAACAAATGGTTTAAGGGAGGTGTAAATCTTACAGGATCCTGGACTAAACGCAATTATAATAGTAATGCCAGCGGTAATGCGTATGCCAATCCATTTTACATAGCCCGCTATATGGCGCCGGTATATCCTGTTTATTTACACAATGCTGATGGCACATATCAATTGGACGCTGCAGGAGACAAAATATATGATACCACTTCTCCTTATCTGAGCAATCGCCATATAGCATATGAAATGTTGTTCAACAAGCAGGAAAGCGTACGTAACGTATTAGGCGGACAAGCTTTTGCCACAATCTCATTACCTTATGGAGTGTCATTGACTGTAAAAGGTGACCTGAATAACAGTACTTCCAATAATAAGAAGTACGACAATCCGGAAATAGGTGACGGTGCTACCAACGGTGGTCGTTTGACCAGCTATGCTTACCAGTACAGAACCATGACCTTGCAAGAAATCGTAAATTGGAGCTACCAGTTCAATAACGTACATAATGTTGAGGTTATGGCAGCTCACGAAAGCTACAGCTGGGAACGTAAATATACAGCAGGAATGAATACCGGCATGGCAGTAGATGGAAATCTTACTATGGGTAACTTTCTCAATAACTCTTATTTCGCAGGAAGTGATGATGAAGACAAAACGGAATCTTATCTGGCACGTCTGAAATACAACTATGATGATCGCTATTTCTTGGAAGGTTCGTTCCGTCGTGACGGTTCTTCACGTTTCCACAAAGATAACCGTTGGGGTAATTTCTACTCCGTAGGTGCAAGTTGGAACATGAAACAGGAATCTTTTTTGCAAGATGTTGACTGGTTAGATGCATTAAAACTGCGTGCTTCCTACGGTGAAGTGGGCAACAATATGGGCGTCAGCCTTTATGGACATATGGCTCTTTATACTATCGACAAGAACGGTGGTGAAGCTGCGTTGGTAAAACAGTCACTTTCTGCACCGGATATTAAATGGGAAACGACTCAGACCGTAGACATCGCTGTAGAAGGACGTCTGTTTAACCGCCTGAACTTCCAAATAGGCTACTTCGACAAGCGCTCTAAAGATTTACTATTTGAGGTTCGTCTGCCGCTTTCGGCTGGCTCTTATCCTTGGGTTGCTGATACTGCCCCGATGAACCTGACACAATACAAGAATATCGGTACCGTTTCCAACCGTGGTTGGGAAATCTCTTTGAATGCTGACATTATCAATAATAACGACTGGAAATGGAACCTTGGCGTGGACGCTACTTTCTTGAAGAACAAAATTGTGAAACTGCCTGACGGAAAAGATATTCTGCACGGTATGCAGAACTATTCTGAAGGGCATTCCATCTACGAATGGTACACTTACCACTTCGAAGGCGTGGACCAGATGACTGGTACTTCTCTCTATACACTGGATCCGGATAAGAAGGCTACTGCCGAAGAAGCTGGTGCATTGACTACCATCAATGGTACAGATTATGCCACTGCCACTTCATACGCCAAACGTGATTGGGCAGGTAGCGCACTTCCCACAGTCTATGGATCCATCAGTTCGGCGCTTTCTTGGAGGAATTGGGATTTGAATATGTTGTTCACCTATTCTTTAGGTGGCAAGACATATGATGGCAGTTATGCTAGCCTGATGGGAGTATCCGAATCAGGTGCTTCTGGTAACGCTTACCATAAGGATATCCTAAATTCTTGGAAAGAAGTTCCCACCGGTATGACAGAAACTTCCGCCAACCGCATCAATCCGAATGGAACTCCGCGTGCCGATTTTCATAAGTCATCCGACTTGAATGCCGCCAGCGACCGTTGGTTAACCAGCTCTTCTTATTTGGTATTCAAGAATTTGAACCTGTCTTACAGTCTACCTAAGAGTTGGCTGAAGAACATGGGATTGGAAGGGTTGTCGTTGACTGCCGGTGTAGAAAACCTTTTTACACTAACCTCACGCAAGGGACTAAATCCGCAATATTCGTTTAATGGAGGTTCGGATGATACGTATGTGACAGCCCGTGTATATAATTTCGGTTTGACTGTAAAATTCTAAAGATATAACCATATAATTCGTATTAGAAATGAAAAAAATACTCAATAAATTGTTCACAGGTAGCCTATTGGCATGTATGGTGTTAGTGTCCTCCTGTGCCGGTGACTATTTGGATACCGCTCCTACCGATTCAACGGGAGCATCCGATGCCGTAGGGACCACGGCAAATGCAATGAAAGCATTGAACGGTATAGCCAAAATTATGACTACACAGCAGTATTATTTTGGTCAGGGATTTGCAGGCGAAAATAACATCATGGCTCATTATGAAAACTATCCGAGCGAGAATTACTTATATAATATGTATGCTTCCGGATGGTCACCTATTCATAATCAAGAATTCCATACACGCACTAACTCTATTTATGACGCATACGCATGGTACTACTATTATACTATCATTGGTAATGCGAACACTATTCTTGCCAATATTGATAATGCTGAAGGACTTCAAACTGAAAAAGATTTTGTCAAGGCTTCAGCACTGACTTTCCGCGCATACGCTTTCGAAAAGTTAGTGCACTATTACTGTTGGCGATGGCAGGATTCCAATAACGGCGCTTCACAAGGACTCGTGCTCCGTATTGATGAATCCACTGGCGGACAAGGCTATGCTACTCTGGCTGAGACGTATGTTCAAATCTACAAAGATTTGGATGAAGCAATTGCCTTGTATAACCAGAGTGGTATGGACCGTGATGCCGCACAAGTATGGATGCCGAATGTAAATGTTGCTCATGCAGTCTATGCTCGTGCTGCTATAACTAAACAAGATTACACCAAAGCTCTGTCCGAAGCCAAACTCGCCCGCCAAAACTATCCGCTTATGAGTAACGCTGAATATCAATCCGGTTTCTGCAATCCGACGAGTGAGTGGATTTTCGGTTGTTTCGGCGGTTCGCAAGAAAATAATTGGTATTGGAGTTATGGTACTCAGTTTGCTTGTAACGGATATTATGCGAGTGCAAACAATACTGGCGCTGGTGCCATCGGGCGTGAGCTTATCAACCGCATCCCGGACAATGATGCCCGCAAAGCGCTGTTCTTGACGGAAGACAAATTCCCCGGCTATGATTTTAATGATGGCTCAGCCATGGATTTGACTTACGGTATTCTTGGACTGGGTAAAGGCGAAGAAGCTGACTTGCTTTGGGAAGACGCTGCAGAGTATTGCCAGAGAATGGCGGTAAGTGGACTTGCCGCTCCTTATCAATCTGGCTATATGTATTTGGGCGGACAGTTGAAATTCTATGTATTTGATACTCCGGGGGTAAGCTATCTGCCTTTCATTCGTTCATCAGAAATGGTATTGATTGAAGCGGAAGCCAACTACTTCTTGAACAATGAACCGGATGCACAAGCTGCTTTAATAGAATTAAACGCTACCTCTGGACGTAATCCTGAATACACTTGCACGAAAACCGGTGAAGCCCTCTGGAACGAAATCATGGATTATCGTGAACTTGAACTTTGGGGTGAAGGTTTTGCCTGGAGTGATTACAAAAGATGGAATCGTTCTGTAGTGCGTAAAGGATTCGCTGATGGAGGTAATGCACATATTTCCATTGCGAAAACGATCCCAGCTGATGGTGCAAACAAATGGACTTGGGATGTACCCTTGAATGAAACCGATTACAACGATGAATTGAATCTTGCAGGAAAATAATTCCATCAGAACATATTGGCGGAATTAATTTATTACCATACCGATATGAACTATAATTCCGTCAACAGGTTTTACTGGACTTATAAATAAAGTGTTTTGTTTTAGTGGAGGGAATGTTCAATGACATTCCCTTCATTGCTGTTTTATTATGAAATTGGTTAGTTGAAAAGCATCATTCCTGTTAAAACGGACATTAAATGCCTTAATAATTGATTCTGTAATCAATACACCACTTGGATTTAATTATACAGCTCAAGACGAGGTAAGTATTATAACTTTTCCATAAGACTCTAATAAAAAGTGATGTATAGAAAAAAGAACTATAAATTGCCTCCATCCTGTTAGTAATTAGCCTTAGTTATGTTCTAAATCATCTTGAAGTAAACACAATTTTACTATTGTTTATAATTTTTCTTCTGACCTTTAGGTAATAAGAAATAATGTAGGTACAGGACTTTTTGAAGTGGATAATAATGAAGAGATAAGGTTTATCAATAAATATCCAGGCCAGAATGGAAGATTACCGGTTAATAATGTACGCGTTACTGCTTATCAGATATCTACTTAATAGCAGCTGAAGCTGCACTGAAAAAATCAACTCCCAACTAGAATAAAGCTGATTTCTATTTGAATAAAATTCGGAAACGTGCAGTTTCTGAATTAACTTTGAAAAAAAGAAGAAAGGAACTGGTCATGGAAAGTCATCGCTTCTACGATGCTATGCGACTGGGATTAACCCTAAACCGTGAAAAAACACCAGGTGAAGGCACTGATCATTACTTAAATTCAACGGATTTAATATCTCCGAACTGAAATGATTACAGAATAATATTAGCTATTCCACAAGCAGAAGTTGATGTTAACCCTAATATTCAAGGACAACAGAATCTGGGATACGAATAAAGTCTTCTTAAAATAAAGTTGTTTTAGATGAAATGCACCCTAAAAGTTTTATATAAAACTTTTAGGATGTTTTCTTATATTTATTTTCTCTAATTAAACCTGTAATTCATTATTATATAAGAGAATAAATATTGATTTAATATAGGCTAATTGCAAGTTAGAATAAATGTTCTATTTATCGTTTTTACCGATACACTTGTTTGTTGTTTGTGAGAATGAAATTGTTCGTATTAAACTCAACTGCATATAATACTCTTTTGTTGAAAAATCAAGACTAGATGGTAATTTATTGATATGCATGCAATTTACCAATCTGGTTTGGGTAGAAAATTTAAGTATTTCATACATTTGAATTTCTACCTGAACCTATAGTATTGGTTTTATCACTCATTTGCATTCACAATAAAATAGTAACAGATTAATAATTAAGTAATTGAAAATCAAACAAAGGAGCTTTTAGGTAGATACAAATATATACTCATATTTTGTATATATCTAGTTACCAGATGTTTAATAAATTATAATTATCTTAGTTTGAGTTCTGTAAATACATATTTGTCATTGATTATCAACAATATATAACCTACTTAGTTCTGCGAAAACATTGCAAATTTCGTACATTGGAATGAAGGCACAAGAGGTTTTGATCAAGCCAAATGTAAAGGTAGTCATGAAGGCAGATACCGAAATACTCGATGAAGTTGTCGTTGTTGCTTATGGTACTGCTACGAAGAAATCTTTCACAGGTTCGGCTACGGAAATTAAAGGAGAAAAGATATCACTAAAAAACCCAACAGAACTATCTAAAGCTTTAAGTGGTGAAGTTGCTGGTGTTCAGGTAATGTCTACTTCTGGTCAACCAGGTTCAAACGCAAGTATCCGTATTCGTGGTTTAGGCTCGGCATATTCAAGTCGCGCTCCACTGTATGTAGTAGATGGTATCCCGTTTGAAGCCGATTTAAGCGGCATCGACCCCAGTGATATCGCTTCTATGACAGTCTTGAAAGATGCTACTGCTACAGCACTTTATGGTTCGCGTGCCGCAAATGGGGTAGTCTTGATTACAACTAAAAAAGGTGAAAAGGGCAAAACACACGTTGAGGCAGAAATTAAGTATGGAGCCAATATGCGCTTAATCCCGCAGTATGATGTAATTGACAGTCCTGAACGATTTACAGAGTTAACTTGGGAAGGTTTGAAAAATTATGCAGGTAACAGAGGTGGTATGGATGCCACACAATCTGCTGCATGGGCATCTAAAAATCTTTTTCAGGCACAATATGGTATTGCTCCAATCTATAATATGTGGAACGCGGATGGTGCACAGTTGATTGATCCTGCTACCGGGCGTTTTAACAGTGGAGTTGCACGTAAATACACTCCTGAAAAGTGGGATGACTATATTTTCCGTACAGGTCAAAAATTGGATGCCAGCGTAAAAATATCTGGTGGTAATGAAAAACTGACTCATTATACTGCTTTTAGTTATTTGAAAGATGAAGGCTATTATATTTCTTCAGATTATCAGCGTTTTAATGTTCGTAATAATATGAGTAATCAAATTACTCCATGGTTGAAGGCTACAACATCTTTGGCATACGCATATATGGAAACCAATAAGCCTGGACAATCGGATAGTAATATGAACAACGGCTTTCAGTTTATTAATGGTATGCCTTCTTTATTCCCTGTATTTGAACGTGATGAAGATGGTAATATCGTAAAAGATACGAAAATTGGTGGAAATAAATTTGATTATGGCATGAATGCCGGATATCAGCGTCCTTTCGCTTCCGGTATCAATCCGGCAGGTGCATTGTTATTAGATAAGGATGAAATTGTTTCACATCAATTCAATGGAAATGGATCTTTTGAAGCTAAATTCCTGAAATACTTTAAAATAACTGCAAATGTTGGCTTACAGTACTTAGGTTCGGCAGAGAATGAACTTACCAATCCTTATTATGGTGATAGTGCCGGTAAAGGACAGATTGCAAAATATCAGACTAACTACCTGAATTTCACAGCTAATCAGATACTTTCCTGGGGACAGAGCTTTGACAAACATAATTTTGATGCTTTCGTAGCTCACGAGTCAACATCCAGCAAAACATCTGTTGTTTATGGAAGCAAATCTAAAATTGTTAGACCAGATAATACAGAATGGAGTAATGGTGTAATTATGGACTATCTGGAATCATATACATATGGATATTCCATTGAAAGTTACTTTGGCCAGCTTCGTTACGACTACGATAATAAATATTTACTTCACGGAACAGTTCGTGCGGATGGTAGTTCTCGTTTTCCCAAAGGAAATAAATGGGGTATATTTGGTTCGGTAGGTGCTGCCTGGGCCATTACAAATGAAGACTTCATGAAAGATGTCAAATGGTTGAAAAACTTGAAATACAAGTTGAGTTGGGGTGTATTGGGTAACCAAGATTTTATAACGAGCCCGGTTGTTGCCGGTTACTATCCTTATGAAGACCTTTATACAATTGATAACTTAAATGATGAATTCACATTCAGTTTTAAATTTAAAGGTAATCCCGATTTGACTTGGGAAAGAAGCACTACTATTAATACCGGTATCGAATTTAATATTGCCGATGTATTGGAAGGTGAAGTAGAATACTTCCACAAGAAAACAACCGATATGTTGTTTATGAAGCAGGTTGCTCCTTCTTTGGGATATGCATCTTATCCGGTAAATGACGGAGCATTAGTAAATAAAGGTGTTGAATTTTCATTGACAGCACATTTATTAAATAAGAAGGATTATAAATTTGATTTCCGACTGAATGGAGGTTACTATAAAAATGAGATGACCAAAATGCCTATCGATGAAACAACCGGTATGGAGAAGCCTATCGAAATCAGTACATATTATGGTTGGGCAAAAGGTCATTCATTATATGACTTCTATATCCGCGAATATGCAGGCGTTGATCCGGAAACCGGCTTCGCATTATATAACCAATATTATAATGTAAAAGCTAATGGTGAAAGAGAGTTGATCACTGATATGGAAACTTATAAGTCTAAGAATACAATTAATAAGCTCGAAGTAGAGCAAACTAGCGATTGGGATAAAGCTACCAAAAAATTTGTAGATAAGTCTGGTATCCCTGCATTGCAAGGTGGCTTTGGATTCGATTTGTACGCTAAGGGAATTACTCTTAATGCAACCTTCTCTTATGGAATTGGTGGTTATGGCTACGATTACAACTATGCAGCGATAATGCACAGTGGTACATCAGGTTCATATAATTGGCATAAAGATATAGAAGGTCGTTGGCAGAAACCAGGTGACATAACTAATATTCCAAGTTTATCTAACGATTATGGTGGTGGCGCTGATGGTACTAACTATGCTAATGCAAGTTCTACCCGCTTCCTGACAAGCCGTTCATTTTTAAACCTTGCTAACGTGAGAATAGGTTATTCATTGCCCAAAAGTATTGTTGCTAAACTACATCTTTCTGATTTGAACTTTTTCATTTCAGGTGACAACTTATTGTATTGGTCAGCACGTAAAGGGTATGTTTCTATGGCGTCTTCCGGCAATAGTGACAATGTTAACGATGATAACAAAAATGATTCCGGCGAATCAGGTAGAAGCCAATATGCTCCTTTAAGTACAATTATGGGTGGTATTAAAATTCAATTCTAACATTAAAAATAAGAATTATGAAATTCAATATAAAAATATATATTCCGGTAATAACCTTAGGGCTATCACTACTATTGAGTGGTTGTGGTGATTCTTTCTTAGAAAAGAGTCCATCAGATTACATTACTTCCGGAGATTTACAGGAAGTAGCGAAATGGAACTCTAATATCTTAATGGGACAAGCTTTGGGTACATATTCCACTACATTTGCTATGAATTCAGGTGGTACGGGTGGCCACGACGACTTTGGACAGAAATCTGTAGATATTGCAACAGACTTGATGAGTGGAGATATGGTTATTATGTCCCAAGGGTATGGATGGTTTGAAGCTGCGGGTTCATTAACTTGCACTACTACCACCGCTGTTAATTATTCTTATCAATTTTGGAGGTATTATTATAAGCTCATAAAAGCTACTAATGAAATACTGGATGCAGCAGGTGGTGATGAAGTCACTCCCGAAGGTGAAGAAAACCAGATATACTATGCGCAGGCTAAAGCTCTGAGAGCTCATTCATATTTTAACCTAGTGAACTTATATGCAAGACCTTATGCGGAAGATAAAACAGCTTTGGCTATTCCCGTTTATCGTACGCAATTAACATCAGAAGCTGTGAAAAAATCTTCAGTAGAAGATGTCTATACATTAATAGTGAAAGATTTAACCGATGCAATCCCTTTACTCGAAGGGTTTAAACGCCCTTCGGGTGCAAAAGACCAAATAGATCAATCGGTAGCAAAAGGTATGTTAGCATACGTTTATTTGACTATGGGTGATTATAAGAATGCCGCTAAATTATCTCAAGAGGTAATTGATTCTAAACAATATACCTTAATGAATAAGACTGAAATTATTAATTCAGGGTTTGCATCTGTTAGCATTCCAGGATGGATGTGGGCCATTGATTTGACAACAAGTAATTCTCCAGCTCTCCCTACTTTCTGGGGACACATGGACTTGTTCACTTATAGTTATGCCTACGCAGGTGGAGAGAAGTTAATTGATACGGAGTTGTATAACTCAATTCCGGCTTCGGATGCTCGCAAGAAATGGTTTAGTGAATATAATTCAAAAGGTGAACAATATGAGCTAACCAATTGGTGGAAATTCTATAACTCTAAACGAATTATGGGTAATCGCGAATGGTATGATGATGAAGTTTATATGCGTGTTGCTGAAATGTACTTGATTAATGCAGAAGCCAATGCACGCGAAAATAACTTACCGGCTGCCAGAGTTTCATTGAAGGCATTGCTAGATGAGCGTGATGCTGACGCCGCAGCAGCAGTAGCTGTGATGAATCAGGATGCATTATTAGATATGATATACTTCAACTGGCGTCTTGAACTGTGGGCTGAAGGACGTGGGCTATTAACCATGAAACGCTATAAGAAATCAATTACCCGTTGTGCAGAAGATGCAATGCTTCCAGGTAGTACTTATAGTTATGATGACAAACGTTTGATATTCAATATTCCGGAAAGAGAGATTACTAATAACCCAAATTTGGCTGAGTAATCAGTAAAATAAAGTGTTTTTAGAAAAGGGGATTTGTGAAAATCTCCTTTTCTTGTATTTAAAAGTAAAGGTATTGATCATTCTTTTTGCTTTTCACGAATTTGCAGCATTAAGATAGACCTGTCTACAACGATGGACACCAGTAATTACCACTACTTCCGGACAGTCTAATGACCTTGAATTAGCAGAGCGCATGATTCCTAAATTATTCTGTTCATTCCTTTGTTCCTAAATGATTTGGTGCAATAGACTTTTATTTATTATATATTTTTTAAGAGCACATTGCAAATACATGGAAGTTTATATTGAAAATAGAAAGAAATAGAAAAATAACAAGTACAGAGATTACATTTTATTTATGCTATCATTAAGCACTTTCAAAGGTGAAATATCCGTGTTATATTTGCCGATACGGACTGTTGGATAATGAAAAATCCAAACTATTTGTGAAATATCCGTGTTAATATGAAAATTTAGTGGAACCTTGACCGGAATATTGATTATTATTTACATTACATTATGAAATTGAACGCATAGTAATTGTTTTTTAGTTCATTTATATCCCATGTCAAATAGTAATATACTAATAACTAAAGATTTAACTAACTAATATAGTATAATTCCGGTAGATATTAATACATATTGCTGTTTATTAGCATGTTATATATCAATGTATTATAAATTATTATCACTCAAACACAAGTTCTTACATCACGTATATATATCTGGAAATTAGATATATAGCATTCGCATAGTTCTGCGAATACGTTGCAAATCTCGTATATTGGAATGCAGGTGCAAGAGGTGGCTATTGCGCCACACGTGAAGGTTACAATGAAAGCAGATACAGAGATGTTGGATGAAGTATTAGTTGTTGCTTTCGGTACAGCAAAGAAATCTGCCTTTACAGGTTCAGCTTCAGTTGTTAATACTGAGGAATTATCAAAGCGTATTACGACCAATGTATCTGATGCTTTAGTTGGTTCTGTTGCTGGTTTGCAGATACGTGGAGGATCAGGAGCACCAGGCTCGGGTGATGGCAAAATCAATATTCGTGGTATTGCTTCCATGTATGCAAATACTGATCCGCTGATTATTGTAGATGGTGCTCCTTATACTGCTAATTTATCCAATATTCCACAAAATGATATCGAATCAATCTCTGTTTTGAAGGATGCCGCATCCGCTGCTCTTTATGGCGCCCGTGGTGCTGCCGGTGTCATCATCATTACTACTAAGAAAGGTAAGACGCAAGAAGCCGTAGTCAATGTGGATATAAAGTGGGGTGTCAATACACGCGGTGTTCAAGACTATGATGTTATTACAGACCCGGGACAGTATTATGAAGCCTACTATTCTCAACTTTATAACTATTCGCGCTATAGCCAGGGATTGAATGCAGCTGATGCTAATTCTTGGGCTAATCAGAAAATGATTAGCGATTTGAAGTACAATGTTTATACTGTTCCCGATGGTCAGATGCTGATTGGGACCGATGGACAGTTGAATTCCAATGCCACATTAGGGCGTAAGTATAACTATCAAGGTACAGATTATTATTTACGACCTGATGACTGGAAAGATTTAGCTTATAAAAGCGCTCTACGTCAAGAATACAACGTAAGTGTAAGCGGTGGTTCCGATCGTTCCTCTTTTTACGCCAGCCTTGGTTATTTGAATGAAGATGGCATTATTGAAAATTCAGGCTACGATCGTGTTAGTGCACGTATTAAGGCTGACTATCAAGCTAAGAAATGGTTGAAATTGAGTGCGAATGTAGGTTATATTCACTCTAATCAAGAGTCAAATCCCAATATGAGTACCACCGGAAATAATACAAATTTAATGTACTACACCAGTAGTATTGCACCTATTTATCCTGCGTTTGTACGTGTGGTAGATGCAGCGGGCAATGTTATCGTGAAAAAAGACCAATACGGCCATGATGGCTATGATTATGGAATAAATGACTATGGTGGTTTAGGTACCCGTCCATTTATGTCCAATGGTAACCCACTGGGTGCTAACTTATATAACCAAGTTAAATCTATTGGTGACCAGCTGAATGGTACTTTTATGGCAGATGTAAATATTACCAGTTTCTTAAAAGCAAATGCAACAAGTACCGTTATCTTGGGACAGACCAACTATTCAGATTATCAGAATCCATTTTATGGCCCTGCTGCAGGTACTAATGGCAGAATCCAGAAGACTGGCACCACCGGATTTAGAACCAATAATGTTCAAACCTTGACTTATTTTCAAGACTTTGGCAGACATAATGTAAATGTAATGGTGGGGCATGAATATTATAGAGCTACGACTAAATATCTGGCAGCTACGGCAAAAGGTGGATTTTCTCCTGATATTCCGGAAATCAATGCTTTTGCAACGAAGAATGATGCCAGTTCTTATACTACAGTATACAATGTAGAAGGTTACTTTGGTAACGCTCAATATAACTATGCTGAAAAATATTTTGTATCAGCATCTTATCGCCGTGACGCTTCTTCGTATTTTGCAAAAGAACATCGCTGGGGTAATTTCTGGTCAGTAGGTGCCGCATGGAGAATTTCCCAAGAAAATTTTATGGAAAATTACTCTTCTTGGTTGGATGAACTGAAACTGAAAGCATCCATAGGCCAGCAAGGTAATGACAATATTGGTAGTTGGGCATACACTGATATGTATACACTGACTGCAACAAATGAAACGACCATGTCGCCCACATTTTGGCGTATTGGTAATCCGGACATCACTTGGGAAACGACTACGAATATCAATGTCGGTGTGGAATTTAGTTTATGGAAAGGTCGGTTGGCTGGTAATGTAGACTTTTATACTAAAAAGACCAGTAACTTGTTGTTTTGGCTATCTGTTCCTGAATCAGCAGGTTCACGCGGTTACTATGGTAATTTGGGGGATATTCGCAATATGGGTGTAGAACTCGCCTTAACTGGGACTATCGTGCGTACAAGAGATATAGATTGGAGTGTATCAGCAAATCTATCGCATAACAAGGCTAAAATACTCACTTTACCCGAATCGAAGACTATAGGAAATGGAGGTTTTGCGGAAACAAACTCTACTGATATTGCTCAAAACTGGTATGAGGAAGGTGGTCCACTTTACAACGCATTCTGTGCTGAATATGCTGGTGTTAATGAAAAAGGAGAGGCCACCTATTGGGTGGACGAAAATTTGAAAGGTTCTACCAGCAGACCTGGTAAAGAGCATTCTTACACTACTACTAACCCCAATGAAGCTACTAAATATGCGCAAGGCAATGTTCTGCCTAAACTATACGGTGGATTCAGCACTTCATTGCGAGTACTCGACTTTGATTTCTCTGCTTCATTCGATTATCAAATAGGAGGCAAGGTTACTGATAATCGTTACGCCTCTTTGATGACTCCTAATGAAACCTCTGCCAGTGCAGGCTCCAACTTCCATAAAGATTATCTCAAAGCATGGAGTCCTAATAATACTTCAAGCGATATTCCCCGCTGGCAGTATGGCGACAAGTACACAGTGTTCTCCAATTCTGATCGTTTCCTCACCAATGCCAGTTATCTGAATTTCCAGTCGTTCACAGTGGGTTATACACTTCCAAAAAATCTTCTGAGGAATATAGCCAAAATACGCATCTATGCTGCCGGTGAGAATCTATGCTTCTGGTCTGCACGCAAAGGTTTCGACCCCCGCTATTCTTATGAGGGAAACAAAGACATAACAGCATACTCTCCTGTACGCAATATTTCAGGAGGTATTCAAATAACATTCTAAACAAATAAGTGAAATTGAATATGAAAAAAATATTGATTCCATTCTTAACTGTTGCATTCGGACTTACTCTTGCAACAAGTTGTATTGAAGAGATTGATCCGCAATCATCCACCATAACCAAGGATCAGGCAGCCAATGCTCCTGGTTCGTATGATAACTTTGTGAGCGGCATAACTTCTTCGTTGGCCGGTACATTTCAATTTGGCGCTGGCGCAGATAAAAGATATCCTTATGATTACGGTTATCCCTCTTTTTATCAGATGCGTGATGTAATGGGGCAAGACCTTGTTCCCAGCTTCTCAGGACACCAATATTCTACTTGGTACAGTTGTGGTGTGGCTCTTGGCCCCCAATATCTTCTATGTCAGTTTCCATGGACATATTATTATAGTTGGATTAAGAATTGCAATACCGTTCTTTCATTAGCTGGAGAGAACCCCGATACAGATAAAATGTCAGGTGCAGGTATCGCATATGCCATGCGGGCAATGTTCTACATGGATTTAGCGCGTATGTTTGCTAATAAAACTTATGCATTAGACAAAAATGCAGAAACGGTTCCTATCGTAACCGAGGCTACTGCTCTTTCTGACTTAGCTACTAACCCTCGTGCTACTAATGAAAATATGTGGGCATTTATTCTTTCCGATCTCGACAAGGCAGAGCAGTATTTAGCAGATTACCAGCGACCTGATAAATTGACTCCTGATAAGTCAGTAGTATATGGTTTGAAAGCACGTGCTTATTTAGTGATGGAAGACTGGGAAAATGCCGAAAAATATGCCAAACTTGCTCAAGCTGGTTACCAACTCATGGGTGAAGCTGATTATACTGACAGCGATACAGGCTTCAACACTCCCAATTCTTCTTGGATGTTCGGGCTGAAATTTAAAGATACTGATGACAATATTCTGTTGAATGATGCTGATAGTTCGTGGGGGTCTTTTATGTGTCTTGAAGTGAATGGGTCGGGATGTGGCTATGCTTCCAGCTATGGTCACCAATTTCTGATCGATCGTCACTTGTATGAGACTATCCCGGAAACAGATTTCCGCAGAAAGTGTTTTGTTGACTTTCAGATAGCTGAATTACCCCAAAATGAACAATTAGAGGCTTTGGAGGCATATACAAAGTATCCGGAATGGATTTATGCTTCCGGTAATAAAGAAGGCAAAGGTGTAGGCGGTCTTTCTCTGAAATTCCGTCCAGCCAAGGGTGGAAATGATAATCAGTATTTAGGCTTTCTTGTATCCGTCCCCATGATGCGTGTTGAAGAAATGTATCTGATTGAGGCTGAAGCTGCCGGTATGCAGGATGAATCAAGAGGCATTGCCTTATTGACGACATTTGCCAAGAGCCGAGATACCTCTTACACATATGGTAAACACAATGAGTCTTACGGAAATCCAGCCAACTCTGCATTCCAAAATGAAGTGTGGTGGCAGCGTCGTATAGAGCTTTGGGGAGAAGGATTTGCCACTTTTGATATCAAACGTCTTAATAAAGGTGTCATCCGTAGTTATCCTAATACCAATCATGTGGAGAAATTCCGTTGGAATAGTACTACTCCTCCCGATTGGATGAACCTCTGTATTGTGCAGAGTGAAACTAATTATAATACAGCTTGTACAAACAATCCTACACCTATTGCACCTACTACGGATTCTGATGAGTATATGTGGTAATCCGGGCTTATAATATTAAAAAATAAGAATATGAAAAAATATATCTATAGTTTATTTATGATGATTCTTGCTGTTGGAGGCATGATATCATGTTCAGAAGAAGAGGGAACAAATCCGGGTAATGACTCTAGGCCTAATGTTGTTGTGTACCAGTTTGCACCGGAGGCTCCTTACAATGCGGACAATGATTTATTGCTCCGAATAGCTGCCAACAGCAAGGTTGCCGAAGCTTATTATCTGGCCGAAGCAACAACCGATAAAGAGGCACATATAGCTTCGATGGGTAAAGACGGTTATATGGACTATGTAATTAAAAACGGTACTAAAATTGAAGGTCTTTCGGGGGCGTCGGATAGCGATGTGACAGTGACCGGCATGGTAGGGGAATATATTATTACGGTAGTAGCTGTGAATGGCAATGATAAGATGGCGACCGAAACAACTTTCACAGGGCTGAAGTGGGAGTCAATTGGTATAGGTATGTTATCAAGCTCATTCTTCGGTGGTGAAGGAGAATGCGAGTTCTATAAAGCAAGCCCAGTACTTAAATATAAGGCCATAGGACCTTTTGAAGAGGGCTATGATATTGTTTTTGATGTTGCTGATAATAATAGTGTAACTGTAGCTCAACAAGCTGTTTATAGCTCTTATGGAAGTTATGGAACGCTTTATGTTTCGGGCAATGGAGCACTTCAAAGCAATAAGATTACTGTTAATCTTACATTTAGAGTGTCTGCCGGTGTTTTTGGCGCCTTCACAGAAACTTTTATTCTCCCTGTAACAGAACCTTAAACAAGGTAGTATTATTGGCTATTCTGTAAAACAAATGCCAGTTTTATTTTAAAAGGCAATGAAATTCCAGCTATTGATTTAACTGGATGTTTTAAATAAAGTGTTTTAAAGATCGTTCACTGGGAAGTGAGCGGTCTTTTTTAGTTCGCCCAGCACGAACGTGTTCTGACGGCTGCAAGTCCTTAGCGCTCCCTAACAACAGGAAGCGTCCAGCCGACGACAATGGTGTCCCTCGTGAGATAGAATCTGAAGGCAATGCATTGATGATTGCATTATCTATAAAATGTATTTTTTTTGACAACCGATTTATTTCTTTACCGACCAATCAAATCTCATAACCTGAGAAAGTAAATAGGTACTTTCAATATATTCAAGGTAATTCTTAACTGTATCAGGATGTTTAATTTCCACTATTCTGGCCAATGAATTATAAGAGAATTGTTTTGTTGCATTGCTTGCCAGGTAATATATCATTTCAAGCAGTTCTCTTTCACCATTTAACTTGTTCCGAGTAATCTTTCCCTGCCAATAATGCTTTGTATCTCATTGAAGTAGAATGTCTTCTGTTCGCCAAATAACTCTATAAAGGCTTCGTATAAAGTCTGGAAATCGTTAACTGTGAAGTTAACTAACCTCTCATCATCGAAGTTTAAATAAAAGTCTTGTTCAGTTTGTCGAGAGCGGATTTGTTGCAATAATACGGATTTTCCACATCTTCGAATGTCGGAAATAACTAGAATTTCGGGGCTTTCTACCAAATGCTGATAATATCCCTTTCTACCATCTGAGACTGGTTTCTTTCTTGCTGATCAAATATGACATGCTTCAACAGTTCTTTCATAATAGTCAATATTAATCAGATGCAAATATATAATAGTTTTCATTATAAATAAATGATTTGTATGCTTCTTATTCATTATCAATGAATAAGAAGAGCTCATTTTATTCACTTGAAATAGAGAGAACTTCATATATAACATCAGCGATACTATGAATACAGAATTAGAGTAAAAGGAAATATATTGAGTACTACTAACAATGAATAAGATTTAAATGCTCTAATATTTGCTTTCTTCTCTGTATGAATGCTCTTTAATTTATCGAAATAAATCATATGTATTTTGTTCATTTGCATATACTGATTATGAAAAATCAGAACGTGTAGTAAGATTCAGCATGTGTCCGTGATTTAAATATAGGACTCTATTCGTTTTTTTTATAATTTTGTACACTTGTATGTTGTTTAGCTCAATAGTACTGGTTTTAGAACTTATTTTAATTCAATATATGAATGATAATATGCTTATAATAAGTAGTATATATATTATCTGGGATAATTTTGGTAGAAACTAATACATATTTGTATTTTATACCTATCTTATTATCAATAGTATAGTAACTTATTATCTTCTTTCAAAAAAATCCGCCAATAACAATACATTATTGAAAATCAATAGAATACATAACACTTAGTTCTGCGAAGACTTTGCAGGTTTCGTACATTGGTATGCAGACACAAGAAGTGGCTATTAAACCTACTATGAAGGTCTTTATGAAGGTTGATTCAGAGATGCTTGACGAAGTTATAGTGGTAGCTTACGGTACTGCGAAGAAGTCTGCATTTACCGGATCTGCGAGTGTTGTAAAGGCAGATAAACTAGAAAAGCGCCAAGTATCCAACATTACCAACGCATTGTCGGGTAGTGTAGCCGGTGTACAAACTACAAGCAGCAACGGCCAACCAGGAACTTCAGCCACAGTACGTATTCGTGGTATTGGTTCTATGGCATCCAGCAGCAATCCGTTATATGTAGTAGATGGAATTCCTTTTGATGGTGATATTTCTTCTATCAATTCACAGGATATTGAAACTATGACTGTACTGAAAGATGCTGCCGCAGCTGCTTTGTATGGTGCGCGTGGTGCTAACGGTGTTATCTTGGTTACCACTAAAAAAGGTAAGGACGGTAATGCACGTGTATCTGTAGATGCACGTTGGGGTAGCAATTCCCGTCAAGTAGGCAAATACGACGTGATGGAAAACCCTGATACGTACATGGAGACTCTCTATAAGGCTCATTACAATGCCGCTTATTACAAATTGGGACGTACCCCAGAAGCAGCGCACACTTATGCTAATACACAGTTGTTCCCGGCAATCGGTTACCAAATATATACATTACCTCAAGGTGAGGGGCTTATCGGTATGGATGGTAAAATCAATCCAAATGCGAAGTTGGGCTATAGTGACGGACAATATTACTATACTCCGGATGATTGGACAGATGGAACGATCTCCAGTCAAATGCGTCAAGAGTATAACTTGAGCGTATCAGGTGGTACAGATCGTTTGAACTACTATTTCTCTGCCGGTTACCTGGAAGATAACGGTGTTATCGAAAATTCAGGTTTCAATCGTATTTCTACGCGTTTGAATGTAGACTACCAAGCAAAAAAGTGGCTGAAATTCGGCACCAGTTTAGGATATACTAACTCCAAGAGCAAGTATCCGGGCGACCAAACAGCTACTGCTTCTTCAGGAAACGCTTTCTTGCTGGCAAATAATATTGCTCCAGTTTATCCGATGTATGTACGTAACGCTGATGGTTCACTGGCTTACGACAAGAATTCAGGTAACAAGATTTATGATTATGGTGATGGTAGCAGTACAAACAGCACGCGTAACTTTATGTCCATGTCAAATCCCAAGGGTGACTTGCTTTATAATAAGGAAGAATACCTGATGGATATCCTTAACGGTAAATGGTTCATCGAGTTGTCCCCTATTGAAGGACTGAAACTAACAGGTTCATTAGGTGCCTATATTGATAATACACGTTATAATGTTTTGGGTAACAAGTATTATGGACAGTCTGCAAGTTACGGTGGTACTGCACAACAAGAACACATACGTACATCCGCCTTCAACCAGCAATACCTGGCTACCTATAAGAAAAGCTTCGGCATGAACAATTTCGATGTTCTGTTAGGTTATGAGAGCTATGACTACCGCTATGAATATAGTTATGCAACCGGGCAGAATCTTTATAAGGATTATGACTTCACGGTAAACAACACTATCGATAACAAACGTGGTGGTGGTGCTCGTGACGAATATTCTACCAGAGGTATTATCAGTCGAATCAATTACGACTTTGATGAAAAATACTTTGCCAGTGCTTCTTACCGTCGCGACGCTTCTTCTCGTTTCCATCCTGACAAGCGTTGGGGTAACTTCTGGTCGGCCAGTGTCGCATGGGTTATCAGCAAAGAAGCATTTTTGGAAAATACAGAATGGATTGATATGTTGAAGCTAAAGGCTTCGTTTGGTCAGCAAGGTAACGATGCATTGCTGAGAAACGGTTATGCAAACTACTATCCGTATCTGGATCAATACTCCATGACCGGTGCTAATGGTATATTCTCGGATGGTACACTTTATTATAAAGGCAATCCAGACATCACTTGGGAAAAAAGTAACTCTTTCAATATAGGTACTGACTTCACACTGCTCAACCATAAATTAGAAGGTACAATAGAATATTTCAACCGTAAGACTAGCGACATGCTTTATAATAAGCCGGTAGCAAACTCCAACGGTTACAGTTCTATTCCAATGAACATTGGTTCGATGACTAACTCGGGTGTAGAAATTGAATTGAATTATACTCCGATTGATATCAATAATTTGAAGTGGAACATTTTTGGGAATGCTACTTTCCTGAAAAATAAAGTAAATAAGCTGCATCCTGATTTGAATGGTGAATTAATCAGTGGTTCACGTATTTATCGCGAAGGTGAATCTATGTACCAACTTTATCTAGTGAAATATGCAGGTGTTGACCCCACTACCGGACAATCTTTGTTCTGGGCGAAAGATGATGAAGGAAACGCCTATACAACAGCAGACTATGCTGTCGCTTCTAATTGCAAAGAAGCTACCGGTGATTTGCTTCCGACCGTCTATGGTGGTTTTGGTACTAGCTTAGATTTCTATGGTTTTGATTTTTCTATCCAGTTCTCTTATCAGCTGGGTGGTAAACTGTGGGATTATACTTATCAAGACTTGATGCATGGTGGCAGCAACAGTAATGCCGGTTACAACTGGCATAAGGACATTGCTAAAGCTTGGACGGCAGAGAACCCGAATACAGATGTTCCTCGTTTGTGTGCAACCGAAAACTATGATGCAGGTTCAAGCTCCGACCGCTGGATTGTTTCTTCCAACTACTTGTCTATTAACAATATTACTTTAGGTTATACATTGCCGAAAAGAATCGTACGCAACTTGGGAATAGAATCACTTAGAGTTTATGGTGCTGCCGACAATGTTGCATTGTTTGCTGCACGTAAAGGATTAGATCCACGTCAAGGTTATGTATCATCTACCACCTCTACGTATGGTGCATTACGCAGTATTTCGGCAGGAGTGAAATTAACATTCTAAACTATACTAACTATAAAGCAGAATAACAATGAAAGATATAAAATTTAAAATATTCGCATCGGCACTTGCAAGTGTATTGCTTGTGGGGTGTAATGATTTGGATACCGAACCGCTGGGTGCTGTTGTTACAAGCGACCAGAAAGAAGAAGTTGTTAAAAACGACCCAGAAATGGTATCGGCAAGTGTAACGGGTATCACTGCGATGTTCAGTGTATATGGCAATGCCATCCCCACTTCTTTTGGACACGACGACTTCGGTTATGGTTCAATTATGCTGAACTTGGACAGCCGCGGCACGGATATGGTTGGTTTAGATATAAACTATAACTGGTTTACCCGCTCTATGACTTTTGAGGATCTTTTCTTTAACTATCGCCCGACAAACATATTATGGCGTACGATGTACAACCAGATCTATACTGCTAATGGAGTAGTGAGTACCATCGACCCGGCTACGGAAGATAGCTCTCTAAAGTACTATCTGGCACAAGCTTTATCTATACGTGCATTCGATTATTTTGTATTGGCACAGATGTATCAGCATACTTATAAAGGGAATGAAAGCAAGCCTTGCGTTCCTCTGATTACAAACGAAAATGCCAATGAGGCTGCTGCGAATGGTTGCGCCCGGTCTACCGTGCAAGAAGTTTACGATCAGATCATGAGTGACCTGAACAAAGCTGTATCTTTATTAGAAGCTACTGACAAAACCCGCGGTACCGATAAGCGCTATATCAGCAAGGAAGTGGCTTATGGTTTACGTGCACGTGTCAATCTGACCATGCAAAATTGGACTGCGGCAGCTGAAGACGCTCAAAAAGCCATCAACGGTAGCGGTACACCTTATAGCCGCGAAGAAGCAGGTGCTCCGGGCTTTACGGAAAGCAGTGACCACTCTTGGATGTGGGCCATTGTAATCGCTGAAACAGACCGTGTAGTAACTTCCGGTATTGTGAATTTCCCTTCACATATGGGATCACTGAATTATGGATATGCTTCAGTAGGATCATGGCGTATGATCAACAAGAAGTTGTATAACGAGATTCCTGATACAGACGTTCGTAAAGGATGGTGGCTCGATGCCAATAAGCACTCTGACAATTTGAATGCAACACAAGTAGCCCAAGCTACGAAATATGGTTGCCCCGCTTATACCCAAATGAAATACGGTCCTTATAAGGGAGTAATGGCTCAAAGCACTAACGCAAGCGACATTCCTCTGATGCGTGTGGAAGAAATGTACTTGATTTTGGCAGAAGCACAAGCTATGGGTGGAAATCCTTCAACCGGCGCAGCTACTTTACAAAAGTTTGTAAATGACTATCGTGACCCTGCCTATGTTTGTACCGCTTCCAGTGCAACAGCCGTACAGGATGCAGTATGGCAGCAACGCCGTATTGAACTTTGGGGTGAGGGCCTTTCTTATTTTGATATTCTGCGACTGAACAAAGGTATCGACCGTCGTGGAGCAGGATTCCCTGCCGCTTATGTATTTAACGTGCCGGCTGGTGATAACACCTTGATTTACCGTATCCCTGAAAGTGAAGAACAAGGTAACTCATTGATCTCGGCATCAGACAATAATCCGGTAACATCAATTCCGTCTCCGGTTACAGACAACTAATGAACATAGGTAACAAACTGAAAAAATAGCATTATATGAATTTCAATAAATCAATTCTATCCATAGCGCTGTCGGTAGCGGCTGTCATGTTTGTCGGCTGTAGTACCGATGGTTATTGGGACAAAGCCCCGATAGACAGCGAAGTGAAATATACGTTCGACCAGAGCGAACAAACCTATACCGTAGCAGGTACTGAAACGTTGACTGAAATCAAGGTTTCTCTGACACGCAATACCAATGTAGGTGCATCAACCATTGCCGTAGATGCAAAATTTAACGATCCTGCATTGAGCGGACCGGCTGAGGTAACATTTGCAGATGGTAGTAATACCGCCATTTATACGATTGCAGTAGGTGACATTCAAGTAGGTGTTTCTTATAAAGCGACTCTTTCCATAGCAAAGGATAACACCTCTGTATCAGGCAATTCTACCACAACTATTAATTTAAGCAAATTGTACAATTGGGTAGCAGCCGGTAGCGCTCAGTTCTATACTTCATGGTCAGGAACCATCGACGATAACGGTTTGGTAGGTGACGGTGTGAAAGTGGATATAGAAAAGGCAGAAGGTGGTAATGGTTTGTACCGACTAGTAAGTCCCTACTATTATTCAGAAACAGCAGCCGGTGCAACAGGAGTGACTTTGGAAAAGGGACACCACATACAGTTCACCGTTAATGCCGCTAATGGAGCACCTGTCGGATTCCCAACTACGGTTCAGAAAATGGGTGAAGCGAGTGCAGACGATGGCAACTATTACTTTGCCTACACACCGGGTAAGAACAACTGTGCATTCGAAAACGATGACAACCTCTATATAATCAACGCCTTGGTAGGTTATGATGAAGGTGGAAGCAACGTTAGTCTGGGTTGGTATCAGACCGTAGCATTTATCTGGAACGTAAATTATCCATGGTGATAATCATACGATAACTGAACATTTTAAATACCTCCGAATGTCCAACCTGACATTTGGGGGTATTTTTATATCAGGCCTTCTTTCAAAATATCCACCAATATCGGCTTTGCCCCACTCACAAAACACTCCACAGCAATTACCATCAGAATAAGTCCCATCAGGCGCATCATCACATTATTTCCCGTTTCCCCTAAAACTTTTACCAGTCGCGTAGAGGCACGCAAGATGAAAAATGTAATCAAGTAGATAAAGGCGATCATACCAATCAGTACGCCTTTCATTTGGATAGTATGGGCATCCTGCATCAACACAATGGCGTTCGCTATGGCACCGGGACCGCAAAGCATCGGAATCCCTAAAGGGGTGACGGAGATGTCATCGGCATAAGTTTTAATCTCTTCATCTTTCAATTTCATTTGTGTATAACGTGCCTGCAACATATCAAAACCGATTTTAAAGATGATGACACCACCTGCTATACGAAAACCGTTTGTAGAGATCCCAAAGAACTTGAACAGGAACTGACCTGCAAAGGTAAAGACCATAATCGTGATGAAAGCCACTAATGTAGCACGAGACACTACAGACTGTCGCTCCTTATCCGTCATTCCATGTGTCATGGTCAGAAAGACGGGCATAGTCCCGAGAGGATTTGTCAACGTAAAGAAAGAAGTGAAACAAAGCAAAGCGAAAGGTAAAATAGTATCCATAGCTGCAAATTATGTGTTTACGCTGACAAAATTACAACTAATCCCTCAATGTCACAACAAATGGAGCAACTCTTTCAAATCTGTAATCTGATAAGTAGGCTTAAATGGAAACTCGGTACGTCCCGTTACATTATAGAACACTTGATGCATACCTACTCCCTGAGCACCCGTTATATCATTTTCCCAGCTGTCACCCACCATCAACGATTCACGCAGTTCAGACTGGGTAGCCGACATGGCAAAATGGAAAATTTCGGGCCATGGCTTTAAGACACCAATATCATCTGATAAAACTACTTTCTTGAAGTAATGGTCAATCCCGGCAGAACGCATTTTGTGACATTGCAGTTCCTGAAATCCATTGGAGAGGATATAAAGATTATATTTAGGTGCCAGATATTCCAGCACTTCCTGCGCATGGGGCATCAATCTGCTTTTTGTAGGAATAACCGCAAAGAAGTCATCAGAAAAAGCTTTCGCTAAAGCCGCATCCCCCTCTCCTACTGCCTCCAGCGGATAGAGAAAACGTTGACGATTCAATTCTTCCTTTGTCACTTTTCCATCTGCATATTCTGCCCACAATTCGATATTACGCTTCTCATAGAGTTCATAGAAATGTTCAAAAGACCGAAAATAGCGATCATATTCATATTTGCGATACATTTCCTCAAATGTATCACGGGCATTAAAAGAAAAGGCCCAGAGAGTATCGTCCAGGTCGAAAAAAATATTCTTGTACTGCATATAAAAAGAAAATGGCAGGGATAACCCTTCCCTGCCATTCTTATAATTTAATTAAGTTATTTTACTTGGATAACCAGGTATCTGGATACGCTCCAGAAATCTTTCGGATTCGTAATCTTCAGAACGAGCTGATCTTTATCATCTTTCTCCAAAGCATAAGAACCTGCCGGATGAGTGGTCAAGACATCTGCACTCTTGGAATACAACTTAATTTCTTTCGTTGTACGAATATCAACCTGAGTAAAGTAATCCTTATTGATATCACTATCCTTAAGCACTTGCTTTTTCTGGAAGAGACCGGTATTTGTCAGAATATTCTGATCCTTCAGTTCTTTCTTTGTTCCGAAAACAAACCAAGCAGTGTTCAATGCTTTATCCTGTTCAGCTACGGTTTTAGCTTTTGCTTCATTTTCGGCAGTAAGCACTTCTTTGTCAGTTGACAGGCCAGTCACAGCTGCATCCAGTTCCTGAATACGAATATTCTTGGAGGCAAGTTCAGCCTGCAATTCCTCGATACGCTGGGTTTTGGCTACCAATTCCTGGGTCAGAGATTCTACAGCTTTCTTCAACTGGGTAGAGTTATTCTTGCTACTTTTCAGCATAGCTTCCAGTTTAGCGATCTGCTCTTTGTTTTCCTGCATTTGTTTCTGGATAAATTCAATATCAGTGGCTATTTGCTGCTTAGCTGATAAAGAACCTTCTGAAACCGCACCACGCTGCAAGTCTACGCGGCTCTCGGCGGCATTAATTTGGCGGAAGCCTTCAGAGATATCATTGAAAGTACCCATCATTTCATCCAGTTCAGCATTACGCTGAGTAAGTTCCATCAAAAGAGAATCATTTTCAGCTTTCAGTTGGTCTTTACTTCCACCTGACAAGCCGTCGCACGATGCCATAACGGCCGCACATACAATTAAAACTGCTAACTTTTTCATACGCTTTTGTTTTACGTTGGTTAATGAAGTTATTTAATCGTCTATTCCTGCTACTACTATTACTATTTCTCCACGCGGGTCATTGGCCGTGAAATGCTCAATCAATTCAGTCAGAGTGCCACGCACCGTTTCTTCGTGCATCTTCGAGATCTCTCGGGATACAGATGCCTGACGTTCCGCACCGAAATGCTCTGCAAACTGAGTCAGCGCTTTCACCAGACGGTGGGGAGACTCATAAAACACCATGGTACGGCGTTCCTCTGCCAATATCTTCAGACGTGTCATACGTCCTTTCTTCTGCGGAAGAAAACCTTCGAAACAGAATTTTTCATTTGGCAAGCCCGAAGCAACCAAAGCCGGCACAAGAGCTGTAGCCCCCGGCAAACATTGTACTTCAATACCGTTGCGAACACACTCACGCACTACCAGAAAGCCCGGATCAGAGATTCCCGGTGTGCCTGCGTCCGATATTAATGCAACAGTTTCACCTGCCTTTATTCTATTAACAACACTTTCCACCATTTTATGTTCATTAAACTTATGATGGGATTGCATTGCGTTCTTTATTTCAAAATGCTTCAGTAAGATTCCGGAAGTGCGCGTATCTTCGGCAAGAATCAAATCCGCCTCTTTCAGAATACGAATAGCCCGGAATGTCATATCTTCCAAATTTCCTACCGGAGTAGGCACTACATAAAGTTTTCCCATATCCGTAATTGCTTTAGCTGAAGTATTTCTTAAGAAGTTCTATAAAATCAACCACCGTTTCATTCTCTTCATCAGGATTAACAGTAGAAGAAAAGAGTTCCAATGCCTTTTCTAATGAAGGAGCAGCCCCCAATTGGCGTATCACTTCATTCATACGGGCAGTATCACCGCCAAAAATCTCACGGGCAAAACGGAATGAGTCATTCAGACTGATAGCATGCCGCAGATCAGTGGCCGGTTTTATCCGTTCTGCTAAAATAGGCGATGCAGAAGATATTATTGCGGACGGTTCAGACTCGGGCTTGGGCGTGGACTCAAGCTTGGGAGATACGACCTCTACCGGCTTGGTGATTTCAACAACGACTGGTTCTACAGGAATCGGTTTAACCGGTTCAGGAGCAGCGGCCGGTTCGGGAATAACCACTGGAACGACAGGAGCTTCAGGAATGGCAACTTCCTCTACGGGAGTTTCGTCCAGCAGTTTCTGCAAAGCATCCAGTCGTGCACGCATCTGCTGTATATTCCGTTTAGCTACTACCTTCAATGTAGGGTTGGCGTCTGTTGCAAGAACTTGCATTAAATATTTCAGTTCCTGAATATCCAGTTCTATGTCGTCCAATAATGTCTGCATTTCCTTTCGCATCACAAATGTTAATGCCGCAAATGTAGAAATAAATAATGAAAAAATATCGGAAAGCCATTAAAAGTGTTATTTTTGCGGCTAAAATAAACATTTTAGAACAATGGTATTATTCTCGGAAGACCATATACAGGAAACCAATCGTAGAGGAAGAATCGAAGTTATATGCGGCTCAATGTTCTCCGGTAAGACGGAAGAACTAATCCGCCGTCTGAAACGCGCTAAATTCGCCAAACAGCGTGTAGAAATATTCAAGCCTGCCATCGATACGCGCTATTCGGAAGAAGAGGTCGTATCTCACGATAGCCATTCCATTGCTTCTACGCCGATTGATTCATCGGCAAGTATCCTGCTGTTCACTTCAGAAATCGATGTAGTAGGTATCGACGAAGCGCAATTCTTTGATAATGGTCTGATTGATGTATGTAATGAACTTGCCAATAATGGCATACGTGTTATTGTTGCAGGTCTGGATATGGACTTCCGCGGGCTTCCTTTCGGTCCTATGCCGGGACTTTGTGCCATTGCCGATGAAGTATCCAAAGTCCACGCTATTTGTGTGAAGTGCGGACAATTAGCCTCCTTCTCGCACCGCACTGTCAAGAACGACAAACAAGTCCTTCTGGGAGAAACAGCCGAATATGAACCCCTCTGCCGGGAATGTTATCTACGGGCAATAAAGGGAGACCGGACTGCCGCCGGTGGATAAACTATAAATAAAAAGCAAAAGCCTTATGGAGCGTAAGAAAATTACATTCGACAGTTTTATCCGTGCTGTCATTCTCGGTGCTATCATCATTGGGGTATTAATGCTCCTGAAGCGATTGAGCGGCGTATTACTTCCGTTCTTCCTTGCCTGGCTTATTGCTTATCTGATATATCCGTTGGTAAGCTTCTTCCAGCATAAGCTACGGCTAAAAAACAGAATAATATCTATCTTTTGTGCCTTGTTTACTCTCAGCGTTATAGGAAGTGTTGCATTCTATCTGCTTGTGCCGCCCATGATTCAGGAATTCCTGCGGGTAAAGGATTTATTGATAGAGTACTTCAACACCACTCATACAGCAAGCAATGTCCCCACTACCCTCTCCGAATTTATCCGGCAGAATATCGACCTGCACATCTTAGAGCAAATGTTCAGCCAGGAGAATATATTGGATGCCCTTAAAGTAACCGTTCCTAAACTATGGTCGCTAATATCGGAGTCTATCAACCTCTTATTCGGGTTCTTCACCGTCTTCCTTATCCTATTATATATAGTGTTTATTTTGCTTGATTACGAAAGTATTTCCGAAGGCTGGGCACACCTGATGCCAAGGAAATACCGGAAAACAGTAACCGGCATACTGAATGATGTAAAAGACGGCATGAACAGATATTTCCGCGGACAGGCATTAGTAGCTTTGTGCGTAGGCATTCTATTCAGTATCGGCTTTCTGATTATTGATTTCCCGCTGGCCATTGGTTTGGGATTATTCATCGGTGCACTGAATATGGTGCCTTACTTACAAATCATCGGCTTTGTCCCCACTATCATGCTTGCCATTCTGAAAGCTGCGGATACCGGTGATAATTTCTGGATCATCATTGCTTCGGCCACTGCTGTATTTATAGTAGTACAAATCATACAAGATGGCTATCTCGTTCCCCGTATCATGGGAAAGATTACCGGTCTGAATCCGGCTATTATCCTGCTCTCCCTATCCATTTGGGGATCGTTAATGGGAATGCTGGGTATGATTATAGCTTTGCCGCTTACCACTCTGATGCTCTCCTATTATCAGCGATACATCATTAATCAAGAAAATATTTATAAGACAGAAACCACTGAAGATCAACCAATAGAGGGTATAGAAGAAAAATAATGCAAACTTTTTTCCTCATATTCCTTGCAAATTAAATAAAAGTACCTATCTTTGCACCCGCTTAACAGCAATAAAGGTTTGATTCGCTAGCTCAGCAGGTAGAGCACAACACTTTTAATGTTGGGGTCTTGGGTTCGAGCCCCAAGCGGATCACCAAAATCAAATTAAAGCCCTGAAGATCAGGGCTTTTTCTTTTATCCCATCTCTTTACTCCCCCATCTTACTCCCCATTAAAAGAGCTTTGAATTTATACTACTTTAACTCATCAATTAGTTTACTAGCACCCAAAATCGTATTTTCAACCCGATATAGAAATAAAAAGGGAGCATAATAAGCACATCTCTCCTTCTTCCTACAATGCCATCCTCAATAAAAGATGCCCTATGCCAAGTTTTATGCTATTCATGGCAATCCGTCAGAATATGAACTTCCGAGCAATGGGGAACACAGAACAGGAACAAGCCGAAGCAATGAAACGATATATCAGGGAAGTGTTCATTCCTAAATATGCCAATAATTTCAATAAAGAACTACCCGCTTCGGATATAAAGTTCTACGGTAAGATTCATCGACCGTAGCCGTTCCGACAACGAACTGAATATGCACTGTCATTTGATAGTGAGCCGGAAAGACCAATCGAATAAAAAGAAGCTGTCACCGCTTACCAATCATAAGAACACTAAGAACGGAATAATCAAAGGTGGTTTTGATCGTGTGAACCTGTTTCAGCAGACAGCACAGGGGTTTGATAAACTGTTCGGCTACAATCGACAATTAGCAGAATCCTTTGAGTATGTCAATACTATGAAAAACGGTAGTATAAACAATAAACTGAAAACACAGGAAGATGAACTACAACAGCCTGAAAGATTATTTACTAGCGAAAAGAAAAATGAGGTTATACAATACTGTGAAAAAGAAAATAAGATTTCTTACAATACTGAAAGTGAACGATATAATGAGCAGATATCTCATCAAGTGAATAAAACGAACTGTTCTTCCCTTTTATCTATCTTCTCGTTGGGAGAGAGCAATAGTTTTGATGCAACGTTAGCAGAAGAATTACGGGCTCAAAAACTCAAAAAGAAAAGAAAACCAAGATTAAGATAATAAAATCTCAATTTATATTGTGCCAATAAACATTTTTTCATGGAACTTCTGTTATTTCCCATTTATCGATTTCCAACTGCCTAAAGTCTGTAAATTGTAGAATAACAACTTACACCAACCCAATGATAGTATTAAAACTGCCGTTTGTTGATAAATAAAAAGATAGAAAATAGAAAACAATCAAGTTAAATCAATATCTTTGTAAAACGTGAGAATAATCTAACAAATTGAATTAAACAGTTTGAAAATTAATCTTTTGGAGAACAAGAAAACCAGTCAATGGCTTCTGGAAAACAAAAGATATATATAAGTAAACTTACGATTCTCTTTGATGTCCCTATAAGGAGTATGTTTCTATCAAAGCGTTAGTTGAAAACTTAATATTTAGAATATAGAAGTAAAAAAAAAGATTGTAAGAATAAAATAAATCAATTATTATGGCAGGAATAAATATATTCAATAGCAATACTAGATATCAAACTAGGGCGCAAGCGGTTAGTGCAGGTGTGAAGTGTGTGTTTATATCACACCAAAAAAGAGACAAAGATGCAGCAAAAAAAATTGCAGACTACTTATTAAATGCAGGAATAGACGTCTATTTTGATGAATATGATTATGATTTGAAAATACAACATCAAAACGGAAATCCTAAAGCTGTAACAAAATCTATATGCAATGGCATAAATAATAGTTCACATATGCTAGTGGTAATTTCACCAAATACTATAGCTTCAACTTGGGTACCTTTTGAAATAGGCTATGGATATGATAAAACAGAACTTAGCGTATTATGCTTAAAAGGAATACCCAAAGGAACTTTGCCAGAGTATGTACGGGCAGCTCCTATAATTCGTGATATATATGATTTGAATAATTACATAAGCAGCCGAACCGGTAAAACAAAAGAACGCTTAATTGAAACCAAAATGTTTTCAGCTTATGATAATATATATAATCCATTAAGTTCTGTAATGGATAGTTGCATAAATGATTCTTATTAAATATATATTTATGAAATGGGCAGACTTTGATATTTCAAAATTATCATTCAACACATCAGAAAATAAAATTACAGAAGTTCTAGTTCATAAGGATAATGATTCTACTATTGGAGGTGGAGAGATAAAAGATAGAAATTGGCTAGTGCAAAAAATTAATTCTGGAGAAACTTTTTGTTGTATAACAAGAAAAAGTAATGGTAATCGGTACAAACTGAGCAATCTCATATATAAAGAAAAAGCATTTAAGTGGGCTGGTAGTTTACCGAAAAATTTGACATGCCATAAAACGTTTGTTAGTTATTACCATAAAGAAGACCAAGATTATCGAGAAAAATTCGAAAACTTGTTTGGTGATTTAGTGGTAAGCAAATCCGTTGAGGATGGAGATATTGATCCTGAAAATAGTGCTGAGTATACAAAACAATTAATCCAAAAAGGATATTTATCTGATACTACAGTTTTAGTTGTTTTAGTCGGACTTAATACGAAACATCGAAAGCATATCGACTGGGAAATATCTGGTGCTTTAAACCACAAAATTGGAGATGGATATGCTGGGTTAGTTGGTATTTTATTACCAACCCATCCAGATTATGGAAAAGCCACATATAATCCCAATAATATTCCCAAGAGACTTACTGCAAATGTCAATTCCGGATATGCGAAGTTATATGATTGGACAGAAGACCGAAAGGTTATGCAAGAAATAATTGAGAAAGCATTTAAAAGACGTGCGGAAAATGATAAAATTGAGAATAAATCCATTCCTCAAATGCAAAGGAATACAAATTCATGATTTGAACTGTAGGTACTAATATTTGTGGTAAATGCTCTTTCTTTTAATAATTATTCAAATTTAAAATCACAGAAGTATGGATAAAAAAATAGAAATGCCATTATCGGTATATGTATTATACCATAAGGATTATGAGGAAGGAAATTTGACATATACTCATATTTATCATTTATTATGTCGTAATCCAGAACATCCATTAACGGATGGAATTGATATTCCTGTATTTTTGCGTACTGGTGGCAACGGACAAGATATTCCCCCAATAAATTTCGGGCAAAGTTTAAAAAATGTAATATTGCTTTTGATCGATGAACAAATGTATTGTAGCTCTATTTGGAAAGATTATATAGAGCAGCTTCTTGATGCTCACGATGCTAATACTCAAATATATCCAATCGCATTGTTTAAATATTCATTTGATATAAATGTAAGACTTGGTAAAAATCAATTTATTACATTAAAATCATATTCAGTAATAGATAACTGGTCTGAATTTAAAACGAGAATTTTTGATGCATTGATTCGTCTTATAACTGGAAAAGGAACCCAGAAATTGAAGCTTTTCATTAGCCACTCTAAAAAGGATTTTGATAATATAGGAGAAAAGAAAGCAAAAGAACTCAGAGAGTTTTTAAGATCTGACACAAAGCTAGACTCTTTTTTTGATGCAAATGATATTCTTGATGGCTATGATTTTGAAAAACAAATAAAAGAGAATGTCGAAAAATCACTATTAATAATCCTCAAGACAGACACATATTCAGAAAGAGAGTGGTGTAGAATTGAAGCTTTAGCAGGAAAACGCAGCAGAGTACCGGGGATTGCAGTTAGTCTCATTAATGGCTCTGTAAAAAGAAATTTTCCATATTTGGGAAACTTACCATTAATAAGGTACAAAAATAATTGGAATGATATTATCAACTTACTCTTAAGGACCGCATTGGATCAATATCATCAGGAGCAGTTATTAAAGGAGGTGAAAAATAATATTGGAGAAAACGATTATTATGTGCTTCCTTTTGCTCCCGAATTATTATCCTTTTGTTTATTTGAAAAAAACAAGAAAATATTATACCCAGAGCCCCCTCTAGGTTCAGAAGAAATTGATTTTCTAAGAACATTTAACAATGATGTTTCTTTCACCACACCAATGCAAGTGTACTCTAAATTGTCTGGCAATTTGAAAGGCAAAAATATTGCAATTTCAATCTCAGAATCAGAAGATATATTAGAACATGGTGGAGAAGAAGCCTTATTAAGAGATATAACAATAGAATTATCTAGACACATTCTAATTGCTGGTGGCAAGTTAGTATATGGTGGTGACTTACGTAAGCAAGGATTTACTGATTTATTCAAAGATCTTTCTTTTCAATATGGGCAACTTGAAAAAACAGATAGAAACGTGAAATATTTTACAAATTATTTCGCATGGCCAATTTTTTTGAATTTAAACCGAACTATTGAAGCCGAGTTTGAGTATAGTCGCGTCTCAATTGTAAAAGTTGCTGCTCCAAACGAATGTCCAGAAAGAATGAAAAATAACTTTATAGCTCCAACAACTCTAGAGTCTTCCTTCTTATGGGCTAAATCACTTACTAGAATGAGAGAAGAAATGGAAAATAACGTTAATGCTCGTATTATTTTAGGGGGAAGAACTTATGGATTCAAAGGACGGTATGCAGGTGTATTAGAAGAGTTTATCATTTCTAAAAATCAAAAAAAACCTATTTATTTATTAGGGGGATTTGGAGGTATTTCAAAAAATATAATTGATATTATTGAAGGCAGAATAACTGAATTTAATTTGTTTGAAAAAGCAAATAAAGACCCTTATTACTTGGATTTTATTAACTATTACAATGAAATAGAAAAAGACAACCCAATCAGTTATAAGGCAATTTGTGAGGATATATTTAGTACTGGAATTTCAAGTTTAAACAATGGTCTTTCTAATGATGAGAATGCAATACTATTTTACTCAACTAACGTTTTAGAAATTGTATCTCTGATATTGAAAGGACTGAATAACATATTTAAATAGATAAAAAATGATACATAGAGTTTTTATTAGTTATCACCATGCAAATGATCAAATATACAAAGATGCATTAGTGAAATGGGGAGAAGAGAATGAGATTTTTATAGATTGGTGTGTTAATACAGGTGACATATCTGATGAATTAACAGATCAGCAAATTCGAGAAATAATTCGAGATGATTATTTACAGAGTTCCACTGTTACTATAGTCTTGGTGGGAACAGAAACAAAAAATCGCAAACATGTTGATTGGGAAATATATTCAAGTATGTATGATGGAAAAATAAACAAAAAATCTGGAATAATAGTAATCAATTTACCAACAATTAATTGCACCGCTTACACGGCAGCCCATTCTGGTGAGAAAGAAAATGTATTCCCCGAAAACACGACCTGGATTACTATCACAGAAAGGCAAGAATACGAAGACCGATATCCTTATATGCCTGACAGAATAATTGATAATCTACTCAATAATAATGCTAAAATTTCAGTTATAAGTTGGGAAAAATTAACCGTTGATAAATTAAAATACTTGATTGAAAAGGCTTATGAAGACAAAGTGAATTGTATATATGATTTAAGCCGTCCAATGAGGCGAAGAAATTCATAAAATCAAAAGCATAATATTGATTTCAATATTATTTAATCAAACAAGAATTCCGTCAATATTATGAGATTTAAATAAAGTTATTATCTTTGCACTCAGTATTCTCCATGAGCAAACTACCGCAAAAGCACGTAGAAAATCAGTAAGTTAAATCATGGGATATGCTTGAAGTAAAAAAATATAAGCTTTTAAAATATCAGCGCAGTAACTCTCTTAGGAGAATTTTAGGCAATAATATATTATGAAATGTAAATGCTTAATCCGATAAACTATTTTTATTTTATTAGATTAAGCATTATCTTTGTGGCAAGTTATTGAAATGATGTAATCCTAAGAATATTAAAGTAGATAGCACGTTGCTAAACCATTACCCTTTTCAAAACGGCATATTGTAATTCACTGTTTATTAGTTGATCATTTTCTAAACTTACAGTAGTGGCATAAGTATGACTAATAATCAAAATGAGTAACTAGAATTAAATAAAATAATGCTTCTATTTTATTTACGAATACTTGGAATATCCTTAAAAGAGTAACCTAGCTAGTATCATTTCTGCTTTATCTACGATTTGGATCACCCCAAAACCTTATATATGAGAAAGAACAAATAGATAAGAAATAAAAAACATATAAGCGATGTAATAATGTTAAAGACAAAACATTACTGCACCGAGAGACTAAATCCCTATTTTCAGCATTAATTATATGCCGGAAGTGGGGATTTTCTCGTATCTATATTCTTTCTCAATCAGGGAGCTAAAGGCTCTCTTTATTTTTTTCTTCTCACCGATTGACTTACCTCCTATACTCCTCTGATCGCCTTATTTATGAATAAAAAAACAAATTATTAACAATTAAAGAATAGGAGAAAATAGAAATGAAAAAAGTAAAAATGATTATTGAAGTAGTAAAGTTTATCGGGCTACTTGCCCATTTACTAGAAGCGTTTGAGCTCATTGAATCTTTTATTAAGAGAAAAGCTCAAAAGAAACCAAATCCTGTGGGATTTAAAACAGAAGAATAATTATGACCAGATTTGAGAAGATTGAAACAGGTCTAATTATAATTTTTGAGGTAGTATTATGTACTCTCAAGAATGGAAAGAAATTTAGAAACCTTTTGAAGAAGAAGGTCTCAAAAACAAAAATAGAGTAAGAAACAATTTAAAAACAAATAAATATGGAAACAAATTTAAGTATCATCCCACAAACAGGGATGGCAGTAATGAGAAGAAATATATTAGATCAAGAAATAGAAGATGCAGTTATAGTAGAACCAAACGTAATGGTTGAAGAAGATCATCCTCATTTCATAGAAAGTAATACCAATGAAATCACATTGGAAGAACTTAAGAACAAATGTGTTGTTCCCGTTTTTGGGGACAATTCATTAACAATTAGCCACCAGAGCTTTATAGAAAAAGTTTATCAGGCTGCAAATGACTATTTTATAGGAGAGCAATTAGGAAATATAGAGTGTCGGGTATCACATCCGGTGATTGGCAGAATTCCGACCGCCCTCCATAAAAAAGCAAACGAACTCAGAGAAGATGAAAAGACTTTGTTTTATCAAAGAATGGCATTCTGCTTTGAGATTAAATCTATGGGTCAAACACTCAATGGAGAAGAAGTACATCTTTGTATTGGAGGTGTACGCAGTTATCACGAAGAAAATCTTTATTCAAGAAAAAGCCCGGAGAAATTTAAAATATTCATCGGCTACCGAGTAAAGGTTTGTTCAAATCTCATGCTAACTTGTGATGGATTAAAAGAGAAACTGGAAGTTATGTCAGATTTAGATTTATATGAATCGGCAATCAAATTATTCAAGTCTTTTGAACCAGAAGCAAATCTAAGGCTTTTAGAGAATCTGGGACGCACTAGATTAACAATTCAACAGTATTGTCAATTAATAGGTCGGCTAAGACTTTATCAAGTATTACCACTGTCAGAACAAAAAGAATTACCAACAATCCTTTTAGGAGATTCGCAAATAAATGCAGCTACCAAAGGCTTTGTGTCAAATGAAAACTTTGGAGAAAGGGGATTAGGTAATATTTCTTGTTGGCAGCTAATGCAATTATTAAATGAAGCCGCCAAGTCGAGTTATATTGATAAATGGTTGGAAAGAAATCAGAACGCGACCGATATAGCTATTGGTATTCAAAAGACATTGACCGGAGAAGACAACAGTTATTCTTGGTTTCTGTCATAAGAAAAACACCGGATAAAACCGGAAAATAATATGTACCGAAGAGGAGCATTCACTAGTAAGAAGGTGATGTTCCTCTTTTTTTATTGAATTAAATTAACAATTTAAAAAAAACAGAAGATTATGCTATACTATAAATTTCAAAATTACGAAGAATTCAAAGAACTCTCCGGAATACAAAAACATGGAAACGGAGTATGCAGTAGAAAAAATAAAATATTACTCGCCTTTATAAAAAATAGAGAATTATTACATAAAGCAATATCAACTGGGGATACAAGATTTCTTAGAATCTCAAGTATGCCCGAACTGAAAAAGCTTCTTACCCAAGAAATATCAAGGCAGAGTCAGAATGATGAAAGACTTCCTTATCTATTGAATCTGAATGGAAATCTCTATTACAGTTCTATCTATTCTACTGACGATAACCTCGGATTATGCGAAGATGGTGACGCTAAGGCTGTCAGATACATCAATAATAAGGATATGAAAACCTATAAAATGAAAGCTGGAAAACTATACCGATCTATTATTCTAGAATCAGAATTCGGTAGATCATTGCCAGAACAAGTAGTCACATATTTATGTGAAGAATTTGTAGCTGATTGGCAGGTATACGCAATGATGAAAGTTCCTAAGAATAAATTATGTATAGATCAGAATTTTGAGAAAATATATTCATCCGAAAGTTGTGTAGGTGACTTTCATTCTTGTATGGTAGATAAGGAATATCATTATTTCTATCAAAATGCTGTCGATGCAAGTGCAGCCTATCTGACCAATGAAGATGGAAAAATTATAGCACGGTGTATCATCTATAATAAGGTAATGGATGAAAGCGGTAAGATATGGAAACTGGCAGAAAGACAATATTCTTCCGAGGAAGATGATATTCTTAAGCGTTCTTTGATAGATGCCTTGATTAAAGGAGGTCACATTGATGGATATAAGAAGATCGGTGCTGGATGTGGAGAAGCAAGGAACTTTGTTGATCTTGATGGAAATTCACTAGCGGGACATAGGTTTAGGATAAAGTGTAACTTAGATTATGATGATACTCTGAGCTATCAAGATTCCTTCAAGTGGTATGATGAATACAAAAGGATAGCAAATAATTATGGGGACGGAGATATTGCACTGGATACGACAGAAGGTAGTATAGATGGCGAGGATGAAGATCGCCCTTATGATAATTACCATGATTATTATTGTGATAATACATACTTAGTCTACTATCATGGAATTGAGTATTATTGCGACACCGAAAATATGGATGATTTTATATGGATCGAAGAATATCAAGAATATCACCATGAGGACGATGTTCAAAGATGTCCTGAATGCGAGGAATATTATATAGAAACAAGAATAAACTATTCTGATATAACTGAAGAAGATTATTGCTGTCCCGATTGCAAAGAAAAAGCAGAAGAGATATACAAGCAGGAGAATTGGTTTTATTCAGAATATGATGAGGAATTCTATGAAGATGAATATATGGTAGTGAGTTATCAGGAGTGGAACCCAGTGAGGTGCAGCTATAAAGAAATTACCATCTCCATTCAGACAATAGAAGAATTGGTAAAGGAAAAAAGGCTGTATGAAATTGATGGAATCTACTATGATGAAGTCGATGAAGAAACTGGACTACCTTATATCTACGAAATGGAAGAAATGACAGTTTAACCCTAAAAGCAAAAGAATCATGGAATTATTAAAGAAACTATATAAGATCTATAGTCCCAGTGGTAAAGAATGGGCAATGACCAAGTTTATATGGAATTATGTAAAAGAGATTCAAGAGGTCAGGATTGAAATAGATAAAACGGGAAACCTCTACATATCCAAGGGAAAATCAGAATCTTATCCCTGTGTTGTAGCACATTTAGATCAGGTACAAAGATTACATTCAAAAGACTTTATGCCAATCGAAACGAAAGATATTATTTTCGGTTACAGCCCGAACAACAAAAGACAAGAAGGTTTGGGAGCAGACGATAAGAACGGAATCTGGATCGCATTAAAGTGTCTGGAAAAGTATGATACCTTAAAAGTAGCTTTTTTTGTAAGTGAGGAAATAGGATGTATTGGAAGTTCTAAAGCAGACATGGAATTCTTCAAGGATTGCCGGTTTATAGTAGAACCTGATAGAAGAGGGCATCAGGATATTATTATCGAAATAGGTTGGACTTCTCTCTGCTCCCCAGAATTTCTAAAAGACATCAATTATGAGAAGTTTGGCTATAGGGCAACAGACGGAATGATGACAGATATTCAAGAATTGAAGGAACGTGGTTTTTCAGGAAGCTGTATTAATCTTAGTTGTGGATATTATGAACCACACACAGATCATGAGTTTACGATCAAGAAAGACCTCTTAAAATGCCTGAGTCTAGCACAGAATATAATAGAAAATTGCACCAAAGTCTATTATCATCAGAGTGAAAGTTCGAAGCATGATTACCAAGATGATATATATGAAGAAGCAAGAGAGGATATATTTTCTGCCTTAGATACAGACCCTAATATAACTGTGGATGATTTATTCTATATGTACCAAACCAATTACTCTTTTTTGGATAGAGAGGAGATAGAAGAAATTTATAACGAATACTTTGAATTAGAGGAAGCGGAAGATTATGGAGAGAGGTTTTCTGATACATATAATATATGAGGTATTAGGATTTATCAGAAACCATAAAAAATTGAGGATGCTTCTGAAAGGTTGTGTCCTCTTTTTGTGTTCAAATCAAGGATGTGTTCAAATAAATCTGGAATACAGTTTTGAATACATCTTTTCGTGTTATCAATTTAATCAAAGAATAATATGGAAACAAAAGCTGTTATTTATGCTCGTGTATCATCTAGTAACGATAGGCAAGACACAAGCAGACAAATCAAGGACTTGGAAAATTATGCTAAGTCACAAAATATAGAAATAGTGAATATCTACGAAGAGCATATCTCAGGTGCAAAGAAAATTGAGGAAAGGCAGATTCTTGGAGAATGTTTGGAATACTGTAAACGTGAATCTGTGAATTTCTTGCTTCTCTCAGAATTAAGTAGACTGGGGAGATCAACATTACAAGTACTACGGAGTTTAGAAATGTTACACGAATCCAAAGTATCGGTTTACATACAGAACTTAGGACTTTATACACTCCAACCAAACGGAGAAGTTAATCCGATAGCCAGTATCATGGTAACAGTATTAGCTGAAATGGCAAACATAGAAAGAAGCAATATTCAATACCGTTTGAATAGTGGTAGGGCAAATTATATCTCAAATGGTGGTAAGCTAGGTCGAAAGACTGGTTCAACTAAAACGGAAGAAAAGAAGAAAGAGGAATATAAAGATACCATTGCTTTATTAAAGAAAGGATATTCAGTTAGGAACGTTGCTAAACTTCAAAGTATTGGAATTTCGACAGTTCAGAGAATTAAGAATCAATTTTTAAGCAATAATTAGAAATTAAGAGGGCTTCGGCTCTCTTTTTTTATTTTTCTCCGGCTAGAAAGGAATAAAAGCCTTACTTTTGAAGAAATAAATACTCATATAAGAGCGTTACATTGAACAAAAAAACGTATTTTTGCAGAAGTTCAACCGGAGAAATGGTTGGATTTATAGAAAGCGTATTTTTGCTTTTATCCTAAGATCGAAATCGCCAATTTCAAAGTGAAGGGATAAGGGACAAATGTAACGCTCATTCTGTTTTGTATATGTACTTGTATGGCACATGCCCTACTTGATTACATAACATCATGGCATGGGTATTTGTTTCTTTGTTCATTTTTCACTAGGCGTTTGGCGATGCCCGATCTTGAATGAATGCAGACAAGTCCATGCCTTTCTTGTATATTAACGTTTAATCAAAACAAACGGCTGAATTCGGGACTTATAGGCGTATAGGAGGAAAAGCTATGAAGAATTTTCGATTAATCTCATTGCTATTTTTGTTATTGCTAATTCAAAGCACAAAAAGAGTTTATTCTGAACAGTTGTTGTATACGCCAAATCTGATAGTAGATTCAAAAGCTACAACTATTAATGATAAGGACTTAAAAAGTGTATTTAATCCTAAAGCAGGGAAGTTAAGCTCTATTATTGACAAAAAAGAAATAACTCAAATAACTAAGTTAAAAATATCTGGAGAGATTTCTTCTAAAGATATTAAATATATAGGTAAAATGCCCAATATTACCTTATTAGATTTATCAGAAACCACCGGAGATTTTGAAGAGTTCCCACTAATGCCTAATTTATCAGAACTATATCTACCGAAAGCTCTTCTATTAAAATCATGGGTAGAAAAGAGTATTGGAGAATGTACTAATATAGAAGTATTATCTGTATGTATCAATGAAGCTAAAAGCGCAGGATATCTACGGCATTACACCTATAACTATTTTTCAAGTTTACCAAAATTGCGTAAAGTAATAGTCTCTAATGTTTTATCTACCGGAGTGAGAGAACATAGTGGTTTTAATAAAACACAAGAAATTGATACATTAGTATTCCAAACCTCCAAACATGATTATGTTGGTTTTAAGCCCAAAGTAGTCATAGATGAAAATGGGAAATCAATATTACAGAAAAATGATGCAAATGACAAGAATAGATTTAACGGCATTAATATTCTTAGAGATTTAGGAGGCAGCGAAAAACGTAATGAGCATAATGAGAAAAATATTACTCTTCCTAACGTAGAAATTGTCGGTAAAGACTTTTTCAGGAACAGTTCTATAGAAAAAGTTACATTTTCTCCATATATCAAAGAGATAAAAACAGGAGCTTTCGATAATTGCCAGTCATTATCTAATATAGAATTTCAATCAGGTACAGAATTATTGCATATTAACAATTGCGCTTTTAGAGATTGTAACAAATTGAAGACTATTCGTTTTAATAATAAAATAGATATAGAGCAATCCGCATTTTCAGGGTGCTTACTTGATACTGTTGTTTTTATAAATGACATTGAGAATTTGCATTATCAGTCGTTTCATTACATTAAATATGTAGAATTCAGAAATATCCCCCAAAAAATAGATAAAGATTTCTCAGAGTTTGGTTATAATATTGTGGCAGTTCCTAAAGGAAGTAGAAATCAATTTATTAATCTAGGACTTTCTTCTGATAAAATAATTGAAATGGGAGAAAAAAAGAAACTTAATATTACAGTTGAAAAGCCCGGAACAATTTTATCTTCTTTGCCATTAAAGAATCTTAGTTCAGTAGAATCATTAACTATTACTGGATTTCTTTATGAAACGGATTTAGATATTATCAAGAAATGCAGGGCTTTAAAATATTTAGATCTGTCTCACACATATATTACTTATTCACCAGAGTTCTTAAAGAAACAGCAAGCAGATACGGAAGCTTTAAATTTCTTATTTGGATTACTAGGGAAGGGATTGGATAACGAATACAGAGATAAGAATATTTCTACTAATGAATATCAAGCAAATAAAGCTTTAACGTATATATTGCAATCTGCAACAGAATTTAAAGAACCAGAGAAAAACTGTTGTATTCCATATAATGCTTTTGAAGGAATGCCTCTTCTGGAAACAGTAAAATTACCTTTAAGAGCTGCATGTATATATAGAGAAGCTTTCAAGAACTGTATAAACTTGAAAACTGTCGAATTCCCTCCCTATTTGAAAACTATAGTATTTTCAGCATTTGAAGGTTGTACAAACCTTAAAAAAGTAATCCTTCCTCAAAGCGTTGAATCCATTGGAGAAATGGCTTTTGGTCAATGTATATCATTAGAGCAGATTGAATTGCCCAAAAATCTAAAAAAACTAGGCGATAAAACATTTCAAGACTGTATAAAATTACAAGAAATTACTTTCCCCGAAGGACTTGTAGAAATTCCTAATGGATGTATAAATGGCTGTTTTAGAATGAATAAAATAGTTATACCAAAATCAGTCACTAAAATTGGATCTTGGAATGACCGACAACATAATACACATCCAGTTACTGCTGACTTTTATTTCAAGTCATCAACACCTCCTTCTTTTCATAGAGATTGTTATATGATGAATAATGGTGGCAAAGTCCATATCCCTAAAGGTAGTATAACTGCTTATTATAATGTAATGGGTGATAAAGTTGAATATATAGAAGAATAACTTATGAAAGAAGACAAAGATTTAGAATTTCTTGCTTTCTGCAAGAATGAAGACTTACAAATCCTAGTGGATTATTTAACTACAGACAAGGATGGAAAGAAGCGTTATTCGGAGACTTTGACAAAAAGTGATGCGTATCTCCAATGTTATCCCGATCATCTCACTAGTATGTGGGAAGATATAGCGAATGAATTTCAGCTATTTGGCGGTAACACGATCGTTAATTGTATAAGAAAAACTGGTGTTACATACCGAACGATCCTATTTGATGTTTGTGATAGAATGAAAGTCAATTACAACAAGAACGCTTCTACAGAAATGGTAGAAGAATATCTTTTACAGAAAATATTAACAGATTCACTGGAACAGATGACAGCAGAAGATATGAAAAAGCTTGTTGATGAGATGAATATAAAAACTCAGACTCCTACTAAGCAAGGGATGACAATCGCATTACAAATGGCTATTAGAAATGGTGGGTTTGCTCCATATAAAATGGCTGTGATTGTTGCAAATGCAGTTGCTCAAACTTTATTAGGCAGAGGGCTTTCATTAGCTTTAAATGCCGGATTGACTAAATATATAAGTATTTTCGCTGGACCAATAGGATGGCTAGTGACCGTTTTATGGACTTTAGTTGATGTAGCTGGTCCTGCTTATCGTGTAACAATACCTTCCGTAATTCAAATTATATATATGCGTAGACGTTCTCAAATGTTGTTAGAATAATAACACTAATAAATCAGATAAGAGTATGGAAAAGAATACTTTAGAAATGTACAAAGATGACAATGATGAAGATGGAGATATTTATACAGGAGATCCACGGAAAGAATGGGACAGGGATGAGCCAGATGAAGATGATGATCCAGATGAAGACTATAACGATGATTAAGTTATAGAGAGCTATCATTAACGAGGTATCATTAAGTTGGTATCTCGTTTTTTCATTTTCTCCCTACCCCCAAAAAAATGCCGAAAACTCTACTACGAAACCTTGAAATCCCTAACTATGAATTAAACACTTAAATTTATGACAGACACATCCCAATTATGGTATTCGCTTAATAAGGATTGTAGTGACATACTCACACAAGTTCCGGTAGAATCATACTGCGATTCGAAAGAGCGAACGAATAAGTTCTCCGATGATATAAAGGCTTTAGGAGAATATTTTCCTCAACTGGCTTCTTTATTGACAACGGATAAGAATGAACAAGGATTGATATTAGAAATAAGCCTTAAAGAGATTTTTGTTCTATGCCCAAGAAACAGATGCAGGCTAGACCGATATGGAAAACTCCAAGAATATCTGAAAGAGAATTATAATACAACCTTAATTATTAAATCACAAAAAACTAAGTAGTATGAAAGTAAAAAGATTTTCAAAGACAAGAGATGAAGAATTGAAATACACTGACCCCGAAAGTTATATTGATGAGAACGGTAATCTAAAGTCTCGGCTAGTAAAGATGCCAATACAGGACTTGTCTTTGATAGCCAATTTTAGAGTGGAAACAATGAAGCGTTATTATACAGGAGATATACAGGAAGTAGATTACCACATAGTCGAGTTTCTAATGGACGGGCTCTCTGATATTCCGGTAAGACACAGAATCAGTTGTTTTGAGAATGCAGTATTCATCCAAATAAAATATCCCTCTCAATTATATGGGACTGATGATGCTAATTACGTCCCTATAGAATTGGCTGCTCATATATTCAGTCTGACTACCTCTGATATGACAGATATAGCGGATGAAGAATTATATGAAGATGAAGATGGGCATTTATTGGTTAGTATGCAATGGCTGATAGATACATATGAGGATCGGTTATGCCAACTTGGTAATCACGAGAAACTAAGTATCAAAACTGATGGACAAGGAGAAATATCAATAATAATAGAAAGAAAACTAGAATAATATGAAAAAGAAAATATTTGTAATGGGCAAGGTGTATGATCTCGCCAAACAAGAAATTAGTGAAATAGAGAATGAAATACAAAAGAATTTAGATAAGTTCTCTAGCGGTGGGATTAGATTCAAAATAGATATTACATCCGAGAAGACTTTGGAGCTAATATTCACTCGCCAATATAGGGACGGAGAAATTGATTGGCTGAATTATAATCCAGAGACAATCTATTGTACCGATGCAAAGATCATAACAGGTCATGGATTCGATGGTTTTAAAGTTCCCGTCTATTGGGGAGGAGTCCCATACGGTTATCCATTTTTTATGCCAAAGGAGGAATTTATTGAATGCTATAAAAAATCAGCGATTAAACTTGGAGGAAGTCGGTTGAAATTAGCGGAAGTAAATACGATGCCGGATAAGATAATTTTAGCGTTAGCATATTAAAAGAAAGGGAAGGTAGTTAGAAATAGCTATCTTTCTTTTTTTCGATTTTTATTAAAGAATCATCTTGCTGTTCTTATATATTTCGTACCTTTACCGCAGATAGCAAAATGCTATATTCAGGTGTGCCAGATACCGTAATAAATCCAAAGGCATGGTAACTAATTTTCTCAGGCGCAACCATATGCTGCATTAAGTCCATAGGGTTAATGGCAAATTTCAGAGTTTTCTTATCAAGTACTTCTGCTTTATCAGTGGAGGGTACAACTGTTTACTAATTTTTAAAACAAAATTTAACATGAATGATATAATGTATTATTCGGAATTAGCAGAAGAATATTATGAAACTGCTTGTCCAAAGTTTGCTATTAATGGTTACGAAAAAAATGTATTAATAGATACCGATACGGAAAGATGTATTTTTATATCCGGTGACATTGAGCTTAATGAAGAACAACTTCTTTTTCGTTGCAAACGTTCAAAGGGAAAAACAATCATTAATCTGAAAAACAATATTAGAAAACCTAAAAAAGAAGAAGAACTTTTCCCTACGGATACTAGAAAAAGATATGAAGGAAAAATCAGAATTGAAAAAGAAACGTTGAATGATGGAGCTATCTTTGAAAATGAGTATGTCCTTCTACCGCACGAGTTAAAAGAAGGTTCTCATCTATTGACTAGAATCAGTAATTTAGATCACTATCTGGATACCTATACCAATAATCGGACATACTATCGGAATAATTTTGAAATACTAGCAGACTTGGAAAAACAAGTAACCAATGCTGAATTTGGTTTTCTACCAAAATGTATACTAATTTCGTATAAAGATGACGGTGATGTGATATTTTTCTTTTCACATTTCGAAGAGGATAATACGGGAAATCTCTTTGCTATTTATGAGTTTGATACTACAGTAAGCTAACCGAAAATAGAATAGGAAGATAAGTACCCTAAACAAGTAGTTATCTTCCTATTTTTCTTATCAAACATGAATACTAAAAAGGTAAATCATCAGAATTAGATAGGGCTGTTACAATAACTTCCTTTTCTTTAGGCTGCTGCAAATCAAATAAATGAGTGTTTTTAAGAATGAAATTTACTCCATCATCTGATAACATACAAACGGGGTATTCATTCCCATTATAGTCACTATCCATTCTAGTAGCAATAAAATCCTTTGACTTTAATAAACGCATTCCAATACTAAAAGCGGTATCATTAAATCCAGCTTTTGTCATTCTATTCCGTAAGTCATAAACATTTGCGACAGATTCATCTGTATATTGTTCTCCAATGATAAAAGCCAATAGAGTTAATTCATAGGGTTGAAGTCCCTCTGTTTCTTTCATTGGACTTTCTAGTATTTTTTCCGTTCTTTTTTGAGATTGAATGTATGCTTTTATTTTTTCTATAATTTTATCTTTTAATACACTGAAATCGCTAGCAGATTCAGTTTTGTACTTTATTATATTTTTATGCCGTACATCAAAAGGAAAATCCTTTCGACTTTCATCACAAACCATTACAACATCTTTACCTAAAGCAAAAGCATACCCAAGCTCATACCAAACATTTGGATTATCAACCGATATATCCGCAAAGCATATTTTTGCATTCTTAATTTTAGATTCAATGTCCTCGATAGGTATTTTAACCATAGGATCTAAATCAACTCTATATGCTAATAGCCCTACAGATTCTATTGCGGGTTTATAGATATCATCAAACCTTTTCGTAAATTTTAGATCACTAATAGGTTGTATTACAAAGCATTCATTATTCATATCTTTAATATATTTGACAACTGCTCACTATGAGTAATTACATTCTTGCAAAAATATATAAAAATTAAAACATTAGGTATATTAACTTGAAAAATAAAAGATCATTTTACTCTGTATTCTTGTAGCTATATTTTTTCCTTTAGCCAAAACCTCCACTCGCGTGTACATTGACAGTACTTCTTTTTTCCGATTGTGACAGGTTTATTGTTTGAATCGTTCCTATATTCTATCTTGTTACCAAAAGAATCATATTGACATACATTTTTTCGATAACCCTGTTCCATTGGCTTAACTGGTAATTCCTCGTCAATCCATTTAATATGTATACCATCATCGAAAAGAGAATTACCCATAAGAAGATATTCATAAACATAGGTTGGTCTTGATTCAATTATAGGTTTACTATCTTTGTCTATTACCTTAATTCCTCTGATAAGAATAGAAGCTCTATATTGTCTATCCTTATTTTCAAAAGTAAAATCAACTCCCGATACATGTGCATTAAATGAGCCAAAGGGGTAATACTCATTCTTCAAGGTAGGTTCTTTTATTTTATCAGAAATATGATACATAATATAATCCTTGATCTTTGCTCCATCACCTTCTTCATGGTAATAGAATTCTATATCACGAAGATAAATCTTTCTATCGTTTACTTGGAAATATCCACCAAAGAAGAAATGGCGAGCAAGTTTATTCATTTCCTTTAGCAATAACTTTTCATCTCCATTTGCTCCTTGGAAATTTTCTAGAATTCCCTTTAATGTGTTTTTCATTTTATTATTTTAGTAAGTTGTTCATAGTCTTCTCTATTCTCCTTTCTATAGCCAAAATCCATGAGATAATTACTAGCCGATAAAGTTTTTAATCTTACTGTTATAAATAGTGATATTAGTGTAAAAAAAAGACCAGCCAAAGAGGCGGAGACAATATATAACACGCAGTTATTTTGACCAATAGATGAATAGAAGCAACTCCAAGACTCTAATAATAAAGCCATAAAAGCTGATAAATGTAATATTATCACCACACTCCATGTGATAAGGAAAACCCATCCTATTAATATATTCAATTTAGACACTGAATAAGCACCACTATCAATATTACTTAATTTCTTATTACAGTAGAAGCCATCATCATCTTTTTTCTCCATATCTTTATCTAAAAAGTCTACTTTTCCCATCAAATATATTTGTGGTATTCCTAATTCATGTTTAAACTCTTCTTCAAAATCTGAGATAGCTTTTGCATATACTTCATACCATGCTTTAGACCCTTTAGCCATTAACACCCAAATAACAGACAGTGTAAAACCTAATAATCCAATAGCAAAGGCAGCACCATGAAGAATCTTGTAATTTAGTTCTATAAATACATTATTGCTAAAAAGATTTGAGATAAGAATACCATACCCTGAAAGCGTTAATGTTAAAAATACCGCCAAGAAGATTGAACGCTGCCAAAGATTGGTGATTTCCATATCTCGACATCTATATAATTTATTTAATGTACGTTCAAGGTCACATTTTTGATTACCTTTCCGTTTCCGATATATCATATTCCATAATTTTATATATTGTCCTTTTCTGTAAAAGTAGTTATAAAATCATTATATTAAATGGAAAATAAGAAAATTAACAAAAAGAGAGAGTCGTTCCTAACTATCTCCTCAATCATTTTATTTATATGCGCTATTGACTATCCCTTCAATCTCTGTTCCGTCAAAACCAGATTCAACATAACGCAACAGCAAATACATAAGAGCATCATCTTTTGAGACACCATAGTCATGTAATTTACAAGCAAACCGGAATAGATTAGAATTCCGAAATCCCGGACTAACCGGAAAATACTTATCTGATAGCTCTTGTACTTTCTTTATAGCCTGATCAGGATTCTTAAATTTAGGTGCCGGTAACATGAGATTTTTCCAGAATGTTGCACCTGTACTCTTTATAGTCTTTGATGCCACATAAGGAGTAATCTTGGCTGTGGGAGATGATGGGGTAAAATGGAAAATCTTTGAGCTTGAATTGTAATATACCTTTGAATCATAACTTATGAAATGTGCCCTTGATAAATTGTCGCATTTAGAATCTATATGCGTATTCCCCAAGTACCCACTGATTGAAAGATATAGTTCTTTATGAAAAGCCGGATCAAGGGAATCATGTTGAATAATTAGTTTTATTCCTCCTCTTGGTGAATGGAAAGCCATCTTAACATAGGGATCACTTGTGTGTTTCACCCAATCAGAATCCCTTTCCGTTAATTCATTAGGGAGATCATAATCTAAGTCTATACAGATATAGCAAGAATAATCTGATAATGCCGTATCTAATCTTTTTCCAAAAATGCCATTAACCAAAACTATTGGTAATTTTTTCTTTAACCAATCTTGTTTTTTCTTGTTACCCATATTTCTCTGAATATCTAAAGTAACTTCCTTTATATATCCATAAGGAGTTTCTATTTTATTCTTTAGATCAAGTAGTTCTGATATATAAACATACTTATTCTTAAATAATCCTTCTATTAAAGTTATCTTATCTGTCATATTCTATTTATTATAAAAGGTGGGATTTAAGTTATTAATCTCTTATATAATAGTAATGTAGATCGTAGGAGAGTATCCCACCTAACGAATTTTTACTATCGTACCACTTTGAGGGTGATATTATACTCTTTCTTTAACGTATCTCTTAACGGATCATACGAGCGAGCTTTCTTTTCTTTCATGGGGATAAGTCTAAGAATGTCTTTCAACCTGATTGTAAGTGTATATGTCCTACAATACTTTATGGCATCCAATAGTTTAGGATCATATCCACATAATATTTTTACCTTCTCAAGAAATACAGGTGTTCTTTTAGTCGCTGGCTTAAGAACAGGCATTCCACTTATGCTTACCCCCGTATCACTATTCTTCCTGAAATAATCAAAGACATCTTTCATTAGCTGTGGATCTATATCATCGGAATAGAATACATGAATCGGATCACCATTATGCTGCCTTATCCGAAGTCTACATATAGCTTGAATCATTCCGGCTGTTCTTATTCTTCGTTCAGTCGAATGAATACCGTAGTTTTTGTTAATCAAGGATAGTCCTGATTTACCTGTTCGCCATTCTCCAACAAAAGAAATGCCTGCATAATTACTAAAAGCATTGGTAGCCTTGTCTTGACCAGAACCACGATAAATGATACTGTATTTCCCTGCCAATCCTTTTTTATTTAGCTCTTCTTCAAGCACTTTCATTAGATTCAGGTGTTTATCTTCTTTGTCTGGATCACTGTCTCTGGCTACCATGTATTTCCATGTAACAATAAGCAACGGAGAAGCCTGTTGTATCTGATCTGCCAACTCATCAACTATATCCTGTATTCTGTCACGGATTGTATTGTCATCTACATCTTTCTCGAACAACCATCTTTCAAGGGACATTGGAAATTCTTGAAAAGTAATGGGTGACGAGTACATCCTCCCCGAATTCTGGATCAACTTGAAAGGTGTTTTCTTATAATTACTTAGCACATTCGCTGTTGCATCCAATATGATAATATTCATTTGCATACCCTTTAGCACCCAATCCTTTATAAAGTGATATATTGGGTAATACTTTCCTTTTGCATTCCATATAGCCGAATAATTTTGGTTGATATGCGCCAATACCTCTTCCTCCCGATATGTATTCAAAGCAGACTTAGTACTATATAGATGATCGCTGGTTTTTCTTAAGAATGTACTATTCACAGCTTTCATTTCCTGTATTCCCAAACAATGGTAATATAAACCTGCTCCAATAGGAATATTACCTTTAGATGATGTCCTCAAATTACCCATATAAGCAAGAATCTTAAGCCGTTCAAATGTATTAAACGGTTGTATAAAGGATGGTTGTTCGTCTATTATACAGAACTTGCGTACTTCGGTAGACTTTAGCAATGCTCCTAAGTTTCCAGTATATTTAGATATATCAACCATCTTCCCATTATCATAAGCGAATAAGGCTGGCAAATAGTCCAAATAGAGATGAACACTCGGAACGATCAGAACTTTCTTCTTTGTCACCTGTTCAGGGTGTGCTATATAACTACTGTAGTAAGAATCTTCTTGATGTAAAGTTACTATTTCGTCTTTCAATGCAGGGAGAGACAGACTTTCCAGCCTTTTCTTCATATCGTTTGCATCGGCACGTGTAGCAACAAAGATCACGATTCCTTTATCACATCTCTTGGCAACCAGATCACAAGTAGCCGTACTCTTCCCTCCTCCACATGGGAGAGGAACAATAGCAGCTCCTCCCTTGCATGGAATTATGGCATCTCCGGTTTGATGCTTAATGGTTAGATTTGTATCAGATGGATCGAACACAACTTCTATATCCTTGTAGTTTCTTACTTTTGGCATAATGCTATCTCTTTAAAAACTCCATTTTCTACCTCTTGGCATTTCTGTCAGTATATCTACCGCTATATTGCTATCAGGTATCCTTGTCTGCTGTAATGCGAAGTACAAGCTAATATCTTCTATTAATACTAACTTCTGCTCTATATCACTATCAAGAAGGGAGATCAATTCTCCGTTATCATCTACAGCTAACCACCCTCTTGATAAGAATATCTTGGCAGGAATCAGATGTAATGTCGGTGCGTTGGCATTACAATGTAAATTGCATGTCAATTTTCCTATGAGCCCTGTATCTAAGCGTATCTTTTGCGGCAGACAGACACATCCTTTTTGTTTTAAATCTTCTAGCGTCATCATAATTTGTGATGGTTTAAAAATCCCCTCCACCTGTCACATGGAGGAGAAGATAAAATTAGAAACTACTTATTCTCTGTCTGTTGCTTCGCTTTCTTTAAAGCATTTTGGGTAGCTACCTTCTTTCTATTTGCTAGAATTTCATTCGGAGTACCTTTTTTGAGAGTTTTAACGATGTCATTCTTAGCAGCCACCATTTCCTTCTGCGATTTCCATTCAGATATCTTCATATCTTGTTCCTTTTCAAGGTCTTCCATGTCATCTTTATGTGAAGAGCAGAACTTTTGAAAATCATTTAGCAAGGTGTTTTTTAGATCCCCGTAATTTTTGTTTGCCAACTGAGTGACTATTTTATTTCTGGTAGTATCGTCCATCATAGTTATGAAACATTTCATGTCACGAGTGAACATTGGGTTATTTGAATCACCATTCTGACTATGAACATGAACGATCGCATCAATAAACTCCACTCTCTTCACATTTTTATCGTCTCCAAACTTATGAGCGATAGACTTATATAGCTGATGCCCCCTCTTTCCGTTTTCCTCATTATAGGGAGTAGAATCCTTACCTGCAATAAGATCTTTTTTCTTGGTGGCATCTCTTTTGAATGTCAAAAGATACTCCGCATACTTAGGAGACACCCCAAACTCACGCTGTATTATTTCAGATTCTATATATAATTGGTTGGTAGACTTACCTGTCGCCAAATTAGATTTTTTGCGGTCTTCATTATTCCAATTCTTATCCATAGAATTCAGAATTTGAATAAATGACATTAGATTACCGTCATAATCTATCAATTCCAAATCTAAATCAACATCCAAATGTTCCAAGCATACCATTAACCTATGTTGTCCATCGAGGATTGCTACATACAGCCATAAATCTGGAGTATCTAATGTGATCTCTTTTCCATCAGCATCCACCGCTTTTAACCCACTCTTTAAAGCTCTTTCCAAAGATACAACTATAACAGGGTTGGAGAACTTCTTACCCGAACTGGAACTGAGTTCATTATACAGTTTATCAATCTGACTTGAATAAACCTCCCTATTACCTATTAAGAATGCTATTTTCAGCCCGTGCTTTATAGCTTCACGATAGGAAAATAAATAATGCACTTTATATGGCATCTTTCTGATCAAGAAAGAGAGTAAAGTCACTAAAGTTTTGGACTTTATTTTTTCTTGATTATTTTGACCTACAGGCACTTCATCTAACGTTTCCTGCGAATCATCACCCTTTAGATCTTGAATGTTTTCCTTTAGAGGTTGCAGTTGTTCTGACGGTTTTACACTATCAGCAAGTGCCTGTGCTTGTCGATCTTCTTCTCTTACATTAAAGTTTGAGCTTTGTCCAAACTGTCCATTGTTAGGTACAGTAACCCCTTCATTATTATTCTCTGCCATTTCTTTTATTTTTTATGATTAAACTTAGATTGATTATATTTACCTTGCTGGTTACTGAGCCGTAAGACATCCAGCACACCATACACGTCAAATGACATAAATTTCCCATTAGTATCCTGAAATGTCACTGCGTCAAGTAAACCTTTGTTTTTCCATCTACTTACGGTGCTGACTGAGGTATTCAATACAGAAGCTAATGATTTTAACCCCGTCACAAATCTAGGTAAACCCGGATAGATAGTTGGAGGTGGAGTCTTGTTCTCTAGCTCTGTTTTCACCGCCTGTCGTATCAATACTAACAGATCCCCTCCAATCATGTCCACCATCCGCTTACTAACTGGGATTTCCCAAATAGGATTTTCTTGTTTCATCGTTTTTCTTATTTTAAATTTAATTTATTGTAATTTACCCCTGCAAGGATGTCACAAAGGTCTGAAATTAAAAAATGAGTATTGATATGATGGAATCAAGCCGGAACGGTTCTTTGAAAAGACAAAACAATAACTCCCTATTAAATAAGCACTTAGCCATTCATAAGGAGTCAAAAGAGGGAATGAACAAGAAATTGGGGAGGAATAGCCAGGAAAATTATTCTTTTTTTCTATTACGGCTATCAAAATAATATTTCAAATCGTCTTTCACACTACTTTCTAATAAGCCCTGTAGTTCTGGATTAGAAGCCAAAATATCCCATGCCTTCATTTTTATTTTATTTTCAGGGTATAGTGTACCTATTCTATCTCTAATCTGAAAAATTTGAGCAATCTTAGAAACGAAATCAGCTTTAAACTTACGTTTCATCCAATCAAAATAATACGACTTGTATAAGATGTAAGCAAATCCATGCACTGTTAAACTGTCTCGTACATTTTCTGAGAGTGTAATCAAAGGTAGCAAATATTTTGACTTAAAAAGATATCCTTTTTCACAAGAAGCACTCTTGTCAAACACTACAAAATATGGACCTAAATCATGAGCTATCTGAACCAGAATATTATTATCTTGAGTGAGGAGGTTATTTAGATTTTCCAAAGGTTCGTCTGGATTGTTACCATTCGATGATTGGATTGCTTCATTAGATACCTTTACAGAATCATATAAATCGTAATCTATTATACCCAAGCTATTCAAATCTACAGGTTCCCCGGAATAAAACAGTTTAGGAAAGGTTGGGTGCAAATCATTTTTTAAACAGTACCATTCATATTCAAATTGGATTATTGGCGCATAGTACTGATTTTCTTTAAAAGATTTAATTATTGAGTCCTTAAGATATAGTGGCATATTATCAGACATCAGAAAAAAACTGAAGGAAATCAGTGCAGAAGATTCATGTAAAAGAAAATAAAATAAAAAATAAAAATCTAGTACAAGGGCAGGAGATATAGAAAAATCCACCAAATCTTCTTCTATATCAAAGTTCCTAATCTTGCAAAGATCGTATTCTTGATGCATAGATGAAAACCTATCCAAAAGTCTCAAAATAGCATCTCCATGAAGATCCAAGTACTCATCTAAACCATCGAAAATATTGCTATATACTTCAATCCTTTCACAATAAAGTTCTTTATAATGAGTCCCCACATATTGGACCTGCTTAAAAAATGAAATACAATATTTTTCTTCCATTATTCTTAGCATGAAAAAAATGCTCTTTTTAAAAGAGAAATAAAGAGAAAATAAAGAGAAATGTGCCTGTAATTTTTCATTTTCTTCAAGTTCTTTGATTATTAAATTGACAGATTCCTTATCTTCTATAGTTTTAATAGCTTGTATACTTTTAATCTTTTGAATTAATTCTGTAGGATTTTCTACTCCATAGCCGGAAAAAATATTCTCTACATTAGGAAAACTATTAATCGTAAATTGCAATATGCGAAAATAGAATAGTTTCAATAAGTCTTCATTAACATTTTCAGTTCTGGAATATATTGATACATTAAAGTCAGATTCTTTATTAGAAAGTGTATTGTCACTTTCATCAGATACGGTCTGCATATTATTCAATTCCTTTGCTATTGTATAAGATGACTCTTTGCTTTCATACTTCAGGAAAGCTTTTCGGAGTCTGAGAAAGAACAGTTCAGAGATAGTTGTTACAGTATAATTATCATTTTCCAGTTCGTCACATTCTTCTAGTATTTTTTGAGCTACATTCTTATATTCCTTATTTGTCATAGATATTAAAATTAAATGTTAATCATAAAAAACAGCACCCAGTTCCCCAAATGCTGCCTCAAATATAACAAAAATTCGTTAAGCTATATTCCTAATGTAGTCATAAAGTTCTTTCAATTGCGTTGGATTCATTTTATCCAGCTTTTCTATAATATCAGATTTATATTGATGCGTATTCCATTTCTCCATCTGCAACTTTTGTGTTTCGTCTGCCACTTCAATGTAGGGCTTCATGCTATCGTAATCCGAGTGACCCGTTGCCGCCATAATAGTAGTTGGATTTATTCCAAGAGCTAATGAACAGCAAACGAAAGTCCTACGTCCATCATGACAAGAAATCGTTTCATAAAATTTATGGATTTCTTCATGCCGTTGCGTACCTATAAAATAAGTTTCAACAACCTCACGATCTAAACCAGCCAACTCAGCAGCTTCCTTAATATAATCATTAAGTTTCTGATTTGATGGAACAGAGAATACATAAACTCCTTCATTATCTTTATATTTCTCCAGTATTTTACGAGCATGAGAAATTATAGGGATTCTAATCTTATCCTTCGTCTTTTGGGTGTATAAATCTATATATTCTCCAGAAACATTCGCTTTTTTCAGAGCCTTTAAATCGGAATAGCGTAGCGATGTAAAAGCCATGAAACAAAAATAATCCCTTGCTCTATCCAAATATCCTTTATTTACAGGAAATTGAAACGAAGCAAAGTGAATCAATTCCTTATATTTTAAGAAGGTAACTGTTTTGGGTGGAACAGGCAGATTGGTTTTATATGTAAAGACCTCCTTCTTTACTGAATAGCCATTGGAGTCAGCCCACTTCAAAATACCTTTCAGATTTCGGAAATGCTTATTAATGGTAGCATTATGATAATCATTTGCAATGTACCAATCTTTAAGTCCATTCAATTTCTTCTTATCTAATGTCTCTAATGAAATAGCAGAATCAAAACTATTCAAGTGATCCCACATCTGATTATACTTAAAATGCGTTTTCTCTCCCCAATTGTTTTCGGACGGACGTAACTTCATGAATTCAAAAAAAGCATTCTTTAATGTTTTCTCTTGCACTTCCTCCACTTCTACTGGAATTTCCTCTTTAATTCTCCCCAACTTCTCATTAACCAACTCCTTCAATTCACTTCTGGTTGGCAGCTGAGAATTTAAACCGTACTCTGTAAAAGACTCCTCAATACATTCAAGAAATTGGGAGATACGATTATTAATATCACGGGCAACATAGATTTTTCTACCAACTTTATGAGTTGTGTTATATCTAGCTCGCTGGTTCTCGTTATCCCATTTATCTGGATCAGCATTACAGCCAACTGAAAACCCAATTTCGTCCTTCCGGTTATTCCATCTGACACGAATCATTACCTGACCGTTTTTATGAAGGAAGGTTCTACAACTGTGATTGATTTCTATCATACTTCTTACTGTTTTGAATATTATTTTCTGCGAAGATAAGAAGAAAAATTGTGGGGAGTAAGCCCCATTTCCTACTCCCCCCTTTTTTGAGCATACTAGATTTTATTTGCTAAAAAATGATAGAATAATATTTATAAATAAATGATATTCAACAACATATAGGATAAATTAAAATCACATAAAATCATAAGATAAATCCCAGGCGGATCACTTGAAAAATCAAGCAGTTATCTAATTTAGATAGCTGCTTTTTTCATTCAATTACTACGTTTTTGGTAATATGGAATCCGTTCTATTCGTCTTTTATAAAGTAAGTATCTTGACATACCATTTTCCGATATAGATGTTGCTTGGTTAAAGCGGTATGAGAAATGGCTGAAAGAGCAAAATCTTTCAGTAAGCACCATAAACACATGAATCAGACACTTGCGAGTCGTCTTTAATCTTGCGATAACGAAGCACTCCTTCAAAACGACTGTTATTCGTTCCACTTCTACAAAGTTTCCAAGTTGAACAAGCAGACCACTAACATAAAAGAAAAAAAGATATATTCCAATCCAGTGAAAAAGAAAATATAAATTCTGACAATCTTAATAGCAAAATAAATAAAAGACACTCTCACAATCAACAAAACAATAGTGGTAGTAATTCTCTGTTATCTATTTTTTCATTGGGAGGTGGTAATAATAAGATGCTACATTGGCAGAGGAAGTACAAGCACAGAAATACAAAAAGAAAAAGGCCGTAGGTTATAATTTGCTTTTCTTTTGAACATTGGAATAAACTGAGCAACAATCATTTTTATCCAAAAATCTTTCATTCACATATTTTTAAGTTTCAACAATATTATCTATATTTGCCTAAGTTAGTATTAATTGATTGTTATTGTAGCCATGAAAACAAAATTCAAAGAACTTCTAAAAGGCATTTTTTTGACATCCGTTGCTTCTTTGGTTTCATCCAATGAAGCTAATGCTATTTCTTATGATCTTTCTAAAATGAGTAATGACAATAACATTGAACAGAAAAAAAAGAGTGACCTTTCTCAAAAGTATATACTTAAAATACATAATGATAATTCCTACTTGATTGCAGGGCATAGAAGTCATCGATCACACTCTTCGCACCGCTCTCATTCTTCACATAGATCAAGCAGTTATGGAAGCTACAGTGGTTCCTCTAATTCAACAAGCTCTAATACCTCAACATATAAAACAAATACCACCACTTCTGCAAAAACGACTTATTCATTAGGAGAAAGAAACATTGTTAGTGGTGTTTCAGGTAAAGATGTTGCTGAGCTAGCGAATAAATTACTTAAAATAAGATATATAATAGAATCAGATATAAAAAAGAACTATTCAGGAGATGTCACGTATTCTACCAAATTGGAGAATGCAATTAAAAAATTTCAAAAAGATCACAATCAAATAGCCGATGGTATTGTCGGGCATAAAACAATTGAAGCTATCAATAAGCGTATAGAGCAAATAAACCATGAGATTGCAAATCTTAATTCACATAAATACAATTTAGGAGATCGGGTACTTAAGAAGCAAATGCAAGGGTATGATGTAACACAACTCAAAAATATTCTAATTGACAAAGGCTATTTATCGGGAAATTTATTCAAAGGTGATTCTATTTTTGATGAAGAAACGGAAAAAGCCGTGATAAAATTCCAAAAGGCAATAGGAATAGATGCTGATGGTATTGTAGAAACTCAAACAGTTTATTTTTTGAAAAAATAAAATTCAATTATGATTAATGCCAAATTAAAATCAGAGAATATATTTTATTTCACAATAGATACATCTATCTTTGGTGAGAGTGTAATAACAAAAGTATTGTATTGGTATACAGAATTCTTTGATATTTATTGGAGTAAAAAGAGCGATAGTGTACATGAAGTAATTTTGAAACTTAAACCTAATACAAGCAAATCATATACTTTTGAATATGTAGCTAGTAAATTCAATCAAGACTTAATTGATTACAAAAATAGAGATTTGATTATGCATGAAACTAAAGATATTCGTAATATCTTATATGTGAAAGCTTTTGCGAACAATGATGATTTTGAAGATTTTAATCTAGCATCAGAATGATAAATCGCTATTATTTATTACCATTCCGATTTGAAAGAGTCGGAAAACAAGAGTTACTTGTCAATGAATTGGGTGATTATATTTTTGTCCCAACAGGAACTATAAATAGAATTGTCAATCATCTACTTAAAAAACAGGAAGATGTATACAAGAACTTAATTTCCAACTTTTTTATTTCAGAAAGTCCTATACCTGAATTAATTGATAATATGGCAACAAGGCTTAGAACTAAAAAAGCTTTTCTTGATTCATTCACCTCATTACATATTTTTGTCTTAACCTTAAGATGTAATCAAAATTGTATTTATTGTCAAGCCTCTAGCAAAGATAGTAGCAAGACTCTATATGATATGAATGAGGAACATTTATTTAAAGCTATAGATTTAATGTTTCGAAGCCCATCACACTCTATCACAATGGAATTTCAAGGGGGAGAACCCTCTCTACCTTTCCATCTACTCCAAAAAGCTGTAAAAAGAGCTATAGAACTAAATGAAAAGTACAAAAAGCAGATAACATATGTTCTATGTACAAACTCTATAAATCTAACGGAAGAAATATTATGCCTATGTAAAGAGTATAATATCCTTATTTCAACATCTTTGGATGGTTCAGCTTTCATACACAATCACAACAGAGGGAAAAATGATAGTTATAAGCGTGTAATAGAAGGCATAAATAAAGCTAGAAATTATTTAGGAACAGATAGAGTATCTGCACTAATGACTACCTCGGAGTTATCATTAAATTATCCCAAAGAAATTATCGATAATTATTTATCAAATGGCTTCAATAATATATTTCTTCGCCCTCTAAATCCCTATGGCCTAGCTCTTAATAATACGAACTGGGATATATATTTTGATAAATTCATAACTTTCTATAAATCGGCATTAAACTATATCATTGATATCAATATCCAAGGAGTTTTTTTTGTAGAAGAATTTACGGCTATACTACTACGTAAAATACTCACTCCTTTTACAACAGGATTTGTTGATTTACAATCTCCTACTGGAATAATAAATAGTGTTGTAGTTTATAATTATGATGGTTATGTATATGCGTCTGATGAATCAAGAATGTTAGCAGAGTATCATGATTACACATTCAGGCTAGGACATGTTACAGATAAGTATGAAAGTCTATTTTATGGAAAGAAAGCTCAGCAAATAGCCTTAATTGGGGGAACCGAATTTATTGCAGGGTGTGCCGATTGTGCTTTTCAATCTTATTGTGGTGCTGATCCTGTACGAAATCACTCAACTCAAAATGATATGTATGGTTTTCGACCTACTTCCTCTTTTTGTAAGAAGCATAAAGCTATTATAACTTATCTATTCTACTTAATTCAGAATGAGCATGATAGGGTTATGCCAATATTCAAACAATGGATTAATAAACATGAAAATGGATTTTGATATAAACTCCAACGATAACTCACTATTTGTCACCTCTCAATGTAACAACAGATGTTTAATGTGCGCACAACCCCCATTGAATAGAGATGATATAGATTTCTTTTTCGAAAGGAATCTCAAACTTATAGATAATGCGCCTAATGGTTTAACAAGTATTGGAATCACTGGTGGTGAGCCCACTTTTCTACAAGAAAAATTAGTACATTTAATCAAATACATAAAACTTCGCTACCCAGATAGTTTAATTCATATACTGACTAATGGAAGAGCATTTGCGGATATTCAATACGCAAGAATGTTTATTGAGCCTTCTAATATTTTATTTGGTATTCCATTACATTCAGATTTTCAAGCAGAACATGATGCTATAACACAAGTAAAGGGGTCGTATGTAGAAACGATGAAGGGGTTATACAATCTCGCGAACATTGGGGCAGATATAGAGCTACGAATTGTGATCAATAAAATGAATTATCGAAGACTTCCACAACTATCTGAATTTATCTGGAAAAATTTACCATTCGTTGCATATATATCATTTATGGGATTGGAAGATACTGGATATTCTATTAAAAATCATGATAAAATATGGATTGATCCTATTGATTATCAAATAGAACTTGAAAAAGCTGTTACTAATTTAGCAGAGTGGAAGTTGGATGTTTCTATTTTTAACATACCTCTCTGCCTGCTAAGATCATCGTTGTACAAGTTCGCAAAAAAATCTATTTCTGATTGGAAAGTTACTTATATAGATACTTGTCTTAATTGCTCTAGAAAAAACGAGTGTTGTGGTCTATTTTCAACGTCAAAAACTCAAAGTCTTAATCTTAGACCTATAGGTTAGTGTATTATATGTTCATTTAATCCCAGTAACAAAATTGATTTCAAAACAGCAACGTTAAAAATAGGTATCTTGAATAAAAATCTTTTTTCTCTAGGAGTCAATTTCTGCATCAAATCTCTATGTTTTAACAAGGTAAAAAAATAAGTAATAAAGCTTTGAGAAATAGATTTGGTTTTATACCTTTGTCTTATGCTTAACAGCAAAAGTAATAACTTTATAAAAAGGAGGTTATATGATTTACAAAAAACCTGAAATCTTGGCGCAAAGTACTGTACAGATGGCGGAATGCCGTCCAAATAGTAAGCCGAGTGGAAGACCTTGTAATCCACCCAAACCAGGTGGACGTTAATTAACAACTTAATCAGGCGGTGATACAATATACATCGCCTGATTTTTTAAAATACATGTTATGTTTTTAAAGAGAAAATCTAATATTATATTCAGAAACTATAATTCCTTTGGCTATATAACAGACAATAGGAATTTTGGATATAAAAAAACTGATGATGGCAAAAATGATATCGGTGACAAAATTTTATCAGAAAGTGGAACTGTTTTCTTTTCAGTTTTAGATAGAAAACCACAAACTCTCGATGAAATTGCAGAAAAAATAGCCAAACAATTTATAGATGTTGATATTAATACAATCAAAGAGGATGCTAAAGACTTTTATTGTTTACTTGAACAAGATGGGTTTATTGTCTCTGGTGAAACAGATATAGAGTGCGAAGAAAAAGACACGAGGTTTTCTTATAAGATGTCAGAGCCTACTTATCAGAAAGATGGAATATCTCACAATATTTTACACCCCCGAAAATCCACTCAGGATTTTTTAGAGGAATATTTTAACGGTAAACCACAACTTACAAATATACACATAGAAATTACAAGTAAGTGCAATGAAAGATGTATACATTGCTACATTCCTCATGAAAACAAGATACACAATATTGATCCTGCTTTATTTTACGATATTTTGCAACAATGTAAGAACATGAATTTATTACACCTAACCATAAGTGGTGGTGAACCAATGTTGCACAAAAACTTTTGTGATTTCATTAAAAAATGTAGGGAATATGACTTTTCAGTAAACATTCTCAGTAATTTAACTTTACTTGACGACAATATTCTTGAAGAGATGAAAGCAAATCCTCTTTTGGGTATTCAAGTTTCATTATATTCTATGAATCCAAAAATCCATGATGAGATAACCCAAATGAAAGGAAGTTTCGAAAAAACAAAAAATGCAATTTTGAAACTAATAGAAAATGATATTCCTTTGCAAATAAGTTATCCAATAATGAAACAAAATAAAGATTGTTATGACGATGTTGTAAAATGGGCAGAAAATCATAAAATTCAAGTTGGAGATGATTATGTCATCATAGCAAGATATAATCACACAATAAATAACTTGAATTGCCGTCTATCTATTGATGAGGTAAAGAACTTAATCTGCAATAAAGCTACTAATAATCCAAACTACTTGGAGCAATTGGAAGCTGAAGCTGAAAAGAAAAAATACATAGAGCCTAGTGATTTTGTTTGTAGCGTTTGTAATTCATCTATTTGTATAGCTGAAAATGGTAATGTATATCCGTGCGCAGGCTGGCAAGATTATATTGTGGGAAATGTGAAAGAAGTTTCTCTTAATGATATTTGGAATAATTCTGAAAAAGTACAGTATTTAAGAGACTTACGCAGACGTGATTTTCCTAAATGTATTCACTGTTCTGATAAAGAGTATTGTACCATGTGTATGGTAAGAAATGCGAATGAAAGTTCTACTGGAGATCCGTTAGCTGTCAATGAGTATTTTTGTAATATAGCAAAAATTAATAAAGAATTAGCAATTGAATGGAGAAACAGAGTCTAATTATTAGATACTGGTAGCTAAATAAAAATGTATTTCATTTCAAAAAAGCCAAAAGAAAAACTTATCTTTACCTCAGTATTCTCCATGAGCAAACTATCGCAAAAGTACGTAGCAAATTAGTGGGATAATTCATGGGATATGCTCAAAGTTAAAAAAAAAATTCCAGATATTAGCGTGGTAACTCTCTTAGGAGAATCCCAGGCGAATCAGAAAGAAATTAAGTAGTTATCTGATGTAGATGGCTACTTTTTTTTGTTTATAGACATTAGGTGAAGACATTTATGCTCGTTTCATGACAAGTAGCCATATTTCCTGTTCTTACTTTTGATGTTTATCTCCTTTTTTCACCCAAAACAAATGATGGTAAGTGAGGTTTGGAAGGGAATAATCATTAATTAAAAGAACAGTGTGATGAAAATGAAGACATTAAAGGAGGGTATTATAGCCCATGCAGATGGTTTGGGGAAGTTGTTTAAGTTCTCGGCGGAACATACTTGCAGGAGTATGCTGCATAGCTTGGAAGAGTTTGCTAACATGGAGTTAGTTACTTTTAAAGAATTGACGGCAGGATTTTTTCTGGGTTTTGAGCACTATTTGTGGGCTTCGGGGTGTTCACGTAATACTTCGGCATGCTATTTCCGAGCGTTGCGGGCTATTTGTAAAGGGGCTGAGAGGCAGGGAATGCTGAAAGACGCTAACCAGCTTTTTAGTGGGGTGTTTATGGGATATGAGGAGACGAGGAAGAGGGCATTGAGTCTTGAACAGCTTCGTATGGTGGCGGATGCTGATTTGGAGGATATGCCCAGTTTGGGGATGGCACGGGATCTGTTTATTCTTTCTTATTATTTAAGGGGAATTCCTTTTATAGATTTAGCTTACTTGAGGAAGACGGATATTCAGGATAATGTGC